>Ga0233437_1000081_pt1 | contig 235833 bp, 256 predicted proteins | sample SI_122_August201_FD_182714 | JGI IMG/M metagenome (GOLD analysis project Ga0233437, IMG submission 182714) | Seawater microbial communities from Saanich Inlet, British Columbia, Canada - SI_122_August2016_200_MG | ecosystem: Environmental > Aquatic > Marine > Inlet | place: Canada: British...
TGCTTTACCTAAACCTTTATCAGCTTTCTTAATTCCTTTAAGAGCCAGACCAGGTAATGATCTATCAAACATCTTCTTACCGAATTTGCCAATAGCTTTACCAGCTTTAGATCCAGCGATCTTTCTAGCACCCATACCAACAAGACCACCAGTTGCTAAGAACTTACCAGTCTTTTTGAGAGCAGCTTTAGGATCATCAATTGCTTTACCTAAACCTTTATCAGCTTTCTTAATTCCTTTAAGAGCCAGACCAGGTAATGATCTATCAAACATCTTCTTACCGAATTTGCCAATAGCTTTACCAGCTTTAGATCCAGCGATCTTTCTACCAGCCATACCAACTAGTCCACCACCAAGAACAAATTTACCAAGTTTGGATTTACCAAGCTTAGAGTTTTTGATCTTACCAGCAATACCTCTAGCAGCCATACCAGCTAATCCACCAGTAGCCATGAATCCAGCGACCTTACCAAACTTAGTTTTCTTAAACTTAGCAAACGCACCTTCATTTTCAATACCTTCTTCTTCAGCCTTCTGTCCAGCTTCCCACTCTTCTTTATCCTTAGATTCAACATCTTCAGGATTAAGTTTGCCATCAGCTTTAGCAGTCATAAACTTGTTAGCCATATTTTCAGCTTCATCACGTTTACCAGCTTTGAATAAAGATTTGAATTTCTTAATGAATTTTTTAGATGCATTCTTTTCAGTTAAAGTATCAACCCAGTTATCTAATTGTTGATCAGCGTAAGCACCAGCGGCCATCTTCTGAGCCTTCTCAGCTTTCTTACGAGCACGGCGCTTCTTAAGTTTCTTAGCAAGTATAACACCACCTACAGCAACACCAGCAACAGCTAATGCAGGTAATAGGAATGGTGCGGCAGCAGCGGCAGCACCAGCAATGGCTGTACCAGCAGCAGCACCTGCTCCAGCAAGAGCAGTTCCAGCAGTAGCAAGACCTCCACCAATAGCACCAGCTCCAGGTATCATAGTAGCTAACCCTGCGGCTTTACTACCAAATCTACCAAGTGCCCCACCAATCTTTCCAAACTTACCTAGCTTACCAAGATTCTTGGCATTCTTACCAGCTTTCGCTAGCTTAGCAGCCTTCTTAAGTTTACGAGCATCATTCAAACCTTTGAGTGTATTACCAGTATCGATCGCTGCAGAGATACCCATACCAGCACTACCTATCTTACCTAGTAAACCAGGTTTGTTAGCTAGATTCTGCATACCACCTTTGAGCATACCTTTTGCATCAGTCATATTAGCAGGTACTTTAATTCCCCTACCTTCAGCCTTTGCCCGCATCTGATCTAAGTATGAACCTTTACGATGTACATCTTCTTCATAATCATCTTCAGCATCGTCAGCACTACCTTCATCATCCATAGGATTGGTTTTACTAGCAGTAACACCAGCACCAGCTTTACCTGTTGATCCAATAGTTGGAGAAGTTGTAGTAGGTTCACCTGTAGTTGCGCCTAACCGTGTGTTTAATAGTTCATACATAGTGGAATGGTTTTCATTAACGGCTGCAGTCAATTCTTCAACTTTAGCAGCAATACCTCCACTACCGAAACCCATATCACTTAGTTTGTCTTTAGCATATCCCATTGCTCCGAGACCTGCTTTACCTGCACCCTTAAGTATAGAGCCATAAACTCCAACACCACCAGACAACACATTAAGACCACTGCTTAGTAAACCACCAGCTCCAGCAAAAGCTCCACCTAGATCGATATGTATTCCACCACCTGCTCCATCATAAATGGATTTACCAGATACTGTAACTAGACCTTTTTCAATATCTTCTTCAGATACTAATACGTCTCCAGTTTCAGAATGAATAATAGGTGAGGTGATCTCAATTGTTTTCTTAAGTCTTTTTTTAGTCTCTGCAACAAGACCATTCTTTTTCTGAACCTTAGCAGAAACTAGTGGACTACCAACTTTGACTTCATCTTTGATATATACATCGACAAAATTAGGTTGAACAGCTAAACCAGGAACTTTATCTACTAATGATTTAGCAAGACCGAATCCTCCTTTATAGAATTCTCCCATCATGTCTAAACCACTACCGGCTATATCACTACCACCTTTGGCTAATATACCAGCTAGATCTCCAAGTTTACCAACACCAGTTCCAAGAGCACTACCAATATGAGGAGCAGCTTGACCAGTTTTATCAGCAAGCCATTTTCCAGCACCTTTAAGACCTTTACCATAAGTTGTAGCAACACCACCAATAGTTCGTCCAAGTTTTCCACCACCAGATTTAATACTATCTTTAGCACGTCTGGTAAGACTCTTAGTGATTTCCCACTTAGTATCTTTAATCATGTCGTCATCATCATAGCCTTCTAAACTTCCAGTTTTAGCGAATACTCTAAATGATTTATGGAAACTCTTCATCTCTAGTAGTAATCTAGAACTACCAATAGTTTTATCTTGAACAGTACCGATTGCACCTAATGCCTGATCCTTTAAAGATACAGCACCTTTTTTAAGACTATCAAAACCATACATGGATTTAATTGCCAAGGTTTCAGCCCCGGATGCAATCTTATCTCCAGCATACATTCCTTTAATCTGAGCTGTCTCTATACCAGATCTAGCTTTAGTCACATGACTGGATATATTCTTATCATAAAAGTCTTTAGATACGGTTCTATATTTAGTAAGCTTCTCTCTAACAGATGCATTAGTAGCATCAACTGTTTTCATAAGTTTATCTTGGTCTTCTTCCGAGACAACCTTACTAATCTCTTTCATGATAACAGAGTTGATCTTTTTAACACGATTGATAACAGATGGATCTTCATCTGGATCTAATTCAGCAGCTTTGTTTAATTCTTTTATTAAACTACCTACCTTCTTTTTAGATCTAGTTAGATCAGCTCTAAGTTCATCGGGAGTTTTGTTCAATTGAGTATCCACTGCATCAACTACTGATTTACCAGCACCTAATGCTTTGTCCTTAGCAGAGTTTCCAATACCAATAGCTTTTCGTTTAGCTGACATTCCAGCACTAGGCATAGGTCCAATAAAGTCAGGATCACTAGATGTGTTGCTATAAAGACCTTTCGCCTTTTTAACCCCTTGTTTAACACCATGTTTAGCTCTGTCAAATGTGTTTTTACCAGTACCCATGGCCATCTGTTTGATGGTCTGTTGTGGCATAGGTCCAACCATCTCAGGCATAGGTCCATAAAAATCACCAGAACTACTACCTGCAACATTAGAATACTCAGGTGTTTCAATTCTAATTGTCCCATCTGCATCAACAGAAATTGGAACATCACCAGATGCACCTGAAATATAAGATGCTAGATCTGATAGTAAGAATACATCTTTCTTAGCTAACTTACCAGCAGCGGTTTTAATACCGGATGGGATATTCTGAGCAAATTTTGAATTGGTAAAATTCTCACGATCTTCTCGATAGATCATGCTTAAATCTTTTGTCTGTTGAGCTGCTCCACTTAGATAACTACCTGGATCATCAGAAAGAGAACTTTCTGCAATATTCAAACGTTCTTTATTGAGAGCATCTGTGGAAAACTGTCCACCATCTATATCATCAGCAAAAAGATTATATGATCCAAATGTTTCCAATGTACTAGATAGTTTAGTTCTTAATGTATCATTAGCATGTGCATTATGAATACCATCATTGATAAAACTTATGTTTTCATTATTTTTAGTACCATCAGGATTAAAATATAACGCCTTGATTAACTGGATAACTCCAATAGGGTCTTTAGTACCCTTCATCAATAATTTAATACCTCGTCCGGTCAGCTCTTCTGGTTTACTAGCAGCAGTTGCTTCTTTGATAACCCTTGCACTAATAGTAACACCATTGACAACAGCGTTGTTAATAACGATCAATAAATCTGCTTCTAATTCTTTATATGTGGATTCCTTGACAGTTGACGTCATTGCAGCTATACCTTTGATAGCACCCAATGATTCTACCATGGCTTGACCACGTTCTTCAGGAGCACCAAGCATAGATTCCATCACAGAAGCTTTAGCCTGAGTCATTGAAACGATTTTACGTTTCTTGGGATCATATGCTTCTATTTCAGTATCAGTACCAGTAACACTATCTCTAGTATTTTTAGCAATTTTAGATAACCATAGAGGTATGACTTCAACAATAGATTGACGAGTAGCGTTATCAAATACAGAGGCAGTTGCTCCTTCTTCAAATAATTGATTACCAACATCTACATGTGTCGTCTTCTTGGGTATCATGCTTCCGATTAATTTCAAAGCAATATTATCGGATTCACTCAACGCATCGGCAAAGTCACGACCACCAGTTTTAATCTTACCTTGAACAGTTCTTGCTGTTCTATCGGCAACGTTAGCAATAGGTCTTATTTTATTAAGAGCAGATCTCCCACCGATCATACCAAGTATTGTACCAAGTGGACCACCGGCTTTCTCGCCTTTGCTTTTACCCATACCCAATTGATCAAAGTCGCCTTCCATGTCCCTTTCGACTTCCATGCTATCAATGAGCATATCGAGCATAGGAGCTAACTGTCCAATGTTATCAACCACATTTGATTTAAATCCTTTGGCAGCGCCTCCTACCATACCACTAATAGAATTAACACCAAGATCTGCAATCTTACCACGAACACTATGTTTTAAAAATTCAGCTGATTGTGCTTTTGCAACTTCAGGTAAGGCAGTGTTCTTACTAACAATAGCGATATTGTCTTCGAACGATTGTGCAAATACTTTCAATACACCAAGAGTTTCTTTAGAAGTATATAAGTGCATATACTTTAACTCAAGCATTTTCTTCATCCAGTCCTGCTGAGCAGAAACTGTATATTGATTTGAAAATTCTAACTGTGAGTTAATATTGGATAACATTCCAATAGTGCTTCTATGTCTCAGTGAGTCACGGGCTTTGTCAACTAACTTATCAGCCCGAGCATGTTCATCTTTTGTCTTATTGGTACTAGCTATATTTGCAAACATAGCTTCAGATGAAGCTCGTGCTACATTCTGTGCTTCAGAATATGCATCCTCAGCTTCAGCACCCGTTGATTCAGAAGAGGATTTGGAAAACTCTTCTAGCTTATTATACATGCCTTTTGGAATGAATCGTTTAGCAGTAGGTAAAGCAAATGCGGTAGCACGTTTTCCAACAATGGCAGCCTTACGTACTTCAGCACGTAGTTCACCGAGTGATTCAACACCTATATCTTTTGCAGCACCTATGTCGCTTAATAACTCAGATGTATTAGGCATTGAACTTAAAATATGTTTACCAGCAGTTTTCATTCCAGCAGGTACACCTGCTTTAACTAAGTCTTTGGCATTGGAACCCAATCCCATTACTGGTTTTCTAGATTTAGGATCTATTGAATCAGATGAATAATTACTGCTGAAATCATCAGCCATAAAACTATCCATATTCTCTTCTTTAAACTTATTATTTTTCATAAGTAATATCCATTATTACAAACTTAAAATCACAAAATGCATTGAATACAATTTCAGTATTCTGCAATATCTGATCATCAGTTAATTTTTCGTCACCAGGCTTAACATCTTGCACTTCCTCAATAAATGGAAATGTATGTAGTGATTTATGTACAAGTAATGTTCCAGCTTCTAGCAGAGGTTGAAATCTCCCGTGCTCCATAAACTTACCCAATTTATAGATAGACATGTGGTCTAGGGTTGTTACAATCTCTTCACCATAATCATATATTTGGGGATCAGTTATAGTGATGTTCCAATATGACAATTCTTTTTTAAGACAAGCGATTAATTTATCCTTACCTTCAAGTGACAATTTAACATCACCTGATCCGATGAATAGTTGAGGTACAACATTAGCATCACTACCCATTCTATTATTACCTAAAACAGCATCGCCGAATTTAAAAAAGTATTTATAATAATCAGTAGGTGGGCTAATACGTTCTAGCTTTGCATGATTATCAGTGTCTTGCATAAATGCATATATATCTTCATCTGTAAATTTTAGTTTAGGGAAATATTTCATAACTTTATCTTCTCTGCGATCATTATAATTCGACAGATTAGCTAGTAGATAATCATACTCTTCTTTGCTAGATATAAGACTCAATAATGCACCTATTCTAAAATCAAAAAAACAATCCAGATCAACATACAGCACACCTACTGGTGCAACTATATCTTCCATTGCTGCACCGGCTATTGATTGTAATGAGGCTGCCACATCTCCAGACATTTTTTCCATAATTTCTCTCCGTTTTTTATCCATATAATGGGCTTTATTGACATTTTTTAAAAACATAAATAATCATTTAATGTACTATAATTATAAAAATTTTTAGATTACAAAATATTAAAGGAGATTGTCATGGATATTACAGAGGTACAAGAAAAAGAATTATTAACAGATAGATTCACTAAACGTTATTCAAGTGTTAACTCACTTATTACATTTTTGATTGCTACCGATGATTATATTACAGTGGGCGATATTTTGGATGTTGTAAATAACCAAGGGCAGTTCGAATACTTGGACGACGCTGATATTGAAATGGTAGTAGGGTTTGATAAACCTGCTTCTGATAACCAAGTTTTATTCGCATTAGTAGATCTTGAATCATGGGGTCTTATTGAAAATATTAAGACTATGGAAGATGGAGTGGAAGTTACTTACATTCGGTGGGGAACTAATGATAAAGGTGAACTTCCTACTGTAGCTGAATAATATGAAATTTATAATTTGCACAATGATGGATGCTGAGCCGATGACAAAATCTGAGGCTCAGATGAAAATCCACGGTAAAGAATTACCAAAGGATGTGTTAGATGAGGATGGGTATTTGGTTAGCTATCCTAATGATCTATCAACTTGGTATAACAAAGAGTCTTTCTTAAGAAAAGCTTTCCCATTGAATGATGGCGATATGATAACAACTGAGGATGTAAATAAGTTTCATGAAACCTCCACATATTTCACTGGAGATAAGACTATGACAACACATGTCTTAAATGTTATAATGAAATGGACGAGAGGCACATTGTTTAAAAATAAATAATTTTGATTAATAGTATACCTAGTATATATAAGTGGATATCTCATGTCTATTATAAGTATATATTACTTTTTTGTATCAATGAATATAAACTATAATCAAAAGGATATCCGTATGGATGACAATAAATTAAATATTATTAAAGATGCGATTAAAACTGTTGTTGAAGCTGAAGTTGGAGTAGATGTTCTATATCCTATTTTATTTACTACTAAATTTGGTATTGATCGTAAAGTGGCTGCGCTTGCATACACTATGCGTGTTGATAAAGAAGAACTTGTTTCCATCTTACCTAAGCGTGCTGAAGGAGAAGGTGTTAATGCTAGAGCATCTATTGCGGTTCTTGTGGAGCTAATCAGAAAAGCACGTGGTTTTGAACCTAAGCCTGCAAAGGTTAAGACAGATAAACCTACTGAGGAAAAACCAGTAACACATAAGTGTGACTGTGGTGCCTGTATGTGTGATAAGGATCATAAATCTCTTGGGGGAGATGATGACTCTATTGAAGAAGGTATTCCTCTGACCGCAGATAATGCATCTTTACCAGAAGAAAAGGAAGCTGAACTTATTGCTGAATAAATATGTATGAACAGCCACCATTTAACCATATAAGATTGTCAAATAAATGTTTCATAGAACAGGGGTGATTTAAGATAGAAAGTAGGCCGCATGGCGGAATGGCAGACGCAACGGTCTTAAAAACCGTTTTCTTCGGAAGTGTGAGTTCGACTCTCACTGTGGCTACCAACTATCTTAAAATCTGTCGACTATTGCAGTCGTGTCGGTTCGATTCCGGCCTTGGGTACCAAAATGTTATTCTAGTTAAGTCGGAGCGTAACGTTATACATTAATTAGTAGCGATAGGACGCTAAGACAAAACTACGATGAAACTCACAAGCTGATAAACCAGAGTATATTCCTTTCTATGATTTGGAATGAATTGATACTAGATATGTCTGGTTGTTTTATCTATTACGATGATATCTTAAGATTGATTCGTGATGCATTTATTATAATCCTAAAGGATCTTATGATAGATGTAAAGACCTGATCGCAGATCCAAAAGATGGGCGCGATTTGGGCAACCCAGCCAAGAATGCAACTGCTTGGTGTCGTTTGACTTAATAGACGGGTTATATACGTCATGTGTTGTGGTAACGGTTCTATGGACGCATAGACTGGTCGACGGTGGTTCCGGTTATAACCAAGGATTGAGAGGGAAGATGTGGGTGCCAATGTTATCAAGGATTATTGCAATACGTTGTAGTGATCAGATATTACGCATCATTCGAACACGCCCCTACCTCGCTCTCCGACCTTTTTAAATACTTCTACCTCAATCGGGTAGGAGTATTCTTTTTATATCTGTTATCAAATTAATCAATAAATAAGGAAGAACAATGGCTAAGAAGAAAGAACAAGGACCAAGAATTTCAGCATGTGGTACACATAAACACATGATCAATGAACGCTTAACTGAAGCTGTTATCAATGAAGGCAAGATCGTATGTAAAGACTCTAAAGGTTTTTATGTAACTACTGCTCGTGAAATTGATAGTGGTCTTATGGACCCTAATCGTCAGAAGTGTACTCGTGTGCGGGATAATGAACTCGCCGCTGAAGGTATTGTTATCGGTACTACTCATAATGCAGATTAAAGAAGTATGGGATAAATGCGCCCAAGAAGAAAAAGATAAGCTTTTTAAAATAGGATGGTTTTCTTTAATAGGAATTCTTATTGCATGTGGTGCACTTGTTATATTTTACAAAGGATAGTTTATGAAAATAGAAATACTCACACCATTATTAGTACGCTGTCGCCGATATGGAATCTCATTTGATTATGGATGGGATGATGAAACTGATACATACAGATTAAAGCTATTCATAAATAAGACTAAAGTATATGATACTGGTCCGACTATGGAAATAGAAGCTGGTGTGCAGGAAGCTATTAAACGCATTGATAAAGAAAATGAAAATGGTGATCTTAATAACCATACTAATGTTATCGATGCTACTATTAATGTAGATAAAGAAGATTCTGAGTTATTCCACAAGATCAAGGAAACTATTGGATTCTTACTTGGTGTACCTGAGAAAAAGATTACATTGAAATCAAGTATCGTAGAAGATCTTAAAGCTAATTCATTGGATTCAGTTGAATTGATCATGCAGATTGAAGAAGACTTTGGTGTTACTATCTTGGATGAGGACGCTGTTAAAATTAAGACAGTGGAAGATATCTATAATTGGGCGGTAGCATATGGCTCACCTAGTTGTCGAGTACTTGCTGTAACTAAGATAACCAAAATAGATTAATTAAGAATATGCAAATCTTGCTTTCAAAAAGTGAGTTTAATAATTTATATCCCTGAGTATAATAAGTTGGTTATGCGGATTGCTTGTTTGCGGTCGGCCTGCTTATAACTAATTGGGGTATATAAAATCCATGATGTACCGGCGTATCCTTCGGGGTACATTACCCACGTCATGGTCTAGTATATTGATTACTTGTTATTGTAACCCATACGAGGGTTATTAGAGTATACGGTATCATGTTGATGATTCCTTGCCTGAAGACGGGCAAGTGGAGACAGTACTAAACAATATGCAAACCAGTAAACAGTCTGGCAGAACGGGGAGCAACTAGCCCGCCAGATGAGGACCTATACATTATTTATAGGAGGGTCGGGAGCAGTGGCCTTTTAAATCACTATCATGAAAAACAATGATAGCACTGCCACCAATTTATTGATTATAAGATACTACTGGATTGTCCAGTAGTATCTTATATATTTTTTAAAAATTAAAAAGGAGTATTATATGAAATATGTAATTGTAAATGATGGATGGGATACAGACCCAGTACCATGTGCTCATGTCTTCTCAGAAGAGATTGGTCACAAAATGGTTGTGGATATGAATACCCAAGTTATGAGCGCAGGTTTCTGTAATGTAGTGGACGGTCGAATGATTGTTCAAGTTGGTCGTCCTTCTGATTCATTAAATATTGGACCTGCACCTAATGATGGAGATCTTCTAACAAAATTAATCCTCCAAGGCAAAGAGCCTATGGATATTGTACGTGAGCGAAGGGATGCTAATGAATAAAATAACTAAAATGAAATTATGTGTATGGTGGTTCCATCGTGGTCAGAAATATGGTGAGTTGCCATACACATTCCACTTAAATCAATGTTTTGATAGACTACTTGGTTTACACTGTGTAGACGTAGATCTACTATGTGCTATGCTTGGTCATGATCTATTTGAAGATACGAAATGTTATTATGCATTTGTTGAAAAACATTTTGGATATCGTGTAGCAGAGTTGATCAAGGGTATGACTAAGAGTCAAGGAGCTGATTATACGAAGTATGTCAAATCTATTACAAAGAGGACTGAATATCGTAAGGATGTTATGATCCTTAAAATGATTGATAATATTTGTAACCATACTAATAGTTACATGACTCGTGACCGTAGACGTATGACTAAGTATGAAGGTTCGTTAGGTATATTGCGAGAAACATGTGATATGTTATTACATACCAAATCTATATCTGAAATGGATGCGTTACATCAGTTAATAGCGTCTATGGCAGTCCCGACAATTGAGGAATAAATTAAAGAAAGAAAAATATGAATGATCATGAAATTTTATTAAAACATTATACCATACGTAGAGGTAGTAATGTAATATTCTTTATAATGAATGGTATGTTCACATTAGGGTTTGCATATTTATTACCTGCGATAACGGTTGAGTATAATCCAATCACACCATTACCATGTATGCTTGTATGTATATATTTTGGTATAAAGTATATATATACTAATCGTATATGTAAAGAATTAACGAATAAATTAAAAGGAATATAATATGAAAATTACTGGAGAAATGAAGTCCAAAATAGTATTTGGATTAATTATATCAGTATGTGTATTAATTGGAGTATATTGTCTGATCAATATTAATCTCCCATCGAGTGATACTGTTATTTATCGTGTCTCAAACTTGGTAGAAGAAACATCACGTGATGTATCATCTACTAGTCGTAAAGAAATTATCGACATGTATGAGATTGAATTAAATAAAGGCATTGCATTAGTTGAAGATATTATTGTCGAAGAGGAAGTAACCTTCTCTCACCGATGGAGATATAAGAGATTAATGGATAGACTTGAAACAGTTGATAAACTAGATCGACTATATATAGATCTTGCCAGTATGCAAGAATCAGTTTCTCATTGTAGGATTACGAGGAAACATGTTGAAAAAGAATAAACAATCATGTGGTAGATGTGGTGGACAACTACCAAACCGATGTTATATCAATTAATATCAGATGGTGTCAAGTTCTGTATACCAAAGAAATATAAGTAATTCATTTAGTTTTTAAGTATATATTACTTTATTGCAATCTGGACATAACTTCAGAGGAGGAATAAATTATGAGTAAATTATATGACGATGACCCATTGGACACTACTAATTATACACCATCTGACGATGACCGTCAAGATGAACAACAAGATGGCGAAGACGCTTTGGATTAAACTCGTTTGGGTGAGTATAAACCGATGTGGATCGGACTCTGTAAATCAAACAACAATATGTAAGTCACTAGTACACGGTATCATTCCAGTGAGTAGGTGGCTATAAACAGTTAGAAATATCTGTAGCTCGAAACTATGAGCAGAGCATATGTTGATGTATGTAAGAGTAGCTTATTAGGCCCAACAGCGTTGAGAGAAGAGTTACCTACCACTTACCTAGTGGATGGACGAACCTACCAGGTTCAAACTTCTCTCAGGATAAGAATCACCTATGTTGTGTTATGAACTGCCTGTACCTAATCGGGTGGATTGTAACATAACCTCTAATAACGTCGAAAGACTTGATCTATTATAGATCAACGGGAATAACTAAGAGTAGGGGATAAGTCTGCTATAAGGACTCTTAGAAAAACCTGTGTCATCTTGATGCCTTATCGAGATGGTTGTGTGATGCTTTAACCGGGAGACTTAGAAGGAATATCTATGTCAGATCAGCAAGCGGTTAAGGTTTAAATATAGATGCTCATTAAGCACAAGGTGATAGCTTCATCTATGTGAGCAGTTGGTTATTTCAAGAGTTGGAGTTTAGCGAGTTAGCACTTATCGTGTGAGCGTTTGCTCCAACCCTTGACCTATTTTATAAATCTCTTGATCTTTAATAATGATGTGGTACTTGTATACCAAATGTTTATGTCATTGTTATTGATCGGGCTCCACGTCTACGTCCTTTCATACTACGTAACGTCGGGTTAAGTAAACACAAAAAGAGAGAGTAAATCCTAGCCCTGGTTAGGTTGAGTCATCAGTGGATATTACAATAAGTTCTAAACATTGTAGTTGTGATATCCTGTTTCGGCACCTGATGACAAGAAACTTCTAATAGTTTCTTTTTTTTAATTTCATGTGTTATTTAGGTATATATTACTTTTATGAGAAAGCATTTTAAATGAAAGGAATACTATGCGTAGAAAACATAAACTTAAATTACAAAGAAAATTCTCTATTATAGATAGATTATTATATCGTAAAGTATTTAACTGTAATGATTCCAAATTAGTACTTGTTGATATGGTCACCGCATGTATTAAGTATCGTAGTGAAATATTGAAGTTATATAAACTGGCTAAGATACAATGTGATTATGAATTTACTATGGAGCAACCAGAATCTCTAGAAGGTCTATATAATGAATTATGTTATATATCAGATCGATTTGGATGCATACATCGTATACAATTGATGTTAAATACACCAGAGTACTATGATAATTTAAACACGATGTTGGAGGAATAACTATGTCATTAGTAACACCATATGTAGATGAGAAAACACAGAAGCTTCATATACTACGATCTCTAATAATGAATTACTATGCTGTTGAAGGTCATGGTACAGGTGGTAGTTTACATATTGTACTAGATGATCATAATTACGAACGCACTCATATTAAATTCTGCCTGGATGAGGCTAAGAAATGTAAAGATCTTATGGGTATTGAAATAGCAACTCGTATGCTTGAGTTCTCTGATGAAGAGAATAAAGTATTGGTAGAAACAGGTTGGGAAATTGATGAGTTAATAGGTAGTTCATATAAAGCAGCCTACATCATGGCATATAAGAAATAGAAAGTATTGAATAGATGGAAATAAAGATACACTACGATTTTACAGATGGTACTGAACTTAGTTATGTAGAAGGTCTTGAAGCTATTGATTTAAATCTAAGCTTTACTACTAACTGCTTTGAGTTCTTTACCTCTGATAGATCATGTGAAGTGATTGTAGAGAAAGCCAGTGGTCGTTATATATCTATGCAGGAAGTTCTTGCTAATGATAATTTTTATACACGTAAGCATATTCGTAAGGCACATAACCTACGCAAGATGTTAGTAGCTGGTGGTTTTAAATGGAAGGGTGATATAATTTCCCCTAACCAACAGATGATAAATACTATAGACCCTCTTATACTTAATCAGTTTAACGATACAGAAGGACGTGGATTGAAAGACCATGAGATTGGTGCATTGGTAAATGTATTATCTATACATCTTAGTAAGTATATTAAGTTGGGTTTCTTACGAGAAGCTATATCAACTGTAACTAAGAAGTTTCTTAATGACACAGGACTTAGATATAACAATTAAAGGAAACACCAATGATACAAAGTATTACATTTGCAAAGGAACTCTTTTGTTTCAAAGTAGGAGATTCATATGACTTCAAACCATTAACATTATTGGTCGGAGATCAAGGGTGTGGTAAAAGCACTATACTGAATCTATTGGGTAAGCAAGGTATGTATGGTAGTACGCAAATGGTAAACATTGAAGTTGGTAAGAATGACAATGGTTTCATTCACCATGATTTTGAAATGGCTAGTCATCGTACTAATACTAGCGGACCAAATCCATACTCACCTGATTACAATGACCAGTTGATTAGAATGATTGATTCTAAGTCTATGTCTCACGGTGAAGCCACTAAGGTTTCCTTTGAAGATTTTGATAGAATTGAAACAGATATTCTTATATTGGATGAACCCGATATGTCACTGTCTATGCGAAGTGTACATATGTTAGTGGAACATGTTAAACGATGGATTGATTCAGGTAAGCAAGTTATCTTGAGTTGTCATCATCCGTATCTTATAGAAGCTTTTGATGAAGTATTATCCTTGGAACATAAACAATGGATGTCATCTAAAGAATTTATAGAATCACATAATTTAAAGATGGACCTGTAGCTCAGTTGGTCAGAGCAGGACACTCATAATGTCTTGGTCGGGGGTTCAAGTCCCTCCGGGTCCACCAACTTTTAGACAACACTAAGTATCGGCGAGAGAACGGTGTGGGGGAACAACACTATATAAGTGCCCTCTGTCTATTTCAATTTTATTGATAATACTAATCCAAACTTCAAATATATAAAAAAGAGAGATAGGGTTAGGTTACATGAAACGAAAGGTATAAAACTAAATCAATAAATAGAAACAAAGGAAACAACATGAGCGAACAAACAAAGAAATACCCACGACATCATATCACACTCAGCGACGGATCTTTATTATCATTATCTGTTAATAAGAATCCGATACCTGATTGGGAACATATTGTGGAGGCATTTCCTAAAATCGTAAATACTGTAACTTTGGGAGAACTTGTCAAGAGGATTGATGATATCAATACCGACACGGTAGAGTATCACAATACTATTGATGAGGCTACTGATAAGTTCACTGGTGCAGGTGAAGAATATTACCTGTACACTGATTCATGTGATCGTCAACAACGCGTTGACGTGAGTTAATCAAAACGTAGTCACTCTCCCTTAATTGGGAGAGTGACTACACCTATTTAATCGAATGGAGATATTATGTTAGAAGACGGATTGGGTATACGAATACTAGATAATCCATTCACTGGTAAGAAAATAATAAGTATACCAAAGAGTAGGCAAAGAGCCAAACGCATAAATGCAATATATATGTGTGAGCGTGCTATTATAATGGGTGGACATTCTTATTATGTAAATGCTTATACAGCTATGCAAGAAGCGGGTATGCAAAAGTGGCCGTTTACAGAACAAGAAGAAAATGAACTTTTAGAAAGAGATCAAATAAAGGCAAATATATGAAAAAGAAAATAGAAAGTAAAATTATTCCTGATAATAAAATGCCAACAACTGATAAATCTGAAGACGAAGAAGAAGAAAAATAAGGGAGTATTAATATGTGTAAAGTAGATGATGGTAGAAAAGATGATGACTGTCGAACATGTGGTGATGACAAAAGTAATAACTATACAAGCCAGTCTGGTAATAGTGTCTGTGGTTGCGGCACTCCAAGTCACACAGATAGTAAAGGTAAATAAGTTATGGCAACAAATCCAGTAGGTAAGGGAACAAAGACGATTGGTTTGAATATGTCTAAGAAGATGGCAACGACTCTTGAGAAACGAGCTGCTTCTATGCATATCTCCACCAGTAAGTACTGTAAGATAATCTTACAGCAATGGATCGACTCTGGTAAAAAGTTGACCCTTAAAGAAGATTAGCTTCTATGATATAGGCACCTTCGGGTGCCTTATTTTTTCACACATACTATCTATTATATAAATAGGAGATTATTATGGAAGACAATGAATATTTATATCATTACAACGCAGTGGTAACGGGTGTCTACGATGGTGACACTATTACGGTAGATATAGATCTAGGAATGGACACGTGGCGTAAAGGTGAGAAAATTAGATTAGCTAGAATCAATACACCTGAAGTTAGAGGTAAAGAACGACCTGAAGGAATTAAATCTAGAGATTGGTTACGCAAACGTATTCTTGGGCGACATATCATGCTTGAAACCAAGCGTGATAAGAAAGGCAAGTACGGTCGGTACATTGCGGAGATCTGGGTACATGAAGAAGATCTTGCTACCTTCATTAATATTAACGATGAGTTAGTAATTGAGAAACTAGCAGAGTACGTTGAATATTAGAAAAGAGAATTTATGCAAAGAAAAGTCCTTACAATCGGTGGGTTTTGTACTAACAAAACTTGTCCTTTCTGTGGTGGAGACCCAGTGGTCATAACCGGTGATAATAAGAAGAAACATATTGAATGTATAAACAGACATGGATCATGTCCTATGAACATGCGAACTAAGAAACATAAGTTAGAACGTGAGTGTCGTAAGGAATGGAACACGAGATTTTACCCGTAGTCTATATAACGACTTTATAAATGCAGGAGTGTAAGTTGATCCTTATTACCTCTGAATTTCTACAAACATATAACACTTCGGTTATATGGTTATATGGACTACGACTTTTTAATAAAAAGTTATATAGGAAGTCAATGGATAAAAAAGAATTATTTAACAGTAATGGATATAGAGGGAAAAAAGGTAATGATAAAACATTGGACCAATTCTGTAATAATATTATTGGTTTAATAGGACATGATATTACGGTATTAGAGGTTGGATCTTACATGGGTCATTCCGCAGCTTATTTTGATAAATACTTTAGCTTTGTGTTTTGTGTAGACCCATGGTTTCATCCTAAAAACCAATATAATAACCGTCATATACAATTAGCAGAAGAGATCTTTGATGATAGGATCACTCCAACTATTATAAAATGTAAAGGTCTATCTGAAGATATTGTCAAGGAATTTTCTGACAATTCCATTGATCTGATATATATTGATGCACAGCATGACTATGAATCAGTTACTCAAGACATTGGTTTATGGCTTACAAAATTAAAGAAAAATGGAATAATGAGTGGGCATGATTATAATTTCTATCATAAAGATGTGGTCCGTGCTGTAGATGAATGCTTTGGAGTACCAACAGTATTACATGGTCATAATTGGCTTATTGTCGATCCTCATAGTAAATATAAAAAACTTTAAGGCACACGGATAAGGGTTGAGCATTTAAAAGGACAGAGCTGAAATAGGCCGACCAACCAAACTCCGTATTAATTAAAATAGTAATATACTACACTCCCTATTACGGGGAGTGTAGTATATTTTTTTATTACAGCGCTGCTGCTAAGATAAATAATTGTTCCAACTCTTCTTGAGTTTTACCTAATACTTGTCTAATAGACTCAACTAGAGGATTACCAAGATTAACTTCTTGTTTATATTCCCATTGAGTTAATGCGATTTCACGTTCAACTACATCTTCAATAGAAGTAATAGCAGTAGTAACATCTGATGGCATAATACCAATCTGAATGAGACCAAGTCTAAACTGTACCATAGATACTACTTGAGGAATATACACATGTTCAATTTCTTCAGCAATAACATTCTTTTGTCCAGGTGAAGTAATACCGTTGTACAATTCTACATCTTCAGCATACAAAGCCACAATACGTTCATGTTGACCCTGCGACACTCCCTGTTTCTCAACTGGGGTAGGCAAACTAACTAATTCAATATCATCAGAAAAATCTAAATCAGTTTTTAATTGACCAAGATCTTCTGGGAATTTGTATAGACCAATCGATCCGCTTTCTAAATAATCAGACTGCTTTTCGAATGCCTTATGTTCTGGTTCAAATGATGCTTCCAGTGTATCGAGTACAGTATTGATATCTTCAATGCCATATTCGGCACATGCTGATAAGAAGCGATCCACTGGATTACGAACCAACATAATGGTAGAAGATGCATTTTCCTTTTCAATAGTTGGACACATCCATTGTACACGTGTATTGCCAAGAGTTTTACCCTCTGGTAGATGAAGCCCACCTGAAGGCTTTGGATTGTAAATCTTTTCACTAATTACTGGATGAAATGATTTGATGATAGCTCTTGCAATTGTTTCAGATCCCGATTTAGGATTAAGAATAACTGCGACATTATTTGCATTTAAATATATTTTTTCCATTTTCATTTACCTCTAATTAGTTACTTCCCAACCCTTATTTTGGGCTATAGTTACATCACATCCTGCAGACCCTGGATTGTTCATAATTTGTAGTTTACCATTTCCATAGTCTCCACCTAATGATACAGCATCTGGAAGATCGTCCATTAGTTGATTAAGTGTATCAATGTCCAATCCGTTACCGTTTAAATATACAGCAATTACATAACCAGATCCGTTAGATACATTACCAATCGCTACTACATCAGTTAGACTTACTGATGTAAGATTGGGACAATTACTTATATTCACCCCTTGTACTTCTGTAATATTGCTAATTGTAATAGATTCTAGATTGGCATTATCTTGGACATTAAAATGGTTGACTATATTTTTATCTGACAATTCTAGTTCCGTTATTGCATTACAGTAGCGAATCTCTATATATTCCATATCAGTAGGCAACTCACTAAAATCAATAGTTTCCAAGTTCTCACATTGTAGTTTAATAAAATCGAGAGACTCTTGTCCAGAAAGATCGATATTGGATAATGCACCTGTTGTTATTAAGTCTAATGATTCCAATGGTATAGTATTGATATGCAACTCAGATATACTCATGGCAGATATTTCTAATTTTGTGATAACATCTGCTTGGACAAGGTTTGCTGCATCTAAAGCATAAATATACAATGGCTGTGCTGTTAAGCCATAAGCACTGTCTAGCGAAGCGCTGTGTATTTGCTGCCCATCCACATCGGTAACAACACCCTTGTATTCATATGCTAATGAACCAGCGGTGGTGTTTTTAAATATATAATCTACGCTCGTCGGTTCGACATATCTACCTGCAATGATTTTGATTACGTTAGGTGGTGGTAAAGATGATGCTCCACCTCCACCGCCTCCACCAGGTGCTTCTTCTGATAGTACTTCAACTCCTGCTATCTTTACTTTGGCTCCTTGTTCCATCTCAAGGTCACCGCTTATTTTCATAGTCATGATATTATTCTTTCTTTTAAATTAATATTTTAGTTAATAAGTTATGATTAGTCTTCTGTCCACAACACCTGTTCTACCCAGTTGGTAGTAGATGCTTTAAACACTTGGAGACTAACACCATTGGTAACAGATACCAAGCGAGCAGCTTCTCCAATGTATACGGTAACAGTATCACCTGATTTAGTGGAAGTAATACCACTTGTAACAAGACGACCAGTATGAGCGCTAACTACTGGAACGTCATTGGGTTTAAGTGCAACCCCTTTAACGTTACGAACCTGTGCATAAGCACCGATAGCAATAGAGCAAATTAATAATGTGAATAATCTAATTTTCTTCTTCATAGTTATATCCTTTTCTTTTTAATGAACCTACATATAATGTTTGGCGATATCGATATAAATTATAAGTATATATTACTTAACTGGTATATGAATTTAAAACTAACTAAGGAATAATATGGAAAATAAAATAGATTCAGTTGTAACATTTGAAGAGATTCGTGAAACGTTTTCAAACTTCTTACCAGATAATACAATCCTTGTTTTAACAGGTTTAGCATTTGATGATGAAGGTGGTATGTACCCATGTATATCAACCACTGTTAATATCAAACTTCATCGTGTTATGATCAAAGCTTTATATGAACAGAAAATGAATGAAGATGAACTTCGATTATGGGAAGAGTTCAGTATTGGCATATCAAAAGATGGTGGTAAGATTGAATATGATGCTAGTAAATTAAATGAATATCTCGACACTGTTAGCTCACAATTAGTATATCGTATATTTGTTATATCTGAAAATGGGGCAACAGTTATATTTGAAAACATGAAGAAGGAATTACTACCGAGTGTTTATAAAATACTAGAAGAACATATGGATAGAAATGAATATAGTTTTACACAAGTTGGTAATATCAATGAGCAGATAAATGAAGTCAAAACAGAAGAAGATAAAATTCTAGAGGATACAATTGTAGGGATTGCAAATACTACTGAAGATCTTGAGTTCCAATCTTTCTGTCAAGAAACATTACGATCTGATAATCCAAAAGAACACTTGGTTAATCATTACACAGAAGGTATTAATAAAGAATGGTGTTTAGAGATGTGTCCTACTCTAGATGAACATGTTTAAATAAGGAGAAGATATGTTACAATATTTACTTTTATCATTAGCATTGGTAAGTCTCGTATACCAATTCTATTTCACATTTGTATCAGTTCACATGAAACGTTATATGAATCATTGGAACATGGGTTCTGTCTTAGTAGTATTAGGATGGGTTGTTTGGGGAATCGTAAACATTAAAGTGATAGAGGTATGTTGGCCATGAGTAAAACAAATCATGTACAGAAAGAAATATTGAGTGGTAACACTGGTCCTATAATGTTTCCATGTCTTGAGATAATTGACACAAAGGAATCATTTGATCTGCCTAAACCCAAAAATTCTGGTGTAACAATATCACCAGAAGAATTGTTCCAATGGTTATTATCATTTAAGTTTACTATTAGTATTGATAAAGATAATACAAGTTGTATAAATTCTGATATGGTATATGGTAGATATGTACCAGAAGGAATATGCCCTAATGATAAAGTAGCAATTGATAAGTACTTCAAATCTATAGAACATATTACGTATCACTTCAAGGATACAGTGATGCGGTTATATGATAGTGTATTAAACAGGGTCATTAAAGAATGTGAATTTCAGATCATGGATCAGCGTATGTTATACTACATTGTAGATCAGTTTAAACACTTTGAGCGTATGTTGGAAATTGAACATCGTGTAAATGTAGTACAGTGGTTAGAGATTAATTATGGTAGATTGTCATCATGGAACCCAAAGCCAAATAATATTGAGATTGATGTAATTTATAATTAATAGTTCTCGATAATTATATAGACTTTTGATTTATAATGTGCGTTAGGTGGATAGTGAGTTCGATAAACAACCGCCCGCACGTGTGTATCCGGCACAACACCTAGAGTTTGAAATAATAACTCGTTCCTGTACCATATTACGAAATGTATATGGTGGGCTAGTACGAAACCTTATTGAGAATTCAGTAAGGCCAGATACCAGTAAAGCATGGAAATGGGGGTACTATAAACGTATCAGTTAAACGGATAGTGGAAGGTTGCCTAAGGGTAGTAATCCCACCGCATTATAAATCAGATTATGTAATGGAGAAATTATGCCAACTATATATGAGTTCAGTGAAGAGGAATGGTGTCGTACGACAAACCGTCCAGTAGACGAATGTCCTTTCTGTACTAACGAAGCATGTAATAAATGTGGAGCTGGTTTAGGTGGTACATCTGATGAAAACTGTACACATGATGTTGTGGAAAGACATGAAGGTACAGTTAAAGAACTTGATAACCCATATTATAAAGTAATAATGAAGTAATAAATAGAATGTATTGCGAAAGTATAATATGAAAAAAGATATATATGATTTTTATCCATGTAACTGGGGTTCAGAAAATAATGATCCAGTTATGTGGACTAAACGTGACATGAAAAAATTAGGAAGAGAAATCTTTAAGATGATTGGTAACCAGCCATTGACCAAATTATCTTTTATAGATTCAGGTACACATACAATTGATAATATACCTACACCGTATATTAAAATGGAAATAGTAAAAGATGGTAATCTATGTTTCCCATTTATGATCAGGCAAACGATGGATATCCGTAGACGATTAGATGATATCCGAATTCACTTTGTAAAAAAATAAACAATAAGGAAACAAAAACTATGAAGATGGAAATCTTTGAATTAGGTAAAACAGTTAAAGATAAAGTTACTGGAATGGAAGGACATCTTAGTCATGCTTTAATTAACCCAGAACATACTACATATATTTTCCAACCTAAAGAGGTTCTAGAATCCTCTGGTAAGATGGCAGAAAGCATCCATATACCTGGATGGCGTGTTGTTGGTGGTAAGAAGATTACAGGTGAAGTCCCAATTGAGATTCTTGGGAAGACAGTTACTGACACAACACTTGGTGTTAAGGGAATTGCATTGCAGATCTCAATTCATATTAATAAATGCGTTCATGTGTGGGTACAACAAAAAGGTGCTACTGCATCATTTGAAGAGTATCACCAGCATGATTGTTATATTGATAACTTAACAGGCAAATGTATGAAGGGTAATAAGATCCTCGAATTTGTTAAAGAAGTTAAATCTACACCACGTAGTCCAGCTTCACAATCTTATGTTGTATAAATAGAAGAAGATACTTGGGTAAAACCAAGTATCTTTTTTTATCATTCTTATTACAGATATATATTACTTTATTGAATCAATAAATTTTAAATAAAGGAATGATATGAAATACAAAGTAATCACAGTCACAAATAATGTAAATGAATATCCGCAATATAGAAAGTCCACATTAGAACATCCAGAGTTAGTTGATCTAATCTGTGATGAGTGTGCTACATTCGTCGTAGATGAGACTAATCAATATTGGCCTGCCGATGAGTTCTTCGCTATGGCTGATAATAACGTGGTAGAATTTGAAACAAAAGATTAGGATTATAGTTTATGATGTCATTAAGGAAGATGGAACAACGACCTTCACCGGGTGAGAATGTGCATGTTACTGTGCAGAAAGGCGGTAGAGAACGAAGTAAGATGCGATTTACCATTAGTGGTAGAAAACTCTGTAAAGACAATGAACACAAGTTGTACTTAAAACATCGTGTGAGACTAAGGGTTATCATTAACGACATTGGTCCTATTATAGAATATCAAGACAATGGCCCACACAGGCTTAATGTAGGCGGTTCAGGCGATATTACAATATCACTTGGGTTAACCAAAGTATGTGCTATTGGTACACATTTAACAATTGTAAATATCTGTGATGAGCATATACAATTAAAAGAAGTTTAAGGAGAAATTATGATAGCTAATGCGATTATATTGAGCAGATATGATTTATCACCAAAGTCCAAAGATGTTAAACTAGAAGATCTTAGATGGCAGGATGTATCTGGATCAGTATTGTCCAAACAGGATTTTATGGAACAACGTTGTATCTTATTTATAGATAAAGATGGTAAAGTCCTTGTTATGAAAAAGAAGGCATATCAACTTTCAGGACATATATACGATTCTATGGAACATATGGCTGCTGATCCATTAATACAGGATATGGCAATAGATAACCGTATACCTATGATTAAACCTATGGAGAATGTGGATGCCGAATCTGATAGTTAAAGTTGGAGATAAGAATAAACATTTAAAGGTACCAGATGATTGGTATCTTGTTATTATTGGTAAATGTAAAGCCGGTGATAAATTTGCGAACCTACAGACATTTGAATGGCATGAAGTTGAAGAAGATGATATTGGTTTGGATAATACAGATTTTGAAGTTCTAATTCGAGAGAATGAATCTGCTGTATTAGCTAGATCAATAGCTTGCCCAGGATCTAAATAAAAAATAAAGGAAATAATAAATGATGAAAATAATTGTATATTTGACAATGAAGTTTGTAAATACACCAATGCTTATTGACACTGGTATATTGATAACGAGTCCTGGTAAAAAGAACTTTGAAGATATCTCGGATATGGGTCGTAAGTATGACATGCAATCCCATTCGATTAAGTTAGTACCGGCTGGTGAGAAACTAGTATTGGCCACTGGTTCACTCGAAGAAGAGTTGGATGTTGATGATAAAGAGGATATGGAATTCGTTGTTCCACATCGACATCATAGTGCTAAAATTTATGCACGTGGTCCATTGTTGAAACATTTATTGTTGCAAACAGTAACTGAATCCGATAAGCATTCAACTCACCTGAAGATCGGTGACTCTGCTTATAGTATTGGGTATACGTTCGAAGATGAAGAACTTGCTAAAGTGGAAGTAGGTAAAACATTCCCTGAAGAACTTGCTGATAAAATAGTAGAGTATTACGATACATCAAGTGTAAGTATGAGTGTGCATCTATATATTACATCTGGTAGAACAGTTGGTTCTTACATGAAAAACCTTGGTAGTATCTAGAGTTAGTACCAATATCCCCTGATTATATTATGTAGAATAGTATAATTAGGGGATGATAGATATGAGTAAAACAAAGAACGTTTTTTTCAAATGTCGAGATTTCCCGTTTGCTGTATTAGGAAAACGAAAACTTGTGTCAGAAAAACATATGGGTAAAACCTATAAACATTATGAGTATGTAGTAGAACAACCAGATGGTACCTCTCGTTCATATACTCAAGCACAAGTATGTCAGTGTTCACCAGTATTTATATTACGTGGTGTTTTGTTATCCACAGCGTATTGGGGAAATAAGAATAGGGGAAAATATTATGAAGGTAAAAGAACTTGTGAAGAGTGCTAAATTCTGGGTAATTTCATTAAGTATGTTATGTGGTGCATCAGTGGTACTTGCAAGCTATGTAGTATTGCCAGAGCGCGTTGAAGAATGTGAAACTAAGATTGAAGAAGTTGAAGTTGAATCAGACGATACTTGTAATAAAGTTGAATTAATGGCTCAACGTATTGACGATTATGTAGTTGCTCAAGAAAAAGTAGAGAAGGAACGCGATAAGCGTTATGATCAACAAATGCAACATCAGAATAAGCAGAATGATATGATGTGGAAAGTATTAGATCGAGTAACTAAATAATTGATAAAATCATTTAATGAGAGGCTAGACCTACGGGTCTGGTCTCTTGTTATTTTAACGGAGAAAAATAATGTGTGATGCAGATATGGACCCAGAAGAACGGGAACGGCAGATTGAAGAAGCGCGTATCTTATCGCTAGATGAGATCCGAATGGCTAAACTATATCGTATACCTAAAGTGGGCGATAGAGTTATGTTCCTACGAACATTGAAAAAAGGAACATCTCCAGATTCATTGTATCGTAAAAACGAGTACGGTACAGTTACTGGTCTTAATAATGAATACGGTATATGGGAAATTAAGAAAGACCTCAGTGATGATCCAGTGGGATGCTCACGTCAATGGTTCCAATTAACTGAAGACTCAGAAGTTGACTATTTGGTATATCCAAAGTTTTATCAGAAAAGACACTGTGTATGTGAGAATACTCGTGCTGACAGACTCGGACATTATCATACTGTAGAGTACTGTATTGGATGTGGTAGAATCAAAGATATTGGTATCAACACCGATGATAATATTAAGTGGCTTAACATAATACCACTTAGTCTTAATCATTTAGGATATGGTAAACACAATTGGAAAATTGTAGCCGCTGCTCATCGTAGTAAAGTATCTGGTATGGTAATCGTAGGTGTTAGACACTTTGATCATCATATCCGAGCAATGGCATTTGCAATAGGTGGTACGCCCATTGGTAAATGTGTTGACTTTGAAAAGCATGTTGGTAACGATAACACTATGGTGTTTCCTGAAGATTGGAAATTTTCTGATCAAGGATTCGTAGATAACTTTGGAACGTATATTGATCGTGAACAAGGTTGGATAATTGCATCTATAGCCAAACAAATAATCGCTCGTGGATTCGGCGGTGATGGTACATACTTGTATAGTGAAAATATTCACTAAACTAAAGAGAGTCTTCGGACTCTTTTTTTAAGGAGAGATAAATGGAATTTTGTCATAAAGTAAAACCGGTTAGACAACGGTGAATTAGTTGTAAGTTAGGAATGATTATGCCAAGTGTATGTAATGGTTGTGGATGTAAAGAGAACTGTAGTTTCTTTATCGCATTCCCAGATAACCAAAAACAAAACTGTAACACTAGAGAGTCTTTTGATTCTCTAATTGAAAAAAATAAATAGTAAGGAAATCTTACCAGTAGTAAGAAGGAAATGATTATGAATATTGATGAAGTGTATTGCGACATGCTCCGTAAGATTATTGCGGATGGAATTACTAAAGAAAACCGTACAGGTGTAACTACTAAGTCTATTAGTGGATATATGCTTGAGTACGATATGGCAAATGGATTCCCGTTGCTTACAACTAAGAAAATGGCGTGGAAGACTCTTCGTGTTGAGCTTGAAGGATTCATTAAAGGTGTTACTAACAAACAATGGTTTACTGACCGTGGGTGCAATATCTGGAATGAATGGTGTAATCCTCAGAAGGTTGCTTATGGACATGATGAAGAGACTCAAGCTAAGATGAAAGCTGAAGATGATCTTGGTGTTATCTATGGATCACAATGGCGTAACTTCAATGGTGAAGATTGTGACCAGTTGGCTATTGCTATTGATAAACTTAAGAACAATCCCGAGTGTCGTCGTAATATTGTTATGGCTTGGAATCCTCTTAAGCTTGATCAGATGGCTTTAGTGCCTTGCCACTTCGGTTTCCAACTATTAGCTAATAACGGTACACTAGATTTACTATGGAGTCAGCGTAGTTGTGATAGCTTCCTCGGGATTCCTTTTAACATTGCCTCTTATGGTTTGCTACTAGAGCTTATTGCTAAAGAGTGTGGATTAAAAGCCGGTAAGCTTATTGGATTCCTCGGTGATGTACATATCTATGAAAACCATATGGATGTCATTGAAGAGCAACTTAATCGTAAACCCCTCACTGCGCCTACATTGAATCTTAATGGTGATCTGTATAACAGTATCTTTGATTGGGAATGGGATCATGCTACTCTATTGGGATATGATTGTCATCCTGCACTAAAGGGTGCTGTAGCCGTATAATGAAAAAGATGGTTAGATTAGACGATGATGATATTAATGCATTGAAGAATGTTATTGAAATAGCACGAACCGAGTCGTGTGATGGAGAAGCTGATTCAGTTCAAGATATCATTAACCGTTATAATGAAGCACCGGAATGGAAATAAGATATGATTGGATTAGTTGCTAGAAGCATAAACAATGTGATCGGGAAAGATGGAGAACTCCCTTGGAAGTGTAAAGGTGATCTGAAGTTCTTTAAAAAGATGACTATGGGTAAAGATATTTTAGTTGGTAGATCAACTTGGGAAAAATTACCAGACTTAGCAGGTAGGCATGTATTTGTATTATCATCTAAACGCATACCAACCTTTACTAGATCTCATACATGCTTATCGATAAAGGAAGTTCCTGATAGTGTGATTGTATGTGGTGGTGCTAATGTCTACTCTCAGTTATTATCGGAGTGTGATATTATATATGTTACCACTATTCGAAATGTTGTAGAAGGCGATACTCATTTCAATGAAGATTGGTTAAAGAATCATAAGGCCGCAGATGTTGTTGAGAATCATGAAGATTACTATATTACACGGTATGTGAAACAAGATGAAGATCCACATAGATTCTTTGATTCAACAAATAAATTATAGGTAAACCATAAATCATTTTATCCCACCGGATACTAGAATCAAGGAAATCTACATTTAAATTAATAATAAGACACTACACCGTAATGGTGTAGTGTCTTATATTTTTTTACTTAATCTTAATGCCAATCATATTGCTGTCATTATCACCACTGTAGGTATCTACTTCACATGTGATACCATTTATTATTTTGGTATAAACACCTTTAACAACTTGTTCATCTACTTTAGATCGTAAGAATCTTTTACGCTTAACAGTTTTTTCTTTCCATCCATTTTCTACAAGTTTTTTACCTGCCACAACATCAATGTTATTAATAAATTTGGATGCTTTTTTAGAATCATCATCCGATTCATAGTCTCTGTCTTCACCATACATAGCGTCTTTATTCCAGCTATATTGTGCTATGGTAAAATATTCAAAGTCCCAATAATCATCCTCTTCATTCTTATCAAAAAAAGAGGCTTCAAATCCCCAGTTTTTTAAATCATCAGCATTGTGGTTCTTAATGAAAGACTTTATAGTAGATGCTAATTTACCTGCTTCCTTTGAAACTTCACTGATAGTTTTCTTATCATCATTTTCCACTATATCTTCAACACAGATGATTATTTTTTTAACTGACATATTTTTAGTCATACTTAAGAACACACTATCCCGTTGTAGAAAATCTACAATGGTCTCTGGATGGTCGCATTCTTTCATGGTATTTAATGCCTCACGTAACACACCCATGCCTATTGTCTTATACGTAACTTCATCCACAACGCTCTCCTTTTTTTAAAATCTATTCATATAATAGTATAAATTAAGGAATATAAATATGAAAACGATTTTTACAAACGGATGTTTTGACATGATACATGCAGGACATGTTCGTTTATTAGTACATGCAAAATCTTTAGGTGATAAACTTGTAGTTGGTATTAATTCAGATGAGTCAGTAAGACGAATCAAAGGTCCCGGTCGACCATATCAATCACAAGAGGATCGTAAGTTTGTTTTAGAACAATTTGCCTTTGTAGATGAGGTAATTATTTTTAAAGAAGACACTGAGTATAAAACACTTGAGAGACTTATGCCAGATGTAACCGTTAAAGGTTCTGAGTGGAAAGGTATTCTTGATGTACCAGAAGGTATTGATATTGAATATTATGATATAGGATGTGTAATATCCAAATTATCATCATCAGCATATATTAATGATAAGAAGAGGAACTGATTATGAAATTTGGTAAAGTAGAAGTACCTGACAGTCTCAATAAAAGTGGTAAAGCTAAATGGGGGGCTACATTCGGCGGAACACCTTCATGTGAAAAAGTACACCATGAAAAAGGTAAAATGATCTGCCCTATTAACTTAGATCAAACTGATGTAACAGCCAAGAATTATAAATCAGGATCATGTGGTGGATTTCCATTGATACATGCTGCTGCAACAATATCACCTAGTAACCCACAACCACGTTCTGATCTAACTGAGGAAGATGCTTTTGCGGTATTACGCAGAGCACAAGAGATTGATTGCAGAGAGGGTAGTGATTATCTAGGTATTATGAACATTCGATATATTATGCAAGCTGGTATCGATTTAGGATATATCAGTCGTTATATTGAACTTAGAACCTTTGATGAAATGGTTGATGCTCTTGAATATGTCGGACCAGTTGTTCTAGGTGTCACCATGTTCCCCGGAATGTCACAACCTGATAGTTTCAACTATATTGGAGTACTTGGCAAAAGATGGAAAAAGAATATGAAGAGACATGCATTCTGCGCTATAGGTAACAGAACGTGGTCTAAGAAAAACTTTTGGAGTTTCGACTGGAATTGGAATTGTACCTTCATTAAGAACTCATGGCCTAGATGGGGCAAGTTCGGGGAGGTTATGATTGGCAATGGATGTCTTAAATGGTTATTTAAAAAAGGGTATGTACAAGCGTATTTGCCAATAGTATCGGAAGGTTAGTCATGGGACTATTTGGAAAAAAGAAAAAGATATCACAGGTTGAAAAAGTAACTACTCCAGTGGATACAACACAATATATTTGCAATGGATACGATCCTACAATATGTGATGTGAAAAGACCAGGGTGTAAACATAAAGCTCCACATAGTAATTGTGAATATGCTGGATGTACTATTGTTGAATCCGCTAAATGTAAAAAAGTATAATTTAACCCATTAATTATTTGGAACTATATTACAAATATAGAGACTTAAATTTAAGAAAGGTTTACCATGATGTTTACAGATTGGACAGCTGAAGATCCTCGATATTTTTATTTACGAGGTGTTGTATATGGGTTTGTATTTTGTTTAATGTTAACAAAAGTATTTATACCAATCATTATTATGAAATGGAATGAGAGGAAAAAGAAGTCATGTTGATTGTTGTTGAAGGACCGGACATGAGTGGTAAGTCCACTATTGCAAAAAAGTTATATGAAAAAATGGTTGGGTTGTATGGTGAAGATAAAGTAATCCTTACACGAGAACCAGGTGGATCAGAAACAGGTGAAGCTATTCGTGGTGTACTTGCTGCTGGATTAGATATGGGTGACAAATGTGAGTTGCTTTTATTTGAAGCAGCGCGTGCTGAGTTTGTACGTAAAGTATTGAAACCTCATTTGGAAGAAGATAAGATTGTTATCACCGACAGATTCTTCCATTCAACTATTGCGTATCAAGGATTCGGAAGAGAACTTGGTTGTGAGATGATTAATGAGTTGAACTTATATGCTCTTGATGATATTGGTAAATATAAAAATGTTACGTTAATCAATATGTTAACATTAGAAGAAGCCGATACACGTTCTGATCGTAACAAAGATGAAGACGTTGGTGGATTCGATAAAGCAGGTCGTGAAATCAAAGAACGTATCTTTGATGGTTATGGTGTTATGGCGCATGATATCTCTGTTCTACATCAAGGTTATAAATCTGATAATGTACATCGTATCAATGCTGCATTACCACCTAATGATCACTTCAATCAAGTGGTTGATATATTACGACCGTATGTTGATGTATGGTCATCTGAACGTGGGTTGCCAGGTATCTGATAAATGAAGACCGTAATAGTCGACAATAGAACTAATAAGATTATATTAGCGTATAATAGTATGGAACCCACTCCCACAAAAGGACAGACTATGTCCCTTAATATAGGGAATAATGATATTACTATTAGGGTTATTAAAATAGGTTACTCAAATCATTTTAATAATCCAACCGCTAATATACTAGCAGAAAGATTATAATGTATAAATATAAGTTAACAACAACTGGGTGGTGGTTTGACTCTAAGGCTGGTGTAACTTATAATGAATGTTACATAATGGCTGATGAGTATATTGCAACAGGTGAGGCATACTTATTTGTAAAAAATAAAAAGGTTATATTCGAGATAACCAAATGCATGGTAGATATTGAAGAAATAAATTAAAAGGAAAAGTATGAAGAAAAGAGAAATAGGATTGTTCTGTATTATTATGTGCGCTTTGTCATTAATGTTATTAGGGGGGACTACTAATAATTGTACAGATGAGTATAAGCCATATTATTTAACTACTAATAATGAAAACATCTCACCTGAAATTAATTGCAATGCAGATATATTAGTTATTGATACTAACGTATGTTATAATATTTTAATAGAAGTAGAATCACCACAGTATTTGATTATTGGTGATGGTATTATTAAGATCCATTGTGATACTGGTGAAGTTGAGATCGCTGCTGGTTATGATTTATCAGAAGCTTCTCTAGAGTTCTGGACTGCTATATCAAAAGCGTATCCAGAAATGTTTGGAAAGTGAAGAAGAAAGAACATAGACATTATCAACCGGGTAGTGATCCTAGAAGTTGGAAATACTTTGAACCAAAGAAGTCTGGTAAGTTAAAAGCATATTGTAAAGAGTGTGGTAACATGATAATGCAAGGTGAAGACGTCTGTACTAAATGTAAATGTACAGAGTTTGTACAAAGCTCTCCTAAACAAGCAACAGTTGGACCACAGAAAGTCATATATTTAAGAGGACCGTAATTAAAAAAGGAATAAAATGGATATTACAAATATAACCCCACTATTTGCAATTGGGTTAATAGGTTTAGTAGTAGGTTTAAATACTGTTGCTAAGTTTATCAAACAACATCGTATTGATGTATCAGGTTCTGAGCGAATGAATCTGATAGACAATCTAACTAGAGCATCACATTGGTATAGTGAATCGCCAGAGGCATTCTTAGCTATTCAAGCTATGGTTGATCAAATGATCGGTGGTGGTGTACATAATAATCAAGATGATGGTAGAGTTAAATGGCGCAAAGATGTTATTCAAGAGAAACAACGTCGTATTGATGAGTTTCCTCGGCAGTGTCCTGAACATCGTTACACTATCTTTAATGGTAACATGATGGAAGTGGATAAACAGTATCAACATTATGATGAAGAACATGCCATTAGATCGTTCTTATTGGAATGTAGGAATGAGATACCTGGACTTTCACAAGCTATGACTGTTGTTACTCCAACTAATGAAACTTTAGAAAATGAAGGTATCATAACTATTGAAGGAGTTTGTGATAAAGGATTTGAACAAGGTTGGAACTATGTTCAGAAACAAGGTTACGTATGTCTCCGTATGGAATTCAAAGAACTGGATGCGGCATGATAAGAAGTAGATTGCATATAACATTGATGTCATTATTAATGTTTATTAAATGTCGTTACATCAGTCAGTTATTATGTAGAAATCATGACTGGCATGACCTACCTTGTAAGTGGCCTGAAAATGCTTCGAGAGCATGTATCAAATGTGGATTACAACAAGAACAAATATTTACATTGTTTGAACATATCTGGGTTAAGAGACAGAAACGAGTGATTCCTAATATAGAAATTACAACTGTCGACGACTCAGTTTATGTTCCTTGTAATGATACTACGTTTGGGATAAAGACAGAGACAGGACCACCTACACCCATTACCAATCCTAAGGTCGTGGAGAAAATATTTACTGAGAGATAATATGAAGATATGGAATTGTGGTCATTATACTGAAGAGGGTGCAGGGGATCGATGTATTGATTGTATTCGGGATAATATAGAGCTGAAGCCAAGTGGTATGGATAATACACATTTGGTGAGGAGTGCTGACAAAAAGCTTAGAAACAAAAGGAAAAAAAGACGATGACACAACAAATTATATTTGAAGCTATTATGACAGGTGTTCTATTAGCTGCAATAGTATCATCATGTATTATAACACTTGGTTTGATCTGGGGGTTAATAGCTGGCCTTGCATGGATAGCTGGTTGGTTATATTCATTTGTACGATATCACCACACAGCTATATGTGTTAAGATACGTAACTTTAAACTAGATATGAAACATCCTAGAATAAATACATGTAGTGATGTTTCCCTTAAAGATCATACACATGTAGCAGGGAGTGAACATGGCCGATAAAGAATTAGAAAAAAGAGTTGAAAGATTAGAGAAAACACTTGGTACTTTAATTGGATGGTTACAAGTTGAACTAGGTGAGCATAATTGTAAAGCATTGCTTGATGTATTATATCCACCGGAAGTTGTTGTACATTCACATAAACTAAAAGTTGGACCTGAATCAAAAGCTGTACTTGGACCAGATGATAAGTTGCCAAAGGAATGGAGTGATAAACAAATTATGTCTCCATCTACAGATGATATACTCAATGAAGATCCTATACCTCAATGGGCAAGTGATCTTATTAAGATAGGGTGGAATATTGCTAGGAATTGTAATAGTCAGGAAGAAGCTGTAAATCGGTTACATACAACTATTATTGAAATAGAAACTGTTAATGGACGGAAAGCCCCTGAAGGTAAATGTCCTGATTGGGCAATCGGTGAGATGGCTAATACATATAAGGTATTATCACGTACTGGTGGTATATCTCAATTAGAATCATTCTCTATCTTTGGGCGTATGGTTGATCGATTGGGCTATGGTCGTACTGATAATAATCCTTCACTAACACCTATTCCTGTGGATGATTAAATAAACGAGGTGTTAAAATGGGTGAAGCCAAACGTCGGGGATCGTATGAACAACGTAAAGCAGTTGCTATTGAGAACGTTCAGATAAAACGTGAACGTGAAGCTCAAGCTGAGATTGAACGTCGTATCAATATGACTCCGGAAGAAAAGAGAAGAGAAGTTTATGTACAAAAGAAGCTTGCTGCTGTAATGGGTATGTTAGGAGCATTTGGAGGATTTGGCCAAACTAATCATTTGTACCATAAGAGTAATCCACCACCTAATATACCAAGGTCTCGTGATTATTAACATATGTGATTCTTTATATTTCAGATATATATTACATTATTAGATAATCTAATTTAACCAAAGGAGTAAAGTATGAAAAAAGTTATTGATCAGAAAATATTGGAAGAGACAAGTACCAGTGGATTACAGATGTCTATTGATACTGCATTGAAAGATGGGTTTGAAATGGTTGGTACAATGCAAGTTGTACAATCATATAAGTCGCCTCATAACTTCCAGGATGTACCACCTCGATATACGCAACAGATGGTAAAATTTGATGCGGGCCCGTCCCTCGTAGAACTTAACAACATTCTGAAACAACGTGGTCAACCTATTGTAACAGAGAAAGACATTAAGAACCAAAGAGGTCAATCACATGTTTGAGGTAACAGTGTTCATGGAGAAGATCGGGCTTTACAAGAAGCTCGATGATGCTATATATGTTCTTGTCAAAACTGTCAAAGATGCTATCAGAGATGGCAATGGGAACAAGATGGCATTAGAACAAGCCACATGGGTTCATGACCTCGATTCACCACTACCTATCGGATTTTATAAGTGTGTTGATAAAGCACATGAGATCGGTGGTATTTTAAATGAGCAAGGTGATCTGATTGTAAGACCAGATCCTAAATCACATATGCCAAACAAAAATGAAGCAGTTTGTTATGTGTGTAAACGTATCCATGATATAAGCACTTATGGTAGAGTGTTTGTCACGATAGATAATAAAACTGTATGTAGAGATCACGCTGGTGTTGAGAAAGCATTGGCAAAAGAAATTCACAAAGAGTACCAGAACAACTGGGAAGAGATAAGGAATAAATAGTATGAAATGCGGTGGTATATATGATACATGTGGGGATAGATGTCCTGAGTGCGTAAGATTCGAAGATGACTGTGATGGCCATCCTGGGTTTTATATGAATGATAATAGTGTCTGGACTAGAGACGAGAGTGTAGATGTTATTAATGAAGAAACAAGACAAGCCGTTGAATTGAAAAACGGTGACATTTGGGTACCTCCACTAACTGTATCACAAGCACATGCAGAACATATTGTTGAATCAAATCCTTCTATTACTAATATGAAAGAACTTGATAAACTTGCTACAGCTACAAGTGAATAAATAATAAGAAAAGAAAGGGTGTAAAAACCCTTTCTTTTTTTGTAGTTCATTCCTTTATAAGTATATATTACTTTTATAGTTAAACTGATTTAAATAAATAAAGGAGAATATAATGAGTACAGATAAGAAGATGGTGAAAGCAGTATTTATCCCAACGTGTCCCGCATTAGATCGTAGTTATTTTGACGACCTTCCTGATGACATGAAAGAAATGTATACATCCACCTCAGCTAAGCGTATCAGTCGTCTTGCTGGTATTGGTGGTATTGATATGGTCAATGGTGTTATCAAAGAAGGTGACAAAGGGATTGTGGTTGACTGGGTCATGGAAGTAGATGGTAAGCATGTAAACATTACAGATATTAATATTAATGTGTATGGTAAAGCAGAGTACATGACATTACCAGCTTATCTTAAGTTGGATTATTTTAATTCTATCAAAGAAGATGGTGTTAAGATGAATGTATGGATCTAAATATTGATCTATCACAAGAAAAAGAAGGGGTGTAAAAACCCTTTCTTTTTTTATCGTTTCTCATTATATCTCAGGCATATATTACATATATAGTAATCTACTAGTAATGAACAAATTGTGTATGTTAAGAGTTAATATGTATTAATAATAAGATTAACATAACCTTAACAAAAATCCTAGGAGTTAATCCCTAGGTAGGAGAACACAATGGACACAGCACTTGGTAGTAAACTCATGGAATACGTAGCCCTCACCGATGGTTATATGTTTCAGGAACGACTGGAAGTAGTAGGAGTTACGTTATTTGAAAACCGTTCATTCGGGAAACATCTAACTAACCTTGCTAGGAAACTCCAGGTAGCAATCGATCTTCCAAATGATGATCGTGTACACCAATCTTTTCATGGTGGACCTGCTACGGTTGATGCGTATCGTGCTATTAATAAGCACTTAATGAAACATCTTAATGATTGGGTGACGCAAAAGTCCGATCATGTAGATGTTGATGGTACACCATGTCACTCACATGAGGAAGTCATGGATGTAGCTTTTATGAAGTTAATAGGCAATAGATGTTGTAGGGAAGATTCACTCAACCTTGCAATAGATACGGTCGATGCTTTAAACGAGCTGAAGTCACTCATTAATCTTTAACATTAGAAAGGATGTTAAAATGAATATGTTCAAACCTGTACGTCATGCAATTCAGCATGTCTTGAAGGATAGCCCTATCGGTGGTGAATGGGCTATAGTAGTTGTCTCAATATGGGGTAACATTGAGTTGATGTATTCCACTGGAATGTCAACCGGTGAAGCTCATGGGCTTCTAACAATCGATGATCGTTGTAAAGCTAAACCTGATTCACTTCAGGAACTTGCCGCACCGATCTCCGATCGCATTGGTGAATTGAATCTTGACAACCTTGATGGGGTTGCTGAGTTCATCGATGAATTGAAGGAAATTGCTTACTATCGGATAATCCGATTAAGTAGAGATACTATCTCTACAAGAAGTAAATTTCTCTTTGATGAGGATGATGCGAATAAGCTTCACGCTGATGTACTTAAATGTATATCAAATTCGCATACTTCACGAGATTATATTAAAATATAATCTCAAACTAAAAGAACTTTCGGGTTCTTTTTTTTCATTTATCTTATGGATATATATTACATTAATGTATTGTAAATAAAACATTTATTGAAAGGGATGTTTATGAAAGTTAATCACAATGTATTTGAATTAAGAAATTTCTGCTTACCGTATTATGAAAAGAATGATGCAGGTCATGACATCAGACATGCTGATCGTGTAGCAGAAGAAGTTGGTTATATTGCAGCATTATGTAACTGTGATCCAAACATGACAGAGCTTGCATTATATGCGGCTTACTTACACGACACACAGGTTCATGTGGATAGAGAGAGTCATCATCTTCTAGGTTATGATTTTATTATGAAGAATCCTGATATTCCAGTCCTTAAAGAAATGTCTCTTGTTAAGAGAAATATGATAGGTCGAGCTGTACTTGAACATCGTGCATCTAGAATTGAAGATTTCTATACGTCGGATGTTTCTATCTTATTAGCATGTGCTGATAAAGGTCGTCCTAACTATAAAGAATCTCGTAGACGCTGTACTGCTTATAATGAAGAACAAGGTCTGAAAGGTTTTGAATTAGGTTGTGCTGTAACTAAACATCTGAGAGAGAAGTATGGTACAGGAGGATATGCTAAGTATCCAGAGTTGTATCACGAAATCTATTCAGTGCAGTTACGTGAATTTCAAGAAAAGATTGATAATTGGAGAAGTTAATATGAGCGTGGAAATAATTGATCCCGATGGGGTATTAGATCTAAAGTTCAAGTGTCCTAAGTGTGGTAGTTCCAAATTCGGAACAGGTGAGATAGATGATAAGAGTACTGGGTATTGCCATGGTGATATAAACGATAGAATGAAATGTCGTTATACATGGGAACGTCCAAAGGATGACGATAAAGTTTTTGTCAAGAAAGATAAGTCAGATGAATGATGAATCCAAGAAGAAGATTAAAGTATTAGTACTTGGCACAGCACATGACATGCATAGTAAGATAATTGAAGCTATCTCTTCTATTAAGGATGAACCTGAAATTATATTTAGGGATAATATTAAGGAAGCAGAACTTCTGGAACTGAAACCTGATTATGCATTCTTTGATAGATTCAATGGTGAGATATCTGAGTCTTTAAAGAAACATATGGGTGGAGAGAAAGAAGACCTTGTAACCCCACGTGACTTTGATAGCACTCCATCTGAAATGACATTGACATGTGACAATGCACGGATACAAGATGATAATGATATCTTAGAGGATTCCACTGCTTACTTGCGTAACTTTAATAATAAGAAAAAGAAGAATCATAACTTTAAGAAAAAAGGAAGACGATGAAATTTAATTTTGTATTAGATATTAGTAACACTGTATTACAATGTGGTAGGGTAAAAATGGCACCACTTACAAGTATTGAAGTACTTGTAGCGGATGGTTTTACTATGCATATTAATAGTGGTAATATTACACACATTGAACAGAGTAATGACAGACCGTCTATTGTAACTGGTAACCATTGTGTTGCACGTTGTATTGTTGATTTCAATCATGCAACATTTCACAATATGTTATGGATGGTAAAGAATCTCCTTGGTAAAGAATTTGAAGAGTGTGATAATACTGTTTCAAGAATAGTATTACAATTATCTGATGATGAATATATCCATATGCTACAGCATTTTGTAGACACTAAATACATTGGAGAGTTTATCCCCGATTATGGTAATGTGTATCGTGATAGAATCAAATTGATTTTCCAGAACTTTGATTTCTACCTAAATGATAGAGATCATCATGTGGCAGTAGTTGAACATGAGGTACCTATTGATTATAATGGTACCAAATTAAATGAGTTTATAGAAGAGGCAACTTCACATATGAGTGATCCATTATCACCATTGTTTATCATTCCTTCTAAGAACTTTAACCGCTGGGATCTTATGAACCAGATTCGTGATAACTGTGAAAAGGAAGAAACAACATGACATGTGTAAATGAAAAAGATTATGTAAGGGGTCAGTCATTTGGTTCTATCGTCCCAGTAGATGAGAATGGTAGAAGAGTTACACGAACTAAAATTACTCACCCATATTCATATGCTGGGTTTGTACAAGAACGTGTTCTCCCTCAGGAAGAAGCTACTGCTACAGTTTATACTGACAGGCTTCTTGAGTGGGATTATGACTTAACTCGTAAATTACAGAAAGAACATTTTGGTAATGATGGTGACTACTACGACAAGAGAAGCGCTGCCAAGATCCAAGAGTTCCTTCGTGAACGTTTAACACGACCTACTATTGAAGTAGTATGTGTTATGGAATATTGTAATCAATCAACTGGTTATCCAACATGGAGAATCGACTATAAATAATCCATTCCTTAGTTATTATTATATGTGACTTTTACAAATAATAGTAATTTTGAATGGATTGATTATGTGGACGAAAAAGGAAAAGATATATTTGTCATTTATGTGGACACTTATATTAGTAGGCGGTATATATTTAATAGTGAGATGTTATGAGATTTCCAAGGCTGAATCTTGGGAAGCATTACAATCGGAGGTTTCTAAATAAATATAATATCCATAGGGTATAGAGCATTTGCTATATACCCTATTTTAAATTTAATATCATCAAGTATGAATAAAAAGGAAAATAAGTAAAATGATTATAAGATCTGATAATCCAATTGTAAATGTCATTAATAACAATAAAGGATTTAAAACTTTTGGTGAAATTATGGTTGCAGTGGCATCACATAAAACAGCCAAGATTGAAAAATGGCGTATGTCATGTGATATGCCTAATGTGGATATCGAGATTCATGTTAATCCTGATTGGTCTGATAAGTTTGAAATGAAACCTATCCAGTGTAAATATATGATGGATGGTGAAATGCAAGATGTTGAATTACAATCTCTTGTGTCAAGTGTTATTGACCCGTTTGAATTTCCTAATGGTACAGAGTTGAAAGATAACGAGATGTTCATGGAAATGATCAAAGCCCATGTTGAATATCTCAAACAGTTCTCAATCTTCTTTGATGAGATTGTGGATATCGAATGCCCGTTTGTTAATGAAAATGCAATGGGTGAATTCTGTAGTGCATTGCGGATATTCCTGGACTTTGACTACGTCCGTGGAATGGGACATTAAACGACATTATATAGTAACTTTATATAAAAGTAAACAGCCTAAATATAAAAAGGAAAAAGAAATGAGTCTAGGTGGTCAGTTAAGAAAAGGTGATGTATTGTTGTGCTTCCATCCTACGTGCCCTAAGTGCATTAGTAAAGATGGTATCTGTACTATTGGTACACCCAAGTGTCGTGACATTGTCAAAACAGTTAAAGAAGGCATAGCTCTTAAAGAAAAAATAGAAGCTATGGCATGATATTTTAAAAATATAAATCGTAATATTATAAAGATTTAAATAGTACGATATTGCCCCGGTAGCTCAGTTGGATAGCAGCAACGGCCTTCTAAGCCGTAGGTCACTGGTTCGAGTCCAGTTCGGGGTACCAAAATATTATGCTAAGTATATATACCTTCTAACGAGGGTATATATATTTTTTTATAAAAAGGAGTTATAATGATTGTAGATATTTTTTGTAGAACATGTGATAAAGATGTTAAATGGTTAGAGTTGTCATTACCTTCATGGATTCATTTTTTTAAAGGATATAGATCTATAAAGATTGTTGGTATTGAAAATGAATGTTGTAAAATTAAACGAATATGTGATATGTATAATGTTGAATTTGTACCAGATAATAATAGTGCCGTTATTCAAGATGGTAACATTAATCATCAGTATTCTAAATTATGTGCCGATTTATTAACTGATGCATCATATGTGTTATTTATGAATAGTGTTACATTCTGCTATGAAGAGATTGATATTAATACGCATATTATAAATGACAAGCCTATAGTTCAGTATTGTAACTGGGATAAAAGATTTAGGGGATATGTTTGGTGTAAACCAACTTGTGAATTTATGAAAATAGATACGCCTTATAATTTTATGTGTAATATGCCGTTTATATATCCAACAAGTGTGATACGTGACACACGTAAATATATAGAAGATGTTAATTGTAAAAAGTTAGTTGATCTATTAAAAAATGTGAAAGAAAGTATTGGTGGTGTTAGTGAATATAATTTATTAGGTTGTTATGCTTATCTATTTTGTAACGATATGTTTAATTGGATAAATATAGTTGAAGATAATGAGATATTTACTGGATTACACGATTTTTTTAAATTTGGTAGCTTAAACCAAATAAAAGAATTTAATTATGTATCTATAGAAGAAAGAGAATCAGAACATGGATATTAAAAAACCTAATGATATACAAGTAGGAATACATGTAGAATCAAAACAAGCTATATGTGATCAACGTATATTACATGTAGCTAGTGATATTGCTGGGTGGAGTAAAAATAGAAAACGCAAAGTTGGATGTGTTATTACTAATGATAGAGGTGATGTAGTGTCCACAGGATGTAATGGATTTCCTAGAGGTATTGATGATAATATTGAAGAACGCCATATATCACCATTAAAACATCTATTTGTTGAACATGCAGAACGCAACGCTATTTATAATGCCGCTGCTGCTGGATCAGCCGTGAGAGACTGTACTCTCTATTCCACATTATACCCATGTGCCGAATGCGCTAAAGCTATTATACAATCTAGTATTAAAAGACTTGTGACTTATCCACCTGATTGGGATGATAAAAGATATAAAGAATCATTTGCTGTATCAAAACAAATGTTCGATGAAGTTGGAATTGAGATAACCTTCTATGACGTACCTCAGTAAATTATAAGCATATATTACCTTATTGAATAAACTAAATTTAAATAAGGAGAATATATGAAACTTACAGGTGAGTATGTCTGTCGCCGTGAAGGATTCCTTCACTATGTTATTTTACTCGAAGTGATTAATAACAACAGTAAGGGATATATGCAATTAAGCAAGATCCCAAGTCGTGTATTAGCCGATCCTGATAATGCAGATGCATGTCAGTTGATATTATGTACCGCTGTAAAAGAAGCTAGAAGTAAAGGATTACTATGAGTAAACAATTAGATTTATTTCAGAAAGAAGTTCCTAAGCCAGAGGTTGTTATTAGTGATGAACAATTCATTGCCAATAAGGACAAGCCTTATAATTGGGACCCTGCTCTTAAACGTGTTCGTGAAATAACATTTGCCAGCACTGTACCTATGCGTGAAGCGATTCACCAAGTGGCAGTTGAATTTGATGTAGATCATCATGACCTAGCTAAGGTTATGAATCATCGTAGTCAGGAAAGTAAAAAGATTGCTAAGTCCATTAAGGACAGAAACAATCATCTACCACAATGGCGTCTTGATCAAATTCAAAATGAAGACGATTAATTTAAAAACGCTGATGATTAGAGATAGTCGGTCAGCCCGTCCCATAAAAACTGACGGTCATAGGTAAAATTGTAGGTGAGTAGTTGCCCTACTACAAAAATAAAGAAGAAGAGAGAGTGATGATCAACTCTCTCTTTTTTTTCATTATCTTTATAAACATATATTATTTAAATGTAAGCCAATCGCAATTATTTATAAGGGAGCAGATGAAACAGAAGATAGAGAATCACACAACGTATATATTAGATAAGATCGATCAACTATCACATGACTGTATGTATAGTCCAGTAGTAACGATGGATGACATACGATTCGGAGAATATTTAGCACAAGTATCACTTTCTTTAGAACAGAACATGGATCTGTACTTAGGTACAGTAGAGTTTGGTCAGACAGAAGAAATTGAACCAGAATATGCATTGAAACTACAAGCGATGCAAACAGTATACCGCGCTTGCTCAAGAGTAGGTGGAAGTATACGAATATATAACTTAACTGACGATAACGTTATGATTAATAAGTTATATTCTTATTTGAACATATCTTGTTTAGGTCTTGATCTAAATGAAGTTCGGATAGAAAAAATAGAAATAGATAAGAAGATAACATATATCCAAATTACAAATTTAAGGGAAAAACTATGATAACTACTGGTAAACAAATAAGACCATTTAAATTAAACTTTAAGACTGATACGCCTATTGCTCAATCGAGTACTGGCGCAACATTAATATATCCAAAACATGTAATGGCATCAGCTATCAAACAAGAATTCGTTGGTGGTAAGTTAGCTATCTATTCTCAATTTGATCAGAACTCTTTACAGATGTCTGAGAAAGTATCTGTTGCCGATGCACAGATGCAACATCTTATTGGATATGTTGAAGAGTTCAAAATAGAAGAAGATGGTACAGTTAACTTCAATGCTGATTGCTCCCATACAATTCTACAGATAGATACTGATGAAGTATATGCTATCACTATGATAGGAACACCTGATACAGGACCAGTTCGAACTGTACAGAATGTTAAAATTGTATGTTTAGTTTTATCTAAGAAATAATATGAGTAAACATGAATGTGTAGGTGAGATATTTGGGAGGATAGATGAATTTGATTCCTCTTTGAATATGGTAACATATGTGGTAGGAGAATCACCTAGTCTATCAGCAGCAGAAAAGTTAAGTGTTCTTAGTGTTATAGAATATATTAAGAAAGTTAACAGAGCATTAGGAAGTGATATTTATAAATCTAAATTTGTAAGTATTAAAGAAGAAGACTTTGATCATATGAGATCTCTCACAGAAACTTTCGGATTAGATCTATCTGATGAGTTTGTAGACTTCTACTCACTACCATCTATTTATATCAATGAATGTCGTGTCCGTGCAAGAGCAGTTGAGAGATCGTTTTTAAAACATGTAAAAATTAGGAAATTAGATATTGATGAGAAGTTACTAGACTTTATCAATGAGATAAATAGATTGCTATTTTTAATAGCATGTGATTTAAATAAATAAAACATAAGGGTTATAATGACGCAAGAACAGAATAAATTCACAGATCAACAATATAAAGACTGGACTGATTATATTGAAACGATCACACAAACACAAATTAGAACACATGTTGCTAAACTACTCTGGTGGGTTATGTTTTCAGATTGTCCAAATAGACCTGATTATAAACAAGATAAGTGGGTGGAGTGGAAGTGTGAATTCATAAACACACCATTGGTAGATTATCTCAGTACGGTAACACATCACCTAATGACAATGTGTGCACCTGCACGTGTAATATCACATGCAAAGAAAACACTTAGGCAAATACCTACCAAAGGGGGATAATGAACACATCTTATTTTGCAATAGCTTCTAAAGATCCTAATGCAGTATCTATATCACTAGTGTCACCTAAGTTTGCAAAAGGGATACGTGAGTATAAGAAACTAGCACCCACTTCTGAGTTATTATTTAAGATAAAGAATAAATATATAACGCATGAAGAATATGAAGAAATTTATAATGAAGAGGTGTTGGGATTATTAGACCCTGTGGAAGTATATGCAGAATTAGGCCCAGATGCAATCATATGTTGCTGGGAAAAATCTAGCTTCTGTCATCGACATATTGTTGCACGTTGGCTAGAACATAATTTAGGAATAGAAATAACTGAAAAATAAAAGGAAGCTCCAATAAGAATGAAAAAAGTAATAATAGAAACACGTAAAGGCAATGTATTGTATTTACACTTCCCAACTAAATCTATCTTGAAAGTAGACAAAGTAGAGATTGAAGAAAAGTTGAAAGACTTTATGGGAATCGTTATCACCTCTCCGTCCCATGAACGTCTATCAGGGCGTCATATGCAAATTGTTAAGACTGCTACCCGTATTGCAAAATCTACAGGTAAGCATATTAAAACAATCCTAACTCAACACAAACATGCTATTAATGTAAATGGGGTTGTGTACCATACTTATATGTTGATCAATGAAGATGTATTTAAAGATATCACATGTGAATTAACAGAAGGTGTGTTGCAAGTTCTAGAAGAAGAACAAGGTGTTACAGACGTATCACCATTTGAATAAAGACGTAAGATATACTAGATGGGTTAATTCCCATCTAGTATATTAATTTTCACCTTATATGATATTAAAGTATTTGTTGAAATCATATTACGAAAGAAATAAATAAAAGGAATAATATGAAAAGTAAATGGATATTTAAAAGCCCCCCTATAGAAGATGTAGATATGGTGTGTAAGCTAACAGGTATGCCTCATCCAATCGCTAAACACTTAGCAAGCATTGGAATGACCACCAATGAAAAGTTAGAAGAATACTTACATCCTAACTACTCTAAACTTCTAGACCCGTTTGATATTCCAGTGATGGAAGATGCATGTACTAGAATTTGGAAATGTATTTTGGAGAATAAACTCATCTTAGTATATGGAGATTATGATGTAGATGGTATTACATCGTCTGCTTTACTAACACGAGCACTTAAGAAACTTAATGCTAATGTAGATGTATTTGTACCATCTAGGAAAGATGGATATGGATTCTCCATTCCAACTATGGAAAAGGTATTAAAAGATTTAGATCCAACATTAGTGATAACAGTTGACTGTGGTATTAATTCTAAAGACACTGCTGATTTCTTAGAATCAAAAGGTATTGATGTTATTATTACAGATCATCATGAACCTGATGAAACAGTAGCCCTTCCTCATTTGATCATTAACCCTAAACTCTTTGACATCCCAAGAATCTTGAATATGTCTGGAGCCGGTGTAGCGTTTAAATTAGTCCAAGGAATATTGGACTTTGGTCGACGCTATAAGCACGCTGGGTCGTTTGAGACTGACTGCCTTGACTTCATTGATATTGCCACTCTAGGAACTGTTGCAGATATTGTACCACTCCAAGAAGAGAATCGTATTATTGCTAATGAAGGTCTTAAGGTAATGCCTACGACTAAGAATCCAGGTATTAAAGCATTGTTAAATCTTTGCGGACTCTATGATAAAGTAGATGCCTCAAATATTAGTTTCAAGCTTGCACCTAGAATCAATGCCGTTGGACGCATGGGTAATCCTCGTAAAGCATTAGATCTGTTATTGACTGATGATATTTGTGTAGCTAACCAACTTGCTATTGAGATTGATAATCTTAATATTGAGAGACGTATTTTAACTACATCTATCGAACAAGAAGCGTTGAAGTATATTGATAAGAATATTGATATTGCTAAAACACGTAGTATTGTTGTGGTTGATAAATGGGATGATGGTGTGTTAGGTATTATTGCATCTCGTATTACAGAGAAATATAATATCCCAGCTATTGTTATGACGTTGGATGAAGAGAAAGGTGTTGCTAAAGGATCATGTCGTAGTGTTGACCAAATCAGTATCCTTGATGGACTGAACATGTGTAGTGATTTACTTACACGTTTTGGTGGACATAAATACGCGGCTGGATTAGAACTACCTATTGCGAACTTAGAAGAGTTTACCAAGAAGATTGATATTGCTATTAGAACACAAGTGCCTGATAATGTTATCCTTGAACCTAAGATTAAAGTAACCTCATTGATTGAAGAGTCCGATGTTAACTGGGACTTCATTGAAAATGTAAATAAACTTGAACCATTTGGTTATGATAATCAAGAACCTAGATGGTGTTTGAAAGAAGTAAAGATTATTTATTCTAAGTTAATTAATGATAAACATCTGCAATTAACATTAGATATAAATGGTAAACCTGTGAAAGCTATTATGTTTAATTACAACGTAGCTATTGATTCGGGAACATATGTTGATCTAGTATTCTACCTTAAGGAGAATAACTGGAAAGGTAATATGTCTATCCAACTACACATTATTGATTTAGATATTGTTTAAGATGGATAAGAATATAGAAGTAGTGGCTTGGTAGTGTTTCTCATGTGGTCAACGTGCTACAGATAGTGAGATCTGTTTTGGATGTAATGAACCAAATATCCAGCCACAGCATAAATGAATATTAAAAGGAGTACAGAATTAAAATGGAAGAAGTTAAGAACATTGTAGAAGTCGAATCATTGTCAGAACTAAAGATTCTTGTCAATGGAAAAAAGCATGTTGTAGTAAAGTTATGGGCACCTTGGTGTGGTCCTTGTAAAACCTTTGCACCTATTGTAAACAAAGTTAACAGTGAACTCGAATTAGACGTAAGTATTGTTGGAGTAGATGTTGATGCTGTCCCGATTGTTGCGGCTGTGTATGGAGTACGTAGTATTCCTACTCTACTAATGTTTGAAGATGGCGAATGTAGGAAACAGATTCAAGGTATAGTTCCTGAGCACCAGCTCAAAGAACTTATCGCTGATTTTGTTAATGGTGTAGAAGAAGAATTAACTGAGGAGGTACAAGTTGAAAAACCCATTGATACAGTTGAAACTGAAGTTGAAGTCGCTACAGAGAGTCAGACAGATGAGAAGGGAACGCACCAAGATGATGATGAATCGGATGTGGTTGGAGAATTAGAAGAAGCTCCATCTATTCCTGAAGAAGTCGTCGAGGCTGAAGTACCAGGTGATAGTGAACCACCATCGGTGAAGCAGGAAGGATCTATCTTTGCCGCCTCTCCCGATGCAACATTAGTTACTGAAGAAACTCCAGGTATTGGTAAGGTGACTGCTATTGAACGTGGTGATGAAGGAACTGTATTAGATGTGCCCAATCAAGAGCAAGGGACTGTGTCAGATGTTAAGGTTGAAAACAGAGCATTGACTGAAAAAGAGATACAGGAAGAACTTGATGCTGTTAAGCCTATTGATGTTGTAATACACCCTGAGTTGCTTACTAAAGATGAGGTAGTGGAAGAAGCAGTTGCCACTAGTGATCGTGTTAAGCAAACCTCACCAGGTATTGTATTACCTACTGAAGATGAAACAGTTCTTGAATGTCCTATCCAAGATTGTGCCTATAATGAAGCTTGTGAATGTGCATTTGCTGAAGCTACTATTCAGACTATTGCACCACCATGTGGTAATGTACCGAATGAATGTCCTGCAGTAATTAATAATACCTCAGATCAAGAAAAATCACTACCACCTGATCAAGATTGGAATGAAGAAAAAGATATTGATGTAGATCGTCGTCATAATCATTTCAAGATTAAAGCAACAGCTGCACATGTTCACGCTATGTATCAAGATCATGAACACTATCATGAAGGCGATGCTGGATTGGATCTATTCATTGCTGAAGATCAGATTATCCCAGTTGGTCTTGGTAACAAGATTGATCTATGTATTGTCTGTGAACCGGAAGATGGTATTGCATATGAGCTATGGCCTCGTAGTAGTATCTCTAAGACTCCTCTCCGTCTTGCCAATAGTATTGGTTTGATTGATGGTGGTTACCGTGGACACATCATGGCTGTGGTTGATAACTTTGGTCCAGTTGGCTATGAGATTAACGCTGGTACTCGTTTGTTCCAACTTGTTGCTGCTGATAAGATGCCTATTACATTTGAGATGGTAACTGAAGTATCAGAGACCGCTCGTGGTACAGGTGGGTTCGGTAGTACTGGAGCTTAATTAAATTAAATATAAGATACTACACCGTAATGGTGTAGTATCTTATATTTTTTTATTTAATCAGCAACAACAGTAACTGTATATACAACACCGTTATCGGTAAACTTAAGAACTCCACCTACCACAGATAGTGTATCTTCTGCATTAAGCTCAACATCACCAGGTGCAGTAGCAGTATCAACATAAGCCTTAACAGACTCAGCACTAGCTACATTAGAATCAGTAGCAGTAGCCATAGTATCGTCATCAATGATAGTAACTAGACCAGTAACTGCCGTAGATAAATCCTCCGCTACTGTAACAGGTGGGCCATATGGTCCTTGTTCAGTTTCTCCATTTCCAATCGCGAAACCCGCCTGTGTAAGATCTATGTCGGTGTGTCTTGCCCAATCCCCAACTTTAGAGCCTAGCGTGTCACTAACATACCATCTATCAGTCGCCCACCAGAATGTCTTCGTAGCCCCTACGTAAACATTTTCCCCATTATACTGAGTCTCGGCTGTAGGGTATACACCTGCTGGTATTCTAGCGTCACCGCCTGTTACAACAATACCAATAGTTTGTCCTCCCACAGCAGCTGCTGGTGTAGCATCAGTGATAGCTGTCTCTAAAGCATTAGACACAACTAGGTCTGCTGCAATATATGCATCTGCAGTAGCTACAACGTTAGTAAGTTCTGCAAGATCAACCCCTGATGAGATCAACCGACCAGTATGTGCGCTAACAACTGGGATATCACCTGGTACAAGCCTAATCCCTTTAATATTTCTAGTTTGCCCCATGGCACCACCTGCGATTAAGCAAGCTAATGTAATTAGTAATCCTGTCTTCTTCATAATTATAACCTTTCCTATTCCCACATACTCATACGTCAGTGTCGAGTATTATATGTCTCATATAATGATTCTTTATATATTTAATTTTTTTCATCATTGAATGGGTAAAGTAAAGGATGATTCTACTATGATAAAACTAGTCAAAAAATATTTATTTAGACGCAAGATAGGGCAAGTTCTCGTAATAAAAGATTGTAAGATTGTTAGTAGACCACAATCTATATTCTTTAATAAGCATACTAAGATGCTGTATAAAAACATAATAGGTAAAGATACTATATTAGTATTAGACTTTAAAACTTTTAATAAACTTGAGAGGAATCATATAGATAACTTAAGCTGTAAAGTTGCAGTACTAATAAGTCAGTCACAAAAGATAGATTCCGATCTGTACCCAAATATATTGTTTATAGATAACATAGGTAAGATTTTAGATCTCCATTTAGTATTTAGTTCTAAAATTAGAAGTGTGGTCATTTATGGTTCTAATGATTTTATGCTAGCTACTACACATATGGCCAAGCGTATATTCATAACAGATATGAATGATTCTTTTATTGTATTAGAAGACATAGGTAAGTTTGCAGGTAGAGACTATATTGAAAAAAGATTATATAACCCATTTGTATACTTTAAATACACTACAACAAAAGTATTTAAAACAGATCCTATATTAGATTCAGATAGACCACCTATAGTATCCTATATGTTAAAGAGGGGCTTTAAAGATTTCCTATTTAATAAAACTAAAGTTACAGATTTCAGATTAGCAGATCAATTCAATCTCATCTAAATTATAAATATATATTACGAATATGTAGGTTGTTTTAGTAAACATTATATAGTCGAATTAAAATTAACTTACGTATTGGGGGATAAAGATGAGAGAAATGGTTGACGCAATAGCAAAATCGATGGTGTACTCTGTAGCTAAGAGAATGGATTATACACAGAAAAACTTATTCAAAAAAAATAGATCTAAAATTATTTTAGCTGTTCTTTATAAAGACTTTGATGTAATTCTTAGTTTTACTAAAACACAGTTTAAACAATATTGTAGACTATGGTCTGAAGGTGATTACAATGGTAGTCAGCCAACTCTCGATGGAAGAAGAATAGTATTTGTATTCTCATTATATGGATTAAAATACATTGCCAGTGTTCCACAGAAAACATTTGACACAAGAATATGTGATTACTCACAAGAGTTATTACATGATCTATATAATTTCTATGTGGATAAAACAAATGATGAAACTACTATTGTCTATGATGATATAGTGGGTATCTATGAACAGTATGTTGTATTTGGAGCTACCTGTGGCACTTCTAAAAAATTCATATATTTCACAAGTCTTGGGGAAGATGATTATACGATCGAACAACCTTATGATTTAATTTCTAGTAAATTATTAAAATCCGATATATCTCTTAATATAAAAATATGTAAGATGTATCCAAAGTTTTTTGCTAAATATCAAAACCATGTTCTGTATAGACCAATGGTAAAAGTATTTGGTAAGTTGAGTAAAAAATAACATTAACAATAACACATGCAAATAGAGGAGTACCATGCTTAAGACGAACGTAGATGTATTAGCTGAAACAATCACCGGAGCTATCAAGCACGAGGATATGACAGCGTATATAGGAACAAAGGGTGTATCAACAACCCGTTATATTTTATTCACAAAAGGTGATGAGAAATTGTTGTTTCATAATATTAATGAATTGGTTGTACAATATTGTATCATGAAGAAGGATAATAACATTGTTGGTATTATCCGTCAACTAGTTGAAAATTGGGTAAACGGTGGAAAGCCTAATCCTATCAACGTATGCGATATGGTTATATCAGTTGTATTTAGCGCATTGCTAAAAGAATGTAAAGACCTACCAGAAGATAAATCTGAAAAGATTTTACAAACATGTAAAATTCTTGCTGGTACAAACCCAAGAAATCTTAAATCAATTGTAGATGCATTTGCTCTATACACCTCGGGATGTTTCGACACCCGTATTGTACAAGGACGTGCTAATAACTATTTGAATTATCCAGATAGTCGTAACAAATTTGATGCAAGAGGATTCTGTGCAGACACAACTATTCCTGTGTTTGGTATCATCAAAGATCAGCGTATTCGTTTCCCTAAGGAAATTCCAGCTGCTTTTGATATCAAGACTGAACATGGTGAAGACATTGAACGCATTTCTAAGGATCTTGCAGTTGAACCTATTGTACTCATGTATGCATGTGTTATTGTTAATAAGCATAATACCATAGAATTCCTATGTGATGAGTATAATGTCTGTACACCAGCGGATGAAAATAAATTAAAAGAACTGATGAATCTTTAAATTTAAAGTAATAGAATGAATATACACATTACCATAATATAGAATGTTTTTCATTACGACATTTCTTGTTTGTTGGTATATATGTTCCTTCTTATATACTTATGTCATATATCAATTAGCTTGTACTCCGAGTTGATATATAGACAGTCCGCTCGTTGAGCGTCCTACACGTACTAGCTTAATTGCTAGTACGTGTAGGTTTTTCTTTTTTTGTAGTTCAATGTTCTACAGGTATATATTACTTTAATGTATTAGCTAATTTAAACAAAGGAGTTATATATGGAAAAGGTAAATATTACTATTGAAACTGGTTCAGTCACAACCACCGATTTATATATGGAACCATCGCATAAAGTGATGGAGGTAGCACAGAAGCTATCTATTGCATATCCTGGTTGCACTGTTAATGTGCAGTTGTTTGTCAGGATTCGTCGATCATACAAAGATGGTGAGATCGTATCAAGTCGCCCTGACTTAACTGAGTTCTACACAGATGTCTCGGAAGAGGATAAGTGGACCTGGTCGATGTTTGGACAGGAAAAGGAATAGGTAATCTGGGGTCTAACCAACCCCTAATAATTTTCTCACATAAGTATAATAATAAATAAGGAGATAGCAATGAATAAGGTATATACTAATGAGTCCACAACAGATCAAGTACTAGATAGTCTATTAGACGCTTTTCTAGGAAGTATCTGGAAGTAAGAAAAATAAATAATCTTGGGGGAGATTATTTTTTTTCATTCTTATTATAAGTATATATTACTTTTTTGTATCAATGAATCTAATTTAAACTAAGAAAGGTAATTTATGAGTTGTTCAACATACGTAATTATAGCCAATGTATTCTACATGATTAGTGTAATATCTGCTGTAGCGGTAGTAATCTGGTTAATTATAACAAGTAGTAAAACCAGTAAGCGTAGTTGTGTAGTACGTTCTGTTTCTGTTTCATTCTTAACTATAGCTTTCTCATGTTTTAGTATTTCAATAACAGCTAATACACATTGTAAAGAAATCATATTAGACTGTTCAGATGACTGGACGGTATTTGTAAGTAATGATTCATCTATAGATATGTATAAACAGAAATATGTTTTAGCTGCAATATCTGTACTTGAATTTGAAGCTAATGGAGACGCATTGATCATAGTAGATAGTATAACACGATTCAGAGATTCATGTGAAATTGCACAGTATAACACAGACCGTTTATATAACTTTTAAACTTAAGGGATAATAGTATGACAAATGAAGTAATTACAGTAGCAACAGAAGCCGTACAGAATAGTGAAGCCATTGGTTGGCCTGCAGCTATTATGTGGTCTTGTATTGCATTTTCAGTAGCATATGTATTAGGTAAACTATTTTAGTATGAAGTAATATCTTTTTGGGGTTTATAATAATAAACAAACTTAACCCCGAAAGGAAAGTCTCATGAGAGAATCTTCGTATTATCAGGAATCCGCAATGCAAAGTGAATCATCTACCAATGGTTCATTATACAACATGGTCATCGAATCGCATACTGAGTATAAAGGCACACATTGTGTAGTACTTGCAAAGTATGCGAATCATAGTAACTTTGGTGGACTTAAATTAATGGTCCTCAAAGGAACTGGAGTTCCACCATTCAACCAAGATCCGCACTTCTTTGAAGATGCGCGAGTACTTGCACGGTTCATACCAACTGACAAGGGTATGGAAATGGCAAAGTTATTTGCCGAAGCACTAGATCTCCAAAAACCTTGGTAGATCTAATCATGGGGTGTTAATACCACCCCTTACAATTTTAAAACGGGCCTGCCTGGTTTCGACAGTACAATGGAATTCATAACTACAAGTAGAGGATGATCGTCGGCCTCTTTAAACATCGGTCAACAATTAGTTGGAACGAAAGTGATCAACTTCCCTAGTGCTCGCGCTCTTGCAGCGTAATCACGTCCCTTTTAATTAAGGGAGGGCTTGAGGATACCTAGAATTCTCTGGGATGAAGTATCTTCTAACTTAGGTATACCCAAAGAGGTGTGCTTAATACAATTAAGCAGAGAGCCCTATAGCAGCAATGCTATTTAAATAGTTAGGATCACTATATGGAAAAGAGATCTGAGTGTGAGTAGTGCTGTATATACTATTTGGTTTACTAGTAAAGTAAAACTAGGTAAAAACTTGTAACAACGTTATGTTGGAAATTATATTGGACGAGGGTTCGACTCCCTCCAGGTCCAAATCCACAATAATTACTGCCTCCACGCGGCGTGGGTTGGATACTATACTTAGGTATAGGCTAAATGTAATAAGAAAGGAATAATGATGAGTAAGATTAATGATACTGTTGTTATAGCATATACTAAAGGGTATAGAGTGCTTGATAATGGTGTTGTTAAAAGCCACATGGGTACTCTAAGAAAAACTATAAACCATGGTGGGTATGAGAAGGTTAATGTAGATATTGGTAACAGTAAAAAGTTTCCAGTACCTGTACATAAACTTCAAGCCTACCAGAAGTTTGGAGAAGAGGTATTCCATGAAGATGTGCAAGTTAGACATCTAGATGGTGACTCAACGAACAATGAATCAGACAATATATCAATAGGATCGGCAAGTGATAATGCTATGGACAAACCAGAATCATTGAGAAAATCACAAGCTCGTAGAGCAAGTCATTCCAGTAAAGATATTATATCGGTTGAAACTTGGCTTATGGTTGACGAGCATCAACGTGGTGGATGTAGCTACAGTGAACTGTCATTGATATTCGGTATATCTAAATCTACATTATCATATCACTATTCACAAACTGCTAAGCGAACAGCATTGTCTGCTTAGTCCACCATCTTCTCTCCTTGTATCCTTCTCCTGTCCTTTGAGGCAGTGCTAGGATTGGAGAGAGTCTTATTTTAATGGATGAGTGACAGAAGTAATGTAGGCAAGCCGGATAGTGACCGGACAGTACCAGACGGTACCAATCAAAAATAGATTGATTGAGTTGAAGCCGCTAGTAATCGGTTCTAGTATGTAGGTGTCAAATCCTACCTCATCCATCACTTTTAATAAGGAATAATTTGAATAGAATAAAATATAGATCACGTGTGTGGTCATACTATTCAGAATGCTGGCAGTACATTAATGCTGCTATTGTAAATAACCTAGCCGTGTGGTTAGGAGAAATGAGGAAGAATGAAGAAGGAAACAGGTACTAAATTAAACATGATGAGTGATGATAATATACTCAGTGTCAACTCACCGTTGGGACGTGTAGGTGGACCATACGTAGTAATTCATAAAGATGTGAAAGAACGTTGGGCATTAGTGGCCATGGCGTTCGATGATAACCCAACTCTCGGTATGAGATGGTTCTGGGGATCAGGCGGGAGTCCGTTTGCACGTCAAGCTACGTGGTTCATCATACCAAAGGACTTACATAATTCAATGCTTGACAGATTGTGTTCATCAGTTAGTATGAAACAACAGGTGGTTGATTTCTTATGTAATAAGATCCCAGGTAAAGAACTTAAATCATTTTACAATGATAAAATTACACCAATCCCAAGATCATTAGCAGATCTTGTAGCGGATGGGTCGATGATACCCATACCCCAAGTCTCGTGGCTTGGAAAATGTATTACTTGTGGGGCAGAAGTGCATCAGCAATGTAACTATGATTCTCCAACCGATCCTGGAATGGCAATAGAGACTGGTAACTATATACACAAAGAACGTGAATATAAATAGAAGGGATTATTATGCCTACAGGATTTGAAAGATGTACGCGAAGAAAGCAAACATGGAAAAACATGGACCGTCACCAACGGAAAGCGTTTCATCGTGAGAATAGATGTAGAGAAATCGAAGGATTACCTTTACTCAAAAAACCCTAAGTAATTAGGTTGGTGGAATATAACCTCGTCCGATGGACACCGGTTATCCCTTCTAATATTAACGTATTAGTTTATAAGTACATGCGTAGCATTATGCTACGCATGTACTTATTATAATTTTTTTGTAGATCAATCCTTTATGGATATATATTACATCCATAGAGAAGTGAATTAAAAGCATATCCTTCTTCATCACAAGTGTGATCAGCTGAAAAGCGAAATTGGTGTATATGTCACTACAAGTTTAATAAGGAGATTGATAATGAGTGTATTAAATACAATGAAGAAAATGATTGAGATTGCTAAAAAAGGATCAGATGAGCTGGTGGATTTACATGATAACTTTTACCCCAATTATGTAGACGGAGTTGTTGAATACAGAAATGTGATTCTGAATTATATTCGGGATAATATTGAAGAGATAATTTCAGCCAGTGAGGTCACTCAGAGTATCTCTACTAATAACCAGAACTGTTTGGTTGGAGGTGGGGAGGTTGATAGTGAGACCATCATGCTCTGGGAAGATGAGAATAGTACTAGTTATATAAAACTCAAACGAGGATGGTCTGGGTTGGAATGTAGCTGGGATTGGAAGATCGTAGGTGCTTATTATGGCACACTATTCTCGTATTAAATAAAAGAGGAACCCTAACGGGTTTCTTTTTTTTATTACATTATATGTACTAATATATGTTAAGGAGTTACTATGGCCAAGAGAAAAAAGAAACCTGTACATCCAGTAACTGGGTTAACTAAAGTTCAAACCAATCAGAGATGTAAAGCCGCTATGAGACAGGTGTGGCGTAAAACATCCCGTGCTAAATGCATACGTGATAATAGATTTCCTCACCCAGACCCTACTTCAAGTTTTACATATGCTGTTCCATGTGCTCACTGTCCTAAGATAATGGGGCAGAGTGAGAAGATAATGTACATTACAAAAAAAGGAAGACGACGGAGAAGGGGAGCATATGATGTTAACCATATTACCGATACAACAATGCCACCTGTTAATGACATAGTTACAGACCTAGGCCCATATGCAGATGAGTTATTACATACACCAGTTGAGATAGTATGCCCAGAGTGTCATGCTAAGATTACTGCTGAACAACGTAAGTTAAAATTTGGATAATATAAAAGAGAGGCCCCTAACAGGGTTTCTCTTTTTGTTATTCAGGATATTTCAGATATATATTACTTTATTGATATGTAATCAAAGAGGAAAGGAATATAATTATGGACAATGAGTATAAACAGATAATAGATAAATTTTCTAAGAGTTATAATAACTCCACGCGAGCTTTTATAATGTTCGTGTTATTATTTGCAACAAAACACGTACCTGGTACAAATCAAGACGGGTGTGAGTTATTGACATTGATGGAAAAGCTTAATGAGTTATATCTCGGTAGGGAAAGATCTAACGGAAGCTGGGTATCTTTAAAACGACTCGATAAAGTAGATTTTGATATAAAAGTTCTATTTGAGAAATTAAAAATATCGTTTGGTAATATGTATTCCACAATAACCTGTGATGATAAGGAATTTACTAATGATAACCTTGTTCTCATATTGGGTACCATATATGGTAAAGATTGCTTCGAGTTGGATCTAACGAATATGGACAAAGCATGGCCCGTTACAACTGACCCATCATAACAAGAAGAGAAACCCGTTGGGGTTTCTTTTTTTTCATCTTAGATATAAACATATATTACTTATATAGATATACTATTTAAAATTAAAAGGAGTTGAATATGAATGAGGAACTTAAAAAATATCTCTTAGAGAAAATGAAAGATGGTGTTGCTCGATTTGATACATGGGGTGGTACTAAGGGTAAAGAATTATATAAGTTGTTAAAAGATGAAAAGTTAATTGACATAGATGGTACAATATTCACAGTATCACATACTAATCGTGGTGGTATGGGTATGGGTGCTTATCCAAATTCAATTACAGTCACACAAGTTGATCCATCTAAAGCAACTAAAGTATGAATAATTAAAAAGAAGAGCCATTACAGCTCTTCTTTTTTTTCATCTTAGTTATAAACATATATTACTTCTATGTACTGATTTTTAATAAACAAATAAGTTTATACTATACGTTATAAAGGAGTATATGAAAAAAGAAGAAGGTGAAGTAGATATCAATCTTCTTGTACCATTTTATTTAATGAGTTCATTCTTATATTACAAAGAGGACCTAAGTCCCCTAACTGATCATAAGTATGATATGCTATGTAAGAAACTCCTGAAGCATTGGGATGACATTGAGCATCAGCATAAGAAGTATATAGATAAAGAAGCACTTAGTTCTGGAACTGGTTACTACATCAATTGGGATGAGTTGCCATCTAGGATAAAAGGCGGTGCAAAGCATTGGTATGAGGTAGCTAGGTCAGAAATGCCTAGTTTGAATAAATTTATAAAAAAAGGAAAGTCTATGAATGATGGACAACAGGTGTTTGTATTATCATGTGGTGATATGGATAGCATTATGGCTTCAAAGATTATTTGCAAAGCCATCCCAGGGAGCATACATCTTGCTGCCTCCAGAAAACAAATAGATGTCCCAAATGGTTCTCTAATATATTTAGTGAGACCTTACATGGGTTATCGTAGAATTTGTGATCTCTTACATAATTATGAAGTACGTCTAATTGATTACGATGTGAGTGATGAATATAAGTCGAAAGATCTTCTTGAATCAAATGGTTGTAAAACTACTTGGGTTAAGACCAAAGAGAATGTTCTATCAGAAGTTGTCTGGGATATGTTCTTCAATGGTAAAGAGAAGCCAGAGATTATCAAACATGTTCGTGATTACATGAAATGGGAATTCCAAATAGAAAACACATTAGCTATTCATTATGGGTATGAGTTGATCATACCTAAGTTTGGCTCAAATAGCTCTGTGTTTGGTAAGCTTTTGGATAACGACGTAGATGCTCTAAATCATCTCAAGGCAGGTGGTCTGGAAATAAAAGGGTACGTAGACTTCGTTAATTCAGAGTTATTAAAAGAACTTGGATTTTCAGCAACTATAGATGGACGACCAGTTATCTGTGCAAATATTGCTGGAGTGAATTCACTATTCTTTAATGTGGATGGAACTCAAATAGATTCATATGATATTGCTCAGACATTTTATTATGTACCAGCTAACAATATGGTCCACAGTGCTATCTATGCTATCTCAGATGATATCGATGTGGGTAAGCTAGCATCAGATCATTTTCAAGGTGGTGGTAATAGAGGAGCTGCTGGTTTCAATACTAGAGGATTACCATTTGATAAGATTGAAGCTGAGACTATGGGCACTACAGATTATGAAGGTATGATCAAAGCTTCAATTAAATCATCTAACATTATTCAGTATGTTAAATCTAAAATACATGGATGGCCTCGTAATACGTTCTATGGAACATGGAGAGGTATGTCTGCAGTATTTTACAACACACCATTCTTAATTGGTACCGACTTCTTTGAGAAGATGGATACTCGTGGTTGTGATGTACGAGTAACATTCTGTATGTTAGGTAATGGACATTATCGAATTGCATGTAAAGGTAAAGATGGGTTCCCATTGCCTGATGAATTCGGTAAGAAGGTTGATGCATATTCAATTGAGACACTCCCTGAATTAGTTCACGCTACATTCACTAAGGGTGAAATCAAGAAAGATATGTTTTTCGAGAAATCATAACTATTGTGTAACTCAATAATATACAGGTATATATTACTTATATAGAATTGAACCAATAACGTAATTAACTGTTAGAGAAATTATGATAGTTATCAAAGATGGAAATAAGGAGAGTATAGTCATGAGTGAAGTAGAAAAAGAACAAGAAGAAGTTACTTCTGAAGAAGAAGTGGTTGAAGAAGAAATCATCGAAGAAGAAGTTGTAGAAGTAGTCGCTGAAGAAACACCGGTTGAAGTAGCAGATAATAAGACTGTGGCCAAGGTACCGTTTAAAGAACGGGTATCGGAAGTTGCTTCAACTGCTAAATATGCAGTTTCGGATTCGTATGTAAAGCATCCAAAAGTATGGAAGACTGTTGGGCTTTGCGCACTCGTAGGAACATGTGCCTTCTTAGGTGCGCGTGCTGGTTCTGATGATTAAGTCAGATGAATTAAAATATAAGACACACTCGTAATGAGTGTGTCTTATATTTTTTTATTCAATTAAGCAAATTCTACAAAGTACTTAGAAATGAACTTAGTAATAATTTCAGCATAGACTTTAACAGTAGATTCATCTACGAGGTCTTGGTCAACAGTTTTATTATTATTAAGAACTTCATTATATTTTGCACCTAGCTTATGATAGAGTTCTTCAACCATAGTATCTTTATGCATGACCTTAAGGAGTACACCATATAAGACATCATGTAATGGAGTCTTATTGATAACCATCTTACCGGCAGCGTATGCAATATCGTCATACATATCTCTGCTGTTAAATTCTTTAACATGATTAGATAGTACAACAGATACAGTACGTACCATAATATCATTTTGTTTAGCAGTAACATATTTTTCATCTTCAGCAGAAGAGTTAGCATATGTATCAGCAACACGTTCTTTACTACTAGTAAGTTTTTCAACAGTCAAACCAATCTTAGAGATAGGTAAGTTACTATTAACAACAGTGCGATGTTTCACAACATCTTCATCTGTAATACCAGCAGCGGTTGCTTTGGTAGCAACATCAGGATTCTTCAATCCATTAGAGAACAATACAGTATCGTTATAAGTATACAAACGATGATGATATACGAAGTAAGCACAGATATCTAAAACAGATGAAAGAATCTTAACATTACCATTGATAGCGTCTGGATCAAACCCAGCTCCAACAATAGCACCTTCTGCATCTGTAAGACAAGGTCCATACTTATTAACTACATCCATACATTTGTACATAGCTTTATCAGTAGAAGGTTGGTCAACAATCGTGCTTTTAGTTTCTGAAACTAATGCATTTAAACCAGTACCTTTTGTCAGATGTGACAACACTGCTGTAACAGATTCTGTATCATGTCCTTTTTCAAGTAATGATGTAGCGATCTTCTGTTTTGATTCTTCATCGATAACAAGTTGTCCAGTAGTAACACCACTGAGCATTCTAGGAAGATATCTACTACATGATACTTTAAATTTGTATTCAGCAGATAGATCACCAGAATCAATAACAGTTTCTTCAACACCATTGATAACAGATGCACTGTCACCAACTGTTGCCAAAGCACTGAAGTCATATGACTCTAATGCAAAGTCTACGGATTCACCTTCTGAAGCTTTTGCAAGTTTAGGGTCTAAAGCAATACGTCTATTATATTCTTCATTAATACCACCTTGAAGAGTTTCCACAGTATTGTGCAATTCTTTAAGGGAGGTAATACCATCTGTAATTTTTTCTTCAAAAGAAGTTGCCACAGTTGATATAACACCAACTAGTGATTCTTTGTCAGCTTCGGTGAATGAATCCAACCAAGCTGTAACTTGTTCTAATTCGGTACCGCCTTCAACTGCTGCAGTATCTGCTGGAATATTTTTCAATAATTCAGCATATAGATTACTACCTTGCTTAAAACTGATGTCTGGAAGAGCTTCAGCTTTAACGGAACTCAGAATGTGATTTTTAATAAATTCAAAATTAATCATCATGATTAGCCTGCCTTTTCACTAAGGGTTGTAGATACTGTTTCAGCAACAGATCCCTGTAGATTCTTTGATGAATCTAAAGATATATTTTTATTTGATCCCAAAGCTTTTGAAACAATAGCATGAACTACTACGTTTGTAAAAACTGAAATTTTATTTACTTTGCTCATTTTTTCTCCAATATTAACATTAAAATAGAATAGATAGTACATACTCACATATAATGATAAGATATGTACTATCTATTTATACAATAAATACCTGATTACAGATCGCCTTCTGCATCAACTATTAAGAATTGGAAACCAATATCACGGTCGATTTCGATCACACCAGTATTGGAATTATAAACAAGAATATGTTTAAGATTCAATACAGTACCGTCATCTACATGTACCAATGTTTGGTCTTCCATATTTGAATTAAGTCCGAATGTATCTACAGATTTTACAAAATGTCCGAGCTGACTAGTAATAGCATCTGCTATCTGAGTTAACGCGAAAATATTATTAACTGTATATTCATCTACAATCTTAACAATAGTTTGCCTGATTGAATGTAAGATCTTATCGTCTCCAATAACACGTCGTACTACAAATAATTTAAAGTGAATACTAAACTCTAAATCAAATTGTGTTATGAATGGTGAACTTACTTTGAAGTCTGCTTTTCCAATAGATTTACTTGGTCTATAATAAATATCAGTATTAGGGATCAACCTCGGTTTAGAAGTTGCCACAACACCACAGTTATCAAGAATAAGCTGTTTCATTGAATTAACATATTCCTCAGTACTTTCATAATTAGCATATGAATTTAGATCACCATATAAAATACGTTTATTAATATGGATCATATACACACGATAATATGTTTCTCTACTTAGTTGAACAGGTGTTAAATCTGATAATGTTTTAACATTACCTTTGATAGACTCATATACAGGAGGTGATACAATCTTTGTCACTGGTCCAGTAAAGCCTAGTGTCAGTATAACATCTCTTACCAATTGACTACTATCAATATCAACGGGTTTAGATATAGATATATCAGCTGCCCCACCAGTATCATCACCTGCTTGACCAGCATCAATAGTGAATGTAGTATCATCTATTACAATTACAGAACTTACATATTCCCCATCTGGTAGATCATCAGTATTAGTAGAGCTTGCAACCGTTAATGTATCACCTGTTGTTAAAAAATGATCAGCTAATGTAAATGTAACGGTATTACCAGATGAAGCAAATGGTACAGCAAGTCCTGTAAATGGTGTTTCATTAGATAGATCGCTTCTATTTAATACAACAAACTGTGATAAGTCAATACCATTATTATCCAGTATACCTGTAGCTTCATATTTAAATGAAATTGTATACGTAGGTTCACCTTCCGAGTCAGGATATCTAAATGGAGCCCATCCAAATTTAGGTGGTACCATGATACCACCATCATTGGCTTCAGCAGGAGCAGATGTTAATGGTACCCCAGACTCTTTTAAATACCATGTATCAGTATCAAAGGTTAATGTAAAGTTACCAGATACCCATTCAGGTAATCCGCCATTTAAAGCAAACGTGAAGTCTGTAACATGTGTATTGAATGCATAATTATCTAACGTAATGATACGTGGAAATGCACGTATTAAAGAGTTAGCTACGATATTATTATCTAATTCAATATAACCGTAATAATCTTCTCCAACATCGATCTTTGTTATCTTTACAATCTCTCCAGTACGAGAGATTTCAAAGTCTTCAAGATATGATACACCGTCTTCATCTGGTCTATACATATATTGACCAACTTGTTTTATCTTAATAAAGTCAGCACCAGATCCAGGATCGTATAAAACAAGAGAACCATTAGTATCTCTAAGATAACTGTCAGTTGAATATTTTTGATTTATATTATCGGGATAAGTCTCAAATTCATGCTGATCATATGAAATATCAACAGCAGTGAACAGCTCTTTAATAGTAGACCCGAATTTTACATTTAGATTATAAATAGACAATGTCTCAAATCCAATAGTAGCACTAGTTGTCAAATATTCATTATCTATTCCATCTAAGGTGGGAATAATAGAACCATTGAGCAATAGTGATATTGTGATATCATCATTAAGTCTAATAAACCCAGTTACACTATTTTCAAACTTAAACTGAATGAGTTCGGGAGTGTTTATCCAACCATTAGTTTCAAGTTCAATATCATAAGTATATAACCCATTTTCATCAAATACAGCATCAACACCAGTATCATTATTATTCTTAAAAACAGTATTATTAAGTTTATTAACAGTAGATGCAACCACAGCAACATTAGTAGGTACTAATGGAGTAGGCAGTTCTTGTGCATATGATGCTTTAACTTCAACACTAATAATATATTTCAAAATAGAAGTATTGCGATCACCAGCATCGGCATCAACTATTTCCATACGTTCGGCATTAATTACAACATTGTTAATTGACAGTTGTATTTCAGCAGCAGCCTCTGCAACAAAATCTCTATTAATAATCTCTGGTGATTCTAAATCAAATGTTTCACCAAATGGTATATTATTTATAGTTGATACTTTATTATAGAAAGGATTGTATGTATATGTACTATTATTAAGATCATCAATAAATGCTTGTTGTGTTAGTGGGTTTTCTTTTTTGCTCTCCAATAATAACACTTCCGCATCACTCATCGGTTTAGCAATATCAGTATCTTTATTATAAAGGTACATAACATCAGGTGTCATTAGAAATGATCCATCACGATATCGTCTAATATTTTTAATTTTATAATCATTACCAGATTCAATATCAGAAGTACGTAAAAGTGTTGTAATATCACCAGATGGTACAATAGCACCTTTAACATCTCTAAGTTCTTTATAGCATAAATAAATTCTAGATGTAATACCATCTTTAAACTTACTAACTTTCATTCCAACATTAAGATCTTCAAAGTAGCCAACTAAATCCATAGGTGTGATTAACAATTCATCATTAAACGTATCATAAATAACACGGCGACGTAGATTAGTATAATCCATTCCAACACTACCACCAATAATACGTTGATCAATTATCCCAATGTTAATATTATTTCTATTGGTTAACATAGATGAATATTTATCAGTACTTTCAACACCAGTAAGTGGGAACTTGGCTGGAATTAATGCACCTGCTAATGGAGAAGTATCGATATCTACCTCACCTTTAGTAGCTAGAATTTCAATCTTGAGTTTATTACCTAACTGATCCTGTGTCATATATACAAATGGGATAGCTAGTTTGATAGACTTAGTTTCCTGCATAACCGTAACAATAGCTGTTGGCACATCCTCAGAATCTACATCATAAATCTTTGAAGATAATGTTTGATGTAACTCAGTCCACGTCTCACCTTTTTCATCTACAAAAGTAGATTGTGAATGTGGTGATGGTTCCATGTATTCAATACTTGTACTATTGTTATAGTTCTCATAAACTTTGTTTGTATAAATACGAACAGCGTAGAACTCGTCTTCAAATGGATACTCTTTTACAAAAGGAGTAGCTTTGAAAACTTCTTCTTCATAGTAGGTACGTTCGAATTGATATGTAGGGATTTTAATGGATAGTAATTTAACAGTATCAACACTATAAATCCTACTCTCTAATAATTCACTAGCAAGACCGAAGATTGGGTTAGTAACAGTTGTATCGTATACAACGGTAGCCGTGTCGGTATTTACATTGAAACGAATTTCAATTGGGTAATGTAGTGAGTAAGTATAATTACCAATTAGAAAAATAGTATCTCTAGGGATAATAGCTTTTCTATAAAGTATGTATTGTTCTGCTGTGTCATCATCAGCGTATACCGGTGGGGCTTCACGGAGACTATCCATAGCAACTACAAATTCTAGATTGGTACCAGATGGAGTAGCGAATAATCCAATGTAATCAAAATCTGACATATGTTTATATAACGTCTCTGAGTTAGTTGCCCGAACTGGAAACGTATCATCTAATGCTTGAATAGTATCTTTAGTAATGTTAGATGACATAGTGGAGAATGAATCTATTAAAAATGATGCGACGTTATTTGGAGTCAGTACACCATTCCCACCAGCTATCTGGCTTTCCATCCCCTGCAATATCTCATGTTGAATCCGGGATGGAGCGGCATACAACTCAGTAATTTTTTCATTAGTTTTATTCATAAAAAATTCCTTTAATAATTAACAAATACTAATCGGATTCTTCCACCCGAAGTATCTATCCATGGAGACCCTTTGAAGTTCTCATGTGGGTCGTAGGTTCTATCAACATAGGAAAGTTTCTCATTTAACACGGGCTTACGATGGACTCTTCTATATCGATTGACTAGCATATTGAAATCCTGTAAAATTGTATACTTACCATATTCGATCTTATTAGCTACGAATGGTACAGTGAATTTACCAGAATCTGTATTATAAATTTCAGCTTCTCCATAATTGAATATAGCTCCGAATGGAGCTGATCTAGGAAAGCACCCAGTTGCTTTAGCATACTTTGTGATATATTTCTTTGAAGGATCTAATATGAATCTATAAATAGAAACAGTATAGTTCATACGTTGTGCTTCAATATCATCTTGGTAAGCAGGCATCATACCTTTTGTAACATAGCCCATATACATCATCCAGAAGAAGAAGATAGCGGCTAGTGGCCCATTTTGAATATCCTTGAAAGTTAAGTTCAAATCATATGTCTTACTTAATTGATCATATCCTGTAGCGAATGTCTGATCTTCAGAATGGAAACCTGCATCGGTAGTCAATGTTTGTACAACTGGATCTGGAAATCCAGTAACACTCTGTAGTCCATTCATCAATGGTACAAAGAACGGATTAGATGGATCAATAAGACCACACTTACTTACATGTGATTTAAAGTCAATGCAGTATTTAGTATCCATCATGCATTTAATTGCATAACCCATAGATCTAGGATCTAGAGTATCTAGTGGAGCAAATTCAGCTCTTGATCTTAATGATCCTGATCGTAGACATAGTCGAGGTCTTGTTATAAATGTTAATCCTGTATGTTCAACATTAGGTGGTAACATGTTTCTGTGATATCTATCAATCCCACTAAAGAAGGTTTGGTATGTATTATAGAACCCGCCGCCACCGACAGATTTCGATACCATATCTAAATACTTTTTTTTCTCAGCGTCAGTGAGCTGAGCAATACCTTCAGCAGAAACTGGCCTATTTGGAAAATCATTTCTGTTGGGTGCCATAAAAACTCCTTTTATCTTTTTACTATTTTATCTAACATAGTATGATGAATTTATGTATATTTTAAGTATTTTAAAAAAGGAGTAAAAAATGAACCCAGCATTAGCAGCAGAAGTTGCAAATAAAGTTGCGCAAGAGGGTAAAAAACATGGAAAAATAAGTGAAAACTTATCTATGTTCTTTATTAGATTGATGAATCTAGACGGTGAGAACTTCAAATCACTTACTGGTATTTCAAAACAAGTACAGGTATCAAGCATGGCTTACATCGAAGATAGTCTTGTAAACACCGAAATCGCAGTTCCTCTAATGGGCACTCTAAACCAGATTTATCTTGGTTATGTATTAACTGCATTAAATATTTATAACTCTATCGGTCGCTCTAAGACACTACGTGAAGTAGTAGGTCGTGTAGCAAATGAAGATATCTCATTACATATCTCTGAAGAGAATTTGATCGATCAACATTTTGGTAAGGCTAATGTTTCTACTGAAGGACATGATGCTGCTAAGATCTATAACATTGAAGATGCTGTTAAGCATTTAGCTACTGGTCGTCTTATTGAATTTGAGTTCAATCTTAATTCTATACAGATGTCTGAATTCGGAGGCGGTGGAAAAGATACAACTGTAGCAACGGATGTATCAGATAATTCTAGAGATACACGTTTTGAAAAAGATACAGATGCAAATGGTAATGTTATAAGAGGCGATAATATGCATGAAGCCGGTGGTACTCTTAAAGAAAAAGGTGATACTACGAAAACTACTATTAAGTCACTACCAGGAGTTGTTAAAGTTCCTCTGTATGTTTCAGTCAAACCTGTGTTGTTACCTGAGTCAGTTGCAAAAGCTATCTTTAAGCTTAACTTCCCTATGTCTCTTAAGAGACGTTGGATGCAAGTTAAGACACGTGAGATTAGTTTCTTCAAAGATTTCTTATTGTCATTAGACCTTATTAATCTTCACAAGAAAGCATTGCGTGCTGATAAGAACAATGTACTTTCTCGTTTCTATAACGACAAAGCTAAAAAAGACAGAATGCGTATTAAGTCTGCCATCTTTGGTAACCAGAAAAATAATCTGGCTAGTTCTATGATTATCATTTCTAAAGAGACATTTGATACTGTTGCAAAAGAAGCTAAACTTAACTTTGCTAATCCTAACGATCGTCAGAAGTTCTTCAATGAATCATATTCTATGATGCTTGTTGTTGTTGACGAAATGTATGAGATGTGTGACATCTATTACAATGGTATTACCCAACCTAGTGAGATGCCTTACAAGGCTATCAAGCAAGGGAATACTAAGTCCGGAGTTGACATGACTGAAATCATGAAGACTATTGCTAAGGGCTCTGCTCCTAGATTCTAATTTAAATAAAGGAAATAAATTATAATGAACGCTAAACAAAAATTAGATAAGAAATTAAATAAGTTACTAGGTTCTAGAGGTGCATTCGTAAAACATTTCACCCTTAAGGATCTAGAAGCTTATATTGATATTCTTCTCGCATCACATATCAATATTAAAGTTGCTACTCGGAATATCCCTGATAGAATCTTTAATAGACTAGGCCCAGTCTTGTCTGCAAAATCTAGTGTTAGTAAACCTGGCTTTAAAGAATATAATCTTTATAAGTTAGCGTTAGCTAATCCTGTTAAAATCTTGGAAGACAGAACCGCTATGTCATCTTTGGTAAATGCTAATGATGCATACATTGGTATTCTTAATGAACTCAAAGATAATCTTTCAGTGTATTTCACTAGTGATAAGATTAACTTGTTTAATATGAAATTATCACATGTTGTAATCATGAGTGTGTTATATCAGAGTGAACGTTTAAGTACGTTCTCTAAGTACATGTTGTCTATCGTGACATCTTGTATTACTGGTTCCACCAAAGAGATTCCACAATACCAACTCCAGTACTGTTCTGATAACTATAAAGAATTAGCTATTACTATTTCTGAACTCATGAACAACTCTGGTGAAAAGAACTTCGGTAAGATTATTAATAACATCAAGATCAAAGCAGATGACTTTACTTTGATTTCAGATGATTCTAAATCACAAGTTGGTAGAATGAATATCAAAGGTTTAACTTCATCTGAAGATAAACTATTATCACGTGGTGTTCGTGGTCTATACTTACCTCGTAAGATTGGTGAGATGATCAACAATAAGCGTAATGATAAACATAACCATCTCAAGAATGAGGAAGAATGGTTACGTGCTCAGATGGCTTTAGTCATTGCTAAGATGGAACGTATTGATGAAGACTCTCCTGAGTACATCAAACTGAAGAATGTTGTATCTAAGTACAATGATCTTATCAATAAGTACGAAAGAAAACAGAAAAAGTACGAGGATTAAAATATGAAGCTATTCAATATAGATCCTAAGAAATTGATTAAGAGTGTTAGAAGAGGCCACTTTGGTCAATACACTGGAATCGGAATCTTTTGTCAAACGGCTGCTGAATTCTTACAGTTCATCGAGGATGTAAACTTCGAACCTACTAGAACTGCGGCATATGCTTATCTTAAAAATACAGGTGGTGGATTTAGACCTGGTGATGAAGCGTATGAAGCAGATGTAGATGAGACTGTTAAATTGTATCCAAAACAATTGAAAACATTATTCTATGCTAATCAGACTAAGATCATGCTTCTCTTTATCAATATTGTATTTGAGAACATGCAACGATTGTCTGCTAGAAAATCATCTAAGAAGTATTCTAACATTTCCATCTTCCTTATTAACAATAGTGTACTAGAAGGACTTATTGATGTTATGAGTGGTGTTAAACCTATTGCTCATATTAATGTCATGGAAGTTCTACAGCGTGAAGCTGTACATCAAGCTAATATTAAAGATGGTGAGACAACTGATTCGTATGTATATTCAGAGAAGCAGTTAGATAAAGATCTTCTTAATGAACTTAGAAATAGAATGTGTGATGTTTATATGCACAGTCGCCGCAACTCTAATAACATTGTTGATAATCATGTGAATGAAAGAACTGTTATTGATGCTCTTAAGTTAATTGTAAAACCTGTTGTTAAAGAGAAGTGTCCTCAAGACAGTATTATATTTGATTATACTACATTTAGTTTCATTAGAGATATCTCTAGAAACCCTTTGATGTATGGTCATCCTGATTTTGAGCTGACTAAAGAAGACGTTCTCTATTCTACTGATTATATTTCCATGTGGGCTAATCTTCCTCATAGACTACTTGCTAAGCGTAAATGTAAAAACCATAGAATGCTTCTCTGTATCGTAAACATGATCGTATTGGACGTTCTTATGAATAAGAATAACAATTGTAACAACGATGATATAGCACAACCAGTTGAGGCTGTCGGTAGTTGCTAACGTAGATGATAAATATATAGACATATATTACCTATATAGAAGATTAACTATAAAGGAAAGGTGATTAATATGTTTACTGCATTTATCCTATGTCTATAGTCAATCTTAATAGATGACTATTTACAAAAAATTGTAATAACGAGTGATCCACATATATTTCTAAACAGATATATGTGGGTCACATTTTTTTGGAGATTTTATGGAATTAAATGATATGATGGATATGTCCATATTAATGGAATGTTCTAGAATTAATGAAGAAATTACCACAGGGTGTGAAGAACTCGATAGCCTCTGTGTAAAAGCAGATACTGTTAAAGGTTTCCTAGAAGAGATTCCGAAATTCGGAACTTCATCTGAACGTCTTAAAGAAATTCATGCGCACTTCACTGATAACAATATGGAGATTGGACTTTCTCTAAACAAACAAGCTTTCCTTGCTAATGCTACTATTGCATATGAAGAAAAACTTCATAATACGATTATGATGGCAATTAAAAAGATTTTAGAAAAGTTGAAAGAACTTATTAAAAACATTATTAGAATGAATCTAATTCTTGCTAATAAATTGAAAACTGAAACACGTTATGGTGTCATTGCTAATTTGAGAAAATATCCTGCTAATACTTTTAAAGGAGCTATTGTTCCTTTCTATAAGAAAGCTACATTGAATCCAGCCTTACAGACAATGAAAGGTATTGATTTCAATAAGATGGGGTCTAATGATCAATTACAGAATGCTTTACAACCATTACAGGTAAAAACATTTGATACCCTAGGATGGGTTATCAATGGTAATGTTATTTCTAAAGCACCTAGAAAAGAATTGTCTACAACCATGGTTGAACTTGGTTGGGCTATGGATGATCTCAATAGACTAGCTAATGACACTATTGGTTTATTGACTACTCCGTTTATTGATGGTAGAAGTGTTATCAAGAAACTTGAAGTTGAAGCCAAGTCTGTTAAAGGTACCGATGAAGCTATTAAGCTTCGTAATAAAATTAAGAATATTAAAAGAACTACAAACTTACTACAGGATGTTTCTACCAGTATTGCGTGGTCTATCATTCTTATAATCAATAAGCTAAAAGCAGATTATAAGGGAGTATAATCATGTCCTTTTTTCCTGGTTTAAATATCGATCTAGAACATGTTGCATATAAAGGATTAACTGCATCAAAATTAGCTAATGAATTAATGGCTTTTTTTCAAGAGTTTATTGATATAAGAGACAAGGGTCTTAAAGACGGTATTCCACAGGAAACTGTTATTAAAGAAGTTCGTACTAAGTTTACTAGCTTAACGAATACTCTTAGATTCAGTAGGATTCTTAGAGAACATACTGGTGTTGATTATGATCTTATGTACAGCGTTAAGAGAATGGGTGGTACCTTTGCAACACAGATAAGATTCCAACCGGAATTCATCAAAGATACTAGAGACAACTTTGTCCTAGATAATTCTAAAGATGGAACTGGTAGAACTATACAATCTAAAGTAGCTGAGTTTCATAAAGCATTTGATCGTAAAGAAGGTAAGTTAGATAGATATGCTGTTCAAAATATCCTATCTGATAAATGTGTTATGTGGTTTGATGTTGACTGTGCATTCTTTATAAACTTATATCATTCTAAATTTGAAAATCTTGCGGCTTCTGAAATAACTGCGATTGTATTACATGAGGTAGGTCATACTGTATCTGCTGCTGAGTATTTAAGTATATTCCATAATACAATTATAGACTTTGCTAAACCAGTTGAAGTTAATATAAGTAGTATAGAACAAGCTAAGGTTGAAGTAGCGGCTGTAAAGAAAGAACTTGCTTTTGCTAAGAGACATGGACATGATAAGAAATCTGTAGATGTATTTGAGAAAGTGATATCTAATTTAGATGACGCCTTTGAGAAAGATTATATCAAACAGAGGAATATCTGGTTCTTCTTATTAATTGTACCACTTACATTGTTCTTTATTAAACGTAATATTAAAATATGGACTATCAATAACATATGTTCTGAATCCATCGATGATCTTATTAGAAAAAATCCTAAGAAGAAGAGCTCTGATTTAAAGAGAACTTTAAATGATTATTCTAATATTGAATATCGTGCAGATGCTTATGTATCTATGCATGGATTAGGACCATCACTTATTGTAGCATTATCAAAAGTAACTGATGCTTGTATGGCATCTGGTTATAAAAATAACTTAGCTAATCCTGATAATAACTTAATTATATATAACGTACATATGTATCTCACTTCATTATTATCCGGTGTTACTGGTGGTAATAGAGGGACATATGGATCAGCGTCAAATAGAATGAAGAATACTAAACGGATTATGCTCGATGCTATGCGTGCTGATGATATACCTAAAGATGTTACTGCTAATATGCTTAAAGAGTATGAGAAATTCCTCAAGTTAGAAGATTTCTATAAACGGAAATTATCTAGAACTGTTGAACAGAACCATAGACTATTTAATTTCTTCCATAGATTAAGTTCAATGAAAGATCTTATTAGTTTTGTATCTAAAGGTAAGATGGATAAAGATTACGAGTTCATACTTTCTTCTGCTAAAAAACTTATATCGAATGATTTGATATATTTACAAAAGCGTGTTGAACAACAAGCTAATAATAAATAAAAATATATAGTACTACTATCCTCACGGATAGTAGTACTATATTATTCAATTTATTCGAATTGTTCTTTTGGTAGGTCTTTCTTATCAGTAAGCACTTTAACAAACATTTTCTCAGTTTGGAAGTGAGTAAGAATACCTTGCAGTTGAGCGAAATTAATCTTATTGAATTGTACAACAACATTAGCAACAGCTGTTAACAGTTCATAATCAACAACCCAATTAAGGGCATATGCATTAATAGTAGCACCGTTCTTAATAAGGATGAAGTCTGCATTCTCAAGTTCAGAGAATGTAAACTGATCTTCAGGTGCTTGAGATTTAATAACCTCTTCATGAAACTTCAACACATCATCAATACGTGTAGCCATGTCATATGTACACAGACCATGAATAACTCCAACCACTGGAGCTTTCTGATATGTGTTGTTTGTAATAATTTTAATTTCAGAACCAATATTGTCAATAATAAATTCTTTACTTATGTTCATAATCAGGTGTCCTTATCTTGGTTGATATTAACACCATCAGGAATTAATACCTCATTCGTAAATAGGAACTTAATTGCAACTTCTCCAAAACGCTTCAAGAATTCAGTGTCGATAGATTTAGGTTGAATGATATTGGAGCTACCTCGCATAATATCATCTCTAGTAAACCATCTAACCTCACCTGTAGTAACATCCATACTAGTCATATCTCTATCATAATCACGATTACCATAGATATAGTCTTTGAGTTCTTTTACTCTACTAGTTGGAAGCTTCTTACCACGTAGCTTCATCCCTAATCTAGTAAACGGATCAAGGTATTGTTCTTTTGGAATTGGAGCCTTGTCGATATATATAAGTTCTAGCATAGAATGAAAGGCATTCAAAAATATTTTAGCTATGTTTTTTTCTAAAAGATATGTTCCTCTCGAATCACTAACATTTTGAACTAAGCCAAAAGATTCGATATTTTCTCCATCAAAGTAAACCTTTTTGATCGACTTCTTGAGAGATTTATATCCACCCAAGGTAATCCCTTTGGATAGCGATTCTTTAACAGCTGCTAGCGCATCTACAAGAACATCTTTACCTGCTCGATTATCATATCCAGATCCACCAATAACGATATAACCTTGTGCTTTACATTTAACAGCACTGGCAATACGTTTAGCAACGTCAGCCATATTAGATCCATCGTATACTTTAGCTCTAGAGTTTTTGATATCGTCTAGGAATTCATCAATTAGATAAACAAGAGATTTAGCTGGAGAAGTTTCTTTCTCCAATTCAGGATGAGAACCATCTACATTATACTCAACAAGATTCTTAATATATAAAGTTTCATTTTCATATTTAAAATCAATGTTGTTAAATGAGATAGAGGTATCCATCATATCTCTACGTAAATATCCAGTGGTAGCATATAGGGCTTCTAGATCATTAATAACAGGATGTTGCATCATAACTCTAAAGATAGTGATATCAACACCTTCTTTACGTCTAGTATAAAACAGTTCTGATAACTCAGATACAACTTTGGCATCCCTACCAAATCCAGTTATGATAACGAGAGGTCTATCTTCTGGTTTTCTATCGTTGATCTTCTTCTTGAGCTGTGTATATTCCAATCCAGTACAAGCAAGTTCACTAGATGTAACAATTAACTCGGAGTCTTCAGAATTGAATGTAGTACCGACCTCATTATTTAACATCTGATTACAGAGGATGAAAGCATTACATGAATATGAACTATCATCCACTTCAAGTTTAAACTTCACATCAGTTTCTTTAATCTCTTTACGAAAGATGATAGTATCCCAAGCATGTTTAGGAAGCGTTGTCATTAACTCTGCTACCAATGAGCTTAGTTCTCTATCTCCATGTGAACTAGTTAGAGCTTGACTATATGCAATCTTATGTACAAAATCAGTATCACTAAGATCAATATCAATTGAGTAATTATGATCTAACTCTTCAAGAACATTGTCACAGAATCTACCATATGCATCTAAGAAAAGCTTACGATTCACATATTGATTCTTATGTAAGTATTCTCTCAGTTGCGATAGTAGTTTTGTAGTGATCAACATACTTGATGTTGTACCGTCTCCAGCAGCATTATCAATCTTCTTACCAATGTAGGCAAGCATCTTTCTAGTTAACTCTTGGATAGGGTTAATGTAAGTTACAGCATTGACGATATTAATACCGTCTGTTGTAAACACTGGTTCAGCTAATGGGTTAGTAGCATCAGGTGGTAACATTGCAAACTTCCCATAAGGACCGCAATGGTTTTCTAATAGTTTACCTAGATCTTCTAGGGTCTTACACATAATATCATTAATACTATCTTGGTCGACAATATTACTAGCACCAATGTTAGTATTTAATACTTTCAAATTATCCATTATTATTTCCCTTGTCAATCTGGTTCTCAACAGCCGCCTTAGCAGCCTGCCTTGTTGTTATGTATTCATCAGATATTTCTATGGCACGTTTATCATAAGCTCTGAATGTTACAAAATCTATATCATACAGATCCTTCAAAACCATGCCACAGATATCTTTGAAATATACGGTTGTCCCCATTGGGTCTTCGTAAATTGTTCTGAAAGCTAATTCTTCAACTAGTTCCGAAAATATATTACAACCGTATTCTTCAATGTCTGAGAAATAATCATAAGTACTTGAATCGATAAATTCAGATTTAGATTTTTTATCGAATGAAGTATTTAGATATAGTTGGTATACAAATTTATCCATACCTTCTATATCAGGCTTGTTATCCATATACCTATCAAATATCTCGTGGTATTCTACGCCTAGCTCAAAGAGAGGCCCAGCTCGATCAATAACTGATAGGTAAGGTCGAAAAAAAGTCGTTCAACGTCCCATGCAATATAACCACTCTTTGAATCAACCGCTGTATCACAGTTCTCACAATTATGTGGACGGTACCCGATTAACACACCCGGTGTCGAACGAATGAATTCAATAATCTTAGTATGGAACTCTTCATTACTATCATCATAACCTAGGGATTCTAGAATAGATGGATAAGCTTTCTTATCTTTAGTCGTAGTAACTTCTTTACCATCTTCCATAAGAGCGATCTCTTCGATCCAAGGAATATAGTTTCTATTAAAGTCAATAATAAATCTATTCAACAGTTCTCTGTTGCGGATATTATTAACATTATTAGTAGCAGCTACCATACTTGCAATAGTACTCTTAGCAAATTCAGAGTATTCTAACATTGAAGGTACATGAAGTTTGTACTTAATATCATTGTGCTCTAAAGCTGTAGATGAGTTAAGTAAGTTATCACGATATTCAGTAAGTTCTTCCGGTGTGATATCTTTCTTATCATCATGGATAAACTCTAATGCAGCAGCAGAAACAACTTTGTTATTCAACAAGAATGTTTTCTGAATATCAAGAGTATACTTATTATCATGCTTACATTCCAAACACTTGAGACCAATTTCAATCGGTTCTTTGTAGATCAATGAAGACATAGCCCATAGGATCACATCGTAGTCATGGAAAGAGATATTGCTAAACAACGTAGTGCTGTTAGACCATCCCTTTAAGTTACTAGATACAATACATACTGGTAGGATGTCCATGAACTTCTGTTTAATGAAGGCATCATGAATAGTGAATCGATAGTAACCAAGTAGGCGACCAAGTTCGGTATCATCCATATCAACACTGTTGAAGAACATATTCAACTCACCCATAGTCAATGGACGAATAACAATATGGAATCCTGAGTTGTACAGATATACTTTCTTAAGACCGCGAAGCTTAGCTGTAAATGCAAGAGCAGCTTGTTCACCTTTAAGATCTTTACCAAATCGTCCACCGTGTGATGACTTCATTGCAATTGGATCTAGATCTGTAGTTTCAAGCTTCTTGAAAATTTCATTTACAGATTGGGCAGCAGCTGTTTGTGTTGAAGATCTAAGAATATCAATTAGGTCTGCAGCATATCCTTCTGGATTCTCCTGGAACTCTTTAGAATTAATAGTCTTAGCCTGAGTTTCTAATTCACTCTGTAGTTTTTCTTCAGTACCATAAGTGGCTGAAATTTCAAACTTATCTTTTACTTCAGGGTTGTCTTCTTTCTTAGTACCAACATTTGCACCAGGTAGTGAATCAGCAACTACTGAATTCTTACTTCCACTTGTTGGTACGATTGGTGACCGTTTAATTTCAGGTTGTACTCCTGATGGTGTAGTTTGGTCTTCAACATGTTCTGGTTCCGTAGCTGGTTCTACAGGCGGTAAAAGACTTTCAGTGGCTTCTTCTTCTAACTCAGAAGTTTCTTCCGCAACCACTTCTTCCACAACCTCTTCAACTTCTTCTACTGGGTCGTTAAACCCTGGATCTTTTTCTGACATAGTATTTCCTCAATCCTATTTCTTTTTCTTTATATAAATAAAACTTAATATGGGGAATGATGAAACAGTGTTCATCGCATCCTCATATGTGTAATAAAATCTGACAACCCCACCGACAATTCCGATGTTGATATATAGTTTAGCATCTTTTTGTTTCTTAACAAACTCGCTTATACTTACAGATGTTATTCCTTCAAACTGTGGTAACTTAAATGGTTTATATCCTGTAAAATCAAACTCAAGAATATTAACATTAGATTTAATAAAAGGTGTCCAATCTACTTCATGTTTAACCCAACTATTGGGATTACCATAAAGATCTATAAAACTATTAAACATATCTTCAATATAATCACGCTCAATATGAGACATCTTAAAGACAACTGGGAATTGTACAACGGTATCTACCTTCTTTACTTTACGTGTTTTGTTAACATATAAATATGTTCCACAATCAGATATATGTAGTACTTCAGTAATTCCTTTTTTATCTTTATGTTCACGTATTAAAGCTTGTACTTCAAATATATTTACAGCACATCCTCTAGTGTCACCTAATTTATCTATTGGTAAATACACACTAAGCATCTTAATGAAATCAATGTTCTTCTGATCCACCGAATGAATAGTATCTTCAATAGTTGGACGTACAATCAATAACTCTGATGGTTCCAATGTTGAATACACTGCTCTATTCGGTGTGTCATTAAACATATAAATGTAACGTTGTTTTCTACAAAACAAAGAAGAAAAATATTGTTTCCATAATTTCTTAAATGGTTTATCATCAATGTCGTATTTTAGATCATCCATAAATATCCTTTAACATTAACTTTTGTTTTGAGTAACCAACACCCATGTTTAAACTATCTAGTGTTAGATATACAGGGTTAACATTATAGTAAGCAAGATGTCTTGTATCAATCAATGGTAGTAACTCATCTGGTACTTTATTTTGAGTTGCTTCAATAAAGAACGATGAAGGCCATTTCTTATTTATCTCAATGAACTGTTTAAACTTATCATGGATAACTGGGTCCATTTCTTTTAGTTGTGCAAAATATAGTTCCGTTGGTTTAATTATTTTCAACAAACGTAATTTATCCGGAGGACGGATCTCACCATATTTCTCACCAAAGATAAAGTTCCAAGCCTTCGTATAAAAGAATGCTGTTCTATCAGCATCATCGTAGTCATCTGCATTACCAAATGAAACAATAGGAAGGAATTGTAATTCACCCTTTTTAAGAGATGTATCAATCTTGGTTTCAAATGCAACTGTCTTGTCGATAATATCAGTAGCAGAGATAGCCCCACTCATGACGGGTTTAAGAATATCATTAATCAAAAGATTACTAGCAAACTCTTTCGCTTCCATTGACGCACTGACACCTCGGATACTTGCACCCTTAATATCAGGTTTCATCTCATTCAGGAATACTCCTTCTTGAACCTTAATAATACCAGCATACACTTTCTTAATGTCAAACAAAAGAAGGGATGGATAAAGGAATTCATTCTTCATCTTAATATCTGCAATATCATCTCCAGTTGCCCCAATACCAATAATGTATTTACCCATCGTATCTGCATTAGCTTCAGATAACCAATATGTTACTAAGGCCGCAATGTTGTAACTACCATGAACAATCTCTTCTCCACCTGTAAACCAAACTGCCCAGTCTTTCGCTGTATAGATAACAGAGTCTGTATCCGACACAACAACTGCTTGTCTCTGCATAGAACTTCTATGCAATGCATGTTGGAAATTAATATCGTGGAAAACAAATGTATCAAATAGATTATTAAATACGTCTAGATGTTTAGAAACATTTCTATGTACTTGTACACACATCTTCGCTGCTTCTGGAAACTCTTCAACAATGTCTTTAATATTAACATCTTTTAATTCATTAGACACGACCGTTGTAACGATAGCCATAATGTCACCATTGCATTTATAATACATATCAGGTGTTATATCAGAATCTATCTTACCATTAGGTTTTGTATTAAATACATTACTAACTAGAGGTTTGAATATTTCTTCATTTTCCATTAACAAATGTTTTAAGTTATTGTGATAATATATGAAATCAATAATGTGTTGTGGTAACTGCATTAAATAATCGATTACGTATGTTTCTTCTAACTTAATACTTCTATCGTACAATTGTATCTGTTGATTCAAATATCGTAACAGTGTTCCAAATTCAATATGCTTAAGACCATATTTATTTATTGTTGTGTTAATAGATTTAGCTGAAGGACCATAGTTCATAACAATTGAAATTAAGTTAGTAACTTCTTCAATATTAAACAATGGTAGATTACCACCTAAGAATTGTTCACAACATGTGAATGAATTTGAGATCAACATACGAGCAGTTGATGTAACTGCGTTATAAGATCCTTTGTCATAGAAAAGATTTGATGCTGATCCATAACCACCAGGTAATGCATTAAGTTTTACTTTAATAGCATTCTGCTCTGCTTTATATTTAGCAGCCAGTTCTTTATTACCATCTGCTACAGCTTTAAACATTTTCTTCTTAACTGATGATCTGAACTTTAATCCATCTTTAACCAATGCTGATACAAATGATCGTTTCTTAGTAACGGGTACATACAAACTACCACTTGGTGATACAATAGCATCTTTTAATATATTTGCAAACTCAGTAAACTTTAGAGTTTGTTGTTCAAGTTTTCCATCAGCGACTGTTCTAACAACATCAATGTTTGGTAGACTAACATTATCTTCAATTTGTTTATTCACAAATGTTGTCGCCTCATCCTTTGATATATTCTTAGATGTCATAAGGAATCTAACCATGTTTTGAACATAGGTTTCACACAAAGATGATCTATCAATTTTACTTACTGACCGCTTCTTTCTTTTCATAAAATTTATACCTCATTTGTTTCTTCAAACAATGTCCTCAATGAGTATTTTTTAAACAATAGGGTATCCGTGTTATTCAATAAATTATAGGCATATATTACTTATATAGATAAACTGATTTAATAATGAAAAGGAAAGCTTATGCGAAAGAAGATTCTAACGAAGTCACAAAAGGAAGCGCTTATTCGTAAATTGGATAGAAGTATTCAAGAAACCGAACAAGCTCGTAAAGATACCAGAAAATAAATAACCGGGAGTATCAGATGGAAAAAAATTGGAAAGAACGCTTTGCTGGTAACAAAGACATGGTGATTGTAGCAGCTGAGGGTGCAATCGAAGGTGCAAAAGATGCCGCTATTATTTTAGGTGGTATTGGTATTTTCTTTGCCTGCGTTAAGTATTGCAAAGATAATAATTAGATAACTACACCAGTGATGAGATATTCACTGGTTAATAATTTTTCGCGAAACAAAATACTAAATCCTAAAGGAGGATATTATGGCTGAAGAAGAAGAAGCATTGGTTGTAGAAGGTGAACAAAAAGAAGGTGTCAATTGGCGCGGTGTCGCCCACGACACATATACTGGAGTAAAGGAAGGCGGCAAGATTGTACTTGGTACACTCGCTGTTGTCGGTCTTTGTAAATATATCTTCGGTGGTGATTAATCACTGTTAAAATATAACCCTGTAAAAGGGGTTATATTTTTTTGCCCACATTTGAATGACGGCTACGCCTATGCTTATATCAGGGGGTGTAAATTTATGTATTATAATTTAATCATCAATTAAAATAAAAAGAATAGAAAATACGATAGTGTTTGACTCGCGTGCGCGTATAGTACAGAGTACTTAATACTACGTATATTAAATATAACTATATATTATACGTAGTATATATATATTTATATATATGTTATATACTTGCACGCGCCTGCGCGCGAACTAACGCTCCGCGTTCTCTCCCCCTCTATAAAATAGGTAAATTGATTATTTTTTTAATTTTTAATAAATGAACACCTATTGACATTATATGGACAAAACTATATTATTTAAATAAAGGATTTACAATATGGATACATTAGACTACTATAAAGAAGTTATAGATATTATATTGAAATCATCTGAGAGCATCACCGAGTACATGATACTTAAGTATGGCGTTGATGGTGTTAATGATTTTGAAAACTATGATTTACGTAATGTGTATACTGAATGTCTTAAACTGTTACTTGAAGAACTACATCAGATAGGTATTGAATTTAATGAAACTACTGATCTAGAATACAACTCTGTGGTTACAAGAGTAGCAATTCTATTACGATATATGTTTGACAAGAAAGAACTCAATATACATATTAATTCATCCGAGACTATAAAGACAGCTGTTCATGATTACATCAATGATGGTAATTACAATGAAGATCTGTTTATCACTGGATTAATCGAAACACTGTTTGAAGTAAATAAGCTATCTCTAAATTGGGAGTTCTTACACCGCAATAGATTTACATTTAAAAATACTGACAAGTTGCTTAAGCATGTATCAGTAATCATGGATAAGGATTTGTATATAACAGATGATCATGCAGATAAAATCTCTAGATACATTGTTGCAATTGTTAACCATGTTAATTTCGTAAGAGAGACAGTACAGTTTGTATTAAGTAACTATGTAGCTGTTCTTGATTACTCAATGTCTGATTTTGATTTCAAATTATATGATGTAGATTTAAATAGAATACCTGTGGAATACATTGATATTTATTTAGATGAAAGTGATCCTCATCCAGTATGTACTAAACGTGATGGTGATATAGATTTCATTACTTCTCATAAGAAAGCTAAAGATCATCATTTTAATTATTATATTGAGAATGGTAATAAGACACCTACGTTCAAACAGATTGTAGTATTGTTTGCTGAGTATTTAAGACCTCATTTATCTATTGAACAGAACATGGAAATGTTTACAGTTCTGACAAACAAAGCCTCTTTTAAAGAATCTGATGTAACCATATTAAAAGATTTGGTTAATTTATATTTTGAAAAGAAGAAAGGTTGATAGATGTTTATTAAATACATTAAGCCTAGAATGGAAAGATTGTTAGAACGTGCATTCTTATTAAACACATTCACATACTTATATGATCGGCCTGTTGTAGGAGTTGATGATCCTAATCAAGAAGATATTTTTTTTCTTAAAAAAGACATGACTCCAGCTACTGCTAGATATGGATACTATGTGGGAGAAACCTTAGTAGAGATCCCAGTATCAAAACATAACACAGGTGCACCGTTTTCTATTTACAATCATATCAAAATTAAGAATGGTGACATAGCTAACTATACTTCAGAATCAGAAATTGATACAACCATTGGTAGATTTATTTCAAACTACATAGTAGTAGTATCTATTGTAGGAGATAAGATCCCATACCACAATGACATATGGGATATTAAGAATCTTCAAAATCAATACTCACAATTGATATTGGATGGTAAAGCACCAGCTACTGATTATAGAAAATATATTGACCATGGGTATTTCTTAGCTCATTTTTCTGAACTATGTGTTCCTACACTAACTGAAAAAGCAATGACTACAGATCCTCAAATACCTATTCGTAAAGCTGAGCTACTAGAGTTACATAAAGATGAATTAAGTGATCCTAAAGTAGTGGCTGCAATCGAAGAAGAGCTTATCAATATGGATAAAGCTTGGATCAAAGGCGATCCTGCTGAAGGGTTCTATGGAGCATCTAAGAAATCGTACAATGTCCAACGTAAGAAAATGCACATCATGGTTGGTGGAGTTGAAGACTTCAATCCAGATGGTGGAACTATTACTATATCGCATTCATTAAGTGAAGGTATTAATGCAAAAGCATTTGCCGCTGTTGCTAATGAGATTAGAAAAGGTCATTATGATCGTGGTAAAGAAACCGCTAAAGGTGGTGAGATGACCAAGTTCATTTTCAGAGCTTTCCAAGATATTAAAATTACTGAAGATGATTGTAAAACTAAACGTGGTATCCCAGTTGTATTTGGTGATATACTTAACATAGAAGATTTTATAAGTCGTATGATATTAGTTGGTCCTGACAAGAGAGAGGTTGAGATCACTAGAGAAAATATGAAATCTTATATCGGTAAGACTGTTATATTACGATCACCTATGACATGTGCATCTGAATTAGGACTATGTTATCACTGCAGTGGTCTTAACTTTAAAAAATTAAATATCGCTAACCCTGGTGTAAGAGCTATTGAAATTAGTTCTAAGTTTATGTATGCTTCTATGTTATCAATGCATGGAACAGCCATTCAAACTAATCAGATAAATCCAGAAGAATTCATTGTTTAAAAATTAATTAAAGGAGAAATATTATGGCTAAAAAGAAAAAGAAGAAACCAGCTCAGGAGAGTACCAATATGGAAAATGTAGGAAATGAAGAAAGCACTGAAGTAACCGAATCTGTAGAAGTTTCAGAGGAGGTTGTGGATGAAACATCTGAAACAAATGAAGAAGCATCGGTTGAAGAAACTGTTGCTAGTGAACAAGTCTCTGACGAGGAACAATCGGAAGAAGCTCCATCTGAAGAAACTGCTGAAACACCAGAAGAAGCTAAGACGGATATTGTAGAAATTGCATCAGAACTTGGTGATAAACTTTCTACTATGCCTCCAGTTGAAAAGGTTGAAGTTGTTGTTGCTAGTGAGAATGATAAGATTCGTGCTAAGTTAAGCGCATACGTTACAGCATTCCGTAAAGGTGGACAGGTTGTTAAATCCAAAGATACTATCAATAAATTCGCTGTGGAATTAACACGTATCCTTATGCTCATCCATAAGACACAAGATGTTAAAGTACTTGATACTTATCTTGAGTTCATGGTTGAAGCACGTGATTGTAACTGTGATGTTGTTTATGCAATGGATCATATCATTAAGAATGGAACACGTGAACGTAATTCTATTATGATCATGCATAGTACATTCAGTATTTTGGCACGTTCTGTTAAAAAGAATACACCATTTGCCATTAAAGATGAAGTTGTTCGTAAAGACCTTAACAATAAAGCTATCGTTAATTACATCTTTGCAAAGAAGTAAAATAAATAAACTAGTACTGTGGATCACTCCACAGTACTAGTTATTAATTCTTTATTTTTTGAATTGCTTTAATACATTCAAATATAAGATAGGTAGTTCAGCTGCTTTGTTACATAGATCAGCAGTTAAATCAAATACAGCATTAAGCTTTTTAATATCAGTAATGTCATTATCTTTCATCATAGATATAAAACTATAAATATTAATATCATCAAACTCATTTCTAAAATCAATAGCAATAAGATTAACAATACCTTTTACAGTATTACCAGCTTCAATAAGTTCTTCACTTGATGTCCACTGTAGAGCTTGTATATTATCCTCTCCATATGAGATGTACTCATCCTTCAATAATTCATAATTTACGATAGAATAACCCAATGATTCTAAGGTGTTATTTATCGATAGAGTATCATTTTCTGATTTGAGCAATCTTTCACATATGATATCTTTTAGTGATTTAAACTCAGTAAATGTAAGTAACATATCTTCTAATAATGTTTTACGATAGAATAGTACTACATCATCTTTAATTTCAAGATCTTCAGCTTTGATGGAATCGATGGAAGCAAATACTTCTTTCTGTGATTCTACCATTGATGTAATACATGAATTAATGTCAGTGAAGTACTGATGAACTTTATTATACAGTGCATCTTTACATAATGCTTGTAAGTCTTCAACTGAGCTTTCAGTCTGTAACACATGTTGTAATAACTTATGTGAAGATGAATCAGGAGTTGACACCATAGCAATACAAGCTACATTGGTCATAGATTTCATTTCTTCAGTTATAGTTTCAACTCGGTTACGTAAGTTTGTTATTGTGCCATGTTGTTCTATATTCATTTTTAATTTTCCTATAACGAGTATTGTATAATGCTTGCAATTCGTTGGAGGTCTAATGATGCTGCTTTGCTAAACGCAGTAACCTGATCTCTATAGACATCAGTCAGACCTTCCCATTTTTCTAGTTGATTTTTAACAGCTGGTATTTCAATACCGTGTTTAATATGTCCAATATCCAAATTCTCAATTAGATTATTGTAACAATATATTTTTGTGGCAGTAACAGCTATTTCAGCAAATCTGTCAACAGCTTCACTATTTAGATTAGTCATCTCTGTATCATATGCAACTCTACATGTAAGTGTCCAATCAATATGTGCTCTAGGAGATGGATGTAATCTAATCATACCACCATGTAACAATTGTACATGAGGTGTAGTAGGCGATCCACCAATACCAGACTTAGATGTAAGCATAGTCTGTTGAGCTTTATCTAATGCAGATAAATGCACTCTTGGATCATGCTGATATAGAATAGTTGATTGTACTGCCCCAGTGTATGAGAAATAAGCCGGTCTGTTTCTAGGTGTGTATTGTAAACGATGTACTTCAATAATTTCACGATTGTCTCTAGCTTCAGGTGGAATTCTATAAACAGTAAAAGGAGCTTCATCCTTAACCATTTCATTCCAATCCTTCTTCAGATCAATCTGTACTGTTGTACCACCACATAAGTTACAGTCAACAAGTACAATCTCTTCAATAACTTTCTGGTGAATATCGTTAGCCATACCTAAATTATCATCGAATGCTATCTTCAAGACAAACTTAGGTAATGTGTTTAGGATTCTAGTTAATGATGTATCTACTGCATTATTCATGTTCACCACCTATTGGAATTATTTCACCATCGAGAATCTTTTCACCGGTTGTTGAGAACTCAGCTTCAACAGCTTCCGCAGCCTTCTCCATGTTAACACTATTTTCAACTGGTTTACCACCACCATTGAGGCTAATCATATGTAATAGCTGAGTAACAGACTTAGCAATCTCTTGTGAATTAGATTCACCTTTCTGCATGAGTTGTACTTTAACATTATCGAGAGCACTCTTTTCTTTACCTTTCAGTAGTCCATCAAGACTATTGATAACGGCCATAAAACTTTCTCGGTCTTCAGCAGAACTATCTTTAATACTGAACTTGAATTCACTAACAGCTGTGTGCAGTGTAGCGATAAGTTCATTTCTGATAACGGCTGTTGATGCAAGACTAGTGTCTAAATTGTCAAAAGCTCTCTCCATTGGACTTGCTTGTTCAGTCATTTATATATCCTTTCAATTAAATTCTATTTATATACATAAAATGTTCAGTTTAATTTATATAATTATAAGGGTATTGCCGATTTATTAAAAAACTAATAATGCAATTATATGACGATCTAACTAGAAAAGGAGAAATATCATGGACGAAAATAAATTGTTTACACTCGGTAAAGAATTGGGCGAAGTCGCCGGTACTATTAATACAGCTATGGCTGACAAGAAGATTTCACTTGTAGATGGAATCGCCATCGGCAAAGAAATTGCACAACTTGGAATCTTTGCTGTTAAACATCGCGAGCTTTTAGTTGAAAGCTTTGGTAATGGAATTAGCGTTGATGAACGCAATGACCTGAATGCAGGGTTTAAAGAAGGTTATGAAGATCCTACTGGTGAAACTGAAAACCTTGTTGAACTTATGTTTGAAGCTGCATTATCCATTGCAACTGGTATCTCGATCTTTGTTGATGTGAAGCGTGCTAAAGAACTTAAGGAAGAAGCTGAAAAAGAAGCAGCTGCTGCATCTGATGATGTAACTGAAGCTCCAGCTATTCCTGAAGAAGGTGATACTGCTGATGCAGCTGACTCTGTGGATGAACCTACAGAACCCCCCAGTGAGTAAGTAGTTGAATATCCTATTATGTAAGGTACTAAGGGTTAATTCCCTTAGTACCTTACATGTTTCTTTTTAACCATATTATGCAAACGAAAGGAATTATATGAGTATTAAATCTATTGCGACTATTATGTCAGCAACTGTTAAGATTATAGATAATATCAAGGAAGCTTGGAGACTTTATAATATCGAACAGACTGCCAGAAAGAAATCAAAGAAGGCTAATTCTAAATTAGGCTCATTAAGAGAACGGAATAAAAAAGCCAATGAAGATAAATAGTATCATACTAGTGTTGATAGCTCTCCTATTCACAGGTTGTGTTAGTCCCATAACTAATGACAACAGTGAAGCACTACTAAACAGTGAACGTATTATTTGGTTATCTGATAACTTGTCAACTAACGAGTTCCAAGTCTTTGCAGACTATATGGAAGAAGAAGTAATACCTACTGTTATACAATTAGAAAAGAAGGTTGATCAATACCGATGACATTGAAACAAGTAGAGAATTCAAAATACGCATCGCGTAAATTCTTACTATCTGTTTCCGTATTTATATGCACTACAATATTTGCATTTATGGGTAAAGTTAGTGGTAGTGACATAACAATAATTTACTCAATCGTACTAGGTGGACATCATGCTTCTAATTTATTAGAGGGCAAAATTAAACCAAAAAAAGATGACTAATAACTTTTTAATGGTACTGATTATTATATAGATTAAGTAGGTTTGTTTTTAAAAGCGGGTGGAAGTGGAATTTCATAAATCTAAAATAAAACTATCTAAATCTGGAAGTTATTCTGACCCGTAACTTCCACTGTCATACGACGCTGATATGCTATAGGCTGTTGTGGCCTATAGCATATTATTTTTTTGTCTTTCATTTTAGTTCAGATATATACTACTTATTTAGATTAACTAATTTAAATAAATAAGAAAGGTATAATATGAAAATTGAGGAATTAATAACACATAAAGATATAATCAGTCGTTCATTGAAAGATGTGCCACATTTGGTATACGTAGCTGATATAAGAATAGTTGATGGAGAGGTCCTGCTTTTCGATCGCATCATAGCTTCAGGTGTCGAGAAAGGAACTGCGAAGTTGCTCATCAAGAATGCTACCATCAATTTTGATGGAGTATGTTTACCGGGTCCAATTGAACTCGTAGCTGAAACATTAGAATGTTCAAATTCTATTCTTAAGGATGTACGTTCTACACAGCAATGTGCAGCAAAAGCTTCAGAATATGCCCAGAGTATTGGACATGAAAACCCATTCATAATTGTATGGATTTACACCAAGGAAAAGAAATGGGTTACATCCAGTTCTACCTGTACAACACCAACGTTACTACAGATCATGTATAATGATATTTCCAATACGGAATTAGAAGATACTACAGATCTTGAATTGTGATTAAATATGGGGCCGTAAAACGCCCCTAATTTTTTTTTTAATTAATTAAAATTGACATTATATACGTAGACCGGGGGATAGATATTTGATAAATATTTCAACCTGTATATAGACATATATTACTTTATTGTACAATATAATTTATAAATAGGAGTTAAGTATGAATATCAATTTCACGAGCGTTAATTTTTGGAAAGGTAGATAATTTATGGCTAAGAAAAAATACTCAGATTCTTCCATTGTTTCATTGGAGGGTCTAGAACATATTAGACATCGTCCTGGTATGTATGGAGTAGATCCATTTACTAAGCAAGGTATACATCTACTTGTAAAAGAAATACTGGACAATAGTGTCGATGAAGCCAGAATGGACCCTAATAATAAACATGTGATTAAAGTATGTTTCATTAAGAAGGGAAAAGGATTCCAATGTATCGTCCATGATAAAGGACGTGGTGTTCCATTGAACAAGATTGTCCCTGTGTTTACAAAACCTGGTACGTCTGGTAAATGGGGTGACTCTTATGATGCATCTGGTGGTACACATGGTGTTGGTGCTAAAGCAACAGTTGCTATGAGTTCCATGTTTTGTGCTATCTCTTCAGTAGCAGGTCAAGGACGTGCAGTTCTTACTGTGAAAGATACTGATGTAACAAATCATAAAGTTGCTAAAAGCAAGAAGATTAAAGAGTCTGGTACAACAGTTGTGTTTGAACCAGATCCTGAGATCATGCCGAACGTAATGGACTTCTTCGATGAAGATAATGCATATGATGACTTAAGATCATTGATGGAATTCATTTCTGTATTCGTTCCAAATATTTCATTTGAGATATCAACATATTCAGTACCAGTTAAATACAAAGATCTATTAGGTGATATGAATGATATTCATACGATGCTTAATACTCTCCCAGTTGAAATAATTGCAAATACTGAACATGTGTTAGAACGTGAACAATACTTACTTAAACAGATTGGATCTAACTCTAGAGTTATTTGGAATGGTGGAACGGTTATACAAGAACCTATCTCTATTAAGATAACATCTGGTAAAAATAAAGATAAAGAAGAAGTCTTTAAGAAGATGAGTTATGAAGTTAATTTCTTTATGACTACAGATCATCTAATGCGACCACCGGGAACACTTGGTGCAGTAAACATGATCAACATCAATGATAAACAATCTGTACATAACACTGGGTTAGACTTTGCTATTAAGAATAGTTTGATAGATTTTATGGAAGAAAAATATAAAGAGTTCTTTACTGACTTTTATACATTACCTATCCATAAGATATCTATTGTCAATTGGCAACACGCTACATTCACAGGACAGCATAAACATCGGTTTACTAACAATGACTTCTCACATGGGTTTAAGAAATCTCTATCTGAACATTTTGCTCTCAAAGGCAAAGAGTATTGGAAAGAGTTATATGACCTTATCTCAGAAGATATCATTGCCAAGTATGATCGTAAAAATAAGCTTGACTTAAATCTAGCTAAGTCTGATAAGAACCTTGCGTTCGAGTTAAATACATTAGGTTGTTTCTATGAGTGTCGTTCATCTGACAGTAGTATTACAGAATTGATTATCTGTGAAGGAGCTTCAGCTGGTGGTTGGGCTAAACAAGGACGTGATGCTGATACACAAGCTATCTTCCTATTGAAGGGTAAGCCGGTAAATGCATTACAACTAGGTTTCCAAGCATCTATGAAGAATAAGATCTTTAATGATCTGGTTAAAGTATTAGGTACCACTCCTGGTGATACTGAACTTGAAGATCTTAGATTTGGTAAGATAGTTATTCTTGCTGATGCGGATAGTGATGGTTATCATATCTCAGCTTTGATTATCGGGATCTTGAATGAAATCAATCCACAAATATTATTGACAGGTAAGGTTGCAATTGCAAGCCCACCATTATACATTGTGAAGATTAGAAACAATTCATTATTCGTACGTGATAAACAAGGATTGCTTGAGATTAAATCAGAAGGTTATAAAGCAGTATTTGATATCAAACTTGTAACGGATGGGAACATAGCAAAAGCATATTCACTAAGATCAGATTATTATAAATCGTTCTGTCATATGGTTGAGCATATCGGTTCTATCTTTAATAAAGTTGGTAATAAACTAAATATTGACGCTATTATCCTAGAGCAACTTACTCACTGTATTGATGATATTGAAACTTTGAACCCTACTGCCATATGTAAGAAATTGGGACTTAAGAGCTGTACATTTGAAAAAGGTTCCAATTCATTAATTCTAGATATTGGTGAAACAGATATCGCCGTTCCATTAAATGGTTTGGTTGAGGATGTTAAGAAGTTTATTATACCTGAGTTAAAGATGATTAATTATGATCGAATTGACTTCATGGTATCTACACGACTATCACCACTATATCAAAATGAATTAATGAGTATTACAGAACTGTACTCTATATTTGAGAAAGTTAATAGGGAGTATGGTATCACACGAATGAAAGGTCTAGGTGAGATGGATAAGAATCATCTTAAGATGACATGTCTTGATCCTGCAACTAGAACATACATTAATGTGATAGCGCCAAGCTCAGTGGAAGCTATTTACAATCTATTAGGTGTTAACACTAAAGCTAGGAAAGAACTAGTTAATAGAAATGTTAAATAATTGAATAAACATGGGGTATGAAATACTACCCCATGTGATTTTTTAAAGGTAAAATATATATGGAACCTGAAAGCGTAATTAAAGTACCAGATAAAAACATATTTATCAATGATACAATCTTTAATATACATGAACGACTTTGTGGCAATTGTACCAACAGATTCCTTATAGAAGCATATCTATATATGATTATAAATATTCGAGAGATTGGATATAATGAAAAATTAAAACAAGTTGATCAACATTATGTTGATACAATAAAAATGATTATTCAAATGATTATAGATAGACTCACGGAATTAAACAATGGTACAATCTATGGATTTTTTATAGGTGATAATAATATCCAAAGTTATGCATCACTATTAAACTGTATTAAGTATAAAGATCATCCACTTGATGTAATACTTATGTTTTTGATTATTATAAATTATAAGTTTAATGTATTCCTGTCAAAAGATTTAAATATAAAATCTGATGTGTGGGAAGAAATTAATATTTATAAGATATTAGTTCGCAGATCATCTGTTATGCAAGAATCAAAAGTGGTGAACAACACTGCAGTTTTTGATAGAGTATTAGATGATGAGATGAGAATCGATAAACTTTACATGAAGAACTGGTTGATAACTAATCTGTATAATAATAGATTGTTTAACAACTTGAACAATAGAGATTATCTAGTGAACCATACCGCACTAGTATCGTTTATGTTATATTTTGTCACATATGTGTATTCCACGCAATATAGATATATAGATGAAGTGTATACGTTTCTTGATAAACATATACATGAAGTCTTATCGGATAAATAAGCATATATTATTTATATAGAATCTAAGCAGAAGGGTCAGAATGATAAAAGAGATGTTAAAGACGTTAGATGATATCGATACGTCACAACAACCAGAAGAGGATCATCCAATCGGTGGAACTGAAGTGTTCACTGAGGATGACATATTTAAGACAGATAATATATTATCACGTCTAATGAGAGCTGTTTTTGTAAAAGAGAAAATAACTATTCAAGAGATTACATTTAAGCAACGAGAGTTCCTAATAACAATGGATACCGATCCTGCTAAATTCTCTACAGCAAGAACAAACCTTATCGCAGCATTATGCCGAACATCAGTTTCATTTAATAAATTCTATGAAGCTATCGTAAACATACTTGGTTACAAGATGGATATAACGGTAACACTAACAAAGAACGGTAAATCTAAATCGTTCACATATAGTGAGATTGTTCCATCTCAAAGTAACGCAGATAGAAATGTATAAAGGAGTGATATGGAAGGTGTAGAACATAATTCAGACACTGTCCAAGCCGATGCTATTATTGAAGACTATTTGACTGAATACGGTATACACACCCATCGTACTAAGATCACTAATGTGATTGATGGGTTGAAGCCAGTCAATAGACGAATACTATTAGTTCAGGATACGACAACACCTCGCAAGGTGGCTGCCATAACAGGTAGTGTCATGGAAAAGTATCACCCACATGGTGATGCAGCTATAACAGATTCTATTGTTAGAATGGCACAGCCGTTTAATATTAAGATAACGTTATTGCACAGTACATCAAACATTGGCGACTATGGTGGTGAAACCGCTGCAGCTGGTCGATATTTAGATGTAGGAGCTTCACAGTTTGCAATTGATTGTTATAGTAAAGGTATTGACAAGAAGACCTTTGAGTATCAACAAACAGAGATTGGTGATGGTAATGTAGAACCTAAGTTCTTTATTCCTAAATTACCAATGGCTTTACTTGTTGCAAACTTTGGTATTGGATTAGCGTATAAATCAGAACCCGTTACATTAAATATGGGTGATGTATGTAAGCTAGTAAACAAATATCTAAAACTTAAAACACAATATGGAAAAGCATTATCTTACGAGTTGTTGTATACAAAGCTTGCTAAGTATTGTATTCCAGATTTTCCAATCAACGTATTACTACGAAATAAACAACAGTTGTTAAATAGTTATGAACAGGGTTCATTCTCCGTATCAACTTTAGTAGATGGTACTATGGATATATCCCCACATTCAATTACAATTAGAACTATGCCTTATGGTGTTAAACCAAAAGAGATATGGGCTAAATTGGGATTAATGCGTAAAGATAAAGCAACTAACTTTGTTAATTCAAATATTCAACGTATTGAGGATTATGGTAATGGACCAGATGAAACACAGATTGTATTATCATTAAAACGAGGTATTTCCCCATTCTCTATACTAACTGAATTAAAACACTTGATTGGATTTACAAAACGTTGGACACCCAATTACTTGTATTCAATGCCTGACAATAGTCTTAACTATCTCAATCCAATTACTGTAATGGAAGCTTGGTATGAAGAACGTACTAAATCTATCAAAGCAGAACTTAGAATTGGACAACGGCGTAACTTGGAAGAGATACGTAAAGTAACAGCACTGATTAAAATTGGTGATAATATTTTAGACGTTGTTAAGATACTACGAAATGCTACCTCAGTAGAAGATGCGTATCCATTGCTTATGAAAAAGTATGAGTTGACTAAAGCTCAGACTATGACTATCATGAAGTATCAATTAGCTAACATTCCAAAGAAATCCAAAGAGGAACTCGCGGTAATGTTAGCCAATGTTAAAGAAGCAAATAATGAATTGCAATCTAAATTCTTTAATATTGATAAGCAGATATCTCAAGATGCTGAGACACTCATGACTAGGTATCCGGTGTATGCAAAACGTTCCTGTAATACTTCAAAAACCATTGGTTACATAGCTACTATGGGAGGGGTAATTCAGTTCAGTTCATATGAAGAGTTATTCTCTTTATTAACAGAATTTACAAAACAAACTGTAAAAATGGAATTATATCCACATAGGCCTAAGCATAAATATCTAATGCATGAGTCAACAGTTATGTCTAACGATACAATATCATTACCTAAAGAGAATGTAGGTACTCGTATTGTAGCATGTAAGAATATGTTAAAGTATACTATCGTGTTAGATAAGAAACGTTGTGTGTTCCGTATGAACAAGATTGTACATGCTAATCTAGGTAAGAGTAAATTGTTCTATACCAATGATCGTATTATCTCCATATCTAAAACAGGTGATGTTCAATCTTTGAATGCATCTGATATACCACTTAGAAATAATATTAATAGTAGAGGTGTTAATTCAAATCATGCATTCATTGGTAGTTTACCAGATGATGAATTCTGGGTTGCGTATTCAATTGAGAAAAACATTATAGTATTCCAAAAGGTACAAATTGGTGGAAGGATTATGCTACCACCAGGAACAATAACTAAGACTCATATATTTGGAATATTCCCAACGACAGGTGTAGCTGGGTTTAGTATATCAGATGACTGTGTTAGTAAGAGTGCTATTAGACATATCTTAGTTGAAGATACCTCAGTATTCAATACTGATAAAGTTGTAATTAAAATTAATAGTAAAGTTAATAATGATTATGATGTTAAGATCAGTAACATTGCAGGTCTATATAGAATCAACAAATAAAATATTAAAGATAACACGGTACTGCATTACGCAGTACCGTGTATTCTTTTTTTATTTTTTTACAACCTGTCCAAGTAACTTACCATATGTTAATGTAACATGTACTGAGTACATATATGAAGCATACATTAGACTATTGAAATTTTTTAATGTTTCCACTGGATCTAATTCAGGATGTTCATATCCAAACTCACCAAGCTTAATACGTTTTAATAAATTCTCAATATGTAGTAACTTCTTATATATAACTCTTGAGAACTCAACATTAGTTTCACAGTCTTGTATGAACTCAGATATGTTACTATTATCGTAGAACATTTTTCTTCCACGTTTCTTCATATCTAAATTCAAAATATGTGGAGTTACGTTTTTAGTCACAAAAAACCCAAGTTCTTCACGGGTATTTACCCAAGTATTCTTAGACATCTTCTGGTTGAAGATACATATGTTGGATGCTAATTTATTGTGATAGTTCTCTAATTCCTGATTACTGATAATGGACTTTTTATCATCCATAGATATAGCCATAGTAAAATAATATTTACCAGTTGATCTAAATTTAACACTTTCAAAACGTTTTAATTTTTTAAGAGTAAATTCATTCTTATCAATAATACGTTTAAAGTTAGATTTGATATTCATAACTAATCTTTTGATCAGATCGAACATACGTCTAATAATATCTTTAATAGTTGAATTAATTGCTTCAAGAGATTCTTGAATATCCTCTAGTACATCCTCATTATCATTAGATAAGTTTATAACTCCATCTAATTCAGATCTAACTAATTCAGATACTGTTTCGGTGACACCATATTCTCCAATAACAGAATGTAAACTAGATAGATTACTAGAGGTTACTCTGAGATCTAATATATCATTGTACATCCGTTCTATATGTAAAGAATATGATTGATATTCTCTATTGGTATCTAACATGATTTTTTCCTAAGAAAATAAATATAACTAGTGTGATAATTAATATCACACTAGTTATATCATTTATGATTAGTAATATTGCCCTGTGGTAGGCACTTCTTCAGACTCATCATCTTCAACGACTTCTTCGTCGTCTTCTGGAACAGCTACTTCTTCTTCAGAAGTAATTTCCTCAGATGTTTCTTCATCAGATTCTTCATCAGATTCATCTTCTTCTGTTGATTCTTCTTCTGTAGACTCTTCTTCTTCCGAAGTTTCCTCTTCAGTAGTTTCTTCCTCAGTAGATTCTTCTTCCGAAGTTTCTTCATCAGATTCTTCAGTAGTGTCGTCATTTGCTTCAGAGATTACATTGTCAGCATCTTCGGCAAACTCTTCACCAGGTTCCGCTTGTTCCTCATCAGACTCTTCCTCAGTAACTTCATTTTCATCAACTGATTCTTCTTCCTCAACGGTTTCAGATTCTTCAATTTCTAATGGAGCAGGTTCTTCACTTTCAGATGCTTCAGTCTCTTCAACTACTTCCTCTTCTTCAGTAGACTCTTCCTCAGTAGATCCCTCATCGGACTCTTCTTCAGTATACTCTTCTTCTTCTTCGGCTGTAATCTCTTCTGAACCCTCTTCTTCTTCAGGAACGATTTCAACTTCTTCACCATCTTCAGATGGAGCTTCAATTTCTTCATCATCCGCTGGGACAGCTACTTCTTCATCTTCACTATCTTCAAGAATTTCTTCACCATCTTCTTCAACCTGAGTTTCTTCAGAATCATCATCTAAGTCTGCAGCTTCACTAGGAGTCTCTTCTTCCGAAGGAGCTTCAGTTTCTTCCACAGTCTCTTCTTCAGTTGTTTCCTCTTCCACGACTTCTTCCTCGGAAGTAACTTCTTCCTCTTCAGAGCCTTCTTCTACAACTTCTTCTTCGATGATTTCTTCTTCAGAACCTTCTTCTTCAACCACTTCTTCTTCAGAAGTAACTTCTTCAGCAGGTTCTTCATCTGGAACTACTTCAGTTTCTTCTTCAGCGGGCATATCTTCAACGACTTCTTCGTCGTCTTCTGGAACAGCCACTTCTTCTTCTTCAGAGGTAGTTTCTTCAGTTTGAACTTCTTCATCAGCCTCAGCTTCTTCTTCTACCTCTTCACCTTCTTCTTGAGCAGGTGTTTCTTCGATAGGTTCATCTGAATCAGTTTCAACAGTGTTTTCTTCTTCGTCTTCTGCAGTGATTTCACCAGGACCATCGTCAGTGGTTACTTCTTCCACAGGATCAACTTCTTCGAATTCACCTGGTTTATGAGTATCAGTCCCGTCACCATCATTGGCTTCAATAACTTCTTCTTCTTCCTCTTCTGGGACGGCTGTATCAGCATCTTCGTCAGCTTCCTCTTCAGGTTCTAACTCAGAGGAACATTTGCCTTCAATATCTGTTTCTTCAGATTCTTCTTCTTCAGAAGGTTCATCATCAACAACAGGTACATCACCCTCTTCAACAACTTCGTCTTCAGATTCTTCTGGTACTTCAGTGTCCATAGCTTCAGAGACTTCCGCTTCACCTTCTTCAGGGATAGCAACTTCACCATCATCAGCATCTGAATCACCGGTATGAACTTCATCAGCGTCTTCTTCTTCAACTTCATCAGCTTCTTCAGTGTTATTCTCACAAGCTTCAGGTGCACCAGCAGCGGCTACTTCTTCTTCCAATGAATCCTCGGTTTCTTCTTCGGTGGATTCTTCTTCACCTTCTTCAACCACTTCTTCATCAGCATCTTCAGTTGTTACTTCAGCAACAGTATTGTTTTCAACTTTATCAAGAACGTTAATACAAGATTCAAGATAAGTTACAACTGATGTATTGATAGCAATGATTTTCTTAGAAAGTTCTGACATAGCTGTGGATAGTTCAATGTAACCTTCAGCTTTATCTTCACGTAGATCAGTAAGAGCTTCAATTTTAGTCAATTTACCACTGATGTCTGAGTTAAGCTTAGAAATGTTAGCACATGTTTCAAGAACAAGTTTAGCAGATGTTAATGCATCCTGTACCATTCCAATATCTTTTACAGATTTTTCCATCAGAACAATATCACTAACTTTAAGTTCAACTAAAGCTTTAACAGCATCAGCATCACCATCGAAGCTATTACTTGCAAGCATTTCAGCAACAGGTGAGAATAAGCTAAATGCGCTTACAGCTTCTTCAGCAAATTTCATAACATCCGAAGAAGGACAAGAAACTGCAGTTACATCAGCACCCCATTTAGGATCAGTGATCTTAGCTACAGTAGTAATGATGTCGTTCAGCTTAGCAGACAGTGAAGTCTGTAAGTTAGAGTACTCAGCTAATACCGATTCAATACTATTCTTGAGAACCATTGCAGAATCTTCAATCTTCTTGTCAACAGTTTCAATAGAGTTATTGATTTCAGTAACGGTGGACTCAACATCTTTTTCTTCAAATGAAGGAGCAATGTCTTTAAGTTCACCTTTGAGTAATGATACCATGCTGTCATCGATACCGAATTGGCTAACAACACGTACGATGTCAGTTAGATTGTTTTTAGCGCTAGCCATTTTTTTCAACATGACAAAATGAGATTCGTGTTTGGTGACAGCATCAAACAGTTTGTTTTCAGCATTGATAATTTCCGATACAGAAATACCTGCTAACTGGGTCTGTTCTCCAGAGGATAGATTGGTTATTCCTAATTTCATAATAATTCCTTATTTTATTAGTGATATACACTAGATTAGTTTACACTATATAATGTTTATATTCTTCCATAAATATATTTGTTTTAAATCATTCATATCGTTCATAGTATAGACTAAAATAATATTTAAATAAGAGGTTCTACATGGAAACTTCAGAAAAAAGAAAGAAAGCTGAAGCATATATCTTACAGTCAATAGCGACATTAGATAAACATGCTTCCGGTGATAACATAAAGAGATATAAAGCAATGTTTGCTTCTATGTCTGATACACAATTTGATAAGTACATGAAAACATTACGTGATAATAAAACATGTATTTATATGTATATGCCTAATATGACGAAACGTCCTAAAATAGGTGACCTACTTACTATTGCTAAGAAATTAGGTATTAAGATGTTCCATAGGATTAAGATTTACGATACTGCTACTAATAAGTATTACTTAACTAATGAGACATATCCTATATTTAGACTACCAATACGAAGACTACAACAGTTCTTAGAAAAGAAAATTTCTATTCCACATGGTGATAGTAAAATCGATTCATTAACTGGTCAAGTAGCATTTGATGATAGAGCTGCTAAGATTACTAATCCTGAAATTCAGGCATTACAATCTAAAGGTCTTGATAATACGTTACATGAATTCGTATCTATCCGTGGTGGTAACATTGAAGCTTATGGTGGTGAGTTTAAACGACAGGCTGAAGAAACCGGTGTTGTACTATTACAGGATATCACAGGTGGTAGTAAAACACGTTCAGCTGTTGTAACTCAGTTATTTTTAGAAGGATTAATGTTGGAAACTAATTTAGCAGGAGATCTATAATGGCTAAACCAATTTTTATTACTGCAACTGAGCGACCTACTGAGAAACCAGTTAATCTTGGTAACGACTTATTATCTGTAAAAGAAGTAAGTACTTTAAGTTCTGGTATTAAACAAGTACTTGAGTCTAAAACAGGTATTGCGATTAAATCTGACTTAGATCTAATTAAGGCTAAAATAGCTGTACTTAAAGGGGTTAATAAAGATCCAGTTACGGCTATTGGAACAGATGAGACCAGTGTTATTCAGGTATCTGATCAAGAAGCTGTTGAAACATTAGAAGAGTTAGAAAAACAGTTAGCATTAGGTGAAGCTAATAAAGAAGCGTGTCCTGACTTAGGTTTTGACTGTGGATGGTTTGATGCTTCAGGATTATTAAAAAAGATCAACCTAAAGAAATATGCTAAGTCAGCAGCTGATTCACTTAAGAGTGTGTTTGATATGGCCAAGTCATGGGGAGCATCTGCTAAGAAGACTGCTTCAGATTTATTCGGTACTGTTATTTCATGTACTAAATATCTTGCATCCCAGACTATTAAAGGCATTAATAAATTATCTAAGAATATTGCCAAGTTTGGTAACTTAGATATGCTTAAGCAATTAAGTGATGCTATTAATAAGAATACTAAAACAGATCCAAGTAGTTTCTTTGATGTATCTAAGTTATTTGGAGATACTGTTAAAAATAGTGATACTAAAAGTTTATCATTAACAAGTATATATGCAGCGCTTACTTCACTAGCTATTAAACCTAAAGCATTATTGTCCCCATTTGATAAATTAATATCATCATTTAGTTCAACAAAGAAGTCTAAGCATAAATCTCCTTCCAAGAGAAATGTAGTATCTACTGCAAAAATTGGAAGTATGACTGCGCCTAATACTACTACTAATGGAATGAATGAAACGTTTACCACATTTACTGAAACATCGGTAGATGAGAATCGTTCTAATATTATCAATGAAGCAATTGCATCTTATGATGAAACATTTGGAACTGGTCCATTAACAGTTACAATGAATGCAGATAATGAGATAAACTCTATAGCTAATGAAGATGGTATTATTATTGCATATCTAAATGGTAATGACGTATGGGTATATACTGTTGATTCAAATGGTAATCCATATACATTAGATAATAACGGTAAGCCTGTTGTGTTATATGATGCAAATGGTGTGATCATACCTCCACCTGAACCAGTTGAAGTTTATAATGAGAATGGTTTGTTAATAACCCCATCGCCTACTACATCTGTTATAAAAGGTTTTGATGTAGCTGGTAATCCTATATCAGTACCTGCACTAGTGCCAATATCTGGATTCAATTCAGATGGAGATCCTATTGTAGGTTATACTAATGGATCATTACCACCTTTGTTAGAAGTAGATATCAATGGATCACCAAAATCATTAACGACTGATCCTGTAACAGGTGAAACTATACCTGGTCCTGTGACCGGTATAAATGTTGTCAATGGCGTGTTGCCAAGTCCTGGTGCAACTGGTGTCACTATGGATAGTTTAAATATGGCGGCTTCAACAAGTGTGTTTATTGCTAATGGGAATATACCTGCATTGGTTGTAGATAAGACAGTTGAATCAGTTATTAAGCAAGATCCTAAAGTATTAGACAATGGTGGATCGGAAGTTCCAATTGTATCTGTTATTAAAAATAATACTGTTGGTAACAATGCTGCTAAGATTGCTAAACTTGCAAGTAAAGATCACTTCACTCAACTTATTGAATCTAATGATCCTGTATCTGTAGATACTTATAAAGAAGAGTTGGTTGCTAAGCAAGATGCTAATAATTGGTATATAGGTGAAAATACAAGACCTGTTGAAAAGGTTACTGTTATAGATCCTAATGAACTACTAGTATCATTACAGGTAACTGATAGGAGACGATCTATGTCATTACAAGGATTATCTGCTACCGAGAGGTCTATTGCAATAAATAGACACTTTAAGAATGAATATACTAAAGTACACAATACGTTTAAATAATTATGAGAACTATAAACTGTCACTTGATATACCATTTGGGAGATTGTATAGCAGCTCTCCATTTCTTAATTAATTGCACTAGGATAAATCCAGTTAGGTTTAATTTCTCTTGTAGAGAAGACTACCATGGTCAGCTACAGGAGATTATTGAGTTTCATACTGATGTTATTACTTTAGTACCATTAAATGCCCCTGTTATGGAGGCTACGTTCGATGAGGACTCTATTGATTTATGGATAAGTGCTTCAGGGGTTAATTGGTTTGAACCATCTAAAATGTTAAATGGATTCATTGATCAATCAACATACTTCTTATTCCATTGGATTGAAGTTGCTGAGCAGATGAATATTATATGTCCATTTAGAAACAAATACGATATTATACATAACCAAGAAGTGTTATTAGAACCATTAGACTTCACCGATAAGTTTGATTATTTATTCATCAATAGTAATCCAGCTAGTGGACAATGTTCCGAATACACTGTTGAACGTTCTGATGATTTTATAGAGAGGTTGCAACATAACTCACGAAGTGTTATAACAACTAGAAAAGTTGGTGACATTCCATGTACAACAGATTACAATTTATCTATTGTAGATATTGGTAAATTATCCATATCAAACGTTAGTAATATATTTGCTATTAATACAGGTCCTATTCATTTATGTATGAATAAATGGTCCATACCTAAATTAGATAGATTTTTTATTTGGGCATCTATGGAGACATTTAAATACGGTCCTAATTTTAGATCTGAGAAATATTTATCACACTTTATTGATAATGAACTTTAAATAATATAGGTAGAAGTGAGCATCAGCTCACTTCTACCTATGTCTTTTTTTAATTAGATATCACATATTATACTCTTTGTTTTTTATTAGTTATTCCAACTAATTTTCAAACATATATTACCTTAATAGATATTGTGAACATAAGCAATAAAAATTTTCAAGGAAGGTAGTAATATGGAGAATAAACATATCGTATATGAGAAGAGAGAAATGGAGGCTCTTCCAATTGAGAAAGAAGGACTCTATAATGAGTTACTTGTTTCCAATGGAACAAGTAATCCAATATACTTTATTAATCAAGATAACACTAGAGCAATTGTTCACCCCGATCAAAATTTAAGAAATGGTAAGGTAACTTTATTTAACCGAGTCGCTGCTGGTACTGAACAGAAAAGATATGTACCAGGGCAAATGGGTAAAGTAGAAAAACCATTATCTACCAAGATAGCAACAATTGATAGATCGGAAATTGAAAAAGGTTTCTGTTATGTTGAGAAATTTAATATAGTTTTAGCAAATATGGATATTGGAGAATCTCTTAAACATCCTAAGAATGTTAAAGAATATACAGAAGTTTTAGCTGATGTGAATTCCTCATTATGTGGAACTAACTCATTAACTATTACAGTAGCCATTAATGATCCTCTTGGTAGAGTTTCTAAAATGTATGCATGTATAGGTGGTAATGTTTGCGCAGTAGTATGCACCGCTCAAACAACCAGAGATAGTCTAACTAGAATAATAGTATCTACTTGTAGTAACGGTAGTGTAAAAGAACAAGAAGATACTGACATTGAAGAAATCCATAAAACGGGTTTCTTTGCTTGTAATAGTTTTGACACTCTTATAACATTGGGATTAGATCCAAATATAGCTCTTAGCGAATACGGTAAGAAGCAAGCTAGGCGGGAAGCACAGGTATTAGAAGGTTTCAGAGAGAGTATAAATGATGATCATGAAGTAGCTACAAAAGAATTAACTACTAAAGTAAAAGATCTATCTGCAAAAATTGATGAAAAAGATATACAGCTTCGTAAAGCAAAAACTGATAAATTAGCATTAGAGGGTGATCTTGAGGTCAAGGAAGGCATCATCAATCGTTATAAAGCATCTGCAGAATGGGATGCTGTAAAAATTAAAGATAGGATGGCAGAAGGTATAAATAGATCTAAATCGGAAGAGCAATATTATAAGACTCGCCGAGCACAGGATTCATGGAAAACCGATGTTGTTAAAACTGTCGGAGGTACGATAGCTGTTGTAGCAAGTGCATGTGTGGGAGCAGCTATTAAAGAATATTTAAACAAAAGAACATAAGGGGTCAATCATCTATGTGGCATACACGTATTAAGCAGGTTACTGACAAGATACCTAGATTCAACGATTACCTATTAAAGGATTTCAGATCCGATAAGATAGACAACATTCCAGATGTATTAGAAAATCTATTTAGACAGACTATTACAGTTCTTGATAATTACATTGGACCAGATAAGCCTAAATTGAAATACATAGGCTATAGAGAACTCACACCAGATGAACGAGTTGCTGGAATAAGAAACCGTGCTGGTTATGCACGTAATTATTCTATTAGAGAATCACTATGTCGGAATATTGAATTCATATTTGAGTTTCAAAATGAAAAGTATTCTATGTACATCGATGTTCCCTATGTAGATAATTACGCAGTGACTATTGAAGGTGTACCATTTTACCCTATCTTTACTATCGTGGAACGCGGTGGTGTATACAGAAGTGATAATCTTGTAGTATTACAAGTGATGCGTGCTAAGTTAAGATTCTGGCGTGACAATGTTGAGAAATTTGTTACGATAGAGGGAGAGACTTATACCGCATGTAATATTACAGCTAAGTTACATCAAGCGTCACGTGCTAAACAAAAGAAACCACCACTGATCTTACATCATCTTTCCAATCATGGATTGATTAGGACATTAGAAATGTTAGGAGTTGAGAAAACAATATCATTAGTACAACAACCCATAGTCGATAAAGAGTATGGTCATATTCGAGTACGAGATGATATATTTATCAGAGTCCATTTAGCAACTTTTGAAAAGAATGCAAAGCGTGTTGTAGTAAGTCTACTTCATATCTTTAACTTCTGGAAGAAGTTTACCTTTGAGCAATTATTTGATACTAAGTATTATGTATTTGCCACGGGTAAGTGGAACTATCCTAACGTAACAAACATTCACCTGTTGTATGATAATGCGATGGAATATATCAATATGAATAAAACCATTATTGATCCAGCGTCTAAGAAACAACATAGTTATGTAGGCATTGTGTACGATGACCTTGACGGATTAATGACATACATGTTTAACAATATAGATTACCTTATTGTAGAATACAGTCAAAACAGTAACAACCTCTTCACCAAGAAAATAGCAGTTTCTGATCAGATGCTATCTTCCATGATTAAGAAGTTTAATACAAAGTTACTCGATGAGATTGTTAATACCAAGGTTGGTCTTAGACATGAAACCATTAAGAAGTTAATGTATCCGCAGTCTTATATTCAATGGGTTAACAAGAGCCCTATGTTTAGAGGACAACCTACTATTCATAATGATAACTTCCTATTAAGTATAGGAAAAACAAAATTCAGAACAACCGCTAACACAGAGATGACTAATGATAGAGTTGGAAACAACTTATCATTTGGATTATTGAAAGCTGATCCAAGCTTTATTGTAGTAGAATCGATTACTGTTTATCCGAGTAGTAATCCAGTTATTGCAGGGTCAATTAATCCATACTTACAAATCGATGATGGTGGCTACATTATACGTCCTGATTGGGTCGACGAGATCGAGGACATTTTTGACAAGTAACCAGTATTAATAAATAAGGAATATAAATGAACGGATATCAAATCGCTATTGAAAGACAACTTCCAAATGTCTTAAGTTATTTAATTCAACAACGACAGATTGATCAACAAGCGGCTAATAATGTATTTGGTGCGAAAGATCAATGGATGTCTGGTCTAATTCAGAATATGCCAAGGCATGAAATATCTGAAGTTGACTTACAGAATCTTATTGCAAATTATGTATTGCAGATGATTCAGAACATGAACAGACCGCAAAGTACATTTGGCATGGGTATGCAACAACCACAACCTATGGTAGCATCCGGATGGGGACAGCCTCAACAAAATACAAATGTATTCGGACATCAAGCCAATGGTGGTATGGGTGGTGGAGGCGGATTCAATGGGTTTAATCAACCAATGACTGCACCAACAGCACCAGTAAGTGATGCTCCTATATTTGGTTCAAGTAAACCAGTTACAACACCTATGTCTGTACCAACTGAGACGCATGAAAACCATGTTGAACGTGTTGAGCAAAACATCGAACCTGTTGTTACACCAGTTAGAGAATACAACCCTACGTGGGATCATGATAAAGAAAATGTTATCGTGGAAACTAAGGAAGTTGACAACTTGTCAATTACTAAGTTCTTATTCCCAAGTGATGAGGTTGAGAAAACATTTAACCTATTGCTAATTGACTATGCACATCCTGTTGCATCTAAGTTAGCATTGCACGACATTGTTTCACTTGGCACAAATAACTCACGATACATTGCCAAGATTAATTATAAACGTACAATCGTTGAAGAAGTATCAACAAAAGAAATGACTCCTATCATCAAATACTTGAACGAGTTAACTGAGAAAGAGAACGTATCTGCTGTCAATAAAATGAAAGCAGTATATAAGTATCTGAATACGTTACCTCGTGGTATGTTTGTCATCTTTGAGAAGATTCTGATTGAGCGGTTTAACCTGTGTCTTAAGACCAAATATTTACAGGTACGTGAAAACATGAACATCAACATTAATATCACATCTCTAGATTCCATTATTGATTTCTTACCCGAGAAGAATTGTATGGACATCGAAAAGATTATTACTGTTGAAGGATATGCAAACGCATTGGAGTTCGCATTAACATATACATTGGACGTTCTCAAGACTATCCGTATGAATGCTTCACAAGAAGCTATCGTCGAAGGTCTGAGAATTAGTGGTGATATGAATAACATTGCCGATATTGGTAAACTGTTAAACAATCCTACGCAAGAAGATATTGATACGATCCTTGAAACTAAAGCTGTAATGACATTTGATGCTATTACGTTTGTAACAAATATGGATCTTGAAACATCTGCAAGTATGTGTGATATATTGAATGGTAAAAAGTACTCTATTTATAATAAGTGTACTTCAGCCATCGATAAGGTGTTGACGAAATATGCAACGTCTCCATATCCGTATCAGATTCTTGATACGAATGGTAGATCAATTCATTTCTGTTTCACAGCAGACCACACATTTGTGTACTCAGAGTAAACTGAATAATATAGCACTACTACCCGCAAGGGTAGTAGTGCTATATATTTTTTTATTACGGGGTAGTATTGGTTAATACAGTATCACCTGCAATAACACTAGATCCATTTGTAATCACTAATGGTAATCTAACTGTACTACCTGGATTAGAAAGGTCAATAGCTGTCATACAACGATGGATACATAATTGTGTACCAACTGCTTCGGTGTATAGATCAGATCCAGCATTTACAGCTTGTCCATCAATGTTAAGCACATCGACTACCATGTCTTCACCAGAATAGAACCCTACTTCACTTATGTAAGCATAACGTCTATTGTTATCTCTAAGAACAAGAACATACTCTTGAATATCATTAGCAGTAACAATAGCTTCACATTCATAACTAACTTCAATATGATGTGTAATTTCACCATAGTCAGTAGACTTCTTAAGTTTGGCTTCTAGTTCTTCAGGAGTCAAAGTGTCAGGATTAAAATGATTCGCAGTAACATATACATCTCCCTGTGTAGAATAGTAATCAGTCTTAAGACCTGTATCCACAGCTACCTTTTGTGTATCTACTCCATCAAACACTGTAATCTTTTTCAGGTAATATGCAGCATATTCTATACCATCCACTTCAATTACTTTACGCATACGGAAATCATCAAGTGATGTATCGCCACCTTCTTGGTCAACCCGAACAACACGTAAAGGAATTGCTTTATGTATATCTAAGTTTTCAGCACTTGGTCTATATGGTGATGTTGGTGATAAGTAATCTAAATCAGTTCCACTAACACCTTCAAGTTCTTCCACATATGCTCCACTAATACCAACCCCAAAGTATCTAATCTTCGGGATACCGACAGGTGGAACAATTCCATGCACTTCATATTTTTTATTTATTGTATGGTCTAAGTTAATCAGTGATCCGGTCTCATTTGACAAATCTTTCTGATTGATCAGCTGTACACGCAATCCAGTTATTGTATTAACTGTATGCATATTGCTATATATGCTCGTCATATCATTCTCCTATTATTCATAAATTATTCTACCCCACTTTGAGTTTATTCTAATGTCATTAATATATTTACCAAATGTATCTACCGGATCATGTAACACAGCTTTATATAAAACATTATTAGCAACTCCTTCAGTTATTGATATAACTGATATCCGAGATTCATCGTCTACATAAGCGGATGCTCCACTACGATCCTGTTGATATGTTGGATTAACATATGATGGAGAACAATCAGTTGATCGTATATAATATTTATAATAAATGAATTTTTTTAAGTCACCATTATTATCAATTAACACCATTCTATTAATATTATTAGATGCATCTAAAATAGGTGCTGATATACTATTCAGTACATCTATGTTGGATTCTTCAAATATACCATTATAGATATCATAAAGTCCTTTATTATAAAGGGAAATAAATGAGAAAGAATGTAATTTAACAATCTCATGTATTTCAGTATCACCAGAAATATACTCATCTACCATTTCAATATCATCATAATCTCTAAATACAAATAATTTATATCTTCCTAGTTCAGAAGATATGATTTTATTACTATCTATAATGATCAAAGATTTACTCAGTCCACCACTGTGGTCAACATTTGGTACAGTATCTTGTACTTCAACATTTACAGGACTTCCAGTGAATACATTATCTATTAATCTAATAGATCCATCTATTAACTTTACTACTAATCTATCTTTACTAGCACTACTATACATGTCAACAGGAGAATTTGTTAAATCCAAATAACCAGTTGCCAATATTGAATCTGCAGTATATGATACTTTAAGAATAGTATTACTACCAGATACGATCATAGCAAACGCTGGTTCATCATATATCTTTGATACTTTAACATATGTTGCTGGTGTAGACGGTGCTGGTAAGCCACTATCGTACCCATAGAAAAGAGCATATGTTCTAGCAGAGTATAACGATAGATATTCACCATTCCTACGATATAGATATACCTTTGTTGTAGTAATGACGATTAATTGATCATCTTCATACGAAACCAGATCTAAAATATCACCTTGTACATCTAAGAAAGATCCTAATCCTAATTCATAAAATCTGCCAATATCATTATTACATACATAATAAGTCCTATCTCCAAGTTGTCTACACATATAGACATTATCTATGAGACCAATATCTATCTCACCAACATTTTCCAATAACATGGAATCATTGACATTATGTTCAGAATTTTGAAAGACTAATGTTAATTTTTTATTTAGTGTAGGTACGGTATGTGATAAATTTTCTACATGATCTGGGACTGGGAACTCCTCAGAATCACCCCAGTTATCTGGAGCTTTGCTATATTGTTGTTCACCATAGTAATACATATTTCGAATACCTTGTGTATATATACGTAGTTTTAATGCAGAAGATACATCATCCAAAGCACCATTATTCATATTTATAATATTCACTTCATATCCGGTTGCTTCTACAATATCTACAGGCGCGCCTGAAAATCCTTCCCATCCAACAAATGCAGAGAATTGAGGATGTGGAGCAATTGGCATCTCAGGTGGATAATCAGTAGACATACCAATGTTCATATCTGCAGGAAACTTTACTAATTGCCCTCTAGTACCTGGAGCAAAGAAACGTCTTGTATGATCATTGTCTACTATGTAGACATCTGAATATGGTTCACCATACATATATTGAAGTATCTGAACATCTGCAGTGTCTGAATCACCTTCTTTGGACACTTCACATCTTTCAAAATAACTAGGCAGTAATTGTGGTATGGTAGTACCATCAGTGTCAATAGTTGAGAAGTAGTCTGTATTCTGATAGTAATGTTCATGGTTGAACTTTAATAGTCCACCGCTTGCAATACCATCTATCTCAACATCATCCACATCCCACTCATCATAATAACAATGTTGTTCCAATACGATCTCAACCACTGGAATATCACCATCGTCAAATTCCATAAGAGGAGAATTAGCTTTACCAAATACATAGTTAGGCGAATTATCATGTGTGAAGAATAAAGCATTGGATGTAGAGCTACCACTAATCGGTGCCATTTCCAAATGTCTAGTGTGTTTCAATACAGTGATTTTTCTTTCTGTGTTTAACTCACTCTCATGTGGAGTATTAACAGTTAAGTAATTTGTAGATGCTGAAAGTAAGTTAGCAGTAGGTTTGTCATTATTTGAAACATCTCCTACATACATTGTAGTAAAGAATATATTCTGAGAATAATCTACAATTACTTTGGCTGGATCAGTAGTGGTGTTCACAATTTGAGTTGCAGCACCAGATGGATATATAATAACATCATCTGTATTATCTGCATTAAACGTATCACCCTCTAATGTATTACTGGATTGAGCACCAATGAATTTTCTAAGATATGGTTTAGTACTCCCCTCAGTATATAGCGTGGCGTTCATTGACATATCACACAGACAAAAATCTTTTAATGCACTCAAACCGTATTCTGTAATAAGTGCCATGAATGGTTCTTGTGTTCCGAAATCAGCAACTTCTCCAACAAGCTTACCTACTCGCACAGAAGCACCTATATTAAACATAGGTATTTGTTTATACATAATTCAAATCTCCTGTTAGTTAATTAAATTCTATACATAAAATGGGGGATATCATTATTTTAGAATAAAGTAATAAGACTAGTATGGTGTCCAATTGGACACCATACTAGCTATATTTATATTTGTTTATCCTTGAGCACTAATAGTATCTTTATCACCATCAATATATCGCTGGAGATACATATTCTCTCTTTCACAATTGTCAACTAAATCTTTATCATAAGAATAGTTATATTCAGGTATAGAAAAATCAGTACCACATACTTCATTTAAATATACGAGATTATCAGATGGTTTCCACAATGGAACAAATGTAATATTTGGTGCATTATATAATAAATATCTACATATACGTGATTGTAATAATTTATTATATGATAGATAGTCTTCACTTATTGATCCACAAAATGTTCTAAACTGATTTTTTAATCGACCTTCTAATATAGCATTATAAGAAGGAGAATTTATCACATTATGTAGATCTTTCATATGCATTCGTTTATGCAAATGATCACTCAAGTACATTTTATTAAATCGGTATATAACAACATCTTCCGGTTTATGTAATAAAATAAAGAATTTGTAATCTTCTATAAATTTAGGCAACCACCTATCTCTATAGTAGAATACTCCATTAGTCACATTACGCCCTTCTAATTTTTTTACACGATTCCATAAAGTATCTCTGTTTTTATAACCATCACGATTGAACATAATAGTACTAATAACCGCTTTTTCATTTTTATAAATTTGGTACCTTTTACTAACAAGTTCATTTTCAATGGGTTTAATAGTTTCATTAATACCTTTTCCAGATACATGGTAAAATGTATCCATATGATATATAGATTCATGTTCCATTCGTTCAGCTACAATAGTCATGTCTTTCAATCTACTGACAGCTGATTCTTTATCAACTTCTACTGATACCGGTACATATTTTTTAACTTTATCATATACATAATCAACTATATCTTCATATGAATTAGTAGACGATACTACAAGTTTGTCGTAATCACATACGAAATAGTTATTTTCTGATGCACCCACGGAACAGGCTCTTCGATTCATACCAGGTTCACGTCTCCTAGAGAAAGCATATAGAACATTGCATTGTATCATGTGCTTAAAATCTATACACGTATCTACTGACTTTAATACACGAACAGCTTCATCATCTGAATATGTTAAAGGCGTAGGATCAGATTCATGCTTTATAGTTCTAACTTTTTTATCTGGTGAAAATAATCCATATAAAACATTAACTAATATATCTCCTCCTGAATCTTTATCACCGGCTTGAATTATCAGCAAAAAATCTTTCACTTTATAATTCACATTTCCATAATACTTAATATTCTTGATAGTTGATCCCCAGAATCCATGGTCGAACATTGCTCGCCCTTTACCTTCTTTAGATATTAATGTTTTATTCTCGGTTGGGTTAAAATAACCAGCTAATGCACCATAGCCAGATTGTATAGTAATCAAGTTCTTTGCTTTATATAGATAGTAGAAATCTCTATCCGGTGATATAGATGATCGTAATGTAACACTATGTCCTAGTTTGGTAAATGCTATGATCAACTTATCCATAGTATCAATATCAGCTTGTAACCGGTCTTTAGAAAACGATTTTGCCGTGGGGTAATGTAATCCTATAACAATAGTTACTTTTTTTAGATTGATATCACGTAACTTATGTTTTATCAATCTCATGTAATTCTTAAAATCATCTTTCACTGTTACTAATTGATCGCTGAGACGTAATGCTATAACAACCTCATCATCTTCAGGTACATCATAATCCTTGCAATGATCATTTAAAATTTCAACAAATTTTTCTTCAGAATATAATTCTTTATTATCAATACACCAGTTTAAATATTTGTACATGAATGTGTCTTCATGTTTTTGATCATTGAGAATATTCCATTCAGCGGTATTGTTTCTCTTATACGCATCTGATAGTCTATAAGCTGTTCTATCTGTATTTATAAGACGTATGTCACATATATCTTTAAATCTAGGATGTTCCATATCTAGATATTCAATAACATCACCCACAGATCCACAATCATCTAAATTATAACAAAAATCACTCATAATTACTTATTCCTTTTTTAAAGAAAAAATACATAGTAGGGTTTTACCCCCACTATGTATTGATTTAACCTACCCGCGATTCCATATATTCTCAATAACAATATTGCTCAATATACTATCGGCGACTGGTTCAGGAGTATTTAAAACAAATGCCCATGAAACAGCTTCAACGTAGTTATCTGCGATAGGGATAATCATACCAGTATGGAAATTATCCATATTGTTAAATACAATTGATCCTACTACCTTAGATTTTTCAACACTATTCAATGTCCGTGCCGTATGATAAAATATTTTATCAACAGCCTTACCAGCATATACATATACATTATCACTGATAACACCTATTACTTTAATTGCAAAAGAAGATGCCAGATTATAGGAATCTGATCTTACACCAAATTCATGATCTGTGATAATAAGTCTACCATTACCATCCCTCATACATAATTCATAACCATTGTTAATAAGTTCTCTATAACCATAAGTGTTACCACGTTCAATTGTAGCTGTTCCAATAGGGTCGTCCCAGTTAATACTAGAGATGTCAATGTTATCAGATCTATAACCAAGCTCACTATATGCAACACTGAGTCTATCACCTAATAGAGCAGATGATATATTAGTTACATTAGCACTTACATTATCACATAAATGTAATGGAGCATCTAATGTTGAAAATGATATAGCATCACATAGACAAGAGATAATGGATAACTGATTGGTAATTGCATATAATCTAGTACCATCGTGTGCAAGTCTAGGTATTGTTAATAAGATATCATCTCTAACTACATTTACATTTGCAGTACCTTCTATTTCAAGTTCACCAACAGTGTCTTCCAAATCCATAGTATCATTAACAGTTGAATATACTTCAAGGGTTAACGAATCTTGATCAGTAGCATGGTTATTATAACCTCGTGAAACTACAAAACTATCAGTTCCAGGAATTGTACAGAATGTAGTCCACGGTTGAGATGTTCCATCTATAGAGTGCAATATGTCTATAGTACCAGCATCATATGACACCAGGTATCGCCATGTATCAGTTGCTACAACAAACTTAAATGTATCATTATCAGTTTCGTAAACTATAGCTATATCTAGAACAGTAGTAGCACCAGTTTCGGGAGTGTAATCCATACCAGGTACTTTAAATCTATTAGAAGAAACATTATCTCCAGATATATTTACAATTGCTGCTACATTGTTTGGTTCTGATAACAGATTAGCTTCAGTCCATGATATAAATTCAACAAATCCATCATCCTGCATTACTGCTGAGATTGTATCTGTAAATTTATAGAATCTAACAGCTTTAGATACAACACTGAGTTCCTTAGCTGCATTATGGAATGATGCTAAGTTGGTAGATATCTGTGTGGAGTACTCATGATCAACATAACGCATAGGACTTGCTGTATTGGCACTATCAAATAATACAGATGTGGTTGTATTCAATTTACAGAATGCATCCAATCTAGATAAGATAGTTCCTTTTTCCAATTTGTCCAATGTTAAGTTGAAATTATGAATAACACCAGATGGATATTCGATAAATCCTACATTATGTAGTTCGATAGCAGTAGTGCCAGAACTAACTACAACTGTTTGTTTCCAAAGTAGTTCTGTATCAGTAACTTGGAAAAGTGTTACAACACCATTATCCTCAACTGCTACAAATCCTGGATTCAAAGCCTCATAGTCAATACTATTTAACAGTACCATAGAAGAGATAGCAGACGTTGGCGTATTAGATAATAATCGATTATCATCAATATAAGTAAACGTAGCTCCACCTTCCAGTAGTAACATAACTGTTTGAGAATTATCTGAAGCAACCAAATAGGTATTAACTCCAAGTGATACCACTTTCGATAATTCACCAATAGGTTTAGATGTTGTATATGGATCTAAATCAGAAGTTGTGTCTGCTGCACCACTAAGGATATTCCATTTCGTTATATCATATGTTCCACTGATAATAACAATATTGTCTTCATCGATTTTATCAAAATCAATTGCAACGGGACTACCTGCGGTTGCTAGATAATTTACTGTATTAAAAGCCGGTGGGTATAGAGTAAATACCCCAGTTGCATGATCTATGTTGTAAGCGATTATATTACCGGAAACAAGAACTAAGCATACACCATTATCAGCAGTATGTCCAGTAGGTTCAAAATAAAGTATCTTTTCAATATCTGGACCAGTGCTAAGCTCGGTATCTAATAGGACAATATTACCATTAGCAACACTGTATGATTTTAGATCATTGCCAGATCCAGTAACATACATCGTATCAGTCACCCGTGTCATATCTTTAACAACATCTGTAGTAACTAAGGTGGCTTTATCTTTTACTTCATAGATGTTAGAATTATTAGCTTCGAGATCACGTGTCTTATTAGATACGATAAGGCTTAACCCAGTGTATCTAGAAAACTTTCCTTCAAGGATTGTATTCTCAACAGTAGGTGGAATTGTGACACCAGTAAGAGGATTGATATATGAATAATAACCTTCTTTGAACTCTCTATTATGCACAGCACATGCAGTTTTGATAGTCCCATTGTAACCACTAATAGTACTAGAGATACCATCAATTGGATCGCATGATATTTTTCTAACCAATGTTACTTTAACATAAGGTGCTTCACCATTCTGGAAGGTCAAAGTAACATTACGTCTACCGAACAATGTACTGTATGAACCACTATCGCAATCACCAACCACTGATTGTCCATCAATAGTAAGATCTGGAGCAATTTGACTATCATCAAGTGTGTTGGTCCAACCGATCTCAGTAAAAGTAATCGGTGCAGTTACAGGATCGAAGAACACACTTCTTGTATTAGTGATAGTGACCATTTCATTAGATGGGTCTAATGACTTCTTATTGAAGATACCATCCCCACCAGTATCGTAATTACTTGAAACTAATTTAGGGTTTTCAAGTTTTTCAAAATACTCCTCCGCTATCCAACCATTACCATGAAACTCCGCAGTAGACCCTGTAGCATAAAATACATAACTACCACCACCACTAGCACCAGCGTTGTAACCAGTTAGTTGAATAGTCTGGTGATCTTCTGTTAACAATACATAGTTACCATCCTTTGTACCATCTGGAGGATTTCCAGAAGGAGTGTAGTTAGTAAGAGTTACAAATGCTTCACCTGCATTTTTAGAAATAGTTACTGGGTTAGGTGCAAGTGTTTCACCAGTACCCAACATAACGTAATTTGTCATGTTAGCAAACCAGTCTTCACGTATTTTCTCTAAGCCCGATTCTGTGATAAAGTTATGATCTTCTTCTGTTATCCAGGTGACTTTACCATTGACATGTTTGCCAACTTGAAAGATTACCCCAATGTCTCTTGAATTTTTAATATTCATATTAAACTTCCTTTATTTAAAAAATTGTTTACACATAAAATGGGTAACTTATATTTTTTTATATTATATGTTAAAGCATACATAGAGTGGGTATATACCCACTCTATGTATGATATTTTAGTTTTATTTATCTTTGTTCTTATAGCGTTCTGGTACAGGCTTATTTATAAGTTTGTACAAATGATCTCTATCTAAATCTGTCACTAATCTCATAGCAGTTTTCATGCGTAATTTATTACCCACGCATTTCATTTCAACATTATCATCAACATCATTTGTTTCAGAATGAGTTTTATTATGTTGTGGACATGTTCCAGCACATACACCTCGTATATCACAATCTAAACAATTTGGATTCCAACCACTTCCGGTTGTTAACCACGGTGCACGTAGTTTAGGATCGATACCAGTTTCAGCATCACCGATTTTACAATCTGTTACACATTGACATGCATGTATTTCACCATTGAATCCAATAGTTATATAATTTCTACCAGCACCACATGCCATCATTTTAGGTCGTGGTGTTAAAAAATTCCTAAGGTAATTATTTGTTAAATCAGGCCACTTGATAGATTTATCTTTATGTGTTTTACTCAAGAACCAGTCTACAGCTATATCTAATTGTTGTTCTAAATTAGAAGACCACTCTTTAAGTTGTTCTGGTGTATACCCAGGGATAATTGCTTCTCTTAAGTGAAATGTGACACCAAGACCATTCTTGAGAAGGTTATTAAAGAATATTAACTTATCGCGCATGATAAGTGGTCCACCTTGCCCATAGTCCCCAGTACAACTCCATTGTATCCTTCTTATTAATCTAGGGTGTGTCTTTTTGAGTCTATACATCATATCAAAAAGTTTATCATATGATCCTTTGCCATTACCAAATATCCTAGTCCTATCATGAATCTCTTTAGGACCATCACATGATACTTTAATAGATATACCATTATCATTGAACCAGTCAGCGATTATTTCATCGCCTTCCCAATCTTTAATATGTTTAGATATTTTATCCTCAAGCAATAACCCATTTGTTGTCACATGGAATTTAGTCTTATCATATGTAGATTTGATATACTGTTGGACTTCATATACCGTTTTAAAGTTTACAAGAGCCTCACCCCCCATATATGTAATGGAAATACTTTTATACTTATCTGCTGGCAATTGTTTATCAAAGAAATATTTAATTTCCTCAAAATTCATATTATTAGTATTAATTGCATCGTTTTCTATAAGATTATCCATAGCATAGCAATACGTACATCTCATGTTACATAATTTAGTTGTAGTTATAGCAACAGACATTGTCTCGTCACTAATTTTTGTAGGTTTTGTATAGTTTGGTATATCTCTAGTAGGCTTAGTATGAGTTACTATATTCTCTGCATTTTTTTGATTAGCTGCAATCATATAACTGTGATTTAGATTGTTCATTACAATTTTTTTATCACTTCCCATGACATCATATATTTTCAACATATTAGTTTTTTACTCCTTATTACTTATTATTAAAAATCCTGGGGGTATTACTACCCCCATTTATTTAGTTATTCTCCACCTGAACCCTGATTTTCGGAACCGTGACAACCACCAGTACAAGTTTGATCCTCTGGATCACATTGTGCTTGATCCTCATTGTCATCACATGCAAGATCGGCACATCCTTGATCTTCACCTGGATCACATGTTGTCTCATTTTCAGATTGACAACCTTGTTCTTCCTCTGCCCCACTACAACCTTGTTCTTCAGCAGGATCGCAATCGAAGTCCATAGCCTCTTCGTCATCACATGTTGTAACTTTGGTATCACCACAATCTACAGTCAGTCCTGCATCAGTACAAGTAACAGTTGGTGCATTTTCAGAGCAACCAGCTATTTCATCACACGTACAATCTAACCCAATCTTTTCACCATTATTTCCACATCCACCACTAGGAATAGGTTCTTCACACAAATCATTACCCTCGTAGCAATCCCCAGGTCCTGCATTATATTCATAACAAATTGGGCAACTGATTTCAACGTTCAAACATATTGGAGATGATATAGTATCATTAACACATAGAACATCTTCTAAAGTACATGTAACACCTGATACACAATCAACATCCATATAATCTTCACCTGCATCACATTGAACACCGTAAATAATCTGTAACGATTTTTCTAATGACCCTGAAGGTATATTGTACTCATCACCACATAAAGAACCATCGATCTCCATATTGATATCTAACGTTGGTCTATTTACATAACCATCGGAACATAGATTACCTTCTACTACAGATGTAGTATTAAACAAATCATATTCCTTAACATTAGTGTTTATCAAACTAGCTTCCACAAGTTTTGTATATAATTCAGTTGAATCAGCAGTTCCCTTAATAAGGTTCCCAACAATAATTTTTAATACAGATTGTACAGTACTTCCAGGTATTTCATATGTAATAGTTTCTTGGTAGTTAGCTGGTAATAAAGCTGCACTTACTAGCTTAGTATAAAGATCAAGTTGGTCTTTAGAACTACGTAAAATAGCACCTACAATAATATCGATAGATGATTCAGTAACGGATGGCGCTATGCTGTACCCATCTGTACACATATTACCTTCTATTGAATATTCTAACTCAATTGCTTCTTTAACACTATAACTATCAGTACATAACTTACCATCTTCAAGAGCTGGTATTATATACGTAGCATCTTCAGAAGTAGGACCATTTAAATGTGAACTAACAAGTTTCCAATATATCTCATTGGAACCAGTAATACTTTTAATAATATTACCCATTTCAATTTTGTTAAATAATTTGGTCACACTAGCTAGATCATACTCTACCTGTCCATCAAGATTACTCTTATAGTGATGATATATAATAAACGGAGGAGGAGGAGGATCTTCACGTGGTACTACAATAAAGGTAGGATCGTCATCTATTGGTACAATAGGATCAGCAGGTTCAGTTCCTAGAATAGGACCAATTTTAGGTGCAATGAATTTAATACTAGCATCCGAAGGTATAGCAAGTTCAAACTGTGCAGTATCATCGTAGATAATAGAACCAAGGATTTCATGATCCTTTACTAGTGAACTAGTATCAAAGAACGTGATATCATAAGTACACATCTGTACGAACAACTGTCGCATGAGCTTTTGTTCTTCTGCAGTTAGATCACCAAACTGTACATAGTCGGATTCTTTGATTGGTAACATCTGTACTAGAATCTCTTCCATCAAATCACCAAAGGCAATCTTAGGATTGTCAGCAGCATTCAATGAATCAGTTAAGTTCCGCAAAGAATCATTTGTATCAAACCATTCTTCATATGTAGTGATAGAACCAAATGTGTCATACTCAATATCAACAATCCCTATTTCTAGTAACTGGTAATATAAATAATCAAATGACCTATTATATACTTTATCTGAATTGGTCCTGACCTTAATAAAGTCAGATAGCTTATCGCCATATGTTGTATCCATCCAAGAAACAAGCTCTTCTTTACTAGAGAAGTTATGACCCTGTTGTACAAGTGTACGAGTAGTCAAATCAGGTGATGGATTATTCTTAGCATCGATATTCGTTAGACGAATAACTTCATCTGCATCTGGAGTAGCCCCATCTGGTAAACCTAAAAGATATCCCTGTAAGTTTGGTTGGAAGATATAATCAATATTAATAGTAGATACATCATTACTTGCACCATGAATCTCCAATAGAAATTCTTTTGTGATTTCAGCAAGGTTTAACTTAAACGGTCTTCTGACTGAGAACTTAGTAGGTATTTTAGATGGACCTGGATATGTAACGTATGCTCCAATAAAGTTATTAGCATTCTGATTTGTAATCAAAACGCGAGACTTATCGAAGATAACATCCTTATCAATAAAGTTATCAATATTATCAGGTGTTAATAATACTGTAGGTGCTTCAGCACTATATAAACAATATTGGAACAATGCAAATGCTTCTTTTATAGTTAATGGTAAACCACCAGAGACACGATCTGATCGAACATTAATAAGATTATCATAATCCACAGTACATGATGTATTCTGGTTAGATAACATATATGTGAATGACTCTAAAGCATACTTGATATATTCAAGCCCGATCTGATAACTAACATTAGTTCTAACAAACTGTACAAGTTTAGTTGGAAGTGTTGAGTTCTCAATTCTTGATAATTTATAATCTTGTTCATCTAATAGATCAGGTCCAATATCAGGTTCAATACCATCATTAACTTCCTGAGCATAAGTAGTTGCTAACGTTTGTTGCATTGCTTCGATATTACCAATATTAATATAGTCTTTAGTAATATCTTTAGATAAAACTTGTGATGTAGGTACACATCGAGATTCCGAACCAGATGTTTCAATAGCAACATATTTAGATACGAGAGTGATGTTATAATCTTTAAGTAGATTATTAGCAAGGATCTCAAGAGTTTCAATAGTACCTTTATGATTAAGAAGATATCTAATATTCTTATACATAAACATCTGTTGTTTATCGTTCAATACATCGCGGTAATCACCAATACCTTTAGATTTCAGATATGCCCAAATAAGATCAGTGTGAACTGATGCTGTATGCATATTATCAATACGCTGTTGTAATACTACATTTGGTAACAATGTCCACAAGATGGTCCAATAAATAATATGACCATACTTTTCAAACTCCATGTATTCAGGTACATTCCATCTTTCATTGAATACGATTAAGAATGATTGTAGTGCTTGTACAATAGAACCAAGTTCACTGTACTCTAAGAACTGAGGCTGTAGTTCAGTACCCTTTGCTGAATAACCAATTAATTCAAAATCATTAACTTGTATTAGATTGTTTTCCATATCAAAACAAATCTTACTATTGTTATATGCTTTAGTGTATTCATCAAACTTGTCTATATTAGAAATGTAAGTTTCCCATGCAGGAAGATTAGTCTGCTTAAGAATCAGCTCTTCATCTGCATCCAATACATCCATATGGATATGTTCTAATATTGTAACTGGGTAGAAAATATTCTTAATCAAATCTGCTTGATCAGGATAACGTTCGAGTAGATCAGTAAAACCATCTCTGTTGTAATAATAGAAATAACTAGTCTTACGCAATCTAGAGTCATTTAAAGTACTCTTAGTAAGGGGTATAGTACCATTTAGTCTGTGGGTTTCACCGGCTTCAACACTACCACCTAGATCAGTATAATCATCAATAGTGAGCAAGTCTTGCACACGCATTACCATAGGTGTGTTGTTCAATCCAGCTGGATCTTCAGCATGGTTATATGAAGCAAGTTCTGGATATAACAAATCACCATCTACTGTAAGATTGGCAATATCCGCAGTATTAAAAAATTCACCCTGTAAATTAATAACATAGGGATTATGAGCATCTTTAATCTCATCTATTGTCAATGCTTCTAATTTATTTTTATAGTACTGTTTCATATACGGATTGTATACAGAAATAGTCTGCAGAAATCCATAAATTTCTTGAATAAAGATAGACATATTGTTCATAATTAAAACCTTTCATTGTTAGTATTTTAATTCATATAATAGGTTACGATAATTAATTATTGATTTAATAAAGTCACTCATGATATGAATGAATTTTAAAATCTTATAAGGAGTAGTTACATGAGAAATGATTCTATAGCAGTTAGAACAAAAGAAAGGTTATTGTCCCTACTTGGGATTGAGTCCTCTTTGAATAAAGAGAATACAAATAATCTTGTGGAGAAATTAAAGAGACCTGGGCAGTTTAGTAATGTTGAAGAACAGTTACTACGGTCATCTATAAACAATACACAATCGCATTCTATTGATAATCTTAAACACGATATGTTAGCAATATCCACTGATGTTAATAAGAAGATTGATCATAACAAATCGTTCCAGTCAATGGTACCTGAGATAGGTAAAGCCAAGACAGTACTAGTACCATCTATTCTATCACCTAGTGATATGTTTAGTAATTATGTAACATGTGATCTAGATACTGATAAACTAGATGAAGTTACTAAATCAAAAATTATAGAAATCATTAATGTCCGTATGAATGATAGATTGAAGATCGGTAATCTATTATCTGAATGGATCGGTGATGCATTGTTCGACTACGGTGCAGTTCCTGTTATGACTCTTCCTAAGAAAGCCATTTCATTGTTAGTTACGAGTATTGCACATCAGGAAGATGAAAATGCTCAACAAGCTACATCAGATACCCTTGGTATTAATCCTAAGAAGAGAATTGATGAGAATGAACAAAAGGATGGAATGACTTCTGTTAGTTATGAAATCGCTATTGACAAAGTTGACTTATATGGTAGAACGGATGACTCTGTTGAAATCTCAACTGAAGATCAGAAAGTAATTGACAAAGCTGGTGATATTGATTTTGTAGATATTGAAATAGATACTGAAGATTATGAAGCCGGAATGATGACTACTGATTATTCAGATGCTGAGAAGATTGAAGAGAGAGAGGCTGTATTAAAAAAGGTTAATAATAGTCAATCTGATCTTATTAAATCATCTACTGAACTTATCAAAGAAAACTTTAGTCTATCTATTGACACTAGAAAAATAAACAATGTTAAGACTAAAGAAAGTAATATTAATAAAAAAGTTCAAGAGAAGATGGATGCTTTAATGCAAACATCTGGTTCCGAAAAGATTTATACTATTTCTGATGTAGGCTACCCCTCTGAAGATGATGAGCCTTATATTCAGAAGCTTCCTACTAATGCAGTTATTCCTATCTTTGTTCCTGGTGCACCAAGTTCACATATTGGTTACTTTGTAATCATTGACCAGTTTGGTAATCCTATCGATGAGTCTTATTCATATGTAAGTGAGAACCATACTCTTGGTACTCCATATCTTGCAACAATGAATGATATCTCAAATAGAGACTTAGGGGCATCAGCTAAGAAGTATAATATTCTTTCTACTGTTTTTGAATTAACATTGAAAAAGACGATTGAAGAATCTATCAAGTCTATAGGTGTTGATGCAGCAAGCTTTCCTGATGACAAGAGACTCTATTCTTGCCTATTCAATAGAGCACTTCACAAGCAGCGTGTAACCTTATTATACGTACCTACAACTCATATGACTTACTATGCATATGATTACAGACCCGATGGTACTGGTAAAGGATTAATGGAAGATAGTTCCTTCATCATTAGAATGAGAACTTCATTCATGATTGCTGAAGTTTTATCTGCTCTTAATAATGCTACTGATAGACATAAGATCTCATTTGATCTTGGTGATAATAAAGGTACTAACGTAGAGCAAGTCATGGGTCTATTGAAAGATAGTTTCATTACTAAGTATATGTATAACCTTGATCATAATCCAATGAATGTTATGCGCGATATTATTGCACGTAGTGTATCTATCGTTCCAAAAGAAATTGGTGGTATTACAAATCTTAATCTTGATACTGAAACTACTCAAGGACAAGCTGGTAATAGTAAACCTGAAGTAGCTGATAACTTAACTGATATGATCATTACATCGACTAAGGTTCCAGCTTCTATCTTCAATGCATTGAATGATGCTGAGTTCTCAAGGTCAGTGGCTACAAACAACTTACTCTTCGCAAACTTCATCAGATTCCTTCAAGGTATTACATGTAATAAAACTGAAAACATTGTTAAAGGATATGTCCGTAACTCTTATTCAGTATTGAAAGAAATTATCGAAGTGCTTAAAGAAAACAATTGTGATGTTGATACTACTGAAAAGCTTAAGCTTATGTTAGACCACATCGTTTCAAATATCTTTGTGACACTACCATCACCTGACATCTCTCCTGATAAGGCTAGATATGCAGAGCTGGAAGAAGTTATCAAAACTATTGATGCTATTGCTGAGAAACTAATCCCTGATGATATGATCGTCCTTGAAGATGATAAGTCAGCAGAAACACTTAAAGCTATTCGTGCTAGTATTGTTGTTGATCTAGTTAAGGAAGCAGTACATAAGATTGGTGCTGGTGGTATTATCGATACGACTATGTTCGATGATGATAATATGGATATATTAAAATTAGAAAAATATAATCATATCTTCCATAACTTCTCTGCTGCTATTGCAGCACTACAGAATTCACTTAAACCAGGTGCGCCTGCTGAAGGTGGAGAGACTGATGAGACAACTGATGATGGTGATGATGATGTACCATCTGCTTCATGGGAAAGCCTAGAAGAAAAAGACGACACTACTGAATAGAGTTGCACTGAACAAATAAATATACTACTACAGGTTGCTTGCGCAACCTGTAGTAGTATATATTTTAATATCTTTTATTCAGCAACTAAGCTATCAACTTCACGCTGGATACCAGATTTAGCAAGGTTCTCGTTAACTTCTTCCAAGTATGGAGTACGTTCACCAGAGTATCTGATCTTAGCATCTTGCATAATGGTAGCGATTTCAACACCCATTTCACGGGTACGCTTATTATGTTGGAGATGACCAGAGAAGGTAACAGTACGATCCATAGTTTTAGAAGTTGCAATATTTCTTTCAAGTCCTAAAGAACCACCAGGGTCGGTCGGGAACATGTTAGAAATGAATGCAGCATCAACGATGTTCTTAGCCAGCTGGCTAGGATCATATTGGATAGCCAATACAGACATGGAGTAAGTAGAAGATAAGAACTGTAAGTTCTCGTCATCAAACCGACCCATAGATGCATTGGTATCCGGATCTTGAATGTCCTTCATCCACTGTACGAAGAGGTTCCAGATCAAGTTACCAGTTACTTCCGTAAAGGTAAATGAAGGATTAACCGCTGCGCGTTTAGACTGAGTAGGAACCTGCAGCTGCTGTCCATCATGGCCAACAGGAGTTTCACTAGTCTCCAGTGAATAAGTTACATCAATTCCGCTAACTGATTTAGCATGAGTTTCGATAAGTGTTTTAATAGTTTCACCAACTACGTTATTACCAGTGTTGGTATACATAGATGGTGTATGCATTACAATAAATACAGTTGGAGTGAATACTAACGGAGTAGCAGCGTCCAAGGACACTTCACGTAACCCAACACCCAGGTTTGACCCATGGTCTAGGTTAGCTCCGATTTGGTTTTCACCCAAACCTAATGCAGTTGCTTCTTGTAACAGATGGTCTTTAAATTGATCGCTCATAGTGATTACCCTTCAAATCCGGTACGTCTGCAAATAATATCGAGATTCCATACACGCTGTGCAGGACCGCCAGTAAGTATGATCTGTACGTGATGTACAAAACCGAGTTGTGCTTCTTCTTCTGTCTGATACATGGATACTTCGAATCCGTAACGTCCAGCAAGCATATGCCCGAGTTTCTGTTCTAGATCATTAATGACCATAGCATATGTAGCCTGTACATTAACATCGTCTACTCCAGCATACTTAGCCCATACAGGCAGAGTCAACTGTTTGATGTAGATAATGGTATTAACAAAACTATCGAGTGCAAGCACACTAGTATCGTTAGCATATACAGATTTCAAACCTGGGAAATGTAAGTGTGTCATATCGTAGTACTGACAGTAGTTTACATTATTACCCCACAAGCTACGCTTGGTTGGTTTGTCATATGGGAACCATGAAAGCTCACGGAACTGATCTACTTCAGAGTACGGCAATCCGTTAGGCTGCTGTTTGATGTAGGTCAAGTTATGATACTCAGCAATCTTAATTGCATACCAGATAGTGTGAGGAACATCTTTCTTGTAGTACTCGCCATTCAAGACGCCATACTGCCCGAAGATAGATCCACGACATGCACCAGTACCAAACAGTTCTGATTCAGGATTCAAGACAATCTTAGCAGTCAGCATATCACCAGTAGCGATAGACATAGCTTCATCTTGATCTGATCCAGACCATGTGGACATAACAATTTTGATATCATCACGGAATGACAAGAATGCAATAAGCTCATCTTTAAGAGCAACGCTATATCCAGTATCAATAATAGTATTGAATGGGAATTTAGCTTTGTCTTCAATCTGAGGATTAAAGGTTCTGTCATAGAATTTCTCAATGAGTGCTTCAATTCTATTAGTACCGAGAGGTCCACCAGTATCGTCATCCAAAGATGCGCCATCAATATCAGTATCACCATCACTACCATCAGTTAAGTAATCTGGGGTAGAGGAAACGAATTCGCTCATTCCAGCTTCTCTTACAATCGCAGGAGTATTGAAACCATAATCAAGATTATCACCAAGTACTATTTCAGCATAACCAGAATAAGTAATAAGAACATCTTCTGCCCATGAAATTTCATAAGTACCAGCATTGTCAATAACGTCAGTTACGAAAACTTGTGTCCCGTCAATGAGTAATTCCATTCCGATATCCGGAGATACTTCAGTGGCAGTAAACTGTGAAACATCACCAGGGACATCAACAGTACAACCAGTCTCTGCGATATTAGCAACTGTCATAGTAACATTAGCACCACCATTAAGAGCAATAACTATATCAACCGAAGTACCATCTATTTCACCAGTAGTTCCAACAGGAGCATCCCACGTTAGTAAGATATTCGAGCCGTCAACTTCAACAGTATTGATAGTAGTAGTTTCAGCATTGCCAAATGTAACAACATCGTCAATCTGTGGAGATGGAGCATGTGGTGTAAACAGATTCTTAGAAACAGTTTCAGTTACATTACCAGTATGTTCAAAGGCATCAACAATATTGAATGCATCCACATCATTAGGATTCTCTTCATCGAAGTCACCAAGTGCAACCTCGTTATATGAGGTAGGATCTTCAGACTTAACAATAATTTTACCGTTAAGGATATTGATCTTATATGCTTTGGTATCATCTTCTTCATAACCAACAATCGGGTTAGAGATCGAATGCCATGGATCAGCTGGTGTCTGTAAGATTTCAGCTCCACCAAGTTCTTTTTTGACGCTCAAAATAGAATCATCAAAGAATTTAGAATACATATCATCTTGAATTTCTTTTACATAAGCAGGGTAGAAATGTGCATTGACAGGAGAAACATATGAAGCATCGAAATAACGACCAAACATATTTTCAAAGTCAACATTAATACCATCTTCAACGGTACCGTCAATAGTAGCAAATTCAAATGAGTAAGGACTGTATTTAGTTTTTACAAAACTAAATGTGCTAAATCCATAATCTTTTTGAACAAACCCTAATTCAAGGAACGAAGATTTACTAGAATTAATTCTATCATATGCAGCTTCAATGTCAGAAGTATTGTTCCATAAACGGAATCCAAGATCATTACCATACTTACCTTCATTAGTAACATCAAATGCCATAACAGGAACAGTGTTACCACTATTAGTAGCCTGTATGTTAGCGATCGATTCACCGACTTCAAGTTTTCTATAAGTATAAGTATAATCAACTGATCCAGAAGTTGGAATGTTACACTCTAAAACATAAGAGGCTTTGGCCATAAGCTTTGTACCAGTACCATCATTGTTACCAATACGTGTAATGAACGCGCCGTTATATGGGAATGTATTGTATAAGAACACAGACGAACGACTGAAATATTCGAGGTTTGTGTTATCAAATGTTTTTTCTCCAAAGATGCTAACAGCTTTAGCATAATTGTTACACCAGACGGGTACATTGATTGGACCCTTTTCTGTCTTCATCGCATAAATTGGGCGATGCAAGGGAAGCGTCTCTGAGCTAATAGCATCAAAAGCCGATTCATCTTTTACATTAATATTTAAATGTGGAAACACATCCATAATTTTTCTCCTTTAAGTTTTATATACATAAAGCCCTAGTCTTCATACAATGATTGTAGCTAGAGTCTATATACATACATATTATTAATAATAAATTTAGAACATTTTATGAATAACAATTAATTTATTAGGAGATCCAATGCAAAAGAACAGTATTCTCAGTACACATTTTTCAAGTATGTATAATTTACCAGCTCTCATTAAACCTGCACATGTTTGGTTATTAGATAAAAGTAGATTAGACATGGACCAATCTGAATACAGTGAGTTGATTAATTCAATCAATCCATTACAGAAAAATCCGATCAGTGATTGCTTCCTAACTATTAAAAGAAACAATTCTTTTAGTAATATTTATTTCATAAGTTCAGTACTTAATAAAAAATTAAGTGTTCCTGAAATCTTAACTATTAACGATCTATCTATTTATGGTAAGCAGATTAATTATATCAAAGATCCTGATCTTAAGAAATCTTGGATTAATATTTCTGGTTCAATTAATGCACCATCTAGAAATAGATATGGTAGTATTACAGTTGCATCAGTTAATGAAATCATGAACTCTGTGGTAAGAGCAAATCTATGTATGTCTTATGCTGATAGAAAAGAATGGACCTCTGCATCAAACGCTGCTTTCTTAATTGAAACATATGCTACTATGATGCGTCTTGTTCTGGATAGAGCTTATCGATTAGACTTAGAGGAAAGTGTTATCTTTAAATATGCATTTGCGTATTATTATGCTTACCTTATTAATGACACTATGGAAGATGGTGCTCCAGTATTGTTGAAGCGGTGTACAACACTCTTCAAACATTCTAGCACATCACTTGGTGATCTTGCTGGCATGATGAAGGATACCTTAAAAGGACATCCTCCAACTATTCCATTAATCGTTGAGTTCATTAAAAAGAATGGACCACCTCGTGTTAAGTCGTTGTCACCTGAAATGCTATACAGAGTTTTATCTGTAGCATCTAGTAATAGTGTTTCAACATGGTTAGCTATTGACTACCCACCTTACTTAGCATACTTAATTCTGTTGACAGTATCTGGAACTAAACATCCAATCCTGTCGAATGTAATGAACAATATGTTCTCTCAAACATATGTTAAGAAACATGTGGATGAACTGATTAAATATAACAAGACGTATATCGGAGAAAAATAATCATGAAGAATGTGGCCTATGCAGCAGAAGCTTTTAGGCACTATCTATCTACAGAATTATTTGACATCTATGATCCAGTCGAATCAACCAGAGGTCTGACAATGCAAGTGTTGTCAGGCCCTCTTGGGAGTGTTCCAATTTTAAATGAAGGAGTTACTACTCATTTGTTTAACTATAATAAGAGATCCAGCGATGGTACTTATTATGAAAATTTGGAAATATTCGTAGATGATATAGGTGATTATAATAAGTGGATACTATGTAGTGTCAATAATCATGTGTTCAGTGGAACTATTTTAGATACCCCAAAGCCTGGTAATGAAATCGAAAACCATTTACCTTTAGATAGAGGAGCTGGGGAACGATACAGTAGATTGCCTAATCCAGTTATTCCAAAACTAGATGCATTTAACTTGAAAGATCTAAGTACTATATTACCGGATAACAATGTAAAAATTATATCCAAAGATGGTAAGATGTTACCATTACATAATATTAAAGTACAGCCTGATAACAGTACAGTCGATTCAGTGAGTGGTCATGTTTATATGTTAATACCATATGCACATTTTTTAAATTCAGGAACTGTATCATCTGGTAACTTCGATGATTTCTTCATGACTGTCGATAATGAGAAGAGATCATTTTCTAGAATTGTAGATACTGCCGACGGTACTGGGTTTTATACTAGTTCAGATGGATTCATGACATTCGCTGATGGTATGTTTATTAACTCCGCAGTACAGTTACCTTTAGATAAAGAAGTGATGCAGTACACTACGTACAATACCCTTGTTACTGAGGCTAGAAAAGTAGATATCATACTTAGTAATGTTTATGATGGTGATGATACTTTAGTACATATCGATAAATCAATTACCAATACAAGGTGTTTTTCTATTAATGACTGTGACATATTCTTATGTGATCGAGAACAGTTGAGTGAAGGAAAAGGTCTATGTATTAATAATGAGATATGGACTAGATGTACTCAGTTAACTCATAGTGATTTTCTAATACCTAATTCTATCTTAGATAGATATAAGGCATTATTAGGAACCACTGAATTAACTATGGTTATCTATCTATATCCAGGTATAGTGTCAAGTACTATTATTGATAGTAAACATAAGATCCCTGAACTATATGAACATAGTGATGCTGATATTGTTGATTTCTTAAAAGGTGATCATGTTGATACATTGGAATATGATTTCTGGACCATAGAGTCTCTAAGAGATTCGTATTTTAAATTCGTACAACCTGGGGTTCGACGTTTATCAGATCTTAGTGTAGATGGATTCAAAGTTGAGCAATCTAATATCCAAGCTCTATGGGATAAATTTACTTTACATGATTTTATAGAATCAATGGGGTATTATGTATTCAATAAGGTTGTATACAAGGATAGATTCTTTTTAACAGCTGATGATATTGATTATGTGAATGGTAATATTATTATTAGTAGACCTGCTGGGTATTTAGATAAAGAAGTTAAATACATAATTAGGGAAATTGGTACTAATATTATTTTTACTCACACCTCTGTCATGGAGAATAACGTTGATTATACTCTCTACTCTGAAAATATAATTAATGATTTTAATATCCCTGCACAATGTCATATATTGGTAGACGTAGGTATCTTAGATCCACAACAAGAATATGTTGTAGATGTTATCGAATTAAAAGCTTCACATGTTACGTTTGTTCCACCTTCAATCGATAGTGCTACAGAACGTCTTATCATAAGGAAACATCGTAACTTTAATGTGTTTAAATTGCAATCGAATAAATTTGGTATTTATAAATGGGAATATGTTAGTGACCCATCAAATATAATAGAATTCATCCAGATAAATGATATATCATATATTCTCTTTACTGAAACTTTTTGGTGTAAAACATATGCTGTTAGTTTTGGTGATGGGTTTGATGAGATTGATGCAACCTTTGGTGATATCAAACAAGGTCTAAATATAAATGAGATAGTTACTGATTACTATGAAGATGGTGATCTTATTAGAACTATCAAAAGAGATGACTATGCTGATAATGTAATCGGTAAGTTTGAACTCCAAGGTGTTGATTATAAAGAACCGTGGTTCGCAAGTATGCAGAGTGGGATATGGAACAATGATGCATTGTGGGACATGGATGCATTGTGGGATGAAGATACTGATGAATTAGTCAATGCGTATATACACGATATTGGAGTACCCGTTGAGGCTACTGATATTGTAGTTCGTACTAAATTAAAGGCTACTCATGTAGGCGGTACTGCATTTCTAAATGATGTAGAATTCACACGATCTAGTTCATTACCACTGACATTTATTAGTGATGACACTGAAGTTGATTATGATGTTATATATAATACCATCGATGAATTATGGAATATAGTGGATAATACTGATACTTCTGCAACTGTGTTTGTTAGTAATTCAAAACTAGGACCTTATACACCAGAAGGGTTTCCAGGTAGCGGTGAAACAATTGAGCTTGAAGAATCTGTAGGTTTCCGTTTACCAACACCTGATTACAAAATGTTGGATGCCCATTCTAAAGGATGGATTCATAATAACATTCTTTGTATTTCTAATGATGATACTTCAATTGCAATATGTGCTTATCGAGCGATGGAAGTATTTGATACATGGACTCTCCCTAATGGAGCTGAAGTAAATAATGCTGTGATTCGTGAACAGGATAGTCTCGCATTTGTATGTGAGAAAGATACTGGTATCGTACATGTACTGTCAATAGATGAGAACAATCTGTTTACATTTAAACACAGTATTAATTTAGCACCAGCTAACATTATGAATATAACTTGTGTTGCTGATTCAGAGAATATTATCTTAGAATTAGAATCACCAGTTGCAGATAAAGTGGCCTATTTATATAAGTATATATTTGCTAATGAATTTGTGGAATCTACATTTGAATTAGTCCAAGAGATTGAATCTATTAATGGTGCAGGTAGGCATCACTTTATTAGTGACCATATGACTGGTAATACATTTGTGTACACATTAGAAGGTAATAACTACGATCTACATGTAGGATATCTTGATTATGTATGGAACGAATCTGTTTCAACATTTGAACTAACTGATGTCAAACATTATGGTTTTACAAATATACAAGATATAGTCATTAGTGATAATACTGTATATGTGTTCAACAATGGTAATAGATTACAGCGAATCAATTGGTTTAGACATGTTGGGTTTAATCATAATAAAGAATACACTAGTTTATCAGGGCCAACGGAAAACGATATTAGTAGTATTGCTCCATGTGGATCAAATACATTAATATGTGGTACCACGGATGATGATGTTATTATCCTAAAAATACATGAAGATGTAGTAGAGCAAATCCGATTACTTGGCGTACCTTCACATGGAATTATAAATGCACATTGGATCAGAAATGGTTATCGTGAAGCCGATATTATTATTGATGATGATTCCGGTGGACATAGTTCTGCTATATTAAGTTGGGATATTGATATTGATGAAACTCCACCTGTTCCAGTACATAAGTTATTAACTAGTAATATTCCACACCCAGTATGTTTCTATATAAACGGTGTGACTATTCCTCCTGTACATACAGTGCTTCATGTTGATCTACATCCATATCTTATGTATGATTATGTTAATTCATATCATTATACTTTATGCGGTATTAAGATATCTTATGCTTATATGCAAGACTTTGATTATACTGATGAGTCTATACCCACGATGTTAAATAATGATACTGTGATTAATACAGATGGTACAGATAGAAATATTGATACTGATTTCAGTACTAATAACTTCGATCAACAAACTCATGATACAAAGGTTATAGGTTATGTAAATGATCCAATTGATACAGATGATTCAAACGATATCTTAAAATATATCGCACCTGTAAAAACATTTGATTGGATAAATGATACTATCGAATGGACTGATGTACCGTTTAGAGTATATAAGAATTATATGGTTAATACATTTAAAATTGGTGACACTACAACAGTTGCAAATTGGAACTTATCGTATGATAACAGCTTATATATCCCATTGTCTGCAGATGTGTTAATTCCAGAAGTGGACATAGATTAAGGAATAAATTATGAATGGAAAAATAAGCCCCTTAAAAACGTACAATAGTTTCGACATGGAGATGACTGCTGATTCTATTGGCCGATTGGCAAAGATACAATTGTTTACTAAACAAGTTGATCATGTACTATCTGATTTTACTTCTGATATACCGTTTCTAACTGATGTTGACATTGTTGTCATATTAGGTGATAAAGAATTAAGTAGAGGTATTGATTATGTTATTTATGAAGAAGAAGAAAATGGTATATTTAAAACAAAGTTAAAACTTATTAATCACCAGTTGCTTATTGATACTGTGGATAATACTAAAGTCAAGATCTATATAACACGACGTAGTATTGATACTGCACTCGTATATAACGCCCTTGGTGATGATATTGTATCACAAGAGAATAGAGTAAATGCCCATAGAGATAATGATTACATAGCAAATGAAATTGATGGTATTACAAGGTATGTGACTTCTAATCATTTAACAGAGGTTGTAAATAATCCTAATGTTTCAGGTGTTTGGGAATTGGTTGTTAAGACGAGTTGTTCTTTTCAGTCGATCAGTGATCTGATAAAATTCCATCCTAATCCATACGCGATGATAGATGCAATTCAAGAAACCATTAATACATATGATAAATTCAGTTCCGAATTAGGCGATGATACAATAGTAACTGAAGCCCCAAATAAGAAAATAATACTAGGGCTAGACTATATTAAAATTGTAAATCTATTACTATCGGATGGTGGTATTGTAACAGAATTAGAAAGTATAATTAGTGCTGACTACTTAGGATTTACTAATTTCTTACTTAAGTATTCTATTACACTACAGGATCATAAATTCTTGGATGCTAGGTTATATGATATATATATGAATCCTGATATTGATAATCCGATTAACCTCGGTGGATTGGATGGATTATTAGGCGATCTACAATATCATATGTATCCTGGGTTTACTCATGTACATGCGATAGATACGAATGGTACTAGTGAAATTATAGGTAATGATGATGGTGATATTGTTAGCCCACCCGCTGATGAGGAACTATGTGTAATGCCTGTAGTAAATACACCACCAGTGGCTAACGCACAAAATGTGACTACAGAGATGGATATAGATAAGGATATCGTATTGACAGGTAGTGATACAGATGTGACCGATGTATTAACATATACAGTAGATGATGAACCTACACATGGTAGTTTATCTGGTACTGAGCCTAATCTGACGTACATACCTGATGGTGGTTATTATGGACCTGATTCTTTTACATTCATAATTAACGATGGGTATGTAGACTCACTTCCAGCGACTGTAGATATTACTGTCAATGAAGTGTTTGAAGATCCATTTGCTATTGAATATGGATTAAATAACTTTGCTGCGTCTATTGCTGCGGTAAACCAGGTAGATCAGACACTAAATATAAACATGTCAGAAATGCCTTACATTCTTACAGGTATTACAATTGAGGATGGTTATGATGTAGAGATTGAATGTGAATGGGCTCATAATTATAATGGTAAAACTAAGCGTACAATGTGTGCTGTTTCGAATGATCAAGTGGTAGATTGGCCGCCTACAATGCCAGATGCCCCTGAACCATATGGTGCATTAGATGTAATATATGCTTTGGAAGAAAAGGGTGATACATATAGGTATACAAATGAGGGTAGATCTATCTGGCAGTATTCCGGATATGGTTACTTTAATGGTATGCAAACCGATGGGTTCTATCAGGAAGATGTGCGATATGTCATAGGTAAGAGTGGTACTACCATGTATAGAGGTAATGACACTACTGTAACAGGATGTACAGGTATTAGGAATTCTAATAGAGGTATAACATTATTTGGTTCACAAATAAATGGTACTTATAGTCACCCAATACAAATGCACGGTTATGCATACAATTGTATTTTCTATTCATTGAAGATATGGTCTAGTGATACAAGAAACGATCAAACTTTATTACATCATTTAATTGCAGTACCTTCCGGATGGACAGATGGTATTATAACAGCTACTGTTAACTGTGTTTATGATAAAGTAGATGGTGTATTCCACGAACCTGGATTCATGTCATTTGGTATTACTGAATCTATTACATAAATAAATAATAACAAGCATAGTGGATCATCCACTATGCTTGTTATATTACTTTATTCAAACATTGTATGAAAAGTAAATAATGAATTAGGAGTTATAAATGGATAACAGTAAATATTTTGAGAAGAAGGGGAGATCGTATATCTTCAAAGGAGATCTCTTGGAAGTGTTTATACCTATGCGGTATGCACAACATGGTTATTTGGAAATAGGGAACAATGTTTCTACTATTGGTATTTTTGACATGACTATTAATGGTACAATTGAAACAGGTTATCTATTAGGTGCTGTTATTGAAATGTATCCATCTGATATTGAGTCAGTAACTATTGACCAACAGAAGTATGCAAAACTTATTCTACATAAAGATGATGTATTTATTAAAGACTGTAATGTTGTTAAAGATGCTAAGATCTCATATATTATCTTTTATGAAATGTTCCACTCAGGACACTACCCTAAGTTTTTGAAGTACTTCGATTGTATTGGTATCTTTGATAGAATTATGAAAGCTAATGGAGACTCGTTCTCAGCTGACCATATGATCTTTGAAATGATTGTATCTGTATTGTTTAGAGATACTAAGAATATGTCTACTCTATTTAGACATACTAATATGAAGGGTACTTACCAAACTATCCCTCTAAGAACTATCGCACATGTTGCACAATCTACTACAGGTAAGATCATGGGGTCTTATATGAATGAAGGGTTGGATGCAGCTATTGTCAATGCTGACGATGTTGTATCAAATGATATTGAAGATCTATTAAGGCAGTAATATGAGGTATATATATTCCATAGATGAACGTGTAGCTCATTATTCAGGTAACCCATATAACCATATATTCCATCGAAGTGATTTACCAAAAATGTTTGATTACCATAAATGGGCAGTATGTATGGGAGATGATATTGACAATAGTGATATTGAAGATACAACGGAAATGAGCGATTATCATAAAAATTTGGTTGGATGTTATCATAGAATATATAATACTATTAATTCTGTAAAAAAAGAATATCCACATTTAAAAGATAAAAAAGCATTGGCTCATGTTTCAGATAATACAGCCTCATGGGAGATACCTATAATATGTAAAACCAGACCTATCGATAATATTGGTGGTAATACTATAGCTCCTATCCGGATGACAAGAAATTATGGACATGTATTAGAATTACCTAGGATAGATTGTAAAGTATCGGAAAAAATACCTGGTGTTATGTGGCGTGGACTACTACATCTTAAAAAAAATTATAGACTGAATAACAGATTGTCTTTAATTGAGAAGTTTTATAATCATCCAAATGATCTAATAAATATAAAACATACAGGGATACCATGTAATGAGTTTGTAGCAAGTGAAGAAGTACTTGGATATAAATTTGGTGATTATTTGAGTGTGGGAGAGATGCTCAAATATAGATTCAATGTATCTATAGAGGGTTGGGATATGGCATCTAATCTCCAGTGGATTCTTGCTAGCAACTCTATTGCTATGGCCCCTAAGATGGTTATAGAGAGTTGGTTCATGGAGAGTAAGTTAGAACCATGGGTCCACTACATACCTATTGAAGATGATTGTTCAGATTTAATAGAGGTATATGAATGGGCATTAATGCACCCAAATGCATGTGATGTGATTAATAGAAATGCTAAGATGTTTATGAATGAATTTGTAGATAAAAAACGTGAAAGAGAAATATTCTTTAGAGTAGTTAAGAAGTATCTTGAGAATTGTAATTTTGTTTAAGGGAGTAATATGAATTATAAATATACGATTGATGAGAGGGTAAATTTCTATTTAGGTAATATGGATAAAAGATGTTACGATTACATGAAGGATATTACACCACGTGTACGTAATTATATATATACTGTATTGATAGGAAATAATATTGACAACACTGAAGTATTAACTGGTGGTAAGGGTGCATTAGTTAATTCATTTAAATATATAGAAGGCACTCTTAATAAATTAATCAACGATGGTGTATGTCCTATAGATAAAACAATATTGGTATATTTAGCGGATCAAAATAGATTACGAACATTCCCAATGATTGCTAAAACACGTTTGATTGATGATAATGGTAATATTACCATAGCACCTATTGGTAGAGCTAGACACTATGGTCCCGTAGCAGACCTGCCTAATATTGATTGTAAAGTTAGTGATAAATGTAATAAAATTGTCTGGAGAGGACATTGTCAACCTATGAATAATATTATTCATATTAGACAAGAAGTGGTTTCTAAATTTGCCGAACATAAAAACTCTAATATAGATATTGGATATTCTTCGGGTGTAGCAACTGGATCTACATTATTAAAGAATAAGATGACATTACGTGAATTGTTGAGATATAGATTTAATATATCATTGGAAGGAAATGATGTTGCTACCAACCTTAAGTGGATTCTTGCTAGTAATTCAATAGCCGTAGCTCCTAGGATGACAACCGAGGGTTGGTTTATGGAAAGTAAGTTAGAACCTTGGGTACACTATATACCTTTAGATGACGACTGTATGGATATAGAGGACAAGTTAAATTGGGGGATATCTAATCCTGATAAATGTATTGATATTAATAAAAATGCTAATAAGTTTATGTTAGAGTTCGTGGACATAGAACGTGAGAATGAAATATTCTACAGAGTCCTGAAATCATATATTGAAAACATACATATAAATATTTAAAAGAAAGTAATCTATGTTAGATTTTATAATAACCGGCCCATCTAGATCAGGTACAACAGGGTTAACCTACCTATTAAATTCTAGCTCTGAAGTACTATGTGGTCATGAAACTCACGTGTTGGATTATTGGGACAAAGATATATCAGATCGTATAAGAAATAATATATTAGAGAAAATGTTTTATTCTGACCGTACACCAAGCATACTTGATTTTACACCGAAAGGTGTAACCCCAGATATGTTAAAGACAATAGTTGAGACAAGTTCTACTGGTAAAGAATTATTTGATAGATTAAACAGTATTGCAAAATGTAATTGTGTTGGTGATAAAGTACCTGGATATATTGTAACCCTTCCACAAATTCTTAAAAATAACCCACAACTTAAATTACTGATATGTATTCGTGATGGTCGATCTATACTGGCATCACATTTACGTGGTTTAGAACCCGGATGGGCTACAGACAATATAAAAGATGCAGAAGAGCGAATAGTTATCTTTATGAATATCATTAATAATATTGAGAATCATGATAAAGTTATATATGTTCCATATGAACACTATACACAACATACTGATTTTTTGATTAGAAGACTTGAGTCGTTTCTTGATACCAAACTATCTAACTGTAATACTGATAAATATCGTGACTATACAGATTGGGATGACGTGTTCAAACAGCTACCGAAAGATTATATGGATAAAGTATCTCCAGAATTTATAGAATATCAAAAGAAATTTGGATATTCTTTAGTGTAAATAGAGGATGATATAATTTATAGATATTCATTAGAAGAACGTATTAATTTTTATTTAGGTAATATTGTGAAATGTAAAAATGTAACTATTATAAGTGATAACGATGAACATTATTTTAAGCTAAATATTTAAAAGCAATCGTTTTTATCTAAATCATTGTATGGTGTAAATTAATTTTTAAAATAAAGGAATAATCTATGAAAAATAAAAGTCTAGCATTCTCTGTTCAGACCATGCAAACTGTTCTCGGTAATGGACTAAAGTCTATTAAGCCAGACAAAGATGGTGTTTATAAAGGTGTACCATTAGCTGTAATTGGCAAACCATCTAGAAACAATGTTGTATACGATCAGAATAGCTTTGTTGAATCTATCACTAATCCTAATACACGATTCTATAAGAGTTTAGTAGAAGGTGGTCTTGAAGGCGAGTGGGGTCATCCCATGAACATTGGTTTAAATAATAAAGATGCTATCATGCGTACCATGCAGATCGATGGTTCGAGAGTATCACATTACTTCACTAAAGTATATGCTAAGAAAACCAAAGATGGTGAGTACTACGTTGTATATGGTGACATTGTTCCTTTCGGACCTAATGGTCAGTACTTAGCTGCATCATTCCAAGACACTAAAAGAAATACTGCATTCTCTTTACGCTCACTGACAACTGATCCTGAATCAATTGGTGGTGGTTTATGCCGTAAGAAGATCCTTGCATTAATTACTTTCGATGCTGTTAATACCCCTGGGTATCAAGAAGCATGTAAATGCTTTATGGATACTGGCGAAGAATCATTTAAGTATGAACTTACTGAAGAGCAGATCGTATCTGCTGGTCTAGAAGACTTTGCTACAGTTGAATGTGCTGAAGTTATTGGACAAGAAACTGTATCACATCAGTCTTTATTAGATTTACTAGAAACTGATAGCGTCACGCTTGCTACAAAAGAAATCTCTGTTGTTGGAAACTTTGATAAGAAAACTGGTAGTATCCGTACTGGCACTTCTAATATCTCTGCGTTCCATGGTCTGTTCCGTTAATATCAAATAGGTTTAAACATATGTTTAATAAATTACGATTAATGAAAAGAAAGTCTGTGAATTATCCGACGATCTCTCATCATAAAGATGAAGATGGAAAGTCAACATGGATAATTTCCATTCGTGGAATTATTGGAGGACAAGAATTATATACTGATGTATGTAATATCTTACTAACAGCATCTGAAGATGATACTGTTATCATTACTTTAAATACTCCAGGGGGAGTGGTCTTTACTGGGCTAGCAATTATTCATGCTATGCAGAAAAGTAGAGCAACCGTAGTAACGAGAGTTATCGGAATGGCTGCATCATGTGGAGCGTTAATCTGGTCATATGGACAAAAGTTAGAAATGTGTCCATTCTCTAGATTAATGTTTCACGCATCTTCTGGGGGATTCATGGGTAAGACCCGTGATCAGAGAGATTATGCTGAAGTCACCGAAACTCTTATGAAGAGTATAAATCAACGTGCTTTAACTAAGAACATCATTACTGCAAAACAGTTTGAAGATATGTTTGAAGCACGTCAAGATGTATACTTAAATTCTAAGGATTTAGAAAACAATAACGTGGAGTTCAACTATGCATCTTAATTTAAATAAATTGAATTCTGAAGGTAAAGCTGATATAATTGAACCATCACAAGAAGATCTGTTCTCAATCGAAGCAAATAATTCTCATGAAGATGAGCCTAAGCTAGATGTTGAAATGGGTTTATCTGGAAACCTAGTTACAGTTGAAACAATGGAAGAAGAAGAGATCGTAGTAACACCTGTGATCGGAGTAGAAAACTTAGAGGATGAAATTCCTTTAGTATCTGCACCTGGTCCACAAGGTCTACCTACAGAACCTAAAGAGAAAGAACCTAATACTGTTTATGTTCTGACTCCAACTAAAGTACATGCTTATCTACATGGTAAGTGTTCTGAATCTGTAGATACATTAATTCACTTATTATCGCAAGCGACTGAAGATACTGAAGCATATATTTCATATTGTTATCCAATGATTGATATCTATGATGCATTAGAATTAGTTGGTGTAATCGGAGCTACTAAAGCAAAAGTTACTTTAGATATTATTGGTGTATCGAGTGTTGTAGATTTATTACTATTGACGAATGAAGACTGTACTATTAATCTAGCACAGAATCTTATCGTCACTGGTATTAAAGAAGTTAGCTTTGGCTCTCTTTATAATCTAGAAGAATCTTTGATCGCAACTAAGAATTATCAGGAGCTAGTATATACCTCACTGAAAGAGAATGGAATCTTATCGGATGATGAGATAGATACTCTATCTGCAAAAGGTGGTATGTTATATCTCGATAAGACAATAGTTGATTCACGTTCTAAGAAAACAACACCTGTTGAAGAACTCTCTGAATAAATATCATATAGCAGTGTAGGCATTTGCCTACACTGCTATATATTTACCCAAGTACACTATAGTATACTATTAAACAGATAAGGAGAAATCCTATATGATTTTATTCAAGAAGGATATTTTAACAAATAAATGTATTATCGACACTAAGACTAAGAATGTAAGTTTTCTTAAGATGTCTATGGTTTTAAAAAAACTAGGTGTTAAAAATAATTTATTTATGTTAGTATTATGTGACGAGACATTGCAAGGTATTGATCCACATAGTACTACATTGACAGAGAATCAACAATTACGTGTAGCTTATGAAGCTAAGATTAACCCGTGGTATTTCTTTCGAGAAGTAATTCGAATACCATCACAGGGTGGAGAGCCAGTTCGATACAAATTGAACAGAGCTAACTTAGCATTGATATGGTTATACTTAAACAATGTTGATACATACTTAACTATGCCACGACAGATTGGTAAAACAGTTGGTGTTATTTCTATAACATCATACTTCATGTATGTATTAGGTCGTAACTCAAACGTAGCTATGTTTGCAAAAGATGCAGACTTGAGAACGGAGAACGTTAGACGTCTAAAGGATTCCAAAGAAGGACTCCCTCCATATATGGTACAAGAAGGTTCGGCATATAACACTAATAACCAAGAGACAGTGGAATACAAACCACATAATACAAAGTACATTACTTTTGTTGCACAGTCTGATAAGAAGCGTGCAGCTAAACAAGGTCGTGGTGAATCTTTTGTATGGTCGCACTGGGATGAGTTAGCATTCTATATTAATAATAAACTTTCATATCCTTCAGCTATTGCAGCTTCGGAAACTGTTGGTGAATTAGCAAGAGACCAAGGACTACCTTGTGCAACATTGATTACTACAACGGCTGGATTCACATCTACTGCCGAAGGTAAGTATGCACATAGTTTCAAATCTCAAGCATTACGTTTCTCTGAGAAACTTTATGATACAGAAGACAATGAATCTCTCAAAGAGATTGTTGAGAACTCTTCCGGTAACAACTTTGTGTATGTAGAATATAGTTACAAACAGTTAGGCAAAGATGAGAAATGGTTTAAGAATGTTACTCGTAATAAGCCACCTGAAGTGATATGTATTGACTACTTAAATAAGTGGGTTCACGGCTCCGGAGAGTCTATCATATCAAAGCGTTTAATCGACTTACTGGAGAAGAACATAGAAGAACCGGTTTCAATAACTATCGATAACGGAATAGTTATGCGATGGTTTGCAGAACAGACGGATCTAGATTCACCTATGATTAAAAATATTCCATTTATCTTATCTAGTGATACATCAGATAATATTGGAAAAGACTTTACAACTCTAGTATTAACTAATCCAAAAGATATGGCCGTTGTTATGACATGTCGATGTAATCAATCTAATATGGTACTTGTTGCTAATGCTATATTTAATCTAATGCGCCGGTTCCCGAACTCAGTATTTATTCCTGAGAGAAATAGAGCTGCTACATTGATTGATGTTATTGTACATATGATAACAACCAAAACTGATTGGGACCCATTCAAACGTATATTCAATTACTACTTCCAAGATAAACATGACACTGTTAATGTTAGAAGTTTGGATATTGAATTAGGTTCAGTTCGTAAGATGTTTGGTTTCAAGACTACAGGTGCTGAGAATTCTCGTAAGTTTATTTACAGTAAAGTTTTGAACACTACTATTGAACGGAACTATATGCGTATCTTTGATAAAACTATTGTTGATGAGATATGTGACCTTGTAGTTCGTGATGGACGTATTGATCATTCCATGAGTGGTAACGATGATACACTTATTGCATACTTAATAGGTTGTTGGTTCATCATGTATGGTAAGCATGTATATCTATATGGGATAGATTCTAATGATATATTATCTGTAAAAGATGATGAAGATGCAGAAGCTGCTGAAAACACTGGTGCTATTAAAAACAGAATTGTTTATCTACAAGATAAATTATCATCTGGTGAAGTATCAGAGTTTATGAGACATGCATTTGAATCAGAACTTAAAGAATTAAAAACTTTAATACCTGAGGATGATGGATTATCATCAGACGTTGTTAGTATGGCACAGGTGGATAAAGTTAAATCTGTTGAATACAGAACACTTGACACAGGTGGATTATCTAATAAATTAGAATGTTTATTTAATTAAATAAAGTTAGGTGTACTAGGATTAACCTAGTACACCTTTCTTTATATATTTCAAAACCATATTATGAACTAAATTTAATAATGTAAAAGGAAACTATGAAACTATCATTAAAACAAGTTTTGTACGATAACTTTGATTTTACTATTACTAAGAAGCAGTATCTAGATATACGTAGATATGTCTCAGAGTTTGAAATGCGTCCAACGCATATGATTGCTTTGAACACCGCCATGCTTGGTATCAGTAAAATGTTTTTCGTAGCAAAAGATGTAAATAAGTTATTTAATATTTTCGATGTAGAATTACGACACTTTAAAAAAACAGTGCATACTGCAGATTCAATCGATACATCAAGATCAGTTACAAGTGATCCATATAATATATTTGTTATGTGGCTATCACATAAGATTAGATTATCAAACTTATCTATTAAAGAAAAAGAAGATATGCAATTCTTAATCTTCAAGATGTTACATTACAAATTCTTCACATCAGTTGTAAACCATAATCTTAAATATGGTGCAGATGAAGAAGTGATGTTCTATACAATTGATGAGCTTAGTGGTAAGTTCTATATCAAACAAAAAGAAACTCCTACCTGGAGACTTGTCATAGAAGCTAGAAGTAGAGACGTCATCTCTCATGGATCTATTCATAGTTCTGCATTGTCTACATTACATCCAGATGAAAAAGTTCTATATGTGATAACAGATATCCAGACTAGAATAAGAAAACAATTAGTAACTATCATCTATAAATTTCATGATAATAAAAAAGCTGGTAATAGAATTTCTGCTACTGGTATGTCTAATGAGATAGATGGTAAAACTGTATTGAAAGTAGTTACTACTAATATTGATAGTATGGTGAATAAGATTTCGAATACTGTTTTAAACACCAATGAATTTATCGATGCTGATATGATCAACGTTGCTGCTACTCTGACTAAGAATATAACACCTGATATGTTATCAACGTTGTTAATTAAATTCTCAGACTTAGCAACTACGCAACAGAAGAAAAAAGATCAGGAGCTTAAGAAGGGTGCTAATAATAAAACCATCCTAATAGGATACAAACTCCTTATTAGAAACATTATCCAGAAGACTTATAGACAGTGTATGTTGGATAAAGATATTGATATGGGTTCACGTGTTCAGATCTTAAATAAAGCTCGCAACATATATAGAAGTTCACGTATTAGTGATAAAGATATTATCATTGTTAAGAACTCCGTTGGACATGTTGTTGATGAATTTAATATTAGTAGACGTGAGTCTACCAATTCTAGTTTAAAAATCGGCTTTATTATTTATATAATACTGCTATCGTTTAAGGAAATGTAATATGAAAATTGGAATAGAAGAAGCTACTACTGATAGTGTGTCTTTAGATATTGCTTACAATGCTTTAGTAGAAGATGCTGAGGCAGGATTTGAAGGAATGTTTGTTCAAGAGTTGTTCAATGGTGAACCATTCTCACATGCATTCCTAGCAACATTGATCCGTTTAGAAACACGTTTAAATAGAAACATAAATCAGTATGCAGAGATAACTGATAAAGTTGAAAAGAAATTAATGGAAAGTAAGTCTATTCATTTATTACGGCATAAAGATACCATAGAATTGATCGATGGACTTGAAGCTCTTCAGGATGTGATATTAGACATTACTGGTAAGGGTACTAACTTGTCACAGAAAGACATTGTTACTGCGTTGAAAAAGCTTGGTATCGATGGTGGTAAAAATCCATATGATAGAACTAATTGGACATTAGCTTCTAGTGGAGCTGCTGTACGACTAGGCGCTGTACTACTAGGCTTTGGTGTAACAAGTGGTAATCCATTTGTATTCGTTGCTGGTGCAGTTGCTATTGCTGCTGGTAAAACAAAAAGAAGTATCCGACAATATTCTATTCAGGATAGAGGTTGGGATTTAGATAAACTTACTGATGCCAATAAGCGTACACTTTCTCTTATTGAAAATCATAAGAAGGTTATAGCTAAAATTAAAACTGCTGCTCATACTAATGTAAGTGACAATGTTGCTGAACAAAAGAAAGATGAGTTTAAAGCTGCTGGTATAATCATGAAAAAGGTTATCAAGTTCTACAAGAAAACAATTGCGGTTGTTGCACGTGGTCTTGGTAATGCTAATATTGATAAAATTGAATTCAAACGTGGTATGAAGGATAGTCTTCTTAATAGAGATTCAGATCTTGGTGAGAAGAAAGAAGAAACTTCAGACCTCTATGATGATGGTGACGGTGGTTCTGACTGGTAAAATAAAAGTAATAGCTAGTGCATTACGCACTAGCTATTACTTTATTACTTATTTGTCTATATTAGAAAGTGCTTTACCTAATACACCAAATTGTTTTTTAAGATAGTTATGATTATTATGATTAACATTAGCAAACTTTTTATACTTACTACCACCTTTAGCTAACCACTCATGTGTCTTACTAGTATGTTCATCAACTTTAAACCATAGAAGCGCTAGAGCTTCAATTTTATTTTTGTTACACCATCCAGATTTTTTAAGAGTAATTTCAGATCCCATACCTACCATGTTTCCAACTAACTCACCTTTTACGTTAGTATATTTTGATGTACTAAGTTGTAGATTTAACATAGAGTTCGGACCTTGCGTCAACCCAACTATTTCTTTTTCATTATTAGTACCCACAGCTTCGCCCAATAAACCTACTATATAACTCCAGCTATTGACTTCTCTAAGTAAGAGCCTGATTTCTTTAACTGACATTATTTTAAGAGTGGATTTACCATATGTTCTAACAGTGTCTTCATTAGAATAACATAATTTATATGCAGCTGGGTTACCAAGAATATCTTTAATATACTTATCCGCAATACTAGATGTAAATCCAATATTTTTTTTAATAAGACTTTGTAGGTCTTCTATTGAGGATAATATATTTTGGGAAGTAGTATCGACACCTACAGATCTAAGCTCTTCCCCAAAAAGTTGTTCTAGCTGTGGACTCCATCCGTGTGCTTCAATACATTCTTCAAGATCCATTAAATCCAATAGACTATCTATGATAGTATGTGTATTATTCATTGATCCCCTTTCATTAAATTATTTACATTTCATAGAATGATTAAATATTAACGTATTTACCACATACTATACGGGAGATTTATATGTATATAAACAACATTGAATTGAGTATGTTTAAACCTATGATGCACGCTGGTAATAATTTTATATCTATAGATAAACTAGATATGATTACAGTGTTGGTAGGTTGCAATGGTAGTGGTAAAACTACATTGTTGAAAGAGCTTACACCCCTTCCCTCTATATCAACTGATTATGAACTTAGTGGTTATAAACGATTAGAGATAGAACATAATGGATCTAACTATACAGTTGAATCTAGGTTTGATGGGAAGACGGGTAAACATAGTTTTATAAAAGACACAGAAGAATTAAATATATCTAAGAAAGCAAATGTACAACAAGATCTCTGTGAACAAGAATTGGGATTAACACCAATCATTAGATCTATCATTACAGGATCTATCGATATATGTAATATGGGTAGAGCTGAACGCAAAGCGTTATTATTATCATGCTATCCATCTAACATGGCTTTCGTATTACAACATTATAAGAAGATTGTTTCTGAAATGAAAACAATTAAAGATAATCTTAAGATGCTAACAGCACGAAAAGCTGAATTGGAAAGTACAAGAATATCTGAAGAGATGTACAAAGCGTTGTCATCTGATATGGAGTTCTTAGTCAAGTATCGTGAGATGGTTAACAATAAGATATTATTGATAACAGATGATATAGATCGGATGAAACAACTTCCAGAATATAATCCATCTATAGAGCCAATTGAATGTGATACTGTTCAACAACTTACTAGAGATCTTTTTAATAGAGGTGTCTCATATAGAATACAGCATCCTGAGTTATTTAAGAAGAGTCATCAGAGTAGTGTAGCAGAGTTATCAACTACACGAGATTTCTTAAAAGATAATTCAACTAAGATCGAAGAAGATATTCAAGCTCTACATTTAGATATTGAGAAGTTCACTCGTATGAACGAGGAAGCATCTGAAGAGAAGCTTAATGATTATATTGTTCTGGCTGAGAGTTATCAAAAACAGATTAATGATATAGTTGTGGATAAACATGTTCCAGTATTAGATATGTATGTTATTAATAAACTCAATGCAGATTTAATAACACAGCATATTCAAAACATTTACACATGCTCAACTAATTCAAATGGTCATATTGATGTTGAGTTATCTAATTCATCACATAGTGATATAACAGAAAGATATTATAACCTACAGAGAGAGATTGAAATGCTCAAGCATGATAGCTCTCAATTACTAACATCTTTAAAAAGGGCTCAGGAGAGAATTACCAAAGCTGAGAAATATTCATTTGCTCAGGGGTGTAATTTACCATGTCAGGCTAGAGAGAAGTATTCTGAAACTATAAATAGTCTTAAGCAAGAAGAAGGTGGTCTTGTTAAAACACTAGGTAAGTTAAAAGAAGATATAGACACTAAAGAAGTACTACTGGGTGATTATGCAATTACGCTAGAAGAGTTTAAATCTATCCTTCCTTCTATAACTTATATAGAAACTGTATTAAGGGATATTGATAGTAACTCTTATATTCTAGGTAAATCAACGTTAGCAAAAGTTTTACAGAAAAACCCCTTGTCTATAAGCAATTGTATTACTAAGCTTATTGAAAATAGCTTAGATCAGTACAAGTGTATTGAACTAGAAGATAACCTTAAAACTTTATCAGAAAAGATAACTACTTTACAAGAGATTAGAGAGAAGACTCTGAACGTTATTGGTGACTCAATTAATGTTAAGCAAACTAAGTTAGATGAACTACTTGCTAAACATGCAACTGATGAAACTAAGATTAATTCTATCAGTGGTCTATTGGAATTATATGAAGATATTAAAGGCATGGATGATAGTGTTAATGATATCAAAGAAATATATGAGACCAAGATCATAGCTAATATAATTAATGCTAAGATAGTATTATTAGAATCTTGCAAAAGAGACTTATTAGTATATGATAATATTATTGAAGATGAACAGCTTTCTATCAAGTCTACTATCAAAGACAAAGAGTCTATTAAAATTAGATTGGAAGAAGAGATCGTTCCTAATATAAAAAGACTAACTGAAGAATTAAGCAAGTTGTCTTTATTAGAAAAAGCATTATCTCCAACTAAAGGTATCCCACATCTATATATGATTCGGTTCATAAACAACATACTTGTGTATACTAATAAGTTAGTAGCTAGTGTATGGAATTATGAAATGGAATTTGAACCTCTTAAAGAAGATAAAGAATTAACATTTGATTTTGAGATCAAACTTTATGAAAAGAGTAAACTAAAAGATATCAGTTGGTTGTCTAAAGGTCAGAAAGAAATGACTAACTTAGCGTTCATTATATCTCTGTACATGATTATGAATCTAGGAAAGACATATCCTTTGAAACTAGATGAGATCGATAGTGGGTTCTCACATCAACATAGAGACAAGCTTGTTAATCTAATTGCTGAGTTAATCTTTAAGAAAGATATCGAACAGATGTTTATGGTGAATCATCATGCGTCTATTTATACTGGTATTAAGGAAGCTCGAATTGTATGCCTCAATCCAGATGGTATTATTCTTCCAGTTGATTACAATAAAGACGTAATATTAAAATAATATATATATATAGTACTACACCATTATGGTGTAGTACTATATTATTTATTTATTCTTGTTATTCAGTATCAACTTTAATTGCATCGATTATTAAAGTATATGCATTTAACATTCTACTTGCAACTGTGGTCTTTAAAGTCAAATATGTGGATATATATTTAATCACCCTAACTAATTCTCTACCTTCAGATTCCGACTCGGAAAGGATTTTAAAAACTTTATCATTACTTAACTTATCCAATTCTTTTTGGTTATCAAGCATATTTTCGATAAATGCTATTGTCTTTTCTATTTCAGTTTTTAATTTTAATATATCTGATTTATCTTTAATATATCTAATCCATGAAAATTGTTTATCAGATTGAATATTAGAGTTATTATAATACTCTGTCGAACTTGATTTTAGATCACGATCTTCTAGAATAGCATTCACATTACTATCATTAACATCAAACTTCCCATTTGTAATATCCTTAAATACGCTCATGATGCTTTTACTCATAACATATACACTTGTATTATCATTTTCTATTAGATTATTACCTGGAATTGGTATTTTTAAATCACTAATATCATCGACATCTAATTTATATTTTGCATCACTATCTAATTTAATAAGTAGTTTCATCATATCTTCATTAGAAGGTTTACCAAATTTCTTATTAAATTTATTCTGTATTAATTGTTTCTTTATTTTCATCCAATTAAAAATTTTCTTGAAAAAATTTTTAATTGCTTCAATTACCCTTTTAATAGCTTCCCATATCTTTTTAACAAAATCAGTTACAGCGCCTTCAAGTGCAATACATACTGCTTTACCATCTCTAGCTTCAAACCCATTAACATCTGTTAATTGGTCTCCGAACAATGAGATGATACTATTATCAATACCATGTGCTTCAATAGAACATTTGATATCTTTAATATTTGTATGACTTTCAGTCATATAATCCAGATCTTTCACAGCATCTTCCAGTGCAATGTAAGATTCTAACATATCAACTTCTCTTGAAAAAACAACAGACATCGGTATAGTTTTTTCACTAAGGGGTTCTATAATTGCATCTAATCCAATATTCATACTATATTCCTTTTTTTATAAATTATTCTAATTGCATATAATGATTACATATATATATATTGTACTATAAATAAAATATTAGTAATTGTATTACTTTATTATACTAGCTATTTTAGATTCAATTTCTTTAGCAGGTTTCTGCTTAGACCAAGCATCTAATAATTCAATACGTAAACCATTTACAGTAGATGTAGTCATATTCACTTCTTTATCAGATACTTCTGAATTAGAAATAATATCTGACATAATACCTAATGCCTCGGTACAATGTTTGATAGTAGTCAATACTTTTTCGATATCAACTTTTGTAGACACCTTCTTTAGTATCCATGTGAGTGTAATAGCTAATAATGTCTCAACTGGAATTTTCTTAAAGGTCATTCCTATTAATTTTAGTATTCTTACTTTCCACATAATTTATCCTTTTCTTTATTTTTTAAGTTATTATAAAGTATGCCACAAGCATACGTTTCTTTATTAATAAGTTTAATTTTATTTAATGATGATTTGACTTTACCATAAGTTTCATTGGGATACCGTTCCATTCTATCGGGTTTAATTATTGGAAACTTCCCACTAACATTACTTTTCTTCATTCTTAGCTTCTTTTTCCATTTTAGCTAAGCGTGTATAATAATCGGGAAATTCAGTAAGGTGATCCAATGCTATCTTCTCAGCAATAAGAGGATTAGTAGTGTGTTCCATTTCTACTTCTATTCCCATCTTAACTTGAGTTTTATTATGCCCGCCATAATCTTTACCCTTGGATTTACCTTCATTGAGAAAGGAGCACAATACTTCTTTAACAATTACATTAAAAGTTTTAACATCAATACTTATAGTATCTACAAATTTCTTAATAGCGTCATCTTTAGGATATGGATTTTCCATGATCCATTTAATAACTTTATCCTTCTTATCACTATTGTTTAATATCTCTAAACCAATTTTCATAATCCCCCCTATAGTTGGTCACGTAATGATGTAAATAAAAATAGAAGACATCATTAATGCTAGTATATTATGATCATTGCATGTACAGTGGGTATAGTCAAATGAGTTATAGGCATATATTACATTCATGTAAACGTTTACATTAAAGGGATTATTAAAAAAATTCCCTTTATTATCGTATGAATATATACGACGATCAATAACTTATAAACTAGATTTAAATAGCTACAATATAAACACATCGTCATATTTAGTACTAATTAGTTAACTAGAAGGAAATGTACAAATGAGTAAGAATAAACCCCTAGAGTGGTTGGGACAAGAACCAGTAGAAGCAAAAGACGGTCTTTTCAAAGTATCTAATAGTGGATTGAATGCTGCTAAAGATGCAGCAGGTTTGACCAAAGATGTTCGTAAAGCAATTACGGATTTTGAAGATTCATCTGATGGATCAGCTATCGCATTTTGTGGTGACCAGGTTATGAAGACTGGCAATCAGTGTACTCTTGAAGTTGGAACTGGTAACAGCAAAATTGTTTACACCATGGGTGCTAAAGGCGAAGCTCGTAATCCTAAGACTGGCGAAGTCTCTGATACATATGCACGCTTCGGAAAACGCAAACGTGGAGTTGTATCCAAAACATTGCGTGATGGTGATCTAGCTGCTATGCAAGCTAAAATTGAAAAAGCATTAAGCTAATTCAATTACAGTATTTTATATTAGTAATAGTCTATGGGTAACACCATAGGCTATTATTTTTTTGTTTAAAATGTAAGTTTTTACAATGTTGTAAAAATGAAACCCCTTGTTAGGAAGGGTTTTTAAATTATTATTTAAAAAATACCATAATTATAATATACAAATTCCACAAAACTCCACTCCGTATTCGATTTTAGTATTATAAAAGAAACGGATTATTAAAATGGTTAAGAAGCAATATAGAATTTTATGTATTGACCCAGCGCTTTCAAGTTGCGGATGGTCGATCTTAGATCTGATGATCGATCAATGTAAAAAAACTTCTATACCTAAGATAGTGGTATATAGAACTAGCTGTTTCAAATCTTATAATGAAGCTATTAAAGCTGCTAATAGAGTTGAAGCTAATTTCTTTGGCAAACCAGTGTTAGGTCTGAGTATATTGATTAAGAATATGACTCAGTTAATAGAATTGTATAAACCAGATTTTGTTGTTATTGAAGATGCGTTCTTCAATCCTAAACGACCTAATGCATATGCGTCGTTAATTTCATGCATCGTCACAATATCACAAATGTGTCGTAACTTATTTAAGCTTCCTGTATATAGAGTTCCTACTCGTTCAGCTAAAGCATCTATTGCAATGGGTGGTGCTAAGAAAGTTGATGTTCAGAAAGCAGTATTAGAAAACCCTAACATTACCTTCAAGCAAAAGAAAAGTAGAGAGATGCTTAATGACCATGAGGCTGATAGTATCGCAGTCGGTCATTTCTTCATAACTAGTCTACTACCTGGTATCGTACCAGAGGATTACTTCGGAACAATAGAAGCTTTGAAAGGGGCCGTGAAATGAAGAATGAAATACAATGCGATTGTTGCAAACGTCCTGTGACAAAACTAACCCCCAGATACGTAGCTATTAAGAAAAAGATTTTAAATATTTGTGATACATGCATTGCACATTATGTTACCTATGATCCAGCTGACTGGATTGAGGATGGTGACGCAACTATTATGTGTACTGGTGTAATTAAAACTGAAGATGAATAATTTTAATATGTACTAAATAGGTTGGGCAACTGACCTATTTAGTGTTTATATTTTTTAAAAGGAATTTATAAATGAAGTTAAGAATAGATAAACTATTTGGTAAAAATATTAAATATATGGATTTCCCAAAAAGTGAATTAGAATCATATAGAAAAAGATTAAGCAAAGGGTTGCCTACATATACAACAAGAATATCTGCTGAACAAGGTAAATATATTGCTAATGAGATAGTTAACTCACCATTTGGCCGAATTAAAATAAATCAAGTCACTAGCTATAAGGCTGGTTCTAAACATCCATTTGAAAAAGAGTTGAGTCCAGGACAACTGGCTTCTATAAAAGGACCATTTGATATTATTAGATTCTCTCTTGTAAATGTATTTATTAAACATGGGCCTGCTAAATGGCTTAAGCTTGCACAGTTTAATTTTGACTCCACTGTTTGGAAGATTAAAGATCAACATAAATTAGATCTTAAAAAAGTAATATTGGTTATTTCAGATGTACCTGTTGATAAAGATGGTAAGAAGTCATATGATCATATAAATGACTCACTTGGATCAGCTGCTAGTAAAGCAGTCCCACCATTTATAGTTATTCCATCTGAAGCTAAATTCATTAAGGTGATGAAACATTGGAATATACCAAAAGAAGATAAAGATGATATGCTCCAACATATAATCACACATGAGTTAATACATTTTGTAGTTGATACATATTCAGATGATAGAATCAAACGTGAAGTTAAAGCGCTTGGTAATTTTGGAACAGTATATTCAAAAGCAGTTAAGAAAGATACTGAGACACTTGTTGAGTATCTATCACTTAAATTAATTGGAAAGATTTAAAATGAATAATATAGGAATGGAAGCATTAGATGAATATGATCCAAGCAAAGAATGGATTGGTGTTGATCTAGATAGAACACTTGCTCATTATGAGAAGTGGGTAGATATTTATACTATTGGGGAACCTATCCCTAAGATGGTAAGACGAATCAAACATTGGATACGTGAAGGTAAGACTGTAAAGATCTTTACTGCACGTGCTAGTCAAGAACCTATTGAAGATATTTCAAAAGCTATTGGAGATTGGACTGAGAAGCATATGGGTACTCGACTTGAAGTCACATGTCGTAAAGATATGTACATGACTCAACTCTGGGATGACATTGCAGTTAGAGTAGAAGTGAATACTGGGGAAATTGATAATTCATTTAAAGAAGAGGATTCCTCTGAAAAGCCTAGTAAATCATATAGTTTCATTGGCGAGAATGTTTTCATTATAGATGTTGAGTCCATTGGTATTCACGGTGAACCTTTCTCAGTTGCAGGGGGTATTTATAATATCAAAACAAATAAAGAAATTGAATCATTTGTATTTGGTATTCCTAGAAATATTGCTAATGGTTTACCTAGTGATAGAAAATGGGTTGATGAAAATATTCCAGAGTTTGACTACACTAAGTCTTTTGAATCAGTAGATGAAATGTGTCAAGCATTTATGGAGAAGTGGATAGCTATCAAGAAGCAATACGATGGTATTAATATGTTCGCTGAATGCCCATGGCCAGTAGAAGGTAGATTTTTAAATACTTGTGTTAAAACAGATATTTCAAAATATATATTTGAAGGACCATATCCATTATACGATATAACATCTATGATGGCTATAGCTGGATTAGATCCTATGGCTACCTACAAAAGAATTGAATCAGAAAAACCTGCACACAATCCTTTATCTGATATTAGATTATCATTTAGATTATTATGTCACTCTGTGAAATAAATAGTAATAAGTAATAGTATACCATCACGGTATACTATTACTTTTCTATACAGGTTATTATATGATCAGTGTACTCCAATGGATTTTAGATATATATTACTTCCATAGATACAATAGTTAAATGAAAGGAACTATTATTATGTACAAAACAATTATCGCACTTCTGACATTAGTTATCACAATTAACATTAATGCTGAGACGATCGGTATCCGGAACAATAATCCGGGTAATCTGACAAAACCTACTGGAGAAGTCTGGTTGGGAACAATTGGATATGATGAACAGGGATACGTGATATTCGAGGACGTGTTCTTTGGCACGCGTGCCTTATATAAGAATTTTCAGACAAGAGTCCGTCGGACTCCTGAGATGAGCTTATATAAATATATGCGCGACGTGTATGTTCAGTCTCCCAATGGAGTAAAAGAGGCTGCGTATATAGCTAAGAAGATGAACATTAGTCCATATACTTCATTGAAGGATATTAACATAGATGAGTTGGTTATCCATGTTGCTTGGTTCGAATCTAATCTCAGACTTAACCAAACGTGGATTGATTACGTAAAGGATCAGTTCAAGTTAGAAGGGTATAAGAATGTGGTGGCCTATAATGATTAAGATTGTTAAAGATCCCACTAAGTACGACATACGGCATGTTTCTAAAACGAGACATAAACTGGGTCTTTTACTTAGTGTTAAAAAGAAGTAATTCAAATAAGACACCTCCCAATTAAGGGAGGTGTCTTATTTTTTTATTTTATTTGCCTTGCGGCTTAGGTAATGCGCTGGGGGCAGCACCTTTATTATAATTGTTTTGAGCGTGTAGTTCTTGTGCATCAGAGACAATAACTTTAAGTTGACTAGATAGTTTTAATACGGTTAACCCGCTTACAACGAGACCTAGGATTAAAGCTAATGTTGTCAATAGAGTAAGAACACCCTTGGTACCGTATTTACGTCTATTAGAATCATCTGATATCGCTTTAACTTCTTCAACTAATGTATCAACTATATCAAAGTAAGGAGTCATCTTAGATACAGCTTTGGTAAACTCTTCTATACAGTGATCACATTTATTCTCTTTAGTCTCTTTTATCTTTTTAATTTCAACATAATAATCTGCTTTGAAATCTTCAAGTTTTTTTACAAGAACTCTCAATAAAGAAACATCAATCTGAAGTTGAGTACATGCTTTAGATTTTTCTATAAGCCCTTCTATTTTTTCTTTAATACCCTCAATGGTTTCAGTTAAATACTTTTTCTCTGTAGTTTGTAATTCGCTATACGAATCCAATTTACCAGAAAGCTTTTCAATTCCTTTTGAAATCGCATTTGCTTCAGTGGTTAATTCGGTAGTTCTAATCTCATTCCGTTCCATGGAACTAGACATAGAGTTAAAGCGCTCTTCAAGTACAGCTACTCTAGTTTTTAAGTCATTGACGGCAGCTAGTATATCATCAGCCATATTAACTCCTATACATTAATATGGCTATGCTTGATACAATGATTTGTATACATATGCCAGGTTGTGAGACACAGCCATAGTTCTAATTGTTGCTTTACCATAAATGATAAACAAACTATCAAGCTGTTTAATAAAACTAGCAAATGATAATAAGAACTGTTTGGATGGTACGTAATTAGATTCACCATTTTCAGATTTATCTAAAATGAACTGTGTACAAAGATCAAGTGAATCTTCAACTGCTTGGCATTGTTTCTCAACCTTGGTAATATCACCAACATAAGGAGAGATAGCTGCCAGTCCATGACGAACTGTTTTTAATTGTTCCATTGAATCAAATAACATCGAGAATGGTTTCTTAGATCCGATCGAAGTTGTATCTTTAAATAATTTGCTCAATTTAACATCAGCGACAACAAGGGGTTTGGAAGATCGTTCTAATGAACTATTAGACATTCTGACTACCTGTTCATGAGAGTTTGAATTCTTCGATACAGATGATAAGATAGAATCAGTAGTCTTAGATACTAATTCAAGCTGAATGGCTTTTTCAAAGTTAGTGAAGATCTCAGATGCTAATAACACGATAGTGCTATAGTCACCATTCATCCCAGTTGGGTAATCTACTTTAATGCTTTTAACATCATCGTAGTTCATCTCTTCTACTTTTTGAATAATTCTTTTTTCTTTAGTTAACCAGATATCAATATCGGTCTTATATTTATTTCTACCTAATTTAAATAGGTTGATAATATTGTGTCTAGTATTTCTAACTGTATTAGAGATACCTTCAAAGATTTCTTTTAATGATTCTTCCGATACACCAACATCTGTAGCAGCGTCGATATAACCATTTAACACTTCGAACCCTACATGGATTGCTTCAAGCTGGTTATTAATATCATCATCCATTAGCTCAGACATTGTGTCTGCAATTGATAAATTCATAATAAACTCCTATTTGTTTTTATTGTATAAATTATTTTATCACATAATATGTTGTAAAAGTATATAAGTATCTTATGGAAAACCCATAAGATACTTATATATATTTAGAATGCTACAGCACTTGTATCACTTACTCCTTCAGCAGTATCAGAATAAATATCTACAACTGATCTATCTAAACCATTAATATCATCTACGATACCAACACCTTCTTCAAATCGTTGTGCAAAGTATTTATGCTTATCTGGTGTAGTCTGGTATTTATGCTTAGCCCATTTAACAGTTAAGTATGATTGACCATTTAATCCTTTTTCAATATACATGAATGCAAGGAAGTCCATTTCTTTAACAGCAGATTTACAATCACTTAAATGTGCTGATCCAAACTTCTTAACAACATTGGTAGTACCAGAGGTTGCTATTCTATCTGCTTCAGTATCTAATTGGAAACCAGTAATGGTCAAGATGTTATTTCTATTTGCATAGTTTTTCATCTTACATAATAACTCTTGTCTAAGCTTAGCATTATTATCTTTACCATCTGCAGGTAATGCCATCAATCCAGCATAGTCCAAGATAGCACTATTGATAGTGTACTTATCAGCTAACTCTTCAAGCAATGCACGGTATTCATTATAACCAAATAGATCACCCTCTTTACGGTAGACTAAAAGTTTATAACCACGTTTGCTATATAGTTCAGCTGTTTTATTAATGATCTCTGTTTCAGATAGTCCATCGGGTGGCTCACCATAATGTTGAGTATAAGCAGACTTAAACCACATCATCATATTTTCATAGATCTCATTCTCTAGAGATATGAATACGATAGCGGCTTGTTTACCATTCTCTTTTCTAGGTTCATTATAGAGTGCCATCCATCTGGCGAAGTCCATAAGTATACCAGATTTATAATGATGAGATAAAGCAGCGAAACCAATGAACTCTCCTGGAACTGGTCCCTGTGATCTACCAAACATACGATTAAGACTTTGTAGCCCAGTTGTATATCCAGTATCAATTCTCTTTTTCTTATAAGAATCGAATCCACGTTTTAAACTCTTAGCACATGACATATCAATAAAGTCAACCGATGCATCTTCTGTACTAGCAGTGTCTTCATAGGTCTTAGTTAGTTCACGGGATCTATCCAATAGTTCATTCATTAATGTTTCTTGGATAACAGTATCACTAGTGTTAATAACTTTCTGACTAGTTCTAAATAATTTCTTTAATGAATTATTACCGTTTACCCAGATGATCCATTTTTTTACTTTTTGTTTTAAATGTTTGATAGTGTGATCTGAAACATTAGCACGCTCTGCAATGAGAGTTCCAATTCGTTCAACAATCTTAGGTGACTGTTTTACCATCGGATGCTGTTCCAGTTTTATTAGTAAGGCTTCAACGTCAGCCTTGCTGGATAGATTCACATTCTTATTTGTAACATCGGTAATGATGGACATATAGAACTTAGTCAATTCATCGTTTAATGCAGTACCTTTAGCAACCTCATCATAATAGGTTTTTACAGCACTTGCTACAATGTTTTCTGAATCTAAATCGTTAGAGTATATTGTTAAACAAAGAACTTCTAAGAAAAACTCCGGTCCACTCTCCATATTTATAAACTCCTTATACCGTTATAATATAGATGAAAAAATTAATCAAGAGGTAATAATTCCAATGAATAAAAAAATAATTTTAAATTGGGCCAAAGATCCTAATGGAAAAAAGAACCAATCTTCTAATTTGAAATTCGATACATGTGATCGTTTAGGTGTACTACTGAGCAAATCAATTTTGTTTAATTATATCTCAAGTATGTACTACCTTGATAATAACGTTACACAAGAATCTAGAATTTCATATAATGAAGATTCTAAATCTTTTATAAATTTAATCTATAAGAGCCTACTCGAAGAATACAAGAGCTTACTAACTTGTAATACAGTTGAACTGGATAGTAATCTACATCCATGTGTCGTTCCTAAGTATGTTATCTTAGATGATAAACTAGAAATATTAAAACTAGTTGGAGCATTATTGGAAGTATCTAATGCCCCAGTGAGTTTCGATCTTATTAAATATATTGAATATTATGATTTTGGTATTGCAAGTGGATTCCTAAAAGAATGGACAAGATTTAAATTAGCTGCAACTCTACAGAATAATACTGAAGAGAAAGATGTAGTTATATATTCTTCCACGTCCTTTAATATACCATTAGTATATAGACTCGGATACGATATCACATTTAATTTCACAGAATGTTTATGTGGTGAAGTTACATATAGAAAAGTTACATATGTTGACCCAATGGCATTTATGTCAGTTGTCAATATCCCTGATGCGAACTCAGATGTATACTTGAGATTAATCGGTAATTTATATATTGGTAATGATATGCGTATGAACAACAAATGTTTATATGAATTACTACATATTGTTTTTGTCTCTAATGTTAATTTAGATATAGCTTATAATGAGTTATCTGATTTAAATGAAAAAGAAATCAAAGAGCTATTACAATCGTGTTATAGATCTATCTTAGAGTTCTTAAAAACTAAACATGTAAACAGTACTTTAAAGATCGGTAAGATCACCAGTGGTATTCTAAATAGAATGGATATTAAAAATATCGAATACTACAATGAAATTCTATCGTTATTCTTACATAAGAAAGATGTGGCCTTCGAACAGTTATCTGATATCGATGGTGGTCGCTATTGTAAATATTTAGATCCAACTTCTATGTTCTTTGTAGAACCAGATAATATCTGGGCTGCTAAGGAAGATGAAAAGAAGAAAGCTAAAGACTCTGATGAAGAGGAAGATGATTCTAAAGAGGAAACTCCAAAAGAAGAAGAACCTAAAGAAGAAGAGACCGAAGAAAAGGAAACTAAAGAAGAATCAGAAGATACATCTGAGGAAAAGGAATCTAAAGAAGAAACTACTTCTGAAGAAACCACCGAAGAAGAACCTTCTGAGGATACGGCTGTACCAGAGGATGATGAATCTGATACGGGAGAAGAAGGAGAAGGCGGAGAGGAAACACCCGAAGAAGAAAATGAACCTAATGAAGAGGTTGATTTAAAGAAAGGCGAATATTCTTTAACTATAATTGATCCAACGACTGTAAAGTTAGACGAGCATTTATACAGAAAAGAGATGGCAATTCTTATTTCTAGAGTGTTAGAAAACCCACCAGACAACATGTCGGAAAATAACAAATTGTTCTTATCTGAATTCTACAGACAGTGGTTATATTTAATCTCTGTTGAGGATATTCACAGAATACTTGAGAATTTTTTAGATAATCTACCAGAAGTAGTGGATTAATTTTAACATAAAAATGAATGGTATACAATACTTTATGTGTATCATTATATGCAATATAAAGATAAAAAAATTGCATCGATGAAAATTGATGGATGTTTGCAACAGTTTATAGCTAGATCGTGTAATTAACGTGTGTGTGTTGGTGTGTGTGCTCTAGCATTGAACTTAGTAAATAAAAATTTATTTAATCACTTGCAATTAATAGTTTATATGAATAAATATAAAAAGGATAATATTATGGATATTAACGCATTATTACAAAACATCGAAGATGAATGCCGCGAAGGTAAAGTCGGTGGTGATGTTCTTACTACAGCTCGCGTTGTAAGTAAGTCTGTTACTGACTTCCTCTCTACAAATGCTGTAGGGTCTTCTTCCGAAGATTTCGTCGGACAAACTTTTAACATGAATAAAGCTTTCGGACAAGAGGAACTTGAATCCCTCGGTTCTAGCTCTATTATCGCACTCGTTGAAGAAGCTGGTGTTCCTACTCATTATAAAGCCGAAGCTGCAGCTACTGTTGCTAACCTGCTTTTCCGTGCTGCTGGTTCTTCTAGTGATTTCAATGCTGTTGTAAGCTCACAGACCAAACGTGCTGATAACGCCGGTTCGTCTGTTATTGGTATTGAACAGTTCATGCCTGAAGCAGTAAGTAACTTCTACGTTGGCCAAGAGGCTTTCGGTGCTACTTCTGACCGTGTAATTTCTGACCTCCAGGTTGCTATTACCGTTAGCTTGCTCAAATGGCATAACACGATTACGCCTCGCGTACTCTCTAACATCCCTACAACCCAGCCTACGGTTAACTACATCCGTGAAGAACTGACTGTTTACCAACTCGAATCCGATGTTGAAAACGACCAGTCCCTGATCGACCTGTATGAAAACCCTGCTCTTGTTAGCAATGAACTGACCCGTATCATTCCTTTAGATAAGAATGATGAAGTCGGTGGTGCTGGTGGAGTCGGTGGAGCTGTTGTTTCAGATGGTATCCTCAATTTCGGCGTCGAAGCACGTCTATTGGAATTAGGTATCAAAGCTGATGTCTATGGATATAATAAATATAATCGTACTGATATCGTTGCTGACGGTGTTAAGCTTGACACGATTCATATCAATATTACATCTGATGGTGGAACCACTGAATCGTTCGCTATTTCTATCCCTGACAGTCGTTCACGTTTGACTCGTTCTAATAATCAGCTCAGTACTATCCGTACTGCACATATTGATTATACAACGACTCTTAACGTTAAATCTACTGCTGACGGTGTTACAACTCCTTCTACTGAGTTGTTAGCGATTCTCGCTGCTACTGGTGATAGCCTGGTTATCAAACTTGAAGCTACTCCACGTATTGATATCCGTGACGGTATGGCTCATTGCTTAGGTGCATTATCTGTATCTGCTGTTTCTGATAACGGTGGCGATGCTGATAGCGCAACTACTGCTGCTCTTACTGCTTCTGATATCGAACTTAAGGGTTATTCCTTAGACGCTCGTTATGCAGAAGAAAATATGCGCAAGTCGAATATCGCTACTACTACTGAGCGTGCTCAGCTGGTATACGAAATTCCACAAGGCCGTAACTACCTCTTGGACGTTCCACTGAACGGACCACAGGTTGATCGTTCGCAGAACACTGCTAACCTTTACAATGTATGTCGTATTGGTCAAGACAATGTAGTTCTGAAAACTATCTTGGCTGTGCTTGCTGATGTTGGTGTTGCTACTGAAGCATATGACTTAGATCCTACGCGTGAAAATCGCCCAGGTGCTATGTTCGCTGCAGGTGGACGTGTACGTCCTACGTATATCGCTGATACTCTTAACATGACTGGAATCGATTCGTTCGATGACGCTCGTCGTCAAGAAGCTATTCAGGGTCGCGTTCTAACGTACCTCAACTCTGTTGTTCAGCAGATCATGGCTACTTCGTTCTTCAGCCAACAGCTTGATGGCAATAGTGCTCCGACTTTCCGTCTGATCACTGGTCCTCAGATTCTTGGTAACATTGTTGGTGCTAAGCCAGGTGAATTCCAGGTTGAAAACGCTAATGGTGTTGAACTGACATTGAAGATGACCTCTGGCGTTGTGCTTGAGTGTGTTACTTCTACGTTTGACTTCATGCAAGATAAGATCGTTATCGTGCCGTTCCTCTCCGGAGATCCTGCATCTGATCTTAACTTTGGACATAACCGTGACTTCGGTACTGTTGTTGGTAGTTATACCCACAATGAAAACGGTGCTGCTGTACAGCGTCTGCTTGCTAATATCCGTGAGCTTCCTGTTCCTACCAATGTTATTGGTGCGATCTTGGATGTTGAAGGTATTGACATCGCTACGTTCCGTGCTGACATTGTCACGCCGTAAATTAATATAGTTTATTATATTAATACCTTAGTCTTGAAATGTGAGAGAGTAGTCTTCGGACTACTCTCTTGCATTTTTTTCTTTTTTGTAGTTCATGAATTAATAGACATATATTACTTACATGTACATATAAGTTAACATATAAATAGGAGTATATAATGAACGATACAGATACACCAAAAAAAGATGAAGATGTTATAGATAGGAAACTGGCGATTGGGGTTGGTATAGTTGGTATGATCGCTACAGCTTTTGCTGGAGCAATGACCACATGGGCGATTATGTATAAAGAGTAATGAATTAAAAAGAACCTTCGGGTTCTTTTTTTTGTAGTTCATTGTTTTATAGATATATATTACATGTATAGAATCCCAATATAAAGTTTTAAATAAACAAATCAAACAGGAGAAACAAAATGAAAAATGGTAAAGTATTTATTATCCCTAATGGTATTTCAGAAGAAGGCGCAGACTATAACCTTAAGCAGACCAATGACATCATGACAGCATTTGGTCTAGATGAACAAACGGTAACACCATCCGGTCACAAAGGATGGCCTCATCATTATTCTGATCCACTCGTACAAGTGTGGTGGACTGATGGACTCGAACATAAAGAGGAAGAGAATTACAGTGAAAACTGGACTGATCATGGTGTAGCTTTAGATGGTGAAGAAATGCGTGGGACACGACGTGTCCCTTATGCTATCCCTCTTTCACTTATTGTTGATAAGAAAGAAGGTGACATTCTTAAAGTGACCATTCATGGTCATGATGTAGAAGTGGTCTGTCAGCAAGCAGGTTTCCGTCATGCGAGTCATGGAACATTTGAAGAAGTTCTTCAGGGACTCCTAGACCGTCGTGAAGCGGCATAAGAACAAATAAGAATAAGAGTAGCTAACAACTACTCTTATTTTTTTTTATTATTTTGATGGGATATATTATACTCAGATTAGAGGAGATCAAATATGGATAAGAAACCTGTTTACCAGTTCTTACATTCCACATACTGGAAGAAGAAAGGTAATGATGAAGATGCAGTCGTTGCCTGTCTCAAAGATGTAGATACTGGGAAAACTAAATTAGAAGTTATCACCAACCCAAAACGTAGTATTGGTATAACCAGAAAAGGGTTACAGGAATCTACTAATACTAAAAAGATTTGTGAAGATAATAACAATCTAGATATTTACACAATTGATAATAAAGATTTACGGGATGAGCTACAAGAAAAGTTACTTGGTTACAGTGGTGGTTATACATCACTCAAGAAACTTATTAACTCCCCATATGTATATGGAGCTGATATTGACATTTCTGTACTTATTAAACAACACTTTCTAAAGCAGTCAGATCGTACTGCTAAAAGCTTCAGGGTAGGTGGTCTGGACATCGAAACCTCTGTTTTAGGGGGTAGAGAAATCCTAATGATTACATACGTTTCACCGGAGCTAAAAGTCTTTACTGCAGTTCTAGACTCATTCGTTGAAAACGTTTCTATCGATTCTATTAAAGAAAAGTTTAAAAAAGAATTAGCTGAGTTCAAAGGAAAGCTAAATAAAGAAACTTTAAAGATATTTGATGAGTATGCATCTGATATCATGCCCAATATTAATATCACTTACCATAAGACTGAAGTAGATGTCATCACTTGGATCTTTAAAATGATTCATGCGGATAAACCTGACTTCATTTCAATTTGGAACATGGGTTACGATATCCCATATATGCTAGATCGTCTGAGAGTACATAATGTATTCCCACATAAGATCATGTGTCATCCAGAAGTACCATGGCAATATCGTATATGTTCATATAAAGCAGATCGTAATCCTAACGTAAGTCACTTCTCATATAAATGGGATGTGTTTGAATTATCTGGTTACAGTCAGTTCTATGACTCAATGTGTCTATTCAGTCGAATCCGTAAACATGAAGGTGTTGAGGATAGTTATAAACTCGAAGCTATTGCTAAGAAGATAACTGGTGCTGGAAAGATGGACAATGATAATGCTAATCACTATACCATGCAAACAGAGAAACCCGGTGAGTATGTTGTCTACAATATTTTTGATAGTTTGTTACTACCTCTAATTGAAAAGAGATGTAAAGATATTGAATCTATGATGATGTTACTTGAGGATACTAGTATTGATAGTTTCGCTCAACAGACAACTCAATTGAAAAACTGGTTCTATCGGTATTGTAAAGATAAAGGTAAAATGCCTGCTTCTTGGTATGGTAAGATTGAACATGAAACAGATGGTATGTTACATAACACAGGTGGTAATGTATTAGCTCCAGGGCTAGCATGGCGAACTGGTGTGAATAAGATTAAAGAATTATTATCTTGTTCTAAAAACATTTTATCTAAACTTATTATTCTAGCATGTGATATTGACGTTGCCTTTTGTTTGAAAAAAAACATTGGGGCCTTGTAGTAGTAATACTATAATGAAAATTTCCTTAATTGACTGGAACCCACATAATCAAATAAACTACAACATAACCAGTAATGGTAAGTGTGAATGTTTTAAAATTATTTGTTGTGGCAATCAGCAGCGAAGCTGTTACTGTAGTTACAGTAACCTTACTATGTAAATAGATAAGCCTATGTGATACATAGGGTGAACGTTCAGAGACTATCCCGACAGGGAGTACACCTTTCATAGGGTGGAAATAGGAAACATCCTACGGGATGATAATATAGTCCAAATTCTCAAATAATCATACAGATGTATTTCAGTGTAGTTTAAGTATATATTACTTAAATAGTAAGGAGATATAAATATGTATGAGATAGATACTTATAGTTATGAAGAAAAAGTATCATTATACGAACATGGTTTCCCGGATTACATCCTGACAATAGATGGTAGAGTATGGACGAATAAACAACGTCGATGGTTGACTATTGATAAAGGAGGGTGTGTACTTTTAGCTTATGGTCCACAACAATACAGTAGAGTAAGTGTACGAGTATTGGTAGGTAATATATTTATTAACCCACCAGTGTTCAACAACCATTGTCAACCACTTTGGTTCAATGTTGATTATTACATTTATTCTGATGGTAAAGTGTGGAGTTGTTTCTCTGCTAAATGGTTGTTGCCAAACTTAGTAAAGCAATATCATTATATTAATATAAGTGGTAGTGCGTATTTACTAAATAGATTGGTAGCACAGACATACGTACCCAATCCAGATAATAAACCAGAAGTGAATCATAAGAATGGAATTAAAATAGATAATCGTGCAGAGAACCTTGAATGGTGTACGAGATCTGAGAATATGATTCATGCGTATAATAATGGATATCTTGATGATAGTCTTGCGAAAGCACAGGCTGCCAGATAAGATATTTAAAATTAAGATAGATTGTTCTATCTTTTTTTGTTTGAGAATTAGCAATGTACCCCTCCATTATGGCGGCGTGTAATTTCTGTAAGGATAGTAAAATCTTAACAGTGCTTAATATTCAGAATATGCGTTCCATTGATATTGTAGATTTCTTAGGTCATGCTTCTGCGCCCGAAGAGAACTCAGTTTATCTATGTCATAAGTATTTAAAGTTACCAGACTATAAAGAAATGTTAGAAGCGTTCGAGAAGGAGAAGACATAATGTCTGAAGATGAGAAAGTTATTGTTGATCAAGCAAGAGAGATTATTCGATTAAAAGGAGTTGTAAAAGAGAATAATAATGCATTCTCTTCTATTAAAGGTATTTTAGATAATATACCTGGTAAGACTTCTGAGATGAATCGTATTTATAATCAGATTCCAAAGATTGATTAATATGAAAATTAAATCAGTTTGGTTCTGGAGACACTGGATTCCATTCAGAGAGAAGCTTGGTATACTAATGCCAACTTTCTTTCCGAATAAACCAGCTTGGTCGATCGAGTTTAAAGAAGATACTAGTAATCAAATATATGAGTACTTCTCTAGATGGTGTAAAGATATTGAGGAACATACTAGACTTAATGATGATGACGATGAACATCCTACTATTATTAGTATAGATCCTGGTAAGTTAATGTTAACCGGTGTTGATATGTCACCTACACCAGCTATGAAGAAATTCATTTTTACATTTAACAATATGAATACTAATGAAAACTCTACAACTTAATAATTGTGGTGATCTAGACTTAGTAGCATTCACAGGACATAGACCTTGTAAACTTGGTGGGTATGATGAAGATAATTATCGCATTGTAGAAGTCAAGAAAATATTACGCAAAGCTATAATAGAACGTATTGAAGATGGATGTGATGGGTTTATTAGTGGTATGGCAATGGGTGTTGACATATGGGCTGCTGAGATAGTTTTAGAGCTTAAAGAAAAATACCCACATATTAAACTAGTAGCTGCTGTCCCATTTGAAGGACAACAAAAGATGTGGCCCTATCCATCACAGGAAAGATGGAGAAATGTACTAGGTGCGGCTGACCATGTTGAATATGTATGTGATCCAGGGTATGCTCCTTGGAAGATGCAGAAACGTAATGAGTGGATGGTTAATAGTGCTAAGTGGTTGATAGCTATTTGGGATGGTACTAAAGGTGGGACTGGTAATTGTGTAGCATATGCTAAGAAGAACAATATTGAGATTGTACATAAAGTCCCCCCAAGAGAATTAACATATCCCCATGTAGATATTAATGTAAAGGATGATTAATGTTATCATATTCAAAATACACAATTGGTCGTGAGTTACGATTCACATGGGTGCCAACTAAATTAGAATCAGGTAGTATAGTGTGGGGTACTTGGGTAGAGCGAAGTGTAGTATATATGCGAGTACATCTACTTAAGTTTATAAAGTTTACTATAACTTTAAAATATATTTATAATATTAGAAATGGGGCTTAATGGAAATTGGAATAGGAGATCTTAAAGAAGGCGAGTACGATAGTACCGAAGATACAAAAAAACATATCGCTAATGTAGCAGGTAAAATCATGCGAATGATTGATGCTCTTACCAATCGTGCTAAAGTACATGACAAGAGTAAATTGGAGTCTCCTGAGAAAGAAGACTTCGATAAGTTTACCCCACGTCTTGCAGGTATGGATTATGGTGGAGATGAATATAAACAGTGTTTGAAAGATATGGAACCTACCATAGCTCATCACCATGCTAATAATAGACATCATCCTGAGTTCCATGAAAATGGAATCGCTGATATGAATCTTATTGATGTCTTTGAGATGTTTGCTGACTGGTGCGCTGCTACTGAACGCCATGATACTGGGAACATCTTTAAGTCTATTGAGCTTAACCAGAAACGCTTTGGTTATAGTGATGAATTAGCCGCTATTATGGTTAACACAGCTAAGTCTATGAAAATGGGTAAAGGTGCTGATGAGAAACCTGAAGTGGATTAAGAAATTAGATATGTTCTTATTTAGAATCGTTTGGAGAAAACGTCTAGAAGGAAGAACATTAGTTAATACACGAACATGGAAGACGGCTGTCGTTGACACTAAAGGTGGTCAACGGCAAGTCGTCACATGGATTCTACCATAATGGTTCTATAAACTTACAAGCATATATTATTTAAATGTAACTACAGATTTAAATAACAAGAAAGGGTCAACAAATATGAGTATGAAATTACTCCCGCTTATGGACTATGAAGCTCTATATCAAAAATCACCCAATGCTAAAATCATTCCTGCTGATGTATCATCGTTTACTTCTAAGAAACAAGTAACTGAATTTACTAAGCATATCTTCATGGATGGTGATATTGGTGTTGGGTTAGACGCTACATGTGAGTGTGGTAATCTGACAGGGTTATACTTGTTAGGAAAAGAATGTAATTTTTGTAAGACTGAGGTAAAGCGTCCTACAGCTACAGATGTTGCTTTTAATAGTTGGATTGAAATTCCAATGTTCTTACCACCATTACTACAACCAGCCGCTCACCGTATCTTAAAGAAATGGATGGGAACTGGATGTAACAGAGAACAGTTGTTAACATCACTGTTAACAGTTGGGTCACAATTACCAGAACCTATTGCTGAGTTCTATACACCTGGTGTATGGTCTTTCTATAATAACTTTGATAAATTAATCGAGTTCTTATTGACAGAGTATCGCCCACTACGTGAACCACAAAAAGGTGTTAAGACTGTAAATGAGAAATCTATACATATCCGTAAGTTTATCAAGATGTATAGAAAGAGATTATTTACACGTCACTTCCCTGTCATGGATAAAAGTATGCATGTTGTTAATGCACAAGGTACAATGAGTTTCGTTGATACTTCTGTACAGTGTATTATGAAAACAGTTATTGAACTTGCAACTATTCATTATAATTATGTTGAATCTAAAAATATGCCGGAGATCGAAAGATGTGCGGTTGATATGATATCAGCTTATTATGAATATAGTGAGATCATTCTTACAACTAAAGTACAGAAGAAGTTCGGATTAATCCGCAGACATATTCTAGGAGCAAAATGTCATCTCACTTTCCGAGGTGTTATTGTTCCTATTGTAGATGCTGCAGACGGGGATGAACTTTATCTACCATGGGGTATTGGTGTACAGCAACATAAATTAGAGATTATCAATATCTTAGTTAATAGAAAAGGTCACACCCCACATCAGGCTCAGTTAATATTTGAGAAAGCCAAATATAAGTATGATCCTGAAGTAGATGCAATCATCGACATATTAATTAAGGAATGTCCTTACAAAGGATTCCCATGTATCTTAGGACGTAATCCAACACTTAACCATGGAGCCATGCAAATGTTCTTCGTAACAAGGGTTAAGAAGGATGCGGATGATGATACAATATCAATGAGTCCACTGTGTCTGAGAGCACCTAATGCTGACTTTGATGGTGATGCTTTATATGGAAGTATGATTAAAGAAATGGGTGAAGTTCCATTCTTTATGAACATGCATCCTATGACCACTATGTTAACAGAAGAAGAATTATCAATATCTTCCAATGTACATATTGGTGAGCAATGCTGTGTACAATTAACCAGTTGGTTAAATCAACCAATTGTAGGATAAGTTAAAATCAACACATAACCCAAAAAGGGTTATGTGTTTTTTTCATCGCTTTTATAAAACTATATTATGTATATAGAATATATATTCAATGGAATATAATCAATAACAACCATTAAAATAGGAGTAGTACAATGAACCCACACAGAACATCAACATTGTCAATAGCTAACGTCGAACGGAACATCGATGGTGGCAAAACAGTGTTGACCAAATTACTAGAAAAACTCAGATCAATGCACAAGGGTATGTGTATGGATGTGAAAAATTGTGAATGTGTCAGAAATGACATGAGCATGTTCTATGAGGAAGATGATGTAAAACAAGACGTCATCGCAATTGATATGGATTTACATAACTTTAATAATATCGCACTGTTTAGTAAATGTTGTATGGACGATTGGATCAACTTATTCTCTAAATGTATTTCATTGATTGATAATACTTTAGATCCGATTGTACACCACTACAAAACAGGTAATTGTTATCTGACGAATTATGAACTCGAAAAAGCCATAATTCTCGCTGCTGACATTTGCACCGATCTCTATAGTATTACACTTGGGTATCCAGAGTATACTAAGGACCCTGAAGTTATAGAACTATTTTCATCATATGCCAGATTTATAAAGTATCTAAAATGTGTTAATCAATGTGTTGTTGATGATGTAGTAGATGCTGTAGCATAAAAAGGACTTAGCCCTATTTCATATAGGGTTATTTTTTTACCATGAATACTATATATAAATGTAAGACTGTTAAAGATGTAATAGAAGTATTAAACATTAAGAATGTTAAACATTATGATATCATTAAAGATGTTGTTTTAATTAACATGCACAATGAACCTTATAGATTATCAGATATATATAGAAATATTAAAAGTGCTATAAAATCAGTATTATCTGAACCAAAACACGATCGTACTATTGGTTACAAATATGCATCATGTATAAAAGTAAGTGGTATAGAAAATAGTGATAAGTTATTTAAAAGTATTGTAAAACAGAATGTTAAATACAGTAAACCTAAAGTAAATGAAATTGTTATTGCACTTCGATTATCAGATAAACCAAATAGTATTAAAGATACATTTGATAAGTCTATTAATAAGATATTGGATATATGTGGAGATATTGATAGTAAGAAAATAACTATAATGATAGGGTTACATTATCCATCGTTAGATGTTATGAATGAAGAGAGTCTCATATCAGATATTAGAACTTTAGATAATATCATTTCAGTGTTTGTTAAACATCGGTATAAAGTATCTATTAGATCAAATAGGAATCCAGATAAAGATTTCTATTACATGTGTCATGCTAATTTTTTTATATCAACTGAAAGTGGATTTGGTGCATTAGCTGGTTTTTTTAATGAAACAGAATCTAAATGGATAGTGAATTCAACCAGATCTACTAATAGACTATTCTTAGGTGGATATGATTACACATGTGGTATTCATAGAAGGCAGCCGATACGGAAAAAGACAAGGAGTACTAAGTTACTCTATTAAACATTATATAGTAAATAGTTAGGGGCCACAAGTTTTGAATATCAAAAAGAAAGAAAATTATCATGACCGCAAGTAATAGTAAATTAGGAATTGTAAAGAAGGCAACACATGTTCTTGTTAAACAAGATGATGTAACTGCATTGTTAGCAGAAGAAGGTGTGTACGATCCGGATAATGAGAACCATACTTTTAAAGCAGCATTGCTTGTTAAGATGGTTGGAGATATGGGAACGATTGCTCTTCCTCCAGGTGGTATCACAGTTGACTCCGTAGAACTTAAAGATGCTATTGATGATATTAGATTATCCATCATTGATTTCATCACAGGTAATCCTACTGGTAAGAATGCTATCCCTACAATTGGTGTAGATGGGTTTGGTAATCCATTAGTTAAAGTAATGCCGAATGTTGTTAATCTAGATGATGTTACCGATGATCAAGATGGTACATCAGTAGACATCTCAAACTTTTCCGATATGTCAGTAATGATTTCTACTGGTACTGCTGGTGTAGATAATGCAACCGGTAAAGTAATTGTAGAGGTGAGCCATGATGAAGTAATATGGGCTCCAGTATCTGAACAAGAATTTGCTGATGAACCAGGTGTTGTTAATGTAGCATCTATCCCAGCACCTTGGCTCTTTGTAAGAACTCGTACTGTTGATTTAACAGCAGGTGAAATTACAACACAGATCTGTGCTAAAAACTAAACCCCTTAATAGGAGGCATAAAAATGATTTTAATTAATGGCATCCAACAGGGCGGCGCGGGACTAGATCCCGTAGATGAAGCAAAGGTTGACAACATCACTGTTGAAAACCCAGTTAATCTCGATGATGTAGTAGCTGAAACAGATGCTAATACTAACCATGCTGATGGTCCTGTTACGGATCATACGGATGTATCAAATGCAGGTAGTGGAGCTATTATTACAGTAGCTGAGCGTAATGCTATTACAGAAAATAGTGGTAAAGTATCTGCTGATGAATCAGTTGAAACACATAGTGATATTTCTTCCAAAGGAAGTGGAGCTATTATTACTGATCAAGAGAGAATTGACTTAGGTATTGCTAAAGATGCGAGTCATACTGAACATGTAGCAGATGATGTTGAATGGTCTACTGAACATGAGCATGTGAATAGTATGAAGGATGTTATTGATCATGTCTGGAGTGCAGGTGCATGTGGTGGTGTGGATAACTTTAAAATTACTAAAATAGGTAGTGGTGGAGTTACTGTAACTGACGGTTATGCGGTATTAAGAAATGATGTAACATCTCACGCATCATTAGATGGATATCATATACCGGCTTCAGGAGATATTTATGTTGCCAATAATAAGACAAGTATTATCTATATTGACCAAGCGACACAATCTGTATTACATACGGATGCGATTGATCAAGTTATGATGAATAATCAGAGAACTATTATCTATGCTGTTAATAGAGTTGATGATGCTTTAAATATTGTAGACTTCAGAGCTTATAACGTAGATTATCTTAGAAAAAATTCACTCAAAGACTGGAGTGTTAATGGTATTGAATATGGTGGTGGCGCTTTTGTAACAGATGGTGCAGTCACACATACAATGCAAATCTCTTCTGGTTTATTTTTCTTATTAAATACTGTATTAACTACCCCTGAAATAAATACCGACGTTACCCATGTGGATAATGATCCATTAGTAGATATATTTGATTATGTTTATACTGATGGTGATGGTGATTGGGATCGTAATCCAGGATCTACAGTAATTAACAAGTTACAATATGATACAGGAACTGGGTTAGCCAATATTGGTAATAAAGATTTTGGTTGCCATTATGTATATACAGTGTTGAATTCTCCTAGCCATTACGTAGTTGTATTAGGCAAAGGGTCATATTCTTCATATGCTGATGCGATTGCTACTCCAGTACCATCTGGATCATTAGTACCACCAGATCTGGCAAAACCATCTACAGCTACACATATTGCAACTATTATTACTAAACAAGATAATACATGGTTCTATGATGTATTGACACCTTTCTATGATAATTTAGTGTCATCTTTTAATTTACCTATTACTCATAATGAGCATAATGGTATTCAAGGTGGTGATGATGTCAATAAAGAATATTATCATATAACTGAAGCTCAAGAAGCTGCCATTGGCGGAAGTATTGCTAAAACAGCCTTAATAACTGTAGCATCTGCTGTTGACTTGAATGACATGCCCGTGTCTGAAGATCAACAAGCTGCTATTAATAATGCTGTTGTAGGTATGTATGATCATATAGGTGGTTATAATGGTACTACTAATGTTCCTTCATTGGATGATCGTAATGATCCAGGTACTCCTATTATAGCAGATATTCTTAAAGGACATACTTATACTGTTGAAGTAGAAGGTACGTTCTTTGGTGAATCAGTTGAAGTCGGTGATCACATTATTTCAAATCAAGATGATCCATCTGAATTATCACATTGGTCTAGAGTTAATAAGAACATTAGTTTTGGTTCAACCCAAGGAACAGCTTGTGAAGGTAATGATGGTCGTTTACCATCTGTTAATGAAAAAGCTGCTATGAAAGGTACTGAAGTAGGTGATCCTCCTTCAGCTACAAATGAATTCATTACTAATGATGATGCTCGATTATCTGATGATCGTGATCCTAATACCCATGCTGGTAATCATATATCCGGTGGAGAAGATCCAATACGTGAAGCTACTAATGGGCAGAATGGATTAGCAACAGCTTCTCATATTCAAAAGATAGAAGCTAGTTATTCTGTTAAGCATTCACATGTTAATAAGGTTAACCTTGATACTATTGATCAGAATATGGCTAAAGCGGATTCTCCTGAGTTTGCAGGGGCTACTATCGGTGGTGTTAACTTCAATGATACTCTTGCATTAATGCATAATCCAACAGGGTTTGACCGTATGAATGTTGCATCATATGGAACACTTACATTAAACGGTGGTACCACTAGAACAGTTACGCATGGTCTTAATGGTCAGGATATTGAATACTATAGACATGGTGTTAAAATATCTAAAACTGAAGCTCAGGTAACTACACAATTCCCTAATACCGAAGGACTATGGTTTATCTATTATAATGAAACTGATACATTAGTGATAACACAGACTCCTTGGAATGTTGCGGCTGATCATCATGTGTTTGTAGCTATCCTATATTGGGATGCTGTAAATGAAGTAGGTGTTCTTGGTGAAGAGCGTCATGGACTGATGGACCCCTATACTCATGATATTATGCATCATGGAATTGGTTCATTGCACCGTGGTGGATTTGATCCAACCTTTACAATAGGTAATGGTAGTGCAGATGCACATTGTGAGATCCAAGGATTCACAGCCGGTTCATTCTCAGATGAAGATATTATCAATGTCAACGATGAACAGACTACATATGAAGTATGGTGGAAAGAGGGATCAGAGACCGCTCCAGTATGGAGATGGGAAACTGCTTCAGCTGCTGCTGTAAGTATGGCTGGCTCTAGACCATATTGGAATCAGTTAACGGGTGGTACATGGCAACGTACTGAGATGACTGATAATGATTATATGTGTATGCATCCTATTGCACTTAATCGTTATGGTGTTACTAATAAAGTAATTCTCATTATGGGTGAAAATCTATACGAGACTGCTGCTGAAGCACGTGTTGCTGCACCTGGTGAATTAAATACGATTAGATTCGGTAGTTTGCCTTCACCTGAAACAATGCCAATTGGTACTTATATTGTTCATGCTAGAAATAAAAATAATAATGTTTATAACGCAGCTATTGTATTAACGGATGATGGTAGAGAGTTTATCGATTACCGTGGACGTAATTCAGTCGGTGATGATAGTGGTAATTCTGGTACATTATCTAAAACTGTTGTTCCTGGAACAACGTATACGTTGATACCAACTGACAATGGTAAGATAATTGAATTCACTAGTGCTACTGCTGTTACCTTAACAGTCCCAGTTGATTTATCTTCTACATTTAATTGTACAATACTTCAGTCTGGTGCTGGACAGATAACTATTGTTGATGATGGAACTTCTACTGTTAACAATGCAGATAACTTCTTTACTACTGAAAAGCCATATGTGTTTGTTTCACTATTGCATCTAGGTAGTAATAACTTCGTCATTGACGGGAGGTTAATACCATGAGATTAGGAAACTTACCTATAGCGAGTACCAAGACAACACTTAAGACTGGATTAGTTGGATGGTGGTTAATGGATAAGATCGTAGGTGGTAAGGTTCAGGACCTTAGTGGTAATGGCCACGATGCCACCGTTGTAGGTGATGTTGAAGACGGGCATAGAGGGTTACATGGAGGCTCCCTCTATTTCCCCGGAACCAACGATCGCTTAGTAGTAGCACATACTGCAAAACTTGCAATAACAGGAAGTATTACAATATCCTATTGGGTAAATATAGATAAGGGTGAAACTGGTGATCAGATGGTACTATCTAAAAGTGCTGGTTTTGAACCAGGTGGATACCAATCATATATGAATGGTGGTCTTGAAGGTTATGGTATGCGATTTGGTCGCGGTAATGATCTTCCTGATCCTGATGATAGTAGTGAACGTAGGAATTGTGATCTATTAAATCATACTGGAGTATGGGCCAACTATTCAGTATCATGTACTTCAGTAGGGGATGTTCATACATTAAGATTCTTTATCAATGGGGTATTCTCCAATGAAGATGTGTTTACTGAACCGGTTATTGACAGGGGTAATGATCTATGGATAGGTGAATCCCCAGGCGGTAGTCGTGATTTTAATGGACACTTAGCTGACTTACGTATATGGAATCGAGCATTGACTGATACTGAAATGGAAATTGTATATAACGATATTAACTATAATATTAGACCTGCTTTGAAACTTAAGCTTAATGATGTTGATGAAACAAACAGGCTTCTTGATAATGCTTACCGTAGTAGTGAAGTTTTGATTAACTCTACTGAACCGGAAGATATGGTGGGGCATCCTGGTATATTCGGTAATGACTTATGTTTTAAATTTGATAACAATGATGACTTTTTAAGCATAATTCCATCTACTACAATATTTGATTGTTTACTTGGTGATTTCACATTCTTAGGGTGGTTTAATACAACGGCTGGTTCTGTTACTAATGAAGTTCTGATAGCACAGGCTAAAGATGATGGTGATATTACTCCAGCACCTATATCTATAGAAGTGAATACTAATGATGTATTAACAATGAGATTCGGTGATGGTATTGATTCTACTACTTCAACAGGGACTTCTCTTGTGACTCGTGGTAGATGGGAACATATAGCAGTTGTAGTATCAGGAACGTCAGTATATTTTTATATTAATACTGTTCTCGATGCTAGTGGTGCTATAACTAATACTAAAACTAGAGCATTTGGTGAGCAAGAACTGCGTATAGGTATAAGACAACTTGCTAGAGACTTCGGTGGATTTATGGATCATCTTGAACTACATCCTAGTGCATGGTCACAAGATAGTATTCAAGAAGATTATAATGAAACTGATTCACTTGGATCATATGGTGATCTGGAATGTTGGTATAAGTTAAATGAAGAGTCTGGAACAGTTGCAGAAGATTATTCAAAGAACCACAATAACTTAAATATATCAAGTGGTGTAACTATTAATCAACCTGGTCAAATATATAAATCATATGAAATGGATGGATCGGTTAATTCTGTAGTTCAAGCAACTGGTCTTTCTGGATTACCAGCTATTGGTACTGGGGATTATACAATATCTCTGTGGATGAAAATAAATGGTACCCCGGCTGATAGTACTCAATCATTACTTGCATTTGGTGGGTTTTCAAATGGACTAGTGTTGCGATATATTGTAAGTGGTGAAGGCACAACTGGTTACTTTAGTATGTCTGAAAACACTAGAGGTGAAAATAGTCCAAGTAGAGCAGGTCTTAATGATAATGTATGGCATCATGTATGTGTTATAAGATACAATGGGCTTATATCTTATCATATAGATAATGTATTAGAAGGTACGGATGAGTCCGATGATGGTTCTGGTGACACTAATGACATTACTGTCGCCCCTACACTTATTGAACTTGGTAGAAATGGTGCTGGTAATCAGGAACTTGATGGTTGGATAGATGATGTACGTTTCTATTCTAAAGCATTAACTAATTACCAGATTCAACAACTGTCAGAAATGAGCGAACCTTAATATTAAATAATATCATAGATCTACAGCCTAGGCTGTAGATCTATGGTGTATTACCGTTTATTGAAAATCATATTATGTCGATATAAAAACTTACAAAATTTATGGGGGTAAATTTATGAGTAAAGATAATGGTGAAAGAGCAATAGCTGAGGCACGTATTATATGCTCATGGATAGATAGTCATATGAATCAATTTGCTAACTGTCCACAAAGTGATTTTATAAAAGAGAAAATTAAAAAAGATTTAGAGTGTATTAAACGGAGTTGTACACAGTCAACATACAAATGGTACGCACATGTATATAAAGCTATATTGGATGTAGAATAATTTATCTAATATATAGTATACTAAGAATTTATAAATAAGAAAAGGAAAGGGACATTATGAGGAAGTATTTAAATAAAGCCTTACTGACATCTATTATGTTTATTAGCATGATGAGCAGTAATGGTTATGGGCAAACACCATATACAGATGGTATGCCTATTACAGATATTGCAAATAAACAACCTATGAGTATTATATCTGGTAAGATTAATTATGGTTGGGATCAACTATATAACTTATCTCAAGGACAAGGAGCATCCGGTCTAAGAATCGATGCATTGGAAGCTCAAACAAATTACTGGAACTCGGTGTCTAATAATGTGACACAGAATTATGAAGCTGCTGATACATTATTAGATAATTCTAAACTTAATATCACTAATGGTGTATTTGTTACATCACTGAGTTCTACTGATGGTAGTGAGGTAGTTAGTTTATCCCCAAGTGAGGTATCTGTATTTAACGGAACTAGTGGAAGTAAACTAACAGACTTAGATATATCTATTACTGATGGTAGTGATAGAGCATCATTGACTCCAGGTACTCTCGCTTTAGATAATTTATTTATATTACAAACAACTTCTAGTAAATTAGAAGTAAGTAAAAATGATCCAAACTATACCACACAGATTAATGGTGATGTGCAGATTAGTAAAGGTGATGCTTCTCTAGATTCATTAACAATGGGATATTGGACTATCAATAATTGGTATGACATTATAGGACCAATACCGCTGCAATATACTATTGAAAGAGGTATATGGGCAGGTCAAGTATTATATTGGACAGCTACTACTCAGGGGAGACCAACCTATAATAATAATGATGTAACATTATACTGGGATGGGGAAAAGTGGAGACTGACCGACAATGGAGCGATTTATTATGTATGTACTTCCAACACACAACATCCACCATGGGACCATGAATGGAATGCAGTACCATCAGGTTTAACATATAATCCTACAACAAGTCCTTTACTCACACGGCAATTAAACTCTAAACAGGAGATGATGAATGTTGTAGACAGTAAAGTAGATATGTTAAATGGTACTGCTACTAATCTAACTGTCGATACATTATTAACAGCAGACGATGTTATTATAACTGAAAGTGCTCTTATTGACGGTGTAGATATAAAAGATTATGCAGTGTATATTGAAGATGATCCTGAGAACTGGGCGAAGTTAACAAGTGAAAAACTACGAATAGATTCAGTTATTGAAGAATGGGAACTTCCAACTGAAACCAATCGGATGGATCTGACATCAAGTGGTATTGGGATAGATGATTATACGAATGATAAACATGCTTCTTTTAACCCAAGTGCGGTAACCTTTGGTACGACTACTGATTCCGCTACTTTATCAGCATCCCACCTAGCATTGGGACACAATGATACTTCTGTAGAATCAGATGGTACTGATGTAATGATAGGTAATACATACATAGATACTATAATCAAAGCTAATAGTTTGGTTGATATACAAGCAAGTGTTGATATCATGGATGATCTTACTGTAGACGACCGATCATACTTCTATGGTACTGTAAATTTCAAAGATACTGTATGGTTAACCGATGGTGATAATGGTGGTCAAGTATGGATGCAAGATACTAGAGTTACTCTGGTCGATGTTGCATTTACTACATCCGATGGATTATGTACGTTCGTTGTTCCTGATCATGGGTTAAATAATAACAATAATACAGATGTAGCTATATTAGCTAGTAATCAAAATGATCTACCAATTGGTGTTCAATACGTTATTGATGTCTTGGATAACAATACGTTTACAGTTCCTGCTGGTGCTGGTGCTGATGGATTAGGTGGTACTGCTGATATAAATGAAGATGGTAAAACAGCATATGTATATAATTCATGGACTGACAGACATAGTTTTAACAGCCCTGTAACATTCGACGTAAATCATCAGGTGACTATGGAAGGACCTGTTGTTATTGCTGAAGCAACACTCGATGATCTCTATGTAAAAGGTAGTACTTATCTCAATTCCGATAGAGGTACTGGTAATGTAATATTACGAGGCCAAAGTGTTGTGTTAGATAATCAAGCATTTACTTCTGGAATGGGTGATGATATCCTAGTTGCAAAAACAGACCATGGATTAATTAGTGGTGACAATGTCAATGTTACATTGTCAAGTAATACTGGAGATCTACCAAATGGTGCATATGGTGTGTATGTACTCAATGACAATATGTTTATGGTAGACTCTGGTGGTGTTATCAATGGTGAAGGTGGTACAGCAACTTTCACTGAACAAGATTCAACTCCATATCAATATGTTAATGCCTATGATAAACATTACTTTTATAGTGAAGTGGATTTTTCAGAACCAGTTACTATTAGTGAAGTGGATTTTTCAGAACCAGTTACTATTAGTGAAGGGACACTTGGCAATATTACATTAAGTGATGATATAGATGCTGCTGAATATAATATTGAAAATGTTGATGATATGGATGTCACTACGGTTTCAGTAGATGGCTATACTGTTGCAGATATCGATTCATTTGATTTACTATTAGGTAATTCTTCTTTGGGGACTAAGATTGATTCAAATAGCTCTGGTATTGAAATGGATCATAATGTTAAAATGAATTTCCAACTTAATGTGGCAGGTAAATCAACATTTAATTATCTCAATGGATATAATGATTTCAAAATTAGAAACTATACTTCGGATGAAGTAGATGCACCATTCACATCTGTTGTAGGTAATACAGTAACATTTAATTATTATCACGGTTTGCAGAATGGTGATCAAATTCGTATTCAGAATTCATCTGCTGAAAATGAACTACCAAATGGATACTACAACATATCTCGAATAGATAGTAGTACCTTTACCGTTGATGCTGGCCAGCCTGGTACTGGAGCAGCTGGTACTGCAGATGTAGCAGAAGAAAGTAAAGATGTACTTTTCTACGATGTAGGTGATGATGAATTCACATTCAATAGTCCCGTATCATTTGGATATGGTCATCAGGTAACTATAGATGGACCTATTGATATAAATGACGGTCTTACATTAGGTGGTGATATAGATGCTGCTGTATATGATATTAATAATGTTGGTGAGTTACAAGCTACATCTTTAGAAGCTTCAGATTCCACTGGTTATTTACTTACGTCTGTAGTTGGAGGCGAGGGTGATATACGTTGGGTACCAGGAACAGTAGGAGGTCTTGCAACAATTGACTTCCGTATTGAACCTAATAACAATGATGATGGTAATTATAGATTCGGCTTGTCTTCTGGTAGCACAGGGGCTAATTCCATTGAGATATTCTCACCAAATAGTGCAATTAAAAATACTAGATTATCTTGTGGTAATATCACATATATTAATGGTAATACAGACTTAAATAGAGCAGCTCAAACTGTTGTCATAGGAGCCACTTCTGGTACTGACAATACTGATACTCTATTGGAAGTAAAGTCAACACCTGATTTACCGGGTTGTTTCTTATTACCACGAATGAGCACAGCTGATCGCGATACATATATAAGTTCACCAACTGCAGGACATATGATATTTAATACAACAACCACAAAAGCTGAAGTGTACGATGGTTCTACATGGCAAGCTTGTTGGTAACACATAACTTAAATAAACAAATTGTTAAACTAGAAAGAAAAGGAATAGAAAATGAAGAAATTAATTATTATTGGATTGATGGCACTTATCGGCGGTGGATTATTTGGAGATGTTTACCCAGCTCCTACTAACACTACATTCACATTAACCGTAACTGCTTTTGATGTCCGTAAGACTGAAGCTAATGTAGATGGCTCATGGGATATCATTACTGATGTTGTATTGGATAAAGAATTATCTAATGCTGATGAAGAAGGTTCTAATGAATCTGTTAAGGTCCGCACTATCCGTGCTGATGTTACAGTATTTGCAGAAGAGATTGCTACAGCTGCTGGTATTGACATTGAAGTCGAAGGATGGGAAGCATTGTTAACCACAAAGCCATATGCTGAAGTTCGAGTAGCTGTCATTACTGCCGCTCAGATGAAAGTCATTGCTCTTGTAATGGCTCCCTAGTGTGAACTAAAATGATAAAAAAGTATTACAAATGGACATTGGAAGATGGTGATGTCACTATTATAATACCTGATAAATATAAATTACCAGACTTCGAGAATGAATGGGTCACGATCAAGGATAATGTGATGACTATTCGAAATGGTTATTCATGGGATGGATGTAGTCCTAAAAGAATACTATTTGGAAAACTCATTGTAGGAACTTGGGATGGACCCATTGATCCGGGGACTGGTAAACAAGTAGCTTATATACCTAGCTTAGTACATGATATATTATGTCAATTTGAAATTGGTACTCGTAAGAGAGCTGATCGTATATTTAGATATTTACTAGATCTTGTGGATTTTAAATTCAAAAGATTGTATTATAGGGCTGTAAGAATATTTGGATTCTTTGTATCATTTTAATATTACAAAAGACACGTAGTGGTTAATTTCACTACGTGTCTTTATTTCCTTTTTATTTGGATTCAGTACGGATATCTTGAATGTGATTAAATGGTGATTCCAAGAGTAGAAAAAGTAATAATAACAGGGCTAAATTTTGAAGTAGATCATGTAATCCGATTTAGATACATATTAGTATTGTTTATAAAATACTGAAGGTAGTTATGGTATGAGTTGGAAAATAGATTGAAGGGAAATGGAATATATGAATACTCTTAATATTGAAAATAAAATTATCAAACGTGATGGATCTGTTGTGGAATACGATGGTTCTAAAATCACAAAAGCTGTTTTAAAAGCAATCGAAAATGTTTCACAGGAGAATGTAGAAACTAATTACAAATTAGCTGAAGAGATCTCAGCTGCAGTAGAGAATGTTATTAAATGGAAGTTTGTTTCCATTGATGATAATATTGAAAATATCAACATTGAAGAAATTCAGAATATTGTAGAACAACAGATGATGTCTATGGGACACTTTGATATTGGACGTTCGTTCATTGTACATCGTGAAGAACAGAAGCAAAAGCGTAATACACGACTACGCCCCGACATTACAGCTATTGAGGACTATGTATTTACTAGTAAGTATGCGCGTTATATCCCAGAGCTTAATCGTCGTGAAACATTTGAAGAAACATGTACTCGTGTAAAAGATATGTTCATCAAACAATATCCTAATATTGAAGATGATATTGAATGGGCATTTGAACGTGTGCTTGATAAACAATGCCTACCTTCTATGCGTGCTATGCAATTTGGTGGTGTTCCAGTAGAACGTCATAATGCAAGATTGTACAACTGTAGTTTCTCATTATGTGATAGAGTTGATTTCTTTAAAGAATCTATGTACTTATTACTATGTGGAGTTGGTGTTGGATTTAGTGTTGAGTTTGAACATGTTGAAAAGATTCCTAAGCTTGCACAGTCACTTGATAAACATGATGTTAAACATCATATCATTGCTGATAGTATTGAAGGTTGGGCTGATGCAATTAGTGAACTTGTCGACAGTTATATCAAAGGAACATATGTTGAATTCTCATATGCTGAGATTCGTCCATTCGGAGCTGCTATCTCATCTGGTGGAAGAGCACCCGGTCATGTTGCATTAAAGAACTCTATTGAAAAATGTCGATTAGTTCTTGATGGTGCATTAGGTCGTCAGTTGAAACCTATTGAATGTTATGACATGATTATGCATAGTGCCGATGCTGTACTAGCTGGTGGTGTGAGACGTAGTGCTTGTATTTGTTTGTTCTCCCAAGATGATGGTGAGATGATCAATGCTAAACGTGATAATTGGTTTGAAACTAATCCACAACGTGCTCGTTCTAATAACTCTGTTAAGCTCATCCGTAAAGATGTAACTAAAGCACAGTTCATGCGTGTGTTCCAGAAGCAGAAAGAATGGGGTGAACCTGGATTCTTCTTTGCTAACGATCTTAATCATGGAACTAACCCTTGTTGTGAAATTGGACTCGATCCTACATTGGAAACAGAAGATGGATTAGTTACTGGTTGGCAGTTCTGTAACCTGACTGAGATCAATGGTAGTAAGTTAGTTAACGTAGATGCTTTTAGAGAAGCAGTTACAGCAGCTACTATTATTGGAACATGTCAAGCAGGATTTACAAGCTTCCCATATCTAGGAAGTGTTACTGAAGATATTTGTAAACGTGATGCTCTATTGGGTGTATCTATTACAGGTATGATGGAACATCCTGATGTAGCATTAGATCCTGATACTCAGAAGATGATGGCTTTGTATGCAGTTGGTGTAAATGATAAGATGTCTAAGAAGATTAATATCAATCAAGCTAAACGTATTACTTGTGTTAAACCAGCTGGGACTACATCATTAGTATTAGGAACAGCTTCTGGTATTCATCCTCGACATGCTCGTAGATACTTCAGACGTGTTCAAGCAAGTATTGCAGATCCTGTCTACAAACACTTCAAAGCAGCTAATCCACATATGTGTGAAGCATCTGTTTATAGTGCTAATCAAACTGATGATGTTATTTCATTCTGTATTGAATCTAGCCCTGATGCGATCCTACGTAAAGATGTTTCTGCTCTTGATCTACTTGGTCATGTTTTGAACACTCAGAACAACTGGGTTAAGTATGGTAATACTGTCGATATGGATGGTCTAAATCATAACGTTTCCAACACCGTTACAGTAGCTGAAGGCGATTGGGATAAAGTATCGGAATTCATCTGGAACAACCGTAGCGACTTTACAGGTGTTACAACACTAGCTGACTTTGGTGACAAGATGTACCAACAAGCTCCACATGAAGAAGTCACTACAAATGGTGATGAGAAAACATGGGGCGATACTATCTCTAAATTCAATAAAGTGGACTACACTGAATTGAAAGAACAAGAGGATGTCACAACATTAAATAAAGAAATTGCATGTGCCGGTGGTAAGTGTGATATCTAAGTTATATAACTTTATAACTAGACCAGATACCACATCATTATTTGGAAAAGTATTTCCATTGTGGTTATCCCTTATATGGGACATAGGGATTATGATATCTCTATTTCTTATATTTTGGGGTGGTATGCTTGGTTTCGGAATAGTAGCTTTGAAATTTTTCCCAATCCTAGGAGGATAATATGAAAGAAAATATGTATAATAAAAAACAGATAGCTGATTTCTTAAAGAAGCAGTTCCCAAGTAGTACAACTAAGATTGTACTTGAAGATGATCTTTATGAGATCTTACCTAAGAAGTTTTTCAAATTAAGTTTAATGCAGAGAATCCTAGGAGTGAAAGCTTGGGAGTATGCATTGGGTGGAGCAGATTGTGGTAAACGTGCTGTTAGATTATGCGCATACTACTTCTCTAAGTTCCATGATAAAGGTGGTGTTAAGTTTTTCCAAGAAGGATTAATGCCTGCACCGATTGTTGGTATTGTTAAGTACAAACGTGAACGTCAACAAGATTGGCATATCATTCTAGCTACAGTTCTTGTAGAAGATGGTAAAATGAAACTCATGTTTATAGAACGCAAAAAAGATCATTTATGGTATCCTACTCTTAGTGATACTGAGATGAGATCTATTAAATATTTCCATTCGTATTAATTAATTTGTTATAGGTTTAATACATTATATAGATTTAATAGAATCGTATTAATAAGGAGAAAGTAACATGGAAGAACCTGCAGTTGAAGAAGTACAGGAACTTAACGTAGAAGAAATTGTTGATAACGTATCACCTGTTGAAAATAAAGAAGAAGATGATGGAACAGGTTTCCCATTGTTAGAAGATATGTCTTTTCTAGAATCAGGTGGTGTTGACAAAGATGGTAATCCAGTTGTTGACCAAGCGGCTCTACAAAAGCAGCTCGAAGAATCTAAACGTTCTACTCTATTGAAAATGGAACACATTGAACAAACGATCACTGATGTACCTAGACCATCATCATGGACTGAAGCACATAAGTATGCGGATATCATTATACGAGTAATGGATATGAAGCAACAATATGGTGAAGGCCCAACTGGTGATCCATCAGCTGTAATTAAACTCATGCCTAAAGATATCGCCGATAGAGATCTTAAGGAAGAGTATCAAAAAGTTGAAGCTAAAGAATCTGACCTCAGTTTTCGTGGTCGTGAGTTAATCAGTAAGTTGTATTTCATTTATGGTAAACGCACATATGCTAATATTGTAAGATCTGCCGCTAACACAGCAAAGGTAAATCTAGTTAAAAAATGGTGGGAGTAGTATGAGTAATAACGTATTCGAGTCACTATATGGAGATAGTCCTCCATTAACATTATTTAACACAGGTACATTGTTCGACCTTATGGCTGGAGCATATACTGTAGGCTCGGATGGTAAGTTTTATCTAAATGGGGGTTTAGGTAATTTTATCACCGGTCTCCATGGAAGAGGTAATACTTTTAAAAGTACTCTTACTGATGCTCTTGTTATGGGTGTTCTTCGTAACTATGATGATGTTCAATGCTTCTGTGTTGATACTGAACATAGTAAAGATAAAGCACGCATCATGTCCTTTGTTAATAGTGGTATATTTGAACCTACAGATGTATCAGATAGATTCCATCTTAAAGCTGGTCCTGAATGGACTATCAATAAAGTATGGGATTTAGTTAAGCAAGTTTGTGAACTAAAGGCTAAGAATAAAAAAGCTCTTTATCAGAAAACTAACTTCCTAGATTATCATGGTAAACAGATGAATGTCTGGTCACCAACTATTATCTGGATCGATAGTTTCTCTCAACTTAAATCTGATGCAGAAGGTGATATCCTCGGATTGGATGCTGATGCTAAATCAAAGAAAGATGAGCGTGAAATAGAGAATAAGAAAAATAAGACTCTCTATATGGATGATGGTAATAAGAAGACTATGTTGATGGCCGCATTAAATAAGATGTGTGCTGAGTATGGTATCATCATTACAACCACTGCTCATACTGGTGATAACTTTGCTATGGATGGTGCACCACCTTCTAAAGAGTTATTACATCAGAAACAAAAAGATAAGATCAAAGGAGTTGGATCTAAGTTCACAACATTGACACATGTTCTTACTCAGGTACAATCCTGTAAGTTCTGTCAAGACAGTGCTAAGAAAGCTCTTTACTGTGATGGTGCAACTGCTGATCAAGATCTAAATGAATTAAGTGTTGTTATCAGTAGAAACAAAGTAGGTGCAAGTGGTATCTCTGTTCCATTCGTTGTATCCCAAGCACATGGATTGTTAAACGATGTTAGCAATCTTAACTTCTTGAGAACATATGGATATGAAGGTTTGACTGGCGGTGCTAGTAAACCTAACAATAGTTGTTCATGGTTGCCCGAAACTACCTTCACTCGAAACAATGTTAGAGAGAAGTTTAGAGGCGATTACCAACTATGTCGTGCAATGGAATTAGTTGCAAGATATAGATATATTCAATTATCATGGAATCTAAGTAAACTACCTATTGATTTCACTCGACCACCCGAACAAGTATTCGACCTATTGACCAAGTCTTCAATGAAGATGGAAGATATTTTGAATACTACATCTAATTGGTCCTTTAAGAAACGTGATCGTGAGTTCATGACTCTGTTCGACATTATTGGACAAATCAAATAAATTATATCTACAGTACTACGGGAAACCGTAGTACTGTAGTTCTTTTTAGTTCAGATATATATTACTTATTTAGATTAACTAATTTAAATAAATAAGAAAGGTATATTATGAAAATTATTAAGAACATTGCGCGGTTGATTTTAATGGATATGGCTATGTTATTGTTCAAGAACAATAGCGGATTCGTAGAAGCTATTCTAATGCAGTACTGTGGGGTTACAGAAGGAGCATGTTGTTTAGTAGGTTTCTTTGTCAAACAACATATCATATGTAATGTGAAAGACGAGCAGACGGCTCATGCATTTCTATTACATGAGGAAGGGCATAAGGATTTGATACTTCGAATCCGAATGCAGGTATTAAAAGGTAAAGCAGCACCTGGTATAGTGCTCGATTTAGAAGAAGAGATGATAGCCGATAACTATGCTACCAAGCGTGGATATGGTAAACCCATATTAGATGCATTAAACAACCTATTAATGGGCAATACTGCTGACATTAGTGAAGGATGTATTGATCTTCTGACAACACGACGGAATAATATCTTATCGCAATTGTTGGTATGATATGACATTAATATGTGTAACAAAAGAGAGAGAGTGTAAACTCTCTTTTTTTTCTTTTTATCAATTTTTGAAAAACCTATACTTGCCATTATATGTATATAAATTTATAAAAGCAAAAGGAGAGGCTATGTTCGAAGTCATAAGCTCAGTCCCTGATATATTTAACACTGCTATCTATACTGTAGCTAGGCAGGCGTTTAATGAATTCACAGAACGTGCTGGTATTGCAGGATATTTTAAAAACAATATTAACTATAATTCACTTGGTACTAGTGTGTCAGGTTCTAATGATATTGGTGGTTTACCACTGATGCAACAGAATAGAGCAGATATTGCTATTCAATATAATTTTGGATTATTAGAACAACATTATGAAGTTGGTAAAACATCCGATGAGTATCAACAATCATTATCACATCTAAACCATGCTAATTACAAAGTTATTTTCACTGAACCACTTGATAGGATTTCAATTATTGAATACGATAGACCATTAACTATTACTCTCAGTTGTGTATTATTTCTAAATGATCTAGTTAGCGCTACAGATGTACAACAGCGTCTACAATCTATTTTCACTAACGGTGTCATAACACATGATATCATGTACTCATATTTCTTACCGCCTAATGTTTATGTGAGATTATATGAACTGTATAAGTTTGCAGGAAATGATCCTCAGGATTTCATGGCACATATTGCTAAGTTCTCAGGTGATAGAATTATGAAGACTGTCAATAGACATGATAATTCAGATAGTGCATTATCTGTTAAGAAAACAAAGACAGGCATTGTATCTAGTATTGAACCTATACAGGGGACACCCACCCCAGTTGGTAATGAAAACTCTCCTGATATGTATGAGATGTCGTTATCAATAAATACACAATTATCCATGTCTAATCTAATAGGTATTTCATATCCTATCGTTATAGATAATAAATTGGTACCAAGAGAATATATAACTTTAAAAGATACTCATATATTCACTCCACCTAATACTACACATCCATACTTCTCTGTAGATAAATATATTAATTTATTGAAAGATGAAATGACAGTACCAGAGAAACCAGTACACATACCTTGGTATGATAAATGGACTCCACCTGTAATCAAGATAATGCATAAGTATAAACCTTTTTTTATCTCTGTTGTGCTTCTTGATAATATCGCTGATGATAATGCTTTTACTGATATTGATTTAGATGGTGACTTAGGAGGTGTTACATTAATACCTAGTGTTGTCAATGCCATTAGAGATCAGGGTGATAGTAGTTTATATCTAATTGAAAATATAAATATTAGTTTATATAGAAATGATATAATGGTAGAACCATCGACATTAGAATTTGTAAACGGCACCACACTTCGTATTCATAATAGAAATACCAATGGTGTATATCGATTAGTAATATCAGCCACTGACGTTATTCTAGGTTCTCTTCGTGAGATTAGAATCATTAATGCTGACATTATTGCAAAAACGTAATTTAAGGGAGAATATACTATGGGAATTCCAAGTATAAGCGGAGAGTCCGGTGCAGATCCTGTACCAGATATCCAAGAGAATGAAAAAGTAATAGGGGTTGAGAAAGCAGCAGGTGATGCACTTGAGATCTTTCCACAACGCCCACAGATTTATAATACTCAGTCTAATAACACAACTCTTCATATGGATACTGATGTTGAAATCATTAGTGCTATTAAAGGATATGTTGAAGGTACTCCAATCAAAGTTGATTACTATCATCAGATTCAAGGTAATGCCACTGACAATAGTAATGTCTCAATCATATCTTTTTTAGCAGATAGTGTTAACACATCATATCTACGTATTGTTAATATGGAGATACGTCTTAAAGAACCTATGACCTTTAATTATAATACTGAGGTCAATACTTCTGAAGTTACAACAACTGCAGTTACATACCCTGGGTTTAATCCTAGAGCTGGTGACATGTTTGTATATTCAATTGATAATGGTACTACTGGTTTATTCAAAGTCAATACTATTCCAGAACGACTAGCTATTTCCAATCAAACAGCTTACCAGTTCTCATGTATTCTTGTTCGTATTCTAGATACTAATGATTTAGAATCTATTATGGAACGTGTTAGAGAAACAGCATACTTTAATAAGAAAAGATTCTTATCTGAAAATACTGCTTTGTTGACACATCAAGAAGTTGTGGATTTAGATTATATTAATAAATCTATTACTGAACTGATTGATCATTATGGAGCACACTTCTATAGTCCAACAGATAAATCTATCTGGAGACCTGATGCGAAGTATGATCCATACATGGTAGCATTTGTTCATAAGGCAATTGGTAGATATCTTGACAAACGGTACACGATGCAATTGTTTGAAGATGTTACTGATAAGATCGTATGGAGACAATCTCTTTATTATAAATTATTAGCACGTGATAATCTGAGTGATTTGCTAAATACAGCAAGTGTTCGAATGGTTGAATACAGTGCGTATAGTAGTGTTATAAATGGATTGGTAAATAGAGATGCTATCGTATTAGATCCAGATGGTGATATTGACTATATGAATACAAATATTATTTCACTCGATAGTTCTACATATACAGACTTTGATAAAGTAGTATCATTGCTTTTACGTTATGGTGTTATAGCTTACGAGACTGTTAAATCTATGATAGTTAATATCAGAAGTGAAGATCCTCTCACACAGTTCTACCAGATACCTATTCTTATTTATATAATGAAAATGATGAAGTCTGGTATTGAAACTGGTAAAGCGGTTAATTATACAATTGAGGATGTACCTGTATATGTTGATATTAATTTCACATCATTGACTTGGAAAGAAGCGAATCTTGAAAGTAGAGATGAGTGGGATACTGTCAGTGTTGTAGACGATACTGTACCAGAACCAGTATTGATTATTGAAACTAACGGTGCTTCTATTCTTGGTATAATCACTAATGATGGAACTGTATTATATCCAAACAGTGCAGATATTATTATGGTTGGAACAATAGCCACCATTGATATGCACATTATTATGCAAGAGTATGCTATTACTGAAATAGAAGGGTTATGGAAAGTAGTAACAACTAATGCTATATTAGGTTAAGGAGGAACCCATGCCAGTAAGACAAGTATATAGTGATCTATCTAAGATCATTAATCAAACAATGTGGACTGTTCGTGTGGAAGATGGTAAGGATTTACATGTGCCTTATTACTATCGTAAATATCCAGAACGTGCTCCTTTTTATGATTCATGTAATGTGATGTCTAAGTCTAAACAAACTATCCACAACATGGTTATGATGGTTAGTGCTGACATCACATTTTCAATCCCTGATGAGCAGGATTATCTATCTATCTATAACTACTTAGAGGAATATACTAAGACACTTAAGAAATATACTGCTAGTGCCTTATCAACTAATCCTAATGTTAGATACTTAAAAAAATGTGAATTAGCATTAAAATTGTTTAAAGACACTCGTGATTGGAAAGCGAAGAAAGTCACTAATAGAAGCAAGTTTAATGAGCAAACTCAATTAGCAGATGTTCTAAGGAATATCTAGGAAGGTATATAAATGCAGAGTCCTCTTTATATGTCGGAATCATTCCACACAGTAATAAAAGAAATAATGGAGTTTAAAGAATCGAATACTTTAACTGTGTCATGTTCTTTTATGCTGGAGAATGGTGAAACTATTGATTTTACTCCAGGAGTTATTTCACGATTTGAAGTTGAACAAAACTTTTATGGAGCTATTGCTGATACTGTTACTATTGATATAGCAATGACTACAGCTACATATATGAAGGTAGTTGAATTTAGGCAAAACATAATAGCTAAAATAGATATAGTACAATCTTCTCCGGCTGGTAAATCTAGAAAAGATTATTTCAAGTCATTAAGATATAATGCGATTCTACTTAACTATGAAGACCCTTCTTTCCATGCACCAATTAAATCATTGGAACATGTTGAGTCCGAAGAATCATCTGAGTTTAAAACATTCACTGTAGAATTCGATCTGATACCAATGTCTATTTATAAAGTAAAGAAAAATAAGTTTAACTTTATTTTAAATAAGGCTACGATGGAAGATACTATATTAATGATAGCTGACATATTAGGATTTAAAGAAATATATTTAGTACCACCTGATAACACAGTTGAATATTTGAATGTTGTAATACCACCTTTATTAGAAATGCAAGATATCTTTGATTTCTTACAGGACTCTGATGCATATGGTATTTACGACAATGGTGTAAGTTATTATATCTATAATGATATATTATATATTTACCCTATGTTTAACAACCTAACTAACACTCCTGGATTTAATGTTTATAGTGTTGGGGTAGGGTCATATGCAGGTTCAACTAATTTCTTTAAACTTGATCCTAATGGTGATTTATATGTTATGAACAATAACAAATTAAACATATCAACACCATCGCAAGCTAATGTTGAAAATATTGGTACTTCAATGATTGTCAATACTCCACATAAACATATTGATGGATCTGGTAAGCTCACAGCAGATGGTTTATTCACTGTTGATCCAGAGTTTATCACAAGTGTGTCAATTGAGTCAGATCCCTCAGGAGTTATGGGTGAATCATTTACCCAGACTTATGAGACTACTGATAATCTAAATGCAATGCATACTGTCTTAAGTGGCAACCTATATAAAACAATTGGATTTATATGGCCGTTTGCATTACCATTTATGGTATTACCAACAAGTAATGTCAAGTTTGTTTATGAAGACGGATCTCATATCCAGACTCTGGTAGGTTGGTGTACATATGCTAAATATAGTTTTGCCAAAACACAAAGTATTAATAAGGATACATTTGCTTGCAAAGCAGATATTGTATTAGGTTTATTAACTGATTAAATTAGAAGGAATAATTATGATGATATCAAAGGTAGGGATAACTCCCTACATGGATAAGAAGTCGCTAGATAGAGTAATACAAACTGCACACGTAGAGGATGATAATGAAGTTGCATTCTTACCTGGGTTTTTGTATCCTCATGCTGGTAGGAATCACACAGACTTATTATCAACTGGTATTATGGACAAGAAGAATCCTATGACATTATTAGGAGTATATGGATATGACCGTTATGGTAAAGATGTTCTCCTGAGTAAACTCAGGATTGGACGTTGGAGAAGAACTCCATATATTGTTAAGTATGTATTACTGGATTCTGCTACACAAAAGAAAACTGCTGTACTGTGGTCTAAGACTACAGGTTCAATAGCATTATGTATTAATGATACAATACGAACTACTATGAACACTATTAATGCAGTGCTCGGTTGTGGGCAACCAGTTGACCAAGTTGTTGGTGTCCTTAAAGCAATCGTCCCAGGTAACTGGGAGATAAAACAATACAATGAATGTAATGTTATGGATATGATGGTTTCTAATGACAATGTATTTAAATGTGAAGACAATTTAATCGTTGGGAATAACATTCAATTACTGAACCATATATCGAAAATAGTACATAAATGTAAATAATAAAAAGAGTATAGGTCTTGCGACCTATACTCTTTTTACATTTATTTTATAATTTGACACCACTATCTTATGTAGTAGTATTGTGATAGAAATATCATGATCCTATAGACAAAGGGTTTTTAACCGATTTATCTTATTTATCAGTAGGTATACTTCCTTAGTCATGTGGGGACTTCTCATATGAAGCTTCCAGTTTTTCCTTGTAAGTATATCTAGATCAATAATGATTTTTTTAATGTATTGTGTTTCTTGTTGTTTATCAAAAGTAATGATAAGCATTTGAACTATGATGTTTAATATCTTAGACATCTTTAAGAGATCAACACCTACATAACGATTATTCTGTTGAGTACTATGATTGATATTCAAGATATCCATTAGTTCATATATAGACTTACCATTATAGAACTTGGTATTCATTATATCACCAACACGAATATTACCATTTTTTAATCTATCGAATAGTTCTTTTGTTTCTGTAGTAGAGTTGTTTAACTCTGACATATTCATCATACTGTCATATTTACTATAATCAGTATCATTGCCAGAAATAACATCTAATAGATAATTAGAAATCCACACATCCAATGCATCATCGTACAAATATGATAAAACATGTTTTAAAATGAAATCATCTATAATCTTATTATCTATAGGAATATTATGTTCTCTTAGATAGACTAAGTATTTCATTAGTAGTGCAGATGAGTCAATACATATAAGACTATACTTAGGTTTGTCTTTCTTGTATACTATTTGTGAACTGTATCCTTGTGGCATGATATTCAATTCTCTGGAATCATTTACTACCAATCTAATTGGTTGCACATGTTTCCATTTATTCCAATCATCCAGAATATTTACTTCAGTTCCAATTATACCACTAGTTGGTACTACGTATTCAATTTTACTATTGGCAATAAAGGTATCAGATAAATGCTTTACTCCTGATTCAGTGGAATCAAATTTCCTACTAATCATAGCTGAAGCATTGCTTATATCTTGTGTGTATACTTTAAAGATATCATCGGTTAGATATCGTGGCTCACTCATATATTGTAAGAGATATTTAATAAAGACTAATGACGGAGAGGTTTGTACCTGACTCATAACCATCTGTCGTTTATTCGAATCGACTCGGCGTTTTGCTGTATCGATAAATTTGTTATATCTTATGATATGACGAGGGGTGCCGTTCATGTTTTGTAATAGAAACATATTCGCATCCTTTTGTTAAAAAATTATTTACATCATAGAATGATGTTAAAGTAAAGATTAAATATATGCAATAAGTAAATGATCGAAATGAATCATTAGATATTCAAACATATATTATATTTTTGTAAGGATCTGATAAACTCTAGAATTATATAAATTGATCTCGGGTACCAATCTATATAAATGTGATTAGCAAGATTCTATTTGTTGCAACAAATAAAAGTTAAAGAAGGAGAATAAGTAATATGACAATGAACATTGACGTTGATAAAGGTGACGAATCGTTCGCACCTGACGCAGAACAGAATCAAACTGGAGCTGGTACACAACAGGCTGCTCCGAAACAAACTCAAGGATTTGACGGTGCCCCAAGCATCTCTGATATGCTTGCTAAAATTGGTCGCCCATCAGAACTAGGTACTGAAGGCGTTAAGTACATTGAAACTCTGGCTGACATGCTGAAGAAGAACTTCGGTGAAGGTGTTGCTGTAGCTCATGTACCAAGCCGTATCTTGGAAGTATATCGTGTATCTACTAAGGATCATACGATCCTCCTTACATTCAGCGAAAGCTACAATGTACCTGTGGACACACTATGCCCTCCAACTGAACAGATCATCGAAGCTGCTCAATACATCCGTGATTCCATTGGTGGAGTAATTCTTAATAACATCGTTGTGACCCCTGCGGATTACAAAGAAGTTGGTAAGATGTTCACCCATATCACATCTGTATTGAAACTCTCTGGTGGTGAGCTTGGTCAGATTAACATTAACAGCTTCTCCAAAGGCCGTTTCTCAATCAGTACTAACATCAATGATGTTCGTGAGAATATCAAGAAGTTCAATCCTAAGGCTCTCATGCCTCGTACGGATATTGGACTTGTGTTGTATCTGACTGAAGAAGTCGGTGCACCTCAGGGTTACGGTGGACAACCAGTTAAGCGTTCTACGCCTATCTTGGTAATCGGTGGTTATACATCGTTTGTCTCTACTGCTGGTACATCCAACTCATATGCTATTGGAAACAATGCACCTGGGTACTTGGCTGTTGTGAAAATGACTTCCATTGCTTCTCCTCTGATGAGCACTGAAATGATTTCACTGGCGATCCCATTAGCTACGGAAGAATTCATCCGTCGCAACGGATGGCTCAAACCTTATACTAAGTTCGGAAAGAAAGATCCGAATCTTGGTTCACTCATCCCTGATGAAAAGGGCAAGCCGTTTTTCATTGACAATATGACTACCCTGATGGACTTCGCTACGAAGAACATCGCGAAGCCATATCTTGCCATTGATGTAACTGACGGTTATGCACGAATCCCTGGGATTGAAGGATTGCGCTACGGAACAGATGCAGTACAGAAAGGTATTGCTAACTTCCTTGGAGTACCTGAAAGCCAGACTTCTGGTGAACTCGTATACCAACGCTTCTGCGAATACATTGGTGAAATCACTGAGACTGGAACCGATACACGTGAAGTTGATTACATCAACCTGATCGCTGCTGGTGCTTCAGATCTCAACATGCTTCTTCGTTATCTGTACATCCCATCTGAGCCGCATAAGCGTGCTGAGTTGATTGCACGGAACTACGATATCAAAGCATTGTACACTAATGCTACAATCGTTCTTAACGCTGACTATGTTGATAACCTGTCAACTGCAGTTGCTGCTAAGTTCCGCCCATTGTGGGAACAGAACGTTGTAGAAAATAACATTGGAGTTCTTGGTACTGGAAACGGTAACAACTTCTCCTCCGGACCTGCGTTCGGAATTGGACCTGTTAGCGGTGGTTGGAATGGATTCACAATGAATCCGTTTGGTTAAGCCGAACAGTTCTTCATCGATAAGATGATAAATTAAATAAGAGAGTACACGCAAGTGTACTCTCTTATTTTTTTCTTTAATGTAGATCAATCCTTTATGGATATATATTACTATAATAGTTAAACCAATTTAATATAATAAAGGATAAAAAAATGATCACATTAACTACAGATAAAAGATTGTCACGTAAAGAACGTATCAAGATTGAAGCTGAAAAACAGTTAACCAACAATGGTGTTGAGTCTACTGATGAATTCATCACGTACCTTGAAGGTGATATGGATTTAGAATCCCGTCTTCGTGTAGGTGAGGAGTTGACTAATGCTGTAAAAGAACAGCAGGGTCTAATTGCTACAGTTGCAATGGAAACAGTACAGAATATGTGTGCTACAGTTAGAAACATTTAGTAGGAGGATTACCCCATGTTTAAAGGACATTTTGTTGAGACTAAAGAGAAGAAGCAAGAGTTGGGCACACTTATACCTAACTTCGATACTACGGTATCTACGAACGTTCCGCCATCATTGGCGAACTGTGCAGAGTTGATTCCAGACTTCATTGTTCCGGAACTTCCAGAAGGAATGAAAGACTGTGCTGAAAACATTCCAGATATATTCGATACTGATATCGATTGTATTGTAGCAGGTATTAATGAAGCAATTGAAGAAGCAAGCAAATAGGAGATTTAGGATGAAGACCAAGATAGAAGCTAGAGTAGCAGTTGGTAAGACCGAGATCGTTGAATTTGATATCGGTATTTGTGTGTGTCCAAGTTTTAGTAAGAAACCATTTTTAGTGGGACTGAAACCACTGTGGAATTTCCCAATGATCGAGTCAAACGATTCTGGTGAATTTCACATCTGTGGTGCGAACTGTGGAACGAATAATAAAGAAGGTGTCCATGAGATGATCATGGATGGTGGGACATTTGATGATGAAGGATATTCATCTATTCGTTTGGCCACTGAAGAAGAAATTGAAAAATATAGAACAGAGGATTAAATCATGCCACATGTAAGCAAATTGAGAAAACCAAAAAAGGATCGTACGATCCCAATCTGTTTAGTAGTATTCGTATTTGGAATTAGTGTACTTTGTTACATTAGTTCCAACTGTGATTGTAAAGCTTGTACTACACCTGATTCAACTCAGGCTTGTAAGTATCGGTAAAGTAAAAAGAACCTTCGGGTTCTTTTTTTTCATTATACTTATAAACATATATTACTTATAAGAGAGCATTAACACATTAAATTTTAATACAAATAAGACATGATATACACTAATAATCATAATATTAAGGAGTAGAATATATGATAGTAAGACCACTTACATCAGTCACTTCATTACCAGATACATCTATGCTACTAGGAACAAGTGGTAGAGGTAATGTAGAAATACTGAATAAGATTAATAGCAGATGGGCTAACTCTGGAGTTATCTTCGGATCTTCTAATGATCCATTCGCTGATAGATTCCACGACTTTAAACGTGCCTTTGTAAATGTTGCACGAGACACTGCTGATCTTCTTAACAAAACTGCTTCATTCATTATGGATAGAAATGAGATTATACCAATCAGAACGGCTGATGATCTTATGTTTGTTCCATCTTGTATGCAGATACCAATTCTATCTTACCCACCTGTACGTGAATTATTCGATAATGATCTATTGCATGGTTGGGGTGTCGATAAGAAGATGTTACCAGAAGAAGATGAATATGGTCGTATGATAAACAATGGTTTCATTGGATCAGATCCTATCACTGGCGTGGTACCTGAAACATATGATTGGCATTGGAAATGTACCGACCCAGACTATTCTATAGATGAGCTAATGGAAATGGCAGAGTCTAGAGAATTCGTAGATACGTTTATATTAGCACAAACATCAGCCGATGGTGAACTACAAGATCCAACTGGAATGTTAGATGGTTTACTAATTGGACAATTGAGATAATTATCTTAAATTAATAGCAGGGTAATATAATTCATTTTATATTACCTTGTTATTTTTTTTATAAAATATAGAATATTATTCTATGAACCATTTTGGAGAAATTAAAGATGACCGATAGACCTATAATCCCAACATTAGATGACGCGCATAATGATGTGTTAGCCGATGATATATCGGTAGTAGCTTACTTAGTAGCATTTTCTTTAATCAATCCTGGATTTACATCTGAACATCATGAGCACAAAATGGTATCATTCAGTTCTATATTAGCACAGTATCCTGAAAGCTTGGAAGATGTTATTGAAGTGTATGAAAAAGAAATGGATACACTTATTACACAGAATACTACTGATGATAAATATACACTCTCATCTACATTAGTTGAGAATGAAAAAGATCCAACTGATGTAACAATTCAAATAAGAGTATTTAATAGTTTAGGTATTAATATATTTGAGCAAAGTAAGATTCTTAAAGTTTTAAATAAGGATACGTAATGAATAATGAAGAAATTGAAAATATAAAAGACTTGGCTCATGCACTTGAGGCATCTATTGAAAAAAAGAATACATTAACTACTTTAGAATTTAAAGAATTTCATCCTTTGTTCAAAAATGATACTGATCATAACACAGATGAATATAAAGCTCTTTGTTCTAAATGGGGATTCAGAATCTCATTGTATCATCCAGTCAATGTTGTAGTTCCTGGATCTAATGAAGTTGTTAAAACTCTACCAGCAATGTTTAATAAAGTAGAACTTATTAATAACGTTGGAAATGAAGGTGTAGTTATTAATAAGCTAACTCATGCGATGGCTACTAATCATCCATTACGTACTGATGTGGAAGAATCTGTTGATCTATTTAAATTGTCTGTAAAGGCATCCCAAGATAGAGATGCATTAAATGAATCTGCCGCAGCATTCTCAGATCTTGCTAAAGAGTTTGAGATACCTGATCCAGACCAACAAGATGAAGGTACCAAGAAGATGGTTGAGGATCTTGAGTGGGAATAAATATAATCTCAATAAGTGATGTACATATTGGACTAAGTACATTACCACCAACATATATACCGGATAATTTACGAAAGTATTTATACCCGCATTTAAATGATGAATTAGATATTCTATTTATTGTTGGTGATTTTTGGGAAACAATTTTAGACTTCAACGGTCTAGCTGGTTATGAAGCTAGTTGTGTCATTAGTGAGATAATCGAATTATCCATTAGACATAATTTTATCATAAGAATATTACAAGGAACATATACTCATGATAGGAGACAGAATCAATTCTTCAAAACGAATAAGAAACTATTAGAAACAGATTCTGATAGAGTAAAGGTTTTTGAAAAGATTGATATTGAAGTTATAGATAAGTATGGTATCTCAGTATTATACATACCTGATGATTTACCTACCAAGAATGTAATGGAAAACATTTTAGAAATTAAGAATACTAATAATATTGGAAAGTTTGATTTTATTCTTAATCATGGATACTTTAAGCATATATTACCTTTAGGCATACCACATGAACCTCCAAATACTTTGGACGCAGATGTTGTATCTGGTATGGTGAAGGCAACTGTACTGAATGGACATGTGCATACATCCTGTGTATATAAAAAGGTAATAAACAATGGTAGTTTTGACCGGCTACGACACAACGAGGAAGAATCCAAAGGTTTCTTTAAGTTGCATTATATCCCGGAATCAGAAAAACTAACCTATGAGTTTATTGAAAATAAAGATGCTGTCATATTTAAAACAATTGGCTTAGCAAAATACAACGATGATATAGACACAGCGATCAATGTGGTTCGTGATAAAGTTGCTACTATATGTGATAATACGGATAGGAAAGTATTTATCCGTTTAGTTTCTGATTCTGACATAATACGTCAAGGTGTTACTAGGTATTTAGTAACACGTTTTAACAACGTTGTTGTTAGTTCAAAAAAACATACAAAGAAGAAGAACACCTATGAAGATGAAACAATATATGAAGTGGGTGAACTACCAAAAATAACTGAAGAGAATATATGTGACATGGTAGTAGCATTTACTAAAGATGAAAAAGTACCTTTATCTAAAGAATATGTTGAAAGTAAATTAAGATGAACGATATAACGTACGAACGAATGCCAACAGAAAACGCTAACAGTGTATATAGTGTAGGCACCGCCGTTGCGATAAATTCATTTGAACAAAGATACAGTGAGTATAAATATAATGTTATAGCTATTAATGTAGGAACTCTATTGCGTAATCATGCAACAAAAGATACCTCATTACACGATGTTATAACTATGTTTAATACAGAAATCTCTGTTATGTTAAATGAAGTTACTTCAATAATGAATAGCAATGGTGCATCGCCGAACTCTTATATACTACTATATGGAATTAATTATAACAGATGTTTAAATGAAATACTAGTGAGACCCGAGACTCCAAGTAGGAAACTTATAAACGATGCTACTAATTACATCATTGATCGAAGCAAGGAACTATTTGGTCCTAAAGGTGAAGGCACCTTTAATGGGATTAAAGTTAAATTCGAATCAATGCAAACAGGTGAGCCGTCTATATATAAAAGACTGTATAACCTAATGTCAAAACAAGGAATGCTTCTTAAAGTAATAATGATATCACATTATCCTATCGACTACCATGTTGCTAGATATGTTGATAAGTTTGTATTACTGGAAACACATACTGGTAAATGGAAATTAATTGATGAACTTAGCGAAAAGATATTCGGTAAGAAATTCATGGAACTCCCATTTATACCATCTACACATTTGTGTTTCGGTGACAAACCATTAATAAGTATGAACATTACTTCCAAACAAAAAGATGATCTTTTAGGGACATCTCGAAAACAGGGTTGGAAATTAAAGTCGGCTAATTATATTAAAGATGAGATCAAACGTAAATATAATTTCCCATCGACTTTATTCCGACAGCTCGGAGATTGAGGATGAAGAAACAAACATTCAAATGGAAATTGCCAAGATTTGGCAAGGCTAAAGAAACGAAGAAAGAACCACCTGTAAGAAGAATTATTTGTGCAGCCATAAAACTTAAATCTGGTAAGGTATTATGCGCACCTACATATACATGTAAAATAATGCAGAGTTCAATCTTTGACAACTGTAAGAACGGACAGAAACCGGCGTCAATAGTCCAACAGTATGGATTCATTGACCAACATGGTAAGTTCTATTCAAAGCGGGCAGCCGCAGACTTATGTAGAAAGAATGGTCTGGTGAAATTACCAGCAGATCAAATTAAATTAACATCGCATTATTTATATAAAGTGTAAAGAAAGAAAATGTATTATGAGTGAAATGCTACAACAACTACAAAAAGAACTGAACATTCCTAGCTTTAGTTTTAAAGCAAAAGAAACTGGTGAACAACTTGCAATGTCTGTATTTAACGGACGTGTACGTTTCTCAGTGTTCCCACCTAAAGGATCAAATGCCCGTGGTCTTATCTTCAATCAAGCTCTACAGCCTTCTGGGTTGATCTTGCTTAAAGAGATGTTAGCTGGTTATGATACCATGACTCCTGATTCCCGAAAGAACATCATGTTCATGGATTGGGATCAAGATGCAAAACAAGCTAAACCAAAAGCTTCACTTATCTTCGGACAAGATGAAAAGCAGAACTTTTACTTTGAGCTGCAGTTTAAGCACAATGATAATAATAAGGTTATTCGATTTGGCATCATGGCTGGTGTTATCGCACAACCTTCTTCTGAGTTCTCGTTTGCTGATAAATCAAAACTACAAGTTCGCACAATGATTGATTGGATTGAGACAATTGTCCCAGTTGCAATCTGCCTAACAGGTAGTAAGTTCAAACCTGGTGGCGGTGGCAATAACGGCCAACGATACTAAGTTATAATTAGTTGAATAGATACTAGAGTGGTCACCCACTCTAGTATCTTTTTCGATTATAATTTTAATTATATTTTTTTGGGTAATAGTATGATAACCCTCATGGGGATTTTTTATCACTTTTTTTAATATTTTCGATTAATAGACAAGCATATATTACATATTTGTAAAAGAATTTTATTAAATTATAGAAAGGGTCAGAATGCAATATATTCACCAAGTGCGTCCAGATGGTAAAATAGATATGGCATTAGATTTAGGAAACATTAAGATACCTGAATTAGATGGAAAAGAATATCTATTACGATTTGTCATTAAGACGTACACTAAAGTATGTAAAAACATTTCAAGTGGAACAGAAGAAAGTTCTTTCAATGCTATTAACAACTTCTTTGATTATATAATTGAAGATGACAAAAAGATCATAGCTATTTATTTAGCAACAATGAATCATGTTATTCAAGAACATATGAAGAACGATTCTGCTGATAATATCATGGATCTATCCAAAGAACTTGGGCAGATGGTATTGTCATTAAATAATATTATCTCACTGTATGATAAGTTAGTAGAGTTTGCATCTAAGAACGTCCCTATTAATTTGTTTAAAGAAGCTGGTGCTCGTCCGCAAGATACACCTCTTCATACTTATTATAAGGAAGACATTATTGAACTACTGGCATGTGTATTCATTTCAAAATTACTAGCTCCTATATTTGGAACTATAATGAATTATGCTACTAAGTCTGGTATTGAATCACGTATCAAAGAATTACATTGTTTACCTATCGTATCACCACTATATGCAGAAGCATGTCCACATGTTATTTATAAGCTGAAGAAATACATTGAACCTATTCTCAATAAAGAGTTTAAGGAAAATATGGATTCGATCAGTATTGGGTTTACTAAGAACTCAATTGAGAATCATGTGTTTGTGAACCTTATTGTACGGAACTTTATTAATCTCGATATTTATAGAGAGAATAGTAATCATATTACTGCTATCCGAGTTGGTATTAAGAAATCAATTGATACTCAACGTAGTAACATGAAGACTAATAAGATCATGTTCCGTGAAGACATATCAGCATTGCCTGATGATCAGAAAAGATCTCAATTGGAGATCGATAGTGTTATCAGTAAAACAACAGCTGATGTACCTATTATCACTTCTGTATTCATCAACAAGACTGTAAATAGATTCTTAAAGGAGTATGATATTGAACATGGGATGTACGATGAATGTCTTAGACATAATTATGAATCTGGTGTTACGTATAATATCTTAAACTCTTTGATATTGGAAATCTTATTTAGCGGTGCATTGAGTGGTACTAAATCATTTAAGTATTTAACCATTCAAGATATAGCAAAATTGGTTACATGTTCACAGTTAATTTGTGCCTCTTTGAATTATTACGAACTCGCTAGCAGTATGACTGCATTGAGTTCATCTATGATTAAAGAACAAATGACTGATATGGATCAACAGATATTAGTTGGGTATCAAACAAAACAACAATATCGTGCATACATTACTAAACTATTGGATTCATCATTAGGACCAGATATGCTAGTTAGCTTCTTTACCATAAGAGCTAAAAGTATCATTACGTCAATTACGACGGATACTCATATCTTTAATAATAGTGAACTACTATGGCAACAACAGAAACATGACAATGTTAATGGTACAATAATTCAATTCACAGATGGTTATATTCAAGAACTATGTGGATTATTAAACTTATTGTCAATTGAAGAATATTAATCTATTGTACGTGTAGGCATAAAACACCTGCACGTATAAAAAAAGGAATCTTAATGATAATCGATATTATCGAAATGCCTTTCTTGGGTAAATCTTTACCTGAGTATGGTTCATTCATTCCTGTATCAATTCCACATCCGCAGAACTTAGATGATATTTATATGATCGGGTTCAAAACACATGCTAATATACACAAACATTATAAACGTTATAAAATTATTGAATCGTTAGGTGGTATGATTCTAGAACATATTGTACTCGCTGCTCAAGAGCTAGATTTATTATCTGGTAAAAAGAGAAGTTATGGTTCAACTAGAATTAATTACACTAACGTATATGTAATAACAACACGTCAGCATATAGGTAACAAAATAACCACACATAGATATTTCAAACCATTGGAACATTTATTAATGGCACTTGGGTCGAATGCATCTGGGATTAAAACAATCCATCAGGTAGCTATATCGGCTTTACTTAATATGTCTGAACGTGTATACAAACTAGATGAACTAACTCATATTTTAAATGATTTTGTTTTTGAGAACGAAGGAGTCTTAACCCATTTAACAACACCGTCTGTAAATGATGTAGTTGATATAATGGCAAATATTCATAACATCTTTAATGATGTATTCCATTACTCATGTAATACAAGTCTGACAGCTGAAAGTTTGTCAGAAGTCCATGAATATTTAAGAAACTCTTTAGACATACCACAGCGTCCTCCAGTAGGATCTATATGTGATTTGATCTTCAGAAGCAGATATTACAATATGGTAGAAGATGATCTAGTACCGTTTGTAGATAAGCATAACTTTGGAATGTACAGTAGTAATGTACCTAGGACACCGCCGGTGTTAATTGAAGATGTCGATTTAATAAATCCTCATATTGATTCTAAGAACAACGATAGAATCGATGTACAATCTTTAATCGAAACACTGACTTCACTTGAACTGTGTGACTACACAGATCTATCAATTAATCTTGATTATAATGACACACCGCATCCAGATGTGAATATTCACTACACTGGTTCAGTGTTTAACCATTATTCAATCAACTCATGTAAGCAAAGCTACTTAGGGCTTGATATTGATATTGTACAATTGTATAAGGTTTTAATTAATCTATATGGTATTGAAAAATTCCATATGCATAAACCAGACATCTCAGTCTGTAAAACTTTTTACGAAGATGTATATATTAAGTTTACTTCACACACTGCTAAAGATTTCATATGTTACTTTGATATGACTATCATGTCGGTTCTCTCTCCGATATTGATTGATGATGTATCAGAGGATTACATACGAAAGCAGTTTTTGAATTATTAAATCATAGTTAATATAAGTATATATTACATTAATGTGAGCAAGTTGAAAAACCTCTACTCGCATTAATTTAAATTTATAAAAGAAAGGGATTATAAAATGCTTGATATGAATGGCTGTAATATGTTCAATGACGCGATTGGACCTAAAATTAAATTATTCATTTTTACACCAAGGCACCACAATGTATCTGTTATTAGACCATATGTGTTTAACTTCACAGAAGATATGGCTGATACATTCCTACAAGGGAATGGTACAACTGATGCAATGATGCGAATGAATGGATTCAATAACAATAGCTTATGTGATGCAATTATGCCATCTACAAATGGTATTGTATTGAACACAAACGTATTAGATCAATATTATTCATTTGTTTTGATTATTGATGGGGCGGAGCCAGTAAGATCTATGATCTCATTTGGTGCTCCAAAACGTAGAACTGTTCTTACAGGTTACTTCTACGATGAACCTATCCTACAACATACATTACATTCATCTACACCTATTGTGAATCCACAAGCAGTGATGGTGTTTACACATAATACATCAGTGATGTTAAATGCTGGAAACCAAGTTAATGGTAACAGTATCCAGAACATTTCATTAACTGCTATGCATGATATCATTCCACAATCTACTGACGCATTAGTAGACCAAGCTCAAGTTGGACAAGGTGGATTGGCATTATGTGACATTGGTTCTATTACAAATGCATATAAACCAGATACATATAGTGAAGAATCTATATCAACAGGAATACCTCTCAATCTAGCTGGGTTCAAAGGTCAAGCTCCTATGTTGCACAATCGTGTTAAGTCACCTAAGCAACAATTAGTTGATATTGCATCTAGTGTTGATCAGGCTGTAAGTATGGCTGGATCAGATCATAAGATCATTGGTGGGTTTAATGGATCATTAGTTGGTAATGATTCTCACACTATATTTATGGATAGTTTGTATTCACATTTCCAAAGACCAGATGTTGCACAGATTCAACAAGGTATTAATCCTTCTGAACCTGTACAAATTCAACAGTTGATCAATATGTACCCGAACACTGAAGTCATACCGTGTCAAGTTCCATTTGATGCGCAATGTGATGTACGTGATCAACGTAGTATGAATATTCAAACTGTATTCTCGTCAATGGCAACTAAAGTTATTAATTCATCTGCAGAATCATTATTACTAGGAACGTTATCATTTAGATATTCGTCTTGGAATAAAGCATCTGCTATGGACAGAGGTGGAGCTTGGCACATCATGGGTGCATCCTTAATTATGGGTGACGACGATGTATCAGGAAGTATCTTGGATAACTCTATTCAGAAGTTTACAATGGAACTGGAAGCATCATTATTCCCAATCCTACTTAAAGCAGGTGGGGAATTTGATATGCAAGTTAATTTTGATTCTACGGGTAATACCGCAGTTGATTTATACTTCATGGATTTTACATCCGATGATAAGAATCAATATTACATTGAGCACAATAGTCTAGGTGGTATTACATCCCCAGCTGTTGGTTCAAGTGATAATGCTAATCATAATAAAAATCAGTTTGACGCACTCGCTGCTAACCTGGTGAAAAAAGGTGTTGTTGAGGCACATATTTAAATAAAGGAAATTATAATATGCCGCAGATAAAGAAAGATGTAACTGAATTCTTTAAGTTACTAATAGAAATAGGTGACTGTTTTTATGTTGATAAAGAGATGACAATTCGTACTAAATCGGATGATCATCCTGTATTGATTAAGATTAACGATAAACCACTTCCCATGATTGTATTTAATGACAACATGATGGTGGGCAAACATACATTCTTCAATCCTTTGGTTGAGGTAATGGGACACAGTGCGGAACGTAATTGGTTTGAAGCATCACGGTCATTGATATTTGGAGTCATGGTTAAGAACATGATGAAGAAGATTATCACAATGGCATTAGATGAAGAAGCTGAAGTTGATTACGATAAGTTGGATATGATTCGACCATTTATTAAGAAGATCGATAAGAAGTTGATCAAGGAAATAGATAAGATTCAACCAGTACGTATGCTTCGTATTGTACCTTTTGATAATAAGCGAACTGCTCAAGCTCAGACTGATATCTTCGATAAGAAATATCAAGAGACCTTGTCATCAGTACGTAAAGGATCATGGGTTATCATTACGAGTATGTTCGAAAGCTTCTTAGGTACAGATGAGCCACATAAGTTATACCATCATAAAGGAACTATTATCGGTATTCAGAAAATGGATGCCTTCCTTAATGTAATGTTGAAATTAACCCAAGCACTTGATATTTATGCAGAGGTTATTTTGGAGAAAGATCTTCATACAGCTGAATTTGTTCAGCATATGAAACATATTGAAGAGTATCGTGAGAAATGCAAATATGCAGTAACTGCTACTATCCAATCGGATAAAGAAGCAGTGAAACCTGAACCTGTTAAAGCCCCATGGCAAACAGATCCAACTACGCAGTATGCACAACCCACGCCACAATTCAATGCTCCTACAGCTGGTGTACAACAAGCGATTCCATATCCTGGAGGACCACAGCAGGTAATGCCGCAATATGGTGCTCCGGCTCAACCTATGTATGGACAACAACAACCACCTCAGCAAATGGCAGGACAACCCGTAGTAGGTAGTGTTCCAAATGCTGATCCGATGATGTTTGCAAGAATGGCTAAGATATTGGAATCAAATCCATATATGGATGCTAATCAACTTGCAAATAACAACGCACCAATGATGATGAATGGTCAGCATAACCCTGGTTTTACAATGGGGGCGCAACAACAGATGCCAATGCCAAGCATGATTCATGAGGATACGAGCAGCAGTGCTATTCCAGCTCCAAGAGATGGAGGAGGAGGATTGCCGACGCCGCATAATATCTAAACATAAAATATACATCACTGGGGAAACCCAATGATGTATATTTTTTTTAAGGATTTAAAATGAAAAGAACCGAGTATACAGGAATTGCTTTAGATACACTTATGGATAATGATACAAAGGATCTACGAGTATGGATACCAGAACTATCACCATTCACACAAGAAGATCCGTCAGAAGAACTTAACATAACTTCCAAGGCTACTAACTTAGCTAGTAATAATAAATACAAAGCTGATCTAACAGTCGTATCATTTGTAGTATGTGAGTACTATGGTAATACAAAAATATCTAGGCCCAATGTACACGTCGGTGAACAAGTAAGAGTATTCATGTATGAGGAGAATAATGTCTATTTTTGGGATGTTATTGGTAGAGACGATGAACTACGTACTGTAGAGTGGACTCGTTATATGATTTCAGATAAGCCAACTCAAATGGCACCATTGATCCCACATCTATCTTACTACGTTGAAATGGATACTCGAACTGGTCAGAGAAAAGCACATATACATCTCGGTCAAGGTACTGGTGAGAAAGTAGGATATGATCTTACATTCAATATGGAAGCTAGTACTGTAGAACTCCGAGATACAGTTGGAAACTTTGCGAATTTAGTAAGTTTACCAATGATGTGGAATATCTTTAATGCGGTAGGTGATCATGCCTTAATACATCCTAAACATATACATGCTCAAATTAACTCAGGTGAATTTATTGATATGATCCCAGGTCTTGTAAATATTAATGCAGCACTTACTCATATGACAGGGGATGTTATTGCTGAGGGTAATATCACATCTATGGTTAATAACATCACACTATCATCACATAAACATCCTGGTACAGGAAGTGATTATGATGTTAACAAAGTTCCACCAATACCTGGAACATAAGGAAAAGAATATGGATCAAAACGTACTTAAAATAGAAACAAACGTCTTTCATCATGAGATCGTTAAAAAGATGTGTGATGATTGGATTGTAGTAGAAAAGAATTTGGCAAAAGAAGGGAAAGATATCCCCCACATACAAACGTGGAGGATACTTTCACAATTATCTATTTTTAATTTAGAAGGAATGGAAGAGTTCTTCAATACTATCCCAAATGAAGATCTTAAAATCTTAACGCGATTTACTGAACTATATGTGAATATTAAATATTCCATTGGTAGTTCAGCAGTTGAGAGAATGAGAAAAGAATTATATACAGTATTGAAAGAGTTTAGTGTTAAAGATAAACAACGTGTTATTAAACGTTTCCCGTTTATTGTTATAATACCTGTACTAAACTCGATCTATCCTAATCATTTATAATTATTGAAATTCAGAATCGTAAGCAGAGAAGTTCTCCTTAAGGTTCTGAATATATTCTTGGGTAGGGATATAGAACATGTTTGTATATTGTGGTATTGCTTTGGATAGCTTAAGATTATTAATAAGCATAATGATCCATGCATCCTCTGGAAAGATATCATACTTAGCAAACAAGTCTCTATATCTATGACGATATTTATTGAGATCATTTACATTGATTTCTTTCTTTATACTTACATTTAGAATAGCTTGTATATGGTCAGTTATAAACTGCACCCATTTTAAATTCCCAGATGTATGGGTAATGTCAAATGCATCTAGTTCTTTTGTTAATGTATATGGTAGTGTCATTTAATACCCCTTGTTAAAATTTATTAATACATATAATGTGTATTTCAAATAATTTTGGATAACTTTTCATTTAACTTATAAACATATATTACATATATGTTAAGGATTTTTAATTATAACTAGAAAAAGGAGTACAACTTTATGGATGATAATGTAATAGCAGATCCACGATCTATTGCTGATACAAATATTAAACCAGAGGTGATTGGTCTTGAGAATCTTCTTAGTCCACTCTGTCAGTTCAACTCATCACAACGTGCAGATATGTTTAGTTCAAATATTTCACAAGCGTTAGTGGTAGATGGATGCGAACCACCAAGATTAGGATCTGGATTCGAACAGATGATTGGAGATTATTACTTCGATCCAACGCGTCGTAAATCAGAAGCTCAGTTAATTGATGTGATACCAAAATTCGAAATAGGATTTAGTAGTTCTCATATTTCAGAGTGTCCTAGTAAGACTGTAATACTTTTAACACCAGAAGGTATTGATTGTATTGAGATTAAGAATCATGAACAATTATATTCAGGGTTTGGTTACAAGAACAAAATATCACCAGATGCAATTTATCTTAATACGGATGAAGGATCTTTTATTCCTAAAGATATGAAATTTGCAGAACCACCTAATCACATTGAAGGCGTACATTGTTTAGGCGTTAATGCTCAAGTAGCATATATGGCTATCCCACATGTTGTTCAGGATGCAATTGTTATTGGTGAAAGTTATGCTAAAAAGAATGGTCACTTAGGTGTCCATACTGTTAAAGTCTCATTAGATGAAAATGATATTCCAATCAATCTCTATGGAACTGAAATAGATCCTAAGATATTTCCAGACATTGGCCAGCAGGTTAATGAAGAAGGTATCTTAATGGCTATCCGAGAAAGCTCGGCATCGTCATTTGCAGATCTTACAGAAGCAGCACTTAACCATGTTCAGTTTACAACTGATAAGATTATTAAAGCACCAGCAGGTGCCACTGTTATGGATGTCAAAGTATTCAGCTCAGCTATTGCATATAGAAAGCTTGCTGATAATCCTGGTATGATGTCTCAGGTTATTAAATACCAATCACATTATTACAATTACTATAAGCGTATTATCGATTGTTATAACAAGATTAAAAATGATGGGCATAAATTAACTCCACGTTTCAATGATCTAGTAACACGAGCAATGTGTTTGAAGAAACCAGCAAACTCAAAAGAGAAACTACCACTGATTGATAAACGTGTACCTGTAGGACATTTCGTATTAGAAATTACTTATGGTTATACACGCAATGTATCAAATGGTTTTAAATTTGCTGGACGTTCTGGTAACAAAGGTGTTATCTCAATTATCTGGCCTGATGAACATATGCCAGTTGATGAACAAGGTATTAGAGCTGATATGATTGTCTCTCCTGAGTCAGTTGTAAACAGATTGAATCCATCACAGTTATATGAACAGTTCTATAATAGAATGGGTGACTTAATGGCACAGCGAGTTCGTAATGATGAATTCGGTTCCATGACAAATACATACAATACTGTCATAAGTTTTCTTAAGGATATTCGTCAAGAGTATGCGAGAGAGATAGATGAGCTATGTGATACTCCAGCAAAGAAGCAGGCATTAATCGATGATATCAAAGAAGATGGTTTTTATCTGATTATACCCCCATTCTGTAAGGATGTTACATTGTTAAATTGTAAGAATCTAGCGGCTAAGTACAACTATGTTGAATCACCTGTAACTTACTCGTATCGACAACAAGACGGTACATTGAAAACTGTTACAACTAAGTTTGATCATTGCATTGGATCTATCTATATGTACATACTTGGTAAGATACCACAGATGCAGGCTTCTGCATTAGAGATATCGTACATTAATCAATTCGGGTTACCGATTAAAGCAAAGTCAAAGGAACTGAAACTACAACATCTGTATACAGCTACACCATTACGTTTTGGTGAAGATGAAGTCAGTATGTTTATTATGGATCTACCTCCTGAAAACATTGCAAGATTCTTGGGTATACGTGCTACATGCACATCAGCCACAGAAAAGATGAATCGTGAATTGTTAACGGTCAAACGACCATCTGCTATTAAGCACATTAAGATGTCTACTAGAGAGATCGTGAAGAATAGTGTTGTGAGTAAGATCTTTAATCATTACATGGGTGTTATAGGATTCGATACAAGCGAAACCTCATCTGGTCGTAAATAACATTAAGTAAAGGAACATATGAATAGACAAATAATAACAACTGCTATGTTATCCAATATGGAATACTTAGTGGAAAATGTTAGCAAGCCTAATGTTATGATTGACCTACAGTTGGATGATGGTAATAAAATAAAACTATCATCTACTAATGCTATACTACATGGTATTTTATGGATACCTTATTATAGACTAGGTCGTAATATAACTATTAATGAAATATACCCAATCAAGAACGTGACACCAGAAACGGTCAGTGAAGTACAAACTATTCAATATAGGCATTTGATGGAAGAAGTCGATATGCCTTACATGGACATTGTGAAGTTATTATGGGATACTGTGATAACCTTATATAAATTCGTTCATGCAAACTTGGGTGAGTACTCCAGATCTATTAGTTTAATGTCACTAATTCATGTAACTGATAACCCAGCTGTTAAGAAGATTATTGAAACTGACATACCGAGTGAACTTGGTACTAAGGTGGCAGAGATTCGATTCAATGAGTTATCTAAAGAATTACTTGATGTACTTGAAGACCCTAAAGCAATACCTAATAATCCCATGTTACCATTCATGGATTCAGGTGTGTTTAATCGTAATCAGCTACCACAGTTAATGATGGCATATGGAGCACGGTCAGATCTAGATGATCAGATGCAGAAACATGTCATTAATGAATCATCACTGAGTGGATTGAAAACAGTCAAAGATTATGCGACAGAAGCATTGAGTGCTAAGAAAACATCATTCTACTTGAAAGATGTTATTAGCAAGACTCAGTACTTTGCTCGTGTACTTCGATTGAATAATATGCAATTCAGAAAGAAGTATAAAGGTGATTGTGGTAGTACATATGTGGCTCCAATAACAATAGCTACAGGTACTGGTAAGAACTTTGTTGATAAAGTGGTGTTCCACCATGGTAAGAAAGTAATCATAACTAAGAATAACTATAAAGAACTAGAGGGACATCGTGTTGAAATGATATCACCTCTTGGTTGTAAATATCATGATGGTATTTGTGAAAGATGTGCAGGGCGTGCTACAACTAAGCCTTGGGCATTTATGCCAGATATTCATCTAGGTAATTATTCTAAGTCGAAGCTATGTGCTAAAATATCGCAGAAGGTATTGAGTGCAAAGCATCTTATCAAAACAACTTCAATTGAACCTAAGTTATTTGATTGTGCAAAACGATATCTATGTAAGAAATCTGGCAGTACGAATATTATATTCTGTAAAACTGTTAATAGAAGTCTTAAGAATATCGCAGTCGTAGTTCCATATGAAAGTATGAAACATATCGGTGATTTGCATTATGGTCAAACTGCTGAGAGCTTTAGTCTGTTGGAACAGATTGCATTTAAGAATACTGCAACTGAACAAATGGATGAGATTAAGCTTGGTGAACCACAGTTCATGCTGCACTTCTCAGAAGAAATGTTAGAACATATCAAAACTGTATATCCAGATATCGAATTGGTAGATGGTAATTATGAGATTCCTATGAAAGGATTTAAAGCAAGTGATCCGTTCATTTCTTATGTCGTAATTAATGATGATATGGTAGCATTCTCTGATCGTGTGAAGAACATGATTAGTAACAACATGGCAAGTTATAATTCAGCATCATCTGCATTGATTGATCTGGCTAATATCATCTATACTAAGACAAACCTAAATATATTCTTTATTGAATTAGTAGTTAAGTCTTTGATGAGTAGACCTATCACATGTGATACAGATGTAGACTTCTCGAAATTACGTGAAGGAATCATTGACTCAAGTGTTGCATCTAAATTAGCACATGAAGATATTCGTAGATACTTACAACAAGCATCTACTTGTGTCGTTCCAAAAGGTGATAGTCCTATTGACATCTTCTTTGGGTTCTAAAATATAAATTAGTATATAGCTAGGTCGTAATGACCTAGCTATATATTTTTTTGTAGTTCATATGTATATGGATATATATTACTCTTATGTATAAACTAATTTAAATAAAAGGAAATATAATGAGATATCCAACAAATAAAAATAATGAGTTTAAAATACATCTCAAAGAACTTGGGTTTAAGTCATATAAAGATGTGGCATTAGCTGCAGGGACTACAGCACCATTGATCAAGGCTATTCTATCCATCGGTCCAAGTGATAGATTTGTGTTGAACCGAGCAGCACATGCATTAGCCACGGTTGGTGTAGACATTAGCATCCTGGGTTATGAATCTCCTGAGAAATTGGAAGATATAGATGGGCTTATGTTTGATGCACCACAAAGCGATTACAACTTCTTCGATTCTATCTACGACAATGAACGTAGAGAAGTAGTCTTGGAAATGCTTGCAACTCTGACAGAGCGGAAGGCCGCGATCCTATATGACATATATTTTGAAGGTTCTACTTTTACCAGTATAGCCAGCAAGTACGGTGTCACAAAAAACAGGATAAAGCAAATCCACGACAGAGCTTTAAGGGCTATGCGGCACATAACACGTGCAAGAATGTTACAGCAAGTTTATTAAAAAGGAGAATAGAATGAAGATTGTAAAAGACTCACATATGGATCACGGTCTGTGTGATGAAATAATTGCGGAGATCACGGAAAAGTTTGCAGACAAGGATGGTTTCTTTATTGAAACATTCGAAGCTGTATCAGGAGAAGCACCCTGTGGGCTCTACGGGCCTATTGTTGGTGATGCCCCGGTTGATGAGAGGGATGTGTATTATACCAAACGCGGGGATCGTGAATATGATTCACGTATGGTTAAACTCCCTATGCGTATGACCAATACAATTACAGTTATTGCAGGTCCTCATGAGGATGATGCATGTGTATTGTATACAGCGTATGCTGGACCTCAGGCTCCAATGGAACCAGGTGATCCGAAACAGAATGCTGCTGAGGTTGAAGACAATAAAGTCTTCTGGGCTAAGCACGCACTCTGTGAATAATAACCCTTAACTAAAGAAAGAACCTTCGGGTTCTTTTTTTTGAAGTTCAATATATTTCAGGTATATATTACTTATATGATAAGTAGCTCAGCAGGTCAGAGCATTCGGATCTCCGAAAGGTTACGGGTTCGAGTCCCGTCAATATCAAACTACATTTTTTTGTATATCATTTATATTCAAGTATATATTACTTCAATAGATAAACTATTTTAAATAAAAAGGAGAAAAATTATGGAAAATGAAATTAAGATTGCAAATACCAATGTTGTGATAAATGATGATCATGTCCTGGTTGATATGAAAGATGGTACAAAATTGGTAGTGCCAAACACTATGTTGAATGAGAAGTTTCTATCATTAGAAACATTGACCGTAGTACCACACTTGTTTACTGCATCTAATGATTTTATTTTAGATGAAATCAATAATGACCCGAAGGCTGTCATATTTGCATGTAGAGATTTTATGCTAGACGACCTCATGGAAAGTGGTACGTTACCTACAATTATTGAAGTCAAGGAAGATGACGCAATTGTGGAAGCATTTAATGGTGTATTGAATCAGACTTTACCAGATTGGTGGAAATCAGATCATGATGATCATGGTCAATATCTTTCCGACACTGATGAGGTAAAGGATTCTCTCACCGAGTACAATGGAACCGGGTTCGGATTATATGTTACATCATACATTGATGGATGTTGGAGATTCCGATTAAAACAGAATCATATTGAAAAAGATATATCTATTGCTCCAGATATTGAAGAACTTAGGACACTAGTTATAAGTGTTGCTAAGTTATTCGATATTGAGCTTGGTAATGTGTTTTCATGTGATGATCCAAATCTAGTGGCATACGCTACTGCATACCTTAAGAGTTATATACCTATGGTGTATAAAGATAAGAATGTATTTGGTGGTGTTATGTGGGCATTGTTAAATCTCGATGCTTATGAAGTACAAACTGCATACCAACATATTGAATGTGATGGAGGAATGCCATTTAATGTATTGGCGTTTGATACTGATTATTAATCGATCAGGTAAAAGACCCCCTCTTAAATGAGGGGTTTCTTTTTTTTCATTATACTTATAAACATATATTATTTACATAGTAATATCAATTTAACAAAAGGTGCAACTATGAACAAAGAAGGATTATATGTTGTAATAAAAAGGTCTCAGAATAATAGTTTATATTTAAATTTATTTGAGTATGGAGAACCTTATTTTAATTTTACAATAAAGCCCGGTAGAGTTAATACTAGTATAATATTTAACATGTGTGATATTATCCCATATTCACATGATACTGATGCTATGATGTTTTTAACAGCTATAGGTATGATGTACCATATAGCTAAAGAGTATACACATATCCTTATGGGATTAATAAACTATGAATCTAAAGATACTATATTATTTGGAATAGATGACTCAATTAAAACAGTGGCATTTAAATCTAATGATAGTTTTATTGATTCATTAATTATGTCTAATCTAATAGAAGACTATGTTCCAATATATCTAATAGGTAATCATAAAGGGAATACGATATTTTATGAAAGCGGTATGCAATGTATATTTGAATCATATATCTATTCGGATAATCTACAAATATTTAATAATGTAAGATGATTATTATATGAATAAAAATAAATAATCTGCAGGGTTTCTTGTGGAGAACTAGACAACCCTAACCTACAGGATTTTAAAATGTCAACGAATGATAAATTAATGATGATCGTAGAACCTACATGTATTCGATTACCTTATGGTAAATTAGATACATCTTGTAGATTCTATGCTAGACGAATATTGGAGGATTTCTGTAAAAAGAAATTGACTTCATTTGAATATGTGAAACGAGTTAATCGTTTTGTAAAAGATAAAGAGTACTTTAAACATGATGAGGTAGGAATGGTAATGCGAATACCATCTGCCTTCATACATCAGTTGGAACAATTCTTAAGTGAACACTTTGTAATGTATCAGAAAGAGTTGGTCCGTACAATAGGCGACCGTGGTTTAACATGTGAACTCAATCCAGAGTTTACACCAAGGCCGATACAGAAGAAACCTATTGAATACTTATGTGATAAATCCACTAGCAAACGTGGTCTTGAATTACAGACAGGTAAAGGCAAGACATTTATTGCAACCCAGGTCATTAAACAACTTAATGAACCTACTATTATTGTGGTAGGAGGATTGATCCAACAGTGGTACCTTGAAGTAAAGAAGTTCCTAAAGATACCTGACAATAAAGTCTATGTAATTCAGGGTATTGGATCTATTAAAAAGTTATTTGATAATCCTAAACTTCAACCAGAAATTTTTATTTGCTCTGTAGGAACTATGCGTCCTTGGATCAAACAGAAAGAGAAGTATAAGCAATTCCCTACCTTCCAAGAATTTGTTGAGAAGTATGGGATAGGAACAAAGATTGTTGATGAGGCCCATTTATGTTTCCACGCATCTTGTATGATGGATCTATCAGGTGCTATCAACAACAACATTTATTTAACAGCTACCTTTGAATCAGCTAATCAATCAGTAAGACGTATCTTCACAACGTACTTCCCTAATCATATGATCTATGATGAAGTTGCTTATGATAAATACGCACATTCTACATTCTATTTATATAACGGTTCTGTTCACGAAAGACGATGTCTTACCCATAAAGGTTATAGTCATCCTAAGTTTGAGGAACAGCTGTTACGTAATCCTAGATTGTTAATGGATTGGTTATGTCGTATTATTGAACCCTTGGCTAATATACATTACTTTAATAAAGGTGATAAGCTTAAGGGTAAGAAACTCATGATACTTTGTGCAAGAGCAGATATGGTCCATATGGTTGCACAGTTCTTTCATGATAGACATCCTGAGTATATAACATTATCTAAACTAGCGGATGATGATGAAGATGTATATGTTAAGGCTGACATTATCGTATCAACTGTTAAAGGATCTGGTACAGGTCGAGACATTAAGAACTTAGCTGTATTGATCAACACAATATCATTTAAAGCTATCACTACATCTAAGCAGGTCATTGGTCGTCTTAGAAAACTAGATGATGGTACACAAGTGGATTATGTTGATATGGTTGATATGAATATGTCAAGTCATGTACGACACTTTAAAGACAGGTCTACTATTGTTAAAGATTGTAGTCTACAATATAAAGAATATAGATTATAAATCGAATAACATCTACCTTTCGGGGTAGATGTTATTTTTTTGTAGTTCATTGTTTTATAGATATATATTACATTAATAGTTAAACTGATTTAAATAAATAGAGGAGTATGACATGAAGACTATAAACAAATATCCAAATAGACCACTCCGTCCACGGAGTCGCCCAGTTATCGGCATACCAACTATCCATACAGCTGGATATAGAGAACCGATCGTGGATACTGAAGAGATTGAAGTTGAGACAGTTATTAAATCTCAGAAAAAAGCCGAGGATCATAAATCTATAAATGATTTGATAAATAGAGTACCGCAACTCGCGGAGATTTATAAAGATCATCCAGATTTTCAAGATAATAAAACTATACAGTTGTTAAATAAATAAAGGATAAATATTATGAATATCGTTTTGAATGCCATGAGAGCAAATATCATACTACTACGTTTCATGTTTGTATGTAAAAATAGGTTCGCTATGTTAACTGAGATGATTAGTTATAAATATGACATGAGCATATTGAATATCAAGATGTATTACTATAAATCTGTATCTTACATGTGTAATGTTAAACTTAACATACTCAATAGATTACATGATTGATAGTAGTATTGAAAATCAATCCCCTCTTAAATGAGGGGGTTTCTTTTTTTATTTACGAATCATGCTTATTCATCATGATATGTATATAAATTTATAAACAAAGTAAAGGACGTATTATGCAGATCGCAATTAATACAAATTATCATTTTGAATTTGATGATAGATTTTCTATTTTAAATAGTATCTATTTTGTCGAAAGAGTTTTGACTTATAATGATCTTGTCAATGAAGAGATCGATCTCTTTGAAGGATTATATGCTTTAATTGGTATGTCACAACCTACATATGAAAGTGAACTATCACGATATATTAACGATGTGTTCTATAAGCTTAGAGATTCGAATACTCATAAAGTACTATGGGTTCCAGAATCTATTATTCTAGGCTATCCTAATCCTAACGTATTTGAATACTCTAAAGTTCAACTACTTACTAACCTAGGAACATTTGATGACCCAGATACTTTACTAGCAATACAGAATATCATTGCAGATACTATTAAAGCTAACCTTGGATCTGGTCATGTGAAATATCTACAGTTAGGAGTGGAACCGCCAACTACGATAACTTATGATGGTGATGACTATGCATTACAAACAGATCTGTTATTTAATGGTAAGCATTTTTGGATAGTCGCTACAGATACTAATAAAAGTATTAGATGGGATATTGCTTCTAACAGATGGTTAGTTTTAAATAACGGTTTGTTACCAGCTAATCCAATTGTTATAGCTAATACTCCAGATGCAGATGGCGATACGCATATCCCACGTAAGGATGTTGGTTGGACTAATAGTGAAACAATAGCTTATACTACTAACACTGTTGGACCACTGGATAACTTGAAAATGTATAAGACTATTGAAGTAGTCACTACAGATATTCCTGATGTAGGAGATCCGTTCTACAAAGATCCAGTACATAAGAGTGTTGAAGATCCATCTGGTATATCCAAGAGTGGTAATTGGTACAATAAGCTTATTTCTGATAATGCAGGTGGATTTATTAGAGCAATTGGAACTGCATTAACTGATAATAATTTAAAGGCTATTCATATTGCAGCTACAGAAGATCCTATACCTGATCCACTTTTAGCTGGAGAATTATCTAGTATAATATTCACACAAGATATTACTAAGGTTCTAACATTTGCTAATACAACTGGCGCTACTGATTACACTGTGTCTTATAATACTTCAGAGTTGCGTTGGGAAGTGAAAGATGATGTAAATGTTGGTAATGATAAAATATTTATTAGTGATACAAAGCTTGGACCATATATAGATAGTGTCACACCAGATAGTGGTGAGGTCATTTCATTTGTAGATGCATCCGATACTTCCGATGTTATATATTGGACTAAGTCTACTGATATTAGAAACCCAGTTGGTACTTATGTCTCACCTGGTAATGTCTTTGATCCAATCTGTGTATATGAAGTACACTCTATAGAACAAGTAGAACCACTGACTACCGTTTCAGTTTATGGGACGGAATGGATGACTCAAGATCAGTATGTAGAATATGCTTCTAGAAGAAGTAGAAATACTGAAGTATGGCTTAATCCAGCAATCGTTGATTATTTTACCAAATATACAGATGTTTCAAGGGAACTAGTTATTGCTAATGGTAGAATAGAAGCTTTAGAAGATAAACTATTTAATCCCTAATATACCATGAAAAAAACTAACAATAATTCAAATGAGACGCTCTCGTCTATGGAACACATTGTTGATAACCTTATGGCTGGTGGACGCAACACCACAGATACTATCTTAAAATCTGGAACATGTAGTGAAAAAATAGAATTAGATTTATCTGGAACAAATCCGAATAATAAAATCACAAATGAAATACATCATGTATCTAAAGATACAAACTCTAATATTATTAGACCTATGGCAGGATCTTTTTTTGGTAACACTCTATTAATAAACTACAGTGGTAGATTATTAGAAGAAGGTGTTGATTATATTTTAGGATGTGGTCAATGCAATATACTACCAGTTAAAGATTCAATCAATCCAATATATGATTATATTTATTTATTGGAAGAACACTATAGATCTTTAGTATTATCATACCAAGCAGTAGGTGGAAACACCTCGCATGTTGATAGTGTGCGATGTAATTGTAAAGCTAAGAATAAAAATGCTAGAGTATCTATGATTGAAAAACAATTATTAGGTCATGTAACTCTACCTATTCGAGGTGAAACTACTTCATCGCAGTGGTTCAACATTGCTGAGTTCGGCCTAGATAGTCAGATCTGTGGTAATTTTAATTTAAACATATACTCACCTATCTACGGATGGGGTTATCATATAGCTATAGCAATTAATATATTGAGCTATAATAAAATGAGTGTTGTTGTCATAAATGAAAACCCTAAGCATAATGTATTCAATATTGATAACTATAAGTCTTTTAAGCATATTAATAATAACCTAGTTAAACTACGGTTAGTATGGAATGGTAAATATGAAGACGGTAAATATAATGAATATAGTGGATGCGTATTACAACTAGGATATAGTAATGGTGAATTTGAGACTGATAATATCAATGTAGAATTATCTTCATTTACAAATAAGCTATCATTATTACCAGTCTGTTATGACACTACTCCTTTAACGTATTGTGATAAAGTCATTTTGCCTACAGGTGATGTATGGAATTATAAACAGGAAGATTCACATCATGTATATAGTACATTATGTGGTAAATCTGGATATGATATGTGGATAGGTGATTACTCTTTAAATGACATACCAAAGATGTCTACTAATCTAGATACTTCATTAGCTGATAGTAATAGAATAAAATTAGAAATGGTATCTAAAGTATATGTAGTCATGTACGATAGAGAAGGTAATCATTATAAGAGTCATTCAAATGATCATTTTGGTATTGATATTTTATGTGGTGAAATTAATATACCTGGTGATATAACAGTAATATATATAATTACTAATAGTAATGGTAAGCTTGCATTAGCCGTATCTGTTGATGGCGATACATCGGATGATAGATACACATTAAAGAAAATATCTTTAAAATTTTAAAGGAAATCACATGGATAAATTAATAAAAGAGATTGAAGTATATAATAACATTATTGATCTACTTGATACTGTTGAATCACAAGGATGGTGTCCACAATTAGAATGTTTATTTGGAGAAGAACTTAAGAACCAAGGTATAGATCTATCATCTAACACTAGTGTTGTATTAGGACTGGAAGAATTAACTGTTAAATTAAGCTCTGGTATTTATAAAACCATAAAAAAGAAAATGGTTGGTAATGGTAATAAATATGCTTATATCAATGATGTGTTAAATGCACGTGGTACATTTACAATAGATTCAAGACCTACTATCGTAGCACCTGGAGAAGGTATATGGTCTAACTTAAGAGACATAGCAAACGCTACTACTATAGCAGCTGGATGTGTTGAAGCATTGTTAAAGGATAATAATATAGCCAATGATGCATACGTTAAGAAGGCCATGGATAAGTATAATCAAAAGGCTGTTTTTAAATTACTCTTTGTTAAAACTGAAAATTACTCCACTATGGAAAAACGTACCAATGCTACACCAGCGTCTCTGTTAAAACACTGCGCTGAAGTTTTGAAAATAGCTAACGTATTGATTAATCCAATTAGAAAATTAGATCAGAAAACAAATGGGTTTACTACAATTGAAGTAACTGGTGATAAGAAAGAGATTAAGAAAATCAATAGGGCTATTAGTACTTATATCTGGAGAACAGTTATGGTACATGCTCTTATTATTGAACAAGCTCATTTTATTTGTAAACTTCGATTGAACTATAGTGAATAACTATGAGAAATGTAGCATTAGAATGTATTGTAGAATCTAAGAGTAAACATACTTGTATATTTTCTATAAGGAATTGGTTTATTGTTGAACGACGTTGTGATATGATTGATATAGAACATGTAGGTGATGATATTAATAAACCTAATATATTCACTATTTATGTAGAGGATATTAAAGGGGATTTCTTATCGGTAAAAAAATGTGTTTATAAAGATTGTAGGTTTATACTTTCACAAAATTCTTCTGATAAATTAACAACTAAAATCATAAATAAATCTACAGATGAAATCTATTACAATGAAGCGGTCAAGCATGTATGCTGTCCGGAATGTTAAATATATAAGTGTATGCACGTAATGTGCATACACTTATATATATTTTTATTTATCAAGATCACGTGTTAAGTTGTACATTGTCAATACAGCCATATCTGTATCCATCTTAATGATAGGCACACCTGTAGTATTCAATATAGATTCAGCACTTTCAATATATTTTTTAACTTCTTGATTGGCTTCTTCAGATATCACACCAAGACATGAGATAGTATCACCATCATGGTCAGCTGTCAAGGGTTTTAATTGTGAAGGATGTAATGCCACACTACCAATATCCTCAGATCTATATATTGGAAATCTAGATAACTCTTTTTGCACCATTGGATTAGCAGCAAAGGTTACCATGACTTCTTCAAATCTAGCAGTAGTTGCAATATGAACTCTAGCAGGGAAGATACTATCAGGACCAGCTACAGGGAAGCGAGTTATAGTAGCATGTTTTTCACCTAAGTAAATAGCAGCCATATAATACATTTCAAAATATGTAAGCGGTCTGATTTTAGTTTTATCAATTTCTTTAATCTGATTAGATGAAACTAGTAATTCTAAATCACCAATACCTCTAAATAAGAATACTCTATCACCTTCTCTATATGTAAGATATAGATAGTACTGTTTACCATCATCCGCATAACAAGAAACGTAATCATGCTTAATAGTATTATCTTGGAATGAATGCATCCCATCAATAACTTTATCGGATTGTGTAAATTTATTCTTTTCAGATAAAGGGATAGTGTGGTAATTAAGATTATATGTTTTAGGATCGATCAAACTAGCTTGCAATGAATCTCTACTAAAAATATTATTAAAGAACATCGTCTTTAAGTTATAAACCACTAAAGGTCTGAACATATGTATAACTTGGAATAACGGTATTAACACCTCACTAGATTTTAGCAGTGCTCCAGACGTTGCTGAGACAGCAGTTGTGTCAGCAGCAGAGATGACATTTCTAGTACCCAAGGCAATCCCTCTGGAACCATATTTCTCTTGTAGGAAACCAGTCTTACCATCTAAGATGTTTAAGATAAAATCAAATAATTCATTACACTTAGATTGAAGTGCAACCATTACTGGATCAAAGATCTTACTATCACCATATGTGACTTTAAGAGTTCTAGCCAAACTTAGAATAGACATATATACTTTATTGATATCACCTATCTCATCACGACCACCAATAGTTTTAATATCTCTTAGTCCAGCCGGTATGACAATCTGCTTATCAATAAACATTTTATCTTTATTCTGTAATAGTAATTTAATACTGGTATCTTTTCTAACAGCACCTGTTAACTTTGGTTCTAGTTTAGCAACATGTTCAACAAAGAAACTGAATCCAGTATCAGCTTCTTCATGTTCCATATCTACTAATTCAAAATCTTTTGTCTTTTCATTAAAGACAGCATATTCGTTACCAAACATAATATCTTTATATACTGATTTAATCTTGAGAAGTGTATTGTAGATCCTAGGATGTAGAATCTTAGTATTTAGAGAAATGTATCCACGATTACTAATACGTTCTGAGGATGCCATCTCACCAAAGATTGATTCAGAGAATAATCCATTCTCATCAAATGTACCAGTCGACGGGTTCTTAATGAAAGAAGATGTTACTTCAAGTAAATCTTTCTTCTCAACAAACTCATCAACATTCATTATGTGGATTTTTAATGGATCACTCATCAGTAATTTCTTCCGCTTTATTAAATTTAATAATATCTACTTTTCTCAAGTAGGGTAAGAAAATCTTATTAAAACGTTTAGGTGAACCATTCTTATTAATAACTCGTACTAAACATGTACTACAAACAGTGACAGTATCATGTAAAGATGGTATTGTATTTTCATCTCCAAGAGTATGTGCTCTAACATTCTCACTATTGCATTTGTCATTACACATCACACATGTATGATTGTCACGTCTAGTTACCTTTTCAAATACTTTTGCACCATAATCAACAATATCAGCTATTTGCTGATTTAGCACATCAAACATAGTTGGCTTACTCATAAAAATCTCCTTGTATTATTTTCTATTCATAAAATGTTCTTTGTTTATAATTATTTACCTATAATAGCATTAGATTAGACTATATAAATTTAATAAAAATATAAAATCAAGACTACTATTGTATGTATATTAACACACACACACATAATATATATATATATAAATGATATATAACCTTAATTAAGGAATGAATATGAAATTAGGACTAGAATCATTAACGCATGTGGACCAAAAGAGTTCTATCTCTATGGCGGCTTTTTACAGAGCTGAAGTAGATATGCTTGAATCTTATATTGGGATTGAGTCTATGGTAGGCCAATTGGATAACACTATTGAAACCAGAGAGAACATCAGTCACATCAAAGCGACTGTTGAAGCTCATGGTATTGACAACGGATTAATCGCATTGTTCGGCAATGAACTTAGTGGCATTGCTCCTACGTTCAAGTCTAAAGATGCCAAAGGTGTAACTGTTGCACTCGAAGGTGTTCTTAAAGACGCTGGTACTGCTGTTATTGACTGGATCAAAAAGATCTGGGCTAAAATTAAAGAATTCTTTGCTAAGACCTTCAGTGCGACTGGACTCGCTCTTAAGATCTATGAAAAAGAACTTGATCGTGTACAGAAACTTGGTGGCGGTGCTGCTTATAAAGGTAGCTTGAAATCTGAAAAGAAAGTACCTTATTACTACAAGCCTGAAACGATGTCGATTCGCCTGAAAATGGCTGCGAAATCATTTGAGCTTGCCGAAAAGATTGAAAATGAAATCGGTAGTGGTAAATGGGCTGGAAATGCTTCCTATGAAACTATCAACACTTATGTTGAGCAGTTTGCTAAAGAAGGTAAAGATGACAAACAGCCTGACTTTGTTACCACAGTTGTTGGTACTACTACTCAAGCATTCGCTGGGTATCGTAAAAACTTAACTGAGTACAAAGCTGTTATTAACAAATACAAAGCTCTTCCAGGTAAGATCCGCAGTCACAAGATTTCCAAATTGGAAGTTACTGAAGGCGCGATTGGCGATCCTAAGAAAATGTCGTCAGCGGCATCTAAATGTATTAGCTCCGGTATGCGCTATATCGTTCGTGACCTTCATGGGTCCATTTCGGTCTTGCGTAACATCGGTCCTGCTAAAAAGAAATAATATTTTTAAAAATAAATATTAAAGAAATAAGATAATAGGTATACTCGCAAGACATCTAAGATCCTCTCTGGAGTTGCTAAAGATCTTATGTCCGGTCTTAAATGGGATCTCCAGGTTTGGAGAAACGTTAAGTCTGACGCTAAATAAGATTATATTTTTTATATAATTTTATAAACGAAACACAAGTGGTTACCTTAGGGTAACTGCTTGTGTTTTTGTTTAATCATTGTATACTAATATAAATTTATTAAAATAGAATAGGATACTGATATGAAAATTGGAATTGAACAACATATTGAACAACATAAAGATATAGATATTTCGGAATCAATGGAACAATTCGGTGAAGGATTGATTGCACTTGAAAAACAATCTGATACTATTAATCGTGTTAATGACTTATGTGATGTACTTGCAGTAGAAGGTTACAATCCTACTATTGAACATTTATTCGGTCAAGAATTACGTGACAATGGTGTTGATACATCTATGCCTGTTAATAAAATTATTGAACATCTCACCGGTTGTAAAGTTGCAACTGAAGGCATAATGCGTCAGTCAGTATTGCTGATATTGTTTGGTGGGACAGGTTTCATGATTGCATTGATTACATTACTTGAACACATACTACATACTAGTGAAGTAAAACAAGTTCTAGCAAAACCATCACTATTGTTAACCCCAGAAGATATTACCAAAGTTGGACATAAACGCATACCTGGTATATCATTTGATTATGTTAAGAAATATTTCACTCCTGCAATTGCAGTATTGAATATGTCTCTCGATGCAGTCTCTACTGGTAAGTTAGATATGGTTAAGTTTAAAGTATTGAGTAAGCAATTAGATATTACATTATTCCAGAAGAATCCTAAACTCTGGAACTTTTCATTTAAACCAACCCGTCTTGCACAAAAAGGTTGGGGTAATGCTAACAATATTAACTTACTACATAAATTACTATCGGGTAATATCAATAAACTCTATGGTAACTTAAAGCGTGCTAAAAAAGCTGGTAAGAATGTATACCACGAAGGCATGTCACCTGAAGACACAGCATTGGTTAAGCAGACAGTGAAACAAGCTGTAGCTGTTGTACAACAGAGCTATAATATCTACTCTAAGATATTATTCCGTCGTACTACTATCATTAAGAACAACAGTTAATTCTAAAAGAATAAGATAACAGGTATACTCGCAAGAGTATACCTGTTATCCTTTATTTAATTAAAGTACATATCAACAGCGTTATCTTCAACGCCTTTTAATATGTTTTCAAATGCACCACTGAACAATGGACTTAACACCATTCGATTATTAATAGCCATCGCACTCATCATAGCATCTACTACAACAGTACCATCTTCAGATGTGGATTCTTTTTCCATAACTGTAGAAATAATACTTTTCAACGCTCCATCATAAACTAGCTTATCACCAGCAATCATAGATAGATCTTGTTGTATGTAGAACTTGAGCATGATAGTTTCTTCATCTAATAGTTGTCCATCAATCTTATCATTAGTTATTGAACCAGGTTTATTGAACTCATAAGAATTTTTAGAATTACTAGCATGTGTATGTCTAGCTTTATTAACTCTATTAATACTATTAATGAACTTACGTACACTATCATTCATCTCACTAATTTCACTCTTATAGAACGCTTCTATCTTAACGATAGTACCACTATATTTAGCTTTAGGAGTTGACTTGTTTAATGCAGAGATAATATCCAACATGTCCTTATCTTTATATTCCATACTAGAGATATCACTCTCATCGAAGATCATGATTGGATCAATAGACTTTACAAATGTTCCAGGCTTAGCTACTTTATGAATAACAGTGTTACGCTTAATAGAAAGCTTTCTAACTTGGACTGGATTGAAACTAAGTTTCTTAGCCAGATCTTCAGAGATAACACTACCGTCTTCATTTTGTCCAGCACCTTCTAAGAATGCTACATTAGCAAACACACCAATGCTTAAGTCGATAGCTCCATCATTAACATCCTTGATAAAGAAGTCGCTATTGTAAACCAACACATCACCCTTTTTAAATATACTTCCAGGAGAAGTATTAAGAGCCATGTTCTGTGTTACATAGAAACCACCTCCACCATTCTTAGAAAATTCTTGTCTGAATGAAACGGTATACAGACCAGCTTTCTTGTATTGGACAGTTAATGTTTCAGTATCAAGATTTACATCTAATACTTTGCCATCATCGGTAGCTATATAAGCAAACGGAGGTTGTGATCGTTGAGCAACTACTCGCTCATAACCAGTTCTCAGTCTAGCCATATCTTTATGTTGAGTTGGAACATATTGTGAAATCTGCATAGATACAAAGTTCATACGTTTACCATCGTCAAAATCCAAACCAGGTAATAACATAGAAACAGGTGATAAGATTTCAGCAGGAGTTAAGTCCTCATGTTTCTTATTAACTGTCATACCACGAACGTTTACCACATTTGAATCAACTGATAATGTACCGTCAATACCAATACCACCACTAGCTACAGATGCTTCACTTAGAATACCAACACTGTCATCAGCATAACGTCTATCTGCAATAGTCATTGATTCACCAGTACGTCCACCATCTCCAATATGAGAGAATCTGTGCTTAGCACCAATGTCACCAATAGGATTAAGAATATCAATATTTGTCAATAATGGATCAGTAGAGATTGCACCATAGATTTCAAATTCACTAATACTAAATTTATGAATACCACCTTTTGGTTTATTCTTATAGTTAGATAATGCACGTGTTAGTTGTTTATACACAACAGCATTAAATTGTTCATACGATCGGTATCTGAAGTTAGTAGAGGAAGAAGCTTCCTTACAGTCATCAGTTGTCAATAGTACTACAGCTCTAATAAGAAGATCTCTAAGATTAGTAGGTTCACCCATTTGTTTCAATACATCTTCTGTGATTGGATCAACAAACAGATCAAACATATCATCAATACCTTTAAGATAATTGATAGATAGTTTCTTAGATTGAATAAGATCAAAATAAGTATCCTTAACATCCATATCTTTAAATTCAATCTCACGATGTTTGATATCATTAAGACCGGAGAACATGAGCCGTCCGAAGGTTGTCATGTTTCTAAGTCTAAGAGTACCATCTTTAAATTTAACAGTTATGTCAGATAGAGGAACAGGTCCTTTAATATTCCCATCAACGAATTCATACTTAACATGTAAGTAGTCCAACATTTCAGTTAATCCATATTTATAACACAGTACAAAGATGACTGGTAATTTAATATTTAAGATATGGAAATTGACCCATTCTTTGAATGGTGGGAAAGGAGCATCTACATACTGTTTTAATAGATCCAGTACAGTTGTACTGAAAGTATCTTTATCATTAGTATAAACAGTCACAACCCCTGTAAAATTAACGAAAGTTTTCTTCTTTTCCGTTAAACCGAAGTAAACACCATATTTAGCTTCAAGCTTTCTAACGGCCTTCTGCTCTTCTTCAGACATTCCATCTAATCGCTCTTCTAATTTATAAGTCCAATTAAACTTTTTATGTTTGATTCCATTGAACACACTTGCGATTGCTGTGTAGTCATATGGGAGTTTAACATCCTTATAATTATTACGACCGATATCTAGTGTTACTTGATCTCCAGCTTTCACTAACATCTTTTTAACATAGATAGGTAATGTGTTAGAAAAGGATTCGTTTCTCTGAACAATAGTTTTATTGAAGTTAGAACTTAATGATACACGAGTAGGACTTACTTTACATATCGGAGTATTGATACGCTGTAGGTTCATTCTCTTATGTGAACCATTGATAAAGCAATTACCGCTTTCATCTACTTTAGGTAAAGTAAACTTAACAGTATGTTGTCTACCATTCTCATCTTTAAATACAGATGTGTAAGTGATCTTACGTGTAAGTGAATCACTGGTGTCTTCTTCTTTAATATCCTGAAGATACATTCCACCTTTTCTAAGACTCACTAGATTACTAACCATATCCTTCTTATAAGTCTTCTCCATATATTCATTAGAGAATTTAGCAACACTGGAAACAGTGATAGACTTATCAGGAAGATCTTTAGTTACTTGTTCAGCAACCTCATTCTTCTTTAGGTTCTTATCTACTTTCTCAACTAAGATCTTTTCTACTGGTTTATTATCTACAACAACCTCTTTATATTTAGTTGTGATTTCTTTAGTATACTTTTTCTTAGCTTCAGTTTTAGTAGTATCTTCAGCAAGCTTTTCATCAATAGCTTTATCTTGCTCGATTATCTTTTCTTTAGCATGTTTAACTTCTTCTTCAGGTTTAACAGTTTCTCTGAATTCAGTTGCATTATGTTTATCTTTTTTGATAACAGATATTTCAGGTTCTTTCTTAACAACAATTTCTTTAGCTTCAACTGGATTCCCAGTTTCTTCAGGAACAAGTTCTTTAGCATGTTCTTTTTCAAGAACCTTTACTTGTGCTGGAGTTAATGCTAGATGATTTAATTGGAACAAGAATTGTAAAGCAACTGCAGGAGTACGTGTATACATATCTTTCAATGTAGCTAAGTTATAAATAATAAACTTACCATTATTTTGAAACACAATATTCATGTTGCTTAACATGTTCTCAGGAACCTGTTCAAATAAACTCTCTGTAGGATGCTCATGCATAAATCCTAATAGATGCATTACTGCTAAGTAATACGTAGAGTCTTGATGTTTAATAGTAACACGAGAATATTCTTTAAATGTTCTTAAGAAGTCCGGTTTAGATAATTTCATTTCACTAGTATTGAATACTACAAAATGTTGAGACTCAGGAAGTGTAATAGCATGGTTCATTACAGATGCAAGACCAAGATCAAACACACGTCTATGTCTTAGGATACCTGTGACAATAGATCTGTAAATAGGATCATGACAAATCACATTCTGGAACATGTTAGAATTTGTAAACTCATTAAGATCGTTCTTTAAAAAGAATCTAGATAAGTTAGTATTTCTAAACTCTCTGATCTTTTGATCCACTCCTGCTAATACCTGTCGCATAGCAGTAAGGTTAGGTTGAACAGCATCATTCTTATTAGGGTATCTGCGTACGAAGAATAAGTTTAGTTTCTTCTTTCCGAGATAATGCGTATAATGTTTCATGTTTGGTGTTGGGGTAGCGGTCTTGCCGTAGTTCCCATCAATACCAAAGTTAGTGTGTAACACTGAGCCAACTGGTAATTCTTTAAGATCTTTTAAATCATGTATCTTAGAAAAATCACCTGGCCGCCGAACAACATAAGATCTGTAAAACATTGGATATGTGATCATCTCTTCTGAGATGTCTATATTACCCATATTGATATCGGTCATCGTTATACCTTTCATTTATATTTTATTTTATACATACAATGGATGATTGTTGTTTTTATATATATCGTAGTTCAATCTCATACAGATATATATATTACATGTATAGTTAAACTGATTTAAATAAATAAAGGAGAGATGAAATGGATATCTTGAATATTGTTAAAGCTGGTGAAATCATGGTTGGGACTGATGCATCTGGTGGTGGACCAGAGGATTACCCAATGCACGCTACCTCGCGAGGGTGGTTAATATTAGACCACAAGGAAGGTAAGCTGTTGCTGGGTGGAGATCCCATGACACATCTGTTAGCGGGTTGTGGTACACCAAGCACCCAGTGGGTGGATTTTGATGGTGAACTGACAGATGAATCTCGCCAAGCAATTGGTGCAACTCGTCAATTCCTCTATGGTGATGAGGAAGATGAGGATTATTACTAAAAGGTAATGGGGGTTTAACCAGCCCCTAGAAATAAAAAGAACTTCGTTGTTCTTTTTTGTATATCAATCTGATATAGGTATATATTACTTATATAGATGAACTAATTTTAAAATAAAGGAGATTATTATGTTGGAAACATTAACTATACCGTGGGAACTGCACGCTGCCATATGTGAACTTACAGCATACACTGGTACAAGGGATAGGTTTATGGCTGCAGTATCTAAAGCCATAACATATGAACGTGGTTTTATGGATTACTATGATGTGGAAGGTGGTACTTCTCTACTGTTCCACAATGGTAGTATACTTGTATCAGAAGAAGATGGAGAGTTTAAAACAGTTAAGAAATTAAAAGGGGAATAATTATGCAAACGTTTATGGAAGCATTGCAGGACTACGGTACTGATCGTGGTATGTCAGAAGGCCAAGCTGATGAGGTGGCTAAAATGGTTCAGGAAGAAACCCATCAGGGATATCGACTGAATGAAACTGTTGACAATTACCCTAAGGTAATGTTGAATATTGCTTGTATGACATTCGACACATGTGCTGTAAAGTACATTGAAGAACATTGTCCTCTTGCATGGTTCAAGCTAATGTTTACCGCTGAGGGAAGAGCGCTGATGGAAAAGGAATACGAAGCTTCATTTCGTGCTTAACTGAAAGTAAAATAAACACACTCCAATTAAGGAGTGTGTTTATTTTTTTATTACGTATTAGGTGTCTTCCAAAGACCAGGTAACATTTGAACAGCTGCTCTAACTGTGGAGTCCTGGGCTACTTTACTATTCCAGTATCTCATGTTAAAGTTAGTCTGTCTATTGATCATCATCAGTGCTTTTCTACGACGGTTAAACATTTTAAACTTATTAGTCATATCAGCAATTTCCATACCAGCCAATGTTGATAAGTACATCTTCATACTATCATTACCATTCAAGAGTTTTCTAGCATCCGCGTCAACTAGACTAAGGAACATAGCAGGGCTCATATCCTTAATACTAATACTAACGTCAACAGCTGTAGGAAGCTTATCATAAGTCCATCCATGCTCAGGAAGTCCACGCTTAATAGTCATGCTTTCAATGATACCAGTAGGTATACTAAACATACCACGACAATAAGCTTGGCATAAGAAAGGTGATGTATATGTATTCTTACCAATACCAACTGGGAACGCACCTGCCATTAACATAGCTAGTGGAACATAGATGGAACTGTAGATAGTTAATGGATCACCATATCTAGCTCTAAGTTGAATATCAAATGAGTAACTCTTAGAGAAGGAACTTGATTGCCAGACATCTGGTATATCAAAGAACCCACTACCTTGAGTAGCAAGTGAAATAGCTCCTTCCATAGAAGCGACTTTACCCAACCCTGTTGCAATACCTTCAATAGCTCCTTTGACACCTGTGGCAATCTTGGCCATAGCACTGTCTCCGAAGTTACCTCTAGCAAATGTAAACTGTTTCTCTTTAGCTTCAGATACTTTACCATTTAATTTACCAGCAATCTCAGGAGCACCAGTTGAGTTAGATAATGACTCAGCAACATCTGTACCTCGTTCAATTCTAAACCCAACATATTGATATCTCTTAAATACTTGATGAGTAAACTTTGTGAATGTATCAGCAGCATAACTTCCAACTGTTTGAATAGCATCTAAGAAAAGATAAGTAGAGATATTAGATCTATCAGGTCTTTCCCAACGTTCCCGTTTGGATAGGATAAATAAAATATCAGGACCACTCTTTAAGATCTCAGGTGCCTGACTCTGAATATGAGCAACTTCACCAGGTGTGAATGTTAAATCATCACCAGGAAACTCATCAACAGGATCTTGTGCATCAGGACCATTAATAGATAATCCCATATTAACAGTTAAGTGAGATAAGATAGTAGTAACAGATTTATAATAGAGATCCATTTTCGGGACCATCTCATAATACTTATTAATCTTAATTTCTGTTAATGCATTCTTAATTGAAACAATACCTTTGTATAAACCTATAAGTGGTAGCAGTGGAAGTTTTACAGCTAGTACGACAGCAGATGCTGTTAAGTATCCTAATTTATAACCAGCTGATCTCTCATCACCCATCATAATAGCCGATAGTTTTGTATCCCCTGCTTCTTTATAGAATTCATCTAATTTGGCAAACTTTGGTACACCAAAACTTAACCATAGAATATGTTGGGCTTCTTGGTATGTTTCTTTATACACACGACCTAACCCTCTATTGGGAGCTACCTCATCACCAGGCCAAATAATATCATCATCAATATTAAATTGCCATAATGGATTTAGAGCATCATTGCCTCCAATAGAAGTATCAGTCTTTCCAAACCTTCCCTGCATGTTAGCAGAACGTTCTTCTGATAATGTACGTGTATAGTTAACTCTACCGGTTTCAGATAATCCGCCTTCCTCTACAGCCGAGTCTACATCTTCACCAGACTCCCACCAAGATTGTTTTGCAATATCGACAAATGGTTCACCGATGGACCACCCCCCAAAGGGGGCTTTGATCCAATCACCATTGTCTCGTAGTTCATTATTGAGACTCATAATTATCTTCTCCTAGACTTTGATAGATCTATAGTAGGAACACGTTGTGGTGCAGCCTGCTCTACTTTAATAGGTCTATTGCCAGCTATACTAGCAGCTTCAACGGTAGTCTGTTGCATCTCATTAAATCCTTTTCCAAGGGAGATATTGACATCCTCTAACTTACCAGTATTTTCAGAAACTTTACCCATGTGATTATTCATGGTTTCCATTTCACCAGCTATCTTCTCAAGTGATTCCAATTGCTGAGGTCCTGTATCATTTTGTTTCTTCGACTTAACGTCTTCAACTTTCTTATCTTTGATAGTGCCTGCCAACTTCTTCATCACACCGGCTTTCTTATCACCTTGAAGGTCGCGCATAGATACTTTACCAGACTTAAGGATTCCACTAGATGGTTCACCCTTATTCTTATTAAAGTAATCTCTGACTGATACACCTTTGTTAGCAATTTTGAATTCCGTTAATGATTGTTGCTTAGAACCTTTTGGCACTTGCTTAATCATACCAGCGCGTTTAGGCCCAGTTACACCACCAGCTTCTCTACGATCAGCATTGTCAACATCTTTAAGTATTTGAGAATAAAGGTCTGAAGTTGGTTCAAATGCTTTGAATGGATCATCCCATCTTTTAGGAAATTCATTAGCCATATAGAAGTCATCCTGTTGACTCTTATATAATTTATCAATTTTACCATCCAATTTATCAAAACCAGGCATACCTTTCTTAGCAGTAACACGCTTCTCTAAAGCTTCGATCATTGGCTTGAGTTCTATATCTGTATATAATGGGAATTCATATTCTTCATCATTATCAGTTATGCCCCAACCCATTTTACGAGGACCTTTAGCCTTACCATCATCACCAACTTCTCCAGTTTTTTTACCAGATCCACCAGCTCGTGTAAGAGGTTTACCTTTACCTTTAACTTTCTTAGATTTATCAGCTACAGTTACAGAAGGATCACCAAGACCTCTCTCACCACTTAGAGCACCATAAAGTTTCTTACCAACTTTAATACCACCTTTAGCCATAATACCAGGCACCGTAGCACCAGCTATTTTACCAGCAGTAGTTTTACCAGCTGCTTTAGCAGTAGCTCGTATTGCTCTTTCCTGGAGATTACCTAGATCAGACTTACGATACTTCTCAAGACCCGCTTTACCTTTATTTAACATTTTCCCCATAAAGGACTTGTCGAACTTATCTCTTGCGGCTTTCTTAGAGGCAGCTATCTTATCTTTGATCCCAGCTTTAACATCAGCAATCTTATCCGTAACTTTACCATGTATGTTTTTAACACCACGAACACCTTTCATAATAAGAGAGTTGTCCCACATGCTTTTAGCTTTGGCTTTAATTGCATCTTTAGTATCAGATATCTTACCAACGATCTTATCTCTAGTATCACCAATTTTATCTTTAACAGCATTGACCTTATCGGATATGCCAGTTTTAATATCATTGTATTTACCAGTGATTTTATCTCGAACACCAGTTATCTTATCTTTAATACCTTGCTTAATATCACTATACTTATCTTTAACAGCATCGATTCCACCAGTGATCTTATCCTTGATGTTACCATATTTATCTTTGACAGCATTAATACCACCAATTACTTTCTGCCCAAGTTTAGTTTTCTTAGCACGATTAAAAATAGCTTTACCAGTTTCCCGAACAGCTTCACGTTGTAGTTTACCTAAGTCAGAGTTTTTCCATTTAGTATATTTGCCTTTGATGCCTCTAGCGGCCATGCCAGCTAATCCACCACCTTTGACAAACTCACCTACTTTAGATTTACCTAATTTAGAATTTGCAAGTTTCCTAGCACCCATTCCAATTAATCCACCGCCTTTGATAAACTTACCAATTTTTCCACGGTTTCTAATTGCAGCACCAATGACTCCACCTTTAGCAGCGAACATAGCAGCTTTCTTAAGCTTACTACCTTTACCACCAACTTTACCAGTTAATGTATCAGCTTCTTCCTTCTTGGCTCCACCATTTTTGACAACGTCATTGGCTTCTTTCCATTCAGGGCTTTCAGTATCAACCATAGTGTCATCATCATCAATACCATTTGGATCTGGGATATACTTACCACCCAGTTCTTTATACTTAGCATGTATAGCATCGTTCTCATCAGCTCTACTATCCACTTTATCCATACCAGCTTTAATCTTATCGAGCTTAGCTTTCGCTTGGTCCCAACGTTCATTTCTGATATGTAGTTCAGCGGACATAAATGCAAAACTAATTTGTCCTGATAATTTACCTGGACCAATTCGAACACTAGAGTATTTACCCTGGCCTTCACGTTTACGATTTTGTAGTTCCTCGAATAATGCTTTAACAGATTCTTCATCAGCAGGGCCACTAGCTTTAGGAAAG
>Ga0233437_1000092_pt1 | contig 218430 bp, 256 predicted proteins | sample SI_122_August201_FD_182714 | JGI IMG/M metagenome (GOLD analysis project Ga0233437, IMG submission 182714) | Seawater microbial communities from Saanich Inlet, British Columbia, Canada - SI_122_August2016_200_MG | ecosystem: Environmental > Aquatic > Marine > Inlet | place: Canada: British...
TAAAGGGATATCCAAATTGCCTTGAAACATCACAAAGAACCTTGTAAGTTGTATTAAATCTCCAACAATTTATGAACACCTGTTGAATTGTTTTATCTGATTCAACTTCTTCTAAATCTTTTAAAACTCGCTTTGTAGCAGCTGTTTTTCCAATACCTGGCGAGCCCCAAACCAATATATTTTTACCATCTCTGTCATGAAAAAGAGGTTTAATTGAAGATGCAATATAATCTTGCTGTCCTTCTCTATGAGATAATTTTTTTGGAACAAAGTCGGGGTCAAGAGCATCAGGATTAGAAAAAAGAGTTTGATCTGACGATAAGAAGTCGTATGGCATACCTACTTTAGGTTGACAACACTGAATTTAAGCATTTCTAGAGTGTAATATACCCTAAAATAACAAGCAGAGTTATGATTATTGGCTGATGTATTAAATAAATAATCAGAGAATGACGACCTAAAAACGATAATAATTTTACTTCTTTCTTGCTTGACAAATCTTTGAGCTTAAAACTTCGAGAGTAATTTTTATACAAAACATTACCAACAAACATTCCAACAAGCACTATGCCGAACCAAGGGAAAATCGGGAAATAATCAACTGTGCTAAAGCCTGCAGGCGTAAGTCCAAGCCAAATAAATAAAGATGTATTAAAAGTTAATTTATCGAGATAAATACCTATTAGTATAAAAAATATTGCAAAAATAAGTGTTAAGAATTTCTTTTTGAAAAATGGGATTGAAAAAATAATTGCCAATCCAATAAGATGAAGCACTCCAAAAACAATAAAATCTTCTCGAATAAAAAACCAGCTGACTAATGTAATTGCAAGTCCCCATGAAAAAATAGTTAGCCCTCGCTTTAGATATTTTAAAAATATTTTTTTAGTATTCCAATCTTTTATTCTTGCGTAACTTAATGTCAAGGAAATTCCAACTAATAAAATAAATAATATCGCAGTAATTCGTGCAAAAAACAACCAAAACCACCTATTGCTAATATTAATAACATCAAAATAAATTAAAGAAGTAATTGCATTTGAAACAAGCATCATAATAATCGCTATGCCTCTAAGTAAATCAATTTCCCAAAACCGTGTCTTAAAATCAACTTTCATAATTTAGTCATATCATATCGCTCTAACTTATGAACTTCAAGAATTATTGTTGAACGCCAATCATGTATAATATCTGCAAACTTATTACGAATTTCTCGAGATGTTTGATTTAAATCATCTGCATCTCGACTAATAAGCACACAAGCCATATCCCAATCTCCTGCCAAAGTCATTAAATTATTAACTTTAGGATTATTAACTAAATAAGTTATAAGTTCTTTCATGCGTTTTTCATTTGTATTATGCAAATGCATTCTAATATCTGAAACCAACGGATAACCAATTGCTTTTGGATTAACAAAAATGCTAGGTATAAATACATAATTTTTTACCATTTTTTTAATTCTCTTATGAACAGAATCTACAGATAATCTAATATGTCTTGCAATATTTGTTAGACTTTCACGAGAATTATTTTGTAGCATTACAAGTATTTGCTTATCCTTCATATCCAATTTATACTCTGACTTCATTTTATATTCTGGCATTGAAGCATTAAATCTTCTTTTTTCCATATATCTTAATATTTAAGACAGATTTATAAATTTATCGTATTTTTTAAGTCTTTTAACCAATAGTTTATTAAAATATTAAGTATAATCTATATTACTGATGAGTAACATCGGTAGGAAATTAAAATGATAGAAAATAAAACAAAAAAAGAGATGATAGATAGACTAGAAGCTTTGCTAGATATGGAAAAACTTGGTATTGAAATAGTTAGAAAAAGATTCAATTCTGAAAATTTAAGCAAAAATGAAACCTATCTGGGTGTTTATGGTGAAGTTGGTTTTACTGTAGATATGAAAAGTGGTGAAAATACCAAATATAGACTTTACCTACCGAATCCAAAATTCGAAGAAGAATATTGCAGTACTGGTGTCGGTTTAGATTATGAACTGGGAGATCTTGACTAAATAAAATGGGAGAACAAATAATACGAAAAGGATCGGTAATGTATGAAGATATTACTGGAGAAAGTCCAAAAGAAATTCCGAGATTAAGAGTAGCTATCAAATGTCTACTTGGTTTTGGACAGATACTTAGTCTAATTGTATTAGCTCTTTCTTTTATTTAACAAAAAATTTGAGGAAAATTAAAATGATAGAAAAAAACAACATTTCTGATTCTTTATTGCAGGAAAGATCTGAAGAATATTCTTTAGAAGCTTTAAAAAAAATTGACTTAATTAGTTTGAGTAATAAGGCTGCAATTATGAACTATCTTACTGACGTTAAGCTTACTAAATTTAGTGGTAATAAAAATCATCCATTTGTTCTTTATGGAGAACGTGGTTCGGGAAAAACATTATATGCGCAAGTATGTGCTCAAAGTGTTTTTGATTCGGATAAAATAGCTCATTTAATCTATAAAAGTGGTGGTAAACTAGAATTAAAAGTTGGTGACTCTCGTAAAAATATAAATCATAGTGACTTAGAAGAAGTATTAGATGATAATAAATATGATGCATTCATAATTGATGATATTCCATATATGCTTGAAGCTGCAGAAAAAGGAAAAATAGATGATAGTGAAGTATTTAATGTTATAGAAAAAGCTTACGAACTATCTAAAACAAAGAAAGTAATAATTGCGATAGATACATGGTTAACTAAATATGTTGATCACACATTTAGATTAGATGTAAAAGAAGATACAAAAATTTTACATGATCCCTATTTAGCTAGATTGGTGGTAGATATGGGAGCGATTGGTGGTTATGGTCCAGAAAGCTCTAATTCACTTAAGCAAGCAATGATTAATAATACTAAAAGACGCTTTGAAGATAAAGCTGAATTATATCGTATGCATACATTAAATAATTTTGAACACCAAGAGTTCTTCCTTTCTCAACCAGAAAATATTAATGTTGATAATGAAACTGTAAATTTAATATCTAAACTATCGAATAATCCTAGAAAGTTGATTAAATTAATTAATGAATTTGCTGTAAATGGAGATCCTGAGGAAATATATAATATACATAAAAACAAACGAATTACTGTATCTAAAAAAATAAATTTTGAAGAGATAGTTAATGGTATGTTTGATGTAAAGTCTGCTATATATGATGTATTTGGTGATCTGAAAAGTTGTTTTGATATATCTGATTTGGATGATGCTATAATTGATACAGTTCTTTGTAGAATCAAGGAGGAAAATAAATATCTTTCAAATTTGGACGAACTAAAACTAAATACATATCTCGAAGATAACACAACATATGAATCACGTTTATTTGATTGGTCTAGTGGTAATGATGCATTAGATAATATGATCTTATCTCAAAAAACTACATTTGATGAATTAAATCCAAGAGATAATTTAATTAATCAATTACTTGATGTATCAAATTCTCCAGAGAAAGCCCGGCCGTATGGTAAAACAGCTAAGAATTTATGTAGAGCAGGTCTTGCTCAGAGAATAAAATATGATAAAGGACTTGAAATGGAACTTACGTCTGATGCAAAAATACTAGCAGACACAATTGAAAATGCGCAAGGTATTATGGATAGGTTTTATGCATTTGATGATGGTAGAAAAAATTCTTATGATAAAAATTCAAAAAGATTTGAAATCAAATCACGTTTTATTGAAAACATTTTATTGAAAACATTTTTAGATAAATCTAAATATCCAAATTATTGGAATCAAAAAAACCAAGATGAATTATATAATTTAAGTTCAATGCTGCCCAAACATCTTAGTATTGTTAGAAATTACTCTGGTAAAATATTACCTAAAAAAGTAAAACTATTAACTGAAAACATGGAAGAGGTCGAAAAAAGAATTCATATATTTAAACCTGAAGTTATTTTTCAACGGTTTTATCCAGATTTTTTCACTAATGAAGATGAACTCAAACTGGATGAGAAAATAGGTACTAAAGCAGTCAGTGGTAGGAAAAAATAATTTAATCCAAATCATAACTTAGTCATATCATATTCTTCAAACTTAAAGTGTTTTAGAACCATCATAGATTTCCAATCAGCAATAAATTTATTGAACTTGTAGCGAATTTCATTTGTAACTTCTGCTAAATCATTTGCATCTTTTGCAATTAAAATACATGTAAAATCCCAATCACCCATAATTTGCATAAGATCGATAACTCTTGGATGTGCTCTAAGATAAGATACAAATGTATTGGTGTCTTTTTCTGATGCATTTTTAAGCTTGATTTTTACGTCAGCAATCATAGGGTAACCAAAATTATGTGGAACAAGCTGTATCTGGTTATCAAATATATGATTAGCCATCATTTTCTTTATTCTCTGATGAACAGCATCTACAGACAATCCAATCTTCCTAGATATTGCAGTAAGGCTCTCTCTAGCGTTTTCTTGCAATATCATCAATATCTTTCGATCTTTCTCATCTAGCACATATTTCTTAGTTTTACTCATACAAGAATATTTCTTGTTTATTTATAAATTTATCGTATTTTTTCCGTCTTTTTACCAATATGTATATAAAACCTCATTGTGATACTTAATTACTACACAGTGATTGTGGTGATATAAGCTAAATCTTATTTGCCCTTTTACGTGAAGGAAGATAATTAAAATGGGAAAAAACGAAAAAATAGACACTTTACTTAAAATTGCAAAAGATATTGGTGCTGAAAATATATACATAAATGGAAGACGAAAAGGTTCTCTTGATAATGAGGATTTTGATGATATTGATACACTAAGAAACAAAATTAATAATGGTGATATTGAATTAGATGCTATTGAAGTAAATCACATATTTGGTAACCATAAATCTGCATCAATTTCTATAATGGATGAAGATAAAATAAAAGAATATAGTGAATTTACTAATGGAACAGATCCTATGAGTTGTGCATATGCTGATGGTGGTCGTCCTTGCTTTTCATGTAAAGAATATGATAATTGTTTACTACAAAAGTATAACGCTGAAAACAGAGGTAAATAAAATGAAAACAAATGAAAATATGGAAACACTATTGAACTTAGTAAATACAAAAGACAAAATAAAAGTAGGAATGGACGTTGAAGATGGTGGTGTAATGTCACCAGATGAATTAGAAGTAAGTCGTACAAAAGCACGGAACTATCTAAGAAAACAGGATGTAGATTACATTGCAGTAAGTAGAACTAATCCAGACGGAACTACAACTAAATTTGGAGTTTGGAAAGATGATACTCCTGAAGATTATGTATGTAATAAAGCTCAGTGGAACAATCCTTGTTTTGAATGTGATTACTTCAAAGATAACAGCTGTCTTGCTAAACAATATTCTGCAGCTAAAAAATAGGTGATTAAAAATGGATGTATATGGAAAAGAAATTGATATGGAAACAGCAACTAAAGAAGTTAAGAAGCTATTATCTATTGCTCAAGATGATGATGAGATTATAGTAGATGGTTTCGTTAAGCCATATTGGTCAGATGAATGCATAGAAAGTCTTGAAGGAATATCTGCAAACAAAGATGGATTAAAATCTGACATTAAAAGAGGTACACTAATCAGAACATTACTATTAAAACGTGATTTAGATGATATTAAAGTTAGTATATATGTAGATGAAAATGGGTTTGATTACGCTTGGTCAAAATGCAATGCTGATTACAAATGTTTTGTATGTAATGAATATGATAATAAATGTCCTATCTGGCAGTATAAGAAAATAAGGAAATAGATGATTAAAAACGGTAATTGATTATGAGGAAAGATAATGAACTTTGAAGATAAATTATTAATTGGTGGTGGACTAAGCTACCTCTCTGGAATAATTTTTGGAATGGGTTTAGTAATAAGTGACGCCTGTGGATTAGCTGGATTAGTAATAGCTACTCCACCAACCATTGCATATTATTTGTATAGCCATTCTGAGAAAAAAGGCGAATTAGTAGACGAACTCAAAAATAATTATTCATTAGTGCTTTCCTATTTGAAAGAGAATCCTAGCGAGCTTCCTGGATATATCAAAAAAGTCCGAAAAGATTTGGAAGTTGACTTATACAATGCCGGTGCAAAAAAGAACAGAGTTCAAAGATTATTGGATGATTTAAATGATGCAAATAAAAAACCTGAAGCTAAAAAAGGTGATTAAAAATGGTAATTGAAGATTTAAGTTTAGAAATTAGAGCATTAGTTGGTGATGCTATATTTACTGGAAAACCTGAGAAATTTATCGAAGCAGTAAATAAGTTAAGCACAGACTATGAAAACGGACTAGATATTTCTAAGTTAATTAGCTATCCAAATGGATGGTATGTGCGTGAAGCTCGTGGTTATAATAAATATTGGTTAGGATTATGTATAAGTCTAAAAACAGGTCAAAATTTAGCTTTCAAAGTCCAGAATAATTTACTAAAACTTGGCGATCCAATTGGAAAAGATCCTAGACAATTTAAAATGAGGCCCAATGGGGAAATAATCAGATATGTATGTGAAAAAGATTACTTTGTTTTATATCAAAAAACTAAAAAAAGGCGGAGCAAATAACAATGGGCGCAATACATGGTGCATGTGCTGGAGCAGCAAGTTCTAGTAGAAATGGTTCAAGTAATTATCACTCAAACGAACATTCTGGGAATGCATGGTGGAATAGAGGTAGTGGTATTGGTGGATACGAACCATATACTTTCCAATTTGTATTCTTACCACCTTTACTTAAAAATCATAGTTTAGAAAACATCGTAAAAAATATAGACAAACATTTAGACTCCTCTTTTATGCAAATAACTACACAAGATGAATTAAAAGAAAAACGTGAACAATTATATAATGAAAATCTTAATTATTTCTCAAACCTAAAAGACAAAGTTGATGAAGCTGGAAAAAAACTTCGTTGGACAATATTAATAAATAAAAAAAACAAAGATAAAATATCTGAAGCATATAAACAAATATTTGGTTTTAATGAAATACCTAAAAAAAGACTTAGGTATGTCATGATGATAATACAAGGAAAATACGACCCTTTTTATGAACAAGCATGTATACAAGAATTCCATTCAACGGGAGATGGCCATTCTGTTCCAAATAATATTTATACAATAGAACGATCTTTAAATCATATTAAAAAAAGTTTATCTACAATAGACATATCTCCTAACTATATATATGTAAGAAATAATGGGTATGGCAGCAAAAATAGAGACGATGGAATATTATTTGGTCAATTATTTGGTAAATTTATAGGTAAGGCAGTTATTCCAATATGTTACTGGACAAGAAAATTTGAAGATTACCATAGAATCTCTATGAAAAACTTAAGAAAAGGCCCTAGAGAAATTTATACGTGATTAAAAATGGACGTATCTTGGAAAGAAATAGATATTATGGAAACAGCAACTAAAGAAGTAAAAAAACTATTATCTATTGCTCAAGAAGGTGATTGCATTAGAGTATGTGATGTTATCAAACCATCTTGGTCAAATGAAATGTCGTACATTGATGATGAAGGATTAAATGCAGATAGAGAGAAACTAAAATCGGATATTGAAAAAGGCACATTAATCAAAACATTATTTTTAGGACGAGGTCTAATTGGTAAACATTTTGAGATATTCGTTGATATATATGTAGATGAAAATGGATTTGATGAAGCATTCTCAGAATGCACTGATGATTTCAAATGTTCTGTATGTACTGAATATAATAACTGTCCTATCCAACAATATAATAATATAAAATAAAAATTAAACCTAAAAATAAATTAATCCAACCAGTTCTTTTCTTTGATGACTCTTGGTAGATATGTATCACCCATGAACTCAATGGATTTGCTAACTAACGCATCAGATTCTACTTTGTAGCCAAAGTCTTTCATTGCTTTTAGTTCTGCTTGCCATCCTTTGCTTTGGAACCATTCATATTTTGAGATTTCTTTAAGTCGCTTTAAATCGTGACCTTCTAATTTAATCCAATTAGATTTTGCAATCTTAAATTTAGCAATATCACCTGTTTTCAACCCAATGAATTTTGCATCAGGGCAAGCTGCTTTCTCAGAGAAGAATGCTAAGTTAATACTTCCTTGTTTGTAAACAGAATAAATATAATATCCATAAGCATCATTATCACAGAAAACATAAACAGGGATTTTGTATTCTTTTGCAAGTCGAGAAACTAATCTTCTGTCTGAACGAGCTGCCTGACCTTTACCTGTCATAAGAATGCAATTGTTTTTCTTCCAAAACTTTGATTGATTTAGTAAGTTCCAAACTGCGAACTTCTCTACAATAAGAATAAAATCAGCTGTGCATTGTTTGAACTTTACAACATGTGGTTCAGTATTTGGTGGGATTGCAGCGCCTGCAGAACCCATTTTTGAACAATCAATAATATCATCTGTCTTTAAATCTTCATACATTAATGGTCCTGAAATAACTCCACTAGGTGTTGCTTCTAATCCAAGTTGTTCTCTAAGTGCATTAATTGTAACTTCAACATCTTCAATAACAGGGTCAGATTCTGTTGCTTGATCATCAAATGTGTTTTCTTTTGTGCCCTCAATAGAGTGCTTTAAAATATAATACAACTGTCTTGTTGAAATTGCAGGTTTATCTTGCTCAAGAAGTTTTTTAATTTGTGCAGCCACAAGTGATGTCTGCATAAACTTTTTAGATTGACCAACATTAAAAAAAGTTCGAGTCTGAGTTTTATCACCTAGCTTAATCATTCGAGCATTTTTATCAAAATAAGCATTAGCCAAAGTTCGTAATGGAATTGTAAGTTTTGGGTCTTTTGAATCATCTATATTTTTCTTTAACTCTGCACCTAATGCATTTAATCTTTTTACAATATCTTTCTTAGTTAGTTCTGCCATTTGCAATATCCTCCTCGATTTCGCTTAAACTTATCCCACTACAAACACCCATCAAAGCATTAATACGAATAAGTGAATTTGCATATACATATAAACCTGTTCGATGTTTAACAAATTTAGATTTTATATCTCCAAAGTTCTTAGCAGTTAATGCAATACAATAACCCTCAATGCCTATATTTATTGCGCCCGCTTCACCACTAAGTTCTTTTAGACCCAAATAAGTATCTGTTAAATGTAATATGTGATATAAAGCTTGAGGATTTTTCCAACAACTAATGTGTGGATCTATTTGTTCGTGTTTCTCAACAATATGTTCTGGGTCAAAAATAAATGGGGCTCTAGCTCCACCAAGTATTTCTAAGTTTTTCATTCGTCAGCCTCCATTAGTTCTTCCTCTTCTTCTCGCTCAGCTTCTAATTGCTTTTCTTCAACTTCTTGCTTTTCAGCTTGTTCTTCTTGCTCTTCAAGTTTTTCTGCAGTTTCTTCAAGCTCTTCTATATCTGCTCCAGTTGAATACATAGACTCTGCAATTTTATTTAACTTCTTCAATGTATCTTGTGATTTTTTCTCGACTTGTTCTTTTGATAATTTGTAAGCATCATCTTCATTTAGAGATGTGACTGCTTCTGCAACTTCTTTTGCATAAGCTTTGAAAATTTCTCTCTTCTTTGCTTCAATTTCAGCTCTTCGCTTTCTGCCAATAAATCTTTGTAAGCTTCTTGCACATTCTTGAATTGACAATCTAACTTCTTTAGTAATATTTGGATAAGATGAAACTGCTTCTTTTGATTCTGATGTAAATGGAACCCAAACAGATGCCATATGAATAACTATAACTGCTGGACCTGTTGGTAATGAACCTGAACTTTGTGAAAGACCATATGGCTTCCAATTCATTTTCTTCATTGATTGTGTAAGCGCGCAAGCGCCCTCTTGATATAATAATGGAACTTTATTTGCAAATCTAATTAACTTAACTGAGCCTTCTGCATCTAATGAACCACCATAACCAATTCCAACTTCGATTTGAAATGGATTACCACGATAAACTGTTGCAGGTCTTGTAATTGTATGAACAAAATCTACGTCAAACTCACTCTCAAGAGATTTTCTTAAAAGCTCTCCACCAATTGGAGAAAGACAATCTAAACTAGGTCTTGCAACTTTTGCGTTTTGCATTCCTAAAAGCAATGTCTCAACCTGATCAGGTGTAATATATTTTGGTGAGAACTTTCCATCGATAAGTTTTATTCTCTTTGCTTCAGGTAATTTTTTATTACCGTCTTCAATTGCAGTGTTTGCGATTTTTATTATTTCATCGGCAGTTCCACCACCGACTTTATCAAACTCTTTTGTAAAAAATGATTTAATTGTTCGTGCAGTTGTAAACTTAAGCATTCTCTTTAAAACACCTAATTCAACTCCGCGAGGATGTGGTTTAATTAATTTTGATTTAAGAGGAAGTTTATCTGTAACTCTTGGGAATTCTAATTTTTCTCCTGTTGGTGATATATAAGTAATCTTAGCATGAGGATTAACAATAGCTGTCTGCTTAATATATTCTAAAACAGATTGCTTGTGTTCAACATATTTTGCTTCCATTTCAACAGCAATTCTAATTCCACATTCTTTATCTCCCCAATCAAATTGTTCATCAGAAACAATTTCTGGCTCGTTTTTCTTAACATCAATATGCATTACATACATATGTGCTTGTGCTTCTGATTTTGTTTTTGCAATAAGAACTGCGGGCTTTCCCGAAGTTAGTTGACCATATAAAATTACAGATGAAATACCAATACCTTGTTGTCCTCTGCCTTGTTTTCCGCCTGTTGTCTGGAACTTTGAACCATATAGAAGTTTACCAAAAGCACTCAAAAGATGTTTTTGATTTATTCCCGGACCATTATCTTCAACAATTAGCTTAAATCTACCTGATTTAATCTCAGAAATCTGAACAGTAATTTCAGGTAATATTCCATTACCTTCGCACGCGTCTAGTGAATTATCAACTGCTTCTTTTACAGATGTAAGTAAAGACTTTGCAGGATTATTAAATCCAAGTAAGTGTCTATTTTTTTCAAAAAACTCTGCTACTGAAACTTGCTTATGTGTCTGGTCTGCAGATTTAGTAATTTTAGAATCAGCCATTATAGAATGGAATAGCGCACTAAATTAAAAAGCTTTTGGATTATCTTGCATATTTTAAGCTATTTCCATTAGAAATCTTGGCTAAAGGTAATTTCTCTATATGTTTGCTAATCTTGTTTTAAAATTTTATATGCTGTTCCTTGCTTAGAACCTGTTAAAATTGCTTCAATTGCTTGTCTAGCGTTCTCTACATCATCAGATTTTCCTAAAATACCAATAGTTTTACCATAAATAACAATTTCAGTGTTAGTTTCTTTTTCCATAATTAATTTTGTTCTACCTTTTGTTCCAATTAAACGTCCAACCATTCTTTCTCGTTGCTTTCTTTCTTTAGCACCAAAATCACTTAAATCAATAAGCTCTGCACTATATTTATCATCAAAAATCTTAGCTGCAGATTTTGGTGAAAAACCTCTACCAACTAACTCAACAACTCTTTTTGCGAAATAAATTTTATCTACATCATTTGAATTAATTGTTACTTCATTTGAATTTGAATCTATCCAAAATTTAACTTTACCTAATTTCTCAAGTGCACGGCGATCATTACCTTTTTTACCAATCAAAACTGCTATCCTTTCCATAGGGATTAATATTGTCTCTTGCATAAACCTTTTCCAAAAGGTTTACCAAAAACATGTTTGCTCCACAAACATTTTGCTTTCAGCAAAACTTCCTTATCCTCCATTTTAGAATTCCTCGACGTCTTCCATATCTTTTAAAAATCCTTTTTTCTTTAACCAGTTAACTTCTGCTGGTTTATATTTGTAAATAATATTACCTCTAGTATCTCCACCAAATTCCCATGGTTCAATAATAATTGTATCTCCTGGACGCACCCAAAGTCTTCGTTTTTTTGCACCTGGAACTTTACAAAGTCGTTCTTTGCCATCAAAACATTTGATTCTAGATTTACCCATACCTAAACGAACATCAACAACTCCAAGAACCTCTCTGCCACGAGGAGTTTTAACTCTAAGAATTTCTCCTTCTTCGCCAAAAGACTTTTTTTTCTGATATGCATGTCTTCCTGCTTTCTTGAATTTCTTCTTACGCTCCATTAAAATATATGTAAATAAGGGTTTAAAAGTCTACTTACAGCCCTATTTCTTTTTTAATAATATAGTTGATTTATATTTTGGCCTACCTTTTGCTCGATTCCAACTATATTCTTCTCTAGATTCGCTCATATGAAGACCATATTTTTGTTTAAAGTGTCTTGCAAGCTTTGTAGAAGAAGGTCTAGATATGGCAGTAACATCAATTCCTTTTTTTAGTTCACTAATTTTAACAATATGTTTTTTGAAATGTGAAAGTTCTTCTAACATTTCTGAAATAAATTTTTCTGCATCTTGTGTTGTTCTAAATTGTAATTTTGCCTTATTCTCTGTTTTAATATCTGCTTTGCAAATTGGACATAATTGCTTTTGAACTTTAAGATTGCACGGATATTCTTTTGATAAAATATTTCCCTGTATATCATATGTAACTTCAATTGAACCAAGAGTATCTATTTTAATTAAATCTACTTTTACTATTTTAATTTCATCAGGAAAGCGCATTGCTTTTTTAACTTGATCCGAATAAACATCTCGATTTTGTTTACCTACAGTTACCCAAAAATGGTCAACTAAAATTGAACCACATTTAGAACAAAGTTTAAATTCCTTACTTTTTGGAATTTTTACTTCATGTAATTCAAGGAAACATTCTGCACAAGTATTGTTAACTAGGTTCTTTGCTTCTATGCCACACTTAGCACAAAATTTACCCTTTAATGCCATAAGTTTAGTTTAGAATATAGTTTTTAAAGCTACTTAATCAGACCAAAATGCTTTGCAAATAAACCACAAGCAATTAAAATTGAAATAACTGCCACAGTAAGACTTCCAGCTGAACCAGCTGTAACTGCAGCAGAAGTTGTTGACATATATGAATTAAAACTTAAAAATCCCACAACTACAGCAATAACTCCACTCATAATTGCTAAATATTTTCGCTCCATCTAAAAAATAAAATTAATCTTATTTAATTTTTTCTAATCTTTTGACGCGTTCTGCTACAGGAGGATGAGTTGAAAACATCTTTCCAAATGCTTGGGCTGAAAGCGGATTAACAATCATCATATGTGCAGAACCGCGAGAACCAAATCGCATAGGTCTATACTTTGACTGCGCTTCTAGTTTTTTAAGTGCAGAAGCAAGAGGTCTTCCATCGCCAATAAATTTAGCTCCATCTTCATCTGCTAAATATTCGCGTGACCTTGAAATTGCTAACTGAATTACCATTGCAATAATTGGTGTAACAATTGCTAAAGCAAGTAACTCAAAAATATTATTATCTCTATTTCCAAATCCACCAAAGATTGCACCCCAGCGAGCCATAAATGCCATTATTGAAATCGCGCCAGCGATGGTAGCAGCAATACTTCCAATCAAAATATCTCTGTGTTTTACATGTGCTAGCTCATGTGCAATTACGCCCTTAAGCTCTTTCTCAGATAATAATTCTATAATTCCCTCAGTTACTACAACAACTGCATGATTTTTATTTCGACCTGTTGCAAATGCATTAGCTGCTTGGCTAGGAACTACAAAAACTTTCGGCTTTGGTAGCTTTGCTTTTTTTGCAATTTCAGCAACCATCTGATGTAATCTTGCATATTTTCCAACATCTGCTTCTTTTGCTCGATACATTCTCAAGACGATTTTATCAGAGAAAAAATAAGAACCAAAATTCATAACCAATGCAAATACAAGTGCTATATATATATTAGCAAAATATGCTCCAATAGCAAGAAGTAAACCAGTAAGAGCACCTAATAAAATCACTGTGCGAAATTGATTAAATAACATAATAATGCATAAAAACTAAAGATTTTAAGGTTTACTAATCAATGTTATACATGAAATATTTTTAAATAAGTATATTATTAATATACATGCTTAATCAAACTAATTTTAATATCGGACATACACATATAATTGTAATTAACAAGACCACATATAACACAAACGAAGCAGTGAATATATTAAAAAAAGTGCTATTAAGTAGTTATTTAAATTCAATAAATACTGTGGACATAATTATAACCAAAAACTTCCGCTACGGCATATTACATTTAAGGAAACATTCTGTCAAAAGAAGTTCAGTAAATTCAACAAATACGTATGCAAATAAAAATATAATATATATAAATCCAAATGAATTTAATAATCCTACTAAATTAAACCAGATTCTAATACATGAAATAGTTCACATCAAACATAGGCAAATTAATCAATTTATCCGAAATAGATATGAAGCTAAAACAAAAGTTAGTAAATTTACACATTTTATTGAACGAAAATTAAATTTATTAATGCGTGGGCGAATTAAAGCGTCACCGAGACTTATTAAACAACTTTTATTAGATATTGCTGAAGACTTTGTTCTTGAAGGTGTCGCAAAAATAGCTGAAGAATTTGAAATACATGGTAAATTAACGCATTTTAACCGGCATGCTGCTGAAAAATATTCTTACGCTTTGAATATGTATCTAAAACAAAGACAATATTCTTCATGTGTAAAAATAATAGATGAAGCAATGTGGACAATAGGATATTACATGATTAAAGATATACTCGAAGCAAATCCAAAAAGTAATTTAGAAAAATTAATGCATTTATCTCCTGAAAAAATTATAAATATACATGAACGCAGTTGCCATCATTTAGGTAGAACGCCATTAATTAGTTTAAATAGTGGCGGATATATTAATTATAATTCTATTATATATAATAATAAATCTAACTAAACAAATTTACGAATTGCTCTTATCCTTTTAACTTGTTCAAAACAGCATGTAACTTTTCAACATGATCTTTTTCATCTTCCATAAAATTAGTTAACATATTAGAAAGTTTTTCATCATGTAATTCTTCAGCATAACCTTCGTAAAGCTTTGCAGCTTCCATTTCTCTTTCAATATCAAGTTCAATAAAAGATATCATTTCAGGTAAACTAGAACAAAGTAATGTATTTAGTTCCATATCAATTAATTTATCAAACTCATCTGAATTAAACTTTGAGTCACTTGCCTTAAGTATAACTGTGCACTCTCTTTTATGTCTGTTTTCTTCATCTTTTAGTTCAGCTAAAATTTCTTTAACCTCGCCATCACACATCATTGAAACTTGTTCAGCATATCGTTTTTCAGCAGCTAGCTCTTGAGCAACTACTTTCTTAAGAATAGTTATATCTTTCATATAATTAAGATACATTTATCCTTAAATAAACTTGTTTTCTTAAGAAGATAAAACGCTGAGGGCAGGATTCGAACCTACATACCTTGCGGAACTGGCTTTCGAGGCCAGCGTAATACCAGATTATACGACCTCAGCATAAACGTTATTATCTAAAACTGTTTTAAAAATGTATGCAGAAAATTATATTGGGTAGGAATGAGACTGACTTAAAAAAACTCGGTGAAGAAGGGACAATTCCTCTTGGAAAGCATTACATAACAATGGAGCGAGAGAAAAGTCTTGCTAATGAAATCCGACTTGATGTTAACAAACCACATGTAATTCTTGTTTCTGGCAAAAGAGGTTCTGGAAAATCATATACCTTAGGCGTTATCGCAGAAGGTTTTGCAAATCTAAAACAAGACATAAAGAAAAATGCTACTACGATAATTTTCGATACAATGGGTATTTATTGGACAATGAAGCACCCAAATTACAAAGAAGATAAATTACTAAGACAATGGCAATTAAAACCAACTGCATTAAAGCCTCGAATATTTGTTCCGTTTGGACTTATTGAAGATTATGAAAAAAAAGGGCTGCCTGTCGATTTTTCTTTATCATTATCACCTTCAGATTTAGAAGCAAGAGATTGGTGTAATATTTTCAAAATAGATTTTAATAGTAATTCGGGAATTTTAATTGAGAGAGTGATTCTTTCACTAAAACAAAAATATTCAATTGAGGATATAATTAAGAAAATACAATCAGATGATAGGTCATCTGAAGAAAATAAAAACTTAGTTACTGCGCGATTTGAAGCAGTAGATAAATGGTCGCTATTCTCAGAAAATGCTACAGATTTTAACAAAGTTCTAGCTAGTGGAGAAACAAATGTAATTGATATAAGTGCATACAATTTTGTTGAGGATGGTCAGGAAATTAAAGACCTTGTAATTGCAGTATTTTGTAAAAAAATTCTAAAAATGCGACTTCTTGCTAGGAAAGAAGAAGAGGTTGAAGAAGTTTCTGGCGAACTAAATATAAAAAATAAAGCGCCACTTGTATGGATATTAATTGACGAAGCACATGAATTCTTACCTCGTGAAGGTTCAAATTTAGCGACTAAACCCCTTATTCAACTTTTGCGGGAAGGCAGACAACCTGGAATATCTCTTGTTTTAGCGACACAGCAGCCAGGGAAAATTCATACAGATGTAATAACTCAAAGTGATATTGTTATATCGCATCGCTTAACTGCTAAGTTAGATGTAAATGCATTAAATGATATAATGCAAAGCTATCTTTCTTTTGGTGTTGTAAAATATATTGATAATTTACCAAAATTAAAAGGTGCAGCAATTGCTCTTGATGATAACTCTGAAAAGATTTTTCCACTTCAAATTCAGCCAAGAATCTCTTGGCATGGTGGCGAAGACCCTAGTATAATTCGCAAGGCCAAAGAGAAGTCCTTATTTCAGTAATTTTTCAATATAGTTAATACTACAAATCCTTAAATTCTAATATTAAAAATTCTGGACATGTTACATATGCCCATATCTGAAATCATTAAGAAACTATGTGAGGATTCAAAGCTACCTGAAGATAAAATTAACACATTAATTAAAGCTAAAATTGATTCACATGATGGTCTTGTATCTGAAGAAGGAGCAGCCTATATTGTTGCACATGATTTAAATGTAGAATTATTTAAAGCTCCTACTGAAGAAGGTGGTTCAAAAATGACTATAAAAGATGTTATGGTTGGTATGCAAAACTTTGAAATTGTTGGGAAAGTTTCTCGTGTTTTTCCAATCAGAGAATTTCAAAAACAAGGTAAGACTAGTCAAGTTGGAAACTTTAATATTACAGATGAATCTGGAACAACTCGAATTGTTCTTTGGGATCAAAAAGCAAATGTAATAAAAGAAAATAAAATTCAACTAGAGCAAGTTGTGAAGGTCAAAAATGGTAATGTTAAAACATCAAATTTTTCTCCAAATGGTAAAGAAATCCATTTAACAATTAGAAGTCAGCTGATTTTAGATGTGGATGAAAAAGTAAATGTAGATATAAGCAAACAAGAAGGTGCTGGTGAAAAAGAAATTATATCTGCTAAGATATCTGATATTAATGCAAATCAAAATGTCCGAATAAACGGAACAGTTGTAAGAGTTTTTCCTCCTGCATTTTATGATTGTTGCCCACAATGTTCAAGAAAAGCTGCAAACGATAAATGTTCTGACCATGGTGACGTTAAGTCTGCACCTGCAATAGTATTCTCATTTGTTTTAGATGATGGAACTGAAACTGTCAGATGCACAGCTTTTAGAAAAATTGGTGAGCAAATTGCAGGATTAAGTGCAAAAGATGCTAAAGAAAAATCTGAAAATCCCGTTCTTTTACAAGAAGAAATTGATAATAATATATTAGGTTGTGTTATAGAAATTGAAGGCAGTGTAAAAGATAATAAACAATTTGATAGAATGGAAATAAATATCAGTTCTGCTAATACAAATCTTAATCCTATTACAATTGCTAAACAGCTAACGTCTAAGTAGTGGACACTAGACAAGTGTGTATAAACGTTTAATAATATAATTAGAATAAAAAAAATGGTAGCGAAAAAGAAAGAAGTAAAAATTAAAGAATCAAAAGAAGAAACAATTGAAGAATGTTCAGAAGATGAACGTGTATGTAAACCTAAAGAAGATTCTAAAATTACTAAATTAGATGATTTACCTGGAATTGGACCTGTAACAATTGATAAATTAAAAGAAGCAGGTTTTGAAGATCTTATGAGTATTGCTGTTGCTAGCGCAGGTGTTTTATCTGATGTTGCAGGCATTACTGAAACAACTGCAAACAAGGCGATTTCTGCGGCACGTGATGCTATGGAGCTAGGTTTCTCAACTGCAGAAGAAGTTTCAAACAAAAGAAAATCCATTACAAAAATTACCATTGGCAGTGAAGAAGTTGATAAATTAATTGGTGGTGGAATTGAAAGTCAAGGAATTACAGAATGTTTCGGCGAGTTCGGTTGTGTGGCAGCAGATACAAAAATAACTTTAGCAGATGGTTCAATGACTGAAATTGGTAGCATTGCTAAAAATTATGATATTGGAGTTCATCCAATTAATTTACCTATCACTACTTGGTTTAATAATAAATTAAGTAAAACTTTTGCAAATAATTTATTTGTTTATGAATGTGATAAAGTTCTTAAGATTAAACTTTCAGATGGAAGAAATATAAAAGTTACACCAAATCACCCATTAATGACACCAAATGGATGGAAACGAGCTGATAAATTAAAACAAGATGATTGGTTAATTGTCGAGTGGGATAATAATTTCTCGAACGAATGCGTTGCTCTTAATACTGAAGTTAGTATAAATAAATGTGCTAAATCTAAAAACATTACATTACCAAACCAATTAGATAAAAAATTAGCTAGAATAATTGGTTATTCTCTTGGTGAAGGTTGGCATGAAAAAACATATGTAGGGAGTCTTGCAAGAATATCTTTTGCTTCTAAAACTACTGAACTTTTAAATAATTGGAAAGAATGCGTAAATCAAACGTTCTCTATCGAACCACGAACTCGAATTAAAAAAAACGAACCAACAATAACTATGGACATCAATTCAGTAAAAGTTGGTGAATTCCTAAAACAATTTGATGGTTTATTAGAAACTGCAAGAAATAAATATGTTCCAGAACAAATATTCCACTCACCAAAAGAAATTGTAGCTGAATTCCTAGCAGCATTTTATGATTGCGAAGGTTGTATGCGTTATGATATATCAAAAAGAAACCGCGAAATAAGTTGGCAAAGAAAAGATGGTACATATGGCAAAAATAATTATAATATGTGTAATGGTACTAGAGATATTGAATTAAGAAGTGCTAGTTTAAAATTACTCCACGATGTGCAACTTCTTCTATCAAAATTCCAAATTAGAACATATATAACAAAAGACATTACTAAACGTGATGATAAATCCTTTACATGTTATAAATTACATGTAAGTAAACGAAGAGATATAGAAATATTCCAAAAAGAAATAGGTATACGAACAATACGATTAAAAAATAAAATAAATAATGCAATTTCAACATATCAAAGATATATTAAAACACCACTTCATAATCTTTTGAGTATAAAAGAAATAAATAAAGAACATACTGTAGATGGGAAAGTATATGATATTGAAGTTCCACAAACACATAGTTTCTTAGCTAATAATATTGTATCTCACAATTCAGGCAAATCACAAATTGCAATGCAACTTGCAGTTAATGTTCAGCTTCCTGTTGACCAAGGCGGTCTTGATGGTTATTGTGTTTTTATAGATACAGAAAATACATTTAGACCTGAAAGAATTAAACAAATTGCAGAAGCTCGTGGATTGGACCCGGAAAAAGTTATGAAAAAGATAATGGTTGCACGTGCATTTACATCTGACCATCAGATGCTTCTTGCAGAAAAAATCTCAGATTTAATTAAAGAAAAAAAATTACCCATTAAATTAATTATTATGGATTCAATGATGGGTTTATTTCGTTCAGAATATGCGGGCAGAGGAACGCTAGCAACTCGACAGCAGAAACTAAACAAACATATTCATACACTTCAGAAATTAGCAGACCTACATAACATTGCAGTTTACATAACTAATCAGGTTATGTCTCGCCCAGATATTTTCTTTGGTAATCCAACAGCAGCAATTGGTGGGCATATTTTACATCACGCATGTCAATTTAGAATCTATCTTCGAAAAGGTAAGGCTGGAAAACGTATCGCAAGATTAATTGATTCACCATATTTACCTGAAGGAGAAGCTATCTTTAAAGTTACTGAGAAAGGTATCGAAGACGCCTAATTATATATCTTTGAATCGAATTCAGCGGCTTGCTTAAATGCATAGTCCATATCAAAACCATCTATATCTTGCAGATTATAAGCATCATCTTCACCGAACAACTCCCGGAACATATTACTAACTTCTGATGCCAGAGCATCACAAATAGAATTATATGTATTCTCCTCTAAAAATATACCACTACCCCATACATCATACTCTTGCCAAAATAATTCATCAATACTTTCCATAAACTTAGCAACTAAATATAATTTTAAGGTTTTGTATTTTGTAATTTACTTTCCAAAACGTCTTTGTCTTTTACCATATTCAGCAAGACAATTTGTAAAATCTTCTTTTGTAAATTCTGGCCATAAAACATTTGGAAGAAATATAATTTCTGAATAAGCAGATTGATATATTAAAAATCCACTTAATCGTGATTCACCTGTTCTGATTATCAATTCTGGCTCATCACTTAAGTAAAGATTTTCGCTAAAAGTTTTTTCATTAATTTGCGCTATATCCATTTCACCAGACTTAATTTTTTCTGCTATTTTCTTTGTAGCATCTATAACTTCTGCTCGTCCACCATATGCTAAAGCAAAATTAATAATATGATTTTTATGTGTTTTTGTTTTTTCCATTATTTGTGTCATAGTTTTTTGAATATCCTTGGGGAGCATCCAAAGTCTACCAATAAAATTTATTCGAATTTTATTATTATATATACGCTCATCTTTCTCTAATTTTTTAAATTCAGTTTTAAATAATTGCATTAAATATTCAAACTCTTTTTTAGGTCGATTAAAATTTTCAACAGATAATGCATATAATGTTAATTCTCTTATTTCAAATTCTTTGCACCAGTCAAATAATTTCTCTACTTTCTTAGCACCCCATTCATGTCCTTTCCATGGCTTCATCATCAGTCGCTTAGAAAACCTACGATTACCATCTAAAATAATCGCAACGTGCTTAGGAACATTATATTTTACTACATTATTTGTATACATTATACATTTTTTTAGAACAAATATTTATATAATTACTGGAACTCTGTTCTTATGATTACAAATATTATAATTTCAGTTGTGTTAATAACTACTATTATCGCAACAATAACTGACTTAAAAAAACACGAGGTCCCTGACTTTGTAAGTTATTTTCTAATAATATTTGGTATTGGAACAAACATAATAATATCATTACTAAGCAATTCTATTTATCCAATTTTATTTAGTGTAATCGGTGCAGTTGCTCTTTACGCATTTGGAGCAGCCCTTTATTACACAGGTATGTGGGGTGGTGGAGATGCAAAACTCATAACAGGTTATGGTGCGAACTTTGCTACATTCCCGGCATTAATTGCTTGGCCATTTTTACTTACAATGATATTTAATATATTATTTTTCGGTGCAGTTATTGGTATTCTCTGGGGTGTATATTTAGCAATTAAACATAAGAAGAAATTTGCTGAAGAAATTAGAAAACTTTTGCACAAATACAAAAAAATTGTTGTGCTATTATATGTAACACTTATTTTAATTATAGTATTATTTGCATTTATAAGAAATATATTTATTCCATTTATATGGGGAGCAGGTGTAATTTTATTTTATCTTTTACTAAGTCTAAAAGCAATTGAAGAATCTTGTATGTATCGTTTGATAAAACCTAAAAATTTAACAGAAGGTGATTGGATTTCTGAAGATGTAAAAATAAAAGATAAGGTTGTTTACAAACCTGAACGAACTGGAATTAGTCTATCTGAAATTATAAAACTTCAAGAATTAGAAAAACAAAACAAATTAAACAATGTTGTTGTCAAAGAAGGTCTTCCATATGTTCCTGCATTTTTAGTTGCGCTAATTGCAACATTACTAAATATTGATATTTTGTTTTATATTTTCAACGCACTGTTGTAGTAACCACTGTGATTTAGTAAACAAACTATATATAATACAAATAATATACATAGTAGATAAACATGGAGTTACTAGCTAGTGCAAATAATTATGTCTTTTTAGGAGTTCTAGGATTTGTAGCAATGGTTTGGGTGCTTTCAAGTATGGGTGTTGTAAAATCTAGAAACCATGAGCTATATATAGCAAAACAGCGGCACATTAAACAAGCAGTTACAAACATTGACAAAGCATATGAATATATGGATAGTCTACCTGTGCATGCACGAGCAAAAGTCATTGAACACTTAGACAATGGTATGATAAATCACGCAGTTGAAGCTGCAAGAGCACATCACGACGTATACCATTTCTTTAAGAATTTTAATTAAATTTTTTATTTTTTAATAATTTTTATTAATTAATATTATGGATTTTTAATTCTCTTCGGAACCTTTGGCTTTTTTGCTCTTGGTGCTTTAGCAGGTTTTGCACCTGCAGGGGCTGGAGCGTGAACAATTTTTTCTACAACTTTTGCTTTAGGTTCTTTAAACTTTACAGATTTTGCTTTTTCAGCTATAGTTCCTTGCATTGCTTTAAACTCATTTTCAGAAAGCTTCTTTGGTTTCCAATTTGTTACAATTCCATCTTTTGAAAACCGAGGAATAATATGAACATGAACATGTGGAATTGATTGTCCTGCAGCTTGACCATTTCGCTGTCGAATTTCTACACCTTCTGCACCAACTACATCAAAAACAACGCCTGCTAATTGCTTAGCAACTGCAAATAAATGCGCTACTTCATCATCAGGCATTTGTGGAAGAACAGAATAATGCTTTTTTGGAATAACTAAAATATGTCCGGTATTTGCAGGTTGAATTTCTAATGTTGCAAAAACTTTCTTATCTTCCCATATTTTATATGTTGGAATTTCGCCAGCTAATACTTTACAAAATACACATTGTTGTTTTACCATTTCCTGAATTTCTTCAGGACTCATACTCTCTAGCTTTTTCTTTATCTCTGCTATCTGCTCGGGAGTATATTGAGGTTGTTCTGCCATAGTTTTCTTTCCAAAACCAAGCAAACTTTGTTTGCGTGGCCAAGAAAACGCTTTGCGTTTTCTCTGGAACCTAGTAAAGAAATGTTGCTTTTCCAGTTCTTCGAAGTCAAAGCAACTGCTTCGCATAGGTTCTATATTTTACTAATAAAATAACGGTTTTAAGGTTTTCTAATGGATTAATTTCTGCTTTCCATCAATAACAATAATTGCTTGATCATCAGTTAGAGATATAATTTTATATTTTACTGTTTTTTGATAATTAGCTATTGCTTTTTTCTGTTTTTCCACATAATGTGGTGTAATTAAAGTATTAATATAATTTAAACCTGTAAAATCAGTTAGACCGACATCATTTATGTCTGCATTTTCAAGCCCTGAAATCTTAATATCTGGGCCCACCAATATACTTCCTGCACTGACACCTAAATACAATTTTCCTGTAGAAATAAATTTTTCAATTACTTTATCAAAACCAAATTTTCTAATTTGTGCAAGGAGATAAAAAGTATTTCCACCACACATATACATAACATCAAAATCTTTAATCTCGTTGTATGTTATCTTTCGGTTTATTTGCAGTTCTTGTATATTAGTTCGCTTTACTCCAACACTTTCTAGTTCTTTAATTGATTCGTTAACCCAATAAATTTCTTCTTTTGTTCTTGATGCTGTGGGAATAAAAATAATTTTAATATTAGAAGCAAGTTTTCCTACAATTTTCAAAAACTCTTTGCCTACTTTTGGATTTTCAAAGCCTGCTGAGGTTAATAATAATTTCATGCTAAAACCTCTGTTTTAGCAAGCTGTTTGAAATATTCTATTTTAAACATCATCTCACACTAACTTGTGTATCTCCCTCTGTGTCTTGCAATAAATATCCTTTATCTCGTAACTCAACTCGAATTTTATCAGAAAGTTTCCACTCTCCTTTTCTTCTAGCTAGATTACGTTGCTTAACTAATACCTGAATTGCTTTAGGAATCTTATGAAGTTTTGGTTTAAAATCAATTGAAAGAATTTTTCCAATTTTATTCAATGTGTCAACTAAACTATTATCTTCGGTTTTATTTAATTCATTTGCAAGTTTAAGTAGCAGCGCAACAACTTTTGGTGTATTAAAATCATCATTCATCATCATTTCAAAATTCTCTAAATATCTTTTTCCGGCTGTTCCTTTTCTATTTGCAGCTCCAACAGCATTTCTAATTCGTTCTAAGTTTGATTTTGCTTGTGCTAAAGATGCTTCAGAATAATCCACAGGACTTCGATAATGTGTTGATATAAACATAAATCTCAAAACATCAGCATCCCATTTTTTTACTGAATCTTTTATTGTTATAAAATTCTTAAGAGATTTGCTCATTTTTTTTCCTTCAACATTTAGAAAACCTGTATGGAACCAATATTTAACTAGTGGTTTTTTTCCAGAAATTGTTTCCATAATTGCAATCTCATTTTCATGATGTGGGAATATCAAATCTTTTGCTCCGCCATGTACATCATATTGTGGACCAAAATAATGTTCTGTAATTGCAGTATCTTCAATGTGCCATCCAGGTCTACCTGCACCAAGTTTTGTTTCCCATTTAGGATCTCCCAGTTTTGGGAATTTCCATATACAGAAATCGCCTTTATTTTTCTTTCCAATATTACTATCTATTTTTGTAACTGAGTCTTCTGCTTGCTTAACAGTTCTTCCAGACATTTTACCATAATTTCTGAATTTAGATATATCAAAATAAATTCCATCTTCTAACTCATATGCAGCACCTTTGTCCATTAAAGCGCGAGTTTGCTTTATAATATCTTTAATATGTTCTGTTGCTTTTGCATATTTTGTAACAGCATTTATTTTCATAGATTTCATATCTGCATAATATTCTTTTGTAAATTTATTAGATAATTTTAGTGGGTCGATTTTAGATTCTTTTGCGATTCTAATTATTTTATCATCAATATCAGTTATATTTTGCAAGTAAAAAACATCATAGCCAGAGTAACGCAAATATTTTACAATAATATCAAAAGAGACATATGTTCTAGCATGCCCAATATGAGATGAATCATATACCGTAGGACCGCAAACAAATAAATTTATTTTATTATATTTAATTGGTTTGAACTCTTCTTTCTTCCTTGTTAACGTATTGTAAACTCGAATCATTTTAAGTGTAACATATCATAGTATTTAAAGAGCGTGGGATGGGATTCGAACCCATAATCTTGCGGGTTGCAACCGCACGCCTTCTCCCGCAGGAAAAGAACTTATCTTAAACTGTACCGGATCTAGCCGAACCTTCTTGCTAAATGTTCTCTTTCGAGAACGTTTCTCTTACAAGAGAAAGGTTCATTGGCCACCCACGCATACTTTCTCCCAAAAGGTAATATTGTTCCATCGAGTATATGTTTTAAACTTTTCTTTAGCAATATTGTCAATAAAATCACAATACATCTTAAGAATGTTTCGTTTTTCCTTACCTTTAAATCGTCTAGCTCGATTTGCATAAGATTGAGGTAAAAAATTTATATTTTTATAAAAATTTTTAATAGACTCTTGTCTAATTGCTTGTAATCCATGTAAACCTGTGCTTGTTAATTTATTCTTTTTTATTTTAAAATGAATATTAAATTCTTCGAAAAGTTTCTTCCATTCATTACACATTGTTGGAGATGTGCATGCTAAAGCTAGATCTCCTCTTATTGTTCCCGTATCTCTACGACTTATAGATATACTGCCTTCTGCAGCCATAGCCAGTTGAATAGCAAGAATTTTAATATCTCTATCTAAACCAAATAAAAAAGATACGGTTGATTCTTTTGAATTAGACCTAAAAGACGAAGATAATTTATACATATCTTCATATATATTCATGTTTTCTTTCTTAAAATAATCTGTTGAGAAATTCCTCCAATAAAAATTACTTTCAGAAGTATTATATGTTGAATTTATCAAGTACTTAAAAATATCATGAAGGATTTTATCTGAACCATAATAAGAAATCTTTGGATGATTTCGAATTATTGCTATATATCCATCAGTAAGAAGCATTACGGCAATTAATTTCTTTTTATCTTCGATAGAGAGCTGTTTTAATTTAGAAACTAGGCTCTCAGCATCTTGGCCACCCATAAAAAAAGTAAGAACTATTATTTATAAGGATTTTGATAAAGTTTATATTATACTACAACATACAATTAAATGGCTAAAATAAAACACGTTCCAAATAAGAAAAATAAAGCTTTGATAAGTGCTGTTTTTTTGATTATAGGTATTGGACTAATATATTATGCATTAACAGCGCCATGTCAAGTAGACGCAATTAAAACAATTACTGACGCTGGAAGTATTCAAGGATTAGATTTGCCAGACCAAGAAATAACTATGGAATTTCCTTGGCAAATAGAAAAAGCTATGTGCATATCAACAGATTTCATGACACTAATATCTATGTTAATTGGAGCAGCAGTTGTAACAACAAGTGCATCTTCATTAGTTAGAAATTTAGTTAACTAGAAAGTTTAATTATGTTCTTTAGAGCTTCAATTAGAATATCAACTTCTTTCTTAGTATTATAAAAGTAAAAACTAACTCTGACAGAACCTAAAATTCTTCTAGAATTAAACCAAGAATGCAAACAATGTTGTCCTGAACGACACATAATATTTGCAGATTCATCAAGTAAAAGAGCTACATCGTGATAGTTCATTCCTTCTACATTAAAACTAGTAATTCCGCATCTTAACCTAGGGTCTTGGACACCAATCACATTAACTTTTGATAGTTTTTCTAATTGCTCTTGAAAATAACGAGTTAACATATTTTCATGTTTTTGAATTTTAGTTAATCCAATATTTTGTAAGTATTCGCAAGCTGCACCAAATCCAATTATACCTGCATAGTTTTGCAAACCTGCTTCAAACTTTTCAGGTAATTTTTCTATTTCATAATCTGAATAGGTTGTATTTGAAACAGTGCTTCCACCCATAATAAATGGTTTTAATTTTTCTAACAATTGTTTCTTTCCATAAAGTGCACCAACTCCTGAAGGTCCACACATTTTGTGACTTGAAATTGCTACAAAATCAACATCAAGTTTTTGAACATTTATTTCATGATGTGGTGCTGCTTGTGCAGCATCAAGTAAAACTGGAATTTTATATCTATGTGCACGTTTGATTATTTCTTCAATAGGTAAAGTATATCCATCTAAGTTTGATGTGTAAACAACTGAAACTAATTTAATCTTTCCTTTGTTTTTGTGAAGTTCTGTTTCAAATGAAACTAAATCAAACGTTTCATCTTTTTTTGCTTTAATGTAAATTCTATGAATTGCTTTTTTCTTTTCTAAATATTGCCAAGGAACAATATTAGATGAATGTTCTCTATCTGAATTAATCACAACATCTCCAGGTTTGAAAGACATTCCATATGCAATTAAATTTATTGCTTCTGTTGCGTTTTTTGTAAATATAATCTCATCTTTAGATTTTGCACCTAAAAATTTCTGAACTTTTCTTCTAGCTGCATCAACTTCAGTTGTTACTCTTGCACCAAATTTATGTCCACTCCTACCATGACATCCCGGATATTCATTGTAATACTCATTAACTTTATCAACAACTTGTTTGGGTCTAAGGGTCATACATGCATTATCAAAATAGATAGGTAATTTACCTGCAATCTTTTTACTAAGTACTACAAAGTCTTTCCGATACACTTCAGGATTAAACTTTTTGAATAACATTATTTCAAATACCTCTTGAACCAATCAATTGAATATTTTGCTATTTCTTTATCTTGTTCTGGAGTTGATCTCCAGTGTCTATGTCCTTTAATTGTCTTTATGTCTTTATTATTAGTATTTATCATATCAAACATTTTCTTACGCATATCTTGTGTAGCATGCTCTATCTCTCCAAATAAAAACCTTGTTGGACAGTTAACTTCAGAAAATTTCATAAATTTATTATTACATTCATCATATAGAGGTTTACCAAACTTAAATTCACGATTATCTCTTTTAGCATAAGATAAATAATATCCTTTCTTATCTAATTCTTCTTTAGCATCTTTAACAGCAAAATGCCATTGTTCATGTAATAAAGCAGGATTATGTATAACTGCACAATATATATTTTTAGATCCATGCATCAGTAATGTTGCTCCACTCATACTTGTTGTAAAAACACCAATTTTGCTAAATTTATTTTTAACAAAATCTAAAGCTGCTTCAAAATCTTTTCTTGTGCTAGCTCGTGTAAACTCAATACTATTTCCTTCTGATTCCCCATGAGAATTAAAATCAAATCTTAATGTAGCAAAACCTTGTTTATTTAATTCTGGTGTTAAATAATTAATAAAATCATAATAAGTTTTATGACCTCGCATACCACTCATAATTATAATAATCTTATCTGATTCAGGATTAGCTAAAAGTCCTGCAAGTTTCTGTCCTTTGCTATTCTTAAAAAAGACTTCTTGTTCTTTCATTTCTTCTTTTTATACTGATCAATAGCTGCCTTTAAGGCTTTTGTTGCTAAATCAGAACAATGAAGTTTAACTGCTGGCAAATCTCCTAAACCATGAATAACATCTTCTCTAGTTAAATGTTCAGCTTCTTCTATTGTTTTTCCTTCTGCTAGCTCGCAAAGCATATCTGAAGTAGCTGTGCTAGCTGCACAACCAAATGTTTGGAACTTACATTCAGTAATTTTGCCATTTTTAACTTTAAACGAGATTTCCATTTCATCGCCACAGATTTCACTCTGAACTAACACTTTTGCATCAGGGTTCTTAACTTCCCCTCTACGTTTTGGATTCATGAATCTTTGCTTAACTTTTTCTGAATACATATTATCACAAATATCTTCAATGTATGAAGGTTTATAAACTTAACGATAGTTAAGAAAAGAAAACTTTTATTAAGCCTTACGTACAGACATATTATGCAATTTCCATGTGAACTCGTTGTTTGGAAGATTTTACCTGCAATAAAAGCACAGATAGCACGTAATCTCAAAGAAAAAGGGATGCGCCAGAAAGACATTGCAAAAGCATTAGATAGCACTGAAGCAGCAATTTCGCAGTATTTAAGTGGAAAGCGGGCAGCGGATTTTAAGATTTCTTCTGAAATGAACGAGATGCTTGATGTTGTCGCAGGAGCAATTGCAAAAGGAAAGAACCAAAAAGTGCTAAAATATGGTGTATGCCAGGTCTGTAAAGCAATAAGAACACAAGGACATGCTTGTGATGCTTGTAAAACGGAATCTGGTGAAAAAGGCGATTGTGACCTTTGTATGAAGTGATTTTGGCTTTTAGTTAGCTTTTTAAACCTCTACAGTAGTGTATATATAGTATAATACAATTACTTATAAATATAAAATTGTAAGTAAAAACGATAACCATGGAAGAAGAAAACCAAATTCAAAACGCTCCTGTTGAGCAATCTGCTCCAGTAGAGCAACCTGTAACTGAAGAAGCTACAGAAGATCAAGATGATGATAGTCTGCCTTTTCCAAGGGCAAGAGTAGTTAGAATAATCAAGAGCGAGATTGGAAACTCAAAGCAAATTCGCTCAGAAGTAAAAGATGCAATTAACTTATGGCTAGGTAATTTACTAAAAAGAATAGCACGAGAAATGGGCGACACACAGTTTGGTTCTGTTGGTCTTGCTGATTTTAATCGAGCTACAAAACCATATGATATGATTGCAGATTTAGTTAAAGATCAAGAGAGATTAATGTTAGCTTGTCAGAAATTAAACGCTGATTCAGATCACATTAATAGAGAAATGTCTCGCTTCTTTACTGTTCTCAAAGGTGAACAATAAATAATTAAATGGAAGAAATAAATCTCGAGCTAGTTAAAGAAAGTTTAGAAAAGGTTTTAGCAAGCGGGAATTTTATTGATGCTTTATCTCAATTATCTATATCTGACCAAAGAAAGACAGTACAAAATTTGCAAGAGTTATCTAAAAGAGGTCTTATCAAAGATGCTAATTTATTTGGATTAGATCCTGTTAAAGCAAGACAAGTTACTGAATATCTTGGAGACACTAATCGATATATGTTTATTGAAGAAATGCACAACGCAGATTTAGGATTAGATCCGGAAAATAAAGAATGGATGGATGGAATAAACATAGGTAGAGCACGGTTATATCTTCTGCCAGATATAAAAGTTCCAACAGTTCATATTCCAATAATTTCTACAGAAGGTGAACAATAATCGGTATAGATATAGCTCCAAGACGTCCTATCGAATTAGATATTGAAAGTGGACAAAGATTTGAACAAGCATATAAACATGAAATTATTTCATTTTTTGGTTCAATGGATAAAGAAACAAACTTTGAAGATATTGGACGTGAGGCTATTGATCAATTACTATCTGTACAATATATTGAAACGATCATAAACACTTATCTTAAAACTGAAGGTGAACTAACTGGAAATAAGGTGGCTCATTATGTTAACCAAAAAAATGATGAAGAAATACATGATGAAACGGGTTTAGATACACAAACGATTACAAATATTAGAAAGTTTAAGCTAAGAAAAGCGTATCAGCCATATCTTACAGAGTGTTTGGGTGTCTGGCATAAATAACTTTTTATTCTTACTTCTACGTATATATTATGACTAATTTAGATAAATTTAGACAAGCAGGTAAGATTACAAGGGAAGCTAAAATATATGCTAGAACACTTGTCAAAGAAGGTGCAAAAGTACTAGACATAGCTGAAGCAGTTGAAGCTAAAATCGAAGAGCTTGGTGGAAAGCCCGCTTTTCCCGTTGATGTTTCTCTTAATGATATGGCAGCACATTATAATCCACATGTTAATGATAAACTTGTTCTGAAAAAAGGTGATTTAGTAAAAATTGATATGGGTGCGCATGTTGATGGTTATGTAACTGATAGCGCTTTTACTGTATCGATTGGCAAAAACAAAGAAAATGAAAACCTAATCAAAGCAGGCGAGGAAGCGCTTGCAATTGCAATTTCAATGGCAAAACCCGGTACGGAAATCAATAAAATCGGAATTGCTATAGAGAAAAAAATTAAGAGTTATGGATTTGAGCCAATTAGAAATTTATTTGGACATGCAGTAGGACACTGGCAAGTCCATGGCAAGCCAAACATTCCTAGTTTCGATAATGGAAATACTCAAAAACTAAAAGCAGGAGAAATAATCGCAATCGAACCCTTTGCAACTACAGGTAGTGGCTATGTAAAGAATGGCTCGGGTTCAGAGGTATACTCATTTAACTCCGATGGAAACATTAGGCAGTTTCGTGAGGTGCTATTGTGGATTCAATCTGAATTCAAGACTCTTCCATTCGCAAAACGCCAGGTTGCAAAGAAATTTGGCAAACTAAAAGCAGCTCTTGCAATCAAATTACTTCTCTCAAAAGAAATTATTAAGGAATATCATACTCTTCCAGAAGACAAAGGCGGTAAGGTTTCTCAAGCAGAACACACCATCATCATCGCAGATAAACCTGAGGTTTTAACTTAACAAATTCTTATAACTACTTAGTCTAAGAAATTATATGAATTATGATAAACCAAAAGGTTCAGTTATAGATTATGATAAACTAGTACGCGATAAAGTTCCTGAAATAATTAAAACATTTGATAGAATACCATTTACACATACTGCAGAAGATGATGAGTATATTAAAAAACTTAAAGCAAAACTTTTAGAAGAAGTTAATGAATTTATAAACACGGATGAAGAAAAAGAGCTAGCAGACATTCTAGAAATAATATATGCTATCTGTGAATCAAAAGGAATTGAATTAGCTGAATTAGAAGTAACTCGAAGACAAAAAGCTAAAGAGAAAGGTAGTTTTAAACAAAAACTAATTCTAGAAAAAGTTGAATATTAATTGAGATTTTAAATTATCCCATATAATCTGGAGCAGTATCACATTTAGTTCCTTTCTTAGCAGAATCAATTGCATTCTCATAACGAGAGACATCTGCTTTTCTTAAACTGCCTTGAATTTCTTTTAGTGCAGCATCGAAGTGTTTATTTTTAACTTCTTTTGCTTTCATGTTCTCACGAAGTGTGAGCATAGCTGCTTCCCTACAAACTGCTTCAATATCTGCGCCAGAATAATTTACCGTTTTCTTTGCTAGGTCTTTCAAAATTATTGATTTTTCAATAGGCATTCCCCTAGTGTGAATATTAAATATTTTTTCTCTTCCTTTTTCATCTGGAGAAGGAATATATATATGTCTATCAAATCTTCCTGGTCGCATAAGAGCGGTATCTATTAACTCTGGCCGATTTGTTGCAGCTAAAACCATTACATCTTTCATATCTTCCATCCCATCCATCTCTGTAAGAATTTGATTTACAACTTTTGCGTCAGTGTTAGAACTCATACTCGTAGCACGTCTTTCTGAAGCAATTGCATCAATCTCATCAAAGAAAATTATTGATGGTGAAACTTGTCTTGCTTTTGCAAATATTTTTCTAATAGCTTTCTCAGATTCTCCAACCCATTTATTAATAACTTCGGGACCTTTTACTGAAATAAAGTTAACTCCACTTTCAGTTGCAACGGCTTTTGCTAATAAAGTCTTTCCAGTTCCAGGAGGTCCATATAATAAAACTCCTTTTGGTGGTTTAATTCCCATTCTCACAAAAGATTCTGGATTTTTTAATGGCCACTCAATAACTTCTTGTAATTCTTGTTTAGCTTTTTCAAGTCCTCCAACATCATCCCATAATATATTTGGAATATCAACAAGAACTTCTCGCATTGCAGATGGTTGAACCATCTTCAAACCTGCATCAAAATCACCTTTCTTAACAATTAATTTCTTTAATAAATCTTCATCAAATTTTTCTGTTTCTTTGTATTCAGGTATAACTCTTTTTATAACATTCATAGCAGCTTCTTTTGCTAATCCTTCTAAATCTGCTCCAACAAAACCATATGTTTTATGTGCTAAATAATCTATTAATTTATTTGTTGATTCTTTATCAACAGCATTATAAAAATCTGTAGATATAACTTCCGCAGCATGTAAATCGATTATAATTTCAAATATTTTATCTCCTTTTTTCTTTAATATCTCTTCAGCAAATATACTACGTGGATCTAAAAAATCTAATTTATATATGTTCTGCATAATAATGTCAATTTCTTTATTTAAATTTCTAAGTAAAACTTTATCTGATTTTAACTTTTTATTAATGTCTTTAATTTTAATTATATCTTTTTTTATTTTTTTAATTTCTTGACTCATATGAGATGTAGATAATTCTGTTTTAGATATTGAATCTTTTATTTTCTCTATATCTTTTTTCTTGTTATGAATTTTATTTAATATATTTTGAATAAATGATGAATCTTCATATTGAATTTGCTTTTCTTTATTTAAATCACGAAGTTGTTCATATAACGATCGTAATAATTCTTCTTGTTGTTCAATTTTAGATTCTTGTTGTTCAATTTTAGATTTATTTAATTCTATTCGTTCAACTGAACGTTCTTCATGTAAATTAATATGATTAATTAATATTTTACCTACAACTTGTGGTGCATAATGTTTAATTGGCATATTTCTTGTATGAATTTTTAAAATTTGTTCTCTACCTTTTCGATTTGGAACACCAATTTCTATTTCTCTATCAAATCGTCCGCTTCTTCGAAGTGCTGGATCAAGTGCATCGGGTCGGTTAGTTGCTGCAATAACAATAACTCTTCCTCGGTTTTTCATCCCATCCATAGAAGCAAGTAACTGTGCAACAACTCTTCGCTCTACTTCACCATAGCTTTCTTCCCTTTTTGGTGCAATTGCATCAATCTCATCAATAAATATAATAGATGGTGCGTTTTTTGAAGCATCTTCAAATAATTGTCTTAGTTTCTTCTCTGCTTCGCCTACAAATTTAGACATTATTTCAGGACCATTTAATGTAACAAAATTAGCACTAGATTCATGTGCCACTGCTTTTGCTAATAGTGTTTTACCAGTTCCAGGTGGTCCATATAATAAAACGCCTTTTGGTGGCTGAACACCTAATCTTTGAAAGATTTCTGGATTTTTTAATGGGAGTTCAATCATTTCTCTAACTTTCTTAGTTTCTTCATCTAATCCACCTATATCTTCATAAGCAATTTCTGGTACAGTTTCTTCTTTTAGTTCAGTAGGTGTTTCTTTTAATTCAATTTGTGTTTCCTCCGTAACTACGCAAGGCCCTTTTGGATTTGTATTAACAACCATCATCTTAAGTCCACTAAACCCTAAATTACTAAATCCCATGCCTCCAAATCCAAAATCATTAAATTCAGAATTAGACTTTGATATTAGTTGATCAAAAATTTCGTCAAAAGGTGATCTTGAGCGTCTACGTCTTCGTGCTGAATCCATTGAAATTAAATCTCCTTTCGATAAAGCTTTGCCAATTAATCCTTTTTTAATATTTGAAAAATCACCTTTAATTATAACTTTAACTGGTGCAAGAGTTACAGATTTTGCAGGTGTAAACTCTAATCGTTTAATTTTGACTTTCTCGCCAATTGAAGTTTTAGCATTCCTTCTACCTAATGGGTCCATTCGAATAATATTAAGACCTAAATCTGCAGGAAACGCTCTTCCTGCAATAGAAACAGTTTTTCTTTCTCCTTGGATTTCAACAATATCTCCTTGATTTAATCCAATATCTTTCATAATTTGAGAATCAATTCTAACGATTCCCTTATCAACATCATCTTGCTGTGCCTCAGCTACATTTAATTCAACATAATCTTTAGAAGGTGCTTTCTTATCTCCTATCATCTTAAAAACAAACAGTTAAGTTTTAATAACCTACTGAGTGGAAGACATTCAATAAATTAATTTATTTTTAACTTACCTGTTCTTGTAAGTGTAGCACTGTGTGGTCCAAATTCAAAGTTACTTGTTCCTAGCATCTTTATTGTTTTTTCTAAATAATTATCCATCGTATATTTTCTTGAACCAAAACCAACAAGAATCAATTTTCTATTAATTAACATAATGTCGAGTTTCTTCAAATTCAATGGTATATATTTCTTATTTAATTTAACTTTCAAATATGCTTTAACCATATTTTCAACAAAATCAAACAAATGTTTTGGTGAAAACAAAACTGGCGTTATGTTAGTATTACTTGCTAACGCAAAAAAACAATGATTTGGCTTATCGCTTTTATCAACATCTGGTGGGCTTCCACTATGAATAAAATTATTAAATTGATTTAAAATATTAATTCTTTTTTGAGCTTGTTTCTTAATGTTAGATATGTTTGGTGTATCTTTTAATATTGCAGAAAAATATCTTACTTGTTTATTATTAATAGGTATAAACTGAAAGCTAGCATATGCTTTGTAAAATTCTTTATTTATTTTTTCACCATAAGGTGCTTTTATCTTCTCCCTAACTAATATCGGAACAACATTATCTGCTAAATTTGGCTTGTTTTTATTTATTAAAGACGTTATTGATTTTGCTTCTTTCATAACTTTTGCGGGGATTTTTGGTTGTTTTTTCTTCTTTTCTCCCATTAGTCTTTCTTTTAGCCGATTAAATACCATATACTACAACATATAATTTGTTCTTAAAGCTTGCTAAAAAGGCTTATATATTAATGTGGTGTTAATATCATATTAATATGAAAGAATCTATCAAGGCAATTATTGAGATTAGCAAAGAAGCAAATAGAGTTCTAAATATAATTAAAGCTGAATACGAGCTGAAAACCAAGTCTGAAGCAATTGAAAAACTAGCAGAGCTACATAATAGAGATAAAGTATCTATAGCAACAAGACAAAAACCAACTGACCATGTAGAACATTTTAGAAAACTTTACGGGTAAGCTACAGTGTATTCAACTTGTTGAATACGCTCAAATTGCCAGCTTTTTTGAAAGCTGTTAGAAAATTATATGGATAATTAAAATGGTTGGACTAAGAAAAACATAACCACTGCAGCGCCAATAAATGTTTCTAAAATAGATCCTGTCTTTAGTGGGCCTTGAATTTTCTCTTTTGATAATGGATAAAGTGGTTTTATACCTTCAACAGTCAGCATGTCTGCTGCTAAATGAGCAGTATAACCAATAAATATTCCCATCAAAGGTCCTTTTAACAAAGGATATAAAAATGCTAACACAACTGCTGCTAAAGGTATCCAAATGCTATGAAATATACCTCGATGTGTTGTTATATTTGCAATAAATCTATGCTTTCGTCCCAGAGTTGATGTTGGAGAATCAATATCTGGCAGCAAAGATGTTGTGATTATGAATATTGAGAATATAAATTTCTCAATTAATAACATATCTGGAAATAATCTCAAATAGATAAAACCAAAGAACATCGCTATTAACAAATGTGTTCGTGCATGCATATTAAATTAAAAGAACGCTGCTATATAATTATTTCCTCTGTGAAACTCTTGTCTTCACTGTAGCTAACATTTCTGGAGCTCTTTCTAATGCCATATCTTCTGCCCAATCAGAATATCCCATCTCAGATAAAAATAAAACTAATCTTTTAGCTGCTTCTTGGTCTTGTTCTTCTCGTGTCTTTCTCATATAATTACGTTTCTTAGCTTTTACACTAGGTAATTGATTATATTTCTTCATATATGTTTTTTTAGTTTTATTAGCCATCACAATTTACCTAATTTACTGATTTAAAAGTATTGTGAAAGAAATAAAACAATTAAAACTTAAAAAACTATTGAGTGGAAGAGAAAAATAAAATGGCACGCGTAGACTTTGGTTCAACAGTTATTAACAAATTGCTTGAGGGTGGCATAGAAAGAGATGTTATAACAACAGTATTTGGTGCAGCTGGAACAGGTAAATCTAATTTAGCAATTATTGCAACAATTGCTGGAGCTAAGCGCGGTAAGGTAATTTTTATTGATACTGAAAGCGATTTCTCGATTGAAAGAGCTAAGCAAATTGAACCTGAAATTAATAATTTAATGAATAACATACATATAATGAGGTCTTTTGAATTTGAAGAACAACAAAAAGCAATTAGAGATTTAAGAGAATTAATTCAAAAAGAAAAAATCGAACTAATTGTAATTGATTCACTAACAATGCTTTACAGACTTGAAAGACCAGAAGACCCAAAGGAAATTAATTTAGAACTTACAAAGCAACTTTCAATTCTTTCTTCAATTGCCCGAAAAAACAATATTCCAATTCTTGTAACAAATCAAGTTTATTCAAGCTTTGATAAGCGAGATGAAATAAGAATGGTTGGTGGAGAAATACTTGCATATTGGAGCAAGTGCTTAATTCGCTTAGAGAAAGTAAATAGTTTTAGAAAAGCTGAATTAATGAAGCACCGTTCTTTACCTGAAGGACGAACAGTTTGGTTTGAAATTGTAAATGAAGGTCTTAAAGAAATTGAAGAACCAAAAGATAAAGAAAAGAGATTTAGTTTATTTTAAGATATTTCATATTAACAATACCTTCGACCTTAGATACAATAGGGTCAATATTATAATTTGGTCGAATTAATCTTAACAATAAGGCCATTCTAATATACATACCATTATCAGATTGTTCAAAATAAATTGCTCTAAAATCTTCATCAACACTATTCTCTATCTCAGTAGTTCTAGGTAAGGGGTGCATAATAATTGGTCTGTCTCCAGGAAATTTTTTCAATAATTCAGATGTTATTTTAATATTATCTAATTGTTTTAGAACATCTACAGAATTTCCTTGCATTCTTTCTCTTTGTGGTCTAACAATATACAATACATCTGCTTCTTTGAAAGCAACTTCAGTATCTATTGTTTTAATATAATTAATATTTTCTTTTCTAAGATTTTTAATATCTTCATCAGGTAATTGTAATTCATCTGGAGCAATAAAAATTATTTTATTTATTTTATATAATTTAGCTAATGCATGTGATAATGAATGAACTGTTCTTCCATGTTTTAAATCGCCAACCATAGCAATAGTTAATCCATCAATTGAACCAAAATGTTCTTGAATTGTAAATAAATCAAGTAATGTTTGAGTTGGGTGTTTTGCTTTACCTGCTCCAGCATTAATAACATGTGGTTTATATCCAATACTATTATCAACACCTTTTGCAAATTCATCAACACCATCATCTACAGCACTTCTAAGCGCAATAACGTCGGGTGAATAACCTGCAAAAACTCTTCCAAAATCATATCTAGATTCTCCTTTTACTAAACTTGAAAATTCTTTTGCATTTTGTGATAAAACAACTCTACCACCCATATGAAGCATTGCCATCTTAAATGAATTCTCTGTTCTTGTTGAAGGTTCTTCAAACAATGCTGCCATACTTGCATAATGTAAAATATTAGCAAGTTCTTTTTTTACATCACCTAATTTTCTTTCATTATATATTTTATTAAAATGCGAAAAAATAAATTTAAATTTACTAGCATCTTCAAATAAACCATCTAAAAATTTACGAGAAAAACTTTCTTCACTAAGAATATGAAATGGAATTATCTTTTTATCCATAATATCAATTAAGAAACAGTTTTTTGATTTAAAAAAATTTAGATAGTTTAAAAGAAATAATAAACGAAACAATTTATTTTATTTTAATAATTTTTCTGCAGAAGTTACATAATGATGTTTTGTAGTTTCAGGATTATTAGCAACAACAACTGTTGCACCTAAAACTTCTACATGTGGTTCTACAAATTTCCATTGCATATCAACCGAATTATCTGTTGTTGATACATCATCAATTAGCCATGCTCGAAAACAATACGGACCTTCAATGCGCTGAGGATTTTTGTAATATACTACATAATTAATTCCTAACTTTCTAGCTATCTCTTTCGCAATAATATCTCCATTACTAACTTGACCTATAACTACATCTGCTTTAGATTTTCTAATTTCAGGTATCATTAAATCAGTTATTAAATCCAATGTGGGTTCGTGTGTTATTATACTATCTAAATCAATTTTATACTTACTTCTTTGTCCTGAAGAAAATATAAAATCTCCATGTTTTACAACATTTTGATTTTTTAATAATATAATTAATTTCTCTTCAAAATATTTTTGTCCTGCATATTGGACAGCATCTTTAGTTGGTTTATATGGATTAAACTGTGGTATAAATCTTTTAGGATTATCTAACTGCGCAGGATAAATAGAACCTAACGGCGGCATACAAACTTTATACCCTTTCGACAGTCTATCTAAAACTCTTTCAAAATAAGTATTAATTACATTACAAACGTCTGTATCTTGCAGTCCAGTTATCTCTAAAACTTCAGTAAATAAATCTTCATTAAGAACAATTCCCAAATTCATATCTTTTTTCATATTAACCTCATTAGAGGGATTCTGAGAACCTCCACATAATTAGCTTAAACACTTTAAAATAATTTAGAAACTTAAACAGAAAATTATATTAAGTTTTGAACAGTTATAATTTAATATATTTTATTTGTTTTCTTTTTCTTCAGGTTTTTCTTTATACTCACAATTAGGATTTAGACAAAGTCTCCACGGTCTGCCTTTGCGAATGTAAAAATTAACATAAGGAGTTCCACATTGGCACATTGTTTTTAGAACTGCAAAGTTTCCTTTTTGTGGCATTCCCCAACAAGTTTTACATTTCGGATATCCTGAACAAGCAAGAAATCTTTTACGTGTTTTTCTAGAAGTTAAAACGCGCATATCTCCTTTGCCACATTTCAAACATTTACAAATAGTATTTTTTTTAGTCTGTGTTTCAATAAATGCTTCTCCTAAAAGTTTACCAATCTTTTCTCGATTTTTATCAAAATCATCACAAATTTTAATTATAATTTTCTGCGCTCCAGCTAAAACTGATTCTGGTTTCTTTTTGTTTTCGCGGATTTTATCCATCTCTTCTTCAAAATTTCGTGTAAGTTCTTTTGACAAAATTGTTGGTGCATATTTTCCAAAAGTATCTACAACTTTCAATCCAAGTTCAGTAACTTTGATAGGTGTTCCTTGAATATAACCTCTATCTCGCAATATTTCAATTATATTTGCGCGAGTTGCTTTTGTTCCTAAATTTTCTTTTTCTAATGCTTTAATTACTGAAGCAGGAGTATATCTTTTTGGAGGTTTTGTTTCATCTGCATTAAATCTTGTTTTTTCAGAATAAACTTCACCAATATTTAATTGTGGCAATTCAAGTTCTTGTTTATTTGAATAGGGTATATACCATTTTTGCCAGCCAAGTTTTGTGGTAATTATTCCACGCATTACAAATGGTTCTTTTTCTATCATCAATCCAACTTTTGTGCTTTCTCTTTCTCCGGGCTCTCCAAAGACGGAGAAAAATCTCTTAACAATTAAATCATAAACTTTTGCTGCATCATCTCCTAATTTAATTACTAATGCACCTGTAGGATAAATCGCCGGGTGTGCAGCATCTATTTTTTTACCTTCATTAGGTATTAATTTCGTTCTAAGAACTTCTTGTGTAGTTTTTGTGTATTTTGCATTCTTACTAAGTTTTGTTATGATTTTTTTAAATCCTAATTTAGCAGGTAATTTCTGTGAGCTAGTTCTTGGGTATGAAATATATGCAGAAGTATAAAGTTCTTGAGCTGCAGAAAGAGTTCTTTTTGGTGACATTTTGAAACATCGATAAGATTCTATTTGTAATGAAGTTAAATCAAATGGAAATGGTGGTAAAACTGCTTGTTTTGTTTTTGCAATTTTAGCGATTGTTGTAGGTTTATCTTTTACTTTTTCAAAAATTTGTTTTGCTTTTTTCTCGTCCCAAAACTTATCTTCAAAATGAACTGCTTCAAAAACTCCTGTCTTTAATTTTACATCTGCAAAAATCTGCCAATAGGGAACCGGTTTAAATGCTTTAATTTCTAATTCTCTTTCAGCTAAAAGTGCTAGTGCAGGTCCTTGAACTCTACCAATTGATAATTTAACAAACCGATTTGTTGCTTTTGAAACTGCTGACATTGCGGCCTTAGATAAATTAATTCCAAAATACCAATCCAAGGTATGTCGCATCTCTCCAGCTTTTGCTTGTCCCCAATCCAATGTTTTAAATCGATTTTTATATGCATCTACTAAATCTTCTTTAGTCATTGTTGAAAATTTCATTCGCTGCGCATCTTTTTGTTTACAAAGAAATCGAACAATATTAAGTCCAATAACTTCTCCTTCAATGTCATAATCTGTTGCAACAACAAATTCATCACATTTTTTTGCGAGTTTTGCAAGAACAGAATAATATTTTTTTGTGAATGCAGAAGACTTTGAAGTTTCGAAAGTTGGTTTCCATTCAACATCAAAAACTGGATACCCTCGCTTAGAACTAGTTAATCCAAATAAATGTCCGACTGCAGAAGCAACATATATTTTCTTATCAGATATTTCATACCATGAAACTGTTCCTTGTTTCTTCTGATCTGCAGGTCCTAATGCTGCTGCTATCTTTGCTGCAGCAGATGGTTTCTCAGCAATAATAAGTTGCATTATAGGTGCTAAAAGTCAACATTTAAAATCTGTTCGAAAATTAAATTTCTATAATTTTACCTTTTTTTCCAACATTTATTAGTGTAGTATTACCTATTTTTTCTTCAATTCCTTCTGCTTCATGAACATGTGAGCAGATTGCAATATCTGGTTTAAATTTTTTGATTGCTCTAGCAATACCTTTTGAACCAGGAACAAAATTAGACATCTTAGACATCAAAGTTTTATCTGGATGGCAGTGCGTTATCATTAATTTCTTTTTAGAATTTTTAATTTTTTTAAATCCTTTTTCAAGCATGTCGTAAAGCTCTTTTTCATTTAATTGAAATATTCCAATATTTGCAGAACCTACTCCAAATATACCCACATCTCCGAATTTCATAGAATATCCATGTAAATCAGTTACACCATAAATCTCTGCAAGTGCGGCAGTAGTGGCAGGCGACTCATGATTTCCAGGTAAAATTAAAACTTTTTGCTTTGCTTTTTTGAATGGTCCAATTAATCCTTTTGTTGAAATCTCTCCAAAAGTCAAATCTCCTGATAAAACGACTAAATCAACTTTTTGTTTCTTAGCTTTCTCTGCTAGCTTTTTAGCAGCATTAATATCTCCATGCAAATCACCTGCTGCTAATATTTTCATATTTAATTTAGAACTTAAAGCTTAATTAATTTTCCATTTGGTCCAACATTAACCACAATTGTTTTTCCAATTCGAGATACTGCACCAGCAGTTTCATGAATATGTCCACAAATATTAAAATTAGGTTGATGTTCAATAATAAACTCTCTAAGAGATTTAGAACCAACATGGTCGCCAGGAGCTACCTCATCCGCCTTTGTTTCTAATGGTGGTTCATGTGTAACTAATATTTTTTTTCCTTTGTGTGATTTTAATTCTCTTGAAAGAAATTTTTTAGATTTTTCAAAATCATTATTTCCACAGCAAAATCCGCCTTCTCCACAACCAACAAATAAAACTCCATCTTGTTCATATGCTCCTTGATGAAGCCAAATGAAATTTTTCATTCCTTTAATTGCTCTTTTTGTTCCATCGGGAGTTTCATGATTTCCTGGAAGAATAAGAACAGGTATCCCAAAGTCAAGTGATTTTAATAATTTTCTCTCACTTTCTCCAAACCAAGAGTGATCGCCAGCAGATATAATTAAATCAGGTTTATCTTTTTTCACAATACTTGCTGCTCTTTTAATAAATTTCTCATCACCATGGATATCAACTACTGCAAGGACTTTCATTTAATATTAAAACTTGGTGGAGTTTAAAATTATTTCTAATCTTAAAAATAATTATGCATTTTCCCAAGTGCGAATAAATTTTTTAGTTTCGCTTATTGCATTAGGTTTAGGATATACTTGTTCCATTTTTTTAAGCAAAAATATTTGCTTTTGTTCAATAACATCATTAAATTTTTTAATATTTTTACGTATACGATGTACTTCAAACCAATTTAACTTAATTCCTGAAGAAAGAGTTTTAGCATTTAATAAGCTTATTTCTCTATTCCGCTCTTTATATAATTTAATAATATCATCTTTTACATCAATAACTTCTCTTTTTAGATTCATTTTCTAATTTCCTTAAATCCTGTATATTTCCAAAGAACTTTTGGAATCTTAATAGAACCATCTTTTTGCTGGAAGTTTTCAAGTATTGCAGGTATTGCTCTAGATGTTGCAAGAGCAGTATTGTTCAACATATGAACATATTCTTTTCCATCTTTAGTTGCATAGCGAGTATTCAAAGTAACTGCTTGATAATTTTTACAATTACTACATGAAGTTACTTCTCGATATGCTCCTTTTTTCTTGTTCTGGCCAGGTAGCCATGCTTCAATATCATACTGTAATGCTTGTTTATTTCCCAAATCTCCTGTGCAAATATTAACAACTCTATACGGTATTCCTAAATCATTCCAAATACTTTCAGTTATTGCTTGAAGTTCATTAAAATATTTTGTAGAATCTTGTGGTTTGCAAATAATTACTTCTTCAACTTTATTGAACTGATGCATTCGAATAGTCCCTTTTGTATCTCGACCATGTGAACCTGCTTCTCTTCTAAAACAAGTTCCGTATGCTGCAACTTTAATTGGAAGTTCATTCTCATGTAAAACTTGATTTGCTTTTAGCGCAATCAGTGGAAATTCCGTTGTTGCAACTAAATACAAATCTTCTTTTTCAACTTTATATGTATCTTCTTGGAACTCAGATAAATTAACTCCTCCTGCAAGAGTGTTTCTATTTACCATTAATGGTGGCCAAGTAATTGTAAAACATTTTTTTCTAAGTTTATCAATTGCAAATTGCTGTAATGCTAAATCTAGAATTGCTGCCTCATTTTTAAAATATACAAATCTTGCTCCTGCAACTTTTGCACCAGTATCAAAATCAAAAAGGTTATGTAATTCTCCTAATTCAATATGGTCTTTAATTGGGAAATTAAATTTTGCAGGTTTTCCAACAAACTTTATCGGAACATTATTATTACTATCTTTACCTTTTGGAACAGAAGGGTCTAAAACATTGCCAACATTTGACCGTGCAGCATCTCGTCTAATTAAAATTTGTTTTATTTTTTTATCTTGGTTTTGGATATCATCTGCTACTTTTTTCATTTCACGAATTTTAGTTGTTGCAGTTTTTGCTTGTTTTTTTTGATGATTAATTTCCATAGAAACACGATTTCTTTGTGCTTTTAATTGCTCAACTTTTTTTAGTGCAGCTCTCCAAGAATTATCCCACTTAATTACTTCATCTACAAATTTAGTTCCATGTCCACGTTTAATTTCACTATCTCGAATAATTTCAGGATTCTCTCTAAATAATTTTATATCTAACATTATTTTCTTTTAAATCTCCTAAAACCGGACATCTCAATTATATTCAACTTACCATGTCTTTTCTCAATATTATCAATTAAAATATTCATTCCAATATTATCTGACGCTATGTGTCCTGCAACAACTAAATTTATTTTAGCTTTCTCTGCTGCTTTTTTGTGTTTCTCAGAAAAATGCATACCAACAAGTGTTCCAACACCTGCTTGTGCAAATGCTTGGAATATTTCTTCAGCACCTTCTGTTCCGCCAGTCATATCAATAACAACTCTGCCTGCAAAGTTATTTGGTGAACCATAAAATATATTTGGACCTGCACAATGATTAACTGCATCTTTATATTCTGGTTCTTTAAGTAAAAGTTTTACAACATCTTTTAATTTTCTTGGCTCTGCCTTATCAAACTTCTTTGTTAAATAATTCCAAACACAATTATCTGCAGGTGTGTGTGTATTAAAATAAGTTATATTCAAAAGTTTTGTAGCATCAATTGGACGTGTATGATTTGCAGGTGCAACTCCACGATTAACTGCAGCAATTCTAGATTCATGAACATGTTCTGCAATTGATATTGGAACTCTGGCTTTAGCATTACAAAATTTTTGAATTTCCATAACTTGTGCTAACATTGCTAAGCCTTTATCTTCTGGATGATGTCCCCAAATAGCATCAATATTCTTACCTCTACGATTTAATTCATTAACAAGCAAGACTTCAGGTGTCTCCATATCAATACCAACAGCGACAGTCTTAATTGGTTTTTTAGCATCAAAAGATATATGAGAATCCCCATAAGGATTAGTTAATTTTTCCTTATCAAATAATTCCTTTTCATCTTTAGGTAAAAGATTATATGCATCCTTAATTTCCTTAAGTTGCAATTGAATTTCCTTTTTATCTCTAGGGTCATTATCTATACCAATTTTAATCGCTGTATCAAATAATTCTTTCAATTTCATATTATCATCTCTGAATAAGAAACGACACATATAAATTATTTAACTGTTTCTGATGGATATGATAAAAAAACCTTTTGCTCATAAGGACAGGAGGCGACTAAGGTTATATAGTCGCCGACTCCGATCGTTACGAAAGCAAAAGAATGCGCAAGTAAACGTAATATATATGAGTTATTTTATATTACTTAGTTTAGTTTTTCTATCATTCACACTTGCACTATCAAATGATTTTAAAGAGGATAGCTCTGATGAAATCAAAGAATATATTGCAGATAATGTTTTCTCAAGAATTGAACAAGCAAGTTTAGAACTTAAATCGATTCAAAATCAGACCTCTGCAGACAATTTAACTAAAATCGTATCAATACCTAGAAGACTTGGAGAAAATAATTACCAAATAATTGGTAAAAATAATAGTTTAATTATACAATCTTCTGGAAGCAGTGAATTTTACAAGGTAAAACCAATCACTTGGAAAGAATTTACCTTTGAAGGGTCAACAAATTCGCTAGATACTAAAATTCAATTATTATTGAACACAACAAGCAATAAAATAGTAATTTCTTAGAAACTTTTTTCTATAACTATAGGATAGACTATATATGGTGAATAAGAAACGTAAGGTTATTAGTAAATTTCTTAAAAATTTGAAAAATGTTGATTATATTCAGAATAAGGCTGAAAAGGAAATACAAGAGGAACATTTAGAACAATCAGTAGAGCAACCATCGGTTAATGAAATAATTCAACAAATTGGTGGTGGACAAGAAAAAGGTATTGGCATTGTTGAAAATAATTCTACAGAAAATAGAATAGCATTACCTAGTCAGATTGCAGAAAATATTGAGATTAAAAAAGATATACTCTCGCAAATAAGAAATGTAAATGAAGTTTATCCAATAATCACAAGCAAAACAAAGCGAGGTTCTATTAATCTTGCTCTTGCTAAAATTATGTATAATAGTTACTCAAATCAATTGCAGTATCAAGTAATTGAACCAGAAATAAATAAAGAACTTAATGAAGTAATTGAAAAAACAATTCAAGAATTACATGACAGACTTGATATTGATTTTAATAAAGTAAAAGACACAATGGAGATTTATAAATACATAAACAAAGAGATTGATGATATTTGGACGATGATTGGCTTTAAACCAAAGCCCTATGAATCTATTAAAATTAAATATTATATTTTCAGAGAAGCAATTGGATTAAGTAAAATTGATGTAATTTTTAATGACCCAAATATAGAAGATATTTCTTGTGATGGTGTTGGTCTGCCAATATATATTTATCATAGAAATCCGATTTATGGGGAAATCTCTACAAATATTTCATTTGATAATAAAGAAGAATTAGATTCTTTTGTTATGCGATTAGCTCAAAAATGTAACCGAACAATATCTATTGCAGCGCCACTTATGGATGGTTCTCTTCCAGACGGGTCCAGAGTTCAAGTAACATATGGAACAGATATTGCTAGACGGGGAAGTAATTTTACAATCCGAAAGTTCTTTAGAGTTCCTTTAACGCCTGTTGACTTAATAAGATTTGGAACATCAAACGCATTTATGATGGCCTATTTATGGCTTGCAATTGAAACAGGTAAATCTATTTTAATTTCTGGAACAACTGCAACAGGTAAAACAACATTACTAAATGTTTTATCTTTATTTATTGAACCTAATATGAAAATAGTATCTATTGAAGATACGGCAGAATTACAAATACCACATACTAATTGGATGCCACAAGTTACACGTTCTGGTTTTGGTGCATCAGGTTATGGTGAAGTAAGCATGTATGATTTATTAAGTGCTGCATTACGACAGCGACCTGATTATTTAATTGTTGGAGAAGTTCGAGGAAAAGAAGCGAGTGTTTTATTCCATGCAATGTCAACAGGACATCCTGGATTATCAACAATACACGCAGATAATGTTAATGCGGTTATAGATAGATTAACAACAAGACCTATTGAACTTCCTGCTTCACTTTTACAAAATTTAGATATTATTGTTTTCTTAGAAAAAACAAAAAAAGGAGATAAATTAATTAGACGTGTTGATAAAATAATTGAAATTGAAAATTATGATACTGAAAAAAAGCAACTTATAACAAATAATATTTTTGAATGGTCTGCAAGTAAAGATATTTTCACTAGTAAAGATAGTCATGTTCTTAAAAAAATTGCAGACAGATCAGGATTAAGCACAAATGAAATACATAAAGAACTTATGCGTAGAGTTAAAGTTCTTACTTGGATGAATGCTAGCAATATTTACAACTTTAACGATGTTGCAAGTATAATCCATATGTATTATATAAATCCACAGCAGTTAGATACTTTAATGAAACAAAATCCAAAAAGTTAGGAGATTTAATGGGAAATATATATAATCGCTCTTATGAAATTTTTAAACCACTAGTTACACGAATTAATTATATATTTGTCCCTCTTGATGAAAAACTTAAAATCGCGCGTATAAAAACAAGCTATGAAAAATATGGCGCATTTATTTTATTAATTAGCACAATTGTATCAATAACTTCCTTTGTATTTATAGCTTTTTTTGGTTCTCTATTGTTAGGTGTAAATCTAATTAACTTCATAATATACTTACTAATAAGTTTATTTTTTGGCATTAGTGTTGCAGTATTTGCTTATTTTTATCCAAGTTTTAAAATTAGTGAACGAAAAAGTAAAATTGAAAATTCATTACCATTTATTACAATTTACTTATCTACAATTGTTCGCTCAGGTTTGCAACCAAAAAATATGTTTAAGATGTTATCTCGATTTAAACAATATAAAACTATATCAGTAGAAGCTAGAAAAATCAATAGTGATATTGAAGGTTTGGGTATGGATTTACCTAAAGCATTAAGTAGAGCTATTCTTCGTTCTCCATCTCCTGACTGGACAGAATTACTTGCAGGATTAAGAAACTCAATTACAGTTGGAGGAGATACAAGTAAATATCTTGAAGAAAAAGCGCACGGATTTATTCAGCAATATAAAAGACGACTTGATGAGTTTAGTAAACTACTTGCATTATTTATGAATATATACATAACAACTGTTATTGTTGGTTTAGTTTTCTTTGTAGTAATATCTTCATTAATGGTTACAATTGGTGGCGTATCTACAAATCTAGTAAAATTATTTCAGTATCTTTTAGTATTTGTAGGATTGCCATTAGTAACTGTTGTATTTGTAATAATTATCAAAAGCGCCTCTCCATGGGGGTCTGAATCATGAAAGAAGATAAAATAAAAACAGAAACAAAATTAGGTAAACAAAAAAAACTAAAATTACTTTTATTATTACTACCTGCTCCATTAATTATATCTTTAACAGCATATTTACTCGGTGCAGAAAGCACAACAATTATTGCAATTTCTTCATTAGGTTTAATGTTAATTATTGGGCCATTTCTTGCACTTAATTTTATTACATTTAGAGAACTTAAAAATGCTGAACAAGAATACCCGAACTTCTTACGTGATATTGCTCAAAATGTTTCTGCAGGAATGACTTTACCTCAAGCAATTTCAACAAGCGCGGATTCAAATTATGGTGCACTTACAAAGTATGTTAAAAAATTAAACATTTGGTTAAGTTGGAACACACCATTTCCTAAAGCCTGGAATAAATTTACAGGATTATTAAAAAAGAGTGATTTAATTAGTCGAATTAATAATATTATTCTTGAAAGTTTTCATGCAGGTGGAGAAATAAAAGTTACGTTAAATTCTTTAGCAGATGATGTCAACTTACTAAAACAAATGGATTTTGAAAAAAAATCTGTTATGAAAGAACAAATAATAATTATGTATGCTGTTTATTTTGTTTTTGTTGGTGTTATTATTGGATTATTTAGAATATTAGCTCCAATATTATTCATACAAAAAATGGGTGTATTTAGTGGAATAACTGCTCAAACTGGTGAGGCATTAACATTGGATTATTTCAAAAACTTATTTTTCTCAATGATTGTCATTGAAAGTATTTGTGCAGGAATTATTGCGGGACAAATATCTGAAGAAAGATTAATTGCGGGATTTAGACATGTTGTTATATTATTATCTGTAGGTGTTTTCTGCTTCTTCATATTTATATTTCCATCTCATTTAAATTTAGAATCAACAATCTACCCTGGAAATGTTGTTGGTGGAGAAAATATAATTATAAATGGGCAGGCATTTTACGAATCTGCTCCAGCTAGTGGTGCAACTGTGACAGTTATAACTCCACAAAAACAAGTTTTAACTATGTTTGTAGATAATCTTGGGGAATTTGAAAGAACAATTGAAGCGCCGACACAGAAAGGAGTATATAATATCATTATTTCAGTTGAATATAAAAACGAACAAGAAACATTAACTAGAACATTTGAAGTCATCTAACGCAATTGGTCAAAGACCTTGCGGAATTGACTGCGTCAATAGCACTTAACATTAAATTCATGAAAGGACAAAGCAATATAGAATTTATAATAGTATTATTATTCTTCATAATTATAACTATAACCTTAACACAATCTTATCTAAAAATATTTCCTAGTGAAGCATCCAAAGCAAGAGAACAAATTGCATGTTCTCAATCAGAAACTCTTGCAATTCAATTTTTAGAATTTCAAGGTAATGAAACTAATTGGAATAATGGTGGAAATCTAAATGAACTTGGTTTCGCTACAGAAAATGATATGGAAATTAATTATAATAAAATTGAAGCAGCAAAAACTCGAGGATATTATAATATAACTACTGATGGAAATCTATCAATCCCATTTAAATTAAGTTACGAAGCATATGCAATAAATTTTACAAATGAAAGTATTCCTGCTTCTTTGCCAGATAATTATAATCCAAGAGCATTTATTATTAGAAATGAAACTAATCTATTTGTTTACGCTGGAAGCAATTCAACGGTTGGAGATTTTTCAATAAATTTGTTTTTCCCATTCACAACAATCACTGCAAATACATGTGATAGTGGTTCTTTAGAAAATGTAGATACAAACATAACGACATCTAAGGATTATGGAGATGAGATAAAATTAAATTGGCATATAACTACTGCAGATTTAGATTGTATTAATTTAACACTTAATAAAATTCCAGAATTAATTTTCATAAAATCAATGTCCTTCAAGAACACAACACTTGAAAAAACTTTTCCAATTTATTTGAATAATAATACTATATTAAATAATGAATTTGGTTCAAGTGGAGATAAAGATAAAGATAAAAACTTCTGTGAAATTGAAAGAGTTGGTCTAGTCGTTAATGGTGCTGAAAAAGTTCCAGTAAAATTTAATATTATGAGTTGGAGATGAAAATAAAAATATTACCTATGCGAAAAAAAGGCTACGCTTACTTCGTGGAGCTTGTGCTATCAATAATTCTTGTATTCATAATATTATCTGGTTATGTTGAATCTCAACAAGTTATTTTTACTTACAAACAAAACGAAGATTTACGTGTGAATGGGTGGCATATATTAGAAAATTTAGATAATTTTAATGCAATTAATAATACAAATATTACTAAACTCGATACATATATTGATGCGAGTCTTAATGATTTTACAAATTATGATTTAGAGCTTTACAATAATAGTGGCTGTTATCCTATTGATAATGGTGTTGTTAGCTCAACAAACTATACTCGCTGTCCATCTATTAATGCTACAACAAAAGATAGTATAATTAGCACATTTTACACATTACCTCAACAAGGTGAACCCCAATCAATTAGACTTTATCTTTGGAGGAAATTATGAACTTAAAACAATTTAAATCAGAATGGAAACTTTTAAAGAGATTTTATATTTTTAATCTGCTTTGGGGTTTAGGTTCATTTCTTCCAGCATATTGGATAGTTTATTTCCAGAGTGTAGGATTTAGTTTCAAAGAAATATCCACAATCATAGCAATGATAATGGTTGCACCGATTATATTTGAAGTTCCTACTGGTGCAATTGCAGATTATTTTGGTCGCAGAATCTCTGTTGCAATAGGTATGATTGTAATGGGATTATTTTTAGCTTTAATTCCTTTTGCAAAAGGATTTTGGCAAGTTATAATAATTTTCTTTATAGGTATGAGTTTTGCAACATTAATTAGTGGAGCTGAATCTGCTTGGTTAGTAGATTATCTAAAATCAAAAAGAAAATCACACTTAGTTAGGACTGCTTTTTCTAGAATTATGAGTATTATAGCAATAGGTGGTTCTGTTGCACTTATTGGAGCTAGTTTTGTTGTAAAACATTTTGGTATGTCTTACTTATGGTATATACAAGGAATTTTAATGATTTTAGCTGGATTATTTGCAGTAATATTTGGAGACAAAGAAAAAATAATTAAAAAAGGAAACTTCAGACAAGTATATAAAAGCACTTTTGGATTTGCAAAACAAGGATTTAAATTAATATTTTTAAGAAGAACTTTATTCTTTTTTACATTAGCTATTTTCTTTAATGAATTCTTTAGCATGGCTGGAATTGTATGGCAACCATTTTTCATAGAACTTGGAATTAAATTAGAACATCTTGGATTAATATATGCAGCAGGAGTTTTTGTTGGAGTAATTGCACCAAATTTAAGTAATAAGTTTGTAGAATTTGCAGGGTCTGAAAAAAGAGCGCTGATATTAGAAGATTTAACAATTGGTTTATTATTTATTTTTGTCTCAATAGTAACTTCTCCATTAATTGCAATTATTTTGTTTTATAGTGGTGCATTTGGTGAAAGTATGGGACACCCAATTAGATCTGCATTTTTCCACAAAAGAATTCCATCTAAAATACGCGCTACAACTGACTCAATTAAGAATTTAATTAAAAGCTCTGGGGGAATTATTGCAATGTTATTAGCAGGATTTATTGTTGATGGATTTGGACTTAGAGCTGCATTATTTATAGGAGGTTTAGCAGCAATACCTACAGTTATTTGCTTTATGATGATAAAAGATGAAAAATAAAAAAGCTCAATTCTTTATTATGAGTATTGTAATATTAGCAATAGCTATGTTTGTTCTTATGACTTATTTTCTAACTATTGATGAAGCATCAATAATCATGTTTGAGAAAAATTCTAGAATTGAATTAAAAAACATTCAAAGTGCAATTGAAAATAATGGAAACTGTGCAGGTAACTTTAGTTTATGTCCACACTTAGAACAAATTTATGGTGGGACTTTTAAAATATCTTGCACAGCTCTTGGAGAACAAGCACCATATAATTATACAATTTCAATCAGCTCAAAAGACATCATTTTTGCAGGTAATATGACACAAAATATTGTAAATACTGAAGGATGTGATGATAATATAGACAATGACTGTGATGAATTAATAGACTGTGCAGATTCTACATGTAATGGTGAAGAAAAAGGTGCATTCTTTTGCGAATATCAAACAGAAACTATTTGTGCAGATGGATTTGATAATGATGCAGATGGATTTATAGATGGTGCAGATAGTGATTGTTAATCACTTTTTGTAAAACTTAATCGCATATATAATTAAACCACATAAAATTAGTAATAAAGCTATAGCATAATTAATAGAATTATCTTCTTCAATTTCTTGTGCAATATGGTCTTCAATTACATATCTAGGCTCAGGTTCTTTAGGTTCAATAAATGTTTGGACATTTCCTCTTCTTGCAAGATGCTCTTCAGTTACAGCAGATTCAAAACTTAAATCAATATGTGAATTTGGTCCTGTTGAATGACCACTTTTTGCCCAATAAGTTGTGCCATCTTCAGTAACATAAAAATATAAGTTTGTTTCGTAATTATCTCCACTTGGCATATATGCTTTATATTCACCCTTTTCAGTTAGAATCGATACAATATGTTCTTCCCATGAGCAAGGATAATGTTTCTTACAGTAAGACCCATCTTCATTTAAAGGTGTAAACTGTATTCCCATTATTCCTAATGTTTTTTTACTTTCATCCATAAAACCTTTTGAATTAATATATGCAAGCTCGGCTCCCCAAGAACGTTCACCTAAATCTGAAAGAACACTAATATCTCCTTGAAAATTATCAACGCCAATATCATAAACATCATAAACATATACGGGTTCTGATGATTGTGCTTTAACACTAACAACAAAGCACAGTAATAATATCAAAACAATTATTTTTTTCATTCTTTATTTGAATTTCATAATATATATAAATTCCCTTACAACTAAGGAATTATGCGTAAGGTTATTCTAACAGTTGATTTAGAATCTGATTGGGAAACAAAACAAACTAATGCTATTGAAGAAATATTACCTTCATTTCTAGATTTTCTAAAAAAAAACAATGCCAAAGCAACTTTTTTTACAGTTGGTGATATTGCTAAGAAATTTCCCGAGCAAATAAAATTAATTAAAAAATACAATCATGAAATTGCAAGTCATTCTTTAACACATTCAAATCTTAAACAAATAACGATAACACAATTAGAAAAAGAAGTTTCAGAATCAAAAAAAATCTTAGAAAAACTTGGATGCAAAGTTGAAGGATTTAGAGCACCTCTTGGAGTTGCACCAAAACAATTAATTCCCTTATTAAAAAAATACAATTATACATACAATTCATCAGTGTTTGCTAGTTGGTTTCCTGGAAGATATAATAACTTAAGCAAATCTAATCCAAAAAAATACAATAATGGAATTATAGAACTTCCAATACCCAATGTTTCTGTTCTAAAAGTTCCTGCAGGATTATCTTATTTGAAATTATTCCACCCTATATTAAATAAAAGCTTTGCAAAAGACCCTTATATGATATATCTTCACCTACATGAATTTAATAAAAATAAAATTAGTAAGAATATACCTGCACATGTTCGTCTAGCTTATTCAAGAAATCGTGGAGCTAAAGCTTGGAAAATATTCAAACAATATATAAATAACTCAAATGCAAATTTCATAACGTGTAGAGATTTTATTAAATCCCAAAGTTCTCTCTAATATATGGTCCAATTAATTTTGTAATCGATAATGGCACATTACTCCAAACTTTAGAGAATATATTATATACAAATCTAAAATCGTTAGGTTTAGAAAAATAAAAATGATTTAAATCTAAAAGTTCTGCTTTCCATTTTTTCTTAAATGCAAACTGTCCGCTTCCTTCCCATGTCCTACCAAAATCAAATTCAGAATAATTATTATTACAACCCCATTTAATAAATTCCCAATAAACAGCATCATTTGGTCTGAATTTAAGATATTTTGGATTTGAAAAATTAATATTAACGTGAATTCGTTTACTAATCGTAAAACCTGTTAAAACTGAAACTAATTTTTTATTATAATATGCGCCAACAATTCTACCTATATTTTTATCAACAAAGAACGTATAGAAATTTGTAAAATACTTTTTTGGATAAGGAGGCGTTCCAAAAGATTTCATTGATTTTAAATATAAATTATAAAGAGCAGTTATATCTTTTTTAGGAACATCTTTAATTTTAATTCCTGATTTATCTGCAAGTCTAACTGCTTTTCGTTTAAACTTATGAATATGTTTCCAAATTTCTTCTTCAGTTCTAAGTTGTAAAACAAATCTCTTAGCACTTTTTGATTTTATAAAATCTTTAAGCAAATGATTATTAATTCCATGTCTAATTTCAATGTTCTTTGGAAGTTTTGTTATTATTTTTTGAACTTCTTTTTTTGGTGCTTTACCTACAGGTCCACCATATTCAAGAAATGTTGATGAAATATTCGGAATAATTGAAAACTTTGTATTAAATAGAGGAAATATAAATTTTATTTTATCTTTTGTTCTAAGTGCATAATATTTTGCTTTCGTTCGCGGAAATGTTGCTTCAATAAATTCTTTCCACTCAGGTGTATGAATAATTAAATGTTCATTTTCTTTTAGGAAGTTTCTCCATTCTATACAATCACAATTTAATTTTGCGGCATGCATTAACAAACACCTCCATTTCTTTTTTTGACCTATAAAGTGAAAATACTAAATGTTCTTTCTCTGCAATTTTTGCTTTCTTAAATTTCTTTCCTGCAAGATTTGTAAAACTTTTTGCAGGTAAAATTTCTATATTTTGCTTTCTCATTTGCTTAATTATATTATCTCGATTCTTTGTTTTTAGAACAAGATATAAATTTGATTTGCTCTTTGTTTTTACAATATATTTCAAATCTTTAGCTAATTCAAAGTTTCTGTTTCGAATTTTTTGCATTTTATTAAACCGAGCTATTTGACGTAAAACAACTTTCTTTGCAAATTTAGATATTGAATATAATTTTGCTTTTGGATTTCCATCAATTTTATTTAGAACAACATTACTAACAAAAGAATAAATTTTCTTATTAAAAATTGATTTAGAAGCTAATGCTTTTACAAAAAATAAAAACTCTTGTTTTACAGATAAAGAATTTAATTTTTCTATATCTAATTGCTTTTTAGAAACTAAAAACCCTCCATAGTAACTTAAACTTTTAGCAATACCTGTACTATAAATTGTAAATTGTGCATTTTGTCCAAAGCTAAATGCCTGTGCACAGTCTTCTAAAACAGGAACTTTTTGCTTTTTACACAATTTAAGTATTTCATTTAGATTATCGGGAATTAATCCAAAATTATATGCTAATATTAACAAATCAGGTTTCTTTGCAAGAGCTTTTCTAACATCTGCGAGAGTTGCTACAATTCCCGTATCATAAAATTGACATTTTGCGCCAGATTTCTTAATTGCATCTTTAACAATTGAGCAAGTAAATGCTGGCACAGCAACTTTTTTAGCACGAGTTGCTTTAATTGCTAAATATATCGCAGCAGACCCTGAACCTGTCCAATAATAATTTTGTCTTATATATTTATTTAAATAATCCTTACAAAAAGTTCCAAACAAGTCATTATATGAAACTGCTGGCTTTGCATGAGGAACTAACATATTTACTTCTATAGAGAAATGTTCTTAAGTATTATTAGACCGCAGTAAATATATGAAAACAATATGTTTTGTAAATCCAACTCTTGTTCTTAGAAGACCTATTGTTGAATTAGTTAGAATTTATGCAGAAAAAGGTTACAAAGTATCACTTATGTTTCCAAGCAAAGGTAATTTAGATTATAAATTTCATTTTAACAAGAACTTAAATCACAAAAACATAAAACTAATTCCAATAAAATCAATATATTCTGAAAGATTTAGATTTGCTCTTCCAGACCCATTTGATTTGCTTAAAAAAACTGTTCGTGTGCTTAAAGAAAATAATGTTTTACATATATGGGAATATTATTATCCTTATTCTACATTGCCTTTGCTGATTAGAAATTTTATTAACAGAAAGTGCAAAATCATTCTAACAACTGATGGAATTATCGGATATAGTTATTTTCCTCCTGAAAAATGGTTGGAAATTACACTTAAGTTATACTTACATACATTTGGTAGATTATTATTTAATTTAGCAGATAAACGAACAACATATAGTGCACATATTAGAAAGAATTTTCCACGGTTCTTAAAAAAAATATTTAAAGTAGTTCCTACAGGAATTCATTTAGATAAGATAAAATTTTCACAAAAAGCAAGAGATAATATACGTAAAGAATTTAAAATAAATAAAAAAACAAAACTTATTCTTTTTGTAGGTATGCTAACTGAAAGAAAACGCGCAGATATTGTTTTACAAACTGCTAAGAAATTTCCTAAAGACGTATTTCTTATTGTTGGTGATGGATATCTTAGACAAAAATTAGATAAACAAAAACAAGATATGAAATTAAAAAACGTTCACTTTCTTGGAAAGAGAAACGATATAATTGATATTTATTCTGCATGTGATTTATTTTACTTACCATCGCTTGGCGAAGGATTACCTGGCACAGTTATGGAGGCAATGGCTTGTGGAAAACCCATTGTTGCTACAAAAGAAAATGGAACAATTGATTTAGTAACAAAAGATGTTGGATTACTTGTTAAGCAAGATGGGGATTATATTAAAGCATTTGAAATAGCAATTAATACTAAATTTAATTCTAAGAAAATTATTAATCAAATTAAAAAATATGATTGGACTAAATCTATTAAAAATTATGCTTTCTTTTCTAACAAGAAAAAATAATGTATGGGATAAGGTAAAGATCTTTTCTCTTCTAATATTTTGAAATTCTGCTTTATGTTTTTCCGAATTTTTCTTAAAGAATAACCTTTACGTCCAAGCTCCCAGTAATGTTCTCCATTAAATTTAATTTTTGTATGAGAAGGAATTCCGATAAAAAAGTTGAAAAATTCTTTATTAAAAATTCGGCTTATTAATGGAAAAGTTATTGAACACCCAAAGTAAATCTGAGAATATGGAACTGAAATTATTGCGTATTTGCTTGTTACTTTATTAATTTCTTCTAGTGCTTTTCTAACGTCAGTATAAGGTATATGTTCTAATATCTCGCACGCTAACACTAAATCAAATTCTGATTTTTTAAAAGGTAGTTTTCTGACATCTGCAATAACATCAGGTTTTAATTTACTATCAAAATCACAAGTTACAACATTAAATCCATGTCTTTTAAGATAATCTGAAACAGTTTTATTACCAATTCCAATCTCAAGAATTTTTTTTGGTTCTATATCTCTTACTAATTTTAATTGATGATAATAAGATATAAAACGTGTAATTTTATCATAATTTTTATGATAATGCCGATGTAATTTTTTAGTCATTCAGCACATACGACATATTGTTTATAAGTTTTTATTGTTTGTTTTCCAATATTGTCTGTAGTAAACATATCTGCATAGTTCTTTGCATCTTTTGCCATATTGTTTCGAAGTTTTTTATTCTTAATTAATTTAATTATTTTCTCTGCAAGATCTTTTGGAGATGCTATATCAAACACAAGAGAATTACCTCCTGCAGCCTCTACAAGCGCACCTTTGTTTGATACAATGACAGGTAAATTACACAACATACCTTCAATAACAACATTACCAAAACCTTCTTCTCTAGAAGATATTACTTGAATTGTACTTGAATAATATTTCTTCCACTTTTCATTTCCATAAACTAAACCACAAAATTTAATGTTATCTTCTAAATTTAGTTTCTTAACTAATTCCTGAAGTTTCTGTTTGTAATTATTAAAACCATCTCCAACAATTTCTAATTTTATATTAGGAATTTCTTGCTTTACAATACTTATTGCTTTAATTACAATATCTAAGCCTTTCAAATGAACTAACCTACCTATAAAAAATATAGTGTTATCTTTTCGTTTGATTTTTATTTTAGATTGATTTTGAAAATGATTATATAATATTTCTTTATTACTTCCGATATATTTTTTTGTGAGATATTTAGAAATATAGAATACTTTATTATAAAACCACAAAGATGGTTGAAATAATAAGTAATATGCTCTCTCGATTATTCTTTTAAAATCTACTTGTTCATTAAATGCTACATGAACAGTTAGAAACACTGGTTTTCGACAGAGTTTTGCAGCTAAAAGAGTTATTTCTGGAACTAAGAAGCAATAATGATGTGTATGAAAAACATCTGCATTAATTGTTAGTAATTCTCTAAAAAGACATTTTATTAACCTAGATGTGTCTGTTAATTCAAAAGATACAGGAAGTTCAATTACATTTATTCCTTTCCATTTGTATGTTTTTTTCTTTTTATTATTTCCTCCACAAATTAATGTAACATTATGTCCTAATTTTGCTTGAGAAACTAATCCCCATCTATCTGCAAAAGTAAATTTATCTTTATTATTAATATCAATTCCCATGTTTTTAGAATAAGTATGAACAATATGCATACAACCAAAGTATTATTCATCTTATAAATTTTTATAAACTGTAATACTAATCACTATTCTATATGTCAGAAGAAACATTAAAGCAATTAGCTCGTGGTGCAGGCATAATTTTTATAAGCACTTTTCTTATGTATGCAATTAAATTTATTTATAGGATAGCTATAGCAAGATATCTTGGGCCTGAAGATTATGGTTTACTTTCTATAGGAATCATGGTCTTAAATGTTGCAATACTACTTTCAGTAATTGGATTAAACGAAGGTTTAGTTCGATATATGGCATTTTATAGAGGTAAAAATGAATTTGGAAAAGTTAAAGGTTCTTTATTAGCTGCACTTAAAATATCAATTATTCTTAGTATAATTCTTGCAATAATAATTACAGTATTTTCAAAATTTATATCAATTCAAATATTTCACAATGAGAGATTAATTCCTATATTAGCAATATTTGCGTTAGTAATTCCACTTTATACGATATTAATTATGATGACAAATGCAATTTTGTCTTTTAAGAAACCTGAATATAATTTAATTTCGCGTGTTTTTGGAAGAGAATTTATAAATCTAATTCTTGCACTAAGTGTAGTATTAATTGGTGGCACAGTATTAGGAATTAGTTTTGCTTACTTAATATCTATGGCAATTGGTGCAGCATTATCTATATTTTTATTTGAACGTAAAGTATTTTCTTTTCTTAGTAAAAAAATTAAGGCGGTTCATAATTACAAACCTCTTTTACAATTTTCAGTTCCATTATTTTTCTCAGATATATTTATTAACATAATGCTTTATGCAGATACATTTTTTTTAGGTATATATCGAAGTGCTTCTGAAGTTGGTATTTACAATGTTGCACTTCCACTTGCAGCAAGTCTTGGAATTTTTCTAACAACATTCTCACAAATATTTTATCCAATAATGTCAGAACTACATGCAAAGAAAAAATATGATGAACTAAATAAAAATTATAGCACAGTTCTTAGATGGATATTTATGTCAAGTTTGCCTGTAGTTTTATTAGTAATTATGTTTCCTGAAAACATATTGGGTCTCTTATTTGGTAAGGAATATATTTTAGGAAGTTCAGCACTTGTGATTTTGATTTCTGCTTATTTTATTGATGTAATTACAGGTCCTGCTGTGAGAATTTTAATGACTTTCAAAAGAACAAAACTTGTATTTGCAATTAATGTATTTTCTGCAGTAGTAAATATTATTTTAAACATAATATTAATTCCAAATTTTGGTATAAGTGGTGCAGCTCTTGCAACAGGAATCGCAATAGTTGTTAGAGAAATAATAATACTTCTATTTGCTAGAAAAATAATTAGATTTAAAATTATACCAAAACAATATGCTAAATATATTTTAAGTGCAACAATTCCATTATCAATACTTTATAGGATAACTCGGACAATAAGTTTAGATTCATATATCTATATTGGAATCACATTTATATTATTCTTACTTACATATTTAACTTGCTTAATACTACTAAAATCATTTACTAATGAAGATTTAATTATAATTCATGCAATTGAAAAGAAGCTTGGATTAAATTTAAATTTCTTAGACAAAATCATCAAAGTATAGACTATAAGTTCATAATTTTTTTAAACAATCTCTTTGATTATCACTATGTCAATAAAGAAATTTCTATTTTTAACAGGTCCGTGCGGTCGAGATATTTGGATGCACAAGATTACTAAAGAAATGAGTAAAAAAGAAAAAATAGATGCTTACTACATTGCAATACAAGATCAAAACATTAAAACTTTACAAGAACTTGGTGTTGCAAGAGACCATATTTTTAAAATTAATTACGAAACTCAAACTGAAATTAGAAAACCAAATATAGATTATTTAGAAAAAAGTGAAAAAAAATATAATATTAATATGTGGGACCTTTGGAACATAAGCGCACCTCGTAAAAAAAGTAGAGCTAAGTTACCTAAAAGACAAATTCTAAGTTGGATGGAATATAGTTTAAGAAACTTTCAAAAAGTTGTAGATAAAATAAAACCTGATTATTATGTTGTTTATGGACCTGCAAGTTTTAGCACAGCAATATTTCACAGAGTTGCACAAGCAAATAATGTAAAAATAATTGATATGCAATCTTCAAACATACCTTATAGATTCGCAGTTTCTGATGACCTTAAATATGAATGGCCCATGTTACAAAAAGAATATAATCGACTTAAAAAAAGAACATTAACTAAAAAAGAAAAAGAACAAGCAGAGAAATTTATTAAAGATTATAGAAATAGACCAACTAAACCTGATTGCGCAGGAGATTATAGTGAACCAATTTCCAAGACAATTAAGAGAGCACAATCATATGCATTTAGACTTGTCAAAGCTAGAAAATTTCCAGATTACGATTTAACAATTTGTCCACTTATAATTTGGCCATTAAGAGGTAAGTTCTTTAAAACGCTAAATTTATTTAAGGAACCTCGCAAAAAAGAAAAATATGTTTTCTTTCCGTTACATTTTCAGCCAGAAGCATCATCTTCAATATATGCAAAATGGTTTATGGACCAAGCAACAATTGTTGAAAACATTGCTAAATCTGTTCCACTTGGTTACAAACTTTATGTTAAAGAACACCAATATGGATTTGGAAGTAAACCTTATGACTTTTACAAGCGACTTAAAAAATTAAAAAATGTTCGACTTATAACACCTTATGCAAATACGTTTGAATTAATTAAAAATTGTTCTTTAGTTGTAACTATTAATAGCACAGTTGGTTGGGAAGCATCTTTATTTCAAAAACCTGTAATTAGTTTTGCTAATATTTATTACACTGTATCAGACAATATAAATAAATTAAAACAAATTGAAGATTTGCAAAAATTAATTAGCGAAAATATTGGAACTAAAACAGATTATAATGAATTAATTAGATTTACGGCAGCATTATTCAAAGCAACTTACCCTGGTTTAACTCGCTTACCAAGTGATTGTAATGAATTTTCTTTAGAACCTGAAAACATAACTAATCTTGCTAAGGGTGTTTGGAAATACATAAAAGATAAAAAAAATTAAATTTTTCTTGCAACAAATGTAGGATTTACTGAAAATTCATATGCTTTATGTTCTGGTTCAAATGTATAGTCTTCAAGAGTCTCGTCCATAATATCTTCCATTAATTTATTTTTATCTTCATCAGAAATAATAACTTTATCCCAAACTCCTGCATGTTCTGTTCTATCTTTATATGAACTTTCAAATGTTTTAATATCCCAAGGCATTGCTACATCTAACATTTCAACAATCTCAAATCCTGCTTCGCTAAGTAATGTAACATATTTATCTGCATTCATTAGTTGTATTTGTTTTAATTTTGCTTCTTTAAATCCTAATATTTCTAAATTCTCTAAAAGTTTTGTAAAATAAGACTTAACTAATGGATGATTTACAAAATTCTTACTTTCTGAATCAATTGGAGAGCAAAAGTCCATAAATGAATTAAATACAAAAGTTCCCTCCGGAGCTAAATAATTATTCGCAGTTTCAAAGAGATTTGCAAGACCTTTTTCTCCACCTATTCCATAAACCCAATGAACAAAAGACAAAGATGTAACAAAGTCAGAATTTTCATACATTTCTTCATCAGCAGTTTTCATATCTTCAGACATAATATGAATATTATCTGCATTTATTTCTTGAAAGGTTTCATTCCAATAATTTTCTAATTTATCCATATCTTGTTTAGTTATAATTTCTGCTGTAACTAAATCTTGCATATCTAATGTTTTACTTCCTAATTTATATCTTAAAACATCTCTACTTGATTTATTTGGGTCAATTGCATATATATCTGCATTAGGAAATCTTTTTTGTAATGTTGTTGTTGAAATGCCTGTCCTACACCCCATATCAATTATTTTCTCGGGATTTTTAACATCTGCTAAATCAATTATTTTATTGTTAAGGTTTGAAAAAACTCCAAGGTCTGCTTCATAAAGGTCATTTCTGAGATTTGCACCTAAATTTTCAAAGGGATTATTTGAATTTACCATTATATCACATATAATCAAGTTTAATAAAAGTTATAAGCTTTATTATGTATCATTATCTAATGAGTATAGAACAAGTTAACTTGGCTATTAGCTATGACACTGAAATGCCTATTGAAAGCAGGATTCCTGCAGATTTTATTAGCAAAAGAACTTACTCAAAATTAGATATGAGTGGCAAGAAACAAGCTTGGATTGATTACATAACAAAAGATTTATGGAAGGATCCAAACTTTATGAGACAAAGTAGAAATGAATTATTTACAATTAAAGAACTTGGAACTTTATTTTCTGAATTCAATGGTAAATTAACCTCTTTTGTTTTAGGTAGTTGGCTTGATGTTATTGTTGAAGAATTTGGGCATCAAAAAGTTACAGAACCATTTTCAAATTCTGCCATAGATATTCAATCACATTCTCAGAATCATAAACCTTACAAAACTACGGTAAAAGAAGGTGCTTTATATGAAACACAAGATTCAAGTGTAATTTCTAATGAAATTAAAGCAAGTAAAGATTCGATTAAAAAACATTTAGGCGTAGATGTAATTGGACTTAGAACACCTATGGGAAACATCACGCCTTTTAGTGAAATTGAAGATATAGAAATATTAGATGCATTAAAAGCAAATAATATAAAATATGTGTCCTCTTGGTTAAAATCTGAACAAAAGAAACCAAATGCAATTAGTTTAGAAACTCTGCCATTTTATTATGATAATGGTGTTCTAGAAATTCCTGGAGTGAGTTCTTATGATGTTCATAATACACAACCAACTAGAATGCTCTTGTTTAATAATACTGAGAGTTGGACAGAAGAACAAAGAACAGATTATTATATTGGTGAATTAGTAAATGCTCAAACTTTAGCTAATCATACAGATAAGAATGTATTTGTTCCATGGGTATTTCATCCAGCAGATGTATTTATGTATGACCGAAACTTAGATGTTCATTTAGATATTTTAGAATTTTGTGAAAGCCATGATATTGGTATAATTTCTTACACCGATATATATGATATTATAGCGAAAAACTAGAACTATAATCTATACTCTTATAGCGAAAAACTTATATTGAAAATTAAGGATTTGGATGATGGCTTATTTATTTAAGAATTATAACGGACTAAAAGTTGCTTATTTACCTAAATTAGATGGTGGTGGTAGTGAAACATATAAAGAATTTATTGTTATTGTCAAAAAAACAATTGGAAAAGTTGATAGGATTTGCGAATTTTGTGCAGGTCCATCATTTATTGGTTTTTCTTTGCTTGCTGAAGGTTTATGTAATTCTCTTTGCTTAGTTGATATAAATCCTGAGGCAATAAAAGCAATACAAGAGACTATTAAATTAAACAATCTTCAAGATAAAGTAACTGTTTATCAATCAGATGGACTAAGTATGTTCCAAAGACTGAAAAATGGGACCTTGTTGTATCTAACCCCCCACATTTTCATGCTAAAACTCAAGAAGAATACAAACAAAATATAATTTTAAAAGATTTCAAATGGTCTATTCATGAAAACTTTTTTGCAGATGTTCAGAAATTTCTAAATCCACATAGCACAATAATAATGCAAGAATGTTACATGGCTTGTGAAGAAAATGATTTTCTAGCGTTCTTAGAAAAAGGGCATTTAAAATTAAGTGAAACTTTTATGTTTAAAAAACCAGATAACCAATGGAGAGATGTATATTATTATTTAGTTATTAAAAACCAACATAATGATTTTATTGGAGATGAATATCCTGTAAATTTAATAAAATTAAATATATCTGAAATTAAAAAACAAATGAAATTAAAAAGTTGGAATAAATATCGATTTGAAATTTCCAATGATTTAGAAGATAATAAAACTATAACATTACTTAATGGTGTAGATAAAAATGGGAAAGATATTAAAGTTTTTGAGACTGAAAACATTTCTCCAAGCAACAAAAAGCAAAGTAATATTTTTTACTTAACTCCTGGCGGTTATGATTTAGTTGATTATACTTCTAAAAAATTATTAAGTAAAATTGAGGTTAAACAATGAAAGTAATTGGTTTAAGTGCAGATACATGGATTGCATCAGCAGCATTAGTTGAAGATGGTAAAATTATTGCAGCTGTTGCAGAAGAAAGATTAAATAGGCAGAAAAAATACAAAGGTTTTCCTTCAAAATCTATTGATTTTTGTTTGAAAAAAGCTAACTGTTCAATTAAAGATATTGATTATATTGTTGTTGGTTGGAATCCCGGTAGGCACATTAGAAGATATAATCATAGATTTTCTAACATGCCGCGATGGAGAGCAGAACATCTTTATGCAATTCCAAATAGCTTAATGCAATTTTTTGATGATAAAGAAATAGAATTTATTGAACAAGAATTACAATTTAAAGACGCTAAATGTAAAATTGTTTATATCGACCATCATCTCGCACATTCTGCAAACGCTTTCTTCCTTTCCTCATTTGAAGAAGCTGCAATTGTAACTGTAGATGGAAAAGGTGAAAACGAAACTGCTACATATGCAGTTGGTAAAGGAACAACAATTAAAAAATTAGGTTCTACAGATTTCCCACACTCACTTGGATTATTCTATGGAACATTTACAGAGTTTTTAGGATTTAGACCTGACTCTGATGAATGGAAAGTCATGGCGCTTGCATCATATATTAAAGATGAAAATCCATACTATGAAAAAGTTAGAAAACTTATCAAGGTTTTACCTAATGGTAAAATTGAAATGGATGTTTCATATTTTAATTATTATTTACATGACCAATTACATATGTTTACAGATAAGTTAGTTGAAGAATTTGGTGAACCTAGAAAAAAAGATTCTGAATTAAAACAAAAACATTACCAAATTGCCCATGCATTACAAAAAGTTTCTGAAGAAGTTCTAACTGATTGTTTAAATTACATTCAAGGAGTTACTAATTTAAACAAGGTTGTTGTTAATGGCGGTTCATTTATGAATTCTGTATTTAATGGTAAAATAATAAATAACACAAAGTTTGATGATGTATTTATTTCTTCATGTCCTGATGATAGTGGAATATCTATTGGTGCTGCTTTATATGTATGTAATAAAAAAAGTAAAAACTGTAAAAGATATCCTCAAGTTCACAATTACTATGGCCCAGAATTTAGCAATGATGAAATAAAGAAAACTCTTGATGTATATAATATAAAATATGAATTTATTGAAGATGTTGAAAAGTTTGCTGCAGAAAAAATTGCTGAAGGGAAATTAATAGGTTGGTTCCAAGGTAAACTAGAATTTGGACAAAGAGCACTTGGAAATAGGTCCATCGTATGTGATGCAAGAGTTGCTTCTATGAAAGATAAAGTAAATTCTGCAGTTAAATATAGAGAAGCATTTAGGCCTTTTGCACCATCGATTTTAGAAGAATACAGAGAAGAATATTTTGATATCGATGATAATACATTTGTTCCATTTATGGAAAAAGTTTACATGATTAAAAAAGAAAAACAAAAAATAATTCCCGCAGTAACGCACGTAGATGGTTCAGGAAGATTGCAAACTGTAAACAAAGAAGTTAGTCCAAAATATTATAAATTAATTTCTGAATTTAATAAAATTACAGGTGTTCCAATTGTTTTAAACACATCATTTAATTTAAATGGTGAACCAATTGTTTGCTCACCAAAAGATGCAATTAGAACATTCTATTCTTGTGGATTAAATATACTAATTCTTGGAAATTATGTAATAACGAAAATTGGTAATACTATGGACTAAAGTCCATATTTTAGTAAGTTTACCAATTTGCGGAATTGCAAATCTTCGATTTTCAATAATAAAATAAATAAAAAGTATTATTTTTTTAGACTTTCAATTGTTTTTCTTAATGCTTCTACTTGTTCTTTTGCTTCATCCATATCTACATAGTTTGTTTTGAATTGCATAAGATTTGGTTGTATTTTTTCTGCAACAGGACAAAGACCTAATTCATAAATTTGTTTCTTTCCTTTGTAGATTTCAGAATCAATTGGAAATCCTCCACCTAAAAATTTTCTATTTTGAAACACTGGTTCCATATATGAAAGAAGCCATGCACCATACAAGAAATCTCCACCAAAAGAATAAAATCTTTTTCTAAAATCATCCCAAGTTATTCCTGCTTTTTCAGGATTGTAAAGACACACAAACGTCCAGTAAGAATTAACATAATTTGATGGTGTATATTGTGGTGTAAGAAAATCGCAATCTTTTACTACATTTTTTAACATATCTGCAATCTCTATTCGTTTAGCAACAATTTCATCTATTCTTTCTACTTGTTCTAATGCAACTGCACCTTGTAATTCAGATAATCTATAATTCCAACCAAGAGAATCATGTCGAATAGATTTTGGATGTCCACGTTCTTTCTTAGGAATAATTCCACCCTTATCTCCAGTTAAAGTATGATATCCAACACATGCAAACTTACGAACTTTTGTAGCAAGTTCAGGGTCGTCAGTTACAACAACACCTCCATCACCACAAGTAATATGTTTTGATGCTTGTAAACTAAAACTACCCATGTGACCTGTAATTCCTGCTACCTTTCCATTATACATTCCAAGCAAACATTCTGCATTATCTTCAATTACAATCATATTATGTTTCTTTGCAATTTCCATAATTGGGTCCATATCTGCACTTAATCCATATAAACCAACTACAATAATTGCTTTTGTAAGAGGTGTAATTCTTTCACGAATACTTTCAGGGTCAATATTAAATGTTCGTTCATCAACATCTGCAAAAACAGGAATTGCTCCTTGATGAAGAACTGCATATGCAGTAGATATTGCTGTAAGTGGTGGAACAATAACTTCATCTCCAGGTTTTACACCAGCAGCCGCAAGACATGAATGCATTGTTGCTGTGCCATTACAATGTGCCATTGCATATCTAGAACCGATTCTTTCTGCAAATTTTTTCTCAAATTGAGCTACCATTCGCGGACCAGTTGTATTACCAAAACCGTAATCTATCACTTCTTTTAAATATTCTAGTGCTTTTTCTGAAATTCTTCCGGGGTGCCGTGGCTTCATTACCATGCTGTCCAACCTCCATCTACTACTAGATTTGCTCCAGTCATATATGATGATGCATCTGATGCTAAAAACAGAATTGCTCCTTTTAATTCATGTTTTTTTGCCAATCTTCCCAAAGGCGTTTTTTTAGAATATCTTTCAATAAAATCTTTATCAAGATTATTATTCACTCCACCTGGGCTTAAACAATTAACTCTAATTCCTCTATCTCCAAAATACGTTGCAAGATATCGAGTTAAATTAATTACCCCACCTTTACAAGCAGAATAAACTGCGGGTGCTTTATTAGGAGAATCTCCATAAATACTTTGATCTGGTCCAACTATTCCATATATAGAACCAATATTAATTATAACTCCTTTTTTCTGTTTTAATATTTCATTACCAAATATTTTTGAACAAAGAAATACTGCATCTAAATCAACAGATACAACTTCTCTCCAATCTTCTAAAGAATACTCTTCAAACTTATTAAACAAGTTTTTTGGCTTAACTGCAGCATTATTAATCAAAATATCTATCTTACCAAATTTCTTATTAATAATCTCAACTGCATTCTTAAGTGCAATCTCATTAGTTATATCTGCTTCAATTCCAATTGCTTCTACATTATTTCGAGAGGTTATAGTTTGAGCAACCGTATCACAGAATTCCTGCTTTATATCAACAATTACAACATGTGCACCTGCATCAGATAGTATTTCTGCATGTTGTGTGCCCAACATGCCTGCACCCCCTGTAATAACTACTACTTTATCATTCAAACTAAACAATTCTTCTACATTCTTATTCATTTTCTTGCCTCTTACCAATCAAAATCCTAACAATTTCTAACTGAATTGGACCGTCCACATCAATAGCTCTTTCTTCAGGTGTAATTGTAGCAAAACAATTTCCTGCTAACCATGTTTTATATTCTCTAATCGCATCCCATGTTGCTACATAAACAACACCATCAAGCTGATAAAAAACAGGTAGCTCTTGTCTATTTTTTCTCAAAGCATCGGGTCTAATAAAATCTTTCATAGAATGATTATCGGGTAAAGTATTCATCCAATAAGGATGTGTTAAAGATTCAGTAACACTAACAACTGAATCTCCAAGTTTTGACTCTAATTTTTCAATAGCATTATCAACATCTTCTGCAATTCTTAAGGCAGAAGTTGGTTCTAATTTTACAATAATATCATACTTCTTTCCTTCATTTTCTTCAAGGTGTTTCATTAAATGAAGAATAACATCAATTTCAACAGCATTATCTGTAGCTAATTCATCTGGTCTTAAGAAAGGTGATTCTGCGCCAAATTGTTTAGCAATATCTGCATATTTTTGTGAATCTGTTGAAACAATTATTTTATCAATATACTTACTTTGTTTTGCTGCTTCAATTGAATATGCTATTAAAGGTTTACCACAAACATCAACAATATTTTTATCAATTATACTTTTAGACCCACTTCTTGCAGGAATATATGCTAAAACAGTTTTATTATTTATCATTCTAAATCCTCATTAAAAATTATATCATCATATTCTAAATTTCGTTTTAATTTTTTACCAATTACATTGTTTAATTCTCCAGGTTCAATTCCAATACCTGGACGTTTAAAATCAATATCTTGTTTTGTTAGAATATGTCCTTTTTCTAAATCTTTTGTAACAGTTAAACTTCTTCTAAATATTTTTATTTTATTTTTCTCGGCTTGACTAACTGTTCTTTCTCTACTTCCTAATGCAATAGGTATACGTTTACTTTGTTCAACAATTTGTTTCATTTCTTCAACATTTGCTGAAATTGAATGGTCAAATCCTTCCATATTTTTATCAAGTGTAAAATGTTTCTCAATTATACATGCACCTTTTGCAACTGCTGCCATAGGCATTAGTGTGCCAAAAGTATGGTCTGAAAAACCAACTGGAAGATTAAATTTATCTCTCAACATATCCATATTATTTAAATTAACAATATCATCATCAGGTGGATAAATTGAAACACAATGTAAAAGAACTATTTGATTATTACCTGCTTTTTTTATTGTATTTACTGCTTTTTCAATTTCTTCAAAAGTAGACATTCCAGTTGACAATATTATTGGTTTATTTTTTCTTGCAATATAATCTAAAAAAGGATAATTATTCAAATCCATTGAAGCAACTTTTATTGCATCAACATCTAAGTCATCTGCATGAAAATCAATTCGTTCATAATCTAAGGGTGTGCAAATATATATTACACCTTTTTCATCACAATAATTTTTTAATTCTCTAAATTGCTCATCTGTAAACATATATTCGGCAAGAGGTTCTTTTAATTTTGGGTGTATTTCTTCAAATAATTTCTTCATCATAGGATGTTTTTCATACTTTGCTCTTTTATCTGGATTGTCTTCATAGCATATCTCTGAAAAAATATTAAGGCCATATGATTGAAATTTAACTGCATGACATCCACATTCAATTGCTTTGTCTATCATTTTTTTAGCTAAATCTACTTTACCATTATGATTCACACCAAGTTCTGCAATAATAAATGGTTCTCCAAAATCTTCAATAATATGATTAGATATGTTCATTTCTAAATAACAATTGTATAGAGTCTTTTAAGTTTTCTGGAACTTGGGTATATATTAAAGTTCAACAATACTTATATTAAAAGTTCTAAAATAAACCTCATGTTTATTATAAGTGGTAAAGGAGATTATTCTATTTTAACTAAATATCCTAAAAATGCGTTTCAGGAGTATGAATTATATCTTAAGACTTCAGATGATTGTGATGTAAATAAATTTAATAATCTACCTAATCATATTAAAATTTGCTCTGTTCATCAGCCAACAAAAATAAAATTAAATGGAGAACTTCAAAATTTTAACATAACATCTACAGGTGAAGTTGGAGAAGAATCAATTAAATCTCTAAACAAGACTATAGACTTTGCTAAGCAATGTAATATTAAAAAAATCGTTCTTCACGAATCAATGTTTAATTCTGTAACTTCCAACAAACAAGAATCAATTAAATTATTTAAACAAAGAGTTAGTAAATACTTATCCTCAGACTTTATGATTTGCATTGAAACAAATGTTATGTGGTTTGACTATTGTCGCCAACACAAAACTTTGCTAACAAAGATAGAAGATTTTAAAGAAATAAAAAAACTGTTAGGAAAAGATTTTCATATTACTTTAGATATAGAACATTTAAGTTATACATATTTATTTGAAGAATTTCTAAAAGAAAACATTGATTATAATTTTGATAATATTAATGCAGAAGAATTTGCAGAGGATTTTAAATTATTTGCAAAACAAAATTCTAGCAAATTAGATGTAGCATTTAAACACGCACTTGAATTATTTATTACAACATTTAAAAATGATATAGAACATATTCATATTAATGGCACAGATTATTTTAATTATTATTACCCAAATAATTTTAGTTTTTTTATAGGAGAACATTTGCCAATTAAATATGTGTCTGAAGAAACGGAGGATCGATTTGATTACAATTTTATATTTAATGCGCTTAAGATGCTTCCAGTAAACAAAAATATAAATATAGTTTTGGAGATTGGTATAAAAGATTCACAATATAATTTCATAGATTCAATGATTAAATCTAAAGAAATTCTGGAGAAACAAATATGATACAATTAGCAAAACCAAAAATAACTGCTGAAGATAAACAAGCAGTTTTAGATGTTCTTAATACAACACAACATAGTCTCGGTCCTAAAAAAAAGGAATTTGAAGAAAATTTTGCTAAATTTATTGGAACAAAATATGCTCTTGCAGTAAACTCGGGAACATCTGCACTTCATCTTTGTATGATTGCTTCAGGAATAAATCAAGATGATGAAATTATAACAAGTCCATTTAGTTTTATTGCAAGTGCAAATGTAATTTTAATGTGTAACGCAAAACCCGTATTTGTAGATATTAATGCAAAAACATTTAATTTTGATGAAAATAAAATTGAACAAGCAATTACATCTAAAACAAAAGCAATTCTTCCGGTTCATATATTTGGACAACCCTGTAATATGGAAAAAATTATGGAGATTGCAAAGAAACACAATTTAATTGTTATTGAAGATGCTTGTGAAAGTATTGGTGCAAAATTTAATAAAACAAAAGTTGGAACTTTTGGTAAAGCAGGTGTATTTTCTTTTTATCCAAACAAACAATTAAACACAACAGAAGGTGGTGTAATTGTAACGGATGATAAAGAATTTTATGATATATGTAATAGTTTACACAACCAAGGACGAGTTGATACAGGTCAATGGCTACAACATAGTTTCTTAGGTTATAATTATAGATTAGGTGAATTAAATTGTGCACTAGGTATATCTCAGTTAAATAGAATAAATTCAATAATATCTAATCGACAAGAAGTAGCTGAAAAATATAATAAGGCACTTTCAAATATTCAAGGAATTAATATTCCACATACAGAAGATTACGCAGAACATAGTTGGTTTGTTTATACTATTACACTAGACAAATCATTTAATAGAAATGAAATAATTCGAGAGATGAACAAGAGAAATATACAGACAAAAGGTTATTTTCCATCAATACATTTACAGCAACTTTACAAAGATTTATTTGGATATAAAAAAGGTTCATTTCCAATTTCTGAAGATATTTCAAACAGAACACTAACTTTACCTTTTTATGAAGAACTAACTAATGAGGATATTAAAATCGTTGTGGAAAATTTAAAGGAGGTCTTAAATGAACAGGCCATTTGAAGGTAAGAATATTCTTGTTACAGGTGGAACTGGTTCAATTGGCTCTGAAATAGTTAGACAAGTTCTTAAACAAAATCCAAATAATCTAAGAATACTTAGTCGTGATGACACAAAACAACATAAACTTCAAATGGAACTTGGCTCACAGTCAGAGACATTGTATAGTCAAGGTCCTCTGAGATTCTTAATTGGGGACATTCGTGAAAGAAATAGATTAAAAAAAGCTATGGAAAATATTGATATAGTATTTCATGCTGCTGCATTAAAACATGTTCATCTTAGTGAATATAATCCATTTGAAGCAGTTAAAACAAATATTATTGGAACACAAAATGTTGTTGATGCGGCATTAGATGCAGGAGTTGAAAAAGTCATAGTTATAAGCACAGACAAAGCAGCAAATCCTTTAGGCGTTATGGGTGCAACAAAATTAGTATCTGAAAAATTAGTTTCATGTGCTTTTTATCATAAAGGTGCGAAGAAAACAAAATTTGCAGCAGTTAGATTTGGTAATGTTATGGGTTCAAGAGGGTCGGTAATTGACTTGTTTAAAAATCAAATAACTTGTGGACAAGCAGTTACAATAACAAGTGATAAAATGACGCGTTTTATGATGTCCATACCACAAGCAGTTAATTTAGTTTTAGAAGCTACAGATGAAATGTGTGGTAGCGAAGTTTTTATTTTAAAAATGCCTACATTAAAAATTAAAGATTTAGCAGAAGTAATAATTAAAGAAACTTGTACTAAACTAAATAAAAATCCTGCAGAAGTTAAAATAGAACATATTGGTAATCGTGTTGGTGAAAAAACACATGAGATTTTACTAACTGAAGATGAAGCTAAAATGGCTTTAGATATTGGAAATAAATTTGTAATACTTCCTCATGAAAATACATATTATAGTAGACTTAAAAATAATTCTTATGCAAATTCTAAACCACTAAATAAAGAAAGTTATTCTTCAAAAGATAATTTACTAACTAAAGAACAGATTAAAGAATTATTACAAAAAGAAAATTTAATTTAACAAGAATAAACCATTGCAATTTTGTAATCTTTTGAATAAAATGTTTTTTCCAAATCACAATTTACTACAACATCCCAAGTAGGACTTTTCTCAGGTATTGGTGGCCAATTAAGAACCAGAACAGTTCCATTAGTTTTCTTAAGTCTTACAATTGTTTCAATAACATCTTCATAATCTTGTTCATAATCATCTAAACCCATAACATTACTTTGTTGTTTATTTGATAACCAGTAAGAATTATTTATATAAAACAAAACACCTTCATCATTAGAATAAACTGGATAATTAAGATTACTTTCTTCAAAGTAATCTACTAAATCATATGTTGCTTGGCTTGGATTAGTTCCCTGAAAATGGAATACATATTCTTGAATAAGTAGTGCATTAAATGCAATACTACTTGCTAACAAAAATACCAAACATATCTTTATGAATTTCTGATTCTTAGCTGCAAATATACACACAACAAGTATTGAAGATATTGCAAGAGTTAATACTATTGTTGCAAAAGATATTCCAAACAATGGTCCAGAACTTGTTGTGTATGAAAACAAAAAGTTAAAACTTAATTGTTTAATTTCACTTAAATAATTTGAAGTTATTCTTGGAACATATTTTATATGTAGGGAGTTAATTACATAAAGTAACATAAACAAAACAGAAGTTAATATTCCTGTTTTAATTAAATCTAATTTTCTGAACTTAATCTTACTTAAGTAACTTGCACCTAGAATTGCCATTGCAGGAATTAAATGCATATAATATCTGCTAAAATCTCCTTTACTAATTACAAATGTATTAAACAAAATTGTAATTATTATCCAAAACAAAAAGATATTATCTTTATTTTTTCTATTTTTAATTGCTAACAAAGCAGGTGCTATTAACAAAGGTGTTGCCCAAAACATAAACATAATTGGTGAAAGTAACGTCAAACTCATTGAAGTTCGAGTAGCACCAAACAAAAGCCAATTAATATGATTTGGGTCATGAACAAAAGATAAAATTATGTAAAGTAGATATATTACAAGTCCTGTTGCAAATGGAACAAATAAATCGTAAATTGTTTTTAATATTTTCGCATTTTTGAAAAGCGCATATAAACCTAAAATCAAAACTACAACAATTGCGTTATGTTTTGATATTAAACTAAAAGCAAGAAATATTCCAGTTAAAATTCTCCAATTTAGTTTCTTAGATTTTTCAGACTTTGTAAAACAATAAAACGTTGCTAAAATAAATAAGGTAACTAATGAACCTTCAATATCAATTTGCAAACTTGCTAATGTAAAATAAAAACTTGTTAAAATTAAAAACACTGAAATAAGTGCAGTCTTTTTATTATAATATTCTTTTGCGAACAAGTAAACTAAACCAAGTGTAAAGAAACTAATAACAAATGGAATTAATCTAAATGCAAATGTTGTTGCTCCAAATAAATTTGTAAACAAAATTCCTAACCATTGCATAGGTAATGGAGAATAATAATGTGGATTAAAACCTGCTTCATCTGCATTTGTTATTGAAAACGCATAATTAGATTCATCATCATATATCGCACCATTCAACCCAGCAAGTTTTACAAATATAACTAGAATAAATAACAATATCAACAACTTCTTCATATCTAATTTCATTACTTCTTAAGCTCTCTAGCAGGATTACCAATATATGTTTTTTGATTTTCAGAAGAACTTTCAAGATTTTTAACAACAACTGCACCAATACCTACAATTGCATACGCGTTAATTGTTAGTGATTCTCTAACTACTGAATTTGCACCTACATGTGCACCTTCATCAACATTAACACGACCACATAGAACTGCACCTGGAGCAATATGAACATAATCTCCTAATTTACATTCATGATCAACTTGAGCACCGGTATTTAATAAACAATTTTTTCCAATTCTTGCGCCAGATTGCACAATTGCACCAGGCATTACAAAAGTACCTTCTCCAATTTCAACATTATGTGCATTAATATGTGCAGCCTTAGATATTAAAGCAGGCGTATTAAATCCTTGTTCTTTAAGCATAGCAGATAATTTCTTTTTTAGTTCTATTGAAGATCTATTTCCAACACCACCAACACCAATAACTGCATTATTACAATTATATTTCTCTTTTATTTCAGGCAATTTATCATTTTTTCCAAGATATTTTACTTCAATTCTTTGTTCTGCTCCATTTTTATTTATTATTAAATCAGGTGTATTTTTATCTCCATAATCATCAGTATAACCAATTAAATTATAGCTATTTTCAACAATAATAGGTATTAAACTAATAGCACTTCCACCCATTACAACTATTATAATGTTTTCTGTCATGTATTCTTCATGAATGATAACCTTTTTAAGAATTATTAAACTGTAATCTACTTTTCTCCCACTACATAAAATGCGCTAGTTATGTTACTTGCTTCAGGATGTTTTCTAATTAATATATCTAAAAATTTAATTGGAAACGTAACTAACATTACACATAATAATAATGTGCGATAAAGATATTTATTACGAAATGAAAAGGTTATAGCAAACCACTCTTGAAAAATCCATAATAATGCGGAAGTAGGTCCGTCTGCAACAATAACTTTTACTTTATTAAAATCTTTAAATAAATGTTTTAATCCTTGTTTTGTCCATCTAAAATAATCATATGGCGATGCGTGATATCCTTGTAAAAATGGTACAAGAACAAAAAAACGGCCGTTATTTTTAAGAACTCTATAAAATTCTTTAATAAATTTTTGTGGATTTTCAACATGTTCTAGAACTGCGATATTAATAATACCGTCAAGAGACTTATCTTTGAACGGTAAGTTTGTTGCGTCTGCAACAATATCTACATTATCATAATCAAATGCATCTAAATTAATAATATCTTTTCTAAATCGATTTGTTCCAGATCCGACATCAACAATAATGCTATTTTTCTTAAATAAACGTAACCATTTCTTAACTTTAGAATTGGGATTTGAACTAACTGGAGAAATAAACCGAATAATAAATTTATATAATACTGGATATTTTTTAACCATACTTTTTATTTTATCAAACCAATCACTTACTTTAAACGTAGTATTTATTTTAAGAAAATATAATTTATTTTTACTAAGATATATTTTAGAACATTTGCTACATTTTATTTCTTTGTTCTTAATAGATGTTTTACATTTAGGACAAATAATTATTTGTTTTAGACGTTCTAAATTTTGCATAATATCTCCTTTAAATTTTTGATAATATAATCTTGTTCTTCTTTTGTAATATCATAATAAAATGGGATTCTAATAAGTGTTTTTCCAACATGCTCAGTTATAGGCAAATCTCCTTCTTTGTATCCAAATGATTTTCCCATGGGTGAAGTATGTAATGGAACATAATGAAAAACAGAATAAATTCCGTTTTCCTTCAAAGCACTAAGCACATTATTTCTCTTTTCAAAATTCTCTAACAATAAATAAAACATATGATAATTAGATTCGCAATCTTTTGGAATACTTGGTAATTGAATTATTCCTTGTTCTTCTAAATATTTCAAACCACTATAATAATAATCATAAATTTGTTTTCTTTTGTTTTGAATAACATTCATATTTTCAAGTTGAGGTAAAAGAACTGCTGCAAGAATATCTGATGGCAGGAAACTATTTCCAACATCAACCCATGTATATTTGTCAACTTCTCCTCTTAAAAATTTAGACCGATTTGTTCCTTTTTCACGTATTATTTCTGCTCGCTCTAAAAATTTTGGATTATTAATAATAATTGCTCCACCTTCACCACAAGAATAATTTTTTGTTTCATGAAAACTATATGCACCTAAATCACCAATAGTTCCAAGATATTTTCCTTTGTAAGTTGCATTAACTCCCTGTGCAGCATCTTCAATAACAATTAAATTGTGTTTCTTTGCAATCTCCATAATTTTATCCATCTCACATGCAACTCCTGCATAATGAACAACAACTATTGCTTTTGTTTTAGAAGTAATAGCTTGTTCAATTTTATTTTCGTCAATGTTCATATTGTCTTTTCTAATATCAACAAAAACTGGTTTTGCGCCATGTAAAACAAAAACATTTGCACTTGTAACAAAAGTATATGAGGGTAAGATTATTTCATCTCCATGTTTAATGTCTGCTAAAATTCCACACATATCTAAAGCCATTGAACAAGATGTTGTTAAAAAAATACTTTTAGCATTGAATTTTTCTTTCATTAGATTTTGGCATTCTTTTGAAAATTTATGATCTCCACCAATATTACCCGAACTAAGAACATCCATTATATATCGTATTTCAGTTCCAAAAAGGGTTGCTTTGTTAAATGGTATATTCATTTTATTTGCCTCACAATGTATTGTGGTTTCTCATTTAAATTCATAAATACTCTACCAAGATATTCACCAATAATGCCCATTATGAAAAGTATTATTCCTGAAAAGAAGGTTATTGAAAGTATTAAAGAAGTAAAACCTCCAACAAGTATATTATTAAAATAATACTGAACTAAAAAATATATTCCAACAAATACACTCAATCCAGAGAAAAATAATCCTAAAATTGTAGCAAGTCTTAATGGAAAAACTGTAAAATTAAAAATCATATTTAGCGCCCATCTTGCTAATTTAATAAAAGTATAATTTGTTTTACCATATTTTCGTTTATCATGTCGAACTCGAACAGAACTAATTCTTCCAGCAATATTTGATAGCATAACATTAATATTAACTTTATAATTTTTGCACTTAATCATTTCATTAATTACATTTCTAGAAATTATTCTAAAAGAAGTTACTGCAAATTTAATATTAACAATTTTAGCAAATACATTCATAACTACTTTAGATGCGAGGCTTCTGAAAAACTTGTGCTTCTTTTTTTTGTAAACACCAAAAACAACATCATAACCTTCATTAATTTTATTAATTAACTTTGGAATTTCTTCCGGAGGATGTTGTAAATCATCATCTATAATAATTATATAATCACCTTTTGCGTGATTAAACCCACACATTAATGCACCATCTTGACCAAAGTTTTTCATTAGTTGTATAATTTTTACATTCATGTATTTCTTATGTAATGTATTCATTACATCCCAACTATTATCTTTACTAAAATCATCAACTAAAATAATTTCAAAATTTTGCTTTAGTTTTCTAAATACATTTGTTAATCTTTTGCATAGCTCAGGTAAAGATCCTGCACTATTATACACAGGGACAACAACCGAATATTTAAAATTCTTTTTCATTTTCTAAAATGAGTTTATTTGCTTGAGCAAGTGAATCAAACGTTCCTGCATCAGTCCATTCGCCCTCAAGAATATCATATTGAAGTTCATTTAACTTAATATATTCATTATTCACATCTGTAATTTCATATTCGCCTCTTGCAGAAGGTTTTAATTTTCTAATAATATCAAAAACTTTCTCATCATACATATAATATCCAATAACAGCATAATCGGATTTTGGATTTGCAGGTTTTTCTTCAATGTTTATTATATAGGGTTCATCTAAAGCTGCAATCCCATAACGGAAAGGATCATCCACTTTTCTTAATAAAACTCTTGCACCTTTTTTCTGTTTTTCGAATGCTTTAACATGTGATTTAAGAGAACTTGTTGTAATATTATCTCCTAGTATAACTAAAATTTTTTCTCTATTTGCAAATTTTTCTGCGAGCAATAGTGCATCTGCAATACCTCCAGCAGTTTCTTGAACTTTATATGTAAATTCACAATTAAATTCTTTGCCACTTCCTAATAAATTAACAATATGACCCATATGTTCTGTGCCTGTAACAATAAGAATTTCGTTAACACCTGCTTCAATCATTTTTTTGATTGGATTATATATCATAGGTTCTCTACCTACTGGCAACAGATGTTTATTTGTAACTTTAGTTAATGGATATAATCTTTCACCTTTTCCACCTGCAAGTATAACTCCTTTCATAAAATTCCTCCATACATTTTTTCATAATATGTTTGATAATTTCCAGAAGTAATATCCTTCATCCATTTGATATTATCTAAATACCATCTAACTGTTAAATCTATTCCTTGTTCAAAATTTGCTTCAGGTTTCCAATTAAGATTTTTATTAAGTTTTGAAAAATTCATGGAATATCTTTTATCGTGTCCTTTTCTATCTTTTACAAACTTAATTAAATCATAATTAACTTTTTTAGAATCTTCGAAAAAAGTTTTGTATTTATCTTCTTTAGCTAATAATTTCATCTTATCAATAATTAATTTTACTAGCTCAATATTAGTAATTTCACTATCCCCACCAATATTATATACATCTTTAATCTGACCTTTTTGTCTTATTAAATCAATAGCTTTACAGTGGTCCATAACATAAATCCAATCTCTAATATTACTTCCATCTCCATATACCGGTAAACCTCTTGCTTTGAGAATATTATTTATCATTAAAGGAATCAACTTTTCAGGGAACTGATATGGTCCATAATTATTAGAACATCTAGTAATTATTGCAGGAAAATTATGTGTATGCATATAAGATTTAACTATTAAATCTGAACTTGCTTTTGAAGCAGAGTAAGGATTACGTGGATCTAAAGAAGTCATTTCATTAAAACTTCCTTGTTTAATTGAACCGTAAACTTCATCAGTAGATATATGAATAAACCTTACATTATCTTTAAATTTATTCTCACCTAATTCCCATTTTTTTCTTGCACATTCAAGTAAATTATGTGTCCCAAAGATATTAGATTTTAAGAAAATTTGTGAGTCTTTTATACTTCTATCAACATGAGATTCTGCTGCAAAATTAACAATACAATTAATATCTTCTTTTAATATGTGTTCAACAATTTCTGTATTTGCAATATCACCCTTAACAAAAGTAAATCTTTCTTGTTCTAATTCTTTTGATAAGTTTCTAAGATTACCTGCATAAGTTAATTTATCTAAACAAATAACTTTTGTATCTTTATATGTGTCTAATAAATATTTTATAAAATTAGTTCCGATAAATCCTGCACCACCCGTAACTAAAATAGAATCTTTACTTAACATAACATACTTTTGGAATTTTATATAAAATGTTTTAGCTACTTTATTCTAGTATTAAGTTCTACTTCTTAAGAATATATATGACAGGAACATTCTGTATACCTGTTTGTGTTGGTATTTCCCTTTCAACAGCATACACTGGCTCAAATCCTAAACTAGCAAGATAATCAAAATTCTCTTGTGATAATGGATACATCCACTGCTGATTTTTATATTCCCAAATATCAACTTCTAAATAAACATTAGAGGGTCTTGTTAGTAATTGTTGTTCAAATTCTTGTTTTGTTGCAGGAAAACCATAGTAAATTTTTCCATCTACACTTCCAAAACCTTCTGCATATCCTTCATTCAAATATTCTTCTCCATAAAACAATCTTATTGCAGCTGGAGACCCTGCATATACAACAGCATCTTCTGGAACATTCTGAGCAAGCCACTCTCCTGCTTCTCTAAAACCTACATAAGAATCTGCTTTGCTTTGATTCATTTCATCTCCTTGTTGATAAAATGTAAAACAAAAGAATAACACAATAACTATGAAAATAATCTTTGATACATTAAAATTTAATATTTGCTTTATATAAATTCTAATTTCGTCTATTGCTAGAGCTGCAAGCAAGAGTGCTGCTGGAAGAATTGGTAACAAATATCTTGGTAGTGGTCCACCAATATTTATAGAAAAGAAAATAAAGAAAACCCAAAACCAAAGTAATAACATCAAATCAGATTTTCTTCTATAAATTAAAGCGAAAATAGTTCCAATTACAAATAAGGGTATAATATACCATGTCAGAACAAATGGAAGTATTCCTACAAAATTAAATGGTTGAGATATACTTCGCATAGCAAATAAATAGTAAAAGAATTTAGAAAGAAGGAAACTTCTAAACAAAATATAATATGCAACAGTTCCAATTAAGATAAATCCGATTGGAATTCCTAATGCATATAATGCAACATTATCTTTAATTATTTTATGCATTCGTGTAATCAAAAAGTAAATTAAAACATAAACAACTGCTAATATCCCCGCTTGTTTTGTAATAACTGTAGCTATTAAAGACAATCCAAGTAAGATTGGCCAGAAGTTCTTCTGAACAATTTTAGGTAAAAATTTAAGATTATAATTTGGTGTTTTTTCTGATTTTATTAAAAAGTATGCAACTAAAATAAACATAGTTGTAAGTGGAACATCAAGCAATGCTTTCTCACTTAAATACCAAAACAAATGATGAAAGGTTAATAACGATGCAGCAATAATCCCAATAAATTTATCTTTGATTTCAGTTCCTAGTAAGTAAATTAATATAATTCCTGCAACTGAAAAAGTTAAACTCATTACTCTACCTGCAGTAAACGCGTGCATAAACAAATCATAAAACCACATCACAACTAATCCTAAAGGTTCTTGAATTCGTGTTCCAATATAATTAAAATTTAATAACTGTCCTGCTTGCCACATATATGCTGCTTCATCATGCCAAATACTTTCTACAAATAAATATTTTAATCGTATGAAAACTCCTGCAATTAAAACAAGTAAGAATGCGATATTATATTTATTATCTATTGACGAAAGAATTTTGTTTGATAAAGCCATTCAAAAATCTTGCTTTCTCACTTTTTATAGTTTATTCAACTACAAGACACGATAGAACTGAGCTACATAAAACCTTTTAAGGTAAAATAATTGTTCAAAAAATGAGGCATAAGACAATGTTTGCTCTAGCTATAGTTGGTGTGTGTATTATTCTTGCTGCGACTGGGCAATTATATATGAAAAAAGGTATGAATGTAGTTAATTCAGATTCAAAAGATTTGATAAGCTCACAAGGACTAATAAAAATAATATTTAACAAATATGTATTTACAGGTCTTGCATTATATGGAATTGGAACAATTCTTTGGTTATTTGCACTTGCACAATTAGATTTAAGTCTAGCATATCCACTTATTAGTATAGGTTATATTCTAACAGCAGTTCTTGCATTTGTATTTCTAAATGAAAAAATTACATTACTTAGGTGGGGTGGAATAGCATTTGTTGTCTTAGGAAGTTTATTAATTATAAAAAGTGGTTAAAATGAAAACAATAATACAATTACCTTACTATCCGGGAGAAATATATAATTCAAAACCTGTTGTTCAATTAGATAATATTAAAAAGATATTAAGTAAAGCTGAAGATGCAGGTTTTGAAACGGGCGTGCAAATATTTCCTGGAGCAGCACATCCATCTTTACCATATTTTACGGAAAATATGAACACAGTTCTTAATACGATTAAATACATAATCGATGAAAAATTATGGTCTAATAGCACATTTCATGTGCCTATCTGTCCAAAAATACCTCAAGAAGGTCTAAATTTAGGAAAAAAAGAGTCAATTAATTTTCATCGAAATTTGCTCAACAGTATAAAGAATACTCAAATTAAAGATTTAATTCTTCATCCAAATACAATATATTATGTTTCTAAATATTCTAAAAATAATTTAGAAGAGGCTGCTAATTTTACTAGTAACGCAATAATGCTTGCTAAAGAACTTCCACATTTTAATTTTGCTTATGAGAATATGCCTTTCCCTGTGATGTCTGATTTTTCTGCAAATCCTATTGAAGTAAATATAGAACCGAACTTAACAACTTTAGAAAGCATTAATAAATTTTCTTCTGCAATTGAGTCTCAAAAAAATATTAGTCTATGTTTTGACACATCACATTATTTAATTACTAAAAATTCTATTGAATATTTTAGAGAACATGAAGAACTTTTATCAAATAAAAACATACAAATTCTTGTATCTTCATTATCACATAATATATCTAATAAAGAAGATGCTAAAAAAATATTAGATGCAATATCATTACCAAACTTATCTAAAATAACAAACTCTCAAATAAATGAAATACAAATAGGGGACACGGGACGTTCTTGGATTCCAGCAATTAATCAAACAGGATATATAATAGAAGAAGGTCTACCTTTAGAAAAGGGTGTGAGAAATTTTGATGAGATTATAGGTTTTATTAGAGAGAACATTAAAAAGCAAGATATAAAATTATCTTTTGATATAGAAGAAACAGATTACATTTCAAGACCAAACCAAACTAAATCATTAGATACATTTTTAGAAATAATATGAAAAAGAACGTAGCAATTATACTTGGGTCGGGTGGGCATACTACACAAATGCTTAGATTAGTTAGCAAACTTGGAGATAAATATAATTATTCATACATTATTGCAGATAGTGATACAACATCAAAAAAACATATTAAAATAAAAGGTAAAGTTTATCGTGTGTATGATACTCGCCTTAAAACAGACAAGAATTTAATCAAAGTTGTTCTAAAATTTATTCCTTCAACAATCGGGGCACTTAAAATTCTTAGTAAAATAAAACCGGATTTTATAATTGGTTGTGGACCTGGAATGAATTTACATGTTTTATGGTTAGCAAAATATTTCTTTGGTGCTAAACTAATATTTTTTGAAAGTTGGGTTAGAGTTCATAACAAATCATTTACAGGAAAATTAATTTATCACTTTTCAGATTTATTTATGGTTCAATGGAAATCATTACTTAAACAATATCCAAAAGCAAAATTTGTAGGGAGGCTTGGATAGATGGTAAAAATATTTGTAACAGTTGGTACTGGAAAATTTGAAACACTTGTTAAGGAAATTGATAACATTGCTCCAAAACTAAAAGACAAAATAACCATACAAATTGGTTCTGGAAAATACATTCCAAAAAATTGTGAGTGGTTTAGATTTGCACCAAAATTACAAAAGTTTTACAAAGAAAATGATTTGCTGATAGGTCATGGTGGACCTGGAACTGTATTTGAAATTCTAGATACTAAAAAAAGATTTATTGCTTGTGCAAACATGAATCGAACAGATAAAATGCACCAAGTTGAGTTTTTACGTGCAATTTCTAAAGAAACTAAAAGTCTGATTTATTGTTCAAAACTTAATGAAATGTTTAAGACAATTCAAATTGCTAAAAAAACCAAATTTGAAAAATATAAAAAACCTAAATCTTGGATAGACAAAACGGTGGGTGAATTCATAAATGAAAACTAATCATAAAATGCTATTTGTAATTCCAAAGATATATGCTAATTATCCTGGAGCTATGCACCCACACGTTGGTGTTGCTTGTTTAGCTGCATGGTTAGAACAACATGGAATAAAAACTGAAATTATTGATATGCAATTAAATCACACTTTTGATTATCTTATTAAAAAAATAAAAACATTCAAACCAACATATATTGGTATGACTATGTTTAGTTTTGATTTTGTAAATACATATAAATTAATTAATAAAATTAAATCACAAACAAAAGTTCCACTAATTATTGGTGGTGTTCATGTATCTTCAACAAGAAAAGATGTCTTAGAAAGAACTAATGCAGATATTGCAATTAAACAAGAAGGTGAATACACTCTTTTAGAATTATTTGGTGGAAAAGCAAAATCAAAAATTGATGGACTAATTTGGAGAAAAGGGAAACAAATTATTGAAAATAAAAATAGAATGCCTATTTGGAATGTAGATGTTCTTCCATTTCCAGCATATGATAAATTTGAATTAGAAAAATATACTTATTGTTCTGTAGATAAAAGAATGCCAATTGTAACATCTCGTGGATGTCCACATGCATGCACATATTGTGCTGTAAAACTTTCAATGGGTCAAACATTTAGACCTAGAACTGCAGAACATGTTGTTGATGAAATCGAACATTGGTATAATGAAGGTTACAAAGTATTTGAAATTGTTGATGATTGTTTTAGTTTTAATTTAGACCGTGCTAAAAAAATTTGTGACTTACTAATTGAAAGAGATATTAAAATGACTTGGACTTGTGGTTCAGGTATTCGCGCAGATAGAGCTGATGAAGAATTACTTGGAAAAATGAAAAAAGCTGGTTGTATATATACTGCATTTGGTTTAGAAAGTGGTGACCCTGAAATTTTAGTAGAAATTAAAAAAGGTATTACGTTAGAAAGAGCAATTAAAACATTTAAAGCTGCTAAAAAAGTTGGATTAAAATGCTCTGTAAATTTTATGATTGGTCACCAGAAAGAAACTGCTGCTAGAGCAAGAAAAAGTATTGCTCTTGCAAAAACATTGCCAATTGCATATGCAAACTTTCACAACTTTATACCTTATCCTGGAACAGAAGCATTTGATTATGTTAAAGAACATGGAAGATTTATACTTCCTGTTGAAACATACCTAACAGAATCTGCTAGTAAAACAAGTAAACCTGTATTTGAAACTCCTTCATTTACATACAAAGAAAGAAAACAAGTTTTACGAGAAGCTTTCAATCTTACAAGACTTATGCATCTAAGATACAGATTTGGATATGCAAAAGGAAGTTTATTATATTACATTGCAAAAGATGATAAAAGATATCACTTAGCTAAGAAATTCTTACTTGGAACTAAGGTAGGTAGAATTATATTTAATAAATTAAGAGCGTCATAAAATGGTTATTCGTAAAGGTGTGTATAAGGAACGTAAAGATTATCATAAAGAGTTAGATACAAAGTGGTCTAGTTATCATTTACATATTCATAAAAGAAAAATTATTCGTAGAACAATTGAAAATATAAGTAAAAATAAAAAGATTCTAGATATTGGTTGTGGTGAAGGTGAGAATGTTGAGTTATTTGCTAAAAAGGGTTGGAACATTAAAGGATTAGATTTAAACTATTCTTCTAAATATGTTATATTAGGAGATGCAACAAAAACAAAATTTAAAGCAAATTCATTTGATGTTGTTCTTTGCTTAGATATTGTTGAACATATTGATATATCAAAACACGAGATATTAATTAAAGAACTCAAACGTATCTTAAAACCAGGTGGAACTTTAATTTTTGGTTCTCCAAACCTTGCTCATTTATTCTCAAGATTATCATTTTTATTTACAGGTAAATTAATCAGAACAGCAAAAATCAATTACCACCCTGGAGATAGACCTTTTAATGAATACAAGCAAATTCTTAGAAAAAATGGTTTTAAACTAATTAAAACTCAAACACTACCTCTAGGCGTTCCACCAATATTACAAAGAACATTAAATGTAAAAATAACAAAAATATTATATGAATTTTCAAATCTCATATCAATACCTGCGTTTAGTTTTGATAACATATTAACATGCAAATTAAAAAATTAAGTCTTGGAAAAACTGGAAAAATAATTAGTAAGGTATTTTTAGTAAATATTTTAATTGTAGCAATTGGTCTTTTAACAAATATAGTAATTGCTAGATTTTTCGGGAAAGAAAACTTTGGTATTTACATGTATTTTTTTAGTATAACAAATCTTATCTATATCTTTGCAAGTTTTGGTTTAGCAAACACGTTTGCAAAATTTAACCTTAATGAATTAACTAAAACATTACTCAAAAAAGTTATTAGTTTATTAGTATTATCTAGCTTTATTTTTTCAGTAGCAATATATTTCTTTGGAGAATATCTTAATCTAAATCCAAACATAAAATTATTTTTTTGGTTAGTTTTACTTTACAGTTTTGGAGTAAGTTTATTTAACATTCTTGGTGGTAGTTTGAGATGTCTTGAGAAATTTAAACTTGCAATTAAATTTTCTTTGTATAATAGAATAATTTTAATCTTGTTGATTTTATTTGCAATATTATTACGAAATTTTTGGTTTGTTTTGCTTGCTATGTCGATAGCAATTATTAGTCTTTCAATATATGAATTTAGTAAAATAAAATTTGGCGTTAAAAATATTTCAATTAAAAAATTACTGTTGATAACTTTTCCATTTTTTCTTGCATTAATTAATATGCACTCAATGTATCATATAGATAGAATTTCTATAAATTATGTTTTAGACTTTGCTCAATTAGGTTACTTTTCTGCATATTCAAATTTTATAAATATATTACGAATTGGTGCATTTACAATTCCATTTGTAATGATTACAAAATCTTCGAGACAAAAATATATGCCATTTAAATCAATTAAAAAATTATTAATTTTACTACTACCTATTGCATTATTAATTGGATTAATTACGCCATTTATCGTTCCGTTTTTATATGGTTCAGAATTTGTTGATATTAATTATTATTTAATATGGTCCATGGTTGTATCTAGCGCATTACTTGTTATATATTCTTTAATCAATTCTATTTTCTTAGGTGAACATACATCAAATAAAACTACAAATATAATTTTAGGATTTGATGCATTTTTATCAATATGTGTAAATTTAATTTTAAACGTAATATTAATTTCAAATTTTGGTTTAATTGGTGCTCCAGTTGCAACTGCAATTGTTTTGCTCGGTAAAATTTTCTTAAATCTTTTTGGATTAAAATTTAGCAGAAGTCGCCAAGACCTAATTACTTAGTTAGAAACTTTTCACAAAAGTTTCATCACCGAGCAAATCAATAGATTTGCGTGGCCAAGAAAATCAAAGATTTTATCTGGAAACGTCTAAGGGTAACAGAATATCGACTTTAGCAGAAGTCACCCAATCCCAACTGTTTAGTCTTATCTCTTCCGAAAACAGATTCAACTCTTTCATTCAAAAGTTGGATTGCTTGTCTAACAAAAGGTGAAATGCCATCATAACTTACTAAATTTAATGTTGCTGCTAAGTATTTCTTAACAGTTCCTTCTGCAATTGTAAAAACAATATTTCCTTTTTTACATGTAGAACAAGTTCCACTTAATGGAATTCGTCTGTAAATTGTATTACATGTTGTGCAACGATATGTTTGTTTTGTAAATTTTCTAAGATTACCTTTTATATCTCTCACAAAATGACCTTCTACAATTAATTGTGCAACTTTATCTAAATGAGATGCTCTTATCTTTGCAGCAAGTTTTAATTGTCCATCCATTTTTTCCATCATAGTTGCTAAAGATTTATATGCAGAATTTTTTACACCAACATTCATATTACTAACTGGATGAGTATAACCTAATCCCTCATATTGTTCAACTTTACCAACTCTATCTTTAATTTGTTCAATTTTAAAATCAGAAGGATGTTTAAATTCTAAAGCTCCTTCATATAATTCTAAAGGATATTTCCATACAGTATCAACATCAAAAACTTCATCATCAATCTCCTCAACATTTAATAATGTTGAAAGAACAAGTGGTGCATCCATACTTCTACCACCCCGTCTATCTGGAAGATATTGCCTTGAGAAATTTAGAAAACCATCCATAACTAAAAATATCGCGGTTTCTTCACCATCTAAATCTCTTCTTTGTGCATCATGCCAATAAGGATGTGCAAATCCTCCTTGTGTATGAGAAAAACCAATTATTCTGCCCACAATTCCTGCAGATGTATGTGGTGAAAGTCCAATAACTAAATGTCCAACTAAATCTTCTTTTTTCTTTACATTATAATATGGTTTTTGTTTGTAAATTGTTTGCAATTCTTCATCAATGAAGTTTGCAACTCTCGTTAGAACTTGACCTGCACCTTCATCAGCAGCATCAGTGCATAAAGGTAAAACAATATCTTGTGGAAATATTTCTATAATTTGATTTTCATCAACTAAAGGATTTCCTTTAATATCTTTTTCATATCCAAGTTCTTTTACTTTTTCTAAAGTAATTCCAATTTCTTTAATATTAAAATGAGTTATTCCTAACTCCGTCATATCAAAACGAATTGTTCCATCTTTATTTACATTTAAATTATATTTGGCTCTTAATATACCCTTACCAAAATATTCTACAAAATGATCTTTATTTGACATTCCCCTTACACCCTTTATTAATGGTTGGATTTGAGTTATGTTTACAACTTTTGATGCTGAAGAAATATATTTTCTAAGATCTATTTTTGATTTTTCAAATGGAACGGTTTCTTTATGACATTTATCTAATTTTGTTTTCTTTTTACAAATTGGACAAACTCGATACTGAACTGTATTTGTTTCGCATTTTTCGCATCTTGGATAAATCGTTTGCTTTTCGCATTTTTCACAATAAAATACAGGCCATTGTGAAGTTATATGACCTTTATCCATAGCTGCATTAAAACTTCTAAGTCTTCCACCTTCTTCTCCAACAGGAAATAATACATGTGGTGTTCCCTTTAACTGACGGAGTTTTGCTTTCTCAGGTCTACCCATCCTGACACCAATAAATGTTCCAGACTTATCTCTTTGTTTTATTTGAGAAATTTTATTTATACAGTCTAACCCATTTTCTCCAGAACTTTCTTGCTTCAGGAAAAAATCTAAAATCTTAATATAATCATCTTCAAAGATAATTTTTTGGTTTTCTATTTTATGTGGGCATCCAATTATTTCTATAGTTCTTTTTAATTTATCATTTGATTCAAATTTTTTTGATAAATACCATTTAACTAAATTATTATATTCTATTTCAGTAATATCTTTCCAATGTAATGTCCAATATGGATGAAATGGAACTTTTAATTTCAAAGAAATTTTAAGTGTGTCTTCAAAACTTGGGATTGTTTCGAAAATATTTTCTTTTAATTTTTCTGCTAAATCTCCCACAACATCTTTAAGATTAATTTTGTTTTCTTTCTCTGCTTTCTCAACTTCTAACAACCACCATTCTTCACAATAACCTGCTGGAACTAACGCTGTCCAATTTTCATAAAAATCTCCTCGTGAAATTAATATATCTCCAATAAATAAAATTTCTTTAATTTTATATTTTAATTTTATAGCTTGTTCTTCTGTTTCAATTCTAACAACAGAATCATCTTCTAATTTAACAATAGGTCCTTCAATTGAATCACACATTGTAAGTGCTGTGCTTTTACCTGGTCTTTCAACTCTTAGTTGTGTTCCTGTTGCAAGAAAATCTAAAAGAACTCTACTTGTTACAGGTGAGATTGCCCAACTACCATCTCCAGTTAATCTACTCCGACCGTATCTTAATCTAAATCCTCCTGTTTCTAAAGGATACCCAAATACAGGTCTTCCCGCAACAATTTCAGATATATAATAATAATTAGGTACTAGTTTTGATTTAGATTCTTCTTTTTTAGTTGAGGATGCTGAATCTGTAGAACGAATTTTTTTCTTAAGTTTAAAATAATCTTCCATCCATAACCAATCAAGTCCAAAATCTGTTCCCCATTTTGAAAGTTGTCTCCAAACTTTATTATATTTAACAACACCATCTGTAAGAACTAAAGCCAATCCACCCCTTATTTGATTTGTTTCAATTCGTGGTAAATTTTTATAATTTGAAACTTCTATTTGTGATGTTGGGTCTCCATTAATTTCAACAGGTATGTGTGGAATTATAAATTCCATTTCTTCTTTAGTTGGTTTATATTGCTTTCTTTCAAGTTTTTCATAATAATCTGTAACTTCTGTATAATATCTAGAAATTTCATCTGGTGTCGGGTCATATTTTGGTAAGCCTTTCTTAATTCTAACATAATCTGCAATAACTAATGTAACAACTTGTTGTGATGAACCTGCGCCCCTAATTGGACCTGCAAAATAAAGTGAAATATAATTACCTTTTCCATCATTTCTAGGTCGAAGTTTTATTTCAGCTAAACCTTCTAATGGTGCTGAAACTACACCATTTGTAGTATAAGTAAGTCCTGTCCTTATACCAATACCAATAGCAAGTTCTTCATCTTCCATATCAAAGAATTTTCTATCAGAAACTTCCCAAGCAATTGTTAATCCAACTCTCCAGTCACCCGCACCATATTTACCTTCAAGTTCACTTATTCTTTCAGCAACTCCTGAGTCAATAATTCTTGATTCTATAGCACCAATAATTCCCTCAACTCTCTTTCCAACAGATTTTGCTAATAAAATATCTACTTTCTTTTCAGGATCATACCCAATTTCTCTAGCTTTGTTAGCAATATCGTATGCTTCTCTTGTTTTACTATCTATATTATCAAAATACGTTTTAATTTTAGGTGAACATACAATTTTATCCATACTCTGGCCTCAAAATCTTAATTTTTAAAGAATTGTTTATTTAAAAATCATTTAATATTTTCTGTATTGAAAACATAAGTAAACTTTAAATGCTTTTAGTTGCACACATAAGATGAGCAAAAAACTCGGAAGAAAACCAAAAAGTGATATACGAGATGAAATGGTAGAACTTCTTTATTTCATGAAAGAAGCTTATGGTTATGAATTATATAAAAAATATTGTAAGGTTTATGATAAAAAAATATCAATGCGTTCTGTGTATTATCATTTAAATAAAGGTGTTGAACTTGGAATTTTTAATCTTAAAGAAATTCGTGATGTAAAGGGTGATTTTTCTTGGGGTAGTGGAGTTAAGCAAGTTATATTTCAATTAAGTTCTAATGCTCAACCTAAAATTTCTAAAGATGTAATGAATAAAATTAATGCTTTAAAGTAAATTTATTCACAAATTAATATTATACTCACACCCGTTCATTTCCTTTGAAGCTTCTTTTTCTCTTCAATCTTTACTTTTCAAATTTCTCATTTTATTCTAATTTGTTCTTAGTGTGTTTATTTTAATTGGAAGTGTTATATATTAATAAAATCATTAGATGAAAAAGCTAAAATTTTATTATATTCTTTTCAATATTGTATATAATATATATATTTATTAAAATATATAATAATAATAAAGACTTTCCATTAGAAATGAAGGAGTGAGAGTGTTCTAAAATTTGTAGATAGTGTTTTTTTAATAATTCTATTTTTTTCTATATAAATATATATAAGCAGCATTTCTTTTGGAAAGTATGGTTGAAGAAAATTTATCTGAATTTACTAAAGAAGAAAATATAGATAAAATTGAACAAATAGAAATTAAAGAAGATAAAGTTGAAGTTAAACAAGATGAAGTTAAGGATGAATTAAATGATTTTTTTGAGGAGTTTTTAGATAAAGAATCTTTATTTATAGATAAAATTGTTTTACAAGTTAAATATTTACCAGATATTATATTACATAGAACAAATCAAATGAAACAATTAGCATCAATTTTAGCACCAGCTTTGAAAAATGATAAACCATCAAATTTATTTATTTATGGAAAAACAGGAACAGGTAAAACACTTTGTATGAAACATACAATTTCAAAGATGAATGAAATTTCAAAAAAAAGAAATATACCTTTGAGAATAATATATTTGAATTGTAAGATGAAGAAAGTAGCAGATACAGAATATAGGATTATAGCACAACTTGCTCGTGAGATTGGTGAGGAAGTTCCAATGACTGGTTTGCCAACTGATGAAGTTTATAATATATTTATTAATAAATTAGAATCAAAAAAACAAACTATAATTATAATATTAGATGAGATTGACCAAATTGTGAAAAAATCTGGTGATGAAATATTATATACATTAACTAGAATAAATTCTGAATTAAATAATGCACAACTCACTTTTGTTGGTATTTCAAATGATGTTAGGTTTATGGAGAATATAGACCCAAGAGTTAAATCTAGTCTTGGAGAAGAAGAATTAATTTTTCCACCATACAACGCTCTTGAATTAAAAGATATTTTAGAGAGACGCTCAGCTTTAGCATTCAAAGACAAAGTTATAGAAAATGGTGTTTTGCAAAAATGTGCTGCATATGCAGCACGAGAGCATGGAGACGCAAGAAGAGCTTTAGATTTATTAAGAGTTGCAGGAGAAGTAGCTGAAAGAGAAAACTGCACAATTGTTGAGCCAAAACATATTGATATGGCAGAAGATAAGATTGAGAAATCAAGAGTTTTAGAAATTATTCAAACTCAACCAAAGCAAAGTCAAATAGTTATGTATTCAATACTTCATGTTTTAGATGAGAAAAAATCAGGTGAATTTGCTGAAACAGGAGAAGTTTTTGAAAATTATAAAGAGGTTTGTAAAAGAACAGGTAATAATATTTTAACTCAACGTAGAATTTCAGATTTAATTTCAGAACTTGATATGTTAGGTATTATTAATGCAAAATTAATTTCAAAAGGTAGGTATGGTAGAACACGTGAAATTTATATGACAATACCTATGGATATTTTGGAAAAAATAAGAGCAACTCTTGAATCAGAGTTATTTTAATTCTAATGGAAAAAGCAGATAAAATAAAACAAATGCTAGAAAAAGGAATTGTTCCTACTGTTGATAATATTAATAATTCTAACAAAACTAGTGTTGATATTGTACATGCACCAGAATATATACCACATAAAGTAAATGTTAAAGAATTTCATGAAGCTAATCGTGAAAAATTTACTACCATGAAAAATTTACTAATGAATAGAAGCGAACTTCAAAATGCCGTTTCTATTAGTAGAGCACCACAAATGGAAAGCAAAGATGTTACAGTTATTGGAATGGTTTTTGAAAAAACAAAATTCCCAACTGGAACAATTCGTTTAGAACTTGAAGACCTTTCAGGAAAAATGGTAGCAATTATTTCAAAGAAAAATGAAGAATTATTAAAAAAAGCAGAATTCATCGCAAAAGATGAAGTTATTGGTTTTATTGGCGGCTGTTCAAAAGGAATATTTTTTATTAATGATATTGTTTGGCCAGATGTTCCACAGAAAAATTTACCAACAACAAATGAAGATGTTTATGTAGCTTTTCTTGCAGATATTCATGTTGGTTCAAAGGTTTTTCTTAAGGAAGAGTTTGAGAGTTTTTTAAAATGGTTAAATGATGATAATGATATAGCTAAAAAAGTAAAATATATTTTAATGTGTGGAGATGTTGTTGATGGTGTTGGTATATACCCACACCAAGATAAAGAATTAGAAATAACTGATATTTATGAGCAGTTTAAAGCACTAGCAAAATATATTAAACAAATTCCAAAAGATAAACAAATAATTATATCTGCAAGTGACCATGATGGTGTAAGGATTGAAGACCCAAGACCTAGGATTCCAAAACATTTAGCACCTGATTTATATGATGTCGATAATATTCACTTAGTTACAAATCCATCAATTATTAAACTTCATAAAGTTGATAGTTATCCTGGAATAAATGTTCTAATGTATCATGGAGATAGTTTTGATTATTATATTAATAATGTTGAAGCACTAAGACTTGCTGGTGGATATGATAAAGGTTCTGAAGTAATTAAATTCTTTTTACAACGTAGACATTTATCTCCAACATATGGCGGACAAGAAGTTTTACCTATGAAACCAGACCCACTTGTTTTACACCAAATTCCAGATGTAGTTCATACAGGACATATTCACAAGAGCGACATTGGAACATACAAAGGAACAATTATGATATGTTCAAGTTGTTTTCAAGGAAGAACAAGCTATCAAGAGAAGTTAGGACATCATCCCGACCCTGGAAAAGTAATCCTCCTTAATTTAAAAAATATGAAAATTAAAATCCTAGACTTTAATAAAGAAGTGTAATACTCTTTGCAAAACTATATATGTTAGAATTCATTATCATAATATGAATAAAACAAAAGTTTTAGTTTCAGAATTAACACTTTTTGCTATAATTCAATTTTTAGGAATATTTGTTGCAAGTAAATTTCTAATACGAAGACCAGAAGTTTTAGCAACGCCTCAAATATCTCTTACATATTTTATAATGATTTTTTTAATGTCTGTAGCGTTCATATTTATAGCAATGCGTTTGTTCAAAAACAAACATGGATTTAAATTACTTTTTGTATTTCTTATTGTAATTGGTTCACGAACAGTTTTCGCAGCATTTATGTCGGAATTTTATGCAAGTATTATTGCACTAATAATTGTAGCACTTTGGGTAGCAATTCCATATGTGTTTATGCATAATATTGCATTAATATTTGCAATATCTGGAATATCAACAGAACTTGGTTTCTCACTTTCTTTGTCAACAATTTTATTTTTGTTTGGTGTTCTTTCAATATATGATGTAATTGCAGTTTACAAAACAAAACATATGGTTAAGATGTTTACAGGTTTAATGGATAGAGGATTATTATTAGCACTCATCGTTCCAATAACAAAAAGCTGGTTTTCAAAAGTATCTGAAGTTAAACCAAAAGCTGGGTTCATGCTTTTAGGAACTGGAGATATTGCATTTCCACTTATACTTGCAGTTAGTGTTCTAAAAATTAGTTTATATTCATCTATTTTTGTTGCAACAGGTTCAATTATAGGAGCTGCATTAGTTTTCTATCTTTTAATCAATCAACAATCTAGACGAGCAATACCCGCACTTCCACCAATCGCACTTTGCTCAATAGCAGGATTTTTACTTAGTTTAATTATATAAAATATTATAAATAGTGTTTAGACGAATAATATGAGAGAAAAATTATATAAAGTACCAATATATTTAACAATTTCTAAACCAACTATTGGTGGTAGCTTTCCTTTTGAGGAAGAGACAACACTAGAAGTTAAAGCAAAATCAGCTAATGATGCACTTAAAAACCTAAGAGGACGTAAAGATTATCATACTAATTATGAATTGTTACCAATTCATGAACAAGAGAAATTACAACCATTTATGTTAAGAGTTAATGAACGTATTAGAGAAATTTAATTATTTAAATTCCTCTTCGAAAATAGCTTTAATTTTTTCAGCTTTCTTTGGACCTAACTTTTCAACTTCCTTAAGTTCATCAATAGATGCATTAGCAATGTTCTTTGGGTTTTTGAACTTTTTTAATAAAGCAAATGCCATGTTTTCTCCAATCATAGGTAAGCCTTCTATCAAGAATTGTTGTTGTTTTTCAATTGGCCAATCTCTACGCGAGCCCCTTAAAGAAACACTTTTCTTTAAACTAATTTGTTCTCTCCGTGCAATTTGAAATAAATATTTAGCAGTTTCTTTTGGACTATCAGAGAAAATTATAGGAATTCCATAATCTAGTGAAATAGAAATAATAGCACTTCTTATTGCGTTTGGGTCAATATTTCTTACTTTGAATAATTCATCTATCGAACCTTCAAGAATAAAAAGGGGTTTATCAAAGTTCCTTTTGATTTCAATTGCTTGTGTAAATAATCTTCTGTCAAGCAAACTATTTACAAAATCACTAACTATTTTTCTTTCAACACAGACATCATCAGATAGAATAAAATCACCTACTTCTAAATTCTTATAAATTAATTTAGCACCCAAGTCATGTAGCTCCTCAACAATAAATCCTCTTTCGCGGTTATCTACAAAAATTATAATCTCTTCCTTATCTTTTTCTTTAATATCTGTAATCTTCATTTGTTCAGGTTTTTTAACTAAATCTTTTGAAACAGAATTAATAGCGTAATCCATACCTTGCTCTTGTCTTTTTGATACCCAGAAATAAATTTCATCCTTTGTTCCTTTAGCAATTAAAATAATTAAATTTCCAATTGATTGTCTTCCAGTTCTGCCCCGTCTTTGTATAGACCTTATTGCACTTGGAACTGGAGAGTAAAAGATAACTAAATCTACTGATGGAATATCAAGACCTTCTTCTGCAACAGATGTGCAGACTAAACCATTTATTTCACTATTTTTTAACATTTGAATTCTTTCAATTTGTTGTTTTTGTGTCATACCTTTACCAACAGTGCTAGCTTGCCCAACAAACTTTTCAACTAAAAAACCATCAAGAGTTTTTAGTATTTCATCTATATTACTACGAAATTCTGTAAAAATTAATATTTTAGCATCTCGTTTTTGACTAACAACTTTTTCAAAAACTCTACGTAAATATTGTAATTTTGGATGTTCAATACCTGCTTCTGAAGCTTCTTGAATCATTCTATATGCAACTCTAACATGAAAATCTGAAACAATATTTTTTACAGCTTTTACATTAGTTGTTTTTGAAGATGCCCAAATATTAGAAAAATAACTATTTACAGCAGATATTGATTCAGATTCTAATAAATCTACTGCGTGACGTAATTTGATTATTCCCGCAGTTACTGATAATCCTTTCATAACATTAAAATCACCTTCATTTATTCTCGAACGTAAACTTCCTTGGATTCTAAGAAGGGCTTTCTTAGATAGAGATTTGATTTCAGTTGTTTTAATAAAACCCAATTGTTTTAGAATTATTAGCCTATCTTTAATTGCAAGTTCAAGATGATGTTTAATTTTTTTAAATTCTTGCGGAAGTTCAATAAATTCATATTTTGTTAGAATTGGTTTTACAAATGGTTCAACTTCAGGGTGCGTTTTATTTCTTAATTCAATATTACTAATATGTAGATTTGCACAGATTTCTTTTATTTTATCTTGATCTGTACCTGGAGAAGCAGTTAGCGCTAATATTCTATTGGTTTTTATTTTAGCAAAATATTTTGCAATTGAGACATAAGCATAATCTCCTATCGCTCTATGTGCTTCATCAAAAATCAGTAATTTAAACTCTTTCAAATCAATTCTTCCTGCAAGAATATCATGTTTAATTGTTTGAGGTGTTGCAATAATTATTTTAGCATTACTATATATTTTTTCTCTATCTTTCGCAGGAGTTGTTCCCGTAATAGAAATAATTTCTTTCTTATGCTCAAAAAACTCATCAAAAGTTATCTTATGTTGGTTAACAAGTGGTTTAGTTGGCGCAACCATTAGAACTTTACCGTGCTTTAAAATAATACTCGAAAGTGCAACAGCAATGTATGTTTTTCCAAGTCCTGTAGGTATTACACAAAGAGTATTTTGATTGATTGATTTATCTAAAATCGTTTGCTGATATATTCTAAGGTTTAATTTTTCCCGCAAAAATTTCATATATTATTTTAGAAGTTTAATTTAAATTACTTTATATTGTTTGGAAATAGTGTATAAATATATATTATTTACCTACGCCACGAGAGTGTTTTGGTTCAAGATAATGATAAATAACAAAGAACATAATAATACTTCCAAGTATGCCCATACTTAATGCGAGAAATATTCTATTAAAGTAAACTGTAAGTATGGCTGTTATAATTGTAAGTGTTAGTAAAAATGTTCCCAATAATCTTGACCCAAAGTAAATCATTTCACCTTCCATGTAAGGAATATCGTTTTTGTGCCATACGACTTTTTTTAATTTATGTGTCATAGCACGAACATCTCCTTGTCCTACCATCATTGTTAGAGGAATTACTCTAAAGAAAGGAAAAAGATTCATTGTAGCTAGCCAAAAATTGATAACCATTAATTTATGCCAAACAAATGCACCTGTTTTTATAGCCAATATCCCTGCAATTAGTGCTAGAATAAAATTACTAAATGGACCTACAGCAGCAATCTTAGCTCTTTCCCAAGGACCCATGTGTGGAAATTTATGTTTAGGTCTTAGAACATATTTTGAACTAATAACTACAACCCAAACAGCTGCAAAAATAATATACCCATTTGTTAAAATTGTTATTAAAAGTGCAGCAAATAAAAGTGAATTCCAAGTTTTGAATTTAACTGTAGCATCATATTTTTTAGCAAAGCGTTTATGAACTATTTCATGAATTCCAATTGAAATAGCAACAAGAATTGTAGCAAGAATGAAATTTCGAATACCTACACCTATGTTAAATTGAGATATACCCCAATCTCTGAAACTAAAACAAAATCCCAATACAATTGTCGTTATTGCTAAAAGTTTGAACTCACTTTTATCCATAAGTTTTCTATACTTACTTTTTAAAAAACGTTTTTGTTTTCTCTAAGCTATAAATCATATTAAACCCAATTTTAGGGATTTATATATATGAAAATTCTTTGTCCAGATAAATCAGAAAAGACTATTGAAGAATGCGCAGAATGTGCTAAGTGTTTCCCAAAACCAATTATGAGTATGCTTTTGAAAGGTAGAAATAGAAAAAAGAAACTCAATTCAAAGCCACGTTATGGTGTGACAAGATTAGTAGGTAATTGCTTGAGAAAAACCTATTATGACCTTACTGAAGAAGTTGCAATGCCTTTAGATAAACTTTGGATATTTACACGAGGAACTGCAATACATGAGTTTGTTCAAAAAGAAATACCTGAGGCAGATAATGAAATATTTAAGGAGCTAATTTTCCCAAATTTTAATGTTCTAGGTTTTATAGATGCAGTTCATGATGGTGCTTTGTATGAATTTAAAACTACTGCAAATATTCCACAAAAGCCACAAGATGCACATATTTTGCAAGCTCAAGCATACTATTCTATGCTCGATGAGGCGCAGAGAGCTAAGGTTGAGAAAATACTTGTTATTTATTTTAGTATGCATAAAATAAAGGTTTTTGAGGTTCCTGCAAGGAACATTATACCTTATCTTGAAGCAAGAGGTGCAATCCTCACAAATTCTATTGAAATGAAAACTCCACCAAAGCGAGAAGAAGGTTATATTTGTAGTTATTGTGAACATAAAGATATTTGCTTTGGACATAAACTCTCTACACATAATCTCTCAAGAAAATCAGAAGATTTACCAGTCTTATCTGAAAGTTCAGCTCAGGAACCTAAAACACCAAAGCAAGCAACTTTGGACGTATAGAGCACTAAATCTCTAATTTTAACAAATAATATGTACAGTTAAGCATAATGAATTTCTGGTTTATACATAGACATAGCTAAATAATCGCGCTATCGGAAATGAATTTCCAATAGCTTTCGATAGACTGCGCTTAAGTAGGGGTTTCTAACGGAAATAAGGGGGTATCAAATGAAACACAGTTTCCATACGAAATAGGGGGGTTAAACAGTTAACAGTGGCAAATTCACTGTGTTCAGATAAATCGGAAGTCTATCGGAAAAGGGAAATAGATATATATGTTTAGGTTGTAAATTTTTTATGGATGTTGAGGATGTTAAAAAACAGATAGCTGAATTGCAAAGTCAAGTTGACGCTTCAAAGAAACAAACAACTGAAGAGCGTTTAGCTAATATTGAAAAAGAGCTTAACGCAATGAAAGACCGCTATATTAGACTTCTTGAACATACCATAGAATCTAACGGAAATCGGAAATCGGAAACTTCCAATAGGATTTCCAAAGGAAGTCCAAATGTTCAGCTAGATAAATTTCAGCTCCTTATATTACTTAATCAAAGCAAAGCAGATACACCTGAATTTGCAGTGTCTTCAACTCAGCTAAAGCAAGCATTCTCAATAAACAAAACTGAGAGAACAATTAGAGATAAGTTATCCACTTTAGAAGTTATGAATTTAGTAAGTTCAAGAGGACAAAAGCCAAAGTTATATTTTTTAACTCCAAAAGGCCTTCAAATAATCTCCCAGCAACAAAGAGGCCTCATGCAAACATTATAATAATAAATTCCAAATCTTTTTATTTTCTAGAGTATATAATACAAAATGAATCCAAAATTAAAATATTTGCTTGAAAAAGATACTGAAATTTCAGTATCTTGGATTCTTAAAATAATAATGCTGGTATCAGGTATTTATCTCTTATTCTGGCAACAAGAATATTATTGGGCAGTTAATTGTTTTATATCTTTTACTTTAGCAATTATACCTAGTGTATTTGCAAAAAGTCATAAAGTAAATTTACCTTGGGGAATTGATTTATTTATTACAATAACTCTTCTTACAAATGTATTGGGATATGTTCTTAATTTCTATGCAACATTGTGGTGGTGGGATATAATTGTTCATGGAACTGCTGGGATGTTAGTAGCACTATTAGCTTTTTCAATTGTATTTATTTTAAATTATCATACAACAAAAGTAAAAATTGATATTCGTATGATGTTTTTATTTATAATATTCTTTACTATTGCAATGGGTGCATTAATGGAAGTATGGGAGTGGACTATTGATTTAATCGTATTTGGTAGGATTGTTGAGCAGAGCAATCCATTACTTACTCCTTTAAATGATACAATGAAAGATATTGTTGTGGATACAATTGGTGGTATAATTGTCGCATTTATTGGTATTATTTGGATAAAGAATACCCCAAAAGAAAAGCTTCGTAGAGATTTAAATTATAAATATCTAACTAAATTTGTTGAAAAGGAGTTTTAAATAAATTAAATAGCATATACAATATAGTTTTTATAATATAATATATTATAAATTTCTTAATTTAATTAGTATTAAAGGTGAGATTTATGAATAAAAATGGAAAATATGCGATAGTTTTTGCAGTAGTTGTGGCTTGCGTTTTATTAACGAGTATTGCTGTTGCAGGCCCAAAAGGTGGCGGTGGAGGACCAAAGCCAGAATGTAACGATAAGATTGATAACGACGGTGATGGATATACAGATAGAAAAGATGATGGTTGTAATGGTAAAAAAGACAATGATGAAAGCAACTGTGGAGATGGAACTTGTGAGGGTTCAGAATCCAGTGATAATTGTGTAGCAGATTGCGGACCTAGCACATATTGCGGTGATGGAACTTGTGATGCAGATGAAGATTGTAGTTCTTGCTCATCAGATTGCGGAAATTGCAACTCATGTACAGATTCAGATAATGGTTATAATGTAAATACAAAAGGTACAGTATCTGGATATGACAGTGGAGAAACATATACTTATACAGATTATTGCACTACAAACGCTACTCAATTATTAGAATATTATTGTATTGGAGATGTATGGAATAGTATACCATATAATTGTAATAGCAATGATACAACCTCTTGTGTAAATGGAGCTTGCATCTAAGCTCCTTTATTTTTATTTTATATAATTTAGATGTAATATAGCACAACCGGAATAACTAAAACTGCCATCAGATGAATTCTTCTAACTCCCACAAGAGGTGTAATCAAACCAATACAACTAGATATGAAAAGTATCCAAAGTCCAATTAATCCTGAAAAGAAAAATACAATAATGCTAATAAAGCAAATTACTCTGACGGACATTTTGTGATAATTAAATCTTGAAATGTTCTTTGCAGTAAATCTGCCAATCTTTAAAGCAAGAATTACTCCAAAAATCATCGCTATAAAACAAACAAAAATTAGAATTATGTAATCTGAAAAACTTAATTCAATAATATCCTTAAGTGCTGCAATAACTCCCGTCCTTGCTTTACCTATTAAGTAAAGCGTTGTAAGTGTAAATAAAGCAGCGGCAGTATTAATACCTCCAAGAACAACCAGAAAGTCTTCATTGTCTTTGAACTTTGTAAATGCGCGAGAAATAACTGCTGCCTGTGCAGCTCCAATTGCAGGTAAAACTGAAACAAATAATGAAGAAAGAGCTGCTTTGAAATAATCTAAAAATCGCGACTTTGTAAAACAATCAATTTTACTAGCTAAAATTTGCTTAGGAATTTTCTGTGTATTAAACAAACTTAGAAATAATGTGCTAATTCCAAACAAACCTGATAAAAGTGGAAACAGTGGTTGCTTAACTGAAATTGAATTTAGAACAACTAAACCAAGTGCTCCAGAAAGTAAAAATATTATACTTGCCCAGAATATCTTCTTAAATTTTCTTTCTTGTAAAATAAATAATATTGAAAATATAATTAATATTGGTGCTATTATCTTGCTAAGTGTTTCATAAATATTTTCCAAAAAAACAAAAACAATTGGAATCAAAAACAAACTTAGGAAAAAAGTTCCTACACCACCAATAACTGTAAGTTTTAAAGCACGATAACCTCTACCTTGCATTAAAAGTTCATGTCCTGGCAAGATACTAAGAACTGTTGCATCTTCAGGAGCACCAAGAAAAACAGAGGGTATGAAGTCAATAAAAGAATGAACAACAACCATGGCAATTAGAAAACTTGCAACTGCAAGCGGAGAAAACCAAGCCAACATTGTAGCACTTGCTCCAGCAACAATCAAAGCAATTGTATTTGTATGCAAACCTGGAATCAATCCCGTAACTGTCCCTGCACATATTCCAAGTAATACTGCTAGGATTAATTCTAGCATTAATAACAAAACAAAACAAATTAATATAAAATTAGATTATTGATTAAACTATGCGCATTAAAGTTGTAAAAATTAATGAAGATATTTTGTTGCCTAAATATAAAACTGAAGGAGCCGCAGCAGTTGATTTGCATTCAACAACAGATATAATATTACCTACAAATAACGTTATTGCTGTACCGACAGGACTTAAAGTTGAGATTCCCGAAGGATATGAATTACAGATTAGACAGCGAAGTGGTCTTGGTAAAAAAGGAATTATCATACCAAATTCTCCAGGAACAATTGATTCAGATTTTAGAGGCGAAGTTCACATTCTTTTGCTTAATTTATCAACAGAAGATTTTGAAATTAAAAAAGGCGATAGAATTGCACAAGCCGTTTTAAATAAGTTCGAAAAAATAGATTGGGATGAAGTTAAAGAATTAACTGAAACTGAAAGAGGCGAAGGTGCTTTTGGTTCTACAGGCGTGTGATTATTAATTTAATCAATATTTATAAATGCTGAATTATATTATATTACATATGGCTCGAGATTCTAGAAAAGAAGAAAAGATTGGTAATAAATATTCTTTTAGGAGACAGTTTCAAGATTTGTGGTTTTATGCAGAAGGACAAAGAAATAAACTAGTTGTTTATTTTATTCTTACAATTATAATATCTTTAATTGCAATGGCACCACCGTATTTTTATGGAAGAATTATTGATGATTTAACAAATAATACTTTTGGAAACATATTTTTATTCTTAGGTTTAATTGCATTAAGTCATATAATTTATGAAACAGTTTATAATTTTGTAATATATAAAACTAAAATTATTGGAGGTATAGTTCGTAATCAATCAAGATTAAAAACATTTAATCACCTATTTGGTCTGGATTATTCATTTTATGAAACTCATCCATTAGGCCAAATTTTTTCAAGAATTCAGACAGGGTCAAGTTCTGTAAGATTATTTATAAAATTATTATTTAAGACAACAATAGTTAAGCTGTCAGGTATGATTTTTTCAGTAGCTATTCTTTTTACACTTAATTGGGTTGTAGCTCTAGCAGCATTAAGTGTTTTAATGTTATTTTTAATTCATGGGATTTACACGATGAGTAAATTAGTTGAATTAGAAAATAAAGTCTATCGTGTATCTGAAAATGTTTATTCTACAGTATATGATTTCTTTTCCCATATAAAAATTATAAAGCTGTTGAATATTAAAGATAAATTATTGAAAACTCTTAGTAGTTCTTATGAAGATATAATTAATAAACAAAAAATTACAAGAAGATATGAACGAGGAAGAAGTGCAGTTTCAAAATTAATATCTCAGTTATCTTCCGTTGCAATACTCACTTATCTAGCAATTAATGTTATGGATAGTTTAATGACTATCGGAATGGCGGTTATGATATATGGATTTTATTCTAAATTTTCTAGTTATGCAAGCACGATTTTAGGTGATTATACTACACTTATTGGACAGCGAACTGGAATGTATAGAATGTCTTTAATATATGAAAATGTTCCAAAAATAACTGAACCTAAATCACCTAAGAGACCAGAAAACTGGCAGAAAATAAAATTTAATAATTTGTTTTTTAACTATCCTTCAAAAAAAGTTGATGTTCTTAAAGGAATTAATATAACGATTAACAAAGGAGAAAAAGTTGCTATTGTAGGTTTATCTGGATGTGGGAAATCAACTTTAGCAAAACTCTTTATGCGATTGTATCAGCCTAAACAAGGAAGTATTTGTATTGGTGATGTTGATATTAAAGACATACATTCAAATGATTTATATGAGCTTATAAAAATTGTTCCTCAAGATAATGAATTAATGAATTCATCAATTTATGATAATATGCAATTAGCTACAAATAAGAAAGTAAGTAAAGATGACATCGTAAATGCTCTAAAGAATTCTGCATCATGGGAATTTGTAAATAAACTTCCTGAAAAACTTAATACCGTTGTTGGCCCAGATGGTGTTAAAATAAGTGGTGGAGAAAAACAACGGCTTTGTATTGCTAGAGCGCTTTTATCAAAACCTAAAATAATTGTATTAGATGAAGCAACTTCTAATTTAGATGTTGTTACAGAGAAAAAAGTTCACAAAGATTTACACAATCTTTCAAAAAACATAACTTTGATTGCTATTACTCATAGAATATCTTCAGTATATTTATTTGATAGAATTATTGTTATGCATGATGGTAAGGTGGTTGGAGAAGGAACACACAGACAGTTATTAAAATCTAATAAATATTACAAGAAATTGCAAGAAGCTTCAAAGAAAGATAAAACTAAGAAGTTAAAATAATTTTATCTGCAATGATTTCTAACTCACCTTGATATATTTTTACTAAACCTTGAACTCTCACTTCTGAACCTTTTTTCAGTTTCAGCATATTACCAAAAGCAACAACTTTGATTTCTCCAGTTTTGTCTTTAAGGTCAAAGAAATTTACATCAGCTTTCTGAAAAGAGCTTGTAATCGCACCTTCAATAATTATTCTTTGTTCAACTTTGTTCTCTAGTTCAGCAACATTAACTTGCTCTAGCTCTGTAAATTCAGCTAGCACAATAAGTGAAAGTAATCCAATTAAACTAAATACAAGTGCAAAACCAAGTAGTTTCTTACTCATCTTATTCTAAACATGTAAACTTCAAAAGATATTATATACTACATAAATGTTTTTTAACTTCATTTTGATGAAGTTGTATGAGTTGGAAAAATATTGAAAATAGTATTAATACTGCGTTTACAACAGTAAACAGAAATGCGCTTGTTAAGATTGACCCTCCAACGGCAATTCTTGAAGGAAGGGACGGACTTATTGAGAAAAAAGCAGTAAGATATATTGAGAAAAAATATGATTATTTATTAAGGGATAGTGATTTACCAACAAATTCTGATGATAGATTACTTGCACTAACTAAGTTAGCTTTAATTGATAATCAAGACCAGACTGTATTTAACAAAGGACATTATCATTTTCGTATTAATGGAACTTTAGTTTTAAGTAATGATTATTTTAGACACCAGAGTGCAGAGTTTGCACAGTATGGCAATACAAAAAGACTAAAAGATAATATTGAGGGAGATAATATAAATCAAATCAAATATTTTCTTCCACCCGAATGGCAAAAAGCACCACAATTAGCAGCAGAATTTCATTCAGCAATGGCTTTTGATAGTTATTTTATTAAAGAAATGATTGATGAGGGAATCCCCTCAAATCAAGCAAAACATATATTAGTAAATGCAATAACTGCTGAAATAGAATTAAGTGCAAATCTTAGGACCATATTTAACATTACAGGTATGAGAGATTGTTCTGGTGCGCAATTTGAAACAAATTATATTGGTAATTTAATTACATTAGCTACAAAAAACGCTACACCACAGTTAGCAAATTGGTTAGGTTCTCGATGTGTTCCAGATGATATTTGTAGAGAAAAATATACTTGTAAAAAAATAAAAGATAGAAAGGAAATATATACAAGTAATCTTGTAAAAGATCCATCTTCTGGGAAATTAATTGAAATAGACCATTTTGATAATTCATTATTAGAGAATATTATACATAAAAAACAAGAACAAATAGCAAATACAATTGCACCAAATTTGACTAATAATGACGCAGGATTTATACATAATATGAAGTTAGCAAATCAAAAATATCTTCAAGCAAAAAAAGATGGCGTTTCATATGAATTTTCACCTAAAATTAAATTTAGATCTCACTTAAGAAATGAAAAAGGAGAACTTGAATTAGAACCTATATTGGCTGAAAATGCAAATACTACATTTAAACGACTTCCATTAGAAGATATGCCAAGCAATTTTGAATTTAAAGAAGGTGAAATTGATTCTACTTTAGATAGTGTTGTTGATCAAAGACATTATGGTGTATTTGATACAGGAATTCTTGTTTATAATGTGGCAATTAGTAGAATGATGTTGCAAAGAATTGCAAGACATAAAAATGGTTTAATGTTCTCAAGTCAACATCATACAGAACATGCGAATTTTGAATATGTTGTTCCGCCAGCAATTAAGAAAAATCCAAAAATGTTAGAAAAATATCATACATTAATGTATTACCGTTCAGATTTATATGCTAGAGCTGTAGATGCGGGAATTGATATAAGTCAAGCAAGATATTGTATACCAATTGCAGCAGGATGTAAGGGAACGATATCTCTGCGACCTAGAAATGCACTTACAACTGCATTACAAAGAGCTTGCTCAACCGGTTGGGCAGACAGTAATTTTATGATGCAACTTACTGAAGAAACTAAAGATTATTATCCTCGGGCATTTAAAAAAATGGGACCAAAGTGTATGACTACACCAAATATTAGTTGTGCTAAAACATGTGATAGAAAAGATTTAGTTTTATCTGCTTACCGTGATAGAAATCCTGATGCAGTAAAAGAGTTAATGAATTAATGAATTATTTGAATTTTGGATTATATAATTTAGTTGCGTTTTTTTCCATAATTAAACGACTGGTGCCATTTTTTTCCATACCATCACAACAAGGTTTGCAAGCCCACCAGTGACCTGCTAAATATACATCCGCACCTTCTAATTCAAACCCATGTTCTTTAGCATCAGCAATAGCTTCTTGTTCAGCATGTCGAGCATTACCACATATTTCTTCACATAAATGATATCCTTGTCCTGTTTCAAAACCTTGTTTATCTTTAGGACAATTGTCTAATCTTGTTTCTATACCTTCCAATTTTTTTGATGGAGCATCTTTTGGACCGTTCCATCCTTGTCCAATAATTTCATTAAGTTTAACAATAACTGCCGCAGTCTGTTGTTTAAAACATCCAGAATATTCACGAAGTCTAAGTGCTTCTTTCATAAATGGATTATTTTTAGTTACATAAACAATCTTAAGATTTTCTGGTGTGTGAGGGTAAGGGATAGGTGAACTATATGTAGATTTGTTTCTAATTGTATTAATTGGAGTTTTATTAATCATATAATTTCTTTTAAATTAGGTTTTTAAGAGTTTATATAATGGAAAAAGAAGTTCATTTAGGTGTTACCGGACCATTTGGTGCAGGTAAAACTGCAGCAATAAATGCACTTGAAGAAGTAGGATTTACTTATCATTCATTATCTGATGAAGTTAGAAAAGAAGCAAGAGCACAAGGACATACAGAACTTGAAAGAGACATTTTAATTAATGTTGGTAATAATACTCGTCGAGAGTATGGTCAGATGGTTTTTGCACAAAGAGTTTTAGATTCTGCAAAAGATGACGATAAAGCAATTTTTGATGGTATTAGAGCAGTAGGTGAAGTTAATTATTTTAAAGAGAATGACCCAAATTTTATATTAATAGCAATAACTGCATCTGAAGAAACAAGATATAATCGAATATTATCTCGAGGACGGGCAGGTGATCCAAAAACTCTTGATGAAATTGCTATAAAAGACAGAAAAGACAGAGGTATTGGAATTGATGAATGTGTTAAAATGGCACATCATGTTATTGTTAATGAAGGTATTACAATTGAGCAATTAACTGGAAAATTATTTGAATATATTGGTATTGAAAGACAAAAAGTGTGTGAGGTAGCTAATATCATGTAGTTTTGTTATATTCTTTGTACCATTGAATAAAATTTTTAATACCTTGTTCTATACTCACCTTTGGATTAAAGCCAAGCATTTTCTTAGCTTTATCTATGTTAGCAAATGTTTCAGCAATATCTCCTGCTTGCATAGGTAGAAGATTTTTCTCACCTTTCTTGCCAAGTTCTTTTTCAATAGTTTCAATAAAATAAAGGAGTTCAACTGTTTTGTTGTTTCCTAAATTAAATATTTCATATCCAAACGGTTTATCAAGACAAGCAAGAAGTCCAGCAACAATATCATCTATGTATGTAAAATCGCGTTTCATTTTACCATAGTTGAATACATCCATCGGTTTTTCTTCAAGAATTGCTTTTGTAAATAAGAACAGCGCCATATCTGGCCGACCCCAAGGACCATATACCGTAAAAAATCTAAGTCCTGTGCAATTAATTCCATACAAATGATGATAACAGTATGCCATTAATTCATCAGATTTTTTTGTTGCAGCATAAAGTGAGATTGGTGTATCAACATTATCTGTTTCAGAAAAAGGAATAGTTTTGTTTCCACCATAAACAGAAGAGCTAGATGCAAAAACAAAATCTTTTACTTTGTGGTGCCTAGCAAGTTCCAGCAAAACAAGAGTCCCAAGCAAATTAGCTTTCTCATAAACAAATGGATGGTCTAAAGAATATCTAACTCCTGCTTGTGCAGCCAAGTGACAAATTTTATCAAATTTATTTTCCTGAAATATTTTTTCCATTTCTTTGTAATCTGAAATATCTATTCTATATATTTTCAGATTTTTATTATCTTTGATTTGATTAATTCTATTCTCTTTAAATGAAACGTCATAATAATCGTTAAAATTATCTACAATAATAACTTCATCACCTCGTTCTAATAGTGCTTTAGTTGTATGAAATCCAATAAATCCTGCACCACCGGTTACTAGAACTTTCATCATTATTTTGCTGAGATTTTTTTAAAATGTTTGTGCTGATATAAAATAGATTTGTGTTCTACAAAACTACAAAACTTTATAAATTTGATTTATAGAGAAAATTCATGCTAGTAAAAGTATATGGTCTGGCAGATTTAGCAGCAGCAGGAGTGTTGTATTTCTCAGATTTTGGTTGGTTAAATTGGCTTAAGATTATCATTATACTCGCACTTGTGTTTAAAGGAATTCCTTCGGTGATGGCCTGATGGAAAAAATTAAAATTTTCTACATCTTAACTCGCAAGGAGGCTCGCTAAGATGCATATTTATGGAATAGTTGATTTGCTTGCAGCAATGTTTGTTCTAGCTTCAGATATTAGTACGGGATGGTTTAAGTGGAGCGTTTTAGGCATATTATTAATTAAAGGACTTCACTCTCAATTTGTATAAAATATAGCTATTGTTCGGCCTGTGATAGAAAATTATTTAATATCATTGTGTCTTTATTCAGTATGCCAGAAGAAAAGAAGTTTTCAAGAGATATAGTTGGAAAAGTAATTGTTTCAAAATCCGGAAAAAAGTTCGGTGTTGTAGGTGATTTAGTTTTTGAGACACGTACAGGAGAGTTAATTTATATTCTATTATCAAATGCAACGGAGTTTGCAGCAAACTTAAATCTTGAAACATCAAAAAACGGTGACTTAATGGTTCCATTTAGTTCGGTTTTATCAACTGGCGACTTTGTTATAATTTCTGAAGAAGATATTATTTAATTAAATTAATAGTAATGGTGTTAAAAGAACTTATTGAGGGCTATCGTTTAGGTAGAGATATGATTGATATAATTTTATCTATAGAAGACAAAGGATATGTTTTTCATCCAAATACTCAACAAATAGTTAATCCTGAAACACAAGAAATAGTTTCAGAAAATACTGAATATAATATTAAATGGAGTAAATTACGTAGCAATGGTTATCGCGTGATTGGTTCTTGTTTATATGATGTTATTCATTCACATAAATCTACCTTATGGAGAGAATATACTTCACCAAAAAGAAATATAAATATTAGTGAAATTAGCTCAGATTTTTAATTTTCTAAAATTGATCTATTTTGTATTACATATTCTTTAATAGGTCTTACTGTATCTCGTTCTATAGCTTGATCTAAAGTAATATATTCAGCTAGTTGACCTTCAGTAAGAATTATTTCATCTATTTTTGCAACAGTTTCTCCGTAATACCAATAAACATCTTTGTGAATTGGAGCATTATGTTCATCTTTAAGAATTAATGTCTTTGAAAGAAATCTAAATCTATCTAACTCTAGTCCTATTTCTTCTAATGTTTCTCGTTTTATTGCATCAATCGGTTTTTCATTAATATCCACATAACCACCCGTTATTGTCCAAGTGTTTGGATAAACTATTGTTGATATATCATCTCTTAATATAAATAGAAATTTTCTATGTATAGAGTTCTTAATAAATACATGAACTGATTCAGGTGCTTCTTTTATCATTTTCCACTCTCTAATTTTTTTCTATGTTTAAGAATCATTTCTCTTGTTCTTGGATATAATTTCTGTTTTAGTACTTGGTCAAGAGCCCAGAATTTTGCAGCAGGACCTTCCATTACAATTATATCTTTCAAACTTGCATCAGTTTTAGCAATATAAACATAAGCAGTTTTCTTACCTCGAATGCCAAACTTTTCAACAGCATAAATTCGTTTTTCTATAAGTTTAATATCATAAATCTTTACGCCAATCTCATGATCTACCTCGCGTTTAAGAGCTTGTAAGGGCGTCTCACCTTTTTTTATTCCTCCACCCACATTTGCCCAAGTATCTGGATGGTTTAAACTTGGTTTATTATCTCTATAAAGGAAAAGAAACTCACCTGTTTTTGAGTTCTTGATAAACGTTTTAGCAACGTTGTGTATCTTTGGATTTAACATAAAATTAATATCTTTCTCATGTCCAGCACCAACAACTGCAATTATATTATCATCTGGATTGTCTTTAGAAATTTTCTTTAGTTGATTAGCCATATAGACATTTCTATCATCCAACAAAACCTTGAATAACTTTGGAAATCTTAATCGCATTTCTGAAATTATTTGATCAATAACTTTTTGTGCAGGAACTTTGTTTAAATCAAAGTGTTTAGTTAGTTTACGGTTTTTCAAAGAAAGTGGACTGAAAATAATATAAAAAACTAATTTCAATTTTTCCCAAAGAGGAACTTCTTTTGATAATTTAAATAGTGTTTTCTGAATTGGAATATCAATTAAATAGATTTTTGCTTTAACTTCTCGAGCAGCAAGAACTGCTGTTTTCATATCTGCACCAGGCATTATTCCTACTTGGTCCCCAAGTTTTTTCTGTAGCCAGCGACCAACAATCATAAAAAGCGCACCAAATCCACCAACCTTTAAATCACCAATTCTGAGTTTTCTTTGCTTCTGAAATAAACTCACAAATCTATTTTTATCTAATTCTACACAAACAATATCTGGTTTTTCTAGCAAAATATCTTTTCTTATTTCATTTACAGATTCTCTTGCTACATGACTTGAACCGATGATTTTCACGTTTTTCATTGTTTAATAGGATGGTGGAGAGAAATGCTTATATTCTATAAGTCTTTCGTAAAGATGAAAAGGTGATATTAAATGCTACAGATGAAAGATTTAAGTGAAGTTCGTGACTTAAAGGTTTATACTGACTCAGGTGACTTTTTTGGCGAAATTGAAGAAGCTATAATTAAGAGAAATAGAATTGATGCATGGAAAGTTCGCTCAGCAAAGGACTCTTTCTTATCAAAGACTATGCCAAATGCAAAAGGTGTAATTATTCCACACCAACTTGTAAAATCAATTGGAAACATAATGATTGTTGCTAGAGCAGCAGCACCAAGTTATGGCGAATCTGTAGAGTAGAACTTTACTTGTTTAGTTTTAAACAACAATATTCTTAAAATAGCTAGCTTTAGGTATTAATAAATATGAAATCAACAGCAGATGTTAAAGTTCCAAAGAAAATAGTTGACCAAATTATTGGACAATCTTCAGCAGTTGAAATTATTAAAAAAGCTGCAAAGCAAAGAAGGCATGTTTTACTTATTGGAACTCCTGGAACTGGAAAATCAATGCTTGGACAAGCATTAGCAGAATTAATGCCTAAGAGCAAGCTTCAAGATATATTAGTTCTTCCAAATCGGCGAGATGAAAATGAACCTATTATTAAATCTCTTCCCGCAGGTAGGGGTAGAGTTATTTATGAAAAGGCAAAATTGAAAGCAGCATATAGTATGAGAAATCAACAAATGTTTTTCTTTATATTGGCATTAATTTCAATTATGATTCCTTGGTGGATTAGAAGCCATTATGGAGATATTATGGCAGCAGCGTCATTAATTGCAGGTATGATGTTTATTGTTGCTTTAGCAATTTCTATGAATTTAGGAAGTCGAAAGCACAAAACAATTGAACCAAAATTACTTGTTGATAATTCAAATATTGAGAATGCGCCATTTATTGATGCTACAGGTGCTAAATCAGGTTCATTATTAGGAGATGTTAGACATGACCCCTTTCAGTCGGGAGGTTTAGGAACACCACCACATCTTAGGGTTGAATCAGGGATGATACATAAGGCAAATGAGGGAGTTTTGTTTATTGATGAAGTAGCTACTCTTGATCCAAAAACTCAACAAGATTTGCTTACAGCTCTTCAAGAAGGAACATATTCAATAACTGGTCAGTCTGAGAGGTCTGCTGGCGCAATGGTAAGAACAAAACCTGTGCCATGCAGTTTTGTTCTTGTAGCTGCAGGAAATACTGAGACGGTTCAAAAGATGCATCCAGCTTTACGCTCTAGAATTCGTGGATATGGGTATGAAATATATATGAATGATATGATGGATGATAATAAGAAAAACCGAGAACTTCTTCAGATATTTGTTGCTCAAGAAGTTTCTAAAGATAAAAAAATACCTCACTTTTCTAAAAGTGCCATTGATGAAATTATCAAAGAAGCACAAAAGCGTGCAGGTCAAAAAGGAAAACTTACTTTGAAACTTAGAGATTTGGGCGGGCTTGTTAGAGCGGCGGGAGATTTGGCATTTGAACAAGGAGCAAAACTTGTTGATGGAAACCATGTTATGTCTGCTAAAAAATTATCCCGAGGTTTAGAACAGCAAATTGCAGACAAATATATTGAAAGAAAAAGAGAATATGAGGTTATTAGAATAACTGGAAAAGAAATTGGAAGAGTAAATGGACTGGCAGTTTTAGGAAGTTCAGACCATTTCTCAGGAATTGTTCAACCAATTGAAGCAGAAGTTACAGTTGGAAATGGTAAAGAGAAAAGAACTTTTGTAGCAACAGGAAGTCTAGGAGAGATTGCTAAAGAAGCAATAACAAATGTTTCAGCAATAATAAAAAAGAAATATGGTAAAGATATTAACAAATATGATGTTTATGTTCAGTTTCTTCAAACTTATGAGGGACTAGAGGGAGATTCAGCATCAGTTTCAGTAGCAACAGCAATTATCTCTGCGCTGAAAAAGAAACCAATTAGACAAGATACTGCAATGACGGGCTCACTTTCAGTTAGAGGAGAAGTTTTACCTGTTGGAGGTGTTTCAGCAAAAGTTGAAGCAGCCATAGAAGCAGGATTAAAACGCGTTTTAATTCCACATGCAAATTTAAATGATGTAGTTCTTAGTAAGAATAAGCAAAACAAAATCAAAATAATTCCAGTTAAAACCATTGATGATGTTCTTAAGAATGCATTCTAATCTTTAATGTAAAAACCACAGCGAATACATCTTATCTTTTCAAGAGGTTCGGTAGTTTTACTATTGGGTTTTTCAAATTTAGAAATTTCTAATCTTTCGATAGAGGGGATAATAATTATCTCTGACTTTTCAGACCCACACCTAGGACATTTCATATATAATGATACTATTAAAACATAAAAAGGTTTGTTTAGTTTAAAAATAACCACAACTGTTTTAACACCAAATTAAAAAGTAAGATATGGCAACTGCGATTACAGTTCGTGGTTTGAAAAAGAATTATAAGACTTACAAGCGAGAAGAAGGATTAGGGGCTACGATTAAAGCACTTTTCAAAAGAGAGTTTAGTATTAAACAAGCACTAAAAGGTATTGAGTTCGAAGTTGAGAAAGGAGAAATTCTTGGATTTATTGGACCTAATGGTGCAGGAAAATCTACTGCAATTAAGATACTTTGTGGAATACTTTTCCCAACAGAAGGAAAAGTAGAATCTTTTGGATATGAACCATGGACACAGCGAATAAAATATGCAATGGACTTTGGCGTTGTATTTGGACAGAAATCTCAACTTGAGTGGGACCTACCACCAAATGATACTTATCATTTGATTAAGGTTTTGTATAATGTGCCTGACGCTACGTTTAACAAACGATTAAAATATATGATTAAATTATTAGATGTTGAGCATATTTACAAAACACCAACTAGAGATTTAAGTCTTGGAGAAAGAATGAAGTGCGAAGTTATTGCAGCACTTTTACATAATCCTAAATTAGTTTTACTTGATGAGCCAACAATTGGAATGGATGTTGTTGCAAAAAAGAAACTTCATGGATTTATTAAGAAGATAAATGAAGAACATGGAACAACATTTATTATAACAACACATGACATGGGTGATATCGAGAAACTTTGTAAACGAGTTATAATAATTAATACAGGTGAAATTGTTTACAATGGACTTCTTAGTGATTTAACTAAAGAATATATCAAGAAAAAATTTATTGAAGTTAAATTTGAAGAAAAGACACATGTTAATCTTCCAAAAAGAGCGTGTTTAATATCAAGAACGCCATATGTTACAAAGTTTGAAATACCGATTAAGAAAAAAGGAATGGACGACTTTATTGTTGAATTAATAAAAGAGTATCCCGTTGAAGACATTATAATCTCAGACCCTCCAATTGAGGAAATCATAAGAGATATTTATGAAAATGATAAATGTTAAGCGTTTTCTTGGTATAGGAAAGTTCACATTCAAAGATCACAGTGCATATAGATTTGATATGTTTGTTTGGATAATTTTAGTCCCGTTTTTTCTTATAGTGGAATATTTTTTATGGAAAACACTTTTTGCAGCAAGTGGAGAAACCGTAATTAGAGGTTTTACATTTAGTGCAATGATTACGTATTATATGATGTCGCATGTAACAATGTCTATAACACATAGTAATTTTGATCAGAGAATTGCTAATTTAGTTAGAAGTGGAAAACTTGTTAGATATATTACTAAACCCATAACATATTTTAGATTGTGTTTATTTAGAAATATATGGAATAGTGCATTTAGGGCAATTAAATATGCCACACCAGTTTTAATTGTAGGGTATTTTTTAATACCTAATTTAGATGTTAATTATATTAATGCTGGATTGTATTTAATTTCACTAATTCTTGCTATGTTTTTAAAATTTGCATATATATTTTCATTTGGTTTAATATCTTTTTGGACTAAAGGATATGCAGGAATTAGAATTGTTAGAAATGGTGTTGATGGATTATTGCGAGGAATGCTTATTCCATTGATATTTTTCCCAGTAATATTTCAGAAAGCATTTTTCTTTTTGCCTTTCCAATATATGTTATATGTTCCAATACAGATATTTTTAGGTGCATATTCATATAGCGAGGTTTTAGTTATGCTTGGAATGCAATTATTATGGACCTTAATTTTTATGGCAATTGCATTAACCGTTTGGAAAAAAGCATTTGCTAAATTTATGGCGGTGGGAACATGACAATATCACAGTCATGGAAATTGTATAAGAAATGCTTTAATGTAGAATTAGCTTCGTGGATGGCATATCGATTAAGTTTCTTTTTGTTCTTAATTGGAACAGCAATTTTTAGTTTATTTGGTCCTGTTGTGGTTTTTTTAATATATTCAAATAATCTTTCTTTTCCAGGGTGGACTTTTTATGAAGCACTTTTACTTTTAGGTTCATTTAGTTTAGTTGCAGGTATTGAGCACTATGCATTTAGTGCAATTGGGTGGTCTACATCTGAACTTGTAAGGCGCGGAAGGTTTGATGGGTTTTTAATTAGGCCTGTTTCACCACTAAAATTCGCAATTCTACGAACACCCGACATCGATGGTTTAGCAGAACTTGCTATGGGAATTATAATTGTAACTTATTCAATTATAAAATTACAACTTGTAATACAACCAATTAATGTTTTAATGTATTTATTGATTGTTCTAGCAGGAGTTATGTTCTTAACTTCTATTGATATAATTGCAGCATCAATGAACTTTATATTTGTTAAGGCTCACGCAATTATTGATTTTTTTACACAGCTTAGAATGTTTGGTAAGTATCCAATTAGTATTTTCGGACCAATGGGACATATAATTTTTACATTCTTTTTACCTATGGGATTAGTTGCATTTTATCCTGCACAAGCATTTTTAGGAAGACTTGAGTGGATAGGTGTTATTCAATTGCTTTTAGTTGCGTTATCTTTCTTTTTAATTAGCTTATTATCTTGGCGATACGGGTTAAGGCATTATACTAGTGCAGGAGGGTAATATTCGTTAGTGGAAATGTAGCTTTGTTTTATTTAATATAACTATTTGAAACTAAATATTGGAACATAAATTTTAAAACAGCGAATTTTATTTAAACAACTATGGAAAAAAAGAAAATGGAGATTTCTCTACCAAAAGAACTTGTAGAAAAAATAGAAAAATACGTTGAGCAAGGACGTTTTAAATCTATGGAAGAATTTATTGAACATGCAACTAATCTTCTTCTTTATGCAGAAGACAACAAAGATTTATTCACACAAGCTCTAGGTAATTAAGTAATCGATTTATAACCCTAAATTTTTAATATTGTAATGCACTTGCCTTACAGCTAATTCAAGGTCAGTAACATAATCAATAAGTTTTGCTATCTTTTTTGGAGATCGATACATGATAGGGTTTAATGCCCTAATTACAAATGCACATCTAAAAAGAATTTTTACTGTACTCGTATCACTATGTTGTATTTTTTTACCTTGGTTTTTTAATATATTTATTATTATTTTCTGAACATCATATGCGTGCGTTAGATTTGGTCTAATGACTTTTAAATTTCTAATACTTCCAATTATATCTCCGGTTTTAATATTATTTTTAATGTTTTCTAGTGCTTTAAAATCTAATAATAACTCTTTATCTCCCTGTTCTAGTTGTAAGTTTTTTGACATAATATATAAATACCTACAAGTATAAAATACTTATTGTGTTATATTTACAACATTTGTTGTTTCATTAATATTTATGCTCACTTTTGGTAAAAATTGTTGAATAACCCACGCATTTGTTTTAAGATGATTTGAAATGCGAGATGTTCTGAACTTGCCACCATTTCCAAGAGCTAAGAATAATATAATTTGGTCTGCCATTCGGTGATCAACTGTTGCACCACTTTCAATTTCTTCTTCAAGCATTTCGGCACATATTGCACCAACTTCTTCTGCTTTAACTCTGCGTTCTCCAATTTCAACAACTCCAAGCTTACAATTCTTAAAGTGTGCATGTGCATGAACAGATGTTCCATTGCTAAGTGAAGGACCATAAATTACTTTTTGCTCAAGTATTTTATCCCTATAAGGTTTTGATAGTTCTTCTTTAAATCCAGCTAATTGCCTTTCAGCAACTTGCGAATTTCTTAATCCATCTGAGCAAATTGAATGAACATCAATATGTTCTAAGTTTTTTTGTGAAATTGCATCAAAAGCAGTTCTATCTTTCCAAGGATAGACTACAATTCTAACTTTTCCATTACCTTTTGGATAAAATCCTCGCTTAACTTCATCAACTGAAATATTTAAACCAATAATCTTCATGTTCCTTCCAAAAACATGCTCAAAATAATCTATTGTCGGTGCAAATTTTACATCTGTGCCACCGATAATTTCAAAAGTAGATACATCCTTGCCAAAAGCTGCAATAGGCACAAGAGTTTGCAATACTAATGTCACAGACCCTGCTGTCCCGACGTTAAATTGGAACTTGCCATGTATGTGTGCACCTGGAGTAAATTCTAATTCCATTGAACCTAATCGATTTCCTGTAACGTTTGCACCACAAATCTTTGCAGCAGCATTAATTCCAGTCAAATGCTGAGCGCTTAAACCTGGCTTACTTCGACCTCTTCGTATATTAATAATTCTAACGGGTTTGTTAGTGATGCAAGATAATGTAATTGCCGTTCTAAGAATTTGTCCGCCACCTTCTCCTTGTGCTCCGTCAATTTTAATCATAACTTATTTTAATATGCAGATATAAAAATATGATGCTTGCAACAACACATGTAATTATTCCTCTTGTTATAGCAGATTTAATTAGGGATTATTTTCTAAAACACAAACATCGAAGACTTATTCCACGAAGATATATTTTCTTTGTAGGTGTTGGTGGAATTTTACCAGATATTGATATTGCGTTAGCTTATTTGTTTAACTTCCTTTCAATTGAGTTGCCCCGTTTATTACGTCATGGAAGAATTACACATTCTATTTTTCTAGTGCTTGCTTTACTTATTGCATCAGCATTTCTTTGGAGTGGAACAAAGTTTAGTAAAGGACCTTCAAAAAAAGAACATCATAGTTGGTTTTTAATTAGCATATTAGTTGCAATAGGTGTTTTAGCACATATTTTATTAGATGGATTTGCAGGAGATACAACACCTTATTATCCTCTTTCTCAAGCAGTAGCATTTGGAGCACAAAGAATTAATCAACAATTAATGATATCAATTGATGCAGTTATCCTTCTTGCTTGGCTCTTCCATGAAGAATGGCATCATAATATTAAGAAATTTTTCTAAATTTCTTAAGCTAGCTAATTTTCAATTAGCTATATCCGAAAGTTCTTCTGAACTTTAGGAGCTCGCTAATCTTTGATTTGCGATATAAAGAAGTTCTTCTAGTTCTTTTTCCAGGCTATTTGTTGAACTATTTTTTCAAGTTTTCTAGAGTTGATGCGAACTTTTTGATAAAGGTAAAAGACAATTCCTGTTAGAAACATAAAACCTGCAATTGTGAAAAATGGAATTGGTCCGCCACCAATACCTAAAACTAATCTAAATTTATTAATCCAATCTGTAAACATTAGTGCAAATATGAAACCTAGCCATGCAGCTGACCAAATATAAAAATCTCCTCGAGTTAAATGATGACGCTTCCAGCTATCAAATGCTAAATAAAGCATTCCTGCACCATAAGCAATACCAATTAGTTGTATGAAAATCAAATCCATCCTATCTTTACCTCTAACATTTTTATAAAGAATCCCATACCTACCAATACACTTGTGCCTTTGTAAGCATCGTGATAAAATGTTTCAACAGGAATTTCTGTGAATGCGATGTCGTTCTTTAATGTATTAATAATCATTTCAGTTTCAACAAAATATCCATGTGAGTGCCATTTGATTTTCGGATATATTTTAGATTTAAATGCTCTAAAACCATTTTGCGTATCATCTATTTTAGCACCAAACAAAACTCTAAAAATATTGTTTAATCCCCAATTACCTAAACGAAATACGCGTGGAGAGTTTTCAGGCATCTTACGTGTTCCAAAAACAATATCTGATTTGTTTAATTTTTTCAGTAGTTTTGGAATTTCTTTTGGATTATGCTGACCATCTGCATCAATTAAAACAATTGTATCTGCTTTGTTTTTGATTGCGTATTCAATACCTGTTTTCATTGCAACACCTTTACCCATATTTACAATATGCTTCAAAACTATTGCTTTGGATTTTTTTGCTTCTAAATATGTTTTATCTTTAGAGCCATCATCAACAACAATTACTTTATCAACATACTTAGAAACTTTTTGAGCAGTTTTTCTAATATGTTTATCTTCATTAACTGCTGGAATAATTGCAAATGTTTTCATTTTAGACAAACCATATAAGTAAAGAGAATGCTAGTTCAACTAGCATTAATTGATAAACAATTTGCTTTTCAGTAAACCTTCCTGTTCTCATCCATATATGTGGAAGCGAGTGAATTCCCTTCCATTTAGAATGAACTTTATTTTTCTTATCAACAAAACCAATTGTATCTTTTTTAAATTTACTTCTAGACTTTAACGCGAATTCAATAAAAAATGGAATCGAACAGATTGCTGCTGCTCTTTCAATGTTACCAAGAATTGCAATACAAGCAAGACTTGCACCTAAGAAATATGTTAAAGAATCTCCTGCCATTATTTTAGCAGGTGCTTTATGGAACTTCCACAAAGCAAGAAGTGAGCCAAAAACTGCAAAAGATAAAACTGCACCTAAATAACTTTGATGAACAATTGAATATAATCCCAACATACCTGTATAAATTATTCCCATACCAGAACCTAAACCATTTAACCCTTCTAACATATTGACCATGTTTGCAGCACCAAAAATCCCAATTGGCACTATCATTAAAGGATATAGAATTCCAAAGTTTATGTTTCCGAAAAAAGGAATATTCATTGTAGAAGTTCCTGCAGATATTATCATCAAAGGAATAATTGCAGGAAGAATAAGAAGAGGTTTTTGCCATTGTTTTAATCTTCCACCTGTTTCAGTTGATTTGTAATCTGCTTTATCTTTAATAGTTGTAAGATCATCCATAAAACCTGCAATTGTAATTATTAGAAGCGTTGTAATTGCAGCAAAAATATGTAGTATTTGAATATTACTATTATTATAAATAAACGTTTGAATAAATATTAATGCACTTAGTGCTACAAAAGTCCCTGCAAAAGCAATCCAACCAGCACTTCTTGGAACTAATGGTTTGTTTATTTTGTGCGCGTCTGGAACAGTCATTCCAATACTTCTTAGAAATTTAATAATTGGAGTTGCAGAAATATAACTAATTAGAAAGCTTACAATAGTTATGAACAGTATTGTTTTTATCATTCTTCAATACTCCTTTATCCGTAAATACTCTTTTCTAAGTATTTATCATCCACCTTAGCGGTTGAAGGATATTCAATTTCCCAAATTCTAATTGGACCTATAATACTACCTTGGTATATTCCAAGAGGTGTTCCATCATCATATACTTTATTAAATCCCGGAATTTTTTCATCATAAAAATATAGTCTTGCTAAGTTACCATCTTTAACTTTTGATGATGCAAATAACATCGCACCAATTGGGTTTATATTTTCATTATCAATATAATATGGAAGTAAGACAACGCACGCATCTATTGATGGTTCTTCAACAATTATGTTTTGAATAACACCCTTATTAACAACACAATTAATGTTCATAGAAAGTTGCTGTCCATTTCCAACTACGAAATATGCTACGGGTGGTTCAAATGACCCATCTTCATAAACCATCATACTTATTCCTGCAAGAGCCGTTCCTTGTGGAAGAACGCGATTATCAATAATTAAATCCTGGTCTAATCCCCAATATCCTTGGTAAAGATTTTCAACGCCTCCTCTAATTTCATTTTGGCCTTGCAGTGCGAACATACCTATTGTGCTTCTTCTGTCAAAATCTTCATCAGAACCAATTGTTGCAAAAGCATGATATTTTCCAATTTCTTCATTTGAGATTAATAAATGTGTAACTTCATGAGTTTTAAAATAATCAAATGTTTCTGTGAGATTATTATGTGTCAATCCATAGCGACCCATTCCATGGTCCCATGCCATAGCATTTCCACCATCAACAACTGTTGCTCGTTCTCCAATTGTTTGTGTCCAATAACCATAATCCCACCAATGCGCAATTACTGCATCCTCCGCAGTATTATCTCTAATCCATGTCATTGAATTTTCCCATTTTCCAGGTAAACCTGAACCAGAATTTGAATTTACATATGTTGCTGTAACAGTATTTGAGTAAAAGCAAAATGCAGCAAAAATAATTAAAATTATTGCCAGTACTTTTTCAGTCTCGCTGTGTTTGAATAAATCTTTAGCTAAATTAACTGTAAAATATGCCGCTACTATTGCAACGGTTGGACCAAATGCAAATATTGTTCTTACTGCTCCACGTGCGATAATTGCAGTAAATAAGAACCAAATGAAAATCAAAAGTAAACTCCAATCTACATTAAATATTTCAGAAAAAGCATGTTTGTCTCTGTTATAATAATAAATATAAAATCCAAAAAATGCTGCTACGAAAAATCCAAACCACCATAGATATGTTGATGTAGAAAATTCAGCAATTTTAGCATATTTTGCGTCTGGTGAAAATCTACCAAATATGAATATGATAAAAAATATTGAATAACTTGCAGCAATTGAAAGTCCAACTTTTAATGATTTAAACATTTTAATTACCATATAAATTGAGCCAAAAAATGCTAATAAGAACGTCCAACCAAATCCAGACCACCAACCATTACCACCAATAAAATAAGGTTGTTGGTTCTCTGAAACTGTAAATGCAAATCTACTTGTTCCTCCAGGATGTAGAAGTCTGCTTATAACAAAAGAAGGGTCGGTTAATCCTAAAGCCCATCCTACAATAAATGCGATTATAGCAATTCCACCGAGAATGATTAATTCTCCAGGAATTTTGTATGGAAGAGCATCACCAATATTATCAGCTAGATTTTTAAGAGGCTTAATTTTATTTGCTAAAAGAATTACAACTGAAAGAAGTAACGCCAAGTTTTCTAATTCTTTGATAAAATTTATATTACCAAGAGCTATTGCGCTTAAAATTACAAATGATGCAAACCAACTTAAATAGCCAATCAATTGATTTTTTGATAATTTAGTTAAAATTGTTGAAAGTATTGCTAATCCCACAAGTGAAACAATTAAGAAACGATATCCTCCCGGCCAACTAAAATACATAAATGCAGAAATAATTCCTGCTGAACTTCCAAATATAATTGATTTAATTGTTTTTTTAGATTGCCACATTAATGCAAATAGCCATAGTGCTGCGAACATGAAAACCATAGCAATTGCTTCGTGGTCTGCAAATCCTGCGCCGGTTCTGTAAATATAACCAGGAATAACTGCTAAAAATGCAGTTGCAACAAGTGCAACTCTTTCGCCAAAAATTTCTTTTACAAATAAGAATAAAAATACTAAGCTAATAACTGTAGCAACTACGGGATATATTATATGCCATTCTATTTGTGTTACTGATGGCATAATCAGATTAATTATTTTGTAAGCATATGCTAAAACATAACTAACAAATCTATAGTCCATTCTTAAATTATAACCTAGTGGAACATAACGCATCATATCATGTGTTACCATAGTTCCAGTTTGAACTATTTCTTGAGAATATCTAAAGAACGCATAGGGGTCTAATCCTAATAAATATTTACTTTGTAAGTGAGAGAGGTTTCTTGTTCGCACAAAATAAGCAAGTGCTAAAATTGGAAGAAGTAAAATCCAATAAATATTATTAGTTTTTAGGAATTTAATAACTTTTTCTCTGTCTATAGATATTGTTTCATCAGATTTATCTTCACTTTTAATAAGACCTTTAAATTTACTCACTATTTGTTTCCTTTTATCAGAAATATCATCCATCAAATTCTTTTAATATTACATATAAAAGCATTATGTAAAATAAGTCGTTATATAGCAGCATATAAATATTTTTATACTCAAAATCTTGCGAGTTATATGGAAATAATACCAAGATTTCACTGTATAAATTGTGGAGATAAATTACCTACTGATATGAAAAGTAAGCGTCGCTCTGGTGAGCTTGGCACATATTATAAAGATGTAGAACATTTTACTCTTGGAACAAATAGTTGGCATGTTGGAATTATGAATGAAAATGATTTTAATCCAATTTATGATGTGTTAGATGACGCTAAGATTAGAAAATTAGCAGAAAAAACATTTGAAATTAATAATTTACCTTTAGATACTAATCGAAAGGCGATTTTATCTAAAAACGAAATGCCCGAAGTAGCAAAACCTTTTGATGAAAGAATGGAAAAAATAAAGAATTTTGTAGCTGCATCTAAATTTGATGGTTCTTATGGAAAAGCATTTGCAGTTCATGGTGATTGTATGGATTTAGATAAATATTTAGGCGATGTAATTAAATCTATTTTAGACCATGGAGAGAACGAAATATTGCAAGCTGAAATCGCGATGCCATATAGTGCGTATACAAAACTTTTCAAATTTGCAACAGAAGAACTTGATTTACCTCTAACACCAGAACTTGGTGATATTATTATTCATTTAGAAGTACATTCTTTTAATGATCGTTGATTAAATCACAAAATTATATTGGAACCATAGGACTTACAAATGTTTCTAGAACACCTGCGACTAAAAGTAATCCAATTGCAAGTAGAATTAAATTAGAACAATCATATAACACTCTATTAAATTTCTGATCCATAAATTCATGACGTAGCACTGCAACAGATATCATACCACCCGCAAGACCACCTACAAAGTAAGCACCAATTTCAGGTATACCATGTATCATATATCTAAGGAGACCTAAAGAAAATCCTGCAAAATAAGCAGAAACTCCAGTAATTCCTGCAGAGCCAGCATAACCTGCTATAGCTTTTCTAGCTGTGTTTCCAATTGCAACTGCAACAACACTTGCATTCCAAGTTAGTATGAAAATAGCACCTGCACCATAAATAAATGAGAATAACAAGACAAAAAGTAAGACTTTGAGATTATTTACTAAAACTGCCATGAAATAAGAACTAACACTAATTGCATTCGCAGTTACTTGATTAATATTATTATTGATTGCTTGTATTGTATTTATTTGAACACTAAAGAGATTATTAACTAAACTTTGTGGAAATGCTACAAACCATAATGAATACGCGAGAACCATTCCTAAGAACATCCATACAAAAAAAGGCATAGCTCGTTTATGATTTACATCATAATCTACATTTTTTTTAAACACACTTTCTTCTTCAAAGCGCATTAAAGAAACCATTAAGGGCAATAGTGCCATAACTGTAAAGAAAACAGTTGTTAAGCTAGCATGATTTGGAAATATCCATAGCGCAATAAAAATTGCAAGACTTGCGTAAAGAAACGCGAGTGGCAACATCTCAATTGGCTTTCTCTCAGCTAACCGAACAGGAATTAATGATTCTAAGACCATAACTAAATAATCTTATGAATTATATAATGATTTCCTAGTCATTAAGTAGAATTTCTATAATCTTAGCAAAGGCAGGTCTTGTTATGAAAACACCAATTGATACTCCTGCGATTGTTGTAAGTGCGAATCCTTTAAGCATTCCAGCACCCATTATTAGAAGTGGTGCCATTGCAACAACTGTTGTGAAATATGCTGCCATGATAATAAAGAAAGCGCGTTTAATTCTTTCTTTCCAATTGCCCATTGCTTCAGCTCCTTTTAGAACTTCGTCGGTTATGACAATCTGATGGTCTACGCCAGTTCCAACTGCTGCAAGTATACCTGCAATTGCAGCTAAATCAAGATTCCATTTAATTAGTGCAGCAAATCCAAGAATTATAATTATCTCGCTTGTTCCTGTAATTAAAATCGGAATAGCAATTTTTAATTTTCGATATCTTATGAAAATAACTACCCCTACAGCAAGTAATGCACCAGCAAGAGCTAATATTGCAGATGTAAAGAACTGCTCTCCAAGTGTTGGAGATACAATATCAATTTTTTCAATGTCTAATTTAACTGGAAGTGAACCTGTAATTAATAGTGTCTGGAATTGTTTCATGTTTTCTAATCCAGCAGTTATTGCAGCTTCTTTTGTTTGTCCTTGTCCTGGACCTTGAATTACAAAACTTGTAGAAACTTTTCCTTGTAAATCCTCTGAGATATAAAGACTATCAAATAATTCATCATCTAAATAAAGGTCTAATTTTTCACTTAAGTATCTTTCACCATTATTTGTTACAATATCTAACTTAGATGTTATTTCTGAATGTTTTTGTGCACTTTCTTGAGATACATCAACTCTAAAACTGAATCGACATTGCCAAATTCCACCCTCTTGAGATTGTCCACAAGTTCTTAAGTCAATACCTGAACAATCTGCAGACCTACATACAGATTTAATATCTTGGCCACCAACAAAAACAGTTTCTCCGCCAATCTGAGCTTCAAACTTTCCTTGTTGTCCAATTAGTTTTTCAACATCCTCTCTAGTTGCACCAGCTAATTCAACAATAATATATTTATCTCCTTCAATACTTCTTGTTTGACTGATTGCAACATCACTTAAACCATATATATTTAATCGCTTTGATATAATATCCATAGCATCTATAAATTGCTGTTCGGTTACTTCTCCATCAGGTTTTAGAATAACTCTTGCCCCTCCAACTAAATCAAGACCCTTTTTTAAATTTGAAGTTGGAACTTCTTTAATATTAATTCCTAACCCATCTTCTTGATAAACAATTTTGTAATTTCCTTTGTTTGTTTCTAAAGTTGCAACACTACCTATTTCTAATTCTGAAACAATATTTGCATATGCATTTAATGTTTCAATTTCTTGACCATTAATATTTGTTATTATGTGACCTGTATCAATTCCTGAAATTTCTGCAGAACTATTTTTATTAATTGTATCTACATATGCGCCAGATGATGAAAATCTTGGTTGTATTGTCCAAATAGATAAAAGTAAAAATATTATTAATAGAATAACTTTCCAATCAAATAATATTTTCTTTAGCTTATCCATTTTTCTTCTTTAACCACCATGTTATTATTGATGCATTCATAATCCAAGTGTTAATAAAATCAAACATCAGTCCTAGCAAAAGAACTAATGCAATTTGTTGCAAAATCTTTGAAGGACTAATAACATAAATTGTTGTAAGTGCAACAAGTGTTGTTACGCTCATAGTTATACCTGTCTTTAGTGCATTTGCGACTCTATCTGAGACAGAACCTTCATGTTGCTTAATTGTTCTAACCGATAATAATATATTTGAATCTACGGAATATCCAATGAGCATTAAAAGTGCAGCGATACTTGCAGTTGATAATTTAATTCCTAATAAATTTATTGCAGCTAATGTGCATAAAAAGTCAGAGAATGCAGCTAAAACAATTGCACCACTTGGGACTAATTTCCTAAAGTAAAAGAAAATAACTCCAGCCATAAATATGAAAGCAAGGAATAGTGCTTGAACTGTATTATTCCAGAATGTTGTGCTAAGTGAAGAACTAGTTTCTTCGATTGTGTATTTGCCTTCGATTACCTCGAGCCCTGTAGAATCTGAAATAGCCTTTTTTATACCATCAATATCAGACGTTTGCTCAACCTCAAAAGTATAACCAAGATTTCCCGAAGAGCCAAAGCTTCTCAATTCCTTAACTCTTGAACTTAATCCAAGTTGGTTGGATATTGCTTTTTCCGCACTTGCAATATCAATCTGTTCTCCAGTCTCAACTGTAATCATAATTCCACCAGTAAGAGTTATATCTTTACTGACAAATTCACCTGTATTGACCTTCCAAAATCCTAAAATTAATATTGCACATAATAAAATCACAATAGGTAATATTATTATTTTCTTATACTTATGCTCGTAAATCTTCCCAATCCAATCAGTCATAAGTTTGCAGTCACAGTAATGTTTTAAATCTTACGATAATAGAAGATATATGCGTAAAGTAAGTATGCTTTTACTTGTGCTATTAATTATGCCTTTGTCTATTGCAACAAGCGAGGATATTGCTAAACATGATTTAAAAGCACTATACCAAGAAGAAGGTATTTATGCCGGACCAAATCAGTTTTCAGATTATTGGGCAAGAGATGCATTATTTGCAACCCTTGGAGCAAATTCAATAGGTGATTATGATATATCAAAAAAACAACTAGAATTATTTATCAAATATCAAAACATTGATGGACAAATACCTATGCGCGTGGGTGATTATGATATTACACTTAAACTTTTGGGAATAAATATAAATCAAGGACAAAGACCTAGATATGAACAAGATAAGCTTTTCAGTAACCCTCGAGATCAAAATTGTTTATTTGTAATTGCTGCAGAAGATTATATTGTAAAATCTGGCGATATACAGTTTGCTAGAGAAAATTTCCATAATTTTGAAAATGCAATTACGTGGTTAGCTAGTAAAGATGATTCTAATAATTTCTTAATAGATGAAGGAGAATATGCTGGCTGGACAGATTCTGTGAAGAAAAATGGCGAGGTTCTTTATACAAATGTTTGTTATTATCGTTCTTTGAAAGCAATGTCAAATATTGCCCATATTGTTGAAAATGAGCCTGAAGCACAGCTTTATGATTTATGGGCCAGATTAGTTCATAAAAGAATTAATGATAATTTTTGGTTAGATGACGGATATTATGCAGATTGGATACATGATGGAACAACATATACTTATTTTTCAACAGATGGAAATGTTTTAGCAATTCTTTGGGGCGTTGCAGATGAGCAGAAAGCAAAAAGCATATTGTCATATGCAGAGTCAAATAAAATTTCAGAGGGTTTTGGTGTTAAAACAACATATCCTGAATATAAAACAGCACTTATTTCCCCAGTAAATATTTTCGCAGGAATTCCTGATTATCATACTGAAATGCGTTGGCTTTGGGTATCTTGTTTTTATGCAAAAGCCCTAAATGAAAATGGATTTGAAAATCGAGCAACAGATGAGCTAGCTGAAATCAATGCAGGTATTGAAAAACAAGGCGAGGTTTACGAAGTTTACGATTCTGACGGAGAGCCAATTAACCGTCTTTTTTACAAAGCAGAGCATCCTTTTGCATGGTCTTCAGGAGTTTGCACTTATGTTACTCAAGATTGGCAAAGTAATTAAATTAAAAGATTTAAAAATAAAATGATAACTAAAAGACACTTATTGATTGCGTTTATTCTAGTGATAGGAGTAATTATAACAATTGCTTGCTTTGTATTTGGATATGAACCTTTACTACTTGCTAATATTTTTCTAGCTTCAACTACGCTTTTAGCAGCAGTTACAATTGCAGCGAGGATAATAATGCAATGAAATTAATAATTGATCCGAAAGGGAAGAAGTATTTGATGAAGAAAGGAGAGAAAGAGTTTCACACACAGCACGGTGTAATTAAAATTCAGAAGAAGGATGGTCTGATAGAAACACATAAGGGAACTACTTACTTACAAGTTGAAGCTAACTTTACAGATAAGCTCTTGCAGTGTGGTAGAGGACCACAGGTTGTTCTGCCAAAAGATGCAGCTGCAATTGTCGCACACACTAATTTGCAACCTGGAGCAAAGGTAGTTGATGCTGGTGCAGGTAGTGGTTGGTTATCATCGTTTATTTCGCACTATATTGGACCTGAAGGTAGGGTTACGACCTATGAGATACGTAAAGAATTCGCTAAAATTGCAAAAGATAATTTTAAGTTCTTAGAGCTAACAAACATCAAACTAAAAAATGCAGATATAACAAAAGGAATTAAAGAAAGAAAATTAGATTTAATTACACTTGATTTACTTACTCCAACAAAAGTTCCAAACATTCCAGCTGCTTTGAAAAAAGGTGGATATGTTGTTGCATATGTTCCACATTTAGAGCAAGCAGAAGATTTTGTAGCATTTGCAAAAAAACAGGGTCTTTATTTTGAGCGAACAATTGAAGTCATTGAGCGAGAATGGGGTTTAAAATGGGACTCACTTAAAGAAAAAATGGGCGCTATTGGCCACACAGCATATTTAGTGTTCTGTCGAAAAATATAAACTCTTAAAAGCTTTTACTACTAAAATATAAAATGCGTATAACAAAAATAATTGAGAATAATCCTAGAGCAGTTAAAGTAGCATGTGTTTTAACTACAATTGTTACAAGTTATGCTGTTATTAAAAATCAACCAATTGAAGCAATAGAAACTGGTATTGAATATATTTCTCAAGCATTTAATAATATTAATTTAGTTGGAAGTGCTCAAGCTGCAAATGATACAGCAGCTAATACTGATGGTGATGATACGTGTTATGCTGGAACAAGTAGCGCTGCAGTATTAACAACATTGGTGGGATATCAAAGAGTTGCTCGTAAGAGAAATTAAAACTCCTCTAAATATGTTTTGTCGTAAAATATAAACTCTTAAAAGCTTTTCTTACTATGTAGTGTATGGTAAATACTCTTACTTACTTAACAAAATACTCTTTGAAAGATAGTAATATTAGTAGTATTGAGAATTTGATGAAAAAAAATGGATTTTCACCAAAAACTCCAGAAGTAATTAAGAGAGATATGTTTAATACAAGAGATACTTTTGCTTTAGATTATATTTTAGATGTGGATAATAAACTATTAGAAAATAAAGATTTATGGACAGAATTATTATTTGATTTTAGTAATAATCGATTCAATTCTTATGGTTCTTTATTAATTCTTAGTTTAGATAATGCTTCTAAAGGAATTAATATACATTTATCTGGAAAAAATAATGTTGTTGCTATATATTCTTCTGAAAATTCAGAAGTATTTAATGCAGAATCTGTTTTTATAAATGTAAGTAGTTTTTATACAGATAAACCATTAACAATTATAATTGGTGAAGATAGTAGAGATATATATTTGAAAATGCTACCAAAAGAAATACGTGATGATATTTGTGGTCGTGCTACATATGCTTTTGAATATGCTAAAGAGTTTTTAAGATTAGTCAAAGAAAAAGGAATTGATATTTAGAATTCATCTAAATCTCTATCTAATTCTCTATCGGGGTGAGCTTCTTTCTTTTCATTTGATAATTGATTCCAGATATTATCAGCGATTTTTGCAGAATGGAGAATCATTGCTAGTTTTTGAGGAGAGCTCTTTTTGATATCAGATGGTTTTTTCCAGCCAGCATTCCAAAGTAATCTTGCTCTGTATCGACCAATTCCTCGTAACTTGACAAGAGCAAGTAGCTCTTCTTTAATTCCATGTTTTACTCTAAATCTTGTTTTGTTTGATAAACTTCGCATTTCTTCCATATCTAGCAAGCGAGCAAGTTCAGAACAGGCATAGAGCAACCAGTCTGCAGTCATTAGTTTTGAGCGAATCTCTCCTGGACGAACATTAAATTTCTCAAGTAAATATTCCTCACTATGCTCACTCATCCAGTCCATAAATAGCAAAGAAGTTTTTATTGTATCTAAAAATCGAGAATATTCGTAATCCCATTCTTTTGGAATATCTATAATTATTTTTTCTTTGTAAGTTACAATTGCATCGTCAATTAAATCGCCATCAGATTTACGACTAGGTATTAATGGATACATTTTAGATGAGTTTGAAACTAAATGAACCATAGAAAATTCATCTTTTTTAACAACTTTATTTAATCCCAGTATCATTTTCCAAGCATCCATAGGGTCAAGATATAATTCAGATATTCTTTTACCAACTTTTGTTGGTTTTAAATCCTCACCTTTTACAATGATAAACTTGTATTTTTCAAGCAAATCTAACATGTCTTCAATTTTTAGCTCAAAGCTCCAGTCATTACCATATTGGAAACCATAGAACGTTTCTCTGAAAAATTCCATAATTTCGTTTTTTGTTCTAACAAAACCTGAAGAAATCAAACTTAGCATGTAAGTTCGTAAGACAGGTTCAACTGCAAGTTTAGATGTAATTGCTTCTGGCTTGCCAAGAATATAATTTTCATAAATATAGTCTTGGTCTTTTTCAGAATTAGCAATTGATATTGCAAGTCCTTCTTCTACACCTCGTCCAGGTCTGCCTGCTCTACCAGTCATTTGATGATATTCTAAAACAGGTATCCAATTAGAGCCACGCCCATCAAAACGCTTTAGTGATTTCATAATAGTCCTATCTGCAGGCATGTTTATTCCCATAGCAAGCGTTGGTGTGCAACAAATAATTTTTATATTACCCTCACGGAAATTGTCTTCAACTAATTTCTTCTGCTTTGCAACAAGTCCTGCATGATGAAACGCAACAGTTTTCATAAAAACATCATAAAGTTTTTGACATTGTTTTGTTGGCCTGCCAAGTGATTTAATTATTTTCTCAGCGTCACTTTTTAGGTCCTCATCAACCTTAAGTAAATTAGCAATTTTCATTGAAGTTGATTCAGCAGCGTTTTTAGTCGGACAAAATATCAAAGCTTGTTGATTGCGTTTTATTGTATCGATTGCAAGCTGAAGTGTTGGGTCAGAAATATCTGAGATAACTTCATGGTTATCTTTTTTATTATGAAAATTAACTTGCTTATCAAAAAATGTTCCTTGATATAGTGTTATAGGTCTCCAATTATCTATAATCAGTTCTGCATTCATCCATGTTTTTAATTCTTCAGGATTACCTACTGTTGCAGAAAGAGCAATTAACTGCATTTTAGGAAGTAGTTTTCTAAGTAATGTTATTAGGATTTCAAGAGTTGGACCTCTATGGTGAGAATTAAGTAGGTGAACTTCATCAACAACAACTGTCGATATATCTTTTACCCATTTTGCTTGATGGCGCAGAATGGAATCTAATTTTTCGGCAGTTACAATAATTAAATCATAATTTTCTAGCCAAGGGTCTGACGAATCTAAATCTCCAATTGAGATAGCAACTTTTACACCTAACGGTTCATATTTTTCTTTAAATTCTTTAAATTTTTCACTTGCTAGACTTTTCAGTGGAACAATATAAACTGCCTTACCTTTTTTTTCAAGAATAGAATTAATTGCACCAATCTCTGCAACAAGAGTTTTACCTGAAGCAGTTGGTGTGCAAACTAGTAAGTTCTTTCTTTCAAGCAAACCTGCTTCAATAGATTTTGCTTGACACGGTCTAAATTCTTTGAATTCTAACGTTGGATATAACTTCGGATGCACTTTATTCTTAATTTCAGAAACAAGCATCCTAAAACTTTAAAGAACGAGTTATAATAAATTATATAATGGAGTAAATTGATTAGATTATATGCACAAAATAAGACGAGCTGAACCAAAAGACGCAAAACAAGTAAGACAGATGAGTATTGATTTAGAGGAAGCTATGTTTGATTTGCACAAGAAAAATAAACAAACTATATTTGCGCAGAAACCCGTTATTGCTTCGAAGCATTCAGTTAAAGATCATGCTGAATGGTTCGCAGGTATGGATGGCAAAAAAGATATTGATTTGACGCATATGTGGTATGTATTAGAAGTTGATGGAAATGTTGTTGGTTATATCAATGGACAGCTCGAGAAAGAAAATGTAGGTCATTTAGATTCATTATATATTCTTAAGTCATATCGTGGCAAAGGTTATGCAACTGCAATGGTCAAGAAAATTAAAAAATGGTTCAAACTAAAAAAAGTAAAGTTTATTGATATATCTGTAGATGCTCCAAATAAACCTGCTCAGAAGTTGTACGAAAAATTAGGTTTTGTTAAAAAGACACACATTTATGGTTTGAAAGTTTAAGAGATATCTACATTTATTACTTGGATGTAGCTGGTGTTAATACAATCATTTGTTGTATTAGTATGTGAATAAGTTAGAAGAACTTTATGTGAGCCTTTTCCTGCTGCAGCATTTCCACTAGGTTTAAACTGAACAGAATAGCATTTGTTTGTTAAAGTATCATTTAGCATAATGTAATTAACTGAAATATCTCTACCTTTTTTCATCACACAGCTACTTCTTTCTTCCCCAAGCGTTCCAAGAATCGTGTAATTAAAACAAGAACCATTTATACTAGCATTACCAAGAATTGCAGTTCCCTTACTTAGAAATGCATCAGGTGGATTCCTTTCAAAAGTAAAAGTTATTGTATGATTATTGTCAATAAAAAGATAACCTTCATCAATATCAAAATTAACACTTCGCTGTGATTGTTCGTTTGCAACTTCTCTTATAGCTTTGTCTAATTCAATCATTCTATTTTCAATGCGAGAAATTTCATTAACTTGATTTGAATCATCTAGAAATTCTTTAGCCCAAAAGAAAGTTCCACTTACAACAACAATTATAATTAGTGTTATAATTAAAAATCCAGTTATATTTGATTGAGCTTTTTTATTTATCATTGACATTCACATGTGCCTGTATCTAAATCTGAAGTGCATGTTCCAGAGTCACAAGTTCCTATTGAACAAGACCAATCTGGCGGAACACCACCACAAGTTTCAGCAGCCATACATTCACATTCATGACCATATGTTATTGCACAATCACCTCCACTTGAGCACGCACCATTGCAAAATGGATAAGTATATTCACATAAACTATTTTCATTTGAAGTTTCAACAAGACCTTTATCAAATCTACCTGAAACAGATGCTTCGCTACCAAAATTTATTCTAAAACTATATTCACTTCCAGTTCCATATTTAGCTAAATCACAATTAGTATCTGAAAGTTGTAATTCAATTAATCGTGTCTCACCTGCAACCATATCTGTGCCACAACCTTGAATACATTCAACACGATTATTTGAACAATAAGAATAATTAATAATACTACTAAATCCCTTACCCTCTGCTTCATAAGCTTGTTGCCAAGATGTGCCATCTATTGAACTAAGTATAACTCCACCATTTTCACTATATACTGTAGCAAATAATTTATTATTAAATACAGCAAATCCAGATACAGAATCGTTGTTGTTTGTAGATTTTTTACCCCAACCACCTACCCAACCACCTAAGTTTGGGTCATATCTCCATATTGATGCGCCACCTGTTTTATTTGTTCCAGCAAAAAACGTATCATTAACAAATAATCCAAAACTAATAACTGCATCATCTCCAGTACTTAATATTCTTGAGCCAAAATTTTCACCATCTGCTGTAGCCCATATTTCTCCACCATTAAAACCTACATATAATTTATCATTATATACTTTAATAGCAGTTATATTTCCAAAATAATTACTTGAAACTGTCCAATTATCACCATCATCTGTTCTAATTAATCTACCTCCATTCATTGTGCTAACATATAATTGATTATTAAATATTTCCATATCTGTAATATCATCTTGTTCTGAATCATAAACTTCTGTCCATGTTTGATTTGATTCTCTTCTAAATACCTTACCATCTCCTTCACCTGCATCAGATGTAGTAGATGCATATAAATTACTCTTGAATTCAATTAAATCAGTTATTTTTCTTGCATTGGGTATGTCATTATCTAAACTCCAACTGTTAAAATTACAACTTTTAAATATACCTGCTCCAACTGAACTTATATCTATTAATACACTAGTTCCTCCAAAATAAATACTATCATTATATTCTGCACTAGCAGATATTTCAGATGCTCCAACCTTACTATCTCTTGCTGTCCAAGATACGCCATCTATTGAATGAATGATGCTAGAATTTCCATCTGAATTTTGTATTGTTGCAAATATACCACTTTCTTCTGTAATACATGTTCCTTTAAATGTACTTAAACAAACTACGTTATCGTTTGAATCAGAAATCATAATTTCTGTGCTATTAGCAATCTTTACTTTTTTCGCTCCCGAGTTTTGTATTAACATTTTTATAGATGTTGGGATGCATTGTAAATCATCTGCGAGTGTATTATAAATAGGTTCATCTACAATTTTAACTTCAGTTATAATACTGGAAAGTGTTTGCTCATGATATTGTGTTCCAATTTCTTGTGATTCGGTTTGTATTCGTGCAAACCATAAATACATAGCACTAGCAATTGCAAATGTAATTAATATTATAATAAGTATATTAATTATTCCTGTCATACCTTTCTTCATAGTATATTAATTGTATACTTACTTATATAATTTATTAGAAATAACAATAAAATTATTTTACGAACTTGCCGCCCGTTCCAGTTATACCACTGAAGTCAATTGTAAATGAAAATATCGTATTATTATTATATTCAGCAAGGTCATCACAAGGGTCCCCAAGATTAAGTGTAACTTTTTGTATCTCACCAATTTCTAAATAATTATTACAACCACTTATACAATCAGCAGGAGAATCTTCCCAATCACTATTACATACAACATCATTATCGGAGTCATATAATATCCATGTTGTTGTCGGAGCATCATTGGAACTCGATATTGGAATATTTGAGTTACCATGATTAATTAAATAAATATCAAGGTCTCCACCAACATATTTTGCAGTCATAACATCAACGTTGGAACTTATTTTTTCAGATAATTCTTGTTGATATGCTTCAGTTCCACCTTGTGCTTCAGATTGAATTCTAACAAACCAGAAAAATGCAGCTCCGGCAGCAGCAACAGTCATCATAAGTAATAGAACTACAGCTATAACTGGTGTGATACCTTTTTTACTCATTCTAGAGTGCCGATAAGGTACACTTTTTGCCAACTTTTTGTGCGAAGCAGAAAAAGCTGCTGGAGTGATACCTTTTTTATTACGTCTAATCTTAGCGTGCATAATCTAATTTATATCTTTTAGAATATATATAGTTTTTGAACTATTGTGAAAAAACTGTATGCTAGCAAAACATTTGTTTTGATTTGTATAAAATTATGGTCTAGTTATGTTTCAAAAGTCCCTGATGTTGTTGCTTCACCACTAAAGAATACTGTTGCACGCATTAATGTATCATCTGAGTAACCAGAAATATCACACTTTGTATCTGATAAATTTAAGTAAATCGCAGTGCTAGCAGAAGACTGAAGATTTGTAGATGGACCGCAACCAGAATAACAATCAACACTTGTAACTGAAAGAACTGTTGTTCCATCAAACTTTGATTCACAAACAGTTATTTGCTCACTATCTTTGAGAATCCACGTTGTTGTCGGGTCTGTTGTAGAATTATCTAATGGAATATCTGTTGTACCAACGTTTTGTAAGTAAACGGTTATTGTTTCTGATGTTGCATTATAATCTGCATCAAGCCAGTTTACGCTAGATGCTAATCTATCAAATACATTTTCTTGATATTGTTCTGTTCCGCCCTGCATCTGGCTTTGAATTTTAATTAACCAGTAGAAGCTTGCGCCTGCAGCAGCAACAGTCATCATTAATAATAAAATAATTGCTATAATTGGAGTAATTCCTTTTTTGTTTTTAGGGTAGCGCTGATAAGGTGCTCTTTTTGCCAACTTTTTGCGCGAAGTGGAAAAAGCTGTTGGTGTGATACCTTTTTTATTCATTATTTTTTTCTCCTATATTTTACTGGAATACCGCTAGGCAACCGTCTAAATGCAGTAAATGTTTCGTTTGAATTTAAACTCTTAAATGCACGAGTTAAGTGGTCATGTTTGTCATGTAAACCATCAATTTTAGAATGTAATTTTTTAAATTCATGACCAGAGTCATCTTCTAATTCAATTTCTCTAATTACATTAATGAATTTTTGCAAATGTGTTTTGATTTCCTCAAGTTTGTAATTTTGTTCAATAATTTTTTGTTGTGTCTGTAAGTTTGAATTTAGTAATTTAACTAAAAGTCTTTCAGCATTATTTTCTTTTTCCATACCCTTGCGTAAACTTCTTACTTCTCTTTTCAAGTCATGCAAAGGCTGAATCGGAATAAGTTCGTATTCATCAATACTACTAGAGCTACTTTTCTTCCTACTCATTTTAAAATATATAGTTTAGATAATATATAGTTTTCTGACTGCGTCAGGAAACTCTATTGAAAATCTATAGATTTTCAATCCCGCAAATTGGTTAATCAATTGGCGTTATCTAAAAAACTTGTTTTTGATTCATTTAATATATATTCGATTATATAAATAATTTATCACCATTTTCTAGAAACTTTTTAATAAAAGCACATATAATTAAATTATGGCATCAAATTATAATGAAATGAGATTATCTGAAACTGAGCTAGGTTATGTAGATAAAGAAGCAATATTAATCAGTAAAATCGGTAAAGAAGTTACATATTTATCTAGAGATATTATTCACGTTTTCTCAAACATATCACTCGCATCAAGGAAAAAACGTGAAGCAGATGCTACTATACCTGCTATGAATTATGTTCAAACAGCAAGATGGGAATCTGAAAGACTCATAAAGAAAATAGAAAATAAATCTCCAAAAATACAAAGCGCAATAAAACAATTAATTCTTCTTATTAAACATAATGAAAAAATAACTAAATATTTAGAAATAGAAGATAAATCAATTAAAGAACTTTTAGGTTTAGAAAAAAATCTATTTAGCATTCTTAGGTTGTATGACAGTAAGTTAACTAAATTAAATTCTGTTTTTAATACTAGAACATTAAGAGCTGTTGTTGTAGCAAGAGCAATTAATTTTAATTGTAAAAAAATAATGGATAAGGGTGCACATTCAGTTAAATATGATATTTTATCTAATGCTAAATTCGAAAAAGACGTTATTGTATTAGAACGTTATTTTGCTTCACTTCCTCTTGCATTTGAAAGATTATCTGAAATATTTAGACATATGAGAAATTTAGAAGTAAAATTAGAACAATTAGAAAAAATTAAAAAATAATTACATCATTCCAGGAGGCATGCCTTGTGGATGCATTTGTTGTTGATTTGATTTACCTGAGCTAATGATATCATCAATGCGTAAGATTAGGATTGCTGCTTCTGTTGCAGATTGAATTGCCTGAGTTTTAATTTTAAGTGGCTCAATAACTCCGGCTTGCCACATATCTTGAGCCTGACCTGAAAAAACATTTAATCCAGACCATTTCTTTCCACTATCATGTTCTGCTTTTAATGCAGTTAACATATCAATTGGGTCTAAACCTGCATTTTCTGCAAGAGTTCGAGGAATCATTTCAAGTGCTTCTGCAAAAGCTTGAACAGCTAGTTGTTCTCTTCCACTAAGACTGTCTGCATATTTTCTAAGTTCTTTTGCTAGCTCAACTTCAACTGCACCACCTCCTGCAACACATTTTCCATTTGATAATGCTGCAGATAGGTCACCAATTGCATCTTTTAGTGCTCTTTCAACTTCATCAACAACATGTGCAGTTCCACCGCGGATTATTGCAGTAACTGCTTTTGGATTAAGGCATTTTGTAACATATGTCATATTTTCATCGCCCAATTTTTTCTCTTCAACAAGCCCAGATTTACCTAAATCTGTTGGTTTAATTTCATTTATTTTAGAAACTATTTTTGAACCTGTTGCTTTTGATAATTTAATTATATCACTTTGTGTAACTCTTCGCACAGTATAAATTCCTTTTTGCGCTAAAAAGTGTTGAGCAAGGTCATCAATACCTTTTGAGCAAAAAACAACACTTGCTCCAGCATTAGAAATTGCATCCACATATGCTTTCAATGTTTTTTCTTCAGAATCTAAAAATGCTTGTAATTGATTTGGGTCAGTTATTTGAATCTTTGCTTCAATTTCAGTATTTTTAACTTCAATGGCAGTATCAAGCAAAGCAATTTTTGCATTTGCAACACGCTTTGGCATATCACTATGAATTCGTTCTTTATCTAAAACCACACCATCAATTAATTCAGTATCTGCACTACCACCACCTTCTTTCTTTTCAATTTTAATATTATCCATATCTACCTTATTATTTTCAGCAACGTGAAGAACTGCTTTAACTGCAATTTCAGCTAATTTACCTTTAGCCCATTCTACATTTTTTCCAGTCATAGCCGTCATAGCAATGTTTTTAAGAGTTAATTTATTAGTTATATCAATATCCATACCAATTGCTTGTAATATTGATTGTGCTCTTTGTGCAGCAAGTTTATATCCATCTGCAATTACAGTTGGATGAATATTTTTATCTAGGAGAGATTCAGATGCATGTAATAGTTCACCTGCAATTACAACGGCAGTAGTTGTTCCGTCACCAACTTCTTCTTCTTGAACTTTTGCAACTTCAACAATCATTTTTGCAGCAGGATGTTCTATTTGCATTTCATCAAGAATTGTAACACCATCGTTTGTTATTGTTACATCATTGTTTGCACTTACTAACATTTTATCCATACCTTTTGGACCTAATGTTGTTCTAACTGTATCGGATATTGCTTTTGCAGCAGCAATGTTTGCTTTTTGTGCTAATTTACCAGTGTTCCTTGAAGAACCTTCAGGAAGAATAAAAATTGGTTGAACTTGATCATTCATAATATACACCTATCACTAGGATAGGATAAAAAGCTTTTAAGTGTTATGAATTCCAGTTCATCTTGATAGTGCTTTTCTAATATCTGCAAGAATTACTGCAATTACAATTAAAACTATGCTAATAATTCCTGAAAAAAATGTAGTTAATGAGGTCCAACTTAGTAAATAATTACCTGTGCTTATATCTGCAGCTTGCTGTAGCAGTATAAAGGCACTAACAGACCAAATAACTAACGCTCCTATTAAACCTATTTCTATAAAATCGGGGCTACTTGTCTTTGTTCTTTCAAATATACTTTTTTTTATCATTTTAACTATTAGCAGGATCTTTAATAAACTGACTTCCAGTTCCTGTTACACCTGCGAAGTCCATCTTAAAATAAAATACAGAGTTATTTGTATATGTTCCTAAATAACAATTGTGTGATGTGTTACTTATGTTTAATATAATTGTACGAGTGCTTCTAACATCAATATTAGAATCACAACCACTTTGGCAATAAGTATTTTCATTATTACCTGTTCCCGATGCATTAAATGGTTGGTTACAAACAATATTTTGTTTATTATCTTTTAATATCCACGTTACTGTTGATGTATCTGTTAACGGCACCTCTGTATTGCCTATGTTTCTAATTATTATTTTAAGAGATTCATCATACATAACATCAACTTCAGATACATCCGCCTTTGCAGCAATTTTTTCAGATAGTTGTTCAGAATAAGATTCTGTACCGCCTTGCATTTCAGATTGAATTCTAACAAACCAGAAAAATGCAGCTCCGGCAGCAGCAACAGTCATCATAAGTAATAGAACTACAGCTATAACTGGTGTAAGACCTTTCTTATTATTCATAATTTGATTGTATGTTAGATTATATATAGTTTTTTCTTCAAAATAGCTGAGGAAACATTTATATTAATGAGTATACAATACTAATATAACAATGGTCAAGTATGATATCTTCAATGAAGTAAAGATAGATTTAACAGGGCAGTTATTTGATGTTAAAGAGGTATATAAACACGCACATGATTGGTTAGATTGGAGACGATTTGATGTTGTCGAAAAAAAATATAAAGAAAAATCAAAACCCGCAGGACGAGAGATTAAAATAGAATGGGAGTGCACACGAGATATTGATGAATATTCTAGATTTGAGATTAAAGTTAAATGGGAAATGTATGGTATTAATGATGTTAAATTAAAGCAAGAAGGTAAAGACATAAAGCTTCAGACAGGTAATATTGTTATGCGCGTAACTGCACTTCTTGTTATGGATTATGGTGCAAAGTGGGAGACTAACAGAATAAATAAATTTTTACAATCTTTTTTTGAGAAGTATCTTTATGCAGGAACTTTCGAAAGATTAAAAACCGAGCTTTGGAAAGAAGGTTGGGATTTCTATAACGAAATGAAAGCATATCTTGACTTGTATCATTTTGGCGATTATATTGAGTAATAATTTTAAAATTCTGAAATTCAGAAAATACGTAAAATCAGAAATTCAGAAAATACGTAAATTCTGATATTCCGAATATACGTAAATTCAGAAAATACGTAAATTCTGATATTCCGAATTTCAGAAAAACTTAAATAAGAATATAATATTATAAATTATGAGTAATCATCTTAAGATATCTCAAATTGATAATCGTGGTCAAATTGTAATACCTAAAGAAATAAGAGAAAAACTAAAAATCTCTCCCGGAACAGGATTTTATATTTATAATATATCTAGTGACGGTATTCTTCTAAAGAAAATACCTAATATTTTACCTGATATTGAGCTAGCAAAAAAAGAACTTCGGAGGTTTAAGAAATGAAATATCTTAAGTTTGCATTGATTCTTATACTTGTTTTAGGTATAGGTCAAGCTTGGGCCATCGATAATCACGTAATTTTTGAAACAACTAATGAATCTGATGGTAATTTAGGTGGAAAAAGTGGTGCGGATGGAATCTGTATGACTGAAGCAGAGAGTTTGGGATTAAATGGAGAATTTATCTCATATTTAGATTATACTACTGAAAAAGCATTAGATTATCTTAATCTTGACATGATTTATGAAACACCTGCTGGTGAAATAAATTTTAGAGAAGATAGTATAGACGCACCATTTAGGGCATTTAATGGAGAATATTGGTATGGTGAGGGTTGTAATGATTTTTCTACAAATGCTGTAGATGTTGATGGTAGATATTATATTAATGATGGAACAAGTTTAGTATCAAATACGGATGATTGTAGTAATACACACAAATTACTTTGTGCAACGCTTAAAGCATGTGGTAATGGTTTAATTGAAGATGGTGAAGTTTGCGATGATGATGATATTATAACTGAAACTGCTTGTGATTATGGAACTCAAGAATGTACTCTTTGTAATGCAGATTGCACAGCAGAGTTAAGCTTAATTGGGTCATATTGTGGAGATGGAACTATTGATACAGGAGAAGTTTGTGATGATGGCAATAATGTCGATGAAACTGCTTGTGAATATGGTAATATAAGTTGCACATCTTGTAATTCAGATTGTTCAGCAAATCTTACATTAAATGGATTATATTGTGGTGATAAAATTTTGAATTTAACTTTGGGAGAAGAATGCGATGATGGTAATAATCTCACAAAAGATGGATGTAATGCAATGTGTCAGAATGAAACAACATTTATGCTTCGAGTTCATTTATTTGATTATGCTAAGAATTTAGTTACTTCAATTAAGAATATCGGATATACAATGGTAGAAATTACTGTTGATAATTTAGATTCAGCAGAAACAACTGTTAATGCTTATATTTATACAGGCAAGGCAGTTCCTGCCGGAATTGTAGGTCATAATATTTATTGTGATATGCAGGGAGTATTATGTTGTATTTCTTCTACAGGTTACTGTAAAGATTATTATGTGCCTGAAACAGGAGGAGCATTTACTGGAAGCCCTTGTGTATGTAATAGTACTGCAGGGTTTAATGAGAAAATGCCTTGGATGAGCGTCTATCCAGAATCTTTTGAAACAATATCTTTAGAAAAATCTGGAGCAAAATATACATCTCTTCTAGATGAAAAAGAATATAGATACTCTGATTGTAAGCGTAAAGGCGAACATTCTGTTTGCTATATTAAAGCTTATTTTGAAGATCCAGAAGGTAATATCTTTGACGAACTTTATACTTTAGAAATAGAGCGAGATTCATCAAGCAAGCCGATTATAAACTACACTATTGCAGGTGACCCTGAAGCTAATAAAGATGTATATTATATTGATGTGGAAACATTTGAAACTGCTAGTGAAGATCCTTATCCCGTAGTATTTGATGCATCATTAAGTCAATTTAAATCACCTACATGTTATGGTGGAGAAGAATGTTACTTCTTAGATAGTAATTTCTTAGAATACAAATGGTATATTGAAATACATAATAAACCATGGGGAAAAGTAGAGAATTTCCTTTGCACAAATGGAACAGATTCTTGTGTAAATCCTGTATGTGAGACTCAATGTGCAGATAAATTACCATGTACTTGCTTACAATTTGATACAGATGGTGAAGTTTATGATGGATATGTTGATAATCGCAAGACTTTCTCATATGACTTTGCTAATTCAAATGTTTGTGGTCCAGAAAAAAGCTGTGCAGTAACTCTTACAGTTACAGATAAAACAACTCTTGCTTCAAGCACAAAGCAATTTGGTATAATTCTTTCAGGAACTGCAACAGGAGATAGTCCATATGGAAATTACAGTCAGCTATGCAGTGTTGGTGGAGAACAAATTGGATATACAGGTTATTGTTGTAGAACAGGATATATGGTAAATCCTAAGTTTAATAATTTTAATGAATTGTTCAAAAACAGAATGGATGCTTGTGTTGAAGTTCCGAATAAAGCACCAATTGCTAGAATTTCTTTTCCTGAAGATGATGAGATTTACAAAGCAGGAAATAATAAAGATATTTACTTTAGAGCAGAAGGTTCTGATTCAGATGGTAACATAACTGCTTATTTATGGGATTTTGATGATAGAACCGAGCCATGGGGTTATCTTGAAACTAATGAATATGATGAAATCGTTTGCGAAGCTGTAAAAGGAAGCAAATCTTGTGGTGAAGAAGAAGCGGTTTCTCTAGATGATTATGATGATGAAGAGCAAATTCCATGTTCTTGTAATCTAAAATATAGTGAGGATATTCTTAATATATATCCAGAATCTGTATCAACAAAGCAAAAGACTGTTCATACATATGAAAATAAATATGCTTGTTCTGAATATGATGAAGAAAAAGAATCAGAGTGTGAAGTTACTCTTTGGGTATTTGATAACGAAGATGCTGTTGGAAAAACCAAGATAACAATTGAGCTTACTGATGAATCTTCTGGTGATGGAATTGATGGTGATTTAGATATTGATTTCTACTGTGGTGATGGATTAGTTACTGGAACTGAAGAGTGTGATATTGGTGAAGTAAGTGCTTGTGATGGTGGGGACTGCGCAAGTGACTGTACTTGTGTAGATGAAGGAGATTCTAGTGGAGATATAGAGCTGATTGATTATAAAGATTCAAATCAAGAAAGAGACGATACCGTTTGTGGTAATAGTATATGTGAATTTGGGGAAAATGCAGTAACTTGCTTAACTGATTGTCATTGTGGAGACGGTAAATGTCAGGAAAGCATGGAGAATAAAGATAGCTGCTCAAGTGATTGTAAGTCAGGTTCAAATACAACAATTATTTTATTAGTTATTATATTAGCTGCAGCAGGAATTATATTTTTACTTTACAAACAAGGCTTTGACTTTTCTAAAATAACTGATTTATTTGGTGGAATTAAATCAAAGTTTGGCAAAGGAGCAAAAGAAATAAACAGAGATACAACAATGCCTGAAATGCCTTCAGCTAGAACTCCAGAGTCCAGTCTTGAAGAGTATATTCGGTCTACTAGAAGAGGTGGATTTTCATACTCACAAATCAAAGATGCTCTAGAGAAAAAGGGCTGGAAAGAAGATAAAATCAATGATATTTTCCGCAGAGTCGGTCTTCCTTAGTAAAACAAAATACTTTTAAACTCAATTCTTCTAATTTAGATAGCAAGAAGATAAATGTTCAACAAAAAAACAGATAACATAAAAGAAATCATAAATCAACTTAATAATCAAGACGCGATAATTGTCGTCGAAGGTAAGAAAGATAAAATAGCTTTACAAAAGCTTGGAATTGATTCTAAAATCTTCTTGTTACAAGCAAATTGTAGACAATTTGCTGAACCGCGAAGGAAAGCTTCGTCGGTAAATCGTGACAAAAAAAGCTTAATAGAAACTTCAGAAACATTAGCTCAAAAATCGCATCAGGTAATACTGATGTTGGATTCAGACCCAAAAGGTCTGGAATTGACTAAGAAAATGAAAAATCATCTTCAATCTCAAGGTGTTCATGTGAACACCAAAATTGGAAAAACGCTGCTTAGGCTAGCGAATTCTCAAGTAGTTGAGAGTCTAGATAAGATATTTCTGAAGTAAATTAAGCAAAAAATAAAAAAATGGAGAACTTTTGCACATAAGGACAGGAGCTCATTAAGGTTATATAATGAGCGACTCCGAACGTTGCAAAGGCAAAAGAACATGGGAAAAATAAGTCCAGTATCAATAAAATATAATGTATTAGCGAAGATTTCGCTTACAAGTATTGCAGATAGACCTGATGTTATAGGTGCCATATTTGGCCAAACAGAGGGACTATTAGGCTCAGAATTAGAGCTTAGAGAACTGCAAAAAACAGGCAAAATAGGCCGTATAGAAGTTAATCTAAAGAATCAAGGTGGAAAATCTGAAGGAGAAATCATAATTCCATCTAGTATGGGAAAATCTGAAACTGCTATTATAGCAGCAGCTATAGAGACAATTGACAGAGTAGGACCATGTAATTCTAGAATTACTGTTCAGGATATTCAAGACGTAAGAGTATCAAAGAGAGACTTTATACTTAAGAGAGCAGAAGAGCTGCTTAAGAATTTAGTTGAAACTTTACCAGATTCAACAGAATTTACAAATAAAGTAACTCAAACAGTTCGTTCTATGGAGGTTAGTGATTATGGTAAAGATAAGCTTCCTGCAGGACCAATGATAGATGGCTCTGATGAAATAATTATTGTTGAAGGCAGAGCAGATGTTGTAACATTACTTAAATATGGTATGCGAAATTGTATTGCTTTAAATGGTAAGGAATCAACAGATACTTTAACTAATTTAATGCGCCAGAAAGTTGTAACGCTTTTTGTTGATGGTGATAGAGGCGGAGATTTAGTTATTAAAAAATTATCTAGCTTAGCAGATATTGATTTTGTAACAAAAGCTCCAGATGGAAAAGAAGTAGAAGAACTAACATTAAAAGAGATACAAAAAGCACTTAGAGCAAAACAAAATTGGGAAGAATTTACAAATGACTCTGGTTCAGATAAAGAATCTAAACCTACAAGAACAACTCGTTCAACAACAAGTAGAAGTTCAACATCTAGAACAACAACAAGTAGAAGTTCAACAAGCAGAGAACGACCAACTAGACCAAGAAGTTATTCTAGAGATTCAAGAGACTCTCGTGAATCACGAGAATCAAGACCAAGAAGTTCTTCAACGGGAAAAGATTCATTTATTGAAAAGAATAAAGATACCTTAAAAGAATTAGCAGACGATTTAATTGGAACTCGTGGAGCTTATGTTCTTGATGATGGTTTAAACATTCTTGGAAAAGTTCCAGTAAAAGAACTTGAAGAGACATTATCAGATATAAGTGAAAATGTATTTGCAATTATTATGGACGGCTCTGTTGATAAAGGTCTAGCTGAAGTAATTGACAAAAAGCGAGTTAAGTTTGTAATAACAAAATCAGATAAAAACGCAGACATACGAGCAAGAGTAATTTTATTTAAGGAACTTAAGTAGTTCCTTATTTATTTTTTAATTTTAATTATATAATTTTTATGTGTAGTTTTTGAATGTAATAATATTTTATATTCTTTAAATCCAACTTTATCTAAGAGTTCTTTTAACTCTTTTTTGGAGAACATATGATAATATCTTTTGTATTTAACACCCCATATCATTAAAGTATCTCCTTTATATTTAGAATGCCAAACTGTAAGCATTGCTTCACCCTCTTTAGCGAGTAATCTTTTTACTTCTTTCAAAAATGCAATTCGATCCTTTTCTGTTGGTAAATGATGTAACATACCAATGGATACTATATACTTAAATTTACGTTTGAGTGGAATTTTAGTAGCATCAGCCTCAATAGTAATAACACCTTTTGGAGTATGTTTTAGAATATCTTTAGAAAAATCAACACCATATAGTTTTACACCTTTTTTCAAAACAACACCTGTTGCACTACAATTTCCACAGCCAATATCAAGCAAATCCGAATCAACATTATCTAAAAAATTTTCAAGAAGAGGCCATGGTTTTCTTCGGTATCCACCATATTCTTTAGCAATTTTATTCCAGGTTTCTTTAATTTGTTTTTTAGTTTTTAACATAATATTTTAACATTCAAATCTTTATCTTTTTTAAGTTCAACTAAGAAATCATTTGTAGTTCTTACTTTTCTTGGGAAATCAACATAAAGTTTACCTTTGGATTGTTTTACTTTGTATTTCTTCCACTCTTTTCTAAATGCAATAACATGCTGAACTAAGTTTGTTGGTGGACCCCTGTGTCTAAATTCAGGAGATAGTTTTTTTGGATTAATATAAAACCATAATAATGCATTATTTTTTTTATCCCAGTGCCAATCTTTTTTTATAATTTTGAAATCAAATTTTTCTAGAATTTCTGTAATATATTCAAACTGTTTTAATATCTTGCAACCAGCAACATCAATTGTTACAGTCTTATCTGGAGTTGCTGAGAAAAGAAGTAAATTGTTCTTTGTTTTTCGACTTTTGATTTTATCTACAGTAATTGTTTTTTCTTTGAAAGCTGCAGTGCTTGGATTAGCTAAGAATTTCTTAGCTAGCTTTTTTAGTTCATTGAACTTTTCTTTTGAAAGAGCTGCAGAGGCATTTCTTTCTGGCTGAATTGGGTCAACAACAATTAAAGGACTCATTGTTTTAGATTCATTCATTAAAAGCATCATTTGCTTTTCATTTACATATTTATTTTCAGGGTCAACTGTTGCCCTATCTTGCCATTTACTAATTGCTTTTAGTAAGTTTACAAATCCACCATAATTAATCGTTAAGACCTCAATTACATGTCCAGAGATACCTCGAATAAATGATTCAGCACCATACAAATTATTTGCTTTAAAGAATTTTTTACCAATTCTTATTTCATTACCAAGATTTAATTGTCTTGTTCTTTTTCTAAGCCATATAAAATGAAGTGGAGAAACATCTGTTATGTTCTTCATCATATCTGGCTTATTTATCTTTAATACAGGTATTATTTCAATATCGAATCCAGAATAATTTGTTTGAAAATAATCTCTAGAGCCATGTAATTTTATGTAATTCTTAAAACAACTTTTAATTATTTTTTCTGCAAATTCAGGAAGCTGATCACTTTTGTCTTTGTATTGAATATGATCAAATCTTAGGAAACAATCAATATCACTTATACCTGGAAGCCAAGTTCCTTTTGCAACAGAGCCACCAATAACTAATTCTGCTTTAAATTTCTCAGCTTTTTCATTAATTATTTGCACAACTTCATTAGCTGCTTCAATAACTTTGTTGTGCTCATTGGAAGATGGAATAATACTTTTACTAACTTCTTTTAAAATTAAGTTATATTTATTTGACATTGTCTCTAAATTTTAATAAATGTGGAACATGCTTTTCAAGCAATTCTCTACTCCTTGTTTTCTCAAGATCTGTAATTTGTTTTAATCTTAAAACATCAATTATTTTAGGATTGTTAAAGTTTTGAAGAATATCTGTTAGTTTTTCTCCAGCCAACATTGCAGGTAAGATAACATAATCAGCACCATCATCATATAATTTTAATGCTTCTTCACTATTTTCTGCAACACTTAAGAAAATCGCATGATGATTTCTTCGTTTAAGGTTGCGTATTATTGCACGATTTACTGAATGACTTGGTATTGTAGATATAATTGCATAAGCCTTGCTAAGTTCAAGTCTATCTAGTATTTCTGTATCTTCAGCATCACCACAAATACAATTAATTTTTCTAGATATTAATCCATGAATAATATCAGGATTATAATCAACAACAACAACTTGATTTGTGAATTCTCTTAATGAGTCAACAATTTTTCTACCAGTTCTATCTGCACCAAAAATTACAATATGTCTATTAAGTTCATGTTGAATGTGTGTAATTTCATGGTCTGTGTGTCTGTTAAAGAAAAGCAAATGTCCAACAACACTATATATTTTATTGCTATATTTAATTAAATATGTTGTTAGCAACATTGTTACTGCAGTTATTATTATTGTAACAGAAAGCAAACTTTCAGAAATATGACCAATTAAAACTCCTTGCATTACAAGTATTATTGAGAATTCACTAACTTGTGCAAGTCCAAATCCTGATAAAAATGCAGTTCTACGTGCATAACCTTGCATACTTACAATAAATGCAATAATTAGCGGTTTTAGTAAAATAATTGTTAATGTAAAAACAACTATTGGAATTAAAAGTGCTTTATCTAATATTGGAACAATCTGTATTCCAATTGCTACAAAGAAAATTGTGACAAAGAAATCTCTTATAGGTTTTACTCTACCAATTATTTCAATATTATACGGGAAATTTGCTAGAGCAACTCCTGCAATAAATGCACCAATTACAATTGAGAATCCAAGATATGTTGCAGCTCCTGCAAATAAGAAACACCATGCTAACGCAAATAAGAATAAAAGCTCTTGAGACTCAGCAACTTTGCTAAAGAAAAGCGGTAAGATAAATTTAGCACCAATCGCAGCAGCAGCAAGTATACTCAAACCCATTAAAATTAATTCTACAAAATCCATTGCAGAAACATTTGTGTTAAGAAGCAGAGTCATAGCAATAATAACAATTACATCCTGAACTAATAGAACTCCAAGCATAATACGTCCATGAAGTGTGTCTAGCTCTTTTTTATCTGAGAGCATTTTAATTACAACAAGTGTAGAACTGAAAGCAAGAATTAAACCAATGTAAATACTTTCCATTTGATTAAATCCAAAAAATCCTGCAACAAGATAACCTAAAAGTGTAACTGCTCCAACTTCTGCTAAACCAATTATTCCCGCACTAACTCCAACTTTTTTTAATCTATCTGCACTAAGTTCTAAACCCACAACAAACAAAAGAAGTGCAATTCCAAGCTCACCAATTGTTTTTACAAACTCAACATTTTGAATTAATTTGAAACCAAAAGGACCAATAATTATTCCACCAATAATATATGCAAGTATAGCAGGTTGCTTTAGATACTTTGCAATAATGCCAATACTAGCAGCTATAATAATTATAATAGATAAATCTAATAATATTGCATCCATTCTAAACTATATGCTTCGGTGTATAAATAATTTACTCAAAGAATTAATTATGATATATACCAGATATGTTTTCTTCTAATCTATCTAGGAAAGTTTCATAAGGTGTATCTGGAGATATTTTATTCATTATATCACACGCATTAACTAGTATAGTTGTTGTAATTGAATTCTGACCTTCATCTACATAATCTGTATCTCTTGGTCTATAATCCATTAAAACATATTTTCTAAATTTCTCAATAAATGGTTTAACTTGACCTATTGTTCGTCCTTCAAAAACATCTAAACTATATACAATATCTTGTAATGAATTTATATTTAATACAGGATAAACTTCTTCTTCAGATAATTCATTAACCCATATTATAAAATTAAAACTGTAAACACTTTTTTCTTTATGAATATCGCTATATTTGAATGAGCCAACTTCATCTGCATTTAATATGGTCTCTCCCGTGTAAACTGTAATATCTTCTTGATTTTCATTAACTCTGAGATATATATTTGGAGGCAATTTTTTGTTCTTCTTCATTATTTTTGAAGGATTAAGTAGTAATTCTTTATATCCAAAGCGTTGTATGTCGAATAAATCTTCTTCTTTTATAGCATCCTTACCTTTTCCCGTAAATATCCAATTAAATCCATTCATCTACTAAATATATCTGTATCTTAAAAAGAATTATCCTTCTGTAAGATACTATTTACTCAATTAAACTATCTATTAAAAATCTAAAACCATAGCCACTATATGAAGCAAAAAATATTAGATTTAATTAAGCAAATTGGTCCCATGTTACCTGTTGAAATAAGTAGCAAAATAGGTGTTGATAGTTTTATGGCTAAAGCATTTCTAATGGAACTAGTTGAAGAAGGAAAAATTAGCCAGAGTAAGGAGAAGCTAGCAGAATCTCCTATGTATTATTTACCAGGTCAAGAGCGACAAGTTGTTATGAAAATGGAAAATATCAAACAACAGCATAGCAAGACTGCTAGAACTTATGCACCCACATCTGTAAGTGAAAATCCTGAAATCCAAGCAAAAAGAGAAGCATTTGCTAAAAGATTAGCTGAGATTCAAGCAAAAGAGCAACAGAGAAAAACTATGCCTGCAATACAACCAAGACCTTTAGCTAAAATTGCTAATAGACCTGTTTACAAACCACGACCATTACCTCCTCCAACACATATACCGGTTTCTAAACCCATTACACCTCCACCAACCATGCCAAGTAATTTACCTGATTTTCAATCAGAACCTGAACCAGAATATAAGCCAGAAGCTGAAAGAACATTTATTGACAAAGCAATGGATTGGCTGAAAATGGAAGGATATGAAATTGTAGAAGAAATTAGTGCAAAGAAAACTGAAATGGAGCTTTTAGTAAAAGTTTACACGGACTTTGGCAAAGTCAATTTTTACGCAAAAATCAAACAAAAAAAGATAATTACTGAAGCAGATTTAATGGCGGTTTATGCTGGAGCAATGGAGCAAAAGTGCCCCGCAGTCCTCCTAACAAACGGCAAATTAGCTAAATCAGCAGAGAATTTCTTAAATGAAAAAGGCTGGATTGTTAAAGTTAAACAACTCTGATGAATTGCGAGACTGATTGCATCAGTAAGCAACTCTAACCTAAATTTTTTTATATAAGCAAGAATATAATTTATTGAAATGCCAAAGAGATATAATACGATTTTTATGGTTGAGATTAATCTTGAAGAAGATTTAGTTAAAGAACTCGGAGGGGCTGCAAAACTTCTCACTATGTCAGATGATCGTTTTAAAAATCTCGATTTTAAGTATTGTTAAGCTCTTTCAATATCTCGATTAGGTGAAGCACGAGCAATTTTAAGGTTATTGCATAGAAATGGAAAAAATTTACATGTACCCAGTGGAAAGGGTAAATTTCAGTTGTTTGATGCATATGAATTTAATAAGATTGCAGAAATTATAACTAACGCAATTCAATCTATTAGACATATTAAGCTTGAACGGCCGTACAAGTATTCGAATTCATATAATGTTGATAAAAATGATTTAAGAGATTCTTTGAAAATTATTGCTAAAGCAATCCGGGAATCTAAAAAACTTATTAAATTCGATTTAAGACAAGTAGAATAATTTTCTGTTATAGTTACTTTTTTAAAAGCGAGTTCTGAGTTCTAATTGTGGTAGCGCGGCTAGACGCCATAGCGGGAACTGTTAATAAAAACAGCCGTATTAGGGCAGTCTGGAACTGGTGGTAAGCCAGCAGCATGTGCCCGTCGAAAATTCGTTTAAAGTAAGCGATTTTGCGGAAGGCTCATATGCTCTGTTAGAGCCGAGACACCCGAAAAAATAAGAGTTTATTCTTGTTTCAGGAGGGTCGTTGGTTCAAATCCATCTCCCGCTACTCTACCACATTTCCATCTTCTTATTTTTTCTAAATGTTTTGGACTTCTAAATCCAATGTTATTTAGCCAAATTAATATACTTTTTTTGCTACCGATTTCAATACGATTTGTTATACAGAATCCTTTTTTGAGTCTATCATCTTTAATTTTATAATCAAAACCTTTCCACATTTTGATTCCTAATTCTTCTACTTCTTTACTTATTTCCTCCATGAATTGCCTTGTTTTAGAAGCACCTACAATTACAGTTCGACCACATTTTTTAAGATTAAAACAAAAATCTGTATCTGCAACACCTTGTATAAATGCTAATTTTAGCTCTTTCGTATCAAATATTTTTGGTATTCGAAGTGAAGGGTGCTTTGCACCACTTGGTAAACCAATAGTTTCTGTTAAGAATTTAACAAGTGCTTTAGACCATAAAGTTATTCCAAATGTAGTGTTTTTGTCAAGTAATTTTGGTATAATTTTTAATCCGAAAATTTTCTTAAATAGTGGACAAATGACAATATAATAAAATTCTTGCTCATCTTTTGGATTCCCAACACATTTTATTGCATAATCATATTTGTTTTTTCTAATATGAATATTACCATCTCCAGCCAAGACTCCACACAAGTAAGCTAAGTCAATACTTGTTTTAGTAGGGAGTTTAAATCCTTTAATAATATCTTCTCTGCTAAATGTAATATTGGAAATATCTAATTTCATAAATATTATCACAATTTGCTTATAAAACCCTTACAGGTACTTGTCCCGTGTCCAATACTCACCTATCAATATGTTTTTAAGTCTGCTTTTTAATCAGTTAAAATGGCAATAATCTGTGGATGTGATGAAGCTGGTAAAGGCCCAGTCCTTGGTCCACTTGTTTTAGCGGGCGTAGCAATCTCAGAAGACAAACTACCACAACTTAAAGAAATGGGTGTGAAAGATTCCAAACTTTTAACTCCAAAAAAGCGCCTAGAGTTATATGATAAAATAATTGAATTAGTTGATAATTATTGTATACTTGAAGTCTCACCAAATGAGATTGACCAATGCAATAAAGATGGCACAAATCTAAATCAGTTAGAAGCGATTAAAATTGCACATATCTTAACTGAACTAAAGCCAAACAAAGCTATTTTAGATTCTCCAGAACCCACTGCAGAAAAGTTTGGTATAATGGTAAATGCATTACTTAATGGCGAGGATATAAATATTATTTCAGAACATAAAGCAGATGTTACCTTCCCAATTTGTTCAGCAGCGTCAATTTTAGCAAAAGTAACTCGCGATAATACCATCAAGTGCATTGCTAAAGAGATTGGCCATGACATTGGCAGCGGCTATCCTGCAGACCCAAAATGTAAAGAATTCTTAGAAAAGCACTATTCTGATGATAAGCATATTAATCATATTCGAACTTGCTGGTCTACTTATAAAAAACTCAAGAAGAAAAAATCCCAAGCTAATCTAGACAATTGGTAAGCCTTAAATACATATTTCTTTATGTTTAGTATGATAAAACTTAATGATAGAGTTAGCACAGAAACAGCTCAGAAAGAGAAAGTAGGAAATCCCGTAGTTCTAGCTGGATGGGTTCAAGATATCAAAGTTTTAGGTAAGCTTGCATTTGCAAGATTGAGAGATAGAGAAGGTGATATTCAAGTTGTATTTTTTCCAGACAAGTTCAAGAAATTTAATGAGCTAAAGAAAATCACTCGCGAATCTGTTGTTTCAATTAAAGGAACTGTCCAAAAATCAAAGCTCAAAGCAGGTGGAAATGAAATCCTTGCAACTGAGCTAGATGAAATATCGATTGCTCAGACACCAATTCCAATAGAATTTTTAGGAAAAGGCATTGAAACAGATTTGAGCAAAAGATTAGATGCTAGATATTTAGATTTAAGAAACCCAAAGACTGCAGCAATTTTTAAGATTAAAGAAAAAGCAATTATTGCAATTAGAGAATTCCTTAGTAAAGAAGGATTTATTGAAGTAATTGCTTCAAAATTCTCAGGAGCAGGTGCAGAAGGTGGAGCAACAATGTTTGAATTTAATTACTTTGGACAAAAAGCATATCTTAATCAAAGTCAGCAACTTTACAAGCAAGCAATGATGGCATGTGGCTTTGAAAAAATATATGAAATTGGCCCAAGTTTCAGAGCTGAAAAGAGCCATACTCAAAGACATGTTACAGAATTTACACAATTAGATTTAGAAATGTCTTTTATTGATTCAGAAGAGGATATTTTCAAATTAGAAGAAAACTTGCTTAAATATGTTTTAGATTACGTTCGAAATAATTGTAAAAAAGAATTAGTATTATTAGAAAAAGAAATCCCTACTTTGAAAATTCCATTACCTCGAGTTACTCATGAAGAAGCAATTAAACTTCTTCAGAAAGCAGGAATTAAAATAAAACAAGGAGAGGATATTGGAACTGCAGAAGAAAAAGTCCTTGGTAAAGAAGTTGAAAAGAAATACAAAAATAAAGCATTTTTCATAACAAAGTTTCCTTGGAAACTTGAAGTTTGTAAGTTCTATTGGATGCGTGATGGAAAATATGGCAGAGGTGGAGACTTTGAGTTCATGGGACAAGAGCTAACTACTGGCGCACAAAGAGAGCACAGATATGATATGTTAGTCAAACAAATTATTGAGAAAGGATATAGTCCAAAGAATTTCAAACCATATTTAGATACTTTTAAATTTGGAATGCCGCCACATGGTGGATTTGGATGGGGCATTGACAGAATGATTAGTTATATGCTTCAGATTGAAAATATTCGAGAAGTTGTTCTTTTCCCAAGAGACCCAGACAGACTTAATCCATAAGTTCTGAAATTAGTTTTGTAACTTGAGTAGATATTCCCCAGTTTGTATAACCTTTGCCTTCGATGATTTTTGAGCCAGATAATTTTGTAGCTAGAATAATTTTACCTCTTTGCTCATCAGTTAAATCATCATCAATTACAAAATCCATATTTTCTCCATGTTCGCCAGTTACATAAGATTTAATTTCTTTCAATCTCGCTTCTTTTCGTATATTATATTTTAGGCGAGTAGTATCTAATTGGTTATCCATTGCAACTACTTTACTACAATATTGTTTTGCAACTTCAGCCATTTGTGTTGATGGATTTGTAATTACAATAACTGTAGCCCGTGGAGATATTTGAGAAATTTTACTACATAAAGATTCCATTAATTTTTTATTACTTTGAAAAAGCTCATCACGTGTTTCTTTATAATTACGTGCTTTTCCCGCAGTTATTATAATGAAGTCTGAGCTAACTGTATCAGATATATTTACACTACCTAATATTTTTGTTTGAGGAGATAAAACAAATCCAGCATGTCCTAAATCAAGTTCTTCTGCTTTTACTAGTTTTTCAACAACATCTATTAAAACTAATTTATTAGGTTTAATTGCACCAAGCACAGAAAATGCAATTGAACTTCCAACTTTACCTGCACCTATTATTGAAATCTTCATAATCTTTCTTAGATAGTAACATTAATAAAATAATCGCACTTCCACCGATTGTATTATATACAACTAATTCTTTTATTTTTTATGGTGCAGACACACGTATCTAGCTTGCATATGCGCGGTTTTAAGTCGTTCAACAACAAAGCTAGTCTTGAACTTGGACCTGGATTAAATTGTATTGTTGGACCAAATGGGTCAGGAAAATCAAATATTTTAGATTCAATTTGCTTTGTTTTAGGTAGAAGTTCAACAAAATCTATTCGTGCAGAAAATATCCAAGATTTGATTCACAAGAAAACAGATTCTCATGTTGGTTCTGCTGATGTTGTGTTTAAATTAAATAATGAAAGCAAAGTATTTCCATTTGATTCAAAACATATTGAAATTGTAAGAAGAATAACAAAAGAAGGGCAGACAAAATATTATATTAATGGCAAGAAAGCAAGTAGAAGACAAATTCTTGAGTTACTTTCAATCGCAAGAATTCATCCAGAAGGTCATAATATTATTCTACAAGGAGATATTGATAAATTTATTTCAATGTCCCCAATTGAGAAGCGAGGAATAATCGAAGAGATTGCAGGTATTGCAATTTATGAGCAAAGAAAGAATGATGCACTTAGAGAATTAGGTAAGGTTGAAGATAAATTAAAAGAAGCAAAAATTATTCTTACAGAAAAAGAAGTTTATTTGAAGGGATTAGAATCTGAAAAGCAACAAGCAGAGAAATTCAGAAGTTTCAATAATGAATTAGAAAGTGCAAAAGCAACTGGATTAAATCTTAGGATAACTGGAATTAAAAAGAAAAAGCTTGAAATTACATCCCGGTTCGAAAAAATTGAAAAGTCACAAAAAATATTTACAAATCAAATAAAAGAACACGAGAAGAAAATCGATTTTCTACAAATTAAAATAAATTCTATCGAAGAAAAGATTGAGAAAAAAGGTGGAGAAGACCAACTAGAATTAGAACATGCAATTTCAGATTTAAAACTCGCAGTGGATAATTCTAATAATATCATTTTAAGTTCAAAAAATGAAATAAGTAGAATTGAACAACGGAAAAAGCAGCTAGAAGGAAGTTTTTTAGATATTAATAAAAAAGTTTCAGAAAAAAATAAAGAGCTAAATGTCTTACAAAAAGAAAAATATGGTTATGAAAAAAGAGAGCAACAGTTAACAGGTTTTGCAAAAAGCTCTGCAAAAAGCATAGATGATTTAGATGAATTGTTTAATAGAAAAGAAAAAGAGCTAGAACAATTAAAATTAGCAAAAGAAAAAATAAAGGAACAAATTACAAATATTGAATCAGATTTTAAAATCACTGAATATAAATTAGAAGAAATAAAAAACAAGCTTGAAGAGATAAATAAGAATCAAGCACATCTGAAAAATATACATAAGGGCAAGGATTTTTATAAATCACTTTTAGATAAAATAAGCAAATTTACATCTGAAGATTCTAATCTCGCAATTAAACTTCAGGACCTTAGGCAGAAAGTTGATATTAAAGATGAATTAGTAGCAAAATTAAAAATAGATTCAAGAGCAACACAAGAGCTTCTTATGCGAGATAGAGCAATTTCTCAAGTTTTAAGTTCCAAAAAAGATATCAAAGGAATAATTGGAACAGTAGCTAGCTTAGGAACATCAAAAAAAGAATTTCAGCAAGCTCTTGCTGTAGCAGCAGGTAGTAAGATGCGTAATGTTGTTGTTGATAATGAAAATGTTGCAATTCAAGCACTTAATCTTCTAAAGCGCACAAAATCAGGTGTAGCAACGTTCTTACCAATTACAAAATTAAATACGCGAGATTTGTCAGCGCTTTCAAGCCAAGCATCTCGCCAACCAGGTGTATTTGGGTTAGCATCAGAATTAATTAATTGCGATTCAAAATACAAGAAAGTTTTCCAACATGTTTTTAGGGACACTATGATTGTTCAGGACTCAAATACTGCAAAATCTTTGGGAATTGGAAAGTTTAATATGGTTACAGTTGATGGTGATGTATTTTCTTCATCTGGAGCAATAACTGGCGGATTTAGACGTAGGGAGTTAGGTATTAAATTTGCTGAGAGAGATATTTCTGCAAGAGTTAATAAAGAAGAAGCTGAGCTTTCAACCTTAAAGAGAGAACTTTCTAGGTCTGAAAAATCAAGAAATGAACTTCAGGAAAGGATAATTAAATTGCGACACGAGAAAGCTGAAATTGAAGGTAAGCTAGGTTCTGCAAGTATCTCAGAAACAGACCCATCAAAAGTTTTACAAGAACATAAAGATTTAGTTGCAAAGAAAAAGGAAATCGAACATGAAAAAATCAAGTTCGATAAAGAAGAAAAATCAATCGCAGATAAAATCAATCGAGCAACAATCGAGAAAAATGCTGTTTCTGTAAAAATCAAAGACTTGCGCTTTGGTGCACAAAGTGCAGAAATAAAGAAGTTAGAATCAAGTAAACGAAATGTTGATACACGAATCGCTACAATTAGGTCTGTTTTAGAAAACTCACTTGAACCTGAGCAAGAAAATATTAAGAAGTTAATTATTCATCTTGAGAAAGAAAAATTGGAATTTGATGAGCAAATAAATGTAGAGCAAACGAACACAAAAGAAAATCGTGCAAACTTAGATAAGAAGAAAAAAGAAGAAAAAGCATTTTACGGTGCTCTTAAGGTTTTGTTTACAGACAAAAAGAAATTTTTAGAATTATTAGAAAGAGAAAATGAGCGAGTAAAGAAAATCGAAAATGAAATGACTGGAGATGATGAGGAGCGAAATGCACTAACAATTGCAAAAGCAAAAATTGAAGCAGAGTTTGCAGCAATTTCAGAAGAATTTGAACCATATAAAAAAGCAAAAATATTATCGCACATAAAGAATCAAACTCAAGCAAAGAGCAGACAAGAAGAATTAAGAAAGAAAATCGAAGCTCTTGGTAGCGTTAATATGCGAGCTCTTGAGATTTATGATGGTGTAAAAAAAGAATATGATAATCTCAATTGGAGACTTAATAAATTAGGTTCAGAAAGAGATTCAGTAATTGGAGTTATAAATCAAATAGAGCATAGGAAAAAAGATTCTTTCTCAAGAACTTTTGATGGAGTAAACAAACACTTTAATGAAATTTTTAGTAAGATATCACATAAAATGCAAGCACAATTAATTTTACAAAATCCTGAAAAGCCATTTGATGGAGGTCTAAATATACGAGTTCGTGATAAAAATGGAAAGGGAATGTATCTTGGCGCACTTTCAGGTGGAGAGAAAACTCTTGTTGCATTAGCATTCATTTTTGCAGTTCAAGAACACAGTCCCGCACCATTTTATTTGTTAGATGAAATTGATGCAGCACTAGACCGGCTCAACTCAGACAAAGTTGCAAAGCTTCTTCAAGAGTACAGCAAGAGAGCTCAAGTTATAATCATAAGCCATAATGATTCAATTATCTCAGCAGCAGATAATCTCTATGGAATTTGGATGAATAAAAAAGGAGAATCTTTTGTAAACAGTTTGAAAATATGAAAATAACTAATGAACAAAAAGAAAAAATAATTAATTTCGCAACAAAGCAACTAGATAATGAAGTGGCTGCAGGTATTGATCATTTTAAACGTGATTATCATCTTGCACAAGTTCTAGCAAAGAAAGAAAGTTTGAAGTTTAATGAGAAAATATTATTTGCAGCAACATTTTTACATGATGTTTCTGAAGATGAGCCACACTGGACTGGTGCTGCAAAGCTAGCAGGAAAGTTTCTAAAAAAAATTGATTTCTCATATGTAGAAATTAAAGAAGTTCAGCATGCAATATTGGAACATACTCCAAATGGAAAACCAAAATCTGTTGAAGCAAAACTTCTTCATGATGCAGATTTATTAGATTTCTTAGGTGCAACAGGAATTGTACGACTTTCAATTGGTGCATGGGACTGGATGGGCAAAAGTTCATTACAAGAATTCCTCGAAGTTTTCAAAAAGTTCAGAAAGATCGCAAGTGAAGGTTTGGTTCTAAAAGCAAGTAAAGATTTAGCAAAAGACAAAATAAAATTTATGGATTTAGCAATCAAACAACTGGAGAAAGAACTAAAGATATGACAGAACATAACCAAATATATAATATGATTTTTGAAGAGGATGACCTTAAATGGCAGTCTTTGATTTATGAGATGATTCGGACAGGGAAAGTTAATCCTTGGGATATTGATGTTTCTTTGTTTGCTAATGAATATCTTGGAATGATAAATAAATTAAAAGAATTAAACTTCCGTATCTCTGGAAAGGTGGTTCTAACTGCAGCAATTTTGCTGCGAATGAAAACAAATCGATTAGGATTACAAGAGTTCTTAGGTATGATTGAAGAGCCAGAGCCAGAAGAACTTGAACCTGGATTAGATGACTTTGATCAAGATCCAAATGCTGTGGAGCAGAGAATTGAGCAGTTAGCTAATCAGATTAAAGAAACTCAAACAAAAAAAATTACACTTGACCCTCGTCTTGATAGAATGCGAGAAAGAAAAGTTACAATTTTTGAATTAATGGGTGCATTAAAGAAAGCAATGGAAGTTGATGAGCGCAGAGATTTAAGACGAACAACTGCTCTTAAAGAAAAAGAAGAAACTCGCCCTGATTTCAAATATGAGAAGTTTGATGTTCTTGGAAAAATCAAAAGTGTTTACGATGTATTGAAAATGTTTTTTAAGAAATCAAAACACAGTACTGTTGAATTTACACAAATTATTCCTAGTAAAAAAAAGGAAGACATTATTTGGACATTTGTTCCACTTCTTCATCTAGCAAACCAAGGTAAGATTGAACTTTTGCAAGACAAGCCATTTGATAAAATATATGTTGAATTAAAAGCTAAAGATTTAATAAATCCAAATAATAAAGAATAATATGGATATATTAGCTGTTTTCGTAATTGGTATTAATGTGATAGTATCTCTATCTTGGTTTTTACAGGCATATAAGATTCATAAAAATCGAAGTTCAAAAGACATATCCATTCCATTTGTTTCAATAGTATGTGTTGGGTTGATTTTTTTTGCATTGTATGCTTGGCGAGAAAAAGATTTTGTGATGTTTATTCCATTTGTAGTATGTTTAGCTGGAGTAGGTGCAGTCCTAGCAGTTTCTATAATATATAGAAAGAAGGTGAAAAAATGAAAGAACTCAAAAGTAAAATAGAAGCAGTATTGTTCTGCATACCTGAGGGAGTTGATACTAAGAAACTAGCTCGAGTTTGTGGAATTGGCTCTGCAGGTCATGTTAAAACTGCGCTTCAAGAAATGCGAAAAGAGTTTGAAGAAAGCGAGCGTGGAGTTCGTTTAATGGAAAAAGAAGGTATTTGGAAGTTTGCAATTCCAGACTTGCACGTTCCTCTTGTTAAAGAAGCTGCAAAGCCAGAGATTGAAAAAGCAATCCTTGAGACTCTAGCATTTATCGCTTACAAAAAAAGTGCAAAGCAGAGCGAGGTTGTCAAAGTCCGCTCAAACAAAGCATATAATCACATTAAACATTTAGAAGACCATGGTTTTATTACAGCTAAACAAAAAGGAAAGACTAGACTTCTATCACCAACAAAGAAATTCTATGAATACTTTAATCTTCGCGAGGACGAAGACATCAAAGTAGAAGATTAATGTTAGCGAATCTTGATTCGTGCAACTTTAAACTTAAAGGAAAATGAAGAAATAAAGCCCGAAGAATAACCCTTTAAATCCTTATTTCTTACATTTTATATACATCAAATCAGTAGATTTGTTGTCTCTTCACTCCTATTGTAATAAGGGTGACTGGAGCAAAAATGACAAAAGTCCTAACAAGTTTAGAGCTATCTGTGGTTGTAAGAGAATTACAGCAGCTAATTGGAAGTAAAGTAAATAAGATTCATCAGCCTAGCTCTCGCATTCTGATGCTTGATTTGTTCAAAACAGGAGGGCATAAATTCCTTGTTAAAGTTGATTCTGGCGTTGGAATGTTTGCAACATCTTATTCTGTTAAAAATCCATTAACACCTTTTGGTTTTTGCTTGTTTCTTAGAAAGCACTTAAATGGTTCTAAATTAGTTGCGATTATTCAAAACAAATTAGAAAGAATAATTGAATTTCATTTTGATACCCGAGACGGACTTCGGATTTTAGTTTGTGAGCTGTTTAGCAAAGGAAATTTTATTCTTTGTGATAGTGCTTACAAAATTATAAATTGCGCATCAGTTCAACAATGGAAAGACCGAACAATAAAACGTGGAGAAATTTACAAATACCCTCCAGAGGGATTTAATTTACTTACAATTGATAAAATTACTTTCCAGAGTTATCTAAGTAAATACCCACAGCACGAGATTGTGAGATTAATTGCAACACTTGGTTTCGGTGGAACTTATTCTGAAGAAATCTGCTTAAGAGCAAAAATACAGAAAAATACAGTTGTTCAAATGCTTAAGGCAGCAGAAGTTGAGCGTATTTATACACAAGTTGCAAAAGTTCTTTTACAATTTAGTTCTTCAAATTCATCTGAAATAATTTATGATGAAGGAAAGCCAGTAGATGCTACAGCATTTCCAATTAATTTTTATACAGATAAAGAGAAAAAGCAAATTGATAGTTTTAATCAGGCATTAGATATTCTTTATACTTCAGAAGTTGCAAGCAAGGCAAAGCAAGCATCTGATTCAAAATACCAGCAAGAAAAGCAAAGATTAGATAATATATACAATGCGCAAAAAAAGAGTTATAATCAATATGAAGAAGAAGCAAAAAATAGTCAGAGAATTGCAGATATGATTTACAGTCAATACAATACAATTTATACAATTTTTTCAAAAATCAAAGCAGCAGTTGATGCAGGTTATGATTGGTATGATGTTCATCAAGTTCTTCAGCGAGAAAAAGATTCAGGTATATATGAAGCAAATTTAGTAAAAGAAATCAAGCCAGAAACAAGACAAATAATTATTGATATTGGTGAGGAACTTGCTTTAGACCTTACAAAATCTCTTGAAGAAAATGCTGGAGATTATTATGATAAATCAAAAAAAGCAAAAGCAAAACTTGAAGGAGCGCATCGAACTTTAGAAGATGCTAGATTTAAATTAGAACAGCTAGAGCAAAATAGAGAAAGTATGCAGCAAGCTTCAAGTTCAAGAGCTCCAAAACTTATTGAGAGAAAAAAGCAAGAATGGTTTGAAAAATTCCATTGGTTTTTAACAAGCTCTGGATTGCTTGCAATTGGTGGTAGAGATGCAACCTCAAATGAGATTTTAGTTAAGAAACATACAGAGTTTAATGATTTTATTTTCCACACAGATATAGCAGGTTCGCCATTTTTTATTTTGAAAGAGGGCAGAAGTAAATCAACTGAACAAGATTTGAAAGAAGTTGCTCAAACAACAGCATCATATTCTGCTGCTTGGAAACTTGGTGTTGGTTCAACAGATGTATATCAAGTTAAGCCTGAGCAAGTTACAAAAGAAGCACAAACAGGAGAGTATTTGGGTAAGGGCTCTTTTATGGTTCGTGGAAAGAAGAATTATTTTAGAAACACTGAGCTCGAAGTTGCAATTGGTGTTGATAAGCAAGGAAGAATTATGGCTGGAGCACTTTCAGCAATTCAAAAGCATTGTAAGCAATATGCTGTTGTAAAGCAAGGAGATCAAAAGAAGTCAGATATTGCTAAACAACTATCACATAAGTTTGGTATCGATAGTAATACAATAATGCCAACAATCCCAACTGGAGATTCTACAATTACCAGCGTGCATGGTTAGACCAAAAGATTTATATAGTTTATATATAATTGATATATAAGTGATTATATATGAGTGAAGCTTCAACAATTCAATTAAATAAAAATGTCATCGAACAGCTAAAAGCAGCTAAAGAATTTCCTCGTCAGACATACACCGAACTCTTAAAAAAAATGATAAACATATTTATTGCAGTAAAAGAAAGAAACCAATATGATGAATTCTTGCATAAAATCCAGCAACCTAAGATGAAAGAGCTCTGGGATAATAAAGAAGACGAGGCGTGGGAAAATGCTTAAGTTTGGTGATATTGTCCTTACGGAAGTCCAGTTCACAGATACTTTCGAAACTAAAAAAAGACCTGTGTTAGTTCTTTTTGAAGAATACGGCAATATAGTTGTTGCAGGAATTACAAGCAACACAAAAATGAAAGGTGTTCCTCTTCTAAAGAAAGAGGGAGCTATTAAAGATAGTATAATTAAAATTAATTATATATTTACAATATCTGAAAAAATGGTTAAAAAGTTTCTTTTTTCTATATCTCAAAATAAAAAAGAATTGATTGCATCAGAATTTATAAATAAATTAAAATCTTAAAATAGTTAATTACCAGCGTGCATGATTAGACCAAATATAGAACATAAATAGACCTGAAATTATAGCAATCATAAATGCATTAACATAAAATATTTGTTTTTCTTGAGCAGCAATATCTTCATTTGTTTCTATTTCATCACAAGGTTCTTCTTCACACTCCAGCGATGTTGATGCCCCTTGAATTGATACAAGATTATGAAAACTAATAATTAGTGTTAAAATAAAAGCAACAATAACGAGCATTTTTTCTATTTCCATTATTTCCTTTTTCTAATTCTTCGTTTCTTTATTTTTGAAGGTCTTACTTTGATAACTTTCGCTCTGTCTGCCGTTTCAAATGCAGCATATAATACTTCTTGGTCCCATCCAACTCTTAGTAAACTGTGCATTATTTTGTTATTTGGAACACCAAATTCTTTTTGTTCTTTAATATATTGTCTTAGTCTTTGCATATCTGATTTTGGGTTGTATAATTTTCTAAATTTTTTGCTTGCTGTTGAGAAGTCAGGTTTCGAACCAAAGAATAACCAAAACATTCCAATTACTGAAACCAATAATATACTTAGTAATGTAAAATCATTTGCACTAACTCCAGCAACAGTAACTGTGCTACCGATTAAATTCTGCGATATTTTTGGGATAGTTATGATTAATATTAAAAGTAAGAAAATAGCATAACCAAATTTCTCGAACCTTTCCATTTTTAATTAAAGATTATATTATTAATGCTCCAGCTATGAGCATAGTTACCATAACTAACCAAAATAATTCAATCTCTTGTTTATTTAAACCTACACCAGTTGGCATTCAATTAATGTGTTTGCTCTAATAAATAGTTTACTGCTGAAAGTTGTAAAAATTAGCGTCGTTCTCTATCTCTAGCATATATAGAAAAGTCAATTATTTCATCACCTTTCTTATCAAATACAAAAGCAGCTCTAACAAACATTCCTTTTAGAACCGCAGGTAGCCAATAGACATCATCTTTCCACATTTGATCATAAGGTATTTGATCAAAACTAAATACTTTGGGAGCCATTTCTTCTGATTCTTTAACTTCAAATTCGAAATTTCTAATTACAAAAACATGAACTGTTTGATTCCAACCTTCTTCTTGTGGTACATCATGGAAATGAAAATCTATTACACCAACTTTTTCTAATTCTTTCATAAGCTTTTGAATATTTTTTTCTGAAGGATCGTTTTCTGTTTCTTCTAATACTTCTCGAGCAGCACCATGTTCAATACTTTCTCCAGGATCTACTTTTCCACCAAATCCATTGAATTTACCTTCCCCAAAGCCTCTCTTTTTCATACCTAGAATAATTGAAGAAATTGTTTCTTGCTTAATAATCAAACATAAAGTTACATCACGCATTAAATCTAAAATAATATTAAGTTAAAAATAATTGTATAATTAAGTTCTTTTTCGAGAACGTTTTTCTTACAAGAAAAAGGTTCAGTGCTGGGGACAAGCCCAGTCTGATTTGTTCTTGTTTGTACGGATATATCTAATGTATATGGACTTTGGATAATAAAAGACTTTTTATTCTTTCATTAATTGATCTAACATGCAAGAAAATCGAATAACTGTTGTGATAAATAAGCCACTTGGTGAAGTATTTGAATTTACTACAAACCCAAAGAACACACATACGTGGATCCCTTCAATTGAAGAAGAGAAATCGGAACAATATCCACCAAAGATTGGCACTATTTACAAAAACAGGGGAAAAGAACCAAAATATAATACTTATAAAGTTGTAGAATTTGAAAAAGATAAGAAATTTACACTTAAGAATTTAGAAAATAAATATTTTGTTAGATATACTTATAGAAAAATAAATGAGAATACAACTGAAATGATATATTTTGAATGGGTCAGAACTGGAGAACTTGGAAAACCATTTACTCAAGCTATTTTTAATAAATTAAAGGAAGTAATGGAAAAATAATAATCAACTAGCACATTTCTTCATGCCGCTCTTGTTAAGACTTAAATATTTTAGATTACACTTAGTCAGACTGTTAGTATGCGAATTTCATATAATCAATACTTTTTTAAACTGATTTTTATTCTAAATTAATCATGAATAAAGTAATGTGGAGGTCGGTTTCATATTGTAACTGAAAATAATAATGAACAATATAATCATTGGAAATCGTATTCCACGAGATTTCTTTATTACTAAAGGAAAAGGGGAAAGTGATATTACTATTCATGCAGGTTCTTACCATTTAGCCATGATTGATGCAGGAATTGAATGTTATAATCTTATGACTTATTCATCAATATTACCACCAATAGCTAGAGAGATTAAAAAGCCAAATTCTTATGATTACGGATCAGTTGCAGAAACTATAATGGCAGTTTCAAATGCTAAGAAGGGCGAACGTGCAACTGCTGGAGTAATATTTGGTTGGATACACAACAAAGAGACCGGAGAAAAAATTGGTGGAATGGTTTGCGAGCATAACGGAAATTATACTGAAGAAGAAATTCGAGAAAAACTTAACGCAAGTCTTAATGAAATGTTTACTGAATATTGTAAGAAATATGATTCATTTAATGCGTTTGAATTAAGAGACATAACGATTACAATAGAAAGCATTGTTCCAGAAAAGAATTACGGAACAGCTATGGTCGTACTTTGTTTTGTCAATTATGTTTATCCAATAGTTGCGGGAGAAGAAAATGAGTGAAAAATCTTTGTTAAAGAATACAGTAAAGCATGTAGATATAACTTCTTTTGATTCAACTCCAATTATTAATTCTTATCGAAATATGTCTTTTTCCTCTAGAGAAATTGCAAACGCTGCAGATATTTTAGAAAAAATGGTAAAAGATAAAGACAGTACAAATATTTTAACTTTAGCTGGAAGCACAATTGCTGCAGGTTGTAAAAAGATTTATTCGGATATGATGCAGAGCAATATGATTGATGTTATTGTTTCAACAGGTGCTAATATAATTGATATGGATTTTTTTGAAGCTCTCGGATTTAGACATTATCAAGGTACACCTGAAGTTGATGATGCTAAACTTCGAGAAATGTATATTGATAGAATATATGATACTTTTATTGATGAGGCGGAATTACAAACATGTGACAAAATTATTTTAGATATAGCAGACAGCTTGGAGTCAAGACCGTATTCATCAAGAGAATTCATCGGACAAATGGGAAAATATTTACAGGATAAGAATGTGGCGCCAGACTCAATAGTTCGTTTAGCTTATGAGAAAAAAATACCTATTTTTTGTCCAGCTTTTTCAGATTCTAGTGCTGGATTTGGTTTAGTTATGCACCAGCAAAACAGGATTGATAAGGAACAATCATATTTAACAATAGACTCTGTTGCTGATTTTAGAGAATTGACTTATATTAAAAGAAAAGCTAAGCAATCTGGATTATTTATGATTGGAGGTGGAGTTCCAAAGAACTTTGCTCAAGATACAGTTGTATGTGCTGAATTATTAGGTGATGGAGTTCCTATGCATAAGTATGCGGTTCAAATAACTGTCGCAGATGTAAGAGATGGTGCTTGTTCTAGCTCAACGTTGAGTGAAGCACAATCTTGGGGCAAAGTAGACAGAACACTTTCACAAATGGTATTTGCTGAAGCTACAACTGTTTTACCTTTAATAGTTAGTTATGTTTATCATAAAAAAGATTGGAAACAACGAACGCCAAAAAAATGGACAAATATTCTTTAGTTATTATATTTTTATAGTAAGATTTACAGATGAAGTTATAATATTTGTTAAAATTCAAAAGAATCAAAAACGAGGTGCTACAAGGGTTACTTTGCTTCCACGTCGTGGAGAGCAATTAAGGATCTTGCGATTACTGTCCGCCTTTGTCTTTCTTTTTACTAACTTTCTTTTTACCTTTTGGCAAAACGACCGCCTCCTTCTGAATTATATGGTGCACACTTGTATTTAACGCTTGTTTAATAGTCAATGCATAATGCTTTTTTGAGAAAAAGGAAATTCTGAGAAAACAAAAAATAAACACCAATTAAGCTCCAGAAAGAAGCTTAACAAATATATTAATTAATTTAACATTTATCTTAATTAATAATCATCATCGTCCCAGTCGTCATTGTCCTTATCTTTATCTTTATCATCGTTGTCGTAGTCATCATCACCAGGTGGACTAATTTTGAACCAATTCATTTTTAACCTCCTTAGGCTGAATTCTTAATTCACATCAAATATATAAAGATTTTTATGGATCAACTAGCACATTTCTTTAATCCTCGCTTATTTAGGATCAATCTGCTAGCTATAGCATAACCCTTCCAGAAGAAATACGCATCAGATTTTTTAACATAGAAATAAGTACCAGAAAGTCGTCTCAGCTCTCGCCATGAGATGGCTCCCAAAGCTAGCTGTTCCCAAACATTCTGATTAAGTAATTTAGAACTATTGCTCGACGGCACAGTGGAGTTTTCCATTTTTCAAGTCAGTTGAAAACAACCGCTACAAATCCCCCAGACTTTTTGAAAGCAAGAAATCGTGATGCTCCTTTACTTTCCTTCAGCCACTTTTCTGCATCAACCTGGCTTCCAAACTCCTTGACTTCCATGCTGATGAAACACTCTAGAAAAATATAAGCATTTTCGCATCACTTGAGCTATGTAAGTTATTGGAGTTACTTAATCTTTATCTATAGCCCGCCTCCTTGCAGTCGGCGGGTGCGTTGGTATCTGAATCAGTTTTAAATTTATTAATACACTCTGAGCACATCCAATAATAATTAAAATAATATTCTGGTTTAATTGTTAAATCATTATAATCAATCCGCATTAATTTATCTTTTCTTTTACATATGTCACAAACTTCTCCTGCTTTGTGTTTAGAAACGGGAATAATGCTTCGCTTAGGAATAAACTTTTTTCTAAGTATTTCAAGTTGTTTTAACTCTTCATCATCAAACAATAATATTATAGTGTAATACTTAATTAATCTTGATGTTTTTGCTAAACTTTGAATATCATTCTTTCTAACATCATTTAATAATACATGTAGCTTTTTTTAATAAGTTCTTCTGTCAGTAAATCTTCAGATGTAAGTTTAGTGGGGAACTTTTTGCCTTCTATCCAATTCACACACGGCGGAAGAGCATCTTTCTTTCCCAATTTATACAACCATCGCCAGTATGCTTTAATTACATCATTATACGTTTGAACTGTCCAATCAGCATATCCTTTACTATTGATGTAAGCAAACGCTTTTTCCATATCATCCCTTGTTGCTTTATCAAAATCAACATTCACAATTTTTGCGAATGTTCGCATATATTTGATATACGTTAGTACTCTATGTGGACTTAATCCTTTAGCTTCACCAAATCTAACAAAATCAAGGATTAGCTTTTGATTTCTTTTTGAAACACCTTTGTGTCTCTGTAAACTTTCTTTTGCAGTATTTAACTGTCTTTTAATACCATATACTTGTTCCTTTATGTCTTGCATTATACAAACCTCTTTTTGAAATTTATATATCCGATTTATCTTAGACAAATAGGAACAAAAAATATTATGCTGGGGACAGGGTTTGAACCTGCGTAGGCACTAAGCCACTGGATTTCTTAGGCCAATGTTCGCTTTCTTTTTCGCGAACGTTTTTCTTTCTGGAAAGAAAAAGGCTCCTTGAGTCCAGCCCGTTTGACCACTTCGGTACCCCAGCGCAATTTATTATAACTACTTGTCTTAAAATTATTTTAAAAAGCTGTTGAAAATCACTGATCACGCAAATTTGCTAGATTTTTTCTAAGTTCTTCAAGAGGGTTTAATCGCTCTGCAACTTCTACAGTAGGTTTTTGTGTTGCAACTTTTTTAGGTCTACCTCTTCGCTTTGCAGGTGCAGATCTCATGTTCTTTGGTAAGCTCATTTCAAGTGCTTTAGGTATTCGTGGTGCAGCTTTAACCATTGCTTTTGGTTTCTTTGGTCTGCCTCTTCTTTTTATAACATTTGGAACTGCTGGAGCATTTATTGGCTGTATTGGTTCTCCACCAAAAGACTGGCCACCAACAAAATGATTAAGTTCTCTAACTTCAGGTATTAGCATTGATGAAATATCGCTTGCTTGTTTCATTAATTCATTTTTCTCAGCCATTAAGTCTCTAACAAGATTAGTTTGATTCATTGCACTTGTAAGTTTAGAATTTAAATCTCTAATTTCGTGCTGAATTTCATTCAAATCCTCTATTTGTATAAACTCCTTTAGTTTCGCCATAAAGTGCAAATCAGTAGATATTTAAATAATTTACCAAACTGAAAAGTAGGTAAAATGATAGAAAAACTAAAACAAGATGTTCAGGAATTAGCAAATCCAGAGCGAGCAGAGCATAGCAAGAGATACTTCAAAACAGGTCCAGGACAATATGGGGAAGGCGATGTATTTTTAGGATTAACAATGCCTCAACAAAGAGAAATAGCTAAGAAATACAAAGACTTACAGTTAGAGCAAGTACAAGAATTGCTAGAAAGTGGAATTCATACATATCGAATGATTGCTTTAGTAATTCTAACTTTACAGTACAAAAACAACAACGAAGAGATATTCAATTTTTATTTGAAAAACACTAAATATATCAACAACTGGGATTTAGTTGATGTAACAACACATAAGATTGTTGGAGAGTATTTACTAGATAAACCACGAGATATCCTATACAAACTAGCAAAATCACCTGACTTGTGGGAAAAGCGGATTTCAATAATCTCAACATTTGCTTTCATACGCCGAGGACAGCTAGATGACGCAATTAATATCGCAGAGATTTTGCTGCACGATAAGCATGATTTGATTCACAAAGCAGTTGGCTGGATGCTCCGAGAGGTTGGAAAAAAAGACAAACAAACTCTAACTAACTTTTTAGATAAATATTCCAAAGTAATGCCTCGAACAATGCTACGTTACTCAATTGAACGTTTCACACCGGAAGAAAGACAATTTTATATGAAAAAGTAACCTTTTTAATCCGCTCTATAGACTTCATAAATGGACCCATGGTCTAGTGGTATGTTGGAGCTTGCTCTTACACACTAAATGACGTTCGCTTGACTTGCGAGAGATCGTCGGTTCGATGTAATCCCTTTCTTTGTAAAGAAAGGTTTTACAATCCCAAAGAAACTGATTGTAAAAATGATTACGAAATCCCGACTGGGTCCACTAGTAATCCCTTCTTTAGAAAAGAAGGTTTTACACCGACAAATCTCAGATTTGCGGTTCCGCGAATTGAAAATTCGTCGGCAATCCCAAGAAACTATTCTTGTGCAAAAGAAGATGATAAAAAATATAATACTAGATGTAAATGATGTTCTTGTTTCTAGAGATATTCTTCATACTAATAAAGTGCTAGCTGAGAAGTATAATTTACCTTTTTTCATGCCAGGTCAAAGACAAGATTTTGAAGATATGAAAGCTGGAGAAATAACTCTAGAAGAGTTTCTAAAAAGGACATCAAAAAAGCATGGTGGCAACACTAAAGAAATTTTCGAGATTATTATTAATCAAGTTGTAGAAGATGCAGTTTTACATGAGAAATTAATTAATTACATAAAATCTTTAGATTCAAGTTTCGGCGTTGCTATTCTTTCACATTCAAATCCTATTCGTAATGAAGCAGACAAAAGAATTGGATTAATGAATATAACTTCAAATATGTTTTTCTTAATTGGCAAGAGCTATACTAAAACTGAGACTGATTCATTTGAATATTTATTAAAAGAAATGAAGTGGAAAGCCGAGGAATGTGTATTTATTGATGATAAAGAAAAACATCTAATTGTTGCTCGTTCTCTGGGAATTAAAACAATATTAGCTACATCAGAAGATAAAACACTAAAAGAACTAAAAGTAGTTCTTAATTAATTATCTTAGAATTTTATTTATGTCTAAAAAATTAATTAAAAAATAAGTAAGAAAAATAGAAAGCACTAATTTTCATCTACATTAGGTAGCTTTCTGTTAACGTCTTCCATTTTTGATTTAGCTTCATTTAACAATCCATCCCACCCATCAATTAATTGGCTTTCTTTTGCTCGAATGTCTCGTAATTTATTAATTGCATTCTGAAGTTCATTTATCCGACTTTCCATCTTTCCAACAGTGTTTACAATGTCTTTGTACTTGCTTAGTTGGACAAAAACCTTAGCTGTTTTTCTAGGGGCCATATTCATTTCTTCTTCTGGTGCAAAAGTTGGTGCTGGTCTGAATGTTGGCATTGGTCTAGGTTGTGAAAGTTCAGGCGTATTTAAATCATCATCTTCAATATCAGGTAATTTTTCATCACCAAAATCTGGTTCAGATAATGGAGGCAATTCATCACCAAAATCTTTTGGTTTTGGTAGTTTTGGAATTGGTGGAAGGTCTCTGCTATCTTCCCTAGGAATCTTTGGAATTGGTGGTAATTCTGGTAAATCTCCAGGTCCACTCATTTTTTGAGGCATTCTACGCATTGGCGGCATACCTCGACCCATTTGCATACCTTTTTGTGGTGGTAATGGTGGCAAGGATGGTTCATTTGGTAAAAATGGAAGATTATCAAAATTATCTTCTTTTTTCTTGAATCTATCTAGTAAACCCATATTATCACAAATATCCGAAACACTTCTTCTTTTAATAATTTACTATAGAAATTGCTATATATTCTGAATCATATGATATTTATGAGATTAATTATATTAGTAATTCTGATTTGTATACTTTTACCTGTTGGTGCTTCTGTTCAGATTACAGAAATTATGTATAATGTTGAAGGTAAAGATACTGGCTTTGAATGGATTGAGATTTATAATGATGAAAGCGACATAGATATTTGCGTTCATAAATTGTTTGAAGCAGACACAAATCATTACATTAAAGGAGATGTTTGTACTTTTGCAACAGGAGATTATATTATAATTGCAGATAAGCCTGAAAATTTAGATTTTAGTTACACTATTTTGGATTCAGCATTTGCTCTAAAGAATACAGGAGAAGAACTTTGTATAAGAGATTCTGAAAAAACCGATTTGTTTTGTGTAACTTATTCTTCTGATTGGGGTGCAGATGGAAATGGAGAGTCTTTACAATTAGTTGATGGAGAATGGTGCTCTGCAAGACCAACACCTGGACAAGAAAACCTTTGCGAGCAAGTTAATGAAGAAATAGAAGCAGAAGAACCAGAAGAACAAAATCAAGAAGATATTATTGAGGCACCTAAAGAAGAAAAGATAGAAGAAATCAAAGAACTAGAAGAAAAGCAAGATATTGCACTTACACCAAAGCAACCAACTAAAATAACAAGTAGTGTTGTTTATGAGTCAAAAGCGCAAGAAAATAGTAATTTACCTTTACTTTTATTGCTTGCAGTTTCGATAAGTTTAAATGTGTTGTTCATTTTTTCAAAAGTATCTAAATAGATTTTCGCGAAGCGAATGAGCTTGTAAAGCGATTGCCTTTTCTTTGGGCTAGCTTACTACTTTCTTTTCGCGAAAAGAAAGGGGCAGGATGAAAGAAAGTGAAATTAGTCAGAAAGTAAGAGAAGGATGGATTCGCCTAAAGATGATTATTGAAGTAGCGGGCTTTCCAGAAGAACATATTGATAAATCAATTAAAACAATTGCAGAAAAACTAGACAAAGAAAAAGGTATGATTACAGTTGAAAGAACTGCACACAAAGCAACAAAAGTTTCAGAAAAAGTATTTTCTGCATTTATGGAATTAGAAATTCTTTCAGAAACTCTAACTCAATTAATGGGATTAGTTTATGATTACTTGCCAAGTTCAGTTGAAATCATTGAGCCAGAAGACCCAATCTCAGATGACCCACAAGCAGTTACAATGATATTAAATGATTTGCTAGCTAGACTTCACAGATACAATCAAATGATACATGCACTAAAGGCCGAGAATATAGTTCTAAAAAGAGAGTTTCAAAAAACAAAAGGTAAATAGCTACAAATTATTGCAAAGTATATGTGCGTAGCGTTTTCCAGAGAAAATTATAGATTTTCTTGGCCACGCTGAACTTTGTTCAGCTCGGTGATAAAACTTTTTCTGAAAAAGTTTTAGAGAGTTTCAAAAGCTTAAAAAGTAAATAATTATTGAGTAATCGCAATTATTATTATATATAATATATTTTAATTTGCGATTACTACAACTTTAATTTTGTTCTTTAGTGAACTAGATAACATATTACATAGTTCTAATGCAGTATAGTCTTCAAGTTCTGTGCAAGTTACTGTAATTTGGCCGTTCCTATAACTAGCTGAACAGTAATCTGGAACAATTATATCTGTTTCATCAACACCACGAGAATAACCAAAAGTATTTCCTACCCAGAAACCAATTCCCATGAATATTATAAGTCCTACAATAAATATTCCAAGTAACTTATACATAGTTATTTCATATTTCATCTTCTTCTCGGATTCCATCATCTTCTTTTTTAACCTCCTTTTTCTTTTTAGTTGTAATTACAATTGTACTTTGTAAAAATTGCATAACGTGAAATGGATTAAGTTTGTATCTTGTTTCTTTTCCTTCGCCAATTTTAGAAATTAATCCTTTTTCTTCAAGTTCTTTTACTTTTTTAGATGTAAATGACTTATCTGTATCAAGAACTTTAGCAAGTTCTTTGTTTCGGTCTTTACCCAGAGAAATTGCTGTAATTATTTTAAGGTCTTTTATAAGTTTTTCTGGCTTTACCTCGTCTTCAGAACCCATAATTCACTTCTAAGAAATAGTATATAAGGTTTTGTTTGCGATTAAAACGTGTTTCAAAAATAGAACAGTTCGTAACTGTCCAGTGAAGAAAAATACACTAAAAAACGCTATACGTCGGCTTTATGACCATAATGTATTTAAATAGAACTTAGTTCTATATAAGTAATGGAGTATCAATGATTGCAGAATTCGTTCTGCAGGACGGTATTCGAGGTGAAAATTAAAATGCAAGAAAAATTTGTTATAAAGGCAAAAACCGCAATTAAGAGAGTAGCGGCAATGTCAACAGGCGCGCTGATGTTAGGTGCAACAGCACTTGGCGCAGTAGCAGCAACTGATTTAGGTGATTACCCAGCTCCATTTGTCACAGCAGGACAATGGGGAGCTCTAGTTGTAGTTGGTAGCGGAGCAAACGCAGCTGACATCGTTGGAGCAACTGATATTGTTGGACGACTAGCACAAGAAGCAGTTAGCCCTGTTTCTGGAACAGGAACAACTGTAGTTACTGGTGGAACTAGTGCAAAAGCATACTTTGGTGAAGGAATTGCAAATGCAACACATAATGATGCACTTGATTATGAATTAGAAGATGATGACATTTCAATGTTAACAGATGGTCAGATTACTTTCCAAAGCACAGATTATGATGTAAGAGAAATGATTGTATTAGGTCAAGATAGTCCAATTGTTCACACAAGTTTAACTGGTTCAGATGATGACTATGAGACAACACCATATATGGAAGTAGCAAGAAACAGCATACAATATTATTACTTATTTGATAAAGCTATTAATGTAAGTACAGCATCATCAAGTCAACCATTAACAATTGACTTTTTAGGTAAAACTTTGAAAGTTACATCTGTTGATGCAAACGGTAATGGATTTACTGCATATGTAGGAGATGAATTCTTCTTAAATGTAGGAGATGCTGTAACTGTTCTTGATAAGACTATTACATTAAATAATGTAGCTTCTTGTTCAAGTAGTCCATGTAATGTTATTGTAGATGTTGATGGAGTAGCTGAAACTGTATCTGGAACAGAAGTTGTAAATGGAATTGAATTAACTGTAGATGAAACATTTTACTCAGACACAACAGCAGAAAGATCAGCAAGTATTGTTATTGGTGAGCAATCATCAGAATCATATACAGATAGTGATCAATACACAGATTATTGTGCAACAAAATGGGCAAGTGCAAGCTGTAAGAAAACTGACCCAGACTGGAAATGGGTAATTAATGGATTAGAAGGTAATGCAGTCGGAGACACAAACCAGACAGATGGTTCAGCAGGACCAACTATTGGTATAAAGAATGACTTTGTTATTAATGGAGATGATGACGACCCAATTACAGTTGGTGGATGTTATGACTTACCAAATGATTTCATTGAAATTTGCTTTGATAGTTTAACCACTGATGATTACTTAGATTTAACTATGACTTTTGAATCTGACACAGACCTTTCAAATGAAAATGCTTCAAGAACATCTGAAGAAACTATAAGTATAAAATCTAGTGTAGAAGATAGTTTACAGTTAAAAGCGTCTGCAATTGATGGATTAAGTGCAGATGTAAAAACTGATCAGATATGGTTATGGATAAATGATTCTGATTCAGTTCAGTTACATGTTTACTATGAAGATTCAAACAATGATTTAGAGGGAGCAGGTAATGTGTCTACATGGGGTACAGATTTCTTAGATGTTATATATGGTTCAACAAAAGCAGGAAATGTAATTATGAGCGCTATGAATCTTACAACTACTGTATACACAACAACTTTTAAGGTAAAAGATGACGATAGTAAATTTGATTATGGAGATGATATTGTTATTAATTGGACAACAGCATCAGGAGTAATTACGTCATTAGGCCCAACATTAGGTGCAAATGAAGCAGGAGAATTATTCTGGGGTAACTTGAGTTCAGATATTAGTACCAAAGATGAGAATCATCTGACAGCATATGGTATTATGATATATGATCCAAAGAGCAATGGTGCTTCAGATGAAGTTAAGATTAGTGTTCCAAGTGATCAGATTAGAGCTAATATAATTGTACAAGGACAATCCTCAACTATCGCAACAACAGGTGGTTCAGTACAAGTTAACTCAATTGCAGGTGTCGACTTAGTTAAATTAGATACAGAAGTAACAGATAAGACTAGTAAACCAATGATTATCGTTGGTGGACCAGCTATCAATCCATTAGCAGCAGAAGCTATGGGTTTAACATACCCTGCATATGGAGCAGCATCTGGAATCCCTGCAGACAAAGCACTTATCAAATTATATGAGAATGCTTTCGGTGGAACAAATATGGCTTTAGTAGTCGCTGGATGGGAAGCAGCAAACACAAGAGACGCAGCAAACATCTTAAAAGACTATGCTACATACGCAGCAGACTTAGATGGTAAAATGGCTGTTGAAGTCTCAGGAACAAGCGTTACTGCTGTAACTGAAACTGTCGCTGTAGAAGAAGAAGTCGTAGAAGACGAAGTTGTAGAATAAAGGGATTAATCCCTTTTCTTTTTTCTTTTTTAATTTTATTGACTAGCGCTAAGCTTTTATATTAAATCGATTTTATATTAGTTATGAGATATGATAGAATATTTGGTTTGCTTGTAGTATTTATTATGTTAGGCTCTCTTATGGGAATTGCAGTTAATAATGATGATAATAATGAGGGCGAAGAAACAGGTCCAACAGGTGCAATAATTGCAGGTAGAGAACCAATTGATGTGAATGGGTTTTATTTTTATGAAGACACGTATCAAGATAGCTTTGAAGCACTTATTGTAGATGAATTAGGTGCTGGAACTATGGTCCCATTTAGAACAGACCCTCGAAATGTCTCACATATTAAAATAGAAGAAGCAGCTGTTGATAAAATACAAACTTCTGAAAAAATATACTTAGTTTTTGACCCAAATACAGATGATTTTGAAGATACAAAAAATAATATTCAGCTTGCTTTAGCAGAACTTAGTCGGCTTATTGTTATTGTTAATGTTAATAGTGTATATCCAAGTTCAGCTCTGACTGCAGATATACCAAATGAGACATATGATGATAAAATTCCCATAAAATCATGTAATGATTCTACAAGCACAACAGCGGTGTTGTTTTTTACATTAGATGGAAAAGATGAAGTTAAGATGCAAGGAGATTGTACAATTGTTTCTGGTAAAACTAGTGAGAGCTTAATTGCCACAGCTGATAAATATAGCATGCATCTCTTAGGGCTTAAAGTATAACTCAGTAGCACAATTAATTTAAATATGATTTTGTGATTCTTTTATGTTTGGTTTGATAACAGGTTTTCATGCGACTTTATTATTTGTTGTTGTATATTTTAGTGTATTTTGTAGCACGTTTTTCATACTCATATTTTTGCAGAATATTCAACATATGAAAAACCCAAAAAATCCTAAAAAATATTCTGTAACTATTATTATTCCCGCACATAATGAGGAAGCAGGTATTGCTGCTACAATAAAATCTGCACTTTCTATTAATTATCCAAAGAGACTTTTAGAGATAATGGTTATTGAAAATGGAGAGTCAAAAGATAAAACTTATGCAATCGCAAAGAAATTTGAGAAATTTGGTGTAAAGGTCTTTCAATTGAAAAAAGCAGGTAAAGGACACGCATTAAATTATGGTATAAAAAAAGCAAAGGGAGAGATTATTATAACTATGGATGCAGATACGTATATCCGAGATAAAGATATATTGCATAAAGTTCTTTCATATTTTTCCAATCCAGAAATATTTTCAGTTGCTCCTGCAATAAGACCTGCACCACCAAAAACACTAGCACAACGAATACAATATGTCGAGTATGTCTTTGGTATTTTTCTTAGAAAAGTTTTCTCTTTGATTGATGCAGTTTATGTTACGCCAGGAGCATTTACAGCATATAGAAAAGTTATTTTTAAGAAAGTAGGATATTTTGACGATAACAACATAACTGAAGATTTTGAAATGACGTTGAGAATACAAAAACAACATTTTCGTATTGCAAATGTTATTGATGCGATGGTTTATACAAACTCTCCAGATAATTTCAGTGATTTGATGAAACAGAGAGTTAGATGGTTTTTGGGATTTATAGATTGTTTAATAATTCATAAGAGCTTATTTCATGTAAAACATGGTTATTTAGGCATTTTCATATTACCTTCTGCAATAATATCAATTACATTATCATTAGCTTTGTTCTTATTTTCAATAGGAAAATTAATTTTCGAAACTGTTAAGTTTTTTACAAGAGCATCAGTATCTGATTTTTATAATATGTATAAATTTACATTATATAATATAAAATTTGATTCATTTTTTTATTCAGCAAGTATTGTTGATTTTGTTGTAGTTATTTTATTTTTATTAGGTGTATTTATTTTCTTTGCAGCTAGGAAATATTCAAAAGACCAAGAGAAATTTGCAATTAGCTTCTTTTTTTATATCGCTCTTTATGTTTTCTTGTTTGCTAGTTGGTGGATTAAGACATTATTATACAAATTAGCAGGTAAGGATTTAAGATTTGGTGGAGTTGTTTGGAATAATAATTTAATTAGTAAACTTACTAATAGAGTTTCATAATTCTTATAAGTTAAATTAATTGGTTAACCTATGCGTGAAATAAATAAATTGAACTTTATTGCAGCATTTTCTATAACTACTTTAATTTTCTTAGCAGGATTTGCCTTTTCTTCATCTATTTATAATAGTAAAATCGACGCTTTACAACAAATTGAGGTGGAATTATACACAGATAATCTTGAAATTGAAGCTCAATATGAGCTAGCATATAGTGATGTTTGTGATACAGAGTCACTTATTACATTGAATCGAGACCTTAATGAGATGAGTGATAAAATGAATTATCTAGAGCGAGAAATAACGGATGAATCTCTCCAAATAATTCTTAAGAATATTAAACGCCAGTATTTTGTTATGGAAATAAAGCACTGGCTGTTTGTTCAGAGAGTAAATGAAGAGTGCGGTTATGATTACCCGACGATTTTATTCTTTTATTCAAATAGAGATTGTCCATCTTGCGAAATTCAAGGTATAATCCTTACAGAATATAAAAAAGAAAATCCAAATACTATGATTTATTCATTTGATACAGCTTTTAGCGAGTCAAAAATCGTCAAGAATCTTATTGAGAAATGGGATATCACAAGACAACCATCAATTGTTTATCATGATATTGTTTTTGATTATACGGTTTCAAGAGGCGAATTAGATATTATTATTTGAACCGTTTATATTATCTAAATAATTTATCAACTAAAACTGTAGCATAACATCCCTTTGGAAGCTCGAACTCAAGCTCAACAGTTTTACCTTTAACTTTCTTTTTCAGATTTTTTGTTTTAACAATTCTTCGTCTTTCAGCGCCTCGCATATTTAGCTCAGGCATACTTTTTATTTCAATTGGATCGATATTGATTATCTCAGCTTTACTTTTCTGAGCTTCTTTATTCCAAATCTCGCTTTGATATGCACTTACGAAAATTCTCCTTGTCGGCTTTGGAATTGCTCTTATTGCACCACCAAAATCAGTAGATACTCTTATTAACCAATTTAAGACTGCTTTTTCCAAACCAAGAAAATCAGGACATTCTTTGATGATTTCCTTCCATTTACCCCAGTTTTTCTTAGCAAATTTACCAAATTCCTGAGCACGTTCATTATCACCATGTTCAGTTATGAATAATTTAGCTGCATGTTCAAGATTACCTTCAATTATTTCAGCACCAATTTTCCCAGAATTACCTGCACTTCCAAAGCGTTGTTTTCCAAATATATTTACGAACCCTTGTTTTTTAATTTTTGGAAAGTTCTTTTCTAAGTTTTCTAGCTCAGATTTACTAACTTCTTTAACAATTATTTTGAATTTATTTGATTTAAGGTCACCAAGATTTATTCGTTCATCGCCCTTACCCAGCACTTTCAGTTCAATATCTTTAATATTTATATGCTTTATTTGTTCTGGCTCAATTTTCCAAACAGAGCAAACTTGTGTTGTAATCGCAAATTTATCTTTATTACCTGCAAACCCAATTCTATTTCTTGATACACGAAGCCTTCGAGATAGCTGCTGAATAGCTCTTTGTGTTGTCCAGTTTTCTTTTTTTAGCTGAACATATGTGTATTCTCCAGTTTTTTTTGGTTTTACTTCAGAAATCTCTTCTACAATAAAGTCTTCTGGTGTGTCTTTTATTTTCATTTTATATTATTGAACTTAAACCTGTAATAATTCCTGTTGCAACTGCCCAAGTTACAGTGCCTGCAATTAATATTCCTAATGTGATTACTACAAATGATTTTTTCTTATTCATTTTAAGTAAAACTGCTATAAGTGATGCTGTCCACGCACCCGTCATTGGCGCAGGAATAGCTGTAAAAATTAATAAAGCAAGTTCTCCCCATTTGTCTATTGCTTTTTGATGTTTCTCAATTTTAATATATGTTTTATTACCAAATAGCTTTTTCGCTAAGTGAATAAATTTTAGTTTTTCTAAAGCAAAAAATATTATTGGAACAGCAATTATATTACCTAGCGCACCTATTGCAAAAACATAATACATATTGAGATTCATTGCCATACCATAAATAATCGCACCACGAATCTCTGCAATAGGAAATCCTCCTAAAATAAAAACCATCAAATATTCAAACATATTTTATTCAGCGCAACGCTTTTAAATGCCTTTTTGTTCTTCCAACAATGGCAGAACGAAGATGCACATCTTGTAACGCAAGCTTAACTAACGATATGAGCTCAACTGGATTTAAATGTCCTGAGTGTAGCAAAGAAGATGTTTTAAGATGCGGAAAATGTAGAAAATTAGGAACAAAATACATATGTAAATGTGGTTTTGAAGGTCCTTAGAGGTAATTATGGCTAAAGTATATGTTAAAACAAAAATAATGCCTGAATCTCCAGATGTTGATTTAGGTAAAATTGAAACCGAAGTAAAGAAAATTGTTGAAAAAGATGGAAGTAAATATCATACTTCTGAAATTGTTCCAATTGCATTTGGATTAAAAGCATTAGAATTCATATTTATGCGTGACGAAAGCAAAGGCGATACAGAACCAATGGAAAAAGAATTTGCTAAAATTGCTGGAGTTCAATCTGTAGATGTAATTGATGTCCGAAGAGCTTTTGGATAAATAGTTACTTTTTTAAACTAATTTAAGTAGTAACACTATGGTAAATACAGCAGTATTACAAAAAATGAGTGATAATTCATTCCGAGCAGCGAAGCTAGCTCCAGAAGAAGAAATAGACAAATCTCTTGATGTTAGTAAGGTAATCCTGTGTGCGAAATCATGTGATGGAAGCTACCATAAAGTTAATTCTAGTGTAGGTAAAATTCTAAATGAGAATAGATCTACATTATCAAATGGAGGTTTTCAAGCAATTATAGCAAAATTCCATGATGAAGATCTTCATGGACAGCGATTTTTAGTTTATCCAAATGGCAAAAAAGCATTACTTATTGGAAACTTATTTTTCGGATTAAAGAAAATAGCTAAACTAAAGTAAATTAGCTAAAACCTTAAAATATTATAATTATACATTTATTTAGGTGATTATTATAGGTGTTCCGTTTAAAGATTTAGTTGTAAAAGAACCGATTTCTATAGATGAATTAGCAGGCAAAAAAGTAGCTATTGATGCATATAATGTTCTTTTTCAATTTCTTTCAGCAATTAGACAGCGAGATGGAACTCCATTGAAAGATGAGCAAGGAAATGTAACATCTCATTTAAGCGGAATTTTTCACAGAACTTTAAAGCTGATGCAAGCAGGTGTTCAGCCTTGTTTTGTATTTGATGGTGATGCACCTGAACTAAAAGCAGACACACAAGCTGCAAGAAGAGCGATTCGCGCAGCAGCTAAGGTAAAACATGAAGCAGCTCTTGCTGCAGGAGACATTGAAACTGCTAGAAAATATGGTCAGCAATCAATAACTCTGAATTCTGAAATGATTAAAGAATCAAAAGAACTTATTCAAGCAATGGGTCTGCCCGTTATCCAAGCACTTGGAGATGCAGAAGCACAAGCAGCATATATGTGTCAAAAAGGTTTAGTTTGGGCAGTAGTTTCTCAAGATTATGATACTTTACTTTTTGGAGCACAAAGAGTTATCCGAAATTTAACTATTTCTCAGAAAAAGCGAGGAACTAAAATAATAACTCCTGAAATAATTAGCTTAACAGACACGCTAAATAAACTAAAAATTGACCATAAAGGTTTGATTAATGTAGCAATTCTTGTTGGAACAGATTTTAATTCAGGTGTAAAAGGAATTGGACCAAAAACTGCAGTTAAGATTATCCAAGAAGGAAACATTGAAAAATACAAAGCAGACATGCCAAAGTTTGATGCAGTTCAAGGTATATTTCTAAAACCTGCTATCTCAACAGGATATACGTTAGAGTGGAAGCCATTGGATATAAACAAAGTCAAAGAAATTCTTTGTCAGAGACATGGTTTTAAGGAATCTCGAATTGATTCTGCTTTAGGTTTAAATAAATCTCAAACAAATAAAAACCAAAAGAGCTTAGCTGATTTTTAAAGATCTTCTTCAGTTATAACTTCAATTCCATTTTTCTTCAAAAGCGTAGTTGTAACTCCATCGCCATCAATTAATGTTCCAGTAAATGTTCCATCATATATTTTTCCACAACCACAAGACGGACTTTTTTGCTTCATAATAGCTTTTTCAATACCTTTTGCTTTTGCAATATTAAGCGTTCTCTGTGCACCTTCAGTAAACTGTGCAGTTACATCCTCACCTGTTTTAGAAATTATTTTATCTCCTTGTTGTTCAGATGGCGTTCTTGGTGTTGGTAGCCCACCTAGTTGTTCTGGACAGACCGGAGTTAAATATTCTTTTTCAAACAAAGCAATAACTTTTTTATGAGGTTTGCTTTTACAATCATATCTACAAGTGTAACCAAGCAAACAAGCACTAACTATTCTCATATTATGTGTCTAAAAATAAGGTTATAAATTGTTCGAATTAGTTTTGTTTCTCTAGTTTGTAATTATGGATAACAACTCCAGTATATAGAGCAATTACAATACCTGAAAGAATATAGAAATACATTGGGTCAACAGTGTATATTATATAACCAATTACTGCAAAGCCAATTGTTGAGATTAGCTTGTAAAGAAAAACACCTTTCTCACCTTGTTTTTCTTCAAGACTGCGAATAAGTTTATTACTTTCTTGCTGAATTCCAAATTTATTTAAATCAAATTTAGTTGTAATCTCATCTAGAAATTCAAGAATAGCAATTATGATTATCAACAGGAAATATAACCATATCATCTTCTAATTATAATTTATAGAATATAAGTTTTACTTTAAAATAAATAATTTAATTTAGTTAATACTTGGTTTAATGTTTCTTTATCTAATGTTGCAACTTTTTTAATAACTAATTGTTGATTTAATGTAAATATTTTATCAACTTTTACTTTACTTTTAATAGGTATTTGTCCTTCTTTTAGATTATTGTTATCAATTATAACTGAAAATTCAATTGCTTTTGGATTAGATGTAATTCCACATATAATTATATCTTCTGTTTTGTTATTGTAATTTTCTTTTGATAATATTAGAACAGGTCTTTGTTTTATACTACTTAGATCTGTAAATGGAAACGGAATTATTACAATTTCACCTTGCTTAAATATCATTCCAGATTTCATCATATTTGTTATCCCATAATTGTTTAGCTGTAGATTCTGCATTTTTTAATAAATCAGCAAAAGCTTCAACTTTTTTAATAATTAATTCTTGACCTTGTTGCAAAATTATTAATTCACTACCTTTTTCTATTCCAATAATATTACGGAAGTCTACAGGTAATGCGATTTGCCCTTTTTCAGATACTGTTACAGTTTTAATTTTCATATATATATGTAAGAATTTTCTTACTTTTAAGTTTTTCTACTTAAGAAATTTATCAACGATTTTGCGAGCTTCTTTACGTTTCTTTTGATGTTCATTAAGGAATGCAGTCATTTTATTACAAGCAATTTCTTTACAATCACCACACATTAAATCTCCACTCTTACAGCGTTTTTGTATATCTTCAAGTTCTTTATCATCTTCAATTAATCCATATTCATAAAGTTCATATATTTTACAAATTTCTGGCTGTCCACCAAGTTGTTTTTGTTCTGCAAGTGTATCTCTTCCACCTGTAAATGCCTTTTTCTTAATTTTTTTACAAGCTAGTTCAGCACTTTCATTTAAGAAAATTATTCCTTCCGGCTCTCGCTTACTCATTTTTGCAGAACCGGTTAAAGAGCCAATAAATTTATTATATGTTCCAGAAGGAGGAATAAAATTATGTTTGCGCGCAATATCTCTAACTAATCGAATATGGGGGTCTTGGTCAAATCCAACAGGAACAACTGTTCTTGTCTTACCATTCTCAAGCTGAGGTTTTAGAATATCTCCCATTTGAGTTAGTGCCGCATTATAAATCTTAAGCTCATGTTCACCATAAATTGCTTTCATCATATTGTTTGTTACATTGCTAGAAAAAACTTGAGCAGCTTTTAGAACCGTTAAATCTTTACTTTGCTTGTAAAATATCGCTTTCTTTGGATCTGGATCTAGACCTAAAGCAATACAATCAATAATGTTATCTCTTGCAATTTCTTTAGCTTTTTCTAGAGGCATTTCATTGTCAGCTAAGCTCTCAATATCTGCAACAGCAAATACAACATTTCCACCATGCTTTTGTAAGTAAACCAATTGATCAACAATCATTTTTGAGCCATAGTGAAAGAAATTTGATGGCTTAATTCCCGTCATTATAACAAATGGAAGTTGCTTTTCCATAGCATCAATAATCATATCAAAATCTCTGTGTGCAAATACAATACCTCTTCGATATAACGAAATAGGATTTGGCATGTATTTAACAAGAGATTCCATTGACGATACTCCAAACTCCTTTATGATTTTATTATAATCTTTAATATCCGAAGTTCCAAAGGCGTCAACTTTATTTTCATTAACCATTATATACACATTCCTTGTTATTATTAAGAATTGCGAGTGGGGTCGGAGGGATTTTCTTCGAACACGTTCGCATCAAGCAAATGGATTCGCTTTGAACCCCCATTAACCGGGTTCTATAGCCACGAGAAATTGTTTCTCGAATTATTCTCTTCACATAAGAGAAAGGCATTTGGAGCCGGCCACACTGCCGGGTTACATGCAAATGAAGTTTGCTTGTTAGCAAGACCTCGTTTTGCTTTATGCTACGACCCCTATTTCGATTGCTCTCGCTTTTTCCACGCATAATCACCAAATAATTCGAGAGTTCTAGCTAGCAAGATGTTCTTAGAGTGTCCAGGGATACTCACCTGTTAGCATACTTAGAACTCCACTAAATCATTCTTAAAGATTTCTATTGAAAAATCTATGATATATAATTGACATTATTCCAATAAAATATCATAACTATATCGATTGATTTTAGGTGCAAAATATCCACTTCGGACACCCTTGATTGATTTAACTTTTCTACCTAATTTTTCAATCATCTGCTTGATTTCAGCACCGCGTTCTTTAACTTTGTCTACGTGCTCAAATTGATATAAATGAATTACAGCACCTTTTTTAGCAACATTAAGTGTTTCTTTTAAAAATTTATGTGATTCTCCAGGAAGCACCATTATAATGCGGTTAAACTTTTCATTTAAATTAGGTATTTCAATATGTGCATCACCCTTGACTATATTTATTCTGTTTTCAAATTTGTTAAGTTTTAAATTTTCTTTAAAGAATCGCACTGCTGCAGGATTCCATTCAATTGCAGTTATCTTTGATAGTGGTTTGTGTTTTGCAATTACTAATGGATATGGACCTACTCCTGCAAATACAACTAAAACATTTTCTTTTGGCTTGATTAACTTTAGAACTCGCAGTCTTTCAGTGCCTAGCCTAGCTGAGAAATAAGCTTTATTTAAATCAGTTTTAATTTTAACACCTGACTCCTTATGAATTGTTTCAGTTCGGTTTTCTCCAACTAAAACCTTAATTTTTCTTATTCGATATTTGCCATTAGTTTTATTAGCTTTTTTAGCTACAATATTTATACTTGGTTTCATTCGTTTTAGTGTCCAAGCAATGCTTTTTTCTAAAGGAACAATTTCTTCAGGAACTTCAAGAACTGCAATATCTCCAACAACTTCAAAACCACGATTTATTGATTCAACTTTGTCTGCAGGAATAACTTTCTTCAATGCGTCTCTCAAGTTTTCAACTTTCTTATCATCTATTTTAATTAAATTCCGTTCTTCAATAGTTCCTATGAATTTGTTTACTATGTCTTTTTGTTTAGCTTTATCTATAATCGGAAGTAGAACATATTTTCCAGAGTGCCCTATCTTAAATTGATCATTAAACCAACTCTTGCTTCGTAAGAACTTCTTTAGTTCTTGTGTATTTTCCTTCTTAGTTTTAAAACATCTGACCATTTTATATGATATAATCGATATTTTTAACTATACCTATTAATAATAAAAATTATAAAATAAATAAAAAATTATGCTTCTGTTTTCAAAACTTTTCTTAAACTAAGAGCTTCTGTTTCCTGTTTACGATTCATGTTTAGAATAGAAACCATCAATTCACGTTCTTCTTTAAGAATATCTGACAGCACACTATCTTCTCTAGCTTCAGAATATGCGAGTTTTTGTAGTTGAGCAGTTTCAACAATTATTCCTTGCATCTGTTCCATATATCTTTTTCTATTAGCTATAACTGTTGGATGTGTAGGATTTGTTGTTTTACCCATGGTTTCGTGACCGCGCATTAAATCACTCATTACCTGTTTGTAATATACTCTTTTTGTATTAACTCGTGCTAGTATGTCTAATAACAATTTTCTTTCTTTGTTACCTAGTTCCAATAATTCTTTAATTTTCACTTTTTTCGCAGCATCAATATTTAATTCACTGTTTTCTAAAGTATATTCATCATCTATTAATGTACTCATTTTTTTAAATGCCACTAATATCTGATCAAAATTCATAGGGTTTCCTTTTTTCATGGGATTTTCTATTTGTTGTTCTACTTGTACTTCTTTTTTTCTAAGTCTTCCAAGCCATCCCATTATTTTTTACCCCCCAATGCTCTTAATATAGTTTTTCTAGCACTTTCTAGTGGTTTTTTTGTTTTACGAAATAATGCTGGCTCTTTTTTTAATAGTGTTTCAATGCTATTTATCCGCTTAGCTATAGATACAAGGTGTCTTTTTTCTGTTGCATTCATAACTGGTTTTTTTAGTACCATTTTAAGAATAGATAGCTTATATAGTATTTATAATTTGTTTATAACTAACTAGTAATGTCTAAACTGTTAAATTAAATCTTTAACTAAACAAAATATGCTATATTTAGTTAGTTTAGGTTTAAGTTTTAAAGATTTGTCAGTTAGGTCATTAGAAGTTCTAAAAAAGTGCTCTGAAGTTTATCTTGAAAATTATACCTCTGCCAGTGATTTTTCACTAAAGCAACTTGAGAAGTTAATTGGAAAGAAAGTAGTAGTTTTAAATAGAGACCATGTTGAAATTGTAAAACCTTTTTTCAATAATGCAAAGACGCGAAACATAGCACTTCTAGTTTATGGAGATGCACTTTCAGCCACAACACATACTGAAATTCTTCAATCTGCAAAGAAGAAAAAGATTAAAGTTGAAATTTTACATGGACCTTCAATCCTGACAGCTATTGCAGATACAGGACTTTCACTTTATAAATTTGGCAAAGCTGCTTCAGTTCCATTTTGGCAAAATAATTTCAAACCAGAAAGCTTTTTTGATATTCTTGAAGAAAATCAAAAGATTCAAGCACATACACTATTTCTTTTAGATTTAAGACCTGAGTTAAATAAATTCATGACCGTAAAAGAAGCAATTGATGTCCTGATTAAGATTGCAAGAAAGCGAAAGTCAAAAGTGTTCACAAATAGCACATTTTGTATTGGCTGCTCTCAATTAGGAACTTCTGAGCAAATTATAAAATCTGGAGCTGCTAAGGAATTAATGAGCAAGCGATTTGGAACACCTGCATGTCTTATTATTCCGGGAAAGCTAGCAGATTATGAGATGGAGGCTTTAAAGTAATGTCTCGTGTGGAGAAATGGAAGCTTAAAAGATATCTTAAGAGAGTTAGGAAAGCATATCGGAAAATGTATAAGAAAACGGACGCAGATATGCGTGGACACTTTTTTTATAATTTACATAGAACTGAAACGTTACTTCAACAATTGCTTACTGAAAATAAAGATATTGTTAAGTTAAAAAATGATATAAAACATAAAGTAGCACGTCAGAAAATTATTAGAGCTAAAATAAAAAATCTTGTTGATAAAGTTAAAATACGACGAGAAGCAGAACTTAATTTTCAAGATATTATTCATGAAAAGAGATTATTATCAAAAGAATATGGACTTCTTGTTGACGAAGAAAATGAATTGAGACGAGAAGTAAATAAAAGCACGCCTGCTTTGGAAAAAGCTTTGAAAAAAGAACTTGAAAATCAGTTTAAAATATTACTAAGTGAGTTAGAAATATTTGAAATAAGAGTTAAGGAAAGAGTTGCTAAGGGCGATATTACTAAACGTTCTTACAAATGGAACTTTAAGCGTTATATTGAGCCACTTAAAAAATATCATCATACATTTTGGTTTAATTAGTTTTACAGTTTTTTTACAAAATATATATAAATATCCTATGGTATACAAGTTATGCAATCTCGTAAAGAGCGAACAGTATTCCTATTCACGATGCTCTTAATGCTGGGAGCATTTCTCGCAGGACAGTTGTACGCTGGAGATATAACTGGTGCAGCAACCGGAGAGGCATGGGATTTTGAGGGTGCTACAAGTGCCAGCGATTATTTTCAAATTGTTAAGTTATCCATTGATGCACCTCTGATTAATTTTATTATATCGTTTATTATGACTTTTGCAATTATGAATTATGCAGCATCAAAAGCATTTGGTGGTAAAGGTGGTTATGGAGATGAGTCGAGTAAAGCTGCAATGTCTATATTTTCTTTGGCAGGGGCATTATTAGGTGCATGGTATTATTCAGAAGTTATTGTGGGGTATCTTGCGTTTTTCATAACAATTATGTTGGCAGTAACTTTATTACAATTTGTATCAAATTTAAAAGAGGGAGATAAATCTGGATATGCTAAATTAGCTTTATATGGAGCAGGTTCAGCAGTCATCGGACTTTCAATGTTTTATTTTGAACATCTTGGAATGAAAGGTTGGGGCGCAGTAATTACATTTATTGGATTTATTATGTTGATTATAGGTATAATTGGCATTATGAAGGACTGGAAGTTTGGAGATAGCTCTGGTGGAGGCTCTGGTAATAGTTTATTCGGTGGAAATAAAAATCCAGATCCAGCAGATAATAGTAATTTAGGTAAAGAACCAAAAACAATTACAGATATTGCAGATGATGATAAAGATGTTGCTGGAGATATTATTGATGAAGAAAAAGGATTTGTAAAAATGTACAAAGCAATTGAAAATTGGAATTTTAATTTAGCTTCTGCAATTGCTACAAATGAATTAAGAGATATTATAAAAATTAGAGATAATTTGAAACGAGAATATGAAGAAGTTGCTAATATTAGAGATTATTCTGTTAAAAAAGCTCAATTAAATACAATTAATGATATGCGAGATAATTCAAATAGACTTCGGAAAATGATGTCACTACAGACTTATCGTAATTTAGCAGTAAAATCTTTTGGAAAATCTGCAATAAATCCATCATTTATTGGTTATTTAGCATTAATGTCAAAAATATCTTCAACAGGTTTTGGTAAAGCCGGAAGAATTAAAAAATTATCCCGTTCACCAACATATCAATTAACAAGAAGAAATGCTTTGAATATAATTAAAGCAACGTTTATGCCGTTAGTGGAGAGGAACAAAGAACTTTTGCAAGCAAAGGAAAAATTAGAAGAGGGCATGTCTGAAAGAGATAGAGCAATAATTGCGGGAGTTAATCACCAGGTAGAAGAAGTTCTTTATGAGATTAAAAGAGAACTTACCGATATTAAAGTTATGTTTAATTTTGATCGTAAAGTATATGCAGAAATAAAAAACTTTAGAAAAAATATTATTAAGCTTGTTGATAAAGATGCTTCTAGTAATATAGCTATGATTAAAAATATGCTTAAAAAATTAAAGCAAATAAATCGCGAAGATAATGTTGAAGAAAGATTAGGCAAACAATTAGTTATATTACTGAAAGATTCTATTATAAAAATAAAAGCGCTAAAGGATTTTAATCTTAAAAAAAGAGAGATAGTATTACAAGAATTAACTGCTGCTTTTAATATGGCTGTAGAATTAGAGAAAGAAGAAATAAAAGTTTCTAAATTTATTGTTATTCTAGATGAAATAATTGAACGAGATGGCGTTGGATTTATAAATAAACCTAAAGAATATTTTGAGATGATAGAATTACAAATTGATGTACATGGAAAAATCGTTGTAAATCATGAAAAACTTCTTGGTAATGTATTAAAATTAATTGAAAATGCTGAAAAAACATTAGAGCATAAATTACAATATGATCATTATTAGTTAGGTATCTTAGAAACATTTATATTAAACTATAGACTACAGTTTAAATGGCACGAATCAAAGATTCGCTAATCTTATTTATAAAATTAGGAGTATGTAACTAATATGGCAAACGCTACCTTAGCAAATACACAGATAGCACCATTATCAGAATCTTTGCAGTTTATGAAAGACTTTGGATTTTTTGAGGTTGTTCTTCCACTTATTTTAGTATTTGCAATATTTTATGGCGTTCTTATATTTACACATATATTTGGTGAGCCTGATGACAAAACAAGACCGCTTTATGCGATAATCTCATTTATTGCAGCATTTTTTGTAATTGCATCAACAGATGTTGTTAAAATGATAAATGAAATAATACCTGCAGCATCTTTTATGTTAATACTCGTTGTGTTTTTACTTATGGTTTTAGGAATGCTCGGCATTAGACCTGCAAAAAAAGATTATTTTGAGAATAGCACATGGACTGCAAAATTTATTGTTTTAATTTTAATACTTATATTTTTAGGCGTTGTTGATATGTCTCTTGAAAGTGTTGAAATTCCCGTTATTCATGATGTAGCGAGCGGATTTGCAGATGATGGTGGTTCTGGAAGTAGCTCAGGTGGTTCTGGAGGCAGTTCAGGACCTAGTGGTTTATCTAGCGAACAAATAAGTATTATGGTTAACTTTGCAATAGTGCTCGCGTTAATGGTTGGTTTGCCACTCGCGACAATATATTTCATAGTAAAGGCAAAATAATAATGGTATCATTACTATCTGGAGTTCAGTTTCTAAAGGAATTTGGTATATTTACAATTATTATGCCTTTTATGCTTGTATTTACATTAACATATGGTGTTTTATCTTATGTAAAACCTTTTGGAGATGATAAGTTCATAAATTCAATTTTAGCATTCATAATCGCATTTTTATCAATTCAATTTATGCCCATTTTAATATTTATTCAATTAATTGTTCCTTATTTGTTTGGATTATTTTTAGTTATGATTATGATTCTTATTTTGTTTAGATTTATTGGAGTTAAAGATGATACTATGCAAAGTGCTGTTACTCATCCAGGTGTTTATGGTGTAATAATTGCCGTTCTTTTAATTGGTGTATTTATTTTCCTTAGTGAGAGTTTTCCCGAGTTAAGTGTTTCAAATCAAGAAAGTAGTTCAGGAAATGTATTATCTGGAATTAATACTGGAAGTGGAGGAGGAGATTCTGGAACAAATACTGTATTAATAACTGAAACTAATGATGGAACAACAACAGTTCTCCCCGAGAGTAGTTTTGATGAGCGTCAGGATTTGCTTAGAAATACGATTTTTCATCCAACAATATTATCTTTATTAGTAATGTTTATTGTATTCGGAACTGCTACATACATGGTTACGGTAGTTAAAGTAGCTTAAATTTTAAAATAATTATTTATTTTTTCTTAGGTCTTCCACGTTTACTTGTAGAAGTTGTTGATGAAATAGGTTTTTTCTTTACCTTACCAACAACTTTAGAAAGTTCTTTTACGTTTTGCGTGAATGTAGGCATTATTTTACCAAAGACTTGTGTAAGTGCTTTGATTTCAGAATCAACATTTGTTATACTTTTATTATATTCTGAAACTTTATTCATAATTGATTTTTGAGTTTCATTTAATCTAGTTTGCATATCAGTTACAGTTTTAGTCATGGTGGTAATCTTTGTGTCAATATCTTTTTTCCAAGCATCAAGATTATCTATTTTTGCAGTTAGTTTTTCAAATTTCTCATCAATTATTGTTTCAGCAATTTGTTCAATATCATCAGTCATAAGTGTAACATGGTCTTTGTGTTCTTCATGTTCTATAGGAATATTTTCTTTTGCTGGAGGCATTGGTGGTTCAGGTATATTATTATCTATTTGAGGAATATTCATTTTTGGCATACTTGGAGGTGGTAATTGTTGTTGTGGAGGAGGCATTTGTGGTGGTGCATCCATTGGAGCAGGTCCAAATTGTGGTGCTGCTGAGCCAAATTGATTAGGATTCATATTTGGAGGAGGCATTTGTGGTGGTGCATTCATTTGTTGCTTTAATGCGGGAGAAATGTTTGGTTCAGGCATAGGACCGCCCCCTGGTGGAGGTGGGAAAAAATCGTTTCCTTCTCCAAAAGTATCATGTGATAAGTCTTCTACAGGTTCCTTCTTTTTTAGAAAATCAAGTAATGCCATTTTAATATCCGTTATATCTTCTAATATATAGTTTCAAATATATATAATTTTCCTCTACTCTTCTTTGTTACTAATTTTTTCTTCAATTAATTCTTCAACATCTTCTTTATTCATAATACTTAGAGGATTTATTATTTCCATATATCTTTCAATAACCTTTACACTATCTTTACTAGCAAAATTATTAATATGTTCAGAAATTTTATTTAATTGATCTAAATTCTCTTGCATTTGTTTTCTTAAATCCTGTGCAGTTTTGTTAAAATCTTCTGCTTCTTGCACAAGTTTTTGATTTGTTTCTATTAGATTGTTTTCAATAAGTTCAATATGATTTCTTAAGCCAGTTACTCTTTCTTCTACTAACTTAATTTTTCTATCCATTTGAGATAGCGCACTTACAATCATTCTTTGTCCATCTTGTTCAGGTTTCATTTTAGCTCCAAAAACTATATATCTTATACATATGTAATTTTATATAACTATAAATGTTACTTAATCCTTAGCAATGGTAAAAACTAACGAAAAAACTCAGAAAAACTATAGAATTATATCTGAAGGCAATCAAAAAACATTACTTATTAATTATGAAGGCTACGCAATTGTTCCGAGTATTGAAGATAGACCTTTTTGTATGGCACAAGTAATAAATCTCCTACTTGATGTTGGTTCTGTAACACAAGTAGCATTTAGACAACGAGAAGATTTTATTTATGATGGTGCTCAGGCAGAAGCACTCTCAGAATTAGCTGAATTTATTAAAGGTTTATTAGAAAATGATCATGTTTTAGGTAGTGCATCTTTTGGAGGATGTTCTGTTTGCTTACCTGCGCGCAGAAATTTTATGGAAATATTTGTTATGTCTGAACTTAGGGAAGACCCTATTGGCGCATATGTTCATCTTACTAAACGTCTCCAAGAAGAGAAATCTACAAAGAGAGTTTGCACTAATTGTAAGCGAAGCAATGATACATTTGCTAAATTACTTGAGAATATATTTAATAAAATGTCAAAACTTGCTATAATAAAACAAGTAATTCCTCATTTGAAAAATTATGATCCAAGTAATAGAGATATATACAAAATTATTTTTAATCCTGAAATTAAGCCAAATTTCTTATTTGCAAAAGTTGCAAAGACTCTTCCAATTGGCGCAAAAGAACTTAGTGCATATGATGTTAGTGGGAATAGAATTATTATTCTTAAAAAGAAAGAAGATATTCGACCCATATATCATTTAGTTCCCCCTGAATATGATCTTTTAGAAGAGCATTATTTGATTTTAGGTAGAGCAAAAGATATTTTAGCAAAACATAAGCCAACTAAAGCAGAGTTTGTTGATCCAGAACATACAAGAGAAGTTTTCAAAAAAGTTGGAAAAGACCTTATTTCAGATCTTGTTCGGTCAAAAGGAATGAACGTAGATTATGATTTAATTGACAAGCTTGCAGATATTCTTGTTAGATATACAATTGGCTTTGGCTTAATTGAGTTAATATTAAAAGACCCAAAAGTTCAGGACATTTCTATAAATTCTCCTGCTTCAATGACTCAAATTACAATTATACATGCAGATTATGGCGAATGTGTTACAAATATAACAATTACACCTATGGATGTTGATGCATGGGCAACAAAACTTAGATTAATGTCTGGCAGACCGCTTGATGAATCAAATCCCGTTTTAGATGCAGAATTATTAGTTCCTGGCTCAAGGTCTAGAGTTGCAGTTATACAACCACCACTTAGTCCAAGTGGATTAGCATTTTCATTTAGAAGGCATAGAGATAGACCGTGGACACTTCCACTTTTTGTTAAGAATAGAATGCTTACACATTTAGCTGCAGGACTTTTAGATTTTATAATTCAAGGTGGAAGAACAATGTTGGTTGCAGGAACACGTTCTGCTGGAAAAACCAGTGTTTTAGCATCACTTATGGTTCAAATTCCTAGAACTGTTCGTATAATTACTGTTGAAGATACACTTGAAATTCCAGTTTATGAATTTAAGAAATTAAATTATGATATTCAGTCACTTAAGGTTCAGTCTGTTATAACAAAAGGCGAGCAGGAAATCACTGCTGCAGAAGGTATTAGAACAAGTCTTAGAATGGGAGATTCTAGTTTAATTGTTGGGGAAGTTCGTTCTGAAGAAGCAATAGCTCTTTATGAAGCAATGAGAGTTGGAGCTTTAGCAAATGTTGTTGCAGGAACAATCCATGGTGATAGTCCTTATGGTGTTTTTGATAGAGTTGTAAATGATCTGAAAGTGCCAAAGACCAGTTTTAAAGCAACAGATATTATTGTTGTTTGTAATCCAGTTAAATCTGCATCTGGCTTAAAACAACAAAGAAGAGTTGTTCAGATTACAGAGGTTAGAAAGGATTGGGATGAAGACCCTCTAAAAGAACATGGTTTTGTTGATTTAATGGTCTATAATCCAAAAACAGACCAGCTTGAAGCAACAGATGCTTTGCTTCAGGGAGAGAGCGATGTATTAAAGTCAATTGGCTCTCGAGTTAGAGAATGGGCGGGAGATTTTGAAGCAATCTGGCAGAATATCGAACTTAGAGCAAAGATTGTTCAAGATATTTTGGATGCTGCTGAAAATCAAAACAAACCACAAATTTTAGAAGCAGATTTTGTTGTTCAATCAAATGACGTTCTTCACACAATAATGGATCAAATCAAAGAGAGCGAAGGTAAAACTGATACAAAACTTATCTATAATGAATGGCTAGCCTGGTTCAAACAAAAGATTTCTAAGATTGACTAAAATGAATACATTAAATCTGAAAAAGTTAGTAAAAGAAATTGTTGGGAGAGCTGATGAGCTGAAGAGGAAGCATATTGAGAACAAAGATGCTCTGGTGAATTATGCTTGTATATTTTCTCAGAGTAAAGATGAGTATGATGAATTGCTTGAAGCTGCGAAAAAGATGGGAACTGTTGTTAAAGAAACTCCAACTGGATTACTCTTTCAGATTAAGCCGCTAAAAACTGTAGCAGGAGACCTAAAACTGCTAAAAATCCGTATTTATGATCCAACTAGACCTGAACAAGGAGATGCAGATTTCACTATATCTAACTTTGCTGCATTTGAGAAGAAATACCTACCTAAAAGTGGTTTCAAGCTAATAAAACGCCCTGATTTTGTAATGATTGAGCTTATGGACCATAAGTTTGATGTCCGTGCATATTTCTCAAATCCAACTTTAGAAGTTCAGTTGAATATTAAATAAGACCAAAACATTTATATATAAATGTAACAAATTGTTATAAGTTAATAACAATAGGATATATGTATGCAAAAACAAATATTAGTTCATGCGCCAACCTTGAATACTGTTCTAATGGTAGAAAAAACCCTAAAAAATATGGAAGAAAGTGTTGTAACTGTAGCTGAGCTAAAAAGAAAGCTACCAAAGCAAGTTAACCACAATACTTTGAAAGTAATTCTGGAGTATTTGGAGGAAAGCAATAAGATTGCAGTAAGTATGAAAGGAGTTACTTGGATACACAATACAAACCCAAAGCTAAGAGCTGCAATTGCAAAAGGTCTTGAATTATGAAACAAGTTAAAGTTATATTTTCTCCAGAAGCAGAAGAAGTCTACAAATAATAATGTACATAATATATAATAAGAAATAAACCATAAACTTTTTATATATGAAATACGTATCAATTGATATATAAAAGTGATAACGCGAACTATTGTTCGCGGAATTGAAAATTACTGTGGAGGAATCGCAATAAGCGATTTTCAATAAATATGCAAAAAACTGAATTAAAAAATACTGAAATGGTTGTAGTGCAAGACGATACTCAAAAACGTTACCCTAACCTAAATACTGTTTTAATGGTTGAAGATGTTCTGCGAGAAAACTGTGATATACCTATGAAAATATCTGAATTAAAACAAAAATTGCCAAAACAAGTTATGCACCAGACATTAAAAATAATATTAGAATATTTATTCAGAGGCGGAAAAATTATTTATGGACCAAGAGGTATTCAGTGGATTTATTCTGAGCCAGAGCATATTAAAAAAATGCTGAAAGGTAGTCTGGAGCTCTGAAATGTTTTTTGGGAAAGACGTTCGAATATTTCTGAAAGATGAAGCTAAAGAAAGTTACATTAAATTGAAGAAGCGAAATGATAAAGAAGCAAAGAGTATCTTGAACTCAATCGAAAGAATAAAATCAATACTTGTGGATAATCCACAGTACGGCAGTCCTGTTGCTAAAAAACTAATTCCTAAATCACTAGTAAAAATTGGAATCAAGAACTTGTATCGTGTTGAATTATCAAATTACTGGCGTATGTTATATACATTAGAAAGTAATCGTATTGATATCTTCCTTTTTGTCTTAAGTATTGCTGACCACAAAGGGTACGATAAGTTATTTGGATACAAAAATAAATAATTCATAGTAAGATATATTAATTCTATATGTTTTAAACTATATGAAGCAAACTACAAATTTGCTGCCCCTTAATCGGAGATTAAGATGATAGATGAGGCAAAATATGAGCGGGAGCTAGAACAGGAGATTAATCCAAAAGAAGATAATCATAATTACTCTCTTGAATATAGGCAGTTTCTATCAGAGCAAGCAAATACTAAGAATAAATTATATGCAAAAGCTTGTAGACTTTCTAGTAAAATCGTTCCTACACATTTAAATCCTGAAGAAGCAAGCAAATTAACTTCATATTTACAATTGCTTCACATTAATGTTTCACCTGAAAGCACAAGGTCTTTAGCATATTTATCAACAGCAGTTCTTGGAATTATTTCAGTGTTATTTACAGTGCTTTCGATGAGTATGTATGTTTTAATTTTAGGAATAATTGGTTCAGCAGTAGTGTTTTATGTTTTATACAAAGCGCCTGAGTTGTTATTTAAGATGTGGCGTGCTCAGGCGTCAGACCAGCTCGTTACAGCAGTTCTTTATATGGTAATTTATCTTGAACATACATCAAACTTAGAGCAGGCAGTTTATTTTGCAGCAAAGAACTTGCCACCACCACTTTCATTGGATTTTATTAAAATATTATGGCAAGTTGAATCTGGCAAATATACAAATATTTCAGACGCTCTGGAAGATTATGCAAAAGTTTGGAAAGATTGGAATCCTGGATTTGTTGAATCAGTTCATCTTCTTGAATCCTCTTTGTATGTTAGCACAGATGAGCATAGGCACGAAGTTCTGGAAAGAACAATTAATACTATTTTAGAAAGTACAGAGCACACTATGATGAAGTATGCAAGAGAAACTCAAAATCCTGTTCAAGCAGTTCACATGCTAGGTATAATCTTACCTGTTATGACGTTAGTAATGCTTCCAATGGTCGTATCTTTTATGGGCGATGTTGTAAAAATAGGGTATATAATCCTATTATATAATGTGTTCTTACCACTTACCGTATATATATTAGCTAGACACACAATCAACAATAGACCATCAGGTGTTGATACAAGTGATATTTATGATTTTTATTCTAGTAAGAATTACAAAGCAACAATTAAAATTGGAAACAAAACATTAAAGATAAGTCCTAAGTTAGCAGGTCTTGGAGTAGCACTTTTATTTATAGTACCTGCAGTTTTATATTTTACAAACCTTTATTCTTCTCCAGATTTTATTGAAAGTGCAAGTAATACGCTTACAAGTTTAACTGTTAGTTTACTTTGTATTGCAGGACTTGGATTTGGATTGGGAACATATTTCAAACTTAGAATTAAAGATTTAGTAAAACAACAAGACGACTTAAACAAATTAGATGAAGAATTTTCAAATAGTATATTCCAACTAGGTAATCGATTGGAAGAAGGAATTCCTGTTGAAAATGCATTTAAACGAGTTGCAGATACTATGCCGAAATCATCTGTAGCAGTTTTGTTTAATAATATATATAATAATTTGATTTCAAATCGCATGAATCTAAAGCAAGCAATTTTTGACCCAAATATTGGTGCAGTTTCTCGTATTAATTCATCAATAATTAGAGGAGTTATGCGAATAATTGTTGAGGGTTCTAAAAAAGGTTCAAAAATTGTATCTTTTTCTTTAATTACAATATCTCGGTTCTTGAATTCTATAAAAAGTGTTAATGAACGACTTAATGATTTGCTAGCTGAAACAGTAGCATCTCTTGAGTCAGAAGTTAAGATATTTATCCCTCTTATAATTGGTATTGTTGTTTCTATGGCAGTTCTCACAACAAATATTTTGTTAAATCTATCTGAACAAGTGAAAAATTTAGGCGGACTTGGTGGAGACGAGCAATTAGGTTTTGGAACAACCTTGTTAGACATATTCAAAGTAGATTATTTGATTCCTTCATGGGCTTTCCAGCTTGTTGTTGGAGTATATCTTATACAAGTTACAATACTGATGTCTTATTTACTTTCAGGAATAATTCATGGTCCACAAAAAGTTGAAAGAAATAATACTATTCAGAAAAACTTATTTATTAGCACAACAATTTATATTATAGTAACTTTAGCAATGAGTGCTTTGTTTATAATGATAACAAAAGGAATTGGTGTATAATGGATATGCAAAATTATGCTGTATACATTGTTATGGGAATTATTGCTGTACTTATTATAATTGGTTTCTGGGCAAAAATTGGAGGATTTTTATGAAAAAAGGAGCAAGTATGTATGTGAATATATTTATGGCTCTGATTTTAGGTATTATTATAGCAGTAGTTATATATTTAATATTGGGTAATTTTAATATACGTATTACTGAAAGTGCGCCAGCAATTGTTGATATGTTTAAGTAAATTAAGTTTTTATATTAGAACTGTTTGTAATGTTATGAATAAGCGTGGTTTTACAATGTCTGCATATGGTAGTGTATTATTTCTCTTAGTTTTATTTGTAATAATATTGAGTATATTAGCAGTTTACTTTATTCCTGAGCTTAATTTTCTAGCAGATAGTGTGAGGTTTGTTCCACCATGATACAAATTATACAAATTATAAATCATTTGCAGATTAATTATAAAATGGAGTGTGTGCAATTAAAATGAATAAAAAAGGAATGAATTGGTCAAGTTTTCTTAAAATTGTTTTAGTTATTATTGGAATAATTTTATTAATTGTAATTCTAAAACCCTTTTTTTCAGATGTTTCAGAAGAAGCTAATAATACAATTAGTGTAGGTAGAGGTTTTGTTAAAGAATTAGATGAACAAATTTTAAGTGTGTTTAGATCTAAAGTTAAATTAGAAATTGAAGAGGTGGGATTATGTGGTTCTTCTAAAAGAACAGTAGATGGAATATATATAAGTAAGGGATTAAATTTGGGATTAAATATTATTAATGAGGGTAAGGCTACTGCTAAGGATTCATATTTAGAATTTAGAACTTCTGAAGATTATTTAACAAAAATAGATTTAGAAGATATACCTATTGGAAAATCAAATCTTGATGTAAATTTTGAAGATATTCCAATTGCTGACCCAATCTATCCTTTAATTATATGTGTTTCAGATAAAGGTTATCGTCATGATTGTGTAACAAAAGAAAATATTATTTGGATTGAAGGAGTATGTTAATATTAGATATAGACCAATAGCATTATATATTTCTTTTACTATATAAATTATGAATTCAAAAGCACAAGGTTTAAGTTTGAATTATATTGTAATTGCAATTGTAGCTGCTCTTGTTTTGATTATAATTGTAGCATTTACAACAACAGGCTTAGGCGCGTCTTTAACAAAGATTTTTCAGGCTAGTGAGCAATCTACAGAAAATGCAGATGTAGATATTGCAAAAGCTGCTTGTAAGAATCTTTGTTCTAATGCTAAAACCGTTGATTCTCCAGAAGCATGGGGTGCAGAAAGTTATTGCTCAAGAACATATATTTTTGAAAGTAATCCAACAAATTGTTGGGAAGCACCAATTAGTGTTAAATGTGAAACATCTGGAAGCGATATCTATGATGCTTTCTGGACTTGTAGTCAAGATACCTGTGATCGGGGCTGTGCTGAGATAAAATGCTCACACTGTAAGGATACTGCTGGCGAGAGCATTGATTGCCCAGATGAAGATGATTATAATTCTTGCCTTGATAACAACGGCGAATGGGACCAATAGTGTTATAATCACTGTGTGAGAGCAAATAATCTTTATATATATCAGTGTTCTTATTATAATCAACATGGCAAAAGGTGAGATGCAATTTACAACTATCGCTCTGTTAGTAATAACAGCCGTAGTTTTAATCGCAGTAATTATTTGGTTCTTACCTTCTTTCGCAGATACTGGAAAAACACTAACTGATGTTGGAGACACAGCAGGTACAACAGCAACAGATGTAATCGTTGCAAAATGTGAAACTCTTTGTGGAAAAATAAACACGACTGTTGAAGCAGATATTTTAACTACATCTTTCTGTAGTGAAGAGGATTGTGTAATCACGTCTGAAGTCACATGTACTGCAGCAAATACGGGCGGAACTAAGTGTAAAGGTCACGGATTTTAGAACCAAATCAAACAGAGAATTTTTTTATATTTCTATTTTTAAATTTTTTATTTAAATTTTAGTGATTAATTTTATATAATTTGACGTAATCATTATATATGTCTAAGTAATTTTTAACTTCTAGGTTGGTTACGCTTTGCTATATTATATTTTAATTTACAGTTCAGCATGAGATTGCATTTATGTCAATAACCCTCGGCTAAAGCCGAGGGCGTGTTAACGTTGGTCAATTATTGAGCACACGAAAATCGATTGCTTTCCTAACGCGCTGAAGCGCGAGGTTTACGCAATCAGATTTTCGATGTATGAAGATACAAATAGCATAAAGAAAGGAGATTAAGTAAATTATATATATGTCTAGTAGATTATATAGTTATGAAAAACAATAAAGGAGAATTAGCTTTTACAACAATTGTTGAAATTATTATTGTTGCAGTGGTTTTAATTGCAGTTATAGTGTGGTTCTTACCTGCTTTTTCAGGAACTGCTGGTGAAACAGATGATATTAAAGAAAGTGCAGGCGTAACTAATGATGCTGTGCTTAAAGTTAAATGCAAACGTCTTTGTGGAGAAGCACAAGAATTAGCTGAATTAAATCAACCAAACAGCGAGTTCTGTGAACCAGAATGTAAGGGTTTGCTAGATAATAATAAAATTGTTTGTGAAAATGTAATTTGTGAAACATAAAATGAAAGGAGGTTTTTGCATCTGAGGTCGAGCGAATAGCCGAGACCGATACGTTGCGAATGCAAAAAAAATATGGATAAAAAAGGAGCTGTTGAATGGTATTGGATTATAATTGGAATAATTATTGTTCTAATTGTTGCTCTTTTCATACTTGGTATGTTTACTGATTTTGGAGTTAGTATAAAATCTTCATTTACAGATATACTTGGATTAGCAGATACAAGTAGTATACCAACGCCAAGTACATCTACACCATAATTAATAATATGAAATCTAAAACGGGATTAAGCCACCCAATCGCCATGATTGCAGGTATTATTATAGTAATATTAGCTTTATTATTTGTAGCAATCACATTTATAGATAAAACTGAAATTGGAGTAAATGCTCCAGAAAATTTATCTTCTGACATAGAGAAAGATATAGAAGAACTAAAAGAAAAACAAGAAAATAGGCTGTTTTTTGATGATTGGAGAGAAGATGAAGGTAATCTTTTGCCAAATCCTTCTTTTGAAGATATTATAGGACATGATATATCTTATTGGTTAGGTGGAGATCAAGATAGTGTTTCAACAACATCTGCAGCAGTTCATGGTGTAAGAGCTATTCAGATTATGCCTGAAAATATAAATTCAAACAGGTTATCGCTAGATAGTATTGATTGGAAACCGCGTTTTAGTGATAATGAACGTGGTTGCACATTATCTGCTTGGGTAAAATCCTCAACAAAGCAACCAATTTACTTATTTGCAATTGGATTTAATGATGCAGAAGGTAATTCTGTGCAAGTTAGTTCAACAGGAGAAGAAGGCGAGCAGAGCTATGAATCTGATGAATGTAGAATAATTACTTCAGAAAATACATTAGCTGTATGTGAACATAACCAGTATTATGCATTTATTGCAGAAGATCTAACTTTTGAAACTTGGAAGCACTTAGAATGGAATTTTGTAGTTCCAAATGGTGCTGAATATTTAAGAAATGTATTTATTTTAGCTGCTCCGCCAACAGATGGAATTAGTACCAATGAGCAAGAAATGTCCATAAAAGACGTAATAATAAGATATGATGCTATTTCTCTAAGATGTGAAAATGAAGTTATTGGAGAAATTTGTCATAATGGAATTGATGATGATTTTGATGGATTAGCTGATTGTGAAGATCCAGATTGTGTAACTGTTTTTGAAAATAATTGTTGGGATGAAATAGATAATAATTGTAATGGTGTAATTGATTGTTTAGATGATAGTTGTGAACAGCAAGAATGTAATTCAAATCTTGGTGGATGTATGTGTTCTGAAGGTCAGAAAACAGAAACTCTTTGTAGAGATTATTATGATAATGATGGAGATGGTTTAAGAAATTGTGAAGATCCAGATTGTGCTCTAACTGATGATTGCTTCTTCTGTGAAGATGGTACCCGCCCAGGAGAATATAATGATAATGGAGATTATTGTAATGAAGATGGCGTATTAGAAATTTATCCTAATTATTATATATTCCTTACAGAAAATACTTACTCAGGGAATTTAAATGGAATTGAAGAAGCAGATGCAATTTGTCAAGCAGAAGCAGAAGCAGCAGAGTTAAATGGAAAATATATAGCAATTTTGTCTGATTCTAATGTAAATATAATTGATAGAATAAAAGATGGGAATTTTTATGATGTTTTAGATACTCTGCTTGCAAATGATAAAAATCGTTTGTTTAATAGTGTATATACAGGTATAGATCATTATGCTGACGGAGATCAAGACAGTACTGAAAATTGCTATGTTTGGAGTGGAACAGATAAAAGTGGAAAGTTAGTAACTTCTTATGGTAATAATTATGCATGTTCAGATTGGAAATCGTCTAGTTCATCAGTAAGAGGAGCACTTGGTGAATGTGGAACAACAGGTAATTGGATATATAAATTTGGATCAAAAGCATGTAATAGTGATTTGCATTTGTATTGTGTGCAGATAAGTGCGTGTGGTAATACTATAAACGAAGAAGGTGAAGATTGTGATGATGGTAATGTTGTATCAGGAGATGGCTGTTCAGCTGACTGTAAAGACGAAAGAACATGTATTGGTGTATATCCAGCAGGAAGATATTTCTGCTCAGCATTAAGTGAACCTGAATGTGATGCTGTTAGATCTAAATCTGTCTGTATATGGCGCGGTAGCGGTGAAGAGGCAGGGTGCTATAATGATCCATCTCATGGCGAAGATGATACAGGGTATTGTGAATATCTTAGTAATAATTATTGCGAGGTTTTCTCAACATGTGAATTAAATATTGGTGGAGGAATTATTTAATGGCAAAAGGACAAGGTAGTTTTACATTTACTAAAATGATGGCTATCCTTCTTGCAGTAATTGGGTTTATGATTATTTATGTTCTATATGTATATTTTTCAGAAGGAAGTCAGACAGCAATCACAGATATTGTATTTGGGTCTTTGGATAAGTTCAGATGAAATTAAATAAAAAAGCAGGAATAAAAGATTATGGTTTAGAAATAGCTATATCTCTTATAGTTATTGGAGTTATTCTTGTTATAGTACCTGGAATTATATTTGGAATTATTGGAGTAATTCCAGATGCAGTTTGTAATTATAATGTTCAGTTTGCTACTCTTGTAACTATAGATGGCGTAGGTGCTAAGATCCCTTTTTGTCATCAGTATGAAGAGATGATTGAAATTACTGTAGATAATAAAGTTGATTGTAATTCTTTTATTAATTTTGAAGGTGGTGAAAATTATAAAGATCTCTGCGAGAAAAATAAGGAAACAGCGGAGTGGAAGAAAAAATATGTTTCTCAGCAAATCATGCATCTTCTTGAAAGATGTATTTACATGTCTGGACGAAATGATGAAGTAAATGTTGATTGTTTTGAATTTAATTTTACAGGTATTAATGAAGGAATAACTATGGCAGATATAACTGAAGCAAGAACTATATCAAAATCATATTATAAAGGAGAATCAAAATTATCAAATAGAGATTTATCTCATCGGATTTGGTTTAATTTTGATGCTAGTATTATCCCTGCTGATTCTAAAATAGTTATTGATTGGAAAGAAGACGAGTTCTTTGGTGGTGATCCAGGTCGCATTGTTATTAGTACTAAAGAATTCCTATGTGATGCGCTTTGTGATGCATATGACCTGGAAGATAATCAACAAGCTGGAGTAGATTATAAAGATAGAGGATGTAGAAAGATTCATTATTGTGAAGAACTTGCTGATATAAATTATATTGATGATAAATGTGGAAATGGGCGTTGCGAAGATAAAGAAAATCCAAGTAATTGCCCACAAGACTGTCCAGCAGGAACAATTAGCACCCCATTTAATGTTGATGCTTCTGGAGCAATGGGATGGGATACTTGCGAAACAATAGATGATGGAATAGATGCAGCAAAAAAATTTTGTATATGCAATGGTTATGATGATGTAGCACCAGGAGATTCTTGTAATAAAGAAACAAAAGTTCCTTCTAGATATGAATATAGATATACATGGTCAATTGATGATGATTGTAATATTATTAAAGGAACTAAATTAGCTGGTGGTGGTTCAGCAGTTACAAAAATAAAATGTATAATAAATGAACCAGAACCTGATGCAGGAACTTGTGAAGTTTATCCAACTAAATCTGAAGATAGAATTATTTGTGGGGAATATAGAGGTAATGCAGCATTATGTAATGTTATTGGATGTATTTGGTATAATGATGGATCTTGGACTTGTAAGGGAGTAAGTAAGTGTAGCGATATTAAAACTAAAACAGGGTGTAATATAGCAGAAGCAAACAAAGACTGTGTTTGGAAAGAATAAATTGTAAGATATTAGAAGAATTTATATTAAACCTGTGTATTGGGTTATATGATACAGAAGAAGCTAAATAAAAAAGGGCGCATTGAATTAAGAGTTATTTTAGCAATGATTATGATCATAATTACAACAATTGTTGCAATTGCTATTATAAGACCCCTAGTTGCAGGTCTATAAGGATATATAAATGACAGAAGTAAATGAAATAATTCTGTATATTGGAATACTTATTGCTACAATTATGATTTTAGTTGTTGGTATGAATTTACTTCCAATGGCAGATAGAGGACCAGGTTATGTTGCGAAAAAAACAGCATTTACATTAGATACTGTTGCTGCAGCACCAGGAGAAGTTTCAGTTGAGTATGATATTTCTGATAAAGATGTTTCAATGGTCTGGTTTGAGGAACCAAAAGGAAGAGTTCATGTTTCTAGATATGATATATGTAATTATGTTAAAAGACTGCTCAAGGAAGGAGGCGAAGCAAGTATTGGTATGTTTTTAGATGGAGTATGGGAAACAGGCGTTACCGTTAGAAATTTATTTGGCTTTGCTGTTGCAGAACCACCTATAACTGGACATCAAGTAGGAGGTATTACAAAATACTTTCAAAATCCAAAAGACTGGGATGATGAAAATCATTATGAAGCAGTTAAAGATCAAATTAAAACTGCAGATTATAAAAAATCACATATTGAATATGAATTTGATCATTGTGCAGATGATATAGAATTTGGAGAAGCAGCAACTCAAGCAATGATTAGTATTTATTTCTGCGAAAATCCAATTCCTATATATGGAGATATAACTGGTCTAGTTTGTGATTGGACAAATATTGATAAGATTAGCGATTGTGACGCATTAGTTGCAGGGTTTTTTGGAGATCCTGCTTATATAAATCCAGAAAAACTTATTATAGGAAAAACTGGAGATAAAATAACTGTTGAGGGAGTGAAGACTAAATGCGAATAGGTAAAAAGGGATTTTCAAGTTTTGAAAAGGTTTGGAATTTGTTACTTGCACTTGCATTGCTAGCATTTGGAGTTTTTGCAGTTATTATGCCAGCTATTGGAGAATATTATGTTATGACTGATTTTTCAGTTAATCAATTGCAAAATGATATTTTAACTTCTCGCTTTATGACATCACCTGACTGTCTTGCTTTTGAAGATGCACCAGGAGTAACGCACGCAGGAGTTATTGATTTAGATAAAATTTCTAATGCAAATAATTGTTTAGATGATGAACCATTTATACTTAAATTATATAATTATGATGATTATGATGGTGGAACACCTATTGAGACAGAGGAGAATTTACCAAATAATATTAAAGAACCACAAACATATACTTTTTTAGTTAATTATGTGGAAGAAGGTTGTTATTCTAATTGTGAACTTAATCTTGCTGTGCTGGAGGTAACTACACGATGAACAAACAGGGATTTGAAGGGTTTTTTGCATTTGTATTTTCGCTTCTTATTTTAGGGATTTTAGCAATAAGTGTCTTATTTTTCAAAGCAGATGTAGAGCTGTTCTTTGATGTTGAAGAAGTAACTCGCTTTGAGGGCTGTGATGTAACTCTTTTGAATGTTCTACGTGCAGAAGTTACAGATGTAAATGGAAATAGTTTAGGTTATGATTATGCAGAAGCAATTGGCAGAAATGGTGTATCTTCTGTTAAATTAAATATTGAAGAATTAGTTGAGCCGATTTTCAAAGACAAAACAGTGGTATTTAAAGATACATCCTGTGCTACTGCAGATTTAAGCAAGTGCTGCTCGCAAATTGTTCCAAAATATAAACCTGAACAAGGAGAGCTTTCTTATGTGGAGGTAAGTTTAGTTGATGAAACAAAATAAAGCGCAAGTAGAGTTTTTTGCAATAGTTTTCCTAGTTGTAACTGTTTTAGTTGGGATTTTTGCACTAAGTCAGCAAGATTCAACATATATTGACGATATGGGGAAAGATCAGAATCAGATTCTAAATAGCTATACTGTTGCAGAAGGAGCTAAGATGTATATTGAAAAAAGCGCAGAGTATTCTGTAGATTACGCAATTGATGAAAGCACTTATTGCACAGATGGAAACAAAGAAGATTTTATAGATAAATTTGATGTTCCTTTTAGGAAATATATATATAAAAATAATTTACCCACTGAAAATATGGGATTAAATATAGAATTTCCTTTTGATATATTACATCAACCAGAATATGATATAACAGGAAATATTTTAGAAATTGATATGCCTTATAATTTAATTGTAACAAATGACAATACTGATTTTAAAATTAAAACTGAAATTTCAGCAGATTTAGAATTTGATATAAGTGAGCTTTGTTGATTTACTTATTTTTTAAAATATCTCTTATTTTCCAACCAGAATCGCGACTTACATCTATTGTAACATTATATGGATTGTCTTCATGTGTATCTACAACTTCATGATATCCTCTTTCATATACTTGAATTACTCGAGAATTATTTTTAAATCCTAAACCCCAACCTTTATATGAAGTACGTAATATTTCCCACCATTTTCTTTCCCAATCAGGACTTACTAGCTTAACTATTAATTCAGTTATTTTTTCACCATCTTTTTTTACTTCATTTACTTCTGAATCTACACCATCTACAAGTATTGGAATATTTCTACCATATTTGAAGAAATTATTTGCAGCAGTTACATTGTGTGTTCCATTATTTATGGTCTGCATATAAATACTAGATGATATTATAGTATTCTTAAATTGTGTTCCATTATTCACAATTATTCCATCAAAATTATAATCATATGTATCATTATTTTTGTTATTATTACTCTCCTGTCCAATGCAACCAGTAAATATTGATGCCCCAGCAAATGTTAAAGCAAGTAATATTGCTGTAAAAGGATCAATCTCTCCAAATCCAGAAGATTGAATTACTTTAACTTCAAGATCTTCAGCAGAAGTTATACCTTGCTTTTTAGCTACATTTTTTTCATTTTTTAGATTAATATTATTCATATATTGCTTTGGATTTACTTTCGGGGCTTGATATATGCCTCTATGTGCAAATGTTGTCATACTAAATTACACTAAAAAACCTTAAAAGATTACTTATTCTTCTTTTTCTTGAGTTTTCTCTTAGCAAACCAGCCACTTGCTATCAATGCAGACAAAAACCAGAGTGGATTCACACTCCAACCCTTACTTGATTCTGAAGATTGCATAAAGTAAATAATATCTCCCTTGTGAACGCTACCAGATATTTTTTCTGAATTATTTTTATTTGAAAATACTGATGTATGATGACCTCTTTCAGTGCCTATTAATTTAACTTCTTTTAAGTTGACATGAGGTTTAATATATACAAATTCTCCATCTTTAGAGATATAACCATCTTTACCTAGCTGGTTTATTATTTTTCCATTATTATAACCAATTATTCTACCTTCTTTGTCTGTGATTATCCATGCAACAGGCGATAAAACTTGTCCATAGTAACTATTGCTTATCTTGCCTTCTAAACTACCTCTTTGCTCTTCAATTGTAGGTGCATGCAAGCCAATATCTTTTCTTTGAGCAAATCCATTATCATCTGTAATATACATAAATACTTTGAAATTTCCATGCTGATTTGCTGCAGTCATAAGTGCATCTGCTAATCCATGTGTGACTACGTCTGCAGGAAATATATTTATTATTCCTCCAGCCATATCTGTCTCAAAACTTCCATTTGCATTAGGACTAACTGTAGATACAATTTCTTCACCACTATCGGATTTTATAACAACCTGTGTATTGTCATACTGAGAAATCCCTTCAACATGAACATCAACAACTCGCTTTGGATTTTCAAATAAATTTACCAAATCATTAACTGGATTTGGTTTAATTGCAGTAATTGTTGCATTTTGTGGCTTGATTTTTTCTGGCTTATTCATCTCAAAGGTTTTAAGATTCTTATCATCACTACCAATGTATAAATCACCAAATTTACAGAAGACAATATCTTTAGATGTCTGCTCACCAGCAACATAAGTGTTACCTTTTTCCATATTTAGCATCGATTTAACAAAATTCCAAACGCCTGTTTTAGGAGCATGTTCTGTGAGTAAGTGATCTCCTAAAATTAATGGTTCACCTATGTGATTTATTTCATTGATTTTCTCGAGATTTTCACCATTTATCTTATATGTTATTAGTTTTGTGTTTTCACTAAGATGTTTTGTGTCTGAAATTCCAAGATATAATTTATCATCTTTCTTTGCAACAGACCAGAAGAAAGACCCCTCTGGTTCAAAATCCACTGTTGTAGACGCTTTTTCATTTAGATCGCTATCTAAAAGAGCCAAATAAAGTCCTTCAATAGCGCCCTTAATTCTACAAATCGGATTCTCGTCCTGCTTTATAGCACCTTCTGTTAAAATATCAGAAAGTTCTTCAACCTCATCTAAATTTTCATTAACAATAACATGATCATTCGTTATGATATTATTCCTTAAGTAAAGTCCTTTATTTATATCAATGATTTCAGTATGTTTTTCATCAAGTTCTTTTCTTTCATCAATTTTTGGATTATCTGGATTTTTTAAGTCAATTTTTGTAATATAATTAGCTCCTTCTCTGTCTTCAAGAACAAAAGCAGCATCGCCCTTAACTTCAACATCATGAATTGTTTCAGCTCCACCATATATATTCTTAAGCGTAGGTTTAGCAGTATCTGTAATATTTGTAATAGCAACGTCCCCCTCTAAATTTCCTGAAACCACATAATTATTCGTTCCTTTGGAATATAAATCCATATTTAGAGATTTACCATGCTCATTATCACTTACGCCAATTGTTTTTAGAATTTTAACGTCATCTAATCGCACACCTTTGACGACCGGAGAGTTATCTGAATTATAATTATTTTTAGTATCTTGATTAACTCCACCTGAATTAGCAAGACCTACAGATGCTGCAGCGCCAATAAATGCGCCTGCAAGTAATATTGCTGTAAAAGGGTCAATTTCACCAAAACCTTCTGGTTTAATTACTCTAACTTCAAGGTCTTCAGAAGAAGTTCCACCTTGTTTTTTAGCTTGACATATATCTTGATTAAAATTGGCTTTTCTAGCAACTTCTTTAGGATTATATTGGATAAAATTATTATGTGATTTATTCACTTGCCTGTGATACATATTATACTATAAACGAAACAATTTTAAGGGTTTCAATCCTCTAGAAATCACTTAAATTGACCATATCTCCAATAATGGACTAATCCTGCCACACAAGTCATAACTGATAAGAAAACTAAAACGCCCGCCATCCAATAAGATATTAATGTTTCTAGTGCTAAAAGTTTACTTATTCCGAAAGCAACAAATCCCAGTGAAAAAATAAGTAGACTGTAACTTACTTCAGTATAAGCTTCTTTTTCAACCATATTTAAGAAAGCAGATACTTCTATTTAACGTTTTTTCTCTATAGCAACCTTTAAAACAAACTTCAAAAAGTTTGACCATTTGCTCGGCGCGTTGCGACCGAGCGCCTATCGGCGATGAGCTTCGCACAGTAAATTAATTTTTTTCTCTATAGCAACCTTTAAAAATCACTCAAACCGTCTAACTTAATGGCAAAGCTAAGAAATGCCAATGCATATCGAAGAATTAAAAGACCTTATACACGAATATCAAAATATAAGCGAAGGGCTTACATTAAGGGAGTTCCAGGGTCTAGAATTCAATTATTTGATATGGGTGATCTTACTACTGATTTTCCAATAAAATATAAGTTAGTCGCAACTAAAGATATTAATTTAAGACACAATGCGTTAGAAGCTGGAAGAATGGCTGCAACACACTTACTTGGAAGACAATTTGGTAAGAAAGGTTTTACACTTCATATTCACGCTTTTCCACATCATATTATGCGAGAAAATGCATTAGCAACAGGAGCTGGAGCAGATAGAATGCAGACAGGTATGAGAAATGCTTTTGGAAAATCTGTTGGAAAATCTGCACAAGTTAAGAAAGGAAAAGTCATAATGACTGTCGGAGTTCCTGAGAATGGGGCTCATTTTGCAAGAGAAGCTCTTAGAAAATCCTCAAGCAAATTCCCAATTAAATGTAGTGTAGAAAAAATAGAACCAATTGTTAAGAAAGTAAAGAAAGTAGAAAAACCAAAGAAATCTGAGTAATTATCTTCTATAAACTATACAAACTTTTTAATCAACTAGTGCCTTGTATTTATTATGGACCATTCATTTATTTACTGGCTGAAAAACCTATCTGTAGCAGATTCAAGTCAAGTTGGTGAAAAGGCAGCATATTTAGCAGAATTACATAATAAACAAATACCTGTGCCAAATGCATTTGTGATTAGCACAGAATTTTATGATAAAGTTATAGCAAATTTTAGAACCGAGATTGAAGATGCTTTGAGTTCTGTTTCAGATTTACAATCAGCATATAATGCAGCAACAAAAATTAGGGATATTTTATCAAAATTCTCATTAACTCAAGAATCAAGAGATACTTTGCTTGACCAATATAAGAAAATTCCCGATTATGTTGAGCATGAGAGAATGAGCGAGCTAACAAAACAATTAGTGACCTCTGGTAGAGATTTGCCATTTGTAGCAGTTAGAGCATCTCCAACTAAGAATATGCCATTTCAATTTAAACCTATTTTAAATGCATATGGAATTGAACAGATTTCAGATGCAATTAAGAAAATTATTTTAGCTACATTTTCCCCACAAGCAATATATTATAGATATAAACATAATATAGGTCATTTTGATTTCTCCATAGCAATAATTGTTCAGAAAATGGCTCATGCAGTAAAATCAGGAGATATGTTTACAATAAATCCAATTAAAAATTCAAAATCAGAGATTTACGCTCAAGCAGTTTGGGGTATTAATAATAACCTTATGAGTAATCCAAGTTCATATATTTTTGATAAGCATGCAAAGAAGATTTTAGATAAACGCGAAACAGAGCAAGATAAATATTATACAAGAAATGCTCAGTTTGGAGAACTTCTTTTGGAACCACTTCCGGACAATATGAAAAATATGTCTGTTCTCACTGAAAGAGAGCTTACAGTTTTAGCAGATTTAGCAGCTAAAGTAGAGCATATTATGAATTTTCCACAACATATTGAGTGGGCTGTAGAGCGAAATGCGATACTTGTTATTCAAACTAGACCAATAACTCGAATATTTGAAAAGCCATTAATTTCATCTGAAACTGGAATTCTATTGAATTCATTAACTTCTTCTGGAAAAGCACTCCATGTTTTATCAAAAGAAGATTATTCAAAAATAACCTCCGAGAGTATTATAATTACAAGTAGCACTGAGCGAAATATATTTCCATATTTAGTTCAATCTACAGGTTTTGTTAATAAAGCAAATGGATTAACTTCCCCAATATCACAGATTTGCAGAGATTTTTCAATACCTGCACTGTTTCAGGCAAAAGATGACTTTGATAGAGTTGCAGAAGGTCAAGAAATTAAATTTAATGGACAAAATTGTGAGATTGTTCAGCCAATTGCACCACCACAAATAGCACAACCAAGTTATGCTCCCCCATTCCCCCAAAATCACCAGAGTTATTCAGAGCAGCAACAACCAGCACAATCTATGGGCTATGCAACATCAGAGCAAGATGATTTTGCTACAATTAAATCACAATTTGAGCAATTAGAAAGAAGCCTTAGTGAAAATGTATCAAAAGAAGCTCAGCGTAGAGCTGCTGGAGAACATATTTCTGAAGAAGATTTCAAACGTTCTCAATTAGTATCTGAACTTGAATGGCAAATCCGTAATCTTAGAAAAAAACTAGATAGTTCTAATCAATTATAATATGGAATTTCAAGATTTAGCAAAGAGTAACCAACGCTAAAGAAATATTTCTAATCTATTGTAAAATACTTATTTCGGTCTTTGTGAGTAATTGTTAGCCAGCCAGCAACAGCAGCTGCATCAAGCCAAGCATGAGCATAATTAAGTGCTGCAAAAGCAGTTACATAATCACCTTTCTCTTTAAAGTGCTCAGCATCAGTAACATATCGTATACAAAAATCAAGGAATTGCTCACATTTTTTCTGTTCTTTTTTAGATAAATCCTTCTTAACTTTAGCCATTTTAAACGCAGCATTAGTCAAAGCAAAATACTTGTCAAGTTTTGCTTTTGTTATATTATTGTTTGTAACTTTTGAATTGTTCATAAACCTTAAATAAAATCATACCTTTTAATATTTATGCAAAAAAGTAGAGATGGATATTTAGCAATTGTAATTGTTCTTGTAATCGCATCTTTTGCATTATTTTCGCAATATTATACTACAGGTGCAGTTGGAAGTAAATTATCTGTTCTACCTGAATTAGAAATTGTTAGTGTTGAAACGTCTACTACGGATATAACTACAACTATACAGAATATTGGACAAGGGACAAAACACCGCTTTGCAGTAAATTTTTATGAGCGAGAAAAAGATACAGTAGGTGAAGAAGCATTTATTGGTAGGCAATTTTTTAAAGATGGTTTAAATGATAAAGACCCTGTTACATTTACAATTGGATGGAAAACAAGTATTGCAAGAAATGGCGAAGTTATAGCTATATTAGACCCCGAAGATTATATTAGAGAAGTAGATGAAAGCAATAATGAAAAGATTATATCATATGCGTCTAGAATAATTGCTCCGGATTTATATATATCTTATTTAGACATAGTGGATAATGAGATATTACTTCAAGTTTCAAACACAGGCTCTGATTTTGAAAAAGAATTTGTAATAAATACATATCTTATTAATGATGAAGTAACTTTGATTAAAAGCCGTTCATTAAGTTCATTTGGAGCATCAGAAACATTTAATATCCCATTTGTAGCACCAGATAAACCTTATACAATTAGAGTAATAGTAGATGATGTGTTACCTGTTGATGGAATTAAAATTGATAGGTCACAAATTGCTGAATCAAATGAAGACAACAATGTTTTTGATATACTTATTGCGTAGAGGTGAATGTTTTGAAATATAATCTCGAAGTAGATAAAATAATTAAATACATTAAGAAGTCTAAAGCAAAGAAAGTATGTATTCAACTACCTGATGGACTTAAGCCAAAAGCAACTAAACTTTCTGATGAATTAAAAAAGAAAACAGGTTCAGAAATTTATATTTGGCTAGGAAGTAATTTTGGCGCTTGTGACGTTCCTTTGCATCTTAAAAATCTAAAATTTGATTTAATTATTAACTTCGGACACTCTAAAATATAGTTTTCATTTTTACACAGTAATAAATCAGTTTTATATAGTATTGACTATATACTTATTCAACTTAGGTGAGCGGATATGCTAGGTTTTGAAGGAAGTCTTGGTGTGGGCATCGGCCTACTATTGGGATTAGCATTTTTGAAGTACAGTGGTTATGTAGATTTAATCAAAAAAGAACTAAGT